>Ga0208198_1000013_pt1 | contig 224377 bp, 193 predicted proteins | sample AD_JPNTR2_MetaG_FD_184446 | JGI IMG/M metagenome (GOLD analysis project Ga0208198, IMG submission 184446) | Active sludge microbial communities of municipal wastewater-treating anaerobic digesters from Japan - AD_JPNTR2_MetaG (SPAdes) (version 2) | ecosystem: Engineered > Bioreactor >...
AAGAATTTTTTGATGCGGGGGGATTTGAGGGGTCGGGGGTGTTGCGGAAATTGGTTGAGTTCGACTGCCTGTAAAGAAAAGAATGGAGAGGGGCTTGCCGGAGGGGGTTGAGGTTGGGTATAATAGCAACGAAACGGCTGCTTTGGAAAAGACATCGAAAAATAGAAGGGAACAAATAAGGAGTCTGCTAAGGAGTCTGCCGAGATTGGGAAGAGTTCTGGATTTCTGGGTTTGAAGATGATTCTATACGGCTCTCAGAAAAAGGGAGAGCGGCAGCGGCTCTTTGATACGTAAATACATCTACGGGCCGGGAATAGATAATCCTGTGGTGATGGTTCAATACGTCAGCGGTAACGGGAACCGGTTTTATTCCTATGCCGATGCGGCCGGGGCGGTGCGGATACTGAGCAACAGTTCCGGCAATATCAAAGAAAGCTATACGTATGATCCATATGGCCGGCCGCGGGTGATGCGGGCAGGCGGCCCTGATGGCAACTGGCTGACGGAAGATACGGCCGTGTATGCCTCCAGCCATCCGCTGCTGTACGGCAATCCGTATCTGTTTACCGGCCGGCGGCGATTTGTCGAGGTGGTCGCCCAGTTTCCAGACGAATGCCTCACCGTACTCCAGATTATCAAGGCCGTCTACCAGAATGACGCCGACGCCAAAGAACAGGGCTTGTCCGACGATGAACGCCTCGTCTGGCATCAGACCCGCAGCGGCCCCAAAATGGCAGAACTGAAGCTTTGGATGACCGAGCAGATCGAGCAAAAAAAGGTCGAACCCAACAGCGGACTGGGGGAGGCCATCGGCTATATGCTCCGGCACTGGGAGGAACTGACGCTGTTTTTGAGGCAACCCGGCGCGCCCCTGGACAATAACGTTTGCGAACGCGCCCTGAAAAGAGTGATCCTGCCTCGGAAAAATGCCTACTTCTATAAAACCCTCAACGGTGCTCATGTCGGTGATCTGTTCATGAGCCTGATCCACACCTGCGAACTGAACAAAGTCAATCCGTTCGACTACCTGGTCCAACTCCAGAAAAACGCCAAACCCGCCGCCTCAACTCCCGCCGACTGGATGCCCTGGAACTATCACCAGGCACTCGAAAGTACCGCCGCCCACAAATAATTAATTTTTTTCACGCTTGCCGAAAGCACACTTTGGGGCTATCTGCTCACGAACAGGACAAAGTGTTAGGCTTTTGATGCGCAAAACATCGACGCATTCTCCTGACAATTTGAAGGAGGTCGGCCCCAACATGCAGGTGTTTATGATCTGGGATCAGCCGGATTCCCAGACCTCCACAAAAATCAAGGTATCCAAGAATGTAAAGCTCGTGGGCCTGCCACCATATTCACCGCAACTTGATCCTATCGAAATCCTCTGTAGCTTAGTGGACGCCTACAAAGCCAAGGGCCATGATCGTAAAATATGCTCAGATTAGAATTTCTTGGTGTATATGGCCAGAGCAATTAACGAACTGCCTCCAAAAACACTTGATGGTATTAGGAGCATGTTTCCACCTCCTACCAAACCGATTAAAAGAGAAAGAACGAATAAACAAAAGCCTATACCAATTATTAACTTCATGTTGCCTCCTGTCTTAAATATCAATCTGCTTTTATTTAATCTTCTTATATACCTGTGTCAAATATAAAGGACACCTGTTTTATGTCAATCATGACGCCACCGTCAAAAGTATTGTTTAAGCGGCAACATGGAGGGGTATGTATTCTCCAAATCGCCGAACATGCGCTGTCATTGGGGTAGTGTCAAGGAAGTTTCGCACATTTTTTTATCTGTCTCCATCTGATCTTTTCTCTTCCCCCGGCCAGTGCCCCAGCGGGCAGGCCCCGCCTGACTGCCACCACTCCTTCAGATTTTGACGAGTCCCATCGGGCTTGATACCTAACAGCAGACACACTGAGCAGCCCCTGAAAAACGTATCTTTTTCGTCTTCATGCCTTCCGCTTGGTCCAGGACAGGTCAGGCAATAAGACCGGAACGATTTGGCGAGGGCTGGCTCAGGAATACTCTGTCCCTGCAGGTCAACAGCCCGTCGCTGCTGATACCGCTGGATGTTGTGTCTGATTTCCGGTGGGAACTGGATTTCTTCCGGCCTGCCATGACAGATTTTATCGCAAAAGAATTTTGGCACGATCAGACCGGTGACCTTACGGTAGTGTCAAGAATCTTTCGCACATTTTCGGATACGCTCTTCGTCTGGTCCTGGTTTCTCTTCCCTTCACCCCTTAAGGGGTGAAAATTTTATCGGTCTATCCGACCGCTTTCGTTGCCTCGGACGCCTCTTGCTGACGACGCTCTTGCAGACGCTTCATATTCAAATAACAAGCCGTGCTCCATTTCGTTCCGGCGATGTGCCGCAGCCGGGCCGCCTCGGCATCCTCCTGGGCATGAAGGGCCTTCAGCATTCCCGCCACCGCTTTTCGCTGACTGTGGCGGGGCTGACTTTGGTGCCCCATAACGCCTCCGTAATATCCTCCACCCGACGCACGGAGACTCCGGCCAAATACATAGGCCCTTTCTCTGTTCCAATGGTTTTGTTTGTTTTCACTCTTCCATCGACCAGAGCAAGGGCTTTTCTTTTGGACCCGATAATAATGTGCGAAAGATAGTGTACGTTATCGAGCCGTCCTGTCACGGATGCTTCAGAAATGATCGCTGTGCTCGATTTAATCGGGACCCAAATCCGTGAAAACTACCAAAGAATACATACGTGGTCAGGGATGATAGAAACAGAGGTTACTCTGCTTCATACCGGCAAAAATGCAGAAGAGACAGAATAACAGGCGTTTTGTGTTTTGGGAAAAGAGGGGTAAGCAGGGGTGGGGAAAAGGGCTGTGTGGCGGAGTTTGGTGATTTTTGTTCTCTCAGCGGCGGGCCTCGTCCCCTCGCCTGCGCAGGTCCCCGGTGCGGGTCAGCAATTTCTTCGTCTTTCGTCGGCATAACCTCTCGCTGGACTAAATGCTGTTTTGTTTGCTCCTCATAGAAAATATACAAAATAAATCCGCCGTCTCCAAATCACACAGAAGAAAAATCTATTCGCTGGCATTGAAGGCGGCGGATCACGGCCGGAAAGAGCGGGCAGAAGAAGTGCTGCGAAAAACGTCGGCTCAGAATAAGGATTATTGCTTTTCATAAGGGTTCCCAATCAAGGTTTTCTGCGATTCGGTCTTTGGGGCCAGATAAATGCTCCGGGTTGTGCTTCCGGCGGTCCGCGGGCACCCTCCACAGCGAGGACAAGTTCGACTTTTGCGTTTTTTATGGTCATCTGTTTTCCCCCCCAGATTTTGCTGTGTTCTCACTTGGATGATCCAGGTGTAAGTATAATCGAAGGGGCTTGGAAAATCAAGAAAATGTTAAGGGAAGATTAAGATTTTTTTGGTATATTTTGTGGTATCGGTGTAATCTTGCAAAAGATTCCGATTTTATGGGACATTCTGGCAAAAAATTCTTAATTTCTTAAAAATTTTTTAAGATTTTTTCTCGTCGTCTGAGTCGGGATACATAAAATGAGGCATGCGGCGGGGTCTTCCTGAGGCATCGACACAGGCCAGAATGCTGCTTCCTTCGGCCAGCAGTACGCCGGTGGATTGGCGGATCAGCCGATAGGAATGTTCCACGCGGGCACTGGTGATTCGGGTGCAGGCGGTAATCAGGTCCAGTTTTTCATCGTAAAGTGCGGGTCGGCGGTATTTTACATTCAGTTCGGCGACGACAAAATAAATGCCGTGTTTTTCCAGTTCGCTGTAGGCCAGGCCGTTGACGCGGAGCAGTTCGGTACGTCCCATTTCAAACCAGACGGGATAGACGGTGTGATGGATTACCCCCGATTGATCGGTTTCGCTGTAGCGGGGAATAATGGTAATGGTGTGGCTTTGGATTTTGGTACAATCGGGGAATTGGTTCTCCTGCGGGGCCGGCTGGTCTGCGGTTTGAGGGTTTACTCGCATGGTTCTGATTCCTAAGGGCCATTCTTTTTTTCTTGATTTTTTGTTTTTAATGATTTTCTCTGCTGGTGAATGCAGGTGCAAGGGTCTTTTTTGATTTTTCCTGCGCCGCTTTCCGATGTATGGTCTAAGGATAGAAAGTGAGACGGCCAGATGATTGATTTGAAGAATAAGCGTGTGCTTATCATGGGATTGGGGTCTTTCGGCGGGGGGGCGGACAGCGTTCGGTTTGCGTGCGAGCAGGGCGCGGAGGTTACGGTTACGGATTTGGCGGAGGAGTCTAAACTTCGCGAAACCATCGAGACGCTGGGTTCGCTGCCGGTTCGCTGGCATCTGGGGGGGCATTCGGAAGAGGATTTCCGAAGGGCGGAGGTGGTGATTGTCAATCCGGCGGTGACGGCGGAGAATCCCTACCTTCAACTTGCCCGGCAAGCCGGCGCTGTGATTACGTCGCAGGTTGAACTTTTCTTCGAGCGGTGCCCGGCCCGCATTGTCGCCGTTACCGGTTCCAACGGCAAGAGCACGACGACGGCGTTGACGGCGCATCTGCTTGCGGGCGGGGGGGATTCGGCGGGCCGGCCGTATCGGAGGGTTTATTTGAGCGGGAATATCGGCAATCGGCCGCTTTTGGGGCTTTTAGAGGACCTGAGGAGTGAAGACATTGTGGTTCTTGAAATCAGCAGTTTTCAGCTGGAGCAGCTGGGGCCTTGCCGACGGGGTGCCGATGCTGCCGTGCTTACCAATTTAAGCCCTAATCATCTTGACCGCCATAGTTCCTTTGAGACGTATTGTGCGGCTAAGGAGATTCTCTTTTCCAATCAGAAGCCCAATCCTGCGTTTCCACCTGTTTCGATTTTTAATGGGGAGGACACCGTCGGGCTTCGATGGTTTGAGAAGTATTCCCAAGAGGGCTTTCGGCGGTGTGTTTTGTTTCGAGCGGGGGATGTCGAGGCATGCTATCGTGAAAAGTTTCGGCTGCCCGGTCAGGTGAATCTGCAAAATCTGGCGGCGGCTCTGGCTGTTGCGAAAGTGTTTGAAGTGGACAGGGAACATCTGCAGAAGGCCGTTTCGACGTTTGAGGGCCTTGAGCATCGGATGCAGCTGGTTTCTGAAAAAGACGGCGTGCGCTGGTATGACGATTCGAAAGCCACTACGCCCATCAGCACGATGGCGGCCCTGAACGGCATTGAAGAGCCAAAAATCCTTATTGCGGGCGGGTATGATAAGCACATTTCCTTTGATGAACTGGGGCGGTGCATTGCCCAACGGTGCAAGGCGGTTGTGCTGATTGGGCAGACGGCCGATAAGATTTCTGAAGCGATTCAATCGGCCGGTCCGTCACAAGTGATTGTTAAGAGGGCTAAGACGATGGAAGAGGCCGTTATTTGTTGTTCAAAAATGGCACAAAAAGGGGACATTGTTCTGATGAGTCCTGCCTGTGCGAGTTTTGATATGTTCAAAAATTATCAGGAGAGAGGGAAGGTGTTTCAAAAGGCGGTTTTAAACCTTTGCCAATAGCAGTTATGGGACATCGAAAATCTTTTTTCTGCAAAATTTGAAATCTGAACAAAACATTTCCAGAAAGTTCAGTTCCGCATAAAAACCCCCATTTTACCATCACAAGCCGCAAAAAGGTTTGTTTTCCTATGAGGTCCGGCTGGTGCGTGATTTTCCCGATTTCTGATGTCCTCTTTGGGTGATTAACTGTGGACAGCGTCTGTCCGACATAGTGGTGCAGAGGGGATAAAGAAAAAAGATAAGGGAAAAATTCAGCAGCTGGAGAGTTTTTATGGAACTGATGGACGAAAGAAGGGCGGAAAAAAGACTGCGTTACAGTTGGCCGATTTGGTTTGCGGAAGATTGCGATGATATTCTTACACAGGGCCAAATGATTGATATTTCGAGCGGGGGAGCTGCTTTTTCCTGCTATTCTGACCGATGCCCCAGTCTGGGGGAGCATATTACCGCCCGATTCAGCGTCCCTCAGTTTGAGGAAGATGAGAGTTTCGGGTTGGCTAACTTTATTCGCGATGGGAGAATTTGCCGGATCGATCAGTTGGGGCCTTATTTGCGGAAAGTTGCGGTTCAGTTTGCAGAGCCGCTTCCGTTCAAGCCGGCTGAAGGTCAGCCAGTAGAACAATTTATGGTTATTTGAGTTTTCGGCTTGTGCCCGAGTCGGCGGGTGCAGCGAAGATTGACCCAACGCCTGAGCGGTTTTTCGGCAGGCGTTTTTTTCTTTTCTTGAGTGGGGGGTCTGCTATGATGGGGGCATGCTTGAAAAAGGACTTGTCCAGATTTATACAGGGGACGGCAAGGGCAAAACTACGGCGGCCCTGGGGCTGGCTGTTCGTACGGCCGGCCACGGGGGCAAGGTTCTGATTTATCAGTTCCTTAAGCCGTCTGCGCTGGACCTGGGAGAGCGAGGGGGGCTGCGGAAGATTGGGTCCATCACGGTGCTGTCGCTGGAGGAGCCGTGGGATATGTTTGCCTCGATGGCGGATGAGGGGGCCGTGGAGGGGGTTCGGGGGGCTATTCAGCAGGCCTTGCGGAAGATTGGGGAGGCGGCTCAGCGGGGACATTATGACCTGATTATTCTGGATGAAATTATTTTTTGCCTGTCGCGAGGTCTGGCTTCTATGGCCGATGTGCGGTCGCTTATTGCCAATCGGGATGCGCATGTGGAGTTGGTCCTGACGGGGCGGGGGGCGTCGGAGGAACTGATTGCGATGGCGGATTTGGTGACGGAGATGAAATCCATCAAGCATCCTTTTGACAAGGGGGTGGTTGGCCGAAAAGGGATTGAATACTGAGCGGAGAAGGAAGAATGGCTCGTGAAGAAAAAAAACTTTCAAAGTCAGTTGCGGTGATTATCTGTGCGGCGGGGGCCAGCGCCCGTTTCGGCGGGGACCGGAAGAAGCCGTTTGTGGAGTTGGCGGGGCGTGCGGCGTTTTTGCGAAGTATTGAATATTTTACCAATCGCGATGAAGTCAAACAGATTGTCATGGCGATTGCCAAGGAAGATGAGGAATTGGTTACGGTCAAGTGGGGGTCGGCTTTGGCCTTCAACGGGGTGCGGGTTTGTTTGGGCGGGGCTGAGCGGTTTGAGACTGTGGCCAATGCCCTGGCCAAAATTGGGGAGGATATTGACCTGATTGCCGTCCATGATGCGGTTCGCTGCTGTCTGAAGAAGGAATGGGTAGATGCGGTTTTTGAAAAAGCGGCTCAGACGGGGGCGGCCATCCTGGCCTGTCCGGTCAACGGCACCCTTAAGCGGGTTCAAAACGGGGTAATTGTTGAGACGGTTGACAGGGATAATCTGTATGAGGCGCAGACGCCGCAGGTCTTTGATGCGAAACTGCTTCGGCAGGCCTATGCAAAAATAGGCAATCTGGGCAAGGTAAAGATTACCGATGATGCCCAACTTGTCGAATCCCTCGGTCGTAAAGTGCACATTGTCGAAACGGATTATACCAATCTGAAAATCACTCGAAAAAGCGATGTGCCGATTGCCGAGGCCATCATTCAGTCGAGGCCCAAGCCCAAACCGGAAGGGCCTATCGGGCCTTATATTGAGGCCCAATGGTAAGGTGTTTCTAATAGGGTTTTGAAGGGGATTTGATTTCTTGACAAGTGCGGCAAACGTGATATGGTAGAGCGGAAAACAAAAACCAGCGGTTTTTGAACGAAAGGGAATGACTATGAAGAGGATAGTGCCGGCAGCAGCGGTGATCACAGCGGGTTTGATTTGTCTGACAGGCGGCTGCAATAATCCGCGCGTTACAGATGTGCATTTGACGGATACGGAACTGGCCCGGATTCAGGAGGGGGTGCTGATGCCGGAAGCCCGTGAGGCGGATTATGTAGAGCAATTGGCGGCTGCACGTGAAGGATATAAACAGGCGCTGCTGAACTTGATTGCCTATTATGAATCTGTCGGCAATGCTACTAAGCTTCAGTGGGCGCGCACGGAACTGAAGACCTTTGACCAGATGGTGCATTACAGTTATCTGATGCCGGGTGAATGGCTGCCGGAAAATCTGTCGGCTGCGGAGTCGATTGAAGAGGCCGATCGGCTTTATGAACAGGCGATGGACCTGTATCGTCAGGCCGGCGGTCTGCTGATGGTGACCAATGATGCGCTCCTGCGGCAATCGCTGCAACTGTTCAATCAGCTGATTCGCGAGTATCCCACCAGCGATAAGATTGATGATGCGGCCTATCGGGCGGCCCGTATTTACGAACATTTGAAGAACTACGAACTGGCGGCGGTTCTGTATCAGCGGACTTTCCAGTGGAATCCGGAGACTCGTTATCCTGCCCGATTCCGGGCGGCTTATGTGCTTGATCGTCGGCTTCGGATGCGGGCTGATGCGCTTCCGCTGTATAAGCTGGCGGTGGAGAAAGAGTCGATGTATCAGAATAATACGGAATATGCACTGGCTCGCATTCAGCAGTTATCGACCCCGAATCCGAGACCGGCACCGGATGTGCAGATTCAAGGGGATTAAGAACTCCTTCGTGAGGGAGTTTTCGGGAGTGTGGCGGGGTCTGTTCAAGGATGAGCAGGCCCTTTTTTTTGAGAGGTTTAATCGGGAGAGGTTATGAAACCATTGGGATGGATTGCGGCGGTTTTCGCTGCGGTTTGTGCGGCGGGGTGTTCCAAATCGGCCAGGCCGCTTGATGCAGAGGTCTCCAAGGCGGAGCCATGCGGCGGGCGGAGTGTGCAGGTTGTGACCTTCAATATTCGCTACGGCACAGCGCCGGATGGGGAGAACCGGTGGGAGAACCGCCGGCAGATGGTGATTGATTTGCTGCGGGGGTATGGGGCGGATGTGATGGGCTTTCAGGAAGCCCTTTCCTTTCAAACGGAACAATTGCAGGAAGGGCTGCCGGAATATGACGTTGCAGCAGTCGGCAGGGATGATGGGCGGAAGGCGGGGGAGGCCTGTCCCATTTTTTATCGGCGCAGCCGTTTCGAGCGGCTGGATTGGGGCGTCTTTTGGTTCTCTGATACGCCGGATGTGCCTGGTTCGAAGCACTGGGGCAACGAAGTGCCGCGGATTTGTACGTGGGTGTCGCTGCGTGACCGCCGGAGCGGTCAGGTGATTTGGGTTTTCAATGTTCATCTGGATTATCAGTATCAGATTACCCGGCAAAAAAGCGCGGCGCTGCTGGCCGAGCGGATTAAGCAATGGGTGCCGGCGGGGTGTTTTCCGATAGTGATGGGGGATTTTAATACGGAACTGACGAATCCGGCGATGGAGCCGCTGCTTGCGAAGGATGGTCTGCATCTGGCGGACTGCTGGCGGACGGCTCATCCTCAGGAGGAACTGGCTGGAACCTGGAACGATTTCGGCCGTCAGGTGCATGGAGCCAAGATAGACCATATTCTCATTCCTGCGTGGGCGAAAGTGCTTGAGGCGGAGGTTGACCGCCGGCAGTTCGACGGCCGGTATCCTTCAGACCATTTTCCGCTGCGGGCTGTTTTTTGTGCAGAGATGGCGCCGGCCCTTGAGGGGCTGAAGAGTGAAAATGGAGGATAATGAATCCGACGGTCGGGTCTGATTCTTTTGAAGAGCAAGTTCGAGCAGGGGCAGAGCGCTGCCGGCTGCCTGCGGAAGGGGGGCGGCTGCTGCTGGCGGTTTCGGGCGGGGCGGATTCGATGGCTATGCTCGAGGCGCTGCAGTGTCTTCAGAAGGGCGGAGTGCTGCGGATGGAACTGGCGGTCGGTCATGTCAATCATCAGTTGCGTGGCGCGGCTTCGGACGGCGACGAGCGGTTTGTTGAGGACGAGGCCGGCCGGCGGGGGCTGGCTTTTTTCGGTCGAGCGGCGGATGCGTCCGGGTATGCGCGGCGGCATCGTCTTTCTGTAGAAACGGCTGCAAGAATCCTTCGGCTTCGGCTGCTGGCGGAGACGGCGCGCTGCTGGCAGGCGGATGCGGTTGCGACGGCACATCAGCAGGATGACCAGATGGAAACGCTTATTTTCCGTCTGCTTCGGGGGACGAGTTTTCGGGGGTTGTGCGGGATTCGGCCTTCGGTGCGGCTGGAGGGGGTTCGGTTTGTTCGTCCGATGCTGTCGGTCAGCCGGGAACGGATTCTGGATTACTGTCGAGAGAAACATCTGGGCTGGCGGGAGGATGCCACCAATATCGACTGCGGGTTTGCCCGCAACCGGATTCGTCATCGGATGCTTCCTTTTCTTCACCGGCAGGGCGGCCGGCAGATGGAGGCGGAGCTGCTGCGGCTGGCGGAGCGCTGTCAATCGCTGTTCGAGACTGTCGAACAGCAGGCGCAGGAGCAGTTTGCTCTTGCTGTTTTGTTTGAAACAGGGGAGCAGGTGGTTCTAAACCGGAGTGTGCTGGAAGATTGTTCGCCTTTTGTTCTTGGGGAAATTATCCGGCAGTGTCTGCTTCACCTGAAGGTTGGGTTGCGGGATTATACCGCCCGGCATTATCAAACCGTGATAGAGGGGATTTATCAGGGCCGGCAGCGGTGTGTTGTGCTGCCCGGGGAGATAGAGTGCCTGGTGAATGAAAAAACTCTCACTTTTTGTCGGCGGAAAGAGTCGGCTGAACCGTCGGAGCCGGAGCCGATGGTGCTTCCGGTTGGTCAAACTTGTCAGTTCGGGCCGTGGCGGATTCGGTCGGCTGTTGTGGAGAAGATTGTCGACGGCTGGCAGAGACCTCCTGCAGGAGCCAAACAATGGACGGAGTATCTGGATGCGGACAAGGTGCGCGGCCCTGTGCGGGTGCGGATGCGACGACCTGCGGATCGATTTGTGCCGCTGGGAATGAGCCGGCCCAAAAAGGTCGGGAAATTTCTGACGGCCGTCCAGGCGGATGAGGCCCTTAAAAAGGGGGTTTTTGTTGTGGAGGATGCTGAAAAAATCCTTTGGGTTGCCCCTTTGCGGATTTCTGAAGAAGTCAAAATTGATGAGCAAACGGGCAAGATTTTGCAACTGTCTGTATGGCAACAGGTTATGTGAAGGGCGGATTTTGTGGAAAATGTTTCTTGACAAACGGGGTCTGGAGCCCTACATTGTTGGCTTTGTCGATGGTTCCCTGAGCAAAACGGGATGTAAAGTAATGATCCTTTAGAGATAAGGAGACTTTCAATGGCCATAAAGGTTGGAATTAACGGATTTGGCCGAATCGGCCGTGCGGTCGCCCGAATCATTTTCGAGCGGAAAGGGATTGAACTGGTTGCCATCAATGATTTGTCGGATGCCAAGAGTCTGGCTCATCTGTTCAAGTATGATACGGTGTATGGCCCCTGGAAGGGTACGGTATCGTCAACAGATGATTCGATTGTCATTAACGGCAAGAGTGTAAAGGTTCTGGGGGTTAAGGCCCCGGCTGACTTGCCGTGGAAGGCGATGGGGGTGGACGTTGTTGTTGAATCGACCGGCATTTTCACGACTAAGGAATCTCCGAAGGGCGGCTATGGCGACCATATTAAGGCCGGCGCCAAAAAAGTGATTTTGACTGTTCCTGCCAAAGACGAAATTGAGGCGATGATTGTCTGCGGCGTGAATGAAGAGAAATTGACCAAAGATGTGACCTTTGTATCCAATGCGAGCTGCACGACCAACTGTCTGGCTCCGCTGGCAAAGGCCATTCATGAGGCCTTCGGCATTGAGAAAGGTCTGATGACTACGGTGCATGCTTATACCAACGACCAGCGAGTTAGTGACCAGATTCACAAGGACCTTCGTCGTGCCCGTGCGGCCGGCGCCAACATTATTCCGACGACGACCGGTGCGGCACGAGCGGTGGGCAAGGTTCTGCCGGATTTGAAGGGGAAACTTGACGGCTTTGCTCTTCGCGTGCCGGTGATTGTCGGCAGCTGTGTGGACCTGGTGGCTACGCTGAAGAAGGAAGTGACCAAGGAAGAAGTCAACGAGGCGGTTAAGAAGGCCGCGGAAGGCAAACTCAAAGGGATTTTGCTGTACTGCGATGAGCCGATTGTCAGCAGCGACATCATCGGCAATCCGGCTTCGAGCATCTTTGATGCCCTCTGCACGATGGTGATGGAAGGCCGGATGATTAAAGTGGTCAGCTGGTATGATAACGAGTGGGGTTATTCCAACCGGACGGTGGATTTGATTGAAAAGATGGGCAAACTGCTCTAAAGTTTTTCGGCGATGATGTGCCGAGTGAATAAACAAAACCAGAAGCCCGCGTCCCGGACGCGGGTTTCTGTGTGATTATGCGAAACGCAAACAGCAGTGTCCTGAGGAAAGGGCAAAACCATGGCAAAAAAGACAGTAGCGGATATTGATGTCAAAGGTAAAAAGGTTTTGATGCGGGTGGACTTTAACGTTCCCCTTGACAAGAAGACCGGTCAGATTACCAACGATGCCCGAATTAAGGGAGCGCTGCCGACGATTCAGCATGTGCTTAAGAACGGCGGCAGTGTGATTCTGATGAGCCATCTGGGACGGCCCGAAGGGGAATATGATCCGGCTTACAGTCTGGCTCCTGTGGCCAAGCGGCTCAGCGAACTGCTGGGCAGAGAGGTGATTTTTGTTAAGGACTGCGTTGGCCCGGAAGTGAAGGAGAAGGCCGCCGCCCTCAAGCCGGGCGATGTGCTGCTGCTTGAAAATGTTCGTTTCCACAAGGAAGAAGTCATTAAGGACAAGGCCGCCAAGGAAGACCCGCAGCTTCGCAAGGCGAAGGATGATTTTGCGCGACAGCTGGCCGAACTGGCGGATGTCTATGTGAATGATGCTTTCGGCACGGCCCATCGCGACAATGCGTCAATGTACACGGTTCCGATGATGATGAAGGGCAAGCCGCGGGTTATCGGTTTTCTGATTGAGAAGGAATTGAAGTTTCTGGGCGATGCGCTTCAGAATCCGCAGCGTCCGTTTGTGGCGATTTTGGGCGGTGCGAAGGTCTCCGACAAAATCGGCGTTATCGAAAACCTGATGCGCAAAGTGGACCGCATTCTTATCGGCGGGGCGATGGCTTATACGTTTGCGCGGGCGCTGGGCAAGCGGGTCGGCAATAGTCTTTGTGAGGAAGATTTTATCGAGAAGGCCAAATCTCTTTTGAAAGATGCCGAAGCGTGCGGCTGCGAGCTGGTTTTGCCGGTGGATACGGTGGTGGCTAAGGAGTTCAAAGCCGGCGCTGAGCATAAAGTAGTGGAAGGGGATATCGAAGACGGCTGGCAGGGGATGGATATCGGTCCCAAGACGCGGGCGCTGTTTGCTTCCAAGATTAAAGGGGCCAAGACCATTTTCTGGAACGGGCCGATGGGAGTTTTTGAGATGCCGCCTTTTGATGCTGGCACCCGCGCGGTTGCCGAGGCGGTGGCGGCGGCTACCCGCCAAGGGGCTTGCAGCATCATCGGCGGCGGCGACAGTGCCAGTGCGATTGTGAGTATGGGACTGGAGGATCAGGTGACCCATATCTCTACCGGCGGCGGTGCCAGCCTGGAGTTTCTCGAAGGCAAGAAGTTCAAGTGCCTGGAGATTCTGGATGACAAATAGAATGGAAAAACCGCCTGCTGCTTTTCGAGCAGACTCGGCGGGGGCGGTTTTTTCTGGAGTGCGGCTGTGGCAGGACGACTTCCCAAGCCCGGTACTATCGAGGTAGCCCCGTCTATTTTGAGTGCGGATTTTGCCAACCTTGCTTCGGAAATTCGCCAGGTGACGGAAGCAGGGGTGCGGATGGTGCATCTGGACATTATGGATGGGCATTTTGTGCCGAATCTGACTATCGGGCCGCCGGTGGTGAAGTGGATTCGCCGATGCACGGAGGCGGTTCTGGATGTTCATCTGATGATTACGGACCCGCAGCGGTATGCTCCGCGGTTCATCGAGGCGGGGGCGGACCATATCACCTTTCATATTGAGACGGTGAAAAATCCGTTTCAGATGATTGAGGAACTTCATGCACAGGGTGTCAGCGCTGGGGTAACGCTTAATCCGGCTACGCCGGTTGAATCGGTTTTTGAGGCGGCGCCGCTGTGTGAGATGGTGCTGGTGATGACCGTCGAGCCCGGGTTTGGGGGCCAGGAGTTTATGGATTTTGCGGCTCGCAAGTGCGTTCCTTTGCGGGAGAAGTTCGGCCCTTCGCTGCGGATTGAGGTGGACGGGGGTATCAATGCTCAAACCGCCCCCATTGCTGTCGGCTATGGAGCTGATACGCTGGTGGCCGGTCAAGCCGTTTTTGGAGAACAGGACCGCGCCGGGGCTATTCGCCGCATTCTTGAATCGGCCGCTCGGGCTGCCCGCCAATGAAACCTATGGCAAAAGATAAGAAAAAAAAGGACTGGAATGGTTTTTCCCTTCGACCGCGAAGGGAAATGCCGGAGGGTCTGTGGCTGGCTTGCCCCCGCTGCAAGGAAATGCTCTTCCGAAAGACGATGGAAGAAAATCTTCATGTCTGTCCGGAGTGTGATTATCATTTTCGGATTGACGGCTCGACACGGATTGCCCAGTTGGCGGACGAAGGATCTTTTGAGGAGTTGGGGGCTGATTTGGCCAGCAGCGACCCGCTGAAGTTTACCTGGGGCGACGAGAAATATCAGGACCGGATTCTTGTAAACCATAGCGACAGCCGCTCTCATGAGGCGATGCTGGCAGGCAAGGCGTTTATCAAGGGACGGCCTGTAATGCTTGCGGCGATGAATTTCAGTTTTCTGGGGGGGTCGATGGGGATGGTGGTTGGAGAGAAGTTCTGCCGGGCGGTGGAGCGGGCTGTCGACGAAAAACTGCCGCTGGTTGTTGTGAGCTGTTCGGGCGGCGCACGGATGCATGAGGGAGTTGTGGCCCTTCAGCAAATGGCCAAAACCAGTGCCGCTCTGGCCCGTTTTGACCAGGCGGGCGGTCTGTATATTTCGGTGCTGACCGACCCGACTACGGGCGGCGTGGCGGCCAGTTTTTCCATGCTCGGCGATGTGATTATGGCGGAGCCCGGGGCCTTAATCGGCTTTACCGGCCCGCGGGTGATTCAGCAAACCATCAAAATCGAACTGCCTGAGGGCTTCCAGCGGGCGGAATTTCTGCTGGAACACGGCTTTATCGATATGATTGTCCACCGCAAAGACCTTCGCAGTGAAATCAGCCGGCTGATTGACTACTGCGGTCATTGATTTGCCTTCCGGCTTTGATTTCCATCTTTCCCTTTGGACGGCGGGGCCTTATAATGGGCTCCGGAAAGGACGGCAGCAGGATGGGATATTTTCGCGAGTCGATAGAACAGATGGCCGGTTATACGCCTGGGTATCAGCCCAAGTCCGCCAATGTGGTCAAGCTGAATACCAATGAAAATCCCTATCCCCCTTCTCCGAAGGTTTTGGAGACGATTCGCCGCCTTCATCCGGAGCGTCTTCGCCGTTATCCGGAGCCGCTGGGAGATACCTTTCGTGCGGCGGCGGCGTCTGTTTTCGGTATTGCGCCGGAGATGATTCTTTGCACGAATGGGGGCGATGACCTGCTGGCTGTCTGCGTGCGTGCCTTCTGCGACGGCCGCCGGCCGATGGCTTATGCGCAGCCGACCTACTCCCTCTATCCGGTTCTGGCGAAGATTCAGGGCTGTGAGGCGATTGAGACAGAGCGTCGGGGCGACTGGCCGGCAGCGTTGGCCCGCATCAATGCCGCCCTGACTATTGTCTGCAATCCGAATGCGCCCACAACGGACTTTCTTGCGGTCGAGCGGCTGGAGCAGCTGGCGTCGGCTCTTCGGGGGGTGCTGCTGATTGATGAGGCCTATGCGGATTTTGCTTTGGATAATGCCCTTCGGCTGGTGGAAAAGCATGACAATGTGATTGTGCTCCGTTCGCTGAGCAAGGGGTATTCGCTGGCGGGGCTTCGCTTCGGCTTTGGGGTTGCCCAGCCGGGGCTGATTGAAGGGTTGATTAAAGTGAAGGATTCTTACAATGTCGATGCGGTCGCGATTGCGGCGGCGTCGGCGGCGGTTTTGGACCAGCCCTATTTCCGGGCTAATGTGGAGCAGATTCTCCAGGAACGTCAGCGTCTGACGGAATCGCTTCGTCTGCTGGGCTTTGAGGTGCCGGACAGCCAGACTAATTTTGTTCTGGCGCGTTTTGCGGGCGGCTCGGCCAAACCGATTTATGAGGCGCTGGTTGAGCGGGATATTTATGTCCGCTATTTTGAACTGCCTGGTCTTGAGGATAAACTTCGAATCACGGTCGGCACGCCGCAGCAGAACAAAATCCTCGTGACGGCCTTGCGTGAAATTCTTTCTGAAAAGGGGACTTCCGTATGAAAAACCGAACCGCCTCCATCAGCCGGAAAACCAAGGAAACGGATATTCTTGTTCAGATGAATCTGGATGGGCAGGGCAGTTATGAAATTGACACAGGGGTTGGATTTTTCGACCATATGCTCACCCATCTGAGCAAACACAGCGGCATTGATTTGACCGTCAAGGCCAAGGGGGATTTGGAGGTGGATGCGCATCATACGGTGGAGGATGTCGGCCTTTGCGCGGGCGAGGCCCTCCAGCAGGCCCTTGGCGAAAAGCGGGGCATTCAGCGTTTTGGTCATGCGGTTGTGCCGATGGAAGATGCCAAGGCGGAGGTGAGCGTGGACCTGTCGGGCCGGCCTTATCTGGTCTATCGGGTTCAGTATGCGTCGGAAAAAATCGGCGATTTTGATGTGCAGTGTGTGGAGGAGTTCTGGCGGGCCTTTTCGAGTGCCGCCCGAATGAATCTGCATATTGAAGTGCCTTACGGCACCAACAGTCATCATATTGCCGAATCGATATACAAGGCCGTCGGTCAAGCCGTCGGTCAGGCCGTCCGGATTTCAGGAAATCAGATTCCGAGCACCAAGGGGACCCTTTGATGGAACTTCAGTATGAGTATCGAACGGGGTTCGGAACGGATATTCATCGCCTTGCGCCGGAGATTGTCCTCAAACTGGGGGGCATTGAAGTACCGTATGATCGCGGTCTGCTGGGGCACAGCGATGGAGATGCCGCCCTGCATGCCCTGATGGATGCTCTTCTGGGGGCGGCGGGGTTGGGAGATATTGGAATGATGTATCCGGATACGGCTCCTCAATGGGCAGGTGCCGACAGCCGGGCGCTGCTGCTCGGCGTTAAAGAGCGGCTCCAGAAAGACCGATGGGAGGTGGTTAATGTGGATTTGACCATTCACGCCGAAGAGCCGAAGTTGACGCCGTTCAAAGGGCAGATGAAACGGTGCATTGCCGGCCTTCTGGAGATTGATTTTGCCAGCGTGAACGTCAAGGCCAAGACGAATGAAGGGCTGGGCGAGATTGGACGCAGCGAGGCCATTGCCGCCGATGCTATTGTGCTGCTGCGGCGCCGGCTGAAAGGATTTTAAATCAGGTTGTTCTGAGGCATCTATGGCATTAAGGTTGTACAATACATTGGGACGCAAACTTGAGGAATTTCAGCCCCTTCATCCGGGGCGGGCGGGTATTTATGTCTGCGGGCCGACGGTTTATGGGCATGCCCATTTGGGGCATGGGAAGAGTTATGTAAGTTTTGATGTGCTGGTGCGGTATCTTCGCTTTCTGGGCTATGCGGTTACCTATGTCCAGAATATTACCGACGTCGGTCATCTGACGGATGATGCCGATGCCGGCGAGGATAAAATCGGACGGCAGGCCCAGCGTGAACGCAAACACCCGATGGCTGTGGCTGAGTTTTATACCCGCAGTTTCTTTGAAGATATGGACGCCTTGCATTGTGTGCGTCCTGATATCAGTCCCCGTGCTTCCGGTCATATTCCTGAACAGATTGAACTGGTTGAGATACTTCTGGAGAAAGGGTATGCCTACGAGGCAAACGGCTCGGTCTATTTTGATGTGAGCCGGTGGCCTTCCTATGGGCGTCTGTCGGGGCGAAGCGTTGAGGAAATGCAGGCCGGTGCGCGGGTGGACATCAACCCGGAAAAGCGGCACCCTGCGGATTTTGCGCTTTGGAAGAAGGCCGAGCCGGGCCATATTATGCAGTGGAACAGCCCGTGGGGGCGTGGGTATCCCGGCTGGCATCTTGAGTGTTCGGCGATGAGTATGAAATATCTGGGGCCGACGATTGATATTCACGGCGGGGGGATTGAGAATCAGTTTCCGCATCATGAGTGTGAGATTGCGCAGTCGGAGGCGGCTACGGGTCAGCCGTTTGTTCGTTTCTGGCTTCATCATAATATGGTGACGGTGGACGGCCAGAAAATGGGGAAGAGTTTGAACAACTTTATCACCCTCAAGCAGATTTTCAAGGAAGGGCATCCGCGGTTGAGCCGCACGTATTCGCCGCCGGCGGTTCGGCTTCTGATTCTGCAAACACACTACCGCAGCCCTATTGATTTTTCGGATGCCTCGCTGGCGGCGGCTCAGAGCGGTTATGAAAAGATAACGGATGCCGTTTTGTCGGTGCGGCGGCATCTGGCTAAGGCGGCGGCCGGACCGGCTGACGCTGCTGTCATCGAGCAGATCGGCCGGCTGGAGCAGAAGTTTCTGTCGGCGATGGATGATGACCTGAATACATCGATTGCCCTGTCGGTTTTGTTTGAACTGGTTAAATTGGCCGGCACTCTTTCGGAGGATTCGGCGGCAACCCAGGGGACCTGGCAGGCCGTTGATGATGCCTTTCGCCGTTTGGGCGGGCAGGTACTCGGCGTGGTGTTCGATGAGTATCCGCAGACCGGTACGGCGGATGAAGAACTGCTGGATTTTCTGATCGGCAATCTGATTGCGCAGCGGGCGCAGGCCCGTGCCCGCAAAGATTTTGCCGAGAGCGACCGCATTCGAGACCAGTTGGCCCGTTTCGGCATTATTCTTGAAGACAAGCCCGGCGGGATAACGACGTGGAGACGGAAATGAAAATCCTCGGGGTGGACCCTGGACTGAACCGGTGCGGCTATGCTGTTCTGGAGGTGTGCGAAAGGGGGGAACATTTGCTCGAGGCCGGCGTTATTCGGACTGATATGGGGTGTTCGCTGGAGAGCCGTCTGGTTCAGATTGCTGAGGATTTTTCTTTGCTGCTGGAGAAATTCATTCCTGACTGGGTGGCGGTGGAAGAACTGTATGCGCACTATCGGCATCCGAGGACGGCGATTTTGATGGGTCATGCGCGGGGGGTTATTCTTATGCAGGCGGCCGCCGCAGGGGCGGCTGTGAAGAGTTATTCGGCTACGCGGATTAAAAAGTCGCTTACCGGCAATGGGCGGGCGGGCAAGCAGCAGATTCAGCGGGCCATTCAAACGCTTTTGGCGCTGCCGACGTTTCCGGAGCCGCCTGATGTCGCCGATGCGATTGCGGCGGCTTTGTGTTGTGCTAACGAGCAAAATCGGGTAAAACAATCCTTATGATTGCCGGAATCGAAGGGAAATTGGTTGCTTTGGAAGAGGACAAGGGCCTGGTTCAGGTAGGGCCGGTCTGTTATGAAGTCCTGCTGGCCGGCTATGCCGTCAGTGCTCTCAGCGGTGCAATCGGAACGACAATCACGCTTTCGACACTCGAATATTTTGAAGGGTCGCCGGGCGGCGGCAATCTGATTCCCCGTCTGGTTGGCTTTTTGAGCGATTCAGAAAAGGCCTTTTTTAACTGCTATACGAGCGTGAAGGGGATGGGCATAAAAAAGGGCCTTAAGTCGCTGGCTATGCCGATCGGGCGGATTGCCGATGCTGTTGAAAACGGCGATGAAAAGTTTCTGGCTACCTTGCCGGGTATCGGCAAGAGAATGGCGCAAGTCGTCATTGCGGAACTCAAGGGCAAACTGGGGCGGTTTGCTTCTGTTTCTGAGACCAGCGGCCGGGCTGAACCGACGTCTTTCAGAACGTTTCAGATGGAGGCCCTCGAGATTTTGATTGCCTGGGGAGAAAAACGAGCTGAGGCAATGGAACTGATAGAAGCGGCGTGCCGAAAATATCCTGACATCCGCAGTGCTGAGGAGCTGGTGCCGCTGGTTTATCGAATTAAGCAGGGAATTGAAGTCTGACGATGGCTATCGAGCGGGTTATAAGCGGGCAATCCGGGGGTGAAGGGGAGGAGCAGTTCAATTATGCGCTGCGTCCGCGTCTGCTTGAGGAGTGTGTCGGGCAGGATGGGGTTCGGCAGAAACTGGCTATTGCGATTGAGGCGGCGCGAAAGCGGGGCGAGCCGCTGGAGCACATTCTTTTTTATGGGCCGCCCGGTCTGGGCAAGACGACGCTGGCTCATGTGATTGCCAACGAAATGGGAGCAGCTATTCGGGTTACCTCCGGGCCGGCTCTTACCAAGCAGGGTGATGTGATGGGGCTGCTTTCCAATATCGGCACGGGCGATATTCTTTTTATTGACGAGATTCATCGTCTTAGTGCACCGGTGGAGGAGTTTTTGTATCCGGCGATGGAGGATTTTAAGGTTGATTTTACGGTGGACAGCGGCCTTCACGCCAAGACCATCAATTTTCCGCTTAAACGGTTTACGCTGATTGGGGCGACGACGCGGGCGGGTCTGCTGAGTGCTCCGCTGCGCGGCCGTTTCGGGATTCTTCATCATCTTGACTTTTACAGTCCTGAGGAACTGACGCAGATACTTCGCCGTTCCGCGGCTCTTCTGGAACTTCATTGTGCGGAGGGGACGCTGGAGCAGATAGCCCGGCGAAGCCGCGGCACGCCGCGGATTGCCAATCGCCTTCTTAAGCGTGTGCGGGATTATGCGCAGGTCAAGGGCGTCGGCAAACTGACAGAGCCGATTGTTTCCAGTGCCCTTCAGATGGAGCAGATTGACCCGCTGGGGCTGGATGAACTGGATCGGGCATTTCTGCGGGCGCTGGCGACGGTTTACGGCGGGGGGCCGGCGGGCATTGAGGCGCTGGCGGCGACCCTCGGCGAGGAACGGGACACGCTGGAGGATATGGTGGAGCCCTATCTGCTTCAGATTGGTTTTGTTCGGCGCACCAAACGCGGGCGTGAGATTACGCCTGCTGCGTGCCGGCATTTGGGGCTGAAGGAGAAACGGCCTGAGCATTCGAGTTTGCAGCAGGATTTGTTTGAGGAAGACCGTTAATCCGGTCGGCACTTCAGGGGGCTGCCGAGCAATTCGGTAAAATGATAAAGCAGAAGGGCTTCGATTTCCTGAATTGTTTTTTCATCTGCATTTTTCAGAAGGTGGAGGTCGGCCAGCGCCACGGCTGCCTGCGGGCTGATGCGTTTTTTTTCGGCAAACGCTCCTTCGCAATCCGGGCAGAGCAGGCCGTTGCTGCGGCTGGAAAAATAAATACTTTTCCAGTGCGGGCTGAAGGGATGGGGGCCGTTTGTACAGCGATCCAGCACGGGTCTGAGTCCAATCTCCGACAGCAGGGCTATCTGGTATAGAATCAGATGAATCTGAATCTCCCGCGGGTTCGGGGCCTGCTGGACGTTGGCTAAAAACCGGTGCAATGCTTCGAAGAGGCCAGGGTGCGGGTCTTCGGGCTGGGTGAGTTTTTCCGTCAGTTCGGCGGCGAGGAGGGCTGCCTTCAGCAACTCCAGCCGTCTTCGCAGTCCGCTGAACAGCGGTTCCTGAGCAAACTCGGAAAGCACTGCCAGTCCCTCGCCGCGAGAGGGCCTATAGACGATGGTGCCGAAGGCAAATGTTTCGATGGGCCCGTCAAAGGGGTTCCTGGGGCGGCGTGATCCTTTGGCAATCGCTGAGATTTTGCCGGCCGACTGCGTCAGAAAGGTGACAACTTGCGAGGTTTCCGAATAGACAACCGTTCGCAGGCAAATGGCTTGGTCCTTTTTCTGCATCGTTATTGGCTGACAGCGTTGCGGCCGGCTTCTTTGGGCAGTTTCTGAATCCGAACGCGACGGACACTGCGCGGCTCGGCGTGGGTAATCGTCAGTTTCAGGTCTTTGTACTCAAATGACTCGCCTGTCTTGGGGATATAGCCCAGATGGGAGAAGACAAAACCGCCCAGGGTGTCGTAATCTTCTTCTTCGGGCAGGTCGATTTCCAACTCGCTGTTGATGTCTTTGATGTTGGCCCGGGCATCTACTTCGAAGGTGTTTTCATCAATTTTCCGGAATGTTTCCGGAGGGGTATCTTCATATTCGTCTGCGATTTCGCCGACCAGTTCTTCGAGGATATCTTCGATGGTAATCAGTCCTGCGGTGCCGCCGTACTCGTCGAGAATAACGGCGATGTGGAGTTTCTGCTTCTGAAACTCGTGGAGGAGGTCCCGCAGCGATTTGCTCTCGGGGACAAAGTAGGGTTTCCGCATCGTTTCCCGCAGATTAAATTCTTTGGGGTCTTTGCGGAGGAAGGAAAGGAGGTCTTTGGCATACAGCACGCCTACAATATTATCGATGGTTCCTTCATAGACGGGTATTCTGGAATGGCCCGCCCGCTGGATTGCATTCAGGATTGTCGAAAGGTCTGCTGTGACGGGCACGGCCACCAGGGCTGTCCGCGGCGTCATAATCTCCGCTGCTGTTGTTTCATCCAGTTCGAGGACATTTTCGATCATCTCCATCTCTTCTTCGTCGACGACGCCTTCGATTTTTCCCTGTTCGACGGCGCCGAGGATTTCTTCCTGGACTTCTTCGGGTGATTCGTCCGGAATGCCGGCGAGACGCTTGACCAGTCGGTCGTGCAGGTCTGCGGCTGCCAGAAAGGGGCTGACCAAATACATCAGCCCTTTGAGCAGGACGAAGGTGCGCGGGAGGATAAATTCACCGGCATGTCTGGCCCAGGAATAGGGGACGATTACTGCAAAGGTCTCCAGGATGAGCAGGGCGGCCAGAAACGTCAGCAAATAGTGGCGGTCGCTCATCAGATGAACCAGTATCAGCAGAATGGCGACATTGATGAGCATCCGGAGAAAGGAGCAGGTGAGGGCAAGCCGCTCGCTAATCCGCAAAAATTCATCGAAGCAGTTTTCTCGGCCGGCGGCCCTGAAGCCCTCCTGCAGTTTCAGTACGGAGAAGTTCTGCAGGGCCAGTGCGTTCAAAGAGAGGAACAAAGAGGCCCCGGTTAATCCGCTTAAAAGCAGAATCCATCCTGCAGTTTCATTCACGTTTTTTTCTCCTGGTTTTTGCCGGTTTGACCGGGGCTGCATAGACTGTGCCGAAGCCGAGCTGGTTCAAAATCTGATCTTCTGCGTGATGCATTTTGGCTGCCTGTTCGGCCTCGGTGTCATCGAAACCCAGCTGGTGAAGCAGGCCGTGAACGATATACAGCATCAGTTCCGCCTGGGGGCTGTGTCCTCGCTGGTCTGCCTGGCGGGCTGCCTGTTCGGCGTTGACCAAAATCTGAAAGCACCGCGGACATTGGTCCCGGCCGCTCAGGTCAAAACTGATTACATCGGTGGTTTCGGCATCACCGAAATAGTCCTTGTGCAGTTTTCGCATGAGCGCATCATCTGTGACGGCGATTTCCGTCCAGGCGCTTCGGACACCGAATTGGCGGAGGATGCGCTGAACCGCCCGCCGAATCTTTGCCCGGTCTATGGGAAACGGTTCGGTCTGAATTTGGATAGAGACTGTGCAGGCCGATTGTTTTTTTGAGTCTGTCATGTGTTTGGCTGATTGTTCGCCGGATTGTTTGACTGGTTGTTCGCTGTGTTTTGGGCTTTTTCGGCGGCGTGGGTTTCCTGTTTGTCTTCGCCGGCGGGCTTTCCATCGAGTTTCGGATAGGCGATACGGCCGTGATAGTGAGCCGCCAGAAACTTGGACATGCTTGCTTCAATCAAACTCAGCTCCCGCAGGGTGAGGTCGCAGTCGTCAAACTGTCCGTCCTGAAGCCGCTTCATGGCGATGCTGTGGACGAGGGCTTCAATTTTGGTGGGCGTGGGGTCGGTCAGAGAACGAGCCGCACTTTCTACGGCATCGGCCAGCATGATAATCGCCGCTTCGCGCGTGCGGGGTTTTGGTCCGGGATAGCGAAATTCAATTTCGGAAACTTCGTTATCCAGTTCTCCTTTTCGCTTGCGGGCTTCGTTGTAGAAGTATTCCATCAGCGTTGTGCCGTGGTGCGTCTCGATAAACTGGCGGAGGACGGCGGGCAGACCGTATTTGCGGGCGATTTCCATTCCGTCGTTGACGTGGCCGACAATGACCAGTTTGCTCATTGCCGGCGAGAGCTGTTCGTGCCGGCTGATAGAGCCCATCTGGTTTTCTACAAAATAGGAGGGCTTGTTGATTTTTCCGATGTCGTGATAGTATGCCCCTACGCGGCACAGCAGTCCGTTGGCGCCGATGGCGTCGGCGGCTGTTTCGGCAATCGAGCCGATGAGCAAACTATGGCTGAATGTCCCCGGCGCCTCCATCGCCAGTCTTTTCAGCAGGGGCTGGTTGGCGTCGCTGTAGTCCATCAGGGTCATACTGGTTGCGATTCCGAACAGTTTCTCGATAAACGGCAGAAAGGCCTGTATGAATACGCCGACTAAAAATGTTGCCCCTGCTGCAAAGCCGGCGTTCAATGTCCTTTCGGCGTGGGGCTTCTGCTGGAGCAGTCCGAAGCAGAAAGCCATCAGAAACACTGCGACGGATGCGTAGGCACACACTTCGATGAGTTTCATGCGTGTGCGGATTTCCCGCAGGAGTCCGCAGCAGGTCAGCCCGCCGGCCATCATGGTCAAAAACAGCTCCATCGTGGCCAGCTGATTGACGGAAAAACAAGCCAGTACGGAATAGAACACGGTCAGACCGATGGCAAATCGCTGGTCGAATATCATGGTCAGGATGATGGCTGCCGTGACGGTTGTGCCTGTGGCCAGGTAAATCACGCCTCCCTGCCAGATGGAGAAAAAGCGGTTGACAGCCAGCAGCAGCCAGAACAAGAGTGCCATGGTAAAGGTGCGATTGGCCCGGTTGAAAAAATGGGGCCGGCAATGATGAATATAAAAGACTGCGCCGAGCATAAGCAGGGCTGTGACAACAGTCAAAGCCCCTATCTGCGGCCAGGGTTTGAAATATCGCATGCCGGAGGTCAGGAACTCCGGGTGTTCCGTATCCAGTGCCAGGAGAAAGACTATGCCGGCCAGAAAGGCGAAAAACAGAAACGTCAGCAGCAGTTTTGTGATGCTGAACGGCTCCACCCAGCGCCGGCTTCGTTCCGACGGAAGGGTTGTCCGGATGGGCTGACGCCGCCCGGTGGTTTTTTTACGAAACCATCCCATTTTTTCGGTCCCGATCGTTTTGTTCCGCCTGCTTTTTCTGTTCATAGGCCTGGACGATGGTTTGCACCAGACTGTGCCGGACAATATCGGCCTCGGTCAATTCGACGAAACCGATCCCTTCGATTCCCGACAAGGTTCGGATTGCGTCTATCATGCCGCTGGTTTGGCCTCGTTCGAGGTCTATCTGGGTAATGTCTCCGGTGATAATCATTTTGGAGCCGCGTCCGAGGCGTGTCAGAAACATCAGCATTTGCGAGGGGGATGTATTCTGGGCTTCATCGCAGATTACGACGGCCTCATTGAGTGTACGTCCCCGCATAAAGGCGAGCGGAATAATTTCAATCACATCCATTTCCATCAGTTTCCGCATCTGGCCGAATTCCATCATATCTTCCAGACTGTCGAGAAGGGGGCGCAGATAGGGATTGACCTTTGCCTGGAGGTCGCCCGGGAGAAAGCCCAGTCGTTCGCCGGCTTCTACGGCCGGACGAGCCAGCACGAGTTTGCGGATTTGTCTTTTTCGGAGCATCGAGACGGCCACCGCTACGGCCAGATAGGTTTTTCCGGTGCCGGCAGGACCGGTGCAGAAGGTCAGATCGCTGCGGTGCATGGTTTTGATGTATTCGAGCTGGCCTTTGGTAAACGGTTCGATAATTCCTTTGCTCGAAAAGACCTCAATCACTTCGTCCCGTTCGGGGCGTACTTGATTTTTTGACTGGTCGAGGATTTCGAGCACATCTTTGGGGCTTAGGGTGCCGCGTTTGATCAGCCGTTTCTGCATGCGGTCCAGGACGTCGGCTGTTTGACGAACCTGGGGATCTGGGCCGCTGATGAGGACCGTCTCATCGCGTGCCGTAATCCGAACATGGAGTTCGTTCTGCAGCAGCCGCAGATGCCCATCTGTCGGGCCGAACAGTTCCAGACGCTGCTGGTCAGACTGTACGATAAATTTCAGTTCCAATTCTTTTTTATCCCTTTCGTGGGGTACTTCTTACTTCCACAAAAAAAACAGGTAAGCAAGGGGTGCCGGCAGGAGAAGCGAATCAATCACATCCAGAACTCCGCCGAATCCGGGGATGGTCTCTGAGGCGTCCTTTTGCCTGGCATCCCGTTTGAGCATCGACTCAGACAGGTCGCTCAATTGTCCTAATACGGCAAAAACCGCCCCAAAGATCACGGCCTGTTTTAGGGATATTATACCAGAAACGGCTGAAAGAAGACAGGCCCCTATTATGCCGCCCAAGACGGCGCCCCCCAGCCCCTCCCAGGTCTTTTTGGGGCTGACGACAGGGGCCAGTTTATGTCTTCCCATTATTTTGCCAATGGTATAAGCCCCTGTATCAGAGCACTTTATGGTGAAAATATACAAAAGAATCGCCCACGGTCCGTCGGCAACCCGAATGGCCATCACGAAACTGGACAAAAAACCGAGATAAAAGATGGAAAAAAAGGAAGCCGAGCAGTTTTTGAGAGTTCCTTCTACTCCTTGCCGAACAATCTGGGCTAAAAAAAGTCCAGCAAAAATCAGAAACAGCGAAAGCAAAAGATAATAAAGCAAAAAATGCTCCGGATTGTCTGATAATGCGGCCCAGTAGAAGGCCGACGCCAGCACAATCGAGCCGACAACCGCCTCCGGTATGTAAATGCGAATGCCGCCGGCCCGGGCCAAGGCGGCTGTCTCCATTTGCGCCGGCACAGCCAGAAGACATACGAGGAGCAAAAAGAGGGTCCCCTGGGCTTTGCCGGCGATGGCGGGGCCGGACAGCGAGCCATCCATCCAGCCATCGAAAAGAATCAGCCCGACAAAAACGGCTGTCATCAGGGTTCCGAAAATCAAGCGCTGTTTGAGCATTTGGATACCTCGAATCAGGAAGGTTTTGGCTGGATATCTCCAAACCTGCGGGCTCTTGCCGCAAAGGCCATGAGGGCCTTGTCCATGTCCGCCGGCGAAAAGTCCGGCCAGAGTGTTTCGGTTACATAAAACTCCGCATAGGAGATTTGCCACAAAAGAAAATTGCTGATTCGCAGTTCTCCAGAGGTTCGGATGACTAAATCGGGGTCCAGACAGCCGGCTGTATAAAGGTGATTGGATATGCACTCTTCGTCGATTTGTTCGGGCTGGAGCAGATTGCGGCGGCATTTGTCGGCAATGGTTCGTACGGCCTGGACGATTTCTTCCCGGCCGCCATAGTTCAGGGCCAGGCACAGGGCCATTCCTGTGTTGCCGGCTGTCAGACGCTTGGTTTCTTCGAGGGCATCAATCACGTGCTGAGGAAGATTGTCCAGCGTGCCCAGGTGAATCAGCCGTACGTTATTTTTCATTAACATCGGCCGGATTCCCTCCAGATAGATGGCGTACAGATACATCAGAAAATCGATTTCTTCTTTGGGGCGTTTCCAATTCTGCATGCTGAAGGAGTAAAGGGAGAGATACTCCATCCCGATGTCCACACAGTATTGTGCGATGGTTTCTACCGTTTTTCCGCCTTGTTCGTGTCCTCGAAATCGGGGCAGCCCTCGCTGGAGTGCCCAGCGTCCGTTTCCGTCCATAATAATGGCAGCATGCCGCGGCAATGCCTCGCTCTTCAGCCCCAGCCGAAGGGCGGTTTGGCGGCGTTTTGTTTCGAAATCCGTCATCATAGGGGGTTTCGGTAAATAATCTGGCTTCGCTGGGGTCCCACGCCAACCATCGTGATGGGGATTCCAATGAGGGACTCGACGACCTCGAGGTATCGCCGGGCCGCCGGCGGAAGGTCTTCGGCCTTTTGAATTTTAGAGAGGTCCTCTTTCCAGCCGGGCAGGGTTTCATAAATACATTCGGCGGCTTCCAGTTCGCTGCTGTCGCCTGGGAAAAAGGTTATTTGGCGGCCGTCGATTCGATAGGCCCGGCAGATTTTGACTTCGTCCAGGCCGGCCATGGTATCCAGATGCATCATTGCCGCCTCGGTTATGCCTCCGAGGCGAACAGTGAATGCCACCGCCACCGCATCAAACCAGCCGCACCGTCTGGGGCGTCCGGTTGTGGTGCCGTATTCGTGTCCTTTTTCCCGGATAAGCTGGCCGATGGGATTGTTCAGTTCGGTGGGAAACGGTCCGCTGCCGACGCGGGTGGAGTAGGCCTTGGCCACACCAATGAACCGGCCCACATGGCGGGCGGGAATGCCGCTTCCCGGTGCCAGCCCCAGGGCGCTGGCGTTGGAACTGGTAACATAGGGAAACGTGCCGTGGTCCAAATCCAGCAAGGCCCCCTGGGCCCCTTCAAAAAGAATGGATTTCTCGGCATCGATGGCTTCAAACAGCATCTGGGTGGTATTGGTGATGGACGGCAGGAGCGTCGGGCGCCATCGCATACATTTGTCAAAGATGGTATCGGCCTCCATCGGGGGGGCGTTGTAGAGGGTGCCGAACAGTTTGTTTTTGTAGGAGACGATTTTTCGGAGTTTCTCCTTCAGTTCGTCGGGCTTTCGAAAATCCGCCATCCGCACGGCGTAGCTGCGTCCGACCTTGTCGGCGTAGCAGGGGCCGATGCCTCGTTCGGTGGTGCCGATTTTGTTCTTGCCGAGGGCTTCCTCCCGCAAGCGGTCTTCGAGTTTGTGATAGTCGAGCACCACGTGAGCGTTTTCACTGATAAACAGCCGGCCCTCCAGCGAGATGCCGCGTTCGTTCAGTGCGCTGATTTCTTCCATCAGGACGGCGGGGTCCACGACGACGCCGTTGGCAATGATGCACCGGCATCGCGGGCGGATGGCGCCGCTGGGCAGCAGGTGCAAAGCGAACCGCTGGTCTCCGATGATGACCGTATGGCCTGCGTTGGCTCCGCCGTTATAGCGAACGACCAGGTCGCTCTGTTCGGCCAGAATATCGACTACTTTTCCTTTGCCCTCATCCCCCCATTGCAGGCCTGCGATACAGCAGTTCATCCAACCCGCCTTCCTTTCTTTTTTCAGCTGATTTTGCTCACCAGTGTATCGAGTAATTCAGGCAGGTTATCGTAATTGCGGTCTGACAGCGTCAGCCGGCGTATTTGCCCGTTGTCCCGATAGGTAATGGTAAAGTATCCTTTTTTGTCGAAGTATGTTTTGTCGATGCTCTCGATTGCGTCGTAAGGAATTGTGCCCTTTTCGGTGTGCAGTCCCGTCTGATCGGCGATGAGTTTTCTCCCTTTTGAGCGATAGTAAAGAACGGCCATCACGGCTGCTGCCGCCAGAAAAAACGGCGGGCTGTAGAGGTTGAACTTCATATCGGAGTCGGGCCGGCCGCCGTTATCGAGGACATGCTTGCGGTAAAACTCATACCGTCCTGACCAGGGGTAGCGGCTTAAATATCCGTCATAGGCGAACAGCACGGCCGCGGCCGCCAGGATGAGTGCGACGATGAGATAATTTTTCCGTTTGTACCGGCTGAAGGGGGCCTCAATGACATCCATGACCGACACCTCACTTTCCAAAATTGCGGACGTTATCGTCTCTGGGAGATGGCATTGCTGAGCGGCCGGGCAAAAAGGGGAATGATGCGTTCGAACATCAGCTGTTCCGCCATGCGGCACTGCTGGGTAAATGCATCCACGCCGGCAAACTCCGTTTTCCCCGACGGATAGCGCCGTATCGTAAAATACAGACTGATTGGCTCGTCGATTTTGTTTTTTTCATTCCGGTCCAGAAGTCCGCTGCGGGATTCCAGTGCAATGCGGGCCTGCATAGAACCATCGCTTGTCAGAGCGGCGATCATGGTGGGGCAGCAGCTGACCACCCTGGCACCGGGAATTTCAAAGAAACCGCTCAGACTTGAGTTGCCCAGCAGGGCTTCCGCGATTACTTCATCGTGATTGCCCTGATAATCAAAATCCATCGTAAAGGTTACGTCCAGTGAGTCAATGTCCAGCGGCGTGATGCCGAGCATATAGGGCATAATCTCGATGACTTCGTGCTGCAGCTGATAGGCCTGTTCAAAATCGTCGGGGTCGGCACAGCCGGCAGAGAGCCGCTGGCTTTCCATGGCTACCCATCGAAACCGCCGTCCATCGATTTCTTCTTCGAGAATGAGTTCTCCCTGTTCCCGTCGGGAGAATTGGCGGAGTGTTGGAAAACGCCTCTGGATATGCTCGAAGAAGGCCAGCACCGTTTCTCGCTGGCGCGGCAGCTTCATCTGCGTTGTGACGCACATGTCCAGGAACAGGCCGTCACAAAACGACCCAAAAGGATTATTCATCTTCTTTCTGCTCCAAAAACTTGTTTTTGGGTTTCCTATGAAAAATATTTTCCCACAAAATGCGGATTATACAAGGGGGCGGTAAAGAAATCCAGATGAAAAATAAAGGCAAACCGGATAAACACGAGCGGTTATTTGCGGGCTTGTTTTACTTCAGTAAGGATTTTAAATCCGGGGACAGCCGGGCGATTTCTACCAGATAAACACGAGTGGTTATTTGCGGCCTTGTTTTACTGGAGTAAAGATTTTAAATCCGGGGACGGCTGGGTGATTTCCGCCGTCAGTCCGCCGAGAACGGCAAAGAAGGTCATTGGCAGCAGCCGCCATAAAAACGGAGTGAAAACGGCCGGTTTTGTATCAGCCCACCCCTGCTCCATATAAAAAGCCAACAGGGTGTACAATGCGCTGATAATCACTCCGGCGACAGCAGCGGCGGCGATTCGTCTGGTTCGGGCCAGTCCTCCTGCGAACCGGGCTGCTGTCCAGCCGGCGGCTGCCGAGAGCAGAATCGCCGGAACAATCAGCGACTGCAGGTACCAGCGATTTTCCTGCGAAGGCGGGATTTGTGTGTTTGCATAGTAATGACTGTGCAGAAAGGCCAAAATCAGGCAGACTCCTATTGAAGCAGCCCCCACATGCCACAATCGAACCTTCTGTCCCATTCTTTCCCGGCTGATTTGCGCCATCCGTCGTCGGATAGTCAGCGGCCAGTTGTAGCACAGCCGGAATATCCAATGCTCCAGCAGGGCTCCCTGTTCGCCGAATACCGGAACAATATGCACGGCGTTTGTCGCCCAGTGGGCCGCCATAAATCGTGCCAGGGCCGGATATCGATATGTCATTTGGATTGGAAAGGCCAGATAGCCGACATATTTGAGATAACTGAGAAACAGCGCAATGTTGTAATCTTTAAAATTCCGGTCATGAATGGCCAGGCACGTTGTATAAAGACCTCGACAGAAAGACCCCGGCGAGATGGGAAGTACCTGAAAAAGAAGTAAAATGCCGGCGACGGCGAGGGCCCGCTGTTCCTCCGGTGTTTCCGGGTGGGTGAAGTAGTAGATGGCTGCCACCGTGGCGGAGACAAGTTGGGTAATCGGCAGGGTCAGCAGGTGAACGACCAGACTCACCAAATACCTCTGAATGAATGGTTCGTTCACTTGCGACAGAATCGTTTCTGCATCTTCTTTGCTGAGAATGTGTTTTTTCTGCCCTTCGCAAACCATATCCTCCAGCCACTGTTTGCGGAGTTCGGCCTTGAAGTATAGTTGGAACGGGCGGATGAAGATTGAATGCAGGCGGCTCCGGAAGAATTCCGCATCCGTCAGAAAGCGGTGCAGTCCGGCCGGCAGCAGGGTTAGCGGCAGATGCAGGAAAAACCGCCACGGCCGGCGGAGAATCGCGTGTGTCTGTTTTTCGCTGAGGCGGCCTTTTCGAAGCCATTTGACCAGCGATTCATGGATTTTGCCGACGATAGCCCGCCCCAGATAGGAGGGGCTTGACAGTATGGCCCGATAGTGAGCGCGCCAATCCGGCCGGCCCCATGCTTTTCGCAGGACCCTTCCCAGCAGGGGCACAAGCCCCAGCAGCCAGAAAACAAGCGTCTTGCCGATGCTGGTGTGCAGGGCTTTTTCGTGTTCGGCGTCAATTTGGTTTCGGATTCGCCAGCTGGTTGCGGCACTGGACAGAATCGTGGACCACAGCCGGCCCTCCGTCAGCAAACGGATATGGTTGTGTGTGATATCGGGAACAGAGTTGCGGTAAATCCGCTCGCATTCTTTCAGTTCATTCAGCAGTTGTTTGCCGGCGGGCATTTTGTCAAAGGTTTCCGGATGCCGGGCAATATAGTCGTGCAGCCGGTTTACATCGCCGCGGTCAAACTGAACCAGCGAGCCCCTGGCAATTCCCTGGGCAATCAATTTAAAATCGCCCGGACTCATCGGCAGGAAAGGCAGGAGAGTCAGTCCAGCCCGAAAGTCAACGGCCACCAGTCCGGCGGCCGGGTCGGCATCGGTCTGCATCTGCTTGAGGCAGTTCGGCTGGCTTTTGCAGGTGCTCCACTCGTACTGTCGGGCAAACTCATGGGCGCCCATCTGGTGAAGGAGCCGGACAAAGTCTCTCATAAAAAGATATTTGGTGCGATATTCCGGCGAGCCGAGCCGTTCGGGGGGGACGGGTTTGCCCCTGCGCCACAGGCGGAGCAAATCCATTCGGTCGTCCACTTCCAGCCGCCATGTGCGTCCGTCAATCCATCGGCTGATTTCGCCGCAACTGCCGATGTTCGGGTCAACAAAGGTGGCGTAAATTTCGTTGACGCATTCGTCATCTCCGAAATGAGCCGCGGCGGCCTGGCGGATGAATTTCTGCCACAATGCGCCGGCGCGTGCCGCCGAGGGGTTCACCTGCGGCTGAAACGGCCCTTGAAAGCCGATACCGTACAGAAGATTTCGGAATATCTGCTTGAGTCCCGACGGCGGGATGAGGATTTTCATCGCATAGAGCTGCTCGGCTGCAAGCCCGCCGTGTTCCGGGACAGATTGGCCGTCTTTGACCAACTGAAGGATGCGAATCTGATAGACCTGGCCGGCAAAGCCACCCCCTACAAAGCGCTCTATGCGCAGGCGGGCCGTAACCTCACCTGCCGGCAGGAGGGGACAGAGGGAATAGTCCAGTTGCCGGCCGGCTTCATACCGCTCCACCCTCATCGGACGGTGCAGATTCAGCCCTGAAAAGGCCTGCTCCAGCTGCTGTATCATCTGGGAAGAGTAATCTTTCGCCATTCTTGTTCTGCAATGTCCTTAATTGGTTGGCAAATTTTAAAATCTTATCGGCAAAATAGCAATGGCAACGAAGGATTTTCCAGAGAAAAAGGGGAGAATATTTATCCAAATAAAGATGGGATAAATCTGATAGCGAGCATTGCGACGGCTGCGCCATAGATGCCGGCAGCCAAATCGTCGGCAAGGATACCCCAGCCGGCCGGCAGTTTTTCCAGTTTTCGGATAGGCCATGGCTTGGTTATGTCAAACAGGCGAAAGAGGGCAAATCCGAGCACGGCTGTATTGCAGATGTGAACCGGCTCCAGCAGGGCGACCGCCAGCAGGAGGATGGCTTGGCCGGAGATTTCGTCTGCCACCACCTCCGACGGGTCCTTTTGCTGGGTTTTCTCCATTACGGCGGGGGCAAACTGGACACAAAACCACCCGAAAAGGACGGCCAGCAGTGCCATGGCGTATCCATTTGCCTGGGGCTGGAGATACCCGAGCACGAGATAAACAATCACCGGCGGCAGCGAGCCCCATGTGCCTGGGGCAAAGGGCAGTTTTCCCAAGCCAAAACCGGCTGCAAGAAATTGTTTTATGTTTTTCCCTGCGGTCTTCATCTTGAGGATATTTTCTGAAGCAGACTGAGGGCGTAGCGGTCTGTCATTCCGGCAATGTAATCACAGACCGTTCGCTCCAGTCCTTCACTTTCAATCAGGCGGAAAAAATAGCCAGGCATTTGTTGGGGGTTAGCGGTGAACCAGTCAAACAATTTGTTGAGCCATTCTTCGATTTGCGGGTCATTTTCTCTGAGTGCAGGGTGGCTGTAAAGCCGCTGCTGGAGAAAGGTCTCCAGTTCCTGCACTTCGGCCAGGGTTTCCTGCCGGAGGACAATCAGCGGTTCGGGGTGCTGATAGACCTGCTCCAGCGTGCGAATGCGGGCTTTCTGAATGGCCTGGCGGCTGGCTTCGACGGCATCGACGACCAGCCGGTCGAGAATTGCCTTGGCTGTGCGGATGCGGCGAATTACATAGTCGTCGATGGAGGCCGCACCGATTTTTTCCTGTGCCTGGCGGAACAAAGATACCGTCCGGGCCAGCTCCTCGTCGAGGAGACGGGAGAGAATGCCATCCTCGAGGTCGTGGCAGTTATAGGCAATCCGGTCGGCCAGATTGGCAATTTGTCCCTCGAGGCAAACCGTTCTCTCCGAAAACTCGGTCAGGCGGCCGTGGTCATAGGGGCCATAATGGCCGGCCAGCGACTGCCTTGTTTCGTACATCAGATTCAGGCCTCGAAAATCGGGGTAGGGATGCTCGAGAAAATCCACAATTCGCAGACTCTGGCGATTGTGCTCGAAGCCGCCGTGCTTTTGCATCCGCTTATTTAAAATCTGTTCGCCGGTATGGCCGAAAGGGCTGTGGCCGATATCGTGAGCCAGGCAGACGGCCTCGGTTAATTCTTCATTTAAGTTCAGTACGCGGGCAATTGTGCGGCCGATTTGGGCTACCTCGATGCTGTGGGTCATTCGGGTGCGGTAGTGGTCGTTCACGTTTGGCGTGAAGACCTGGGTTTTGCCCTCCAGACGCCGAAATGCAGCGCTGTGGATGATGCGGTCGCGGTCCCGCTCAAAATCGCCCCGGTAAGGGTGGGGCGGCTGCGGATAGATCCTTCCGCGGCTGTTTTTGTCGGTGACGGCATAGGGGGCCCAAGAGCGCATCGCTTACAGTCCGGCGGGCAGATGATGTTCCTGCGAAAGGCGGCTGAGTTGGTCGTACAGTTCGGCCAGACTCTGGCTGATGACCTTGGTATCGCTGCAAACGGACATAAAATTTGTGTCGCCTTCCCAGCGGGGGACGATATGGACATGCAGATGTTCCGGCAGGCCGGCTCCGGCACAGCGTCCGAAATTCATTCCTACATTAAATCCATGGGGCTGAACGGCCAGCGTCAGGGCTTTCTGCGCCTCCCGCACCAGTTTGAGCATCTCCAGCATCTCTGCATCGTCGGCTTCCTTCAGCGCGGCGATGTGCCGCAAGGGGGCAATCAGAAGATGGCCGTTGTTGTAAGGAAAACGGTTCAGTACGACCAGACAGCGCGGCGTTCGCCACAGGACCAGATTTTCGCGGTCCTGGTGAGGAGTGCGGATATAATCGCACAGAAAACAGGGGCTTTTTTGGGTCAATCCCTGAATATAAGGCATTCGCCATGGCGCCCATAAAATGTTAGAGGCCGCCATTCTTCCTCTCCGAGCGGGTATCGTCTGAAAGCCGTTCGATTTGGATATGCTGGTGAACCGTCAGTTTCGGAAGACTTTCGCCGAGGGGCAGGATGAAAGAAGCCGAGGTTACCAGGGTGTACTCATCCTGGGCCGACTCAAGGCATCCGTTGGTAAGATTGAAGACCAGCCGTCCGCTTCCTTCCAGCGACTGGTGCTGAAAGTTGCGAAGGACTGAAAACAGCGAACCGCGAATTTGGTAATTGCCTTCGTAAGGGAGCGGAAAATTCAGCACCGGCCGTTCTCGCAGTTTATAACTGGTGCTGATGAAAGCCAGCCGGCAGTCCTGCTGTTCCTCAATCTGTTCTACCGTATAGGTGAGAGTGCGGCTGGGCAGGTTCTGAATCGGCACCGGCCATGGCAGGAACTGCTCACTTTCCCATGTGGAGCCGACGCGGATTCCTTCGAGCGGGCGGGGATGGGAAGCAGGCAAATCCCAGAGGGTGTACTGGAAGAAGAGCCAATCGAGAATCATATCCGGGTCTTTGACATTCTGCTGCTGGGAACCGCTTTTGGCGGCGAAACTTTTCTGTCCGATTTCCCGGAGCAGATTTTTGAATGAATCCGTCAGTTCGAGCCGGCCGGTTGGGCTGACCTGAATGGTGTAGCTTCGTCCCTGCAGGGCTTGCATGGCATCCGCCGCGGCGGGTTTGCCGGAAAAAGTAGTCCGTTTTACCTGGACGGATTCGCAAGTAAATTCAAGCGTGGACAGACCGTAAGGGTCAATCTCCACCGGCCGAATCTGGAAGACCATTTCTATCGACTCATTGGACGCTTTGGAGTCTTCCTTTTTGCCGGAGGGGCCGCTGGTCAGTTCAATCTGAACCTCGCGTGAGGAAACAAAACGATAGCGCATGGGCTTGGTTTTGTCGAATTCCAGGGCCATATACTCGCCGCGGGGCACGGAACGACATCCGCTGAAAAAGGCGACAGCCGCCGCCAAAAGCAGCTGCATGGTGCGGGCTGTTCGCTGGGCTGGGGATGGTCTTCTCATCGCAGGGGCGGAACCTTACTGAACGAGTTTGCGGTCGATGCTTTGAATGAACCGAATCACCAGCGTATCCGGGCCTTGCTCCGGCTTGGCCTTCGGATTCATCTCCTGAGCCGTGTGGGAGCTGATGAGGGTTTCATTATAATCGAGCACTTTGCCGGTGTCGAGATTCATTGTCATCTTGCCGGTGTATTGAACTTCGGTATCCAGCATCTTGGCGAAAATGCCCATACTGCCCTGACCGGCTGCGTCTGCACTGGCAGCGCTTTCTGAGGCGTTCATCTCAATCGTGGCGATTTTTCCGTTCTCCGTCCGCTGGATATCTTTGACGGTATAAACTTTGCGGAAGTTTTTGCTGGCAAGCATTCCCTGGGGAGAGGGAACAATCCGTTCCCATGTTGTGCCGATTTTGACGGGTGTGCCTGGATCGGGCAGGGCCAGGATTTCATGCCGCTTGCTCACTTCCTCTTTTGTAAAAAGGTGGGCAGCCAGCCGCCCTTCCTGTCCGGGGATATTGCTGGTTTTTACGGTGCTTACATCGAGGGCTTCGGCCTTGCCGTCCGGAGTGAGGCGCACGGTATAGGACTGGCCGATTAACTTCTGAAGAGGATTCTGCCGGTCGGCTTCCCGCCGGCTGTCATAATCGATCTGCGTTTCGTTCTGCTTGACGACCCGACAGGCCAAATCACGGATCGTAATCGCTGCCTCTGCGCTGCCGTTTTCATCGACCTTGTCGATTCGCTGGTCAAATATCATTCGAACGGTGGTGGAGGTTTCCTCCTGACGTACCTTTTCCAGTACCGGCTGCTCAAACTTAAAATCTTTGGTGGTGACCGTCGCTACTTCATAGGTATCGGTGGTTTGAGGGATAAATTGCTGAGATACCTGAAAGGCCGCTCTTTTTGAAGGGCCTTTGCAGCCGGGCAGCACAGATGTAAAAGCGACACTCAGAACAGCCATTGCAATGATTACCGATCGACGCATGGGGTTCTCCCTTCAAATTGATAGATATCCTTATCTTTTTTTCCTTTTGTAAGCGGAAATTATAGATGTTTGCCGACGGCTTTACAACTGAAAATTCTCTATTATATCCGAATTCGTATTATTTTTGGTCCGGCTCGGCTTCTTTCCGGCCGGGAGGGGCTAATTTTATTCTATGGTCGGCCGGATTTTTCGGTATAATGTTCTCGTTTTCGTCCTGGAAAGAAAATCAAACCGAGAGGAGATTTTTTAAAGAGATGGAGACTCATATGAACAGCGACCAGGTAAAGCAAGGATTTCAGCGTGCCCCTCACCGCGGTCTTCTTCGGGCCTGCGGGCTGAAGGATGAAGACCTGAACAAGCCCTTTATCGCCGTAGCAAACAGTTATTGCGATATTGTTCCCGGGCATATTCATCTGCGGGAGGCGGCCAAGGTTGTCAAAAACGCCATTCGCCAGGCCGGCGGGGTTCCTTTTGAATTTAATACCATTGCTATCTGCGACGGTATCGCCATGGGCCATACGGGGATGAAATATTCTCTGGCTTCGCGGGAAATCATTGCCGATTCGGTGGAGGCGATGCTGCGGGCCCATTGCTTTGACGGGGTGGTCTGCATTCCCAACTGCGACAAAGTCGTGCCCGGGATGCTGATGGCGGCGGTGCGCGTTAATATTCCCACCCTTTTTGTTTCCGGCGGGCCGATGATTGCCGGAAAGACGAAAGACGGGAAAAAGATAGACTTAATCAGCATTTTTGAAGGGGTTGCCCAGTTTAAAATGGGTAAAATCACGGAAGAGCAACTTTATGAACTTGAATGCTTTGCGTGTCCCTCCCAAGGCAGCTGCTCAGGGATGTTTACGGCAAACAGCATGAATTGCCTTTGCGAGGCCATCGGCATTGCTCTGCCCGGCAACGGTACAATACCGGCTGTGGACCGACGCCGGCAGAAATTGTATCGAAGAGCGGGACAGCGGATTGTTGAGATGGTTCAGGAAAACCTGAAACCGAAAGACATTATTACGGAAAAATCTATCGACAACGGCTTTGTTCTGGATATGGCGATGGGCGGCTCAACCAATACGGTGCTGCATTCTCTGGCGGTTGCCAGTGAGGCCGGTATTGCCTATGACCTGGACCGAATCAACGCCATCAGCGACAAATGCCCCAATATCTGCAAGGTCTCTCCTTCCAGTCATTGGCATGTCGAAGATGTAGATGCCGCAGGCGGCATCAGTGCTATTCTCAAGGAAATCAGCAAGATTAAAGGTCTGCTGAATACCGACTGTATGACCGTTTGCGGAGTATCACTTGGGGAGCGAATCCGAAAGGCCCGGATTCGCAATACGGAGTGCATCCGTCGCCTTGAACATGCCTATTCGAAAACAGGGGGGCTGGCTATTCTTCGCGGCAATCTGGCTCCGAATGGCTGTGTGGTCAAGACGGCCGGCGTATCGGAAACGATGCTTACTCACAGCGGGCCTGCGGTGATTTTTGAGAGTCAGGAAGATGCCTGCGAGGGGATTCTTGCCGGTAAAGTCAAGGCCGGCGATGTTGTGGTGATTCGCTACGAGGGGCCGCGAGGCGGGCCGGGAATGCAGGAAATGCTCAGCCCAACCAGTTATATTATGGGGGCCGGATTGGGCGATTCTGTGGCTTTGATTACTGATGGGCGATTTTCCGGCGGCACACGCGGCGCCTGCATTGGGCATATCAGCCCGGAGGCGGCGCTGGGCGGACCGATTGCCCTGCTGCAGAATGGAGATATTATCGAGATTGACATCCCTGCCAGAACCCTTCAGGTGCGGTTAAGCCCGGAAGAAATCGAGCAGCGGAAAGGCCGATGGGTTGCTCCAAAACCGCGAATCACATACGGCTGTCTGGGGAAATACGCTGCGCTGGCCACCAGTGCCGACACCGGCGCGATTTTGAAATGGGATTGATGGGGATACCGTCTGACAAATGGTATGCCAAGGGGCTGCGGTTTGAATGCCGGCTCTGCGGCCGGTGCTGCGCCGGACCGGAGGAAGGGTATGTTTGGCTCACGGGCCGGGAGTTGAGTCGGGCTGCGGAGTTTCTCAAAATGAGCCCCCAGGCCTTTCGCGAAAGGTTTGTCAGGAGGATCGGGTTTTGGATGAGTCTGCTGGAGCATCCGCAGACCAAGGACTGCATCTTCCTGACGGATATCGGCCTGGGCAGACGCGGGTGTGCGATTTATCCGGTTCGGCCTCTTCAATGCTGTACGTGGCCTTTTTGGACGGAAAATCTTCGAAGCGTTTATACCTGGGAAAAGGCCGCAGCTAAATGTCCGGGCATCAATCAGGGACCTTTGTGGAGTTTTGAAGAAATTGAGCGGCGGCGAACCGCAAAATCCGGTTTCGACGGACTGTCTGGAGCTGATTCTCCAGCGGGTTCAGCAGGTTTATGACTGGCTTGGGGAGCAAACGGCTGCACTGAAGCCCTCTTGCCGGGTGTGCGGTGTCTGCTGTGATTTTGATCACTACGGTCATCGTCTCTACATTACCACACCGGAGATGCTCTATTTTCTGCATTATCTGCCTTTTGACCTTCGCCCGATGACAGATGGGGTTTGTCCCTATCGGCAGGATGGCCGATGCACTGTTTATTCGCGGCGGTTTGCTGCCTGCCGCATTTTTTGCTGTACCACCGAGCCGCACCGGCAGCATCAGCTCAGCGAAGAAGCCATCGCCCGTCTCAAGTCCATCTGCCGAGAGTATGATTTGGCTTACCGCTATATTGACTTGAAATATGCATTGAGCCGCCCTGAATTATTGTTTGCATAGTTTTCCTTCGTTACTCTGTATTTTTCCCGGCGGGTTTTTCAGAAAACAGATGCTTTGAGCCAAAAGTCCGCAGAAAATTCTTGTACTTATAAACTTTTTGTTTATAATAACGTAAAAGGAAGAGGAGCGCAAAAGATTGTGTTCTCACAAAGTGTTTTTTGGGTGGGAACCATCATGGTCGAGTTTCATACCATTGACGGCATTTTGAGGTTTGCGCTGGCCCTCGAAGCGTCTTCCGAAAATTTGTATCGCCGCCTGGCGGATGCAATTGCCGACCCCGCTGTCCAGTCGATCTTTACGGCTTTGGCCCAGGCCGAGGCACGCCAGAGGGAATCCATCGAACTGGAGTTGTTCAAGATAGGTTCTACCATCACTCCCAGCGATGTTGCTTCGGAGCCGACGGGCGAAGAATGGCCCGAACTGCCTTTGCTGGCGAGGGGAATGTCGGTGAAAGATGCTTTTGATTTGGCGATGCAGCGGCAGCGATGTTCTTTTCAGCTTTTTTCGGAACTGATGGCTGGTGCTGAAAATCCGGAAGCGGCGGACGTGCTTTTTAGTTTGGCGGAGCGGGAGATGCGCCATTTGATTCAACTGGAAAGGGACTATAAATCGATTTTTCCGCAGTGAAGTCGGCGAGGACCTGCCTTTGCACCGGCAGGGTTTATTCGGGCACGTCGTTTTCTTTGGAGGGACGTCGGGTAGATACTTTTTTTCGAAGCTGCTGATAAACCGATGGGGGAATCAATCCGGAAACATCTCCTCCGAGGAGGGCCAGCTGGCGAACAATCGCTGAGCTGACATAGCCGTATTCTTCGCTGGTCATAATGAAAACAGTTTCAATGCCGGCGATTTTCCGGTTTGTCATTGCCAGCTGAAATTCATATTCCACATCGGTGAGGTTTCGCAGTCCCCGGAGCATTACCCTGGCTCCTTTGCGGGCGGCAAACTCGACTGTCAGGATATCGTAGCTTTCCACGGAGACACGGGGCATATCGGCCACCAGCGCTCGAATCATTTCGACTCGTTCGGCCTTGGTGAATAATTCCTCTTTTTCGGGGTTTTGTCCAACGGCTACAATGAGTCGGTCGAACAGGTTGTAGCCCCGACGAATCACATCCAGATGCCCGTTGGTAATCGGGTCAAACGAACCCGGAAAAACAGCTGTAATCGGCTGACGTTCCATGGATTTTCCTTTTCACTGCCGGCGCCGCCGGCAGGGCGTCTTCTTCGATATGATATTAGAGAGTGCCGCCGAAGGATTCAAGGTCTTGTCCAAAATATTCTTTACGAAGCTGCTGGATGTAGCGTTCCATTGCCTCAAATCGGTCCTGGGCAATCCGGCGGACAGAGGGGAAATGGAATCCTTCTTTGAGACGGGCTTCCCAATAGCGGTATTCAATCCTTCGATCCCATCCTTCCAACAAGGCCCCCGGCCCTTTGCCCTGCAGGATGCAGCGGCGGATTTCATGGACGATGCCCAGCGCCCCAATTTCGTCGAGCATTCGCGCATCTGAAAGAATCCTGGCTTCGAGCAGTTGGGTAGAGCGGTTTTCTGATTCTGCGATAATACGACATATAAGGTCTGCTTTGCCTTCAAGACAGGGGTCTTTTTCTTTGCCTTTGATGATTTGGATGGAATTCTCTCGCAATTGCTTTCCCTGCAATTGGAGGGCCGCCCATCCCGTTTTGCCTTCTATTTGGGTGGAAATCCGGTATCCTGCATCGGAAAGATAGGCCGCTGCCAGGAGAGCAAACAGGTCGATGGAAACGCCTTTTTTTGTTAATTCGGGTAATTTAGAGATTTGTTCTGCATTTCGGGCGATTCTCTTGGCTCTGTCCCACAGCCATCGCTCGATATGCCCCGAAGATACTTGGAAGGTTAACACCTCCTCCGCGAGGCGCTGGATTCTTTCCATCTGGGCCATACATCCTCCTGTTGGCGCATTGGATATAGTATGAAAAAGGGGGAAGATGCGTCAAGCAATTTCTGTTCCGGCCGCTTGATTTCGGCTGTTTTATTCCGGATAAACCTTACATCCGCACCTCGGCGGAATCGGTATAGAACATAGGAATGTTTTGGACGCTATTTTAGGAATCCCCATCGGTTTTTATTTTCTATATTTTTAGAGGTATGAGCGAAAAGTTTTTATGATTTTTGTTTGAACCGCCGAAATAATTGATACAATGGTGTTGATTGATTCAGAGTGGGTATGAGATGGACATCTTTTCATGGGCGCACAGGGATGGGCATGAGTCGACAGAATCGAACGTTTTTTGTTTGGGTTTCACTGGTTGCTTCGATGACAATCGCCGGTTTTCTGCTGATGCTGCTTGATCAGCAGACGCCGGTAACCGGGGCATATAGTTTAGCCAGTTATTTACGACTGGACCCGATTGAAAATGCGGCGTTTCGTCCGATAAGTGTTCCGCTTGGGACGTGGAATCGGATAGAGGTTTATTACAGCCGGACCAGTTCGGGTAATGCGGCTGATTTGGCGATGGTTTCTACTCTGCGCGATACCGCCAGGGCCGATTTTCATTTTGTTGTCGGCAACGGCAAGGGGGCCGGCGATGGTCAGATTCAATGTACCGACAGCTGGATTCACCAGAAGAGTGCTAATGGGATTATCCGGATTTGTGTCGTAGGGGATTTGTACAGCAGCCCTGTGACGGATTACCAGATTCGTCGAACCACTACTCTGGTTGAATCGCTGAGCCGGCACTTTAATATTAAGACCCAATACATCCATTATCCTGTTAACTGGCAACTGTTGTAAGAATACTTTTTGGCTGTTTGTTCAAAGCCGCCTTTTTGAAGGGCGGTTTTTTTGTTCCACTCGATGGCGGGGTTTCTTGTTTTGTCTTTTGTTGGGGAAGGAATCGTTTGCATCCCGCATTGGATTTGCTATAATCCCTCTCACTGTCTTTTAAACACAAACAAGTTTTTGGGGATCGGAGAAGATATTGAAATTTCAGGTTTTTCAGGATGGCGAACTTGCCAAGGATTTTTCTCTGGCAGCGGCTTATATGTTTGGAGCGGACCTGATTCCTCTTTATCAGGTGCAGATGGAATACAAGGATGGGCTGATCGAATGCGCGAAGCGAAGTCCTGATTCAGCCGGTTTGGCACTGCTTTGGTCCGTCAAAGGGGCAGGTCGGCTTCTGCTTTCGACCACTCGCCTGCCAGAGCGTCCGGAGCCCTACAATCTGAATGTGGAACTGGCCCGTGCCCGCCTGATGCAGATTACCCTCAAGCGGGAGGATTGGGCCTTGTTCGAGGAAGACAGTCATTTTGCTGATTTGGCCCACGAGGCGCAGGACCTGTTTATTCAGTCTCTTCTGCATATTTCGGAGCCGGGCAAGGCGTCGGTTCTGGCGGACCAGTCTCTGGAAAAAGGTCTTCAGTTTTCCGAACAGCTGGCGGCCCGTCACGCCGAGCAATTGCTGGCGCTTCGCTGCCGGCATCGCGGTCTTGGACGGCACTCGCTGGGGGTTGTGATTGATTTAGACCGGGTTTCCGATCAGATCTATCGGCGCTGGCTGCTTGAAATGTTCGGGTATGTGACTATTCCGATGGAATGGGGTCGGATTGAAACCAAGGCCGGCCATTATGACTTCGAGCTGATTGACCGCTGCATGGATTTTTTGGCGGGCCGGCGTCTTTCCCTGTGTGCCGGGCCTTTGCTTCGTTTCACGGCGGACAGTCTGCCGGCCTGGCTGTCGTCCGAAAAGATGGAGTTTGAGAAAATCCGCGAGGCCGCTTATGAGTTTGTGACACGGGTCGTGACCCGTTATGCCAAATACATTCATACCTGGCAGGTCATTTCCGGGATGCATGCGTGGAACTTCTTCGGGTTCACATTTGAACAGATTATCGAGATGACGCGGACGGCCTGTCTGGCGGCTAAGTCTGCCGATACCAAATCCCGCAAAATCATTGAAATTGTATCACCGTGGGGGGAGTATTATGCGACAGACCGAACGACTATTCCGCCGCTGGTTTATACGGATATGGTTATCCAGAGCGGCATCAATTTTGATGCCATCGGACTTCAATTTCTTTTCGGCGCTAATGTTCCGGGGATGCACGTGCGGGATATGATGCAGATTTCGTCTCGTCTGGACCTCTTTGCGCAGGTTGCCAAACCGGTTCATATTACCCTTACCGGTGTGCCGGACCGGTTTGCTGATTCTGACGGCGATCCGGAGTTGTGCGGGTACTGGCACAAACCGTGGTCGCAGGACGTTCAGGCCCAATGGATTGAGAGTTTTTACAGGGCGGCCCTGAGCCGTTCCTATATCAATACGGTTACCTATGCTGCTCTGGCCGACAGTCCGGGAAAGCCGCTGGCAGGGTATGGGCTGCTTGATGAAAACCTCAATCCCAAAAAAGGTCTCTTGACGATTGCCAAGTTTCAGAAACTGATTGAGAAACGATAGCATTTGAGGGCCCAGGTGTACGCGGACGAATCAAATCTCAGGGGGACCGATGCTCAGGCCCGCACCCGCCGGACGGTCGAAGGGCTGCAAGGGTATCAGGCGGTCGCGGCTGTGTGTCTGTTGGTCCTTGTTTTCCTTGCGGGGAAGGTTTGGGTGCTTGAGCATGCGAAGCCGGCTGATGCGGTCCTTTGGGATCGGATCAACCCCAATACGGCTTCGATGGGCAGTTTGATGCGGCTGGAGGGAATCGGGCCGGTGCGGGCGCTGCAGATTGTTGAGTATCGCCGGCAGGAGGCGGCAGGCCGTCCGCCTTTTGAAAAGGCGGACGATTTGGAAAAAGTGTCCGGGATTGGGCCGAAAACCGTCTTCAAAATCGCCCCCTCTCTCTGGTTTGACCTGACTGCTCCGCAAGCGGATGAAGGGATAGAGTAGCTGGAATGGCAGAATGGGAAATCAAAAAACCGATCGGCCGCTGTTCCGTTACCGGCAGAGAGTTTGCGGTGGACGAAGAATATTATGCCGCCCTGGTCGAGACGCCGCAGGGATTGGAAAGGCGGGATTTCTGCAAAGAATACTGGGAGGCCAACGGGCCGGAGGTGTATTGCTTCTGGAAGACCCGAATGCCCAATCCTCAGAAAAAAAAGCAGATGTTTATCGACCCGGAAATGCTTTTGACTTTTTTTGACCGTCTGGCGGATGAAACTGACCCGGAAAAGATGAATTTCCGCTTTGTGCTGATGCTGGTGCTGATGCGCAAAAAACGTCTGAAATATGAGTCCGGCCGAATGGACAACGGGCGGGAAATCTGGACGGTGCGGGTGGTCGGGCAAGAGCGGACAGTGGATGTAGTCAATCCAAAACTGACTGATGAGCAGATTCAGCAATTGTCTGGGCAGATGAGTCAGATTCTTCAGGTAGAACTTGATTAGGAATCTATGTACCGGATAGGGCTTATCTTGCTGTTTTCTTTGTGTGTGCTGTTTCAAGGGGGCTGTCGGGCTCCGCTTCCGCCTATTTCTGATAAACCGCCTCTTTCATGTCCGGGGATGGGCTCCATGGAAGAAGTCATCCAGACCCTTGCGCTGAAGCGGGCCAATCTTCATCCTTTGAAGGCATCGGCCCGCTGTTATCTGGAGTGGGTTAATCCTGACGGCTCTTCCCAAAAAGAGAGTTTTGATGCCCAGTTTCGATATGTCCCGCCGGATTGCCTGTTTATTCGGGGGGATAAGTTTGGAGAAATCCGCTTCGGCACCAATGAAGAGGCCTTCTGGATGATGGTCAAGCCCGAGATTGATACCTATTGGTGGGGCAAACGGCAGGCCGCCGAGCAGTGCAAAGAAAAACTTCAATTTAATCCGTGGAATGTCATTGAAGCCCTCGGTGTGGTGGAGGTGGATTCGAGTTGGGTTTTGAACTGGCACAATGGATATGATGTTTTGACTTTGACGAATCCGGAAGGGGTGATCATAAAGAAAATCTGGATAAGGGCTTGCGATTATCAAGTGGTTTCCATCGAGTCAGCCGACCCGGAGGGGGGGTACCTCGTCCAGTTAAATATGGATCATTATGTGCCTACGGAGCAGGGGTTTTCCGTTCCGAGTGTGATTGAGGCCCGGCATTTGTCGCAAGGCCGGATGGATGCCCTGCTGCGGCTCGAATTGCGGGGGGTTGGGCTTTTTGAGTCCCCTCCGGATCGTCTCCATCGCCTTTTTTCGCGTCCGTCGGAGGAGAATTATCGGACGGTTTATCGGCTCAGTCCTACCTGCGATTTTGTTCTTGTCGGGCGGTAATTTAGCCAGGGATTTTTCCAAAACTCTTTTGAAAACAGGATGTTGCGCGAATTTGTCTTTATTTATGCGCGATATTGCCTTGTCCTGCCAGACCCCTTTTGGGGATAATTCAAAATGTGTAAGAGTGTGATGTGTGTGAGGAGCAGTGTGTAAGGTATTTTTTTAACAACTCTTTGGAAAGGAGCGAGGAATGATGAAAAAAGTATTGTTGTTTTTATTGGCTGCAGGTCTTGTTCTCAGCAATGTCAGCCCCGCCGACGTCATTGTCATTCTCAATGATACCTTTGCTGATGGCGACCGCACCAATACGGATCTGCCGACGGACTCGGCGGTTTGGTTTTCTCACCCTCAGTATTTGACGGTGTCTCCGGGTTCGCTGGCGGTGGATCAGGCCGGAATCGGCGGCAGTTCAAAAATGTGGACGTATTTTGCTCCGAATGGCTCGCCTGTTTCGCTGGAGGTGGGTCATCAGCTTATCGCCACGATTGATTTTACCCCGAAGGTTGCGATGTCGGGCGATAATACGAGCAAAAATTTTCGATTTGGGCTCTTTTATGATCCTACCGACAGTCAGGTTTTGGCTGATAGGAACAAGGACAGCGGAGGAGACGATAACCCGTGGATAGACTCAACGGGCTATGCGGTGCAATTCAGTCTCAGCACGACGGATACGGCGGGTGCGATTGCTATCGGCAAACGAACCAGCACAACGACTACGAGTCTGTTGGGCAGCACCGGTGCCTATAGCTGGGGCGGCAGTTCCGGCAAGGCGGCCAATTTGGCCTTGGACACCCTTTACACGATGACGCTGGTGCTCGATTATCAGGCGGCCGACCTGATGGTGGTTACGTTTACGTTTTCTGAAGACGATAACGTAATTGCCACCAATTCGCTGGTGGATAACGGCCTTGGCGGCAAGCCGGTTTATACGCAGTTTGACCAGTTGTTCTTCCGGATGTCCGGGAATGTGGGAACAGCGGATGTGCTGGACTACTCCCGATTTATGATTGAGCATGTTGTGCCTGAACCGGCAACGATGGTGCTGCTGGGGCTGGGCGGTCTTCTGACGACCTTGCGCAGACGCTGAGAAGAAACGTTCTTTTTGAGTCAAGTTAATGAATGTATAGGAAACCGGCCCAGACCCCTGCGGGTAAGGGCCGGTTTTTTTGAAAAGTGAAGAGGGAGCGATTTATCGAGGAGGCGGCAAAAGGGGATTTTTAATACAGATAAGTTGTTTGTGGAGGTTTTCAATCGTGTTTTTGCGCGAAATAGGCCTTCTTTTGGCGCAAGATTGCCTTGTTTTCAACGTCCGTTTTTCCGAAGATATACTTGCTCAAAGTCTTTATCAATTCAATCGTCCAAGTGCAGTGCGGATCCGCAGAGTTTGCCCTGCGGATGAAAAAAACTAAGGAGTCATAAGATGAGGAGATGCAAAATGACAAGGACATTTCAGTACACCTTTTTGTCTGCATTTCTGGCGATGAGTGCCTTTTGTTCTGCGGAGGTGCTGCTGGATGATACCTTTGCAGACGGCAGCCGCACGGAAACCAATCTGCCGACAGAGTCGGCTGTCTGGGTTTCGCATCCGGCGAGTGTTACGACGGCACCCGGTTCGCTGGCTTATACCCAAAGCACCGGCAGCCAGAAGTTGTGGACCTACTTTGCCCCGAATGGTTCACCTGTTTCGCTGGGCGTCGGTGATCAGCTGATTGCGACGATTGTGTTTACGCCGCGCGGGGCTTTGTACAACACTACATCCAAAAATTTCCGCTTTGGGCTGTTTTATGATCCGACTGATGCTCAGTTTTGCCAGGACAGCAACACGGACAGCGGCAACGGACAATGGATAGACGCGACGGGCTATGCGGTTCACTTTCCGCTGAGTTCCGGCCCGACCGGTGCAAACGCCTCTCTCGGCAAACGAGTCCCCAATTTAACGGACAGTCTGCTGGGCAGCGGTACGGCCTATCCGAATATGAGCAGCGGCGGCAACTCGATTGTTGCCTCGCTGAATACGACCTATACCCTCACGCTGGCGCTGAAGCGGACCTCGGAGAGCGCGATGGAGGTTACTTTCTCCATTGCGGATGGCGGCGGGGTACTCTCCGCCCACTCGATTACGGACGAAGCGGGAATCTATACGAAGTTTGACCAGTTGTTCTTCCGTTTCTCCAAGGCGGAAGGGACGGCGGATATCCTTGACTTTCATTCTTTTAAGGTAGAGTACATTCCTGCAGTTCCAGTGGGTCAGTGCGAAAATGTCGGCACGCTGGTTTCTGCTTATGCCGTTCAAAGCTGCCGGACGGAACTGTTTGACGGAAGCAACCCTCGTGTCAATGACAATCGTCACGACACCAGCAAACTCAGCGTTCGAGGGGATAACAAGGCCTCGAAATCCTGGATTAAATTTGATCTTCGCAATCTTGGGATTGCTGACCCGAACAATCTCCGCTCGGCCACACTGAGGATTACCCTGCATGAAGGAAAAAGCAGCACCTGTTCGCTTTCGTATGTCAAAGACAGCTGCCGGGATAATATCAATTGGGCCGAGAGAGATTTGACATGGAACAATGCCCCCGGCAATATTCCCAGCGACGACGGCATCAATCCGAGAGATACTGCCTTTACCGTCGATGATCTTCAGAAGAATCTTGACCCGGCGAAGGCCGCCTTTCTTGCCACCGTTGACTACTCCGCCGGCGGCGTGGCTGGGCAGCAATTCTTCTTCAATGTACTGCCGGCCCTTCAGGAGGATACCGATGGAATTGTGCAGTTTGTTCTGCATAATGCCGGCGGCTTGACCAATTTTGCCACGCACGACCACCCCAGCGGCGAAGCATATTGGCCCAAATTGGAGATTCTGATTCCACCTGCCGGAGCGGATAATCCCTATCCTTGTCCCGGCCAGAAGGTGAACTCGAACCTGGTCGGCTTGTCCTGGACCAATCCGGATCCCAATGACGGTGTCAGCCCCATTATCTGTACCGTTTATCTTGGAACGGAGCCGAATCGGCTGCAAATGGACCACGTAACTCTGGGACCGGATGAGCATTCGGTGTTAATCAATACGGACAATTTCCGCAACTTTGGAAACCTGGTCAACCATCAGGTGTATTGGTGGGTGGTGGATTGTGAAGACCCCAGCCGCGACAACCCGCTGATTGAGGGGTTGATGTGGAGTTTCTTCGTGCAGGATAATGAAGCCCCCATCGTGAATGCCGGTTCCAAGCAGGTCATCTGGCTGACAGAGACCAATGTGGTCCAGCTGGAGGGCACCGCCGAAGACGACGGTCAGCCGGAAGAGCCGGGAACCCTCACTTACACCTGGGCGCGAACCGCCGGACCGGAAACGGCTGTTATCAGCAATCCCGATCATCTGTCAACAACGGTAACGTTTGCAGAGCGGGGCGATTATACCTTTACCCTGACCGTCGATGACGGGGAATTGAAAACCTCCGCCAGTGTTCGTGTGGTTGTCGGAGACAATGCCTGCGATGCCTCGCATTTGAGCACGGGGAAACCCTATGATGCCGGCGATGTCAATCAGGACTGCATCGTCAATCTGGAAGATTTTGCTATCCTGTTTGGAAACAACTGGCTGGATTGCACGAATACCCTGGCCAAGTGTGAGTAAACGGAGCGGTTCGAATATTCCTTGCAGATTCGATGAGGAGATCAAAAATGAAAAAAACGTGGATATTTGCGATTATCCTGTGCCTGCTGGGCGGCAGTGTATTCGCTTATGATGTACTGGTTCCGGCCAATGTGAGCTGCCGTACGGATAAAACTGCGCCGGATACAAACAAACATGACAGCAGCAAACTCAGCATCCGCTCGGATAACAATGCGGCAAAGTCCTGGATTAAGTTTGACCAGCTTAACGCATTGGAGAATCGCCAGAGTGTGCGCAAAGTGCTTTTGAGACTGACGCTGTATGAAAGCAGAGCCGGCAGCAACTACTTTGACGTCTCGGCGGTCAATGATGATTACCGTCAAAACATCGGCTGGGCGGAGCGGGAAATTACGTGGAATAATGCTCCTGCTAATGATACCGCCAGCAATACGGGTTTGCTGGCCAATGCGGCCTCGCTGATGGGGAGGGTGACTTTCACCGATGGGGTCGAAGGCCAGCAGTTCTTTGTGGATGTGACGGATGCCTTCAAGGCCGACACCGACGGCATCCTGCAGTTTGTCCTGCACAATTCCAGTGCGCTGATTCAGATTTGCACGCACGATCAGAGCGGCACGATGCTCGGCGGCACCGTCATCGGGCCGGAGGCGGCGCGTCCAACCTTGATTGTGAGTTATCCGCCGCTGGGGGCTGATTGGCCGGTGCCGGAGGTCGGCGAGACCGTAAAAACAAGTCTGGCATCCCTGTCGTGGACCAATCCGGAACCCAATGACCTTAGCCCCGTCACCTGTACCGTTTATCTTGGAACCGACCCGAACCGGCTGAATATGGATAAGTTTTCGCCGACAGAGGCCGGTGTGACAACCGCTTCCATTAATGAAACCAATTTCCCCAAGTCGTATGATGAAGTCAACGGCCGGCTCTACGATAACACCAAATATTACTGGTATGTGGATTGCCGCATCGGGGAGACGACTATTCCCGGCGAACAATGGTACTTTTTCACCTATGATAATGAACCGCCTGTTGTTAATGTCGGCGAGGAGCAGGTCATCTGGCTGACGGATCCCAATACGGTTAATCTGGTCGGCAGCGTCGAAGATGACGGACTGCCGTCGGATCCGGGAACGGTAACAGTTAAATGGACACTCACCGAAGGTCCCGCCACGGCTGTTATCGGCACCCCCGACCAGCTGACGACCACGGTAACGTTTACTGAACGGGGAGATTACACGTTTACATTAACCGCCGATGATGGAGAACTGAAGGCCAGCGCGTCGGTTCGGGTGGTTGTGGGGACGAATTCCTGCGATGCTTCCCATCTGCAGAGCGGCGAACCGTACAATCCGGCGGATGTCAACGAAGACTGTGTGGTGAATTTGGACGATTTGCAGATATTGCTGGTTGATGATTGGCTCAACTGCACAGATAATCTCACAGACTGTCTCTAAAAGTTTGTGAAATTTGCTTTTGATTGTGAGGCCCAAACAGGCCCGCATGGACTTCCATGCGGGCTTTTTTATTTGGATTCCCTGCCGTATCTGGTAGAATGCATCTATCGACAGGAACAAAGCCGAAACAGCATGGATTGAGGAGACAAGCCATTCGAACGACATTATCACAGCGATTGAAGGAGGGTGTTTTTTTCCTCGATGGGGCGATGGGCACCCAGTTGTTTGCCCGGGGCATCCAGCCGGGGCAGTGCGTCGAGCGGCTCAATGCTGAGCGTGCCGAGCTGGTTGCCGAGGTTCATCGGGGCTATCTGAACGCGGGGGTGGATGCTGTTCTGACGAATACGTTCGGCGGCAATTCCATCTCGCTTGGCCGGCATCGGCTTGCCGACAAAACAGAACATCTGAATCGGGCGGCAGCAGAACTGGCGCGTCGGGAGGCCGGAGAAGACCGCTGGGTGCTTGGGGATATAGGACCCTGCGGCGATTTTCTTGAACCGCTGGGCATGCTCCAAAAGGCAGACTTAAAAAATGCTTTTGGCCGTCAGGTGCGGGGGCTGCTAGAGGGCGGTGTCGATGGTCTTTTGATTGAAACGATGACGGCACTGGAGGAAATTGAAACCGCTGTAGAAGCAATTCAGGAACTTACGGATTTGCCGATACTGGTTTCGCTGGCGTTTGATCCGGCCGGCCAGGGCTTTCGAACGATGATGGGGGTTTCTCCCGCTCGGGCTGTTGAGCGGCTGGTCAGCCGCGGTATTACAGCCCTTGGATTCAACTGCGGCACACTCGATATGCCCGATTATGTCTGGCTGGCGCGGGAGTTGGCCGATAGGTTGACGAGCAAGGGGGTTCTCCTGCTGGCAGAACCTAACGCCGGCAGGCCTCGGCTCGAAGGCAGCAGCGCTGTGTACGACCTTTCCCCGGAGGATTTTGCCGAGGGACTGGAACAGATTTATCGCGCCGGGGCTGTGATTCTGGGCGGCTGCTGCGGCACCACCCCCCGGCATCTGGCCGTCGCCGTCAAACGGCTGCGGGGATAAGGCCTCCCGGCCCTACTTTGACGGCTCTTCCTGCCGGCGATGGGCAAGCACTTCGCGAACGGCTTCAATGGTTTTTTGCGTAGCCCCTTTGTTGCGGAGGATGATGCGGCGTCCGTTTTCGGCAATTTGACGGGCAAAGCCGCTCTCGAGGAGGCAGGTGCGGGTCATTTCAAACAGCTGCTCTTTATCGGCAACTTCGATGGCCCCTTGGCCGGCCAGCAATTCCTGAACTGTCTGCTTGAAATTGAAGGTGTACGGGCCGAAGAGGGTGCATTTGCCCAGCGCCGCCGGCTCCATCATATCCGAGCCGCCCAGCGGAGTGAGCGTGCGTCCGACGAAAACAACAGATGCCAGCGCATAAAACTTGTTCAGGTCGCCCATGGTGTCGCCGAGGATTATCTCCGGTTTTGCGTCGGCGGTTGTGTTTTGCTCTTTCAGCCGGCTGTACCGCACCCACGAAAAGGGCGATTGTTCAATCAGGGCGGCTACCTCGTCAAACCGCTCAGGCTTGCGGGGAATGACGGCCAGCCGAAGGTCCTTCAGCGGCGGTTCTTTTTTGAGCCGGCTGAAGACTTCCAGCACGATTTGCTCTTCTTGCGGGCCGGTTCCGCCTGCAACCCACAGCGGCTCGCTCTCCAGATGAATCTGCTCGGCCAGTCTTTGCACGGCCGGGCTGTCCGCTTCCGTGCGGGCCGTGTCGTATTTGAGCGAGCTGACAACCCGCACACGCTGGGCAGGACAGCCCAGTTCCATAAACCGCTTCGCATATTCTTCCGTCTGGGCCAGCACCAGTGCCAGCCGGCTGAACATCGGCCGCACCAGCCGGCGGATTTTTCGATAGCGGGGAAAACTTTTGTCACTTAGCCGGCCGTTGACAACAATCACCGGAATATTCCGCTGGAAGGCAAAGCGGGCAAGATTGGGCCAGACCTCCAGTTCCATCAGCAGAATGGCATCCGGGCGAATCTGCTCGAAAGCGCGGCTCATGCTCCAGGAAAAATCAAAGGGAAAGTAAGAAACCGTCAGGGTTTGTTCATAAAGCGAGCGGGCACGCTCCAGCCCTGTATCGGTGGTGGAGGTAAGCACAATTTCATATTCCGGCATCTGCCGGCGCAGTTCGTCGATGAGTGTTCGGGCGGCATTGACCTCCCCGACACTGACGGCGTGAAGCCACAGGCACGGACGCTCCGGGTCTCGTCGGCGAATCTTTCCCAGCCGCTGGCTCCAGCCCGATTTGTATCGGTTTTCCCGAAAAAACCGGTACACAATCTTGGGACTGTACCCGAGCAGAGCGATGATATAGGCAAAATCAATCAAATATCTCATATTTTCCGCTGATTTCAGAAAGTTTCATCATAGCCGAACGGCCGGTGCTGTCAACGCTCCGCCTTTTCCCATTCGTGCGGAAAATAGCGGGACAAAAAGAGTCTGCAATTCTTGCTTGGGCTTCGACGCTTCGAAAGCGGCCGCATTCTTTTCTTGACTTGCACGCGCCGTTTGCGTATTTTGGATGGGAGAAAAATGTGTCCCCGTAGCTCAATGGATAGAGCGTTGGCCTCCGGAGCCAAAGGTTAGAGGTTCGAGTCCTCTCGGGGACGGTTCATAAGTCCTGCTCTTGCAATTCGTTAAGAACATGATGCCTAATTTCTTTCCCATCAGAGATCTGCTGGTTCTGTCGGCTTGGCGGTAAAAGAAAAAAACACCTCTTTGCCGCCTGCACGTCGTCCGATGTTTAGGGAACCGCTGAACATTCATTTTTGCTGCAAGCGGCTGCAATCGCCGCGTCCGACGTTGGACTTGAAAAATCGTCCTGTGCATAAGTTATTTTTGGGAAAGAGGTTATGCGGTTTTTGGCTTGTCAGGAAGATAGAAAATTTAAAAAATTTGTCCAAATTATCGCGCCAACATACCGTTGTAAGGAGAAGACAGCAGGCAAAGCGGCTTTTTCTGCCTTATTTTTTGGATGAAGAGGATGGATCAGGATCTTTATAAGCGAAATAAGTTATTTATCAAACTGCTTTTAGAGCATCAGCCGAAAATCCACGCCTATATCTTATCGCTCGTGTCCAGCCAGTCGGATGCAGATGATATTCTTCAGGAGGTCTGTTCCCAGATTTGGGCACGGTTTGACCAGTTTGAGGAGGGCTCGAATTTTCTGTCGTGGGCGCTGCGGTTTGCTTTTTTTGAGGTGCTGAATTTTCGAAGCAGGAAAAGCAGGTCGAAACAAGTCCTGTTTGATGACGAGGTTCTTCAGCAGATGATACCGATTTTAGATGAGGAAATGCAGACGGCCGACGCCCGAATGGATGCCCTCGAGCAGTGCCTGGAAAAACTGAATGAACGCAGCCGAAAACTGATTGATATGAAATACGATAAAGGATTAAACCCGGCGCAAATCAGCTGTTTGATGGACCTGTCGATTCATGCCGTCTATAAATTGCTGAGCCGAATTCACCGGCAGCTGCTTGCCTGTGTGGAGCGGGCTCTTCGGCGGGAGGAGTTTTTGCATGGATGAACCGATTCAGAAAACGCTGGAAGAGTACCTGATTCTGGCCCTGGAGGATGCGATTTCCGAAGAAGAAGCCCAGCGGCTGAATCAGATTTTGAAAGGCCACCCGGAACGAATCCGCTATGCGATTCATTTTTTGCAGCTTGCTTCGCATATAAAGCAGTCTAAAAAATTGGCCGCCATGTCCAAGGCGTGGCTGTCAATCGATCCGGGAGATTCCTTTTCCGGATTTCTCAAATTGATGGCGGAATATGAGAAGGCGGCTGAGGCCGTCGAGGTGGACAGTCGGCCTTCGCCGCCGGCCGCCGCCGTCTGCAAGGCGGCACCGGTTCCGGCCGGCCGCCCACGGGTGAGCCGCCTGTCCCTGGCGGCCCTGTTTCTTTCGTCGGTGGCGCTGATTTTTATTTTTGCCTATGCCTATTGGGGACAAATCAGCGGCGGCGTAGAGACCGTCACGATTTACGACAGTATTCGGGCTTGCTGGGCGGAGAAAAATCTGCAAGCGGAACTGAAAAACGGTGCCCGCCTTTCGACAAAGTCCGCTCCGCTGCGGCTGCTGGAGGGAACGGTAAAAATCCGTTTTGATAACGGTGCGGTGCTTGTCCTTGAAGGGCCTGCGGAATTTCTAATCCTTGCTCCTGATCATGTTCAGCTGCCGAGCGGCTCTTTGTATGCTTCGATCGGGCCGGAGGCATTCGGTTTTACCGTGAGCACGAAGAACGCCAAGGTGGTGGATTTGGGAACGGAGTTCGGCATACAGGCCCATCAAAGCGGCGATTCGGAAGTGCACGTGGTCAAAGGCAAAACTGTTGTTGCGGCTTCGGACGGGGGAAAACTGAACGATTCGCAGATTGTGCTGAATGGAACGGCCCGATGGATAGATGCCCGAAGCCGGACTATCCGTGAAGCGGTGTTTAACCCTGACAAGTTTGTTCGCAATATCGACTCCAGGCATAATCTGCTCAGCCGGGGCAAACTGACGCTGGATTTGGCGGATATAACCGCCGGCGGCAGCGGCAGGGGGCCGGCAAAACTGGATGTGTGGCTGGACCCGAAGAGTGGATATACTCCCTCTTCCATTCACGAGCACGATACATCCGAGCACTATCTGCCTATTCCGTCCAATCCTTATGTGGATGGGCTCTTTGTGCCCGGAGGGCAAAGCAGCACCCAAATCATCAGTTCTGAGCATGACCGGTTTGTCGATTGCCCGCAGACCAGCGGATTGTTTTATGCCAATCTCGGCGTTAATCCGGCTCCGTCTTCCTTGCGTATCAACGGCCGGCGCGATGGTTTGATTTCTTTTCAGGATACCATTTACGGCACGGCGGAGCATCCCTGTCTGGTTCTGCATGCCAACCTTGGAATCACCTATGATTTGAGGGCTGTTCGCAATGAATATTCCGAATGGAAACTGGACCGCTTTACGGCCAGGGTGGGTATCGCCGATTTGAAGGAACCCTATCCCTGCAATGCAGATTTCTGGGTTCTGGTTGACGGCCAGGTCCGGTATTGCCTGAAGAACTGCCGGGAGAAAGGCAAACTGGCAGATGTGTCCGTGGAACTTCGCCCGACTGATCGGTTTTTAACGCTGATGACCACGGACGGAGGAGATCCGGATGTGCCCAGGATTTATGAACGGGCGATTTCGTGTGATTGGTGCGTCTTTGCGGAGCCGGTTCTGGAGCTTCGCTGAACACGCGGAGGAACGGGATGAGGGGGTTATTGAATTTATGATGAGGACGGAGATGAAAGGAACCTTTTCCTACCTAAAGGAGGGAACATTATGCCTGCCTGAATTGTCTGCTGTTTTGTATGGAATTCACGAACGAATCAAGTTTTCCAGTTAAGGAGACAGAGCGATGCAAAGACAACGGCTTCAATTCATTCTTTTTCTTTTTGGAATTTGTGCCCTGGCTGCGCAGGGGGCTGTAATCAGTTTCAGCATGACTGCGCCGGCGCCGGATGCCGATGATATTTTCAGTCTGAGCGGTGCCGCCCAGGACCGCGACAATGTTGGCGGTGATGGAACGACGGACGGCAGCGGCAATGACGAAACAACCTATGTTTCGTTTGATCGGCCTGCCCAGGGACAAACCTTTCTGACGGGGCCTGCCTTAAAGATGATTAAGGGGATCTGGGTGCGTCATCCCGGCTACAGCGGAAATAATCCCGGCGGCGAGACGTCGGCGAATACATGGTATGCAATGGGAGTCGGCAGCCAGGTGATTATTCGTATTACTAATCCGGCCGCTGCCGGCACGGAAGGGTTTGTGCTCAGCAGGGAGACGGCTGTGATTACAGGGACCGAACCGTATGTGCTGCCTTCGGCGACGACGAACTCTCCGGATGGAACCGGCACGTGGATTCATCTGACCCTGGAGAGGCCCGTACCGGCGGCTGTCAATACGGTTTACGGCTTTGACCTGTCCAGCTCAAGCGGAACGTTTTTTGAACTGCTTGGGATTCGGGATGCGGCCGTCGGGGGCAATCCTTATTCGGCAGGGAGTGCCTATATCAGCGGTGCCGCCGGTGCCGGCAACAATGCCCTTACTGCTCAGGCCGGCGACCGGGTTTTCCTTGTGGAAATGATTCCGTATGCGACCAGTGCGTCGAATCCGGAGCCCGCTGATAAGGCGACGGATGTGGACACGGATGAGCCGGTTACCTTCCGTTGGGATGCCGGCCGTGCGGCTGATCCGCAAGACCCTGCTTCCGAGATTGTCAATCCGAATATTCTGTATCATTATTTTTATCTGGCGGCGAACGAGCCGAACTTTCTGAATGTCGCACCGATTATCATTGGGGCGGATGTCAATCCGGCTGACGGCAGCGTCGATGCAAGGGCGTCTTATGCTCTGCCGTTCCTGCTGGACTCGGATACGGCTTACTTCTGGCGGGTTGATGAAATTCTGGACAATGGAATGGGTCAGCCGCTGGGGCCGTCCGATCCGAATAATCTTATCGGTCCTGTCTGGTCCTTTGGGACTGAGAAGAAGGGGCCGCAATTGAATCCCGCCCTTCCTCTTGATGTTGCGGCCTGGGTCGGCGAGCAGGCGGCGTTTGCGGTAGAGGCCATCAATCCATTCACGCAGGACAGCACGGGGCTGACCTATCAATGGTATCGAAACGGTGTTCTTCTTCCCGGCGAAACCGGTCCTGTCTATGTGCGGACGGTGCAGAACGGAGACGAAGGAAGCACCTTTTACTGCAAAGTAACCCTGACCGAAACCGGAAAGACGGTTCAGTCGCGCACCGCGCACCTGATGCTCAGAAAACTGCTGGCCTATTGGCCTTTTGAAAAGAATGTGAATGATGTTTCCGGCAATGGCTATAACGGCACTCATATCGGTGAGCCGAATTATGCAGCCGGCAAAATCGGTTATGCCCTTGAGTTTGACGGGCTGACGGATTATGTGGATTTGCCGGATGGGTTTTCCGATTTTACCACCGGTCTGACCGTTACCTTATGGGCGAAGCCGACCGCGGCCGGCAGCTATGCCCGCTTTTTCGATTGGGGCAATGGGGCGGGCAGCGACAACATTTTCTTCTACCGGCTGGGGACTGCCAATACCCTTGCGTTCAACACCTATCTGGGAGCCGTTTCCAGTACCGTTGTGCAGGCGCCGGCAGCGCTGGAACAGGATGTCTGGCAGTTCCTGGCGGTAACGATGGACAGCAGCGGAAATGTGGTCCTTTACAAAAACGGCCGTCCGATTCGGTCCGGCACGGTTGCGGTTCCCAATGTTGTGGTTCGAACCAGCAACTATATCGGCGAGAGCAACTGGGCGGCGGATGCGCTCTATGAAGGAATGATGGATGAAATCAAAGTGTACAATTACGCAATGACCGCTGGTGAGATTGCTCAGGTTTACTACGAAGTCGAAGGCGAATTCTGCCTGCAAAATCCGGCAGGTGATTTGTCCGGCCCTCAGGGAGAACCCGACTGCGTGGTGGATCTGCACGACTTGCAGAAACTGGCGGAAGAATTTCTGGCGTGCGGCTATTTCCCGGAATGTCCGTAGTTCCGAACTGAATTTCAAACAAGCAATTGATCGTGTATAAAAGGAGACCTGACAATGCAGACGAAACGATTTTTCGCATTCCTTCTTGTGCTGGCGTGGGCCGTATCCGCCTCGGGTGCAATTCTGACCTTTCATCCGACTCAGCCGGCGGTAGATGCCGATGATATTTACAATCTTGTCGGCAGTGCAGCAGACAGAGACAACGTCGGAACCTCGACCGCCGACGGAGCGGCCAACGACGGATGCACCTATATCGCCCATGACCGCAATGGAAAAGGCCAGACCTTCAAAACCCTCAATGCCCCCGGCTCCTACCGCGTGCGGTCGGTGACGGTTCGGCATGTGGGCTATACGAACAACACGGTGGCGACCTGGTATATGATCGGCACCGGAAGCCCGCTGCTGGTCCGGCTGACCGATCCGACCAATCAGAACACACCGAACTTTGTGCTGGCGTCCGAATCGTATATCACGACTGGTTCCGAGGACAATATTTTCTCGGTCGGTGTAACTTCCAGCAGTCTGAACGGAACGGGTACGTGGCTGACCTTCACTTTTGAAAATCCCATCCTGCTGGCTTCTGACACGCTCTACGGCTTTGACATTACCAAGACAGCGGGCGGACAGAATCTCTTCTTTGAAACCCATGGCATCAAAGATACGGCCGTCGGCGGCAATCCCTACCCGAATGGCACGGCTTACTCTACGGGAACCATCCAGATGCCCGGAAACAACCTGACGGTTGACCCGGGCGATCGCGTGTTTATCGTGAAACTGGACACCGTGTACAGTGCCTGGGGTCCGATGCCTTCTCATAAAGCCGCCGGCGTGGATACGGATGTGCCCCTTACTTTGTCCTGGAAGACGGGAATGAATCCGAGCAATCCTGCCCAGGTGAATCCGAACGTCAAGGTTCATTATTTGTTCGGCAATTTTGCCAATCCGGCCGACCCGAACCTGTATCTGGTTGCGGCCGTTGATGCCGGCCAGCCCGTTCAGGAAACCGCGTCCTATCTTCTGCAGGGGGCCTATGCCGTCCGGCGGGATCAGGCCTACCGATGGATGATTGCAGAAGGCCTGGATAACGGACATGGCGGTGTGTTCGGACCTTCGGATCCTAACAACATTTCCAGTGCCGTCTGGTCGTTCAAAACGGAACTGTCTGTGCCCGACATCGCGCCGGATACGCCGGCAGACCAGGTAATCTTTCCGGGAGAGCCGGCCTCGTTCGAGGTTTCCGCGCTCAATCCGTTTACAGGCGATGCGAGCAATTTGACCTATCGCTGGTATAAAAATAACGTCCTGCTGAGCTCTCAGACTTCTTCGACTTTGTCGATTGCCAATGCCAAGGAATCTGATGAAGGGGAATATTACTGCGTTGTTACCCTCACCACCAACGGCACTTCCAGTCAGTCTCGCACGGCTATCCTGAAACTGAAAAAACTGGTTGCCCATTGGAAGTTTGACAATGATGCTCTCGATTCCGCCGACGGATTTCACGGCACCCTGATGGGAGGTCCTTCGTTTGATTCGACAGGGAAGATCGGTCAGTCTCTGATTTTGGACGGCGTGGATGATTATGTGGATATTCCTGACGGGTTTGCTGATTTCCGTTCTGGATTGACCATTTCGCTGTGGGCCCGACCGACGGCGGCGAACAACTATGCTCGTTTTCTTGACTTTGGAAACGGCGCCCCCAGCGATAACTTTTACTTCACCCGCGTCGGCACGACCAGTACGCTGCAGTACCAGGTGATGCATATGAATGTCTCAGGCGGAATCGTCGAAGCCGCCAATGCCCTTACGCTGAATGAATGGCAGATGCTGGTGGTTGTCCATGATCCTGTCACCACCCTTGCCACCCTCTATAAGAATGGTGTTCCGATTGCGTCCGGCGGGGTGGCGGTGCCCAACAATATCGTTCGAACCAGCAATTTCATCGGCCGCAGCAACTGGACGGCGGATGCCTACTATGCCGGCCGGATTGATGATGTGCGGATTTACAATTATCCGCTTTCCGAAGAGGAGATTGCGGCGCTGTATGCGGCTGCAGAAGGCCCTTATTGCCGGTTCCGGCCTGAGTTTGATTTGACCGGCGACTGCTATGTGAAACTGGACGACTTTGCTGTGCTTGCCCAGCATTGGCTGGAGTGCGGATTCTATCCTTCCTGTCAATAGCGGCCGGCCGGCACAGAATCAGTGTGTGGAGTGTGATGTTTTTATAAACAAGAAAACTTATTTGGAGGTATGTGAGATGAAAAAGAAAGTGTTTGTGGTAATGGCGGTGCTTCTGGTTCTTCTGGGAGTGAATGCAAAATCGATGGTCCTCAGCTATCATGCAAGTGCACCGGTACTTGGTCCGTATGATATTGCTTTTTTGGGTGAGTCCTCTACGGATGAGACAAACGCAGCCGGCGGAGATGATGCTGCTACCTATGTGGCGCACGACAGGCCGGGAATGGGACAGACCTTTACGACCGGCTCCAATCCCGCCGGATATTGGATGGAGGGATTCTGGCTGAAAAATGTTCTTTACAGTACACCCTCCGGCAACGGCACGTGGTGGTATATGGACTATGACGGCGGTTCTCGGCTGGAAGTGCGGGTAGTGGATCCGTCGGCAGCGGGAACATCGGCATTTAAACTGCATTCGGAGATTTATACCGTAACAGGAGCTGAATCCGGCATCGAACTGATGCCCGAAAACTGGGCCAGCGATAAACTGGGTACCGGGACGTGGGTGTATTTTGGGCTGGATACGCCGGTTTATCTGGCGCCGGATACGCAGTACGGCTTCGACGTGACCGTCATTTTCGGCGATTGGGGATATTTCTTTGAGACGGCCGGCGTCAATGATGCCGATGCCTATTTGGGCGGTGCGGCCTATCAGACCACCGGCGGAGCCAACGGAACCAACAGTCTCTATTTGGATACAATCTGGGATGGAGACCATACTTTTGTGGTTGAGATGGTGCCGGAGCCCTTTACGGCGGCCCTGTTCGGGCTGGGTGCCTTGCTGGTGTCCCGTAAGCGCTGATGGTGTGCGGACCTAAGGAAGACAAGAGCATGAACGAGGACAATTGACGTCCAAAAGGAGACTGTGCCCGCTGGGTGCAGTCTCCTTCTTTGCAAACTTGGAAAAAGATTTTGAGAAAAAAGTGACCTCTGGGGGTGACCTATGAAAACGCCGGCTGTCTTTTTTGCGTTTTGCTTGTTGGCAATTGGGGTTTCAGCAGCGGGGGCGGTTGTATCCTTCAGCCCGACTCCGCCGGCGGCGGGGCCTTACGACATCTCCAACCTGCTCGGAGCAGCAAGAGACCGGGATAATGTCGGCACCGCCACCGCTGACGGCAGTGCAAACGATGAAACCACTTATATCGCTTTCGATCGGCCGGCGCAGGGGCAGACCTTCCGCACCCGTTCGGATTATCCCTTGTACAAGTTGACTGCTGTGACGGTTCGTCATGTCGGCTACAGCGGCAATAACCCCGATGGTCAATCTGCCGCCAATACATGGTATTATATGCCCGCCGGCGGCCAATTTACGATTCGCCTGACCGAGCCGGCTCAGTCGGGTTCAGCCGGTTTTGTGCGGCACAGCGAAACGTATGTGCTCAGCGGCACGGAGGAAAATCTTTTCGCCGCAGGAGCCGTCGCGAATACGCCGGATGGGACGGGAACATGGGTTACCTTCACGCTGGATACGCCGATTCTTCTTGCGGCGGATACCTTATACGGGTTTGACATCAGTGCCAATGTTTCCGCTTTTTTTGAAAGCTGGGGCATTAAGGATACCGCCGACGGCGGCAATCCTTATCCGGCGGGAACCGCCTACATCAGCGGCGCTGCTGGTGCCGGCGGCAATTCGTTCTCGCTGGCTCCGGGAGAGAGGGTCTTTGTTGTTCATCTGATTCCGCAGATTCCTGAAAACGGCGACCTAACCGGCAACGGCAAAGTGGACCTCGACGATATGGCCGCACTGGCCGCCGGTTGGAAGAGCATCTATGATTTGTCTGCTTTGGTGAAGATAGCGGCCCACTGGCTGCTGATTGAGCCGCCGGCTTTTCGGACAGAGCCGATTCTCAAAACAGATGCCTGCGTTCAGGAGCCCTACAGTGAATCGCTCACAGACGACATCATTTATTATGATATATTCCAACTGTCCTTCTGCAAAATCAGCGGGCCGGACTGGCTGACTGTTTCTCCGGAAGGGCTTCTGTCCGGCACTCCCGAAGTCGGCGACCTTGGGGTGAATCTTTTTACTATCGAAGTCCGTCAGGAGCAAGGAGTTTCGATTCAGGCGGTTCTGCAAATAACCGTCAAAGAAGGGTCCGGCCCCATTGAGCTGCTCCAGGCCGTCCCGTTTACTCAGGTGCACTTTACGGATGACTTTTGGCTGCCGCGTCAGCAGACCAATCAGCAGGTTACCATCCCTTATGTTTTCAGCAAACTTGAGGAGACCGGACGAATTGATAATTTTGCGATTGCCGGGGGGCTGATGACCGGAACAGGCCGCTACAATTTTCCCTTTGACGATACGGATGTTTACAAGACCCTCGAAGGGGCCAGTTATACGCTTCAGGTTCAGCCCAATCCGGCGCTGGATGAGTATCTGGATGAACTGATTGTCAAAATTGCGGCGGCTCAGGCGAACAACGGATTTCTCCCCGGCTATCTTTATACTATCCGCACCAACGGAATTGATATCTGGTGCGGGCCGGCTCCCTGGACGAATCTCCAGTCCAGCCACGAACTCTATAATGCCGGCCATCTGTTTGAGGCCGCCATGGCGCATTATCAGGCAACCGGCAAGACCTCTCTGCTGCAGGTTGCAAAGAATTTTGCAGACTTGCTGGTGGATACCTTTCATGAGGGGGGCGTTGAAATCCCGCCCGGCCACGAGATTGTCGAGTCCGCTCTGGCACGGCTGTATGAAGTAACGGGTAATCCGAACTACCTTACCCTGGCCCGCTATTATCTGGACATTCGCGGAACGGTGACAGATGACTACAGCCCGTGGGGACCGTACTATCAAGATCATCTGCCGGTTCTTCAGCAAACGGAGGCCGTCGGCCATGTAGTGCGGGCGCTCTATCTGTACATGGGCATGGCCGATGTGGCCGCCCGAACGGATGATGCGGAGTATCGCCAGGCCCTGATGGCGGCACTGGACAGCATCTGGCACAGCGTCAATGACACCAAGATGTACATTACCGGCGGATTAGGAGCAATGGCGGGAGGAGAATCTTTCGGCGCCCCTTATGAACTGCCCCACAACGGCTATTGTGAAACGTGTGCTCAGATTGCCAATGTGATGTGGAATTACCGGATGTTTTTGTATTATCGGGACAGCCGATATATCGATGCCCTGGAACGAACCCTTTACAATGCCCTGCTTAGCGGGGTCTCGCTGCAGGGAAATACATTTTTTTATCCCAATCCGCTGATTTCGACCGGCGGCTATACGCGAAGCGGCTGGTTTTCCTGCAACTGCTGCATTGGGAATATCGCCCGCACCATTCCTTCCCTGTCGGGCTATGTGTACAGCCGCACCCAGGATAAACTTTACATCAATCTGTATGCGGCCGGCACCGCCGAGTTCCCGCTGGCGGATACTGAGGTGGCGGTAATCCAGGCGGGCGGCTATCCGTGGGACGGCAAGATGACCATCACGGTCAGCCCTGCTCAACCTGCGGAGTTTACTATCTATCTGCGGATTCCCGGCTGGGCGCAGAATCATCCGGTCCCCGGCGACCTTTATACCTATGCGGACTGCGGTTCGCCGTCGGTGACGCTGGATGTCAATGGAACCATCGTGCCGCTGAATCTTCAAAAAGGGTATGCGGCAATTCGCCGTACGTGGCAGAGCGGTGATCAAATTCATCTCTCGCTGCCGATGGCAGTTCGGCTGGTGCGTGCACATCCCAATGTAAGTGCCTGCCGAGGTCAGGCCGCTGTGGAACGGGGGCCGATTGTCTATTGTGCGGAATGGCCCGATTTTGCCGAACAGACGGTCTTTCATCTCTATATTCCGGACTCAGCCGTTTTTGAAAGCGAATATCGCGACAATATGCTCGGCGAGTCTGCAATTGTGAACAAAGGGTGCATTATCCGCGGCACGGTGAAGGGCTTGTATGAAGCAGAAGGCGGCGGAATCGAGGAACGTCAGGAGACTTTTACGGCGATTCCATACTATGCGTGGGCTCATCGCGGAGCCGGCCCTATGACGGTCTGGTTTCCGACCGACCCGAATCTTGCTGTGCCGGTATCTCTGCCCAGCCCTCCTGAACTGATTGGGTACTGGCGATTGGATGAGACATCAGGAACCGCTGCCGCAGACTCCAGCGGAAAGGGAATGAACGGCACGCTGATGAACGGGCTTTCTTTTTCCGCCAACTCCGTCCCCGGCAAGGTCAATACCGCCCTCTCTTTCGACGGGAGAGATGATTATATTGATTTGCCGGATGGATTTGATGATTTTCGCGGCGGATGCACGATTTCCCTGTGGGTTTATCCGACTGCGGTCAAAAATTGGGCCCGGTTTATTGACTTCGGAAATGGGGCTGCCTCAGACAATATTTGGTTCGGCCGGCAGGGTTCCACTTCGAACCTTGCTTTTGAGTGCTGGTCGGGCTCTTCTGTGAGCGGTCTGGTTGTTGCAGAAAACGCCATCAGTCTGAACGAGTGGCAGATGTTTACCGTTACGGCGGATTCGTTCGGGAATGTGCGGCTGTTCAAAAACGGCCAACTGATTCAGACGGGAACCGCCAAACCCTCCAGCATTATTCGGACCTGCAATTATATCGGACGCAGCAACTGGTCCGCCGATGCCTATTATGCCGGTCGTCTGGATGAAATCCGCATTTACAATTACAATCTCGACGATGCCGCCGTGTCGGCCCTTTATAATGGCATGTAAGGCAGAGTTCGGCTTCGGTCGGGCTTTGGAGACTGCTCGAAGGAAAGGGGAAATCGCCGGTTAAATCGGCAGCCAGGGTATGAGTCCCTGGAGATAAAGTTCTGCGGCAAAATAGTTGTAAAAGCCAGCGAACAGATAAAAGACCGCTGCTGTGGTAAGAATCACCGCCGCCAGTTTGTCCCAGTAAAGAACAACAATCAGCGCCGCCAGCAGTTTATAGGTTGCCGCGAGGATGGGCCCTGCAACCGGGCCGTAGGCAAACGCCGCCATCCGAACCAGCGGGTGAAATTCCTGCTCCGGCCCGGAAAAAGCCATAAAATGAATGGTGCTGAGCGTATCAACAGCTAAGGCCAGCAGAAACAGAATCAGGTATTTCTGGTTGGTGTTCCAGAATTGACACCAGTCATCCCAAACCAATAGTGCACTTTGGTCTCTCATAACGGCCCTCTTTTCTATCATTTTCCTATCGTCCAAAAGAGGGCCTGACTGAACAGCGGATTGAAAGTTTTCCTGAAAATCCCGCTCTATGGTTCAATGATTATCGGACATTTGGGGATTGCTTGCAGGAACTGCTTGCCATAAGATTTCTGAAGAATCCGGCTGTCCAGAACGGCGATGATGCCCTGGTCGGTTTTGCGTCGAATCAGCCGGCCGAACCCTTGTTTGAATTTCAGAATGGCCATCGGCACCTGATATTCGTAGAAGGGGTTGATTCCCTCCGCCCGCAGCCGTTCGATTCGCCCCTGAATCAGGGGATGGCTGGGAACGGCAAACGGCAGCCGCACAATAATCACATTGGACAATTTGTCCCCTGGAACATCCACACCCTGCCAGAAACTGTCCGTGCCGAAGAGAACGCAGCGGGGAAGGGTCTTGAATTGAGCCAGCAGCGCCGCCCGGTCCAATCCTTCCCCCTGAATGAGGGCGGTCATCTTCTGTTCGGCCAGCCACGGCGCCAGACAGGCCGCCATCTCTTTGAGCATAGCATGGCTGGTAAAGAGCACGAAGGCACGGCCTTGGGATTTGAGGAGATATTTCTGGATGGCTTTGGCCGCCTGTTCGCGGAACGCCTGGCTGTTTGGGTCAGGCATGTTGGCTTCCAGATAGAGCCGTACCTGCCGGCTGTAGTCAAAGGGCGAGCCCAGCTGGAGGGACTGAAAATCGTCCAGTCCGATTCGTCGGGCAAAAAAGGCGAAACCATTTTTGACGTCTGTACCGCCTTCATTGCCTTCGGTGCCTTCAGTGTCCTCGCTTCCGCAGCTGAGGGTGGCACTGGTGAACACCACCGAATCGTACGGCTCCAGAAGGCAGGCCCGCACATAAGGCCCTACATCCAGCGGAGCACTATGCAGCGAAACATTTTTCCGCGGAGCCGATTCTGCCTCGACCCAATAGACAAACCCTTCCTGAGACTGCTGCAGAAACAGTTTCAAATCCTGTTCTATTTCCTGACAGCGATCGATAAGCCGCTGATATTCCATCTGCTCGTCTTCGTTTTCGGTTTCTTTCGCCAGGCGGCTGAGTTCCAGGCGGAGCTGACGGAGCGGCTCGCTGAGGTTATCGCTTACAAAATCCGGTGAGCATCGGCCGCCTGTTTCCTCCGCCGCATGCTGATACCACGCCTGCACCTGCGTAAAAAACAGCTCCGCTTCGCGTCGGCAACGGTTTACCATCTGTCGGGCCTGTCGGTGGGCGGCGTCTTTTCCCAGCAGCCCTTTGCGATGGCGCCGATGGCAGAGGGTATCCAGCAGATGACTGATGACAGAAGGACTCAGTTCAATTCCGAATTGCTCTTCGGCGACGTGTTCCAGATTATGGGCCTCGTCAAGGATTACAAACCGATACGCCGGCAGAATCCCGCCCGCTCCGCTTTGCTTGAGCACCAAATCGCTGAACAGCAGCGCATGGTTGGCAACGATAATATCCGCCGTCTCCAGTTTTCGGCGTGCCCGCCAATAGAAGCATTCCCGAAAAGCGGGACATTTTCGGCCGCGGCAGATGCCGTGTTCGCTCTGGACGGCCTGCCACAATTGCGGCGAAGGCAGCGTGCCCAAATCGCTCAGGGAGCCGTCTTCGGTGCGGTGTGCCCATTCGAGCAGGGCTCCCAGTTCGGCCCCGCGGTCTTCAAAAAGATTCTGCTGACGCCGCTGGGCATATCGCAGACGGCGGAGGCAGACATAATGATTGCGTCCTTTGGCCAGACACGCCGTAAACGGCTGCGGAACAACCTCCTGAAGAAAGGGAATATCTTTTTCAATCAATTGCTGCTGCAGATGAATGGTATAGGTGCTGATGAGCACACGGCCCTGTTTTCGGACGGCCTGGTCAATCGCCGCGGCCAGATAGGCAAAACTCTTTCCCACACCCGTGCCCGCCTCCACGGCCAGAACAAACCCCTCCCGCAGGGCCGCGATGACTTTGGCGGCCATCGCCAGCTGCTGGGGGCGGTATTCATACTCCGGGAAATGGCGGGCGACCCAGCCGGCCGGCCCCAGCAGTTCTTCCGCTTCGATTCCATTCTGCCGGGCGTAAGAAATCATTCTGTCTCCAACTCAGGGGTTCGAAGGTTGGGCAGATGCCGATTGAATCGCCTCAAGCAAAACTTGAGCCGCTTTGCTGTCGGGCATCATATCCCGCGCAAATTCCGCCGAGATGCGGGCGCGTGTAATCTTGCCGTCGTGAAACAGCACATACCCCATCAGCAGTGCCAGTTCCGGCGAGTGGCTTCGCTGCTGCCAGGTGGACAATTCCGTGAGGCGGTTTTCAAAGGTGTCGCGGCTGTCCAGCAGCGACGCCCAGTCAAACCGGCTCGAGAGCACCTTCGGCTCCATTTCAAGGGCCTGGCTGAGGTAAAAAGCACTGCTCATATATTCGCCGGCAGCAAAGAGGGCGTGAGAGCGAGCCAGAATAAGCAGAGGATTGCGGCGGTCCCATACGCAAGCCAGCTCAAAGGCATCGGCCGCTTTGTAAAATTGCCCGGATTTCAGAAACTGCTCTCCCAGCAGCAGGTACTCGCTGGATTTGGCCGCGGCAAGATGCTGCAAGTCAGAGTATTCTTTCAGAAGCGCTCGTCCTTGTGCCGGATCAACGAAATCCTCCGGGCGCAGAAGCACTTTGGAACGGCCCTGCTCCGATGGTTTCTGGGACGGCTTTTCGGCAGCGGCTTGCCCTTCGGCAGTGAGGGGATTGTCTATCTCCGTCTGCTCGATTTCATCCGTCAGCCCTAATTGCTCGCGAATCTGCTCGTAGATGCTCCGCTGTCGAAACCTGTCTTCTGCATCACGCTTCTGAGCGGTTCTCTGAATCAACGACGGCACAGTCAGCGGCTCCGGCGTCTGCTTCGTCAGGTCTATGCCGGGCGGCAGCGGCTGGAGGGACTCGGTCGGCGTGATTTTCTTTTCGGAGGCCTTTTGGAGCAGTCGCTGCTCAAAAATTGATTCAAGCGTCTGAGCAGAAGGCGCCAGCGGCCGCTGCTCCGGCGGGCGAAGAATCTCGGCAATGTCGAATGATTCCAGCCACTGCTTGGAGGCGGACGGACGCACCTGAGACGGAAGGGCGGGGGCCCCTAAACCAGAGGTGCCTGTCCGCTGCATGGCGGAGACCGTTCGACGGGGGTCATAGAATGCTTCCGGCGGGGCCGAGCGCCGCAGGAAGGAACTGACCGCCCTCGACTGCGGGTCCAGAAGACGCCGGTCAATATAATCAACGGAACTATAGGGGACAAACCCCCGAAAATGCCGACCGCCGCCGATATTGCCGCTCACCGTCAAGTTGCCTACATACCCGTAAAGATTGGGCTGGCTTGGAATGGCGCTGGTGCGGTTGGCGCTGGGTACCTGGGTCGGCGAGCCAATCGGCGAACGGGCCCCCGGGGCTTCCATGGCGCCGCCGGAGGCCGCCGCTCCCATCAGAAAGGCGGTAAAAAGAATGGCTGATTTCATAGCATGTACTCCCGAATGTATGCTTCGGTTTTATCCTTTCAGTTGACTGGAAAGGAAATTCGACAGGTTATAATTCGGTTTGCCGGCCCAGTGCAGTTTGGAGGCCAGCGTATCCCATTGCGTCCGCAGCGGATTGTTCACTACCAGAAACCTCCCCTCATGTTTCTGCACCTGAATCCGGTCGTGGAGTTCCAGCCGGCTTTGCACCTGCCCATCCAGCAGCAGCGTCGTCTGCTGATTGACCCGAAGGGGCACAATGTCAATCCGGCGGTCATCCGGGATTACAATCGGCCGGAAGCTGAGGGAATGAGGACAAATCGGCGTCAGAACAAGGGCTTGCAGATTTGCCGCCAGAATCGGCCCGCCTGCAGAAAGGTTGTAAGCCGTTGAACCGGTCGGCGTTGAAACAAGAATCCCGTCGCCGATGCAGCCGGCCAGCGACTGCTCCTCGATTGAAATCCGCAGTTCAATCATGCTGAACGGCCAGCCGGCCGTAATGACTACATCATTGACGGCCGTCGAAGAAGAGATTTCCTTCTCGCCGCGAAAGAGAGAGCACTGAAGCACGGTGCGCTCTTCAATGTCGATTTGTCTACTGACAATCCGGTCAAAAAGAGCAATCAGTTCATCTATGCTGAATTCCGCCAGAAATCCAAGTTTGCCGGCATTGACGCCGATGACGGGTGTTTTGGTTTGGCACAGCTGGCGGGCGGCGGACAGAATGGTTCCGTCGCCCCCGAATACTACCGCATAATCGGCCTGCCGAAGCACGTCGAGCGGGCAGGTACTCTCGAAACAGTTGGCCAAAATCCTGGCCCGTCCCTCGGCAAAGTTGAGGAATCGCTCCAGCGCCTCTTTGGCACGGCCCTTTCGGGAGTCCCCAAAAAGAATCAGAGAAGGGGTTTCCATACGTATCCGCTTCCTATGGATTCTTCTTTGCATCGGCCGGATGAGCCGGTTCTGTTCAGTTTTCGCAGAGTTTGGGCGATGGCCTTGGCCGTTACCCCCATCCACTCCATCTGGGTTCGCCGTTTGGCAATGGGGATATAGCGGTCGGGTGCGGCCAGCAGCACGGCCTTTCCAATAGCCGCCCTCATTTCCTTATGCTGCCGTTTGAGAGCCGTCTGGCAGGCCTCCGCCAGCAGGGCCTCGCCGAACCCGCCGGCACGGCTGTGGTCTTCAGCCACAATAACCGTTTTGCCCTGTGCGAACAGCTCCACCAGAGCCGGATCAATCGGTTTGGCGAAACGCGCATGGACAACGGAAACCTCGATGCCCTCCTGAGCCAGTTCGGCGGCGGCCTCCAGCGCCTCGCTGGTCAGAACCCCCAAAGAAACGATGACCCACTCCGAGTCGGCCTGTCGAACCGTTATGCTGCGGCCGGTCTGAAATGGTTCGGAGCCGATTTCGGAAGCAGGGGGGCAGACAGGTACGGTGTCCCGCGGATACCGAATCGCAACGGGCTGCTTCTGCTCCAAAGCATACGATAAGGCCCCGCGCATTTCCTTTTCATTGGCCGGCGATACCAGAATCAGATTCGGCAGCATGCGGAGACAGCCGATATCCCATAAGCCGTGATGAGTCGGGCCGTCGTCACCGACGGCTCCCGCCCGGTCAATGCAGAAAATCACCGGCAGATTCTGCAGCGAGACTTCCTGAAAAATCTGGTCAAAACTTCGCTGCAGAAAGGTCGAATAAATACACACGACCGGCCGCAGCCCCTGCTTGGCAAGGCCGGCCGCAATGTCCACCGCCGCACTTTCTGCAATTCCCACATCATAATACCGGTCGGGGAAATGCTGGCGAAATTTTGAAAGCCCTGTGCCGTCTGACATCGCGGCCGTAATAGCCGTAATGCAGGGATTGCCCTGGGCGGCTTCGAGCAGCGCATCGCCGAAGGCATCCGTAAAGGTTCGCCCAGGCGGAGAAGAACTCACCGATTCGCCGTTAATCACAAAAGGACCGGTGCTGTGAAACCGGCGGGGATTTTTATCAGCCGGCGTAAAGCCCTTGCCTTTTCTGGTGAAGACATGAAGAATCGCCGGCCGCTCCAGCCCGGACAGGCCTTTGAACAGCGCAATCAGCGAGTTCAAATCGTGCCCGTCCACCGGCCCAAAGTAGGGGATATTCAAACTTTCAAAAAGCCGGCTGGGCGTCAGAGCCATTCGGATGGTTTTTTTGAAGTTTTCGAGGGCCTCTTCCATCGGCTTTCCGATGACCGGCAGATGGTTTAAAATCATACCGGTTGTCTGGCGAATGTCATCGTAGGTATGGCTCAATCGAACGCGCGACAGGAGTGCCGCCAGCGACCCTTGCGTGGTATCAATTGCCATCGAATTGTCGTTGAGGATAATCAGCAGCTGCCGTTTGACCAGCCCCAGATTATTCAGTGCCTCGAACGAAAGGCCGTTGACGATGCTTGCATCGCCGACCACGGCCACAATTTTTTCATCGGTTTGGTTGTGCTGTGCCCCCAGGGCCATGCCGATTGCCGTGGCAATAGACGTGCCCGCGTGCCCGACGGAGAAAACGTCCGCCGGACTTTCCTCAGGATTGGGAAAGCCGCTCAAGCCGCCTTCCTGGCGGAGCTGGTTGAGCCGGTCTTTGCGGCCGGTGAGGATTTTGTGCGTATAGCATTGATGCCCCACATCCCACAGCAGGCGATCTTTGTAAAAGTCAAATACAGAATGCAGGGCGATCGTCAGTTCAACAACACCCAGGTTGCTGGCCAGATGCCCGCCGGTTTGGCTGACTGCGTGGGTAATAAATTCACGGATTTCACCGGCCAGATCCTCCAGCTGAGCGGCTGTCAGATTTCGCAAATCCGACGGATGCGCGATTCGCTCCAGATAATGCCATCTTTGTTTCGGATTAGGTTCGGAACAGTTCATAGTTTACCTTTTTCGATTCAGCAGTTCGAAAACAAGCCGGCGGAGAATATCGGCCTCCGGCCCGAAAGAAGACAACTCTTGCAAGGACTTTTCAGCAATCTGTTCGGCAATCTGACGGGCTTTTTTGATGCCGACCAGGGCCGGATATGTAAGTTTGCCCTGCCGACTGTCTTTACCGGCCGTCTTGCCCAGCTGTTCGCTGGTAGCCGAGACATCCAGCAAGTCATCTGCAATCTGAAAGCCCAGCCCGATATCCAGGCCGTATTGACGCAGGGCCGTCCGCTGCGGCTCGGAAGCGCCGCCGGCAATAGCCCCCAACTCGGCGGCGGCGGCAAACATTTGCCCTGTCTTGCACAAATGTATCGATTGCAGCTGACTCATCGTTCCTTCGGTTCCCTGGCTTTCAAGGTCCTTGATTTGGCCGGCAATCATTCCGGCAGGTCCTGCGGCCTTGGCCAGCACCCGCACCATCTGTACCGCTGTCGGCGGGTTTTCAATTTCGTCGGCCAGCACTTCAAAAGCCAGCGTCAGCAGCGCATCGCCCGTCAGAATGGCGGTGGCCTCGTCAAACTGCTTATGGCAGCTGGGCCGGCCGCGTCTGAAATCATCGTCGTCCATCGCCGGCAGGTCATCGTGTATCAGGGAATATGTATGCACCATTTCCACAGCCGCCGCGGCGGTTTGGGCATCCGCATTCACCCGCCCGCTCACCGTTCGGCAACACCACTGCACCACAGCCGCCCGAATCCGTTTGCCTGGGCTCAAAGCTGTATAGACCATCGCCTCTTTCAGTCGGGCAGGGATATCGCTTTGCTGCTCCAGAAGCCGGCGGATTGTCCGATCGGCCTGACGAGCACATTCGGTCAATTCGGCGGAAAAGTCAATCCCAACGATTCTTTTTTCAAGATTTTGAACATCCATTATCCGCATCCAAACTGGATTTATCCGCAGAATATATTATTATAACAATTTTCAAAAGAAGTTTGATAGAAAAAATGAGGATGGCAGAACAGGTTTGTGGACACCAAACACCAGAAAATCCTGATTTTGGGAGTAACGGCCTCCGGAAAGGGTGCTTTGGCCTTCGAATTAGCCCGAATGCTCGGCGGCGAAATTATCAGTGTGGATTCAATGAAAGTCTATCGGCGGATGGATATCGGCACGGCCAAGCCCTCGAGCGAAAGGCGAAAACAAATACCTTATCATTTGATTGATGTCGTAGAGCCGTCCGAGTCATTCAGCGTGGACCAGTTTCTGGATAGGGCACATCAGGCAATAGGGGCCATCACAGCCGCCGGCAAACCGGTTATCGCAGTTGGCGGCACAGCCATGTACATCAAGGCCTTGCTGTATGGCATTTTTGAAGGTCCAGGCACCGATGCTGCTCTTCGCAACCGGCTCCGGCAGGAAATCGAGCAGAGAGGTCTGGAAGCCCTCTATCAGGAACTGGCAGCCATCGACCCTGCCGCCGCCGGCAGAATCCATCTAAAGGACCAAAAGCGGATTATTCGGGCGCTGGAAGTGTACCGCCTGACCGGCAAGCCCATCAGTGCCTTTCAGCAGCAGTGGACCCGGCAGGAGCCGTGCGGCTGGACGGTCATCGGTCTGCGCCGCCCCAAGGAACTTGAAAGCCGCCGAATCAATCAGCGGGTCCGAAAAATGCTCGAAGACGGCTTTCGCGAAGAGGTCCGCGGCCTCCTGGCCGAACCGCAACCCCTAAGCCCGCAGGCCCGCTCGGCCATCGGCTATGCAGAAATGATTGAATACTTCGAGGGCAAACGGACGTGGGAGCAGACCGTCGAACAAATCAAAATCAACACCCGTCGGCTGGCCAAAGCCCAGCGAACCTGGTTTAAAACCTTCGCAGGAGTACGCTGGATAGAAATCAGCCCCGACGAAGACCTTCCGCAGGTTCTCGAACGGTGCCTTCATCTGCTGGAATAAACCTGCTCAGGATTTATCAAACGTGTACTGATCTTCGAAGACGGTTTTGAAATCGAAGACATTGTTGAAGTCATCAATGCTGTCGCTTTCCTGGCAGGTCATCCAGTCGTGGGCTATCATCAGATAGACAATCTCGCCGAAGTCGCGGGTGGTATGCACACCCCACTGGTTGAGCACCATCTCGGCCAGCCGTCCCCATCGCTGCCGGGCCAGGTCCGCCAGCCCCCAGGCCAGCTCCTGTCCGGTGATATGCCGCGGATGGGCAGGGTCTCCCTCGTCCTTGCGGATTTTATCGATCGTCTCCGCCAGTCCTTCAAAAATAAACTTCACGGCCTTTGGGTCATATCGGCCGTCTTCACGAGCAATTTCTTCAATTGTTTTTTTCATAGAGTTTTCGTTTTCTTTTTTCAAACGCAATCAGCCGGCTGCGGGTTCGCTCCACCATCCATCGAAAAATCCCCAGCCCACTGCTGTTATCCGTCCGATGTTTTGCCGGAATCAACGTTATTCCCTTTTGCCGAAGTGTTTTCCGATCGGCCTCTGAATCATAGGCGCGAGCTCCTTGGATGGCCCCCCAGTTTTCGACGAGGGCATCCCGTCCTCCCTGCCAAATCGGTTTCTCAACTATCGATATCATCAGCGATTTCACTATTAAAAATTGAGGTTTTGTTAGGAACTTCAAGTAATTCTCTGAGCCAGTCTAAATTGCGTCCGATTACCAATTCATATTTTTCATAATGCAACGTAGTTTTCATTACTACACGTTCTATGTCAAAACCATGATTATGTGCAAGTGATTCTATTTCTTTTGCATCGTCATAGGTTATTAAAAAGTCCCCCTTGACATTGCTTACCAAGTCAAAAAGAGAAACATGATTTATTTCACAATGGGTATAAAGACGCTTGCCTGCTTTAGTATAAGGAGGATCAATAAAAAAAACGACTTTTTGATTTTCAGCATTTCTTCGTATAATCTCAAAACCATCGCCCTGTATAAACTTAATCCTATCTTTGATTTCAATAATATCCATAATTCGACGATAAAGTGTTTCTGGATACCAGCGAGATTTTAAACCCTTACCCTTTTCGCCATTCTTTATCAGCCCAGCTCCATTAGCTAAAATTCCACCATGATGAAGGCGATTTTTAAGGAATGTCACAAAAGCTCTTTGGGCTTCTGATCGAACCGGTTTCTTAAACTCCTTTGATATATTTTCGTAAGAAACATCAAAATTCAACACTTTCTCGGCAAAATGTTTTCCTTTTGTTCCAAGAATCGCTTTCCAGACAGAGGCAATATCTGTGTCCAATTCAACCAATGTAATGCTCTCTGCAAGTCTCTCAAAAGCACAAGTTAAACCAATAATACCACCACCTGCAAAGGGTTCAATATAATCAATTTTGCCATTATATTGTTTGAGCCACTTTATTGCGTATGGAACAAACCAGGTTTTGCCGCCTGGATAACGAAAGGGACTTCGTTGTATTACACTGGCTACATTAATTGGTTTTTGGGGTAAATCTATATCAAACAATTTCATCTGGCCCATAAAAATAATCCTATGTTGTTATGTTATCATTTATACAATAATTATCCGGGGGAGTTCCTTCTAATTTTTCGTCTAAACGGCTCTGTAGTTTTGCGAGAAAGCCATCAATTGGACCTGGCTCGGGAGTAGCAATTTTCTCGATAGCCGGATCAAATTCGGTATACACGGTTTCTTGAAGTGTCAGGTTGAATCGTTGAGTCTCTGTGTCTAGTGCTAAATCATAGATGAACCATGCCAGATCAGCAGATTTTAAATCTGCCTGAGGGAGACGAGGTAGAGTATCGTAAAAACTTCTTTGAAGAGCTACGGCTTGTTTTTTCTGCCATGTTTTTATAATTCCACCCTTGTATAGTATCTGTGGAACAAGCCGCTTACGTGATGAAGATAAATAATCAGGTTTTGGATAGTTTGGTTTACCCTTCCATGAAAAACTTTTATTTTTTTGGATCTGCTCAAGATAAGATTCAAAGGGCGCTCGTATATTACCTGTTATATATACAGCCTGGATTTCAAGAGATCCAAAATCCAGTACTTTCCCTTTGTCGTCGTATGAAACTAATACTAGGTCTATATTGCCTGCGGATTTCCCATAGCGGTCGCAAAGAGTTATCTCGGAAAGCGATGTCCATTTTGTATTTTCGGGGAAAAAGAAATTTGCTGCATGCTCTGCGATAAGCCATGATTCTCGGAACCGTACCGGGCAGGTTATCACGGCATGATTATTGGAAAAAATACTGCACACACCCAAAGGGTCGTTCGCCTTGTCTTTTGTGCAGGATGGCACACGATTATTAAAAGGACAAAGCCGATTTTTGCGGTAACGGATTGCTTCCGGCGAAACATTGCTGGCCGGAAATCCGAATACTTCTGCTAATAGATGTTCCATTTTTTACCCTTTTGAAATCAGTGTACCCGCTGGCCGGGTTTGGCGCCGGGGTCCACCGTCAGCAGAAAGACATTTTCTCCTCCGCTGCCGGCTGCACAGACCATTCCTTCTGAAAGGCCGAACTTCATCTTTCGCGGTTTCAGATTGGCTACACAGACTACCAGGCGCCCCACCAAATCTTCCGGCTTATAGGCCTTGGCGATGCCGGCAAAGACATGTTTTTTCAGTGCCCCCAAATCCAGTTCAAGGGCCAGCAGTTTATCCGCGCCTTCCACCCGTTCCGCCCGGCTGATACGGGCGATGCGCAGGTCAATCCTGGCAAAGTCCTCTATCGTGCACTCCGGGGCTAAGGGTTCTTCCAGCTGCGGTTCTGCTGGAGCCGCCGCCGGAGCGGCCGGAGCATCCTGCTGTTTGCTTTCTTCAATCATTGCATCTACCTTTCCTTTTTCGACACGCTCCGCCAGCCGAATGTACTCGCGAATAGGCCGGTCCTCAAGCGGCTGTTCGGCATCCGCAAAGGTCAGCGGAGGAATATTCAGAAACGTCTCAATTTTCTCTGCAAAAGCCGGAAGAATGGGCTTCAGGTAAATCGTCAACACCTTGACGGCGTTCAGAGCCGCTGTCAGGTTGGTGCGGGTGGCTTCCGGCTCCGCCCGCAGTGTCGCCCACGGCTGAGCATCTTCCACAAACCGATTGCACACGTCCGCCAGCGAGGTAACCGTGCGTACCACAGAGGCATAATTCAGCGATTCATAATCGGCCAGGATGCTCTCCCTGGCGGCAAGCATCTGCTGGAAAAGGGCCTTGCCCTTCTCGTCCAGCCGTCCCAGCCGTCCGCCCAGTTTTTGGCTGAGCATAGGACCGCAGCGGCTGGCCAGATTGGCCAGTTTGCCGACCAGGTCCGCATTGACGCGATTGATAAAATCTTCCACATTCAAATCAATATCGTTCACATCGCCGGTCAGTTTTGACGCATAGTAATACCGCAAATACTGCGGGTCCAGATGCTTCAGATAGGTTTCCGCCATAATGAACGTGCCTTTGCTTTTGCTCATTTTCTGGCCGTTGACCGTCAGAAAGCCGTGAACAAACAGTTTGGTGGGCACCCGCAGGGAGGCGCTCATCAGCAGTGCCGGCCAGAACAGCGCATGAAAATACATAATATCTTTGCCGATAAAGTGGCAGATTTCGTATTCGCCGCTGTTCCAGACCTGTTCAAAATCCAGCCCATGGCGGTCGCAGTAGTTTTTGCACGAGGCCATGTAGCCGATCGGAGCATCCAGCCACACATAAAAATACTTGTCCTCTTCCCCCGGAATCTTAAAGCCGAAATAAGGCCCGTCACGGGAAATATCCCAGTCTTTCAGACCCATTGCAAACCACTCATCCAGTTTGTTTCGAACCGACGCCTGAACATAGCCGCCGTCAAACAGTCTTTTCAGGGGCTCTTCATACCGGCTGAGCCGGAAGAAGTAGTGTACGCTTTCTCGGAATACAGGCGGCTTGCCGCTGATGGCGCTGACCGGATTGATTAGTTCGGTGGTTTGATAATGGGCGCCGCAGACATCACAGGAGTCGCCGTATTGGTCCGGCGCCTTGCATCGCGGACAGGTGCCCTTGATGTACCGATCCGGCAGCCACATCTTTTCCTGCTCGTCATAGGCCTGCAGAACCGGTCGTTTTACAATTGAGCCGGATTTCACGGCTCCCTGGTAAATCCGCTCACTGAGCATCCGGTTTTCTTCTGAGTGGGTGCTGTAATAATTGTCGAAGCGGATTTGGAACCCCGTAAAATCCCGCAGATGTTCTTCGTGAACTCGTGCAATCAACTGTTCGGGGGTAATGCCTTCGCTGCGTGCCCGAATCATCACAGGCGTTCCGTGCGTATCATCGGCACAAAAATAATAACATTCATTTCCGCACGCTTTTTGGAACCGCACCCAAATGTCGGTCTGAATGTATTCAACCAAATGGCCGATATGAATCGGGCCGTTGGCATACGGCAGGGCAGAAGTTACAATCAGTTTTCGCGTCATAGGGTCTAACTCCCGTTTGCTGGATTTGTCGGCGGTGTCGAATGATCCCGGCCGTCGCCCCGAAGATTCCGAAAAGACCGATTTTTGCGGCGGCGGTGATTTTTCCTTCGTTTTTTGCGGGAATTGTCTCCTGCTTGCCCCGTTTGATTGTTCGATTGAGCCGTCCCGTTCTGATTCTCCTGATTTTCGCCGTTGTCCGGTGTATCGGGGCCGTTCGACTCTTCGGGTTCGCTATTCTGATTGTCAAACTCTGTCTCGTCCAGATTGTCGATGATTTCTTCAATTTCTTCTGCGACGGCCTCGGCTACCGCTTCCGGAATAGCAGAACCGCTCTTCTCGGACGGTTCGGCTTCTCCTTCGAGAATGACCGTTTCTTCCTGCTCCGGCACGGGAGCGGGTTCTCCGACCTGGGCCAGCTTTGTTTGCCCCTGCCGGCTTTCAACAATCTGGATTTCTTCCAATGGCCAGGCCTGCTTTTCGCCGTTGTCAGTCTGGATGACAACCAATTGGGTGAGCAGCTGCAAATCAACAACCTTGCCAACTCCCTGGGGTGTCTTGACAAGGGTATTCCGCGGCGGAAGGTTATTCTTTAATTCCCGATAGGTATAATCTTCATAGCGGAGACAACATTTCAGCCGACCGCAATGACCGCTGATTTTGGAAGGGTCAAGGGTGGCTTTCTGGAGTTTGGCCATCCGCATATTCACCGGGTCAAGAATCTTCAGAAACCGCTTGCAGCAGCATTCAAGCCCGCAACTTTCGTAGTCGCTGATCAGCCGGGCTTCATCGCGGGAACCAATCTGGCGCAATTCAATCCGTGTTTGATATTCGCGAGCCAGTTTTTTGACCAGTTCGCGAAAATCGACCCGTCCCTCACTGGTAAAATAGAAAACAATCCGCTCCCCGCCGAACAAATGTTCCGCCTCGATAATTTTCATATTCAGGCCGAGTTCGTCGGCAAAACGCTGGCAGCATTTGGCCTCTTCCTCCGCGGAAGCTTCCAGATGTTCCTGTTCGCGGATATCTTCATGCGTGGCAAACCGCACAAACCGCCCGCTGGTCGTAATGGAAATATCCTTGTTTCCTTGTGTGTAATAGGCCTCTACCTGCTCCGGCGTGAATCGGTAATTTCCCCCTCGATAGTGGTAGGGCCCCACCAGCTGGCCCAGTTCCAATCCCCGGTCCGTTTTTATGATAACATAACTCTTGTTCTTTGGAATCTGGGCTTCATTGTGCTCAAACCACCCCAGAATACCCATTTTTCCATATCGAACAAGCATCAATTTGCTGGTATGTTTTTGCGCTTTTGACTTTGCGTTTTCGTCCTGTATCATGAAAAGACATACTCCCAAGGGGCCTTTTTCGTTCGACTTATTCGTCCGGCCTATCCAACAGCATATCAGAAAACGCCAGATTTAACAAGAGCCGCTCAAAAATCAGTTTTTCGTTCACACTTGCGTCCACCCACCGCAGCAGTTTCTGGGCAGCCAGCACCTTCTCGGCGGCGGCATCGGGCGTAAGGGTTTTGCTCATTTTTCGAACAATATCCCCTTGTTCCGAATAAACAAGACTGGATTTGTCTGTATAATCCGCCTTCATCACATCGGTCAACAGCAGAAGCACCATCCGCAGCAATCCTTTTTGGGCGGTTCGGAGCAGGTCTTTGCTGCTGACAGCCGGGTTTTGACGAGCCCAGGTCTCTCCAATCGTTTTAGCGGACTGAATCATCCAGCCGGCGGTTTCAATCACATCCGCCGGTTCCAGTTCGCTGATGCGCCGGGCCAGTTCCTTTTTGATTTCGTAAGCATCCAGAGGTTTTTTGTCTTCTTTGAGTTGGACCCACCGAAGGGCCTCGCCCAGACGCCCCTCGCTGAACCGTGCCCAAAAAAGGGCTTCGGCCGGCTCTATATTTTTTTCCTGAAGCTGCTGGATAATATAGGACTCGCTGACGGGGCCGAACGGAAGGATTCGGCAGCGGGATTTTGTCGTGGGGAGCATCTCCTCCAGCCGGCTGCACAAAAGAATAATCACACAATAATCAGGCGGCTCTTCAAGAATTTTCAGCATGGCATTCTGGCTGGAAACATTGACCTTTTCCGCCTCGTCAATTACAAAAATCGTATAAGGGCCTTCCACCGGCTTTCGGGCCGCCCGCTCCAGAAAAAATTCACGGATGACATCCACCGGCATCTCTACAGGCGGTGTTTTGTCTTTGCCTTCTTCCGTATATTGCCGCAGTTCTTTATAAATGAAAACAAAGTCCGGATGGCTGCCGGCGTCAAAGCGGATACAGGAATCACACTGCCCGCAGCTGTCAAACCGGGGGCTGGGCTTGTCGGAGATTTTCACGGGTTGCCGGCACAGGAGCAGACGGGCAAACGCCGTCGCCGTCGTCCGCTTGCCTACCCCGTCAGGCCCTGCAAACAGATAGGCATGCGGAATCCGTTTCTCGGCAAAGGCCTGCTGAAGGGCCGTTACGGCCTTATCCTGGCTGTGAATCATTCGCATCTGCATCAAACCACTTCCGGTCTTCCAAAAGGGCTGTAATACGCTGATGGACCTGTTCGGCAGAAAGGCCCGCTGTCTCCAGCACAACCACAGGCGCCGGATAATAATCCGGCAAAGCCAAAAAGCCGTTTCGCACCTTTTGGTGATATTCGAGTGTTCTTGAATCGAAACGGTCGGCCATTGCATCCGAAGCAAGAAAAGAAAGCTGATTTTTTCGCCGGCCGATGCGCTGCTGTCCTTCTTCGACGGGCAAATCCAGAATAATCGTCAAGTCCGGCCAGGTTTTACCGATGGCATGGCGGGCCAGCGAGAGGATTTTCTTCGGCGGATAGCCGCCGGCTCTCTGGTAGGCACAGCTCGAGGAGACAAACCGGTCGCACAGAACGATTTTGCCCTCCTCCAGAGCCGGACGAACCACCTCGACTGCCAGCTGCGCACGGGAAGCCATAAACAGCATCAGTTCTGTCCGCACATCCATTTTGCCTTTGGCGTCGTACTTGAGCAGCCGGCGGATTTGCTCGCCGATTTCCGTGCCGCCCGGGTCGCGGGTTTCCACAGTTGAAAATCCCCGGTTCTCAAAGACGTTTCTCAGCAGATGAATCTGGGTCGTTTTGCCGCACCCGTCGGTGCCGTCCAATACAAGAAATCGTCCTTTGACTCGGCGGCTCATGGCGTCTCCTCAGGCGGATGTTCAACATATTGTCCCAACTCATGGATGCACGTTACAAAGCACACAAGCAGAACGCCTCCGCCTGCTGTGGTCAAAAGACCCGTCCGCACCCACCCGTACGGCTTGGGAAAGGGGATTTTGTACAGGATAATCAGCAGGATGATCATCATCGCCAGCCCCGTCCAAAGAACCTTCATCACCGGTTTGACGGCCGTCAGCGGAATCTGGCGAATAGCGGCCAGCGCTTGCAGAAGGGGAGGGTTTTGAAGGATAACCAGTGTCGGCAGCAGCAGAAACGGCTTAATCAAAATCGCCAGACCAATCATCTGCGACAGGCGCAGCAGCCATTCCGGCGTTGCCGCTGTGGACATCTTGCCCTTCAGCAGCAGATGAAGAATCGTCATCACCAGCAGGGACAGAAAAGTCCAGGCCAGTTCAAACATAAGATAGGGCACAAACAGTTTCCAGAAAAGCATCCTGCCGAGCGCAAGCAGTTCAAACGGATGACGGCCGACCAGCGGCTCATGAACAATGGAGCGAAGAAAGCCGACAAACAGCATCCCCACCAGAATAATCATTATCATCAGCCCTACCCCCAGCAGAAAACCCGCCCACATCGGCATCTGGGCCAGCAGTCCCTGAGGGGAAGCGGACTCCTGACTCATCTTGGCCGTCAGAAAGGACAGCCCGCCGAAAAGACCGATGAGCATAATCACTTCGGCCCGGCGGTCCAGCAGGATTTCTTTCACTTGTTGGGGCATTCCGTTTCAAACCGCTTCGTTTATTGATTCTTTTCAGGTTATCATTCCGCAGCGGCTTATTATAAAAAGGAATGCCGCGTATGCTACAAAAAAAGAAGGATAGACACGCCGGCCCTTTGGCCGGGCGGATTAGGCGGTAAAGTGAACTTTGCCTCGTCCGAGCACGGCTTCCAGTTTCCGGTGCGATTCGAGGTCCGCCCGGATGGACAGACTCGGGTCCACCTTCGCGGTAATCCGAAACCGTTTCGGCGTATAGATGGTCAGTTCGATGGGGCTTTTGCCGCGATAATGCTGGCAGATTTGCCGCACTTTTTCAAGCAGGGTTTTGTCAACGCTTTGCGCATCCACCTCCAGCCGGACCTTCGCGCTGAATCTCCGCCCGGCTTCTTCAAGGTCAATCAGTTCGTCGCAGCGAAGGTTGGGCACCTCACGCTGAGTCTGGGCGGTTCCTTTTACAAAGACAATTCGGTCGGTCTGCAGCAGGGCGCCTGCCTTTTCCAGAGTCCGCGGAAACAGCACCACCTCGCATTTGCCCTGGAGGTCTTCCAGTTCCGCCACGGCCATTTTTGCGCCGGCGCTTTTCCCATTTTTGGTGACCGTGTAGCGAATTTTGGTAATCATTCCGCCGATGATGACCTCCTGTTCCTGGCGAAGCTGACGCAGTTTGCCGGTGTTGGAGGTGGAGTACAGTTCAATAATCTGTGCATGCTTGCTGAGCGGATTGCTCGTTACGTAAAAGCCGAGGACTTCCTTTTCGTAAGCCAGCATCTGCTGTTCAGACCAGGCCGGTACATCCGGCAGCACCATCGATTCCGATTTTGCTTCGGCCGTCTCCAGCGGGCCGTTCAAAAAGAAGTTCATTTGTCCTTTCTGCAGGTCGGCCTGAAAGGCCGAGCCGCACTGCATTGCCTTTTCGAGCGCGGCCGCCATTTGGGCACGGCTGCCGCCCAGCGAGTCGAACGCACCCGCCTTAATCAAGGCCTCCAAAACCTGTTTGTTGACCGTGTGCAAATCCACTGTTTCGCAGAAATGAAACAGGCTGCGAAACCGTCCGACCCGCTCCCGTGTGGAAATAATCTGTTCGACGGCCTTGGCACCGACTCCCTTGACCGCCGCCAGACCGAATCGAATCACACCCGTAGTTTTTTTCGGCCCCGCCTGCTGGTCGTAAACCACCGTAAAATCCACAAAACTGTCGTTAATATCAGGCGGCAGTACGTTGATGCCCATCTCCCGGCACTCGCCGATATACTCGACAACCTTATCCGTATTGCCCATTTCGTAAGTGAGCAGGGCTGCCATAAATTCAACCGGATAATAGGCCTTCAGCCACGCCGTCTGATAGGCCACAAAGGAATAGCGGGTGGCGTGGCTCTTGTTGAAGCCGTAATCGGCGAAGCGCCGGATGAGGTCAAAGATTTCTTCCGCCTGCTTCGGCTGGAGCCCTTTGCGGATGCAGCCCTCCAGAAAACGCTTTTGTTCCGACTGGATGACCTCTTCTTTCTTTTTGCTGATGGCCTTGATCAGCGTGTAGGCCTGCCGCAGCGGAATATCGCCAAGCTGATTGCAGATGCGCATCACCTGTTCCTGATACACAATGATGCCGAAGGTCTCCGCAAGAATTTCCTCCAGAATCGGATGCGGCAGCGACCAGGACGCCCCATGTTTGCGCTCAATGTATTCCGGTATCAGCGTCAGCGGGCCCGGACGGTAAAGGGCATTGGCGGCAATCAGGTCTTCGAGGCGGTCGGGCCGAAGTTTGCGCAGCATATCCTGCATCCCGCTCGATTCAAACTGGAAAACCCCTTTGGTCTTGCCTGCACTGAAAATGTCCCGATATACCCGCTGGTCGGTAATATCAATGGATTCGATGTCAATCGTTTCCCCGTGGATTTCTTTGACCAAATCCACCGTCCGCTGAATGATGCTGAGGGTTTTCAGCCCCAGAAAGTCCATCTTCATCAAACCGGCCTTCTCGACAAAAGGCCCTTCAAACTGTGTAATCAAATCCTCTGAGCCGGCCTGTTTGTAAAGGGGCAGATAGTGAGTCAGCGGTTCATCGGCGATGACAACCCCGCACGCATGGACCGATGCATGCCGGGTCAGCCCTTCCAGTCTTCGACCGATGTTAATTACCTGACGGGTCTTTTCATCGTTATCATAGGCCTTCTTCAGGTCCGGCTCGGCCTCCAGGGCCTTATCCAGCGTCATTTTCAATTCAGCAGGCACCAGTTTGGCCAGCCGGTCCGCCTCCGCCAACGGCACATCCAGCACCCGGCAGACGTCCCGAATCACCGCACGGGCTTTCATCGTTCCAAACGTGATGATTTGGGCGATATGACCATACTTTTGGCGGACGTATTCAAGAATCTTCTCCCGGCCGTCCTGGCAGATATCAATATCAATATCCGGCATTTCATTGCGCTCCGGATCCATAAAGCGCTCAAACAGAAGGTCATACCGCAGCGGGTCAATATTGCAAATCCCCAGGCAATAGCCCACTACGGTGCCCACCGCACTGCCGCGGGCGCCGACCGGAATCCGCTGCTGTCTGGCGTAGTTGCAGAAATCCCATACAATCAGAAAATAACTGGCAAACCCCTTGCTTTTGATGACTTCCAGTTCCCTGCTGATGCGCTCCTGAATCTCCGGCGTGATGGTTCCATAGCGTTTTTGTGCTCCCTCCAGCACCAATTCCGTGAGCATCTGTTCGGCTGTTTTCCCCGCAGGTGCCTGATAGCGGGGGGCATGGCGTGTTTTCAAGTCCAGTTCCACCGCGCATCGGCGGGCGATGGACAGCGTATTGTCGCAGGCCTCCGGAAAGGCGGCAAATAAACTTCTCATTTCCGCCGGACTTTTCAGATAGACATCCGGCGGATACTCCATCTTGTCCACGTCGGTAATTTTTTTGCCGGTATTGATGCAGCACAGAACGGTATGGGCCTCAAAATCGTCGGCATTCAGAAAATGCACATCGTTGGTGGCCACCAGTCCAATCCCCATCTCTTTCGCCATCTCCGCCAAAGCGGGCAGCAGATGAGGGTGTTCATCGTTGACGTGCTGCTGGATTTCAATGAAAAAATGCTCCGGGCCGAAGATTTTCAGGTATTCTTCAGCGGCCCGGCGGGCGGCCTGCACATCCCCGCGGACAAGGGCGGAAGGGATTTCTCCGGCAATGCACGCGCTGGTGCAAATCAACCCCTTGCTGAACTCGGCCAGCACTTCCTTGTCAATGCGCGGGCGATAATAAAAACCCTCCGTATAGCCGATGCTGCTCAGTTGGATAAGATTCTGATACCCTGTCAGGTTCTCGGCCAGCAGGATCAGATGGTACGCATTGTCCTTGACCCCGCCTCCTTTTTGGCGTTCAAATCGGGAGCCGGGGGCGATATAGGCCTCCATACCAAGAATAGGATTGATGCCGGCCGCTCGTGCCTGAATATAGAAATCAAGAACGCCGAAAAGGTTTCCATGGTCTGTAATAGCGACAGAATCCATCCCCAATTCTCGGCATCGTTCAATAAGCCGCTCCACGGAAATTGCTCCATCGAGCAGCGAGTATTGTGTATGTAAGTGAAGGTGAACAAAAGCGTTATCATCCATGGCTTTTCAGCACTCCATCTCTTGGGATTTTAGGAAAACCTTATCATAAGGGCTTTCCTGTTTCTCTTCAACAAGTTTGTTCAGGAAAAGCCCGCCGGACAAAGGCAGGGGGCTCAATGGGAATATGGGTGATTTTGATGAAGGCCAATCGGTATATTTACTGATAATAAATTGAAATTTTTAGAAGATGAATACATAAGTTGTTTGATTGCCGTGTCCTATGAAAATTAAAAAAAATGAAAAAAAGTTGCCTGAAACGACCTTTCTCGGTATATTTGCGTATAATCTGATGAACTGATAAAATGTTTTCTCCCCTCCAAAGGAAGAGACCCTTCGGTAAAATCATTTTTTCCAAACGGGTCTTTTCCTCTTTTAAAATACCCTATTGACAATTCAAGGCAGACAATGTCTTTATCTTGACAGATATGCTTTTGGCTATCGAATTTTCGGGCTGTTTTCCGTTGCCGTAAATATTTGCTTCTGTAATTTTGCTAAAAACTTTTCCCTTGACAAGCGAAGCGGATTCCGTTTCGATTGCGCCCACAGGCAGCGGTTTTGCCCCTCCTTTGGAGCATAACCCTACCCACAATGAGGCAAATACTTGGACGGAGCAGATGGATGGAACAGTCCGACGGTAAACTGACCCTCGCTGAAAAAATCGGTTATTCCTGCGGTGATTTTGCCTCCGTCTTATTCTGGCAAACCATTTCCCTGCACTTGATTTTCTTTTATACGGATGTGTTCGGCATTGGAGCCGCCACTGCCGGCATAATGATTTCCCTCTCGCGCGTGTGGGACAGCATCAATGACCCCCTCATGGGTATTATTGCCGACCGCACCCGCACCCGCTGGGGCAAGTTTCGGCCCTATCTGTTATGGATGGCGATTCCTCTGGCCGCGGCCGCCGTGTTGACCTTTTCGACACCTCCGTTGTCTCCTGGCGGCAAACTGATTTATGCCTTCATTACCTTCAATTTATTTATGATGTTTTATACGGCTATTAACATTCCCTATTCAGCCATGCTCGGCGTGCTCACGCCTGATCCCGCCGAGCGGACGGTTTTGTCTTCTTTTAAGTTTTTCGGGGCCTACATCGGCGGGCTGGTGGTCTCCGCCGGTCTTCTTCCCCTTGTCAAATGGGTCGGCGGCTCCGGAACCTCACCGTTCGGCTGGACGGCGGCAATGGCTGTCTTTGGGGCTGCCGCGGTGGTGCTGTTCTTCATCACCTTTCTGTCCACAAAGGAGCGGGTCCAGCCCTCCGTTTCCCAGCAGACGACCATTTGGCGCGACATTGCCGACTTGCTGACCAATGTCCCCTGGCTTCTTCTGGTTTTTTCCACATTCGCCATGCTTTTATGGGTTTCGCTGCGGCTGGGCGTTATCAATTATTATTTCAAATATTACATTGCCCCCGGCCAATATGAAAAATGGGGTTCAGTTTTCAATACAGCCGGCATGCTCGCCAGTCTGGCCGGTGTGGCGGCGGTCGGCTGGATAGCCCGCCGGATTGGCAAGAAAAAGGCCTTTCTCCTGCTGTTTACGGCAGCCAACCTCCTGACATTCTCGTTTCTTTTCTATACGCCCAATCATCTTTTTCTGATTATGGCTGCCCAGGTGGTCGGCTCATTTGCCGGCGGGCCGCTGACCCCCCTGATTTGGGCGATGTATGCCGATGCCGCCGACTATTCGGAATGGAAAAACCACCGCCGAGCTACGGGGCTGGTGTTTTCCGCTTCCACCATGGCGCAGAAATTCGCCTGGGCGGCCGGCGCCCTCTTTACCGGCTGGCTGCTGCACTGGTTCGGTTATCAGCCGGATGTCGAACAGCCCCAGCGGGTGATTCTTGGTTTTCGTCTGCTGATGAGTGCAATCCCTGCTGTGGCAGGGCTGATTTCCATTTTGATTATGGTTTTTTATAATCTGGACGAGGAAAAAATGAAGCAAATCGGCCGTGCCCTCGAGGAACGCAGGGCGGCCGAAGCGCTCCTTTCTTCGGTTTGAAACTTCAACGTGGCTGAACTGACGCTCTTCAGGGGTGGAAAGGACCGGACTTCTATGAAAAAAACAATCATTGGACCTGCTTTGCCGAATATTCCCTGGCAGGAAAAGCCGAAAGGGTGCCTCGATGTCGTCTGGCGTTATAGCGGCAATCCGATTCTCGATTGGAATCCAATCCCTCGTGCCGCAAGGATTTTCAACAGTGCGGTAGTGCCTTACCAGGGAGGATTTGCCGGCGTTTTCCGCGGCGATCAGCGAAACGGCCGGGCAACCCTCTTTTTCGGGCGAAGTTCCGACGGCATTCACTGGACCATCGGCCCCGACCCGATTGAATGGGTGGATGAACAGGGAAAGCCAAACCCCATCAGTTTCGGCTACGACCCGCGGCTTGTGCAGATTGAAGACGTCTTTTATATCGTCTGGTGCGATGATATGCACGGCCCGTCCATCGGTCTGGGACGGACAAAAGATTTTCAAACTTTTATCCGCATGCCCAATCCCCTGATGCCGTTTAACCGAAACGGCGTTCTGTTTCCCCGCAAAATCAACGGCAAGTATTGGCTCCTGAGCCGTCCGAGCGACAGGGGCCACACCCCCTTCGGCGATATTTATCTCAGCCAAAGCCCCGATTTGATTCACTGGGGCTGCCATCGCTGGCTGATGGGAGCCGGCGGAAAGGGCTGGTGGCAGGGAACAAAAATCGGGGCGGGCCCCGTCCCCATAGAGACCGCCGCCGGCTGGCTGCTGTTCTATCACGGCGTATCCAATACCTGCAGCGGCTTTGTTTACAGTTTCGGCGCCGCCATTCTGGACCGGCAGGACCCGGGCAAGGTCCTCTACCGAACGGCTGATTATCTGCTCACGCCGGAAAAACCCTATGAAACGGTCGGCTTTGTTCCCAATGTCGTTTTTCCCTGTGCCAACCTTTTTGATGCGGACACCGGACGAATCGCCATCTATTACGGCGCCGCCGATACATACACAGCCATTGCCTTTGCGCAGGTCGATGAATTGCTGGACTATATTATGAACAATTCCGAAGTCTTTTGAGGGGTGTTTCGAATCACAATCCCTTCAAAAACAGGGAGGTGGACATGGAGCCGTTTTCTGAATGCCGACAGGGCAGAGACCGCATTTCGGCCCTGATCCAAAACGGCTGCGGCTTTGGGACGGCTGCTGGTATCCGCCGCCGAATGGTTTCACACTGTTGGAAGGAACCCGATGCAGTACGGTTATTTTGATGATGAAAACAAAGAGTATGTAATCACGCGGCCCGACACCCCGCGCTCCTGGAGTAATTATCTGGGCTCGACCGAATACGGCGCCATCATCACCAACAATGCCGGCGGCTACAGTTTTGTTCACTCCGCCGCCCAGGGGCGATTTCTGCGGCTCCGTTTTAATTCCATCCCTATGGATCAGCCCGGCCGCTATATTTATCTTTTCGATCGCGACAGCAGCGATTTCTGGTCTGCCTCCTGGCAGCCGGTCGGCAAGCCGCTTGACCGGTACAAGTCCATCTGCCGCCACGGCACGGCCTATACTGTCATCGAATCAGAATACAGCGGCATCCAGACCCAAACGACCTATTTTGTCCCCCTCGGCCAACATCTCGAATGTTGGCTGCTGAAACTGACCAATCAGGACAGCCGGCAGCGCCGCCTCCGTCTGTTTACATTTGTGGAATACGCCAACAACTGGCATATCTGGCAGGATTTGGTTAATTTGCAGTACACCCAGTTCATTGTGCGGATGCAGGTAATCGACCATATCATCGATCACGGCATCAATGTCCTGCTGCCGGACAGTTCCGCCGATTTCCAGCATCACGACGGCAACCGCCATACTTTTCTGGCGGCGGTGGGGGCCGACATTACCGGTTTTGATACCGATCGCGAGGTGTTTCTGGGTCCCTATCACTCCTTTCACAATCCCCTGACCGTCCAACGCGGCCAATGCAGCAATTCGCTGGCCTGCGGCGACAACGCCTGCGGTGTCCTCCAGATGGATGCAGTGCTGGAACCGGGCTGCTCGAAAGAATTGGCTGTCTTTGTCGGCATCGGCAAGGCCGCCGTCGAGGGCCGACAAACCGTCCGGCAATACGGCAGTCTGCAAACGATTCATCAGGCCTTTGCCGAACTCAAACAATACTGGCACAGCCGGCTGGAGGCGATGAGCGTTTGGGCCGAGGACGCCGAGTTTACCAGCATGATGAACATGTGGAGTCCCTTCAACTGCCTGATTACCTATGCCTGGTCGCGGGCGGCCAGTTTGGTCTATAGCGGCGAACGGGACGGCCTGGGCTACCGCGATACCGTCCAGGATTTGCTGGGCGTAATGCATCTGATTCCGGAAGAAGCCCGCCGCCGTCTGGAGCTGATGATTACCGGCCAGGTCGCCGTCGGCGGGGCGATGCCCGTGGTCAAGCCCTTTGCCCATAACCCCGGCAAAGAAACACCCCCCAGCGAAGAAGAGTTCCGCTCTGATGATTGCCTTTGGCTCTTCTGTACCGTTCCGGCCTATGTCAAAGAAACCGGCGAAGAGGCCTTTTACGACAAAGTGCTGCCCTATGCCGACCGCGGCGAAGATACGGTGCTCGGCCATCTGAAGCGTGCGATAGAGTTTACCCTTCAGCGGCGCGGCTCTCACGGCCTGCCGTGCGGTCTTGCCGCCGACTGGAATGATTGCCTCCAACTCGGCGGCGACGGCGAAACGGTCTTTGTCGCCTTTCAACTTCGATATGCACTAAAGACCTACGCCGAAATCTGCAGGCGCCTTCAACGCCCTCACGAAGCCGCCTGGGCCCAGGGCCATTTGCAGCAGCTGGATGAAAATATCGAACGGTTCGCCTGGGATGGCCGATGGTTTCTGCGGGCCTATCGTTCCGATGGAATGAAATTCGGCTCCCATGAAAATGAGGAAGGCAGCATCTGGCTCAACCCCCAGACCTGGTCCGTGTTAAGCGGATTTGCCCAGGGCCGCCGCGCCCGCCAGGTGATGGATGAAGTCCACCAGCGCCTGGCGACGGAATACGGCCTGATGATTTGCGACCCTCCCTATCAGAAAACCGACTACCACATCATTAAGGCCTCTCTTTTTAATCCGGGAATGAAGGAAAACGCCTCCATTTTTTCGCATACCCAGGGCTGGGCGGTGATAGCGGAAGCAATGCTGGGACGCGGCGACAGGGCCTATCAGTATTTTCGGGCTTATCTGCCGGCTGCTTACAACACGCGTGCTTCGCTCCGCCAGATTGAACCCTATGTTTACTGCCAGTTCACCCACAGCAAGTACAGCCCGCGGGCCGGCTCTTCCCGTCTGCCATGGCTGACCGGTGCGGCCGCCTGGTCCTATTATGCCGCCGCTCAGGCCATCTTCGGTATCCAGCCCGATTATGACGGACTTCGCATCGACCCATGTCTTCCCTCCGCGTGGCAGCAGGTGAAACTGCGAAGGCGTTTCCGAAACAAATGGCTGAATATCGAAATCCGCAAGGACAAAGGGGTCCAGAAGGGAGTGCGGGAAGTGCTCGTCAACGGCCGTCCCCTCGACGGCAATCTGATCGGCCTCGACCGGCTCAAGGACAGCAATGATGTGCTGGTTGTGATGGGCTGACGGCTCTGACGGCAGCCCCTTTCAATTCTTCCAAAATCCTTACTCCGGCCAGATGCCGCGAAAGACTTCCACTGCCGGCCCGGTCATATAGACACAGTTGTCTGTTTCGCACCAGTTAATATCCAAATCTCCCCCCGGCAGGTGAGCCCGTACTATCCGCTGGCACCGTCCCGTCAGAACCCCCGCCACCGCACAGGCACACGCCCCTGTTCCGCAGGCCAGCGTGATCCCGCTGCCCCGCTCCCACGTTCGCATGGTAAATTCCGTCGGATTCTCGCTTTTGACAAAATGCACATTCACCCGCTGCGGAAACAACTCGTGATGTTCAATCAAAGGCCCGAGCACCGGCAGGTCAATTGCATCCAAATCCTCGCAGAAAAACACCGCATGCGGATTGCCCATCGATACACACGTCATCGACCATTCCTGCCCGCAGACCCGCAGAGGCAAACCGATCACTTCTTCGGCATCGATGGCCGTCGGAATTTCAGACGCCTTCAGAATGGGCTGGCCCATATTGACGCAGACTCGGCTGACGTTGTCTTCCTCGTCCAGTTCCAGACCCACCGTCAAAATACCCCGTCCGGTTTCCACGTGAAGCATCGCCGGAAACGTTTGTTGCCCGGGTACCGAAAATTCATGGTCAGCGGTATGCGGCCGATATGTTTCATAAAAATATTTGGCCAGGCAGCGAATGCCGTTGCCGCACATCTGGGCCTCGGAGCCGTCGGCGTTGAACATCCGCATTTTTACATCCGCCGTCTCAGACGGGCAAACCAGAATCAGACCGTCCGAGCCGACCCCGAAATGGCGATCGCTCATCCGCACCGCCAGCCGGCTGGGGTCTTCAACAGTCTGCTGGAAGCAATCGATATAAACATAATCATTGCCCAGCCCCTGCATTTTAACAAATTCCATAATCTCTTTCTCCGTTTCAGAAACCGCACAGTATAAAAGCAGCAGGCGGCTCAGGCAACCGCAGATTTTTTTTCGTTGAACTTACATCGGCTTGGCAAAAAAGCGAACGCAGCGCCCTTGTGCAAAACCTGCGGCAAAAACGGCTTGCCGGAAGGGCAGGGCGGCTCTTTTTCTGCGAGGGCTTGGCCGAATTCTCCCCCTAAAATGTTTTGCTCACACCGAATGTCAGTCCGTTGAAGCCGGCATTGTCATCGTCAAGCCCTGCATTGGACAAATGGAATATCTTCAGCGTTACCGCCCAACTGTTGCCGAAGTCGTATCCGATGCCCGCGTCCGACAGGAAATTTACCTTCGAGCCGTTCCCCGGCATATAGTCATCGTGCCATAGCACAGCCGAACCGATTTCCCCGTAAAAACCTTTGCTTTTTATCTCCTGAGCGTAAAAGCGCAGCGCCGCCCCCACTCCCACCCCGAAAATATCATCCTTTCTGTCTTTTACACTGCCGCGTAAATTGTAGAAGAAAAGCGGATACCCTCGGGCCGCCAGCGTTATCCGCTCTTGAACCGGCCACTCATACTCCGCCGCCGCCAGAAGAAAGTAATCCTCCTCACGCTCAGGCCACTGCTCGCCCACGGTGCCGGTGCTGCTCATAAATTCACCCCGCCACCAGCCCTGGTCGAATTTGTTTGTGAGCACATGATCACCCCCGCATCCCCCGCACATAACCACGCCCAGCAAAACCGCGCATGCAAACCGATTCATTGTTAACCTCCATGGAAACATGGTTGTCTGTTTTCCAGAATTTTACAGGTCTGTTTTTCTGTTTTTCAACAAAAAAGAACGCCGGTTTGGCTTGAAAAAAACAGGGATTCTTTACGTCTTGTCTCCTGAATTTGCAATTGCCCCTTTTGGTTTTTGTTTACTGCCTTCTCCATCTCAGAGCAGGAAATCCGACCACAAAATTCTTACTTTTTGCACAAGGTTTATCGGGAAAATCCTATTGAATAATCCGCAGACCCTTTTGTCGGGCGTAATCCAAAGCAGCCCTAAACTCCTCCTCTGTCGGTCGGCGGTTCAGCGGCGGATACTGGCTTGCGTGAAAACACGGTCGATACTGGTCCATCACATTGACGGCTGTATGCGGCGAGATTTGCTCCGCCAGAAAGTCAAAGGTTTGTTCGCTGCCGGCCAGCCCGCCCGGCAGTACCAGATGACGCACCAGCAGCCCTCGAACGGCAATGCCGTTTTCAAGCACCAAGTCCCCAACCTGCCGGTGCATTTCTTTCACCGCCGCCCGATTCACTTGCGGATAATCCGGCGCATCCGAATATCGGCCGGCGGCCTCCGAATCCGCATACTTCATATCAGGCATATAAATATCAATCATCCCTTCCAGCAGGGCAAGCGTTTCGGGCAGGTCATATCCGCCGCTGTTGTAAACAATCGGACGGCGCAGCCCATTTGCCTTCGCTCTCTCCAGTGCCTCGACGATTGCGGCAATCTGGTGGGTCGGCGTAACCAGGTTGATGTTGATGCACCCGCCCGCCTGAAGCCGAAGAAAAATCTCGGCCAGTTCTTCCACGGAAATCGTCTGTCCATTCCGCAACTGGCTGATGTCATAGTTCTGGCAATAAACACACCGCAGATTGCACCCGGTAAAGAAGACCGTACCGGAACCGCCGCGGCCCACCAGCACGCTTTCTTCCCCGAAGTGCGGCCCGAAACTGCTGATGACCGGCTCGGCCCCAATGCCGCAATAGCCCGCCTCTCCGCCCAGCCGATGAACCCCGCACCGCCGCGGGCACAGATTGCACCTGCTCATCTGTTCTTTCAGTGCTCGGATTGTCGCTCGCAGTCGGCTCATTTTTTCGGGTTTTGGTTTCCTATTTTGCCCTTTTAGGCGTATTTTGATATACAAAGCAGGGCGGCCTCTGAAAGGTCCTCATCTATGATGATGTATGTATATCTGATAACGCTGCTTTTGGTCAATTCCTTCTGGCTGGTATTGGTTTTTTTCTATCTGCCCGGCAATTGGCTGATGGTCCTCACGACAGCCCTGTTTGCCTGGTGGCAGCGGGAAAAGGCCCTGTTTTCGCCGTGGACACTGGCCGCTGCCGCCGTGTTGGCCCTCGTAGGGGAAATAGCAGAGTTCCTGGCCGGCTTCGCCGGAGCCAGAAAAGCCGGTGCCGGCTGGAAGGCCTCCTTGGCCGCTCTCCTCGGAGCGATGGGAGGGGCCTTGGCCGGTACGCTCCTGATTCCAGTTCCCTTCGCAGGCACGCTCCTGGGCGGCTGCATCGGCGCTGCTCTGGCGGCGGGGGCGGTAGAACACTTTTCCGGCAGAGAGCCGAAACAATCGCTGCACTCCGGCATCGGTGCCGGACTGGGCACAGCGGCAGGTACTCTTTGGAAACTGATCATGGGCTTGGTGATTTGGTTTGTGATTGCTGCCGCCGCCTTTTGGCCTTAACGTGTCGGCATCGCCCGCTTACATTGTTTTATACTTCGGCCCGCCGCCCGGCTCTGGACATCGCCAGCGGATATTGTCGAAAGGGCACTTCCGCTGGCAGGTTTTGCAGTGGAGGCAATTGGATGGATTGGCCGGCTTGACAACCCCCTGAATGGATTCATAAACGCCCGCCGGACAAAAAGTGATGCACGGTGCAGCAAAAACCGGGATGCACTTCTCCTGACAGACCTGCGGCTCACGAATCGTCAAATGACAGGGCTGCTCTTCCCGATGAGAAGTCCCGGCCACAGCCGTAAAGGTGTCCTTGTCGAACCGCACGGCCGGCTTGAGCCGGTAGCGCTGGCGGCGCATCGCACGATAATCCGGCTCAACCGCAAAAGCAGGCAGCCAATCCCCCAAAACCGACAGCGGAAACCCCTGCAGCGGCCCGAATTTAGCCACCGTCTGGCGAAAGTTCTTGGCAGACTCCATTTCCTTGAAAACGCCGTGTTCTTCCAGCAGGCGGGTATAACTGCAAGCGGTTCCGGCCGGCGTGTCCAGATTCTCGGCGGCGGCTTCTGCGGCAGCCAGACCCGAATAAATGGCATTGTGAATCCCTTTAATCTTGAGCATATTCACGAAGCCGGCGCTGTCCCCCAGCAGACATACATTGCTGCGGCCTACCGCCCCTGTCTGCGGGCAGCGCGGCAGGGCATAAAGGCCGCCTTCCGGAATCATTTTGGCCCCGCCTTCAACCACCTTGCCGCCCTCAATGAATCGCCGCACCCACCGATGCTGCTTAAAAAGCGTCAGCGCATCCTGCGGATTAAAATCAAAATAGGGATAATCCAGCCCGACAATCATCCCCACGGCAATCTGCTCAGAACCCATCGGATACATAATCCCGCCGCCGAACATTCCCGGCCCGAGCAGCGGCGTCCAAAGGGGATAGCCCATTGCGTGCACAACCCGCCCGCTTCCGAATGCTTCATATTGCTGCGGCGAAACCTTAATCAGTTCCTTCACCCCCAGCGAGAACAGCTGCGGACTTCGTCGCCTCAAACCGGCCTTTTGAACCAATTGTTCAGCCAGCTGCCCGTCGCATCCTTCCGCAATCAGCAAAACACGAGCCGGCACAATTTCCCCCGGCAGAAAGTTCGGCTGCGGATGCCCTTCCTTATCCAGTCCCTGGTCTGTCAGCCGCACACCTTCGGCCAGTTGTGTTTCAGGATTCCAGAGGATTTCGCCGGCTGCAAAACCGTGCATTACCTCTACCCCCATCGTTCGGGCTGTCTCGCACAGCCGCGCCGTCAGCCGGCTCAGCGAGCAAATCCAGTCGCCCCGATGCCCCATTTGACCGAAGGCCAACCCCATCTTTTCGGCCGCAAGCACCGCCGGAAGGATTTTGACAGCCCCATACTTTCCCGCCAGAAAGAGCAAATCATCCCGCTGAACCTGCCCGATCAGAATCTTTTTGGCTTGTTCGCTTTCTTTCCAGTTCGGCTCGATGGGGTTCAGCAGCTCTTCGAGGGCTTCCGGCTCAATGACTGCACCGGATAGATTATGCTGTCCGCCGCCGGCGGCCTTGTCGATGACAACCACATCCAGTTCCGGCCGTTTCTGTTTGAGCCGGATAGCCGCCGACAAGCCCGCCGGCCCGGCCCCGACAATCAAAACAGAAACAGGATTTGCCCGCGGAATTGTGCTCATTCCATCGCCCTCAGTTCTTCGGCCAGTTGAGGAATAACATCTTCGGCACTGCCGATAAGATAGTAATCGCACTGTTTGAAAATCGGCGCATGGGGGTCGGTATTGATGGCGACAATCGTTTCCGTGTTGGCGATGCCTATCATGTGCTGAATCGCCCCGGAGATGCCCACAGCAATATACAGTTTCGGCCCGACGGCCGTGCCGGTCTGGCCGACCTGATAAATACGCTCCGCAAACCCCTGCTCCACCGCCGTGCGGGAGGCGCCCTTTTCAACCGTAATGGAAAACCGTTCTCTCAGCGCACTGCACAGCATAGTCAGCAGCCGGTCATAATTATCCCGATTCTGCATCCCCTTGCCGCCGCTGACGATGCACTCGCTGTCAAACCGAACCTGTCCGCTTCCTTTTTCCGTGCGGAGAATTTCCAGCGACAGATCTTTTTCGCTGAGGGATACCGCATGCGGTACAATAGTCCCCCGACGCAGCGGGTCTTCCGCCAGCCGCTTCATTACCCCGGGACGAGCCGTGGCCATCTGGCAGGGGGAGTCCTTGGTACAGATGGTAGCCATCACGTTGCCCCCCAGGGCCGGACGGGTCTGGAAAAGAATACCAATCTGCTTGCGGCGGCTGCTGTCGCGGATGTCCAGCCCTGTACAGTCCGCCGTCAGCCCGCAGCCCGTTCGATAGGAAACCATCGGTGCCAGAACCCGCCCCTGCGGCGTAGCGGCAAACAGCACAATCTGCGGACGATACTTTTCAAACACATCCGCAACAACCTTTCGCCACGGAAACGGCTCAAACGGCTCCAGCAGCGGATGTTCAATCAGATAAACCTTATCCGCACCCCCGGCAATCAGCGACGGCGCCATCGAGCGGACATCCTTGCCTGCCAGCACGGCCCCGCACTCCACCTCCAGCGAATCCGCCAGCTGACGTGCCTTGCCCAGCAGTTCAAAGACCGCCGGATGAAGTCCCTTTTCATCATGCTCGGCGACCACCCAGACCTCGCCGCTGTAACTCGGCTGTGTCTGGCGATACCCTTCGAGCATATCCTCGAGCGCCTTTTTGTGAAAATCCACGCGAGGGTCTGCAAGGATTTTTTCGCAAACCTCCTCCGTAATTTCATCCGGCGAGGAAATATGCAGTTCCTCAAGAATCTGTCGAAGTATCTGAAAATCAGCGATTTCCTTCTCCGTCCCCTCGAAAGAGCGGTCAAAAGGACTCTCCCGCCTTGCCGGCAGCACATAGGCCGGTTTCTTCTCGGTTCTCTGCTCCTCGGCGGAAGACGTTTGGGAAAGGGCCTGACGAATCACCGCCGCCAGCTCCTTTACCGAAGAAACCGCCTGACATTTCCGGCTGGTTTTCCCCGGCGGAAAAACCCGAATCACGCGGGTCTTCGACCCTTCCACCCCTACGGCTTTCGCCTGGATGGTTCGAGCGTCCCATTGAATCAGCGGTATTCGGGATGCTTGCCGGCTTCTTTCAAAAGAGGCAAACAGCGGATATTCGTACTTGGCCGTAGTCAAAACCGCCGGCTTCTGACGCAAACGCACCATCTGGCTGCCGCCGGAAATAATCCGCGTAAAAACAAACCGCCCATCCTCATATTCGGCGTCGGTAATATAGGATACACACGGAATCCCCAGCTCCTCGGCAATCTGAGGCGGAACCTGCGCCGTATCCCCATCCACGGACTGCATCCCCGCCACAATATAGTAATCTTTAGAACGCTTCAGCAGGTCGGATTCAATTTTGCGAATGGCATAGGCCAGCGGATTGGCGGTAGCCGGCGTATCCGCCCCCCCGAGCGCCCTGTCCGTAAGCAGAATTGCCGTATCGGCACAACGGGCCAGACAATACCGCAGCACCTCCGCCGCCATAGGCGGCCCCATCGTCAGGGCAATAATGCGCGCCGCTGTATCGCCCGACAGAACCGCCATCCGGCGGGCAAAAGCAAGGGCCTGGGCATCCAGTTCATTGATGACACTCGGCAGGCGGGTGCGGATCAGATTGCCTGTATTCGGATCAAACGCATTGTCCGTAATTTGAGAAACATCAGGCACTTGTTTGACTAATACGATATAGTCGCTCATGAATCCCCTAAATCGCCTGAGTCACAGATTTTTTAAAAAATCCCGCTTATCTTATCAACTTCATCAGACCGGTCAACCAATAACTCAATTTGACAAACCTTTTCGAAGAAATTTTGGATGATAAGGGCGTTTTTCAGCAAAAAGCCGCCCGTTGAAAGAGTTTTGGAAAGCCGAGAGTTGAAAGCGGTTTCGGTTTGGGAAGGACACGGAATATCCTTGATAGGGCTATCCTGTTTTTCAACCTTCTATAAGGAAACTTCTTGCTTTTTTGGGAGAAAGGAGGGGTGTTTTCCGGCCTTATAATCGAATTGTGGAAAACCTGTGAACAAATTGGCCGTGTTTTCGTGTTATCTGGATATATTGGGTTTGGTAATGTGGTTTTTCGTTTTTACTAAACAGCAAGTGGAAGACAGTCCTTGTCGTCTTTTTGGGATATATTTCTTAACTTACTCAATTTTAAGAAGTTATGTTTTGTAATGGATGTAGCGGCTTTTTATACCGACTGGTCTGTATGTATTTTGATTTTCTTTCTGTTTTATATTAAAAACCGAGTTTGCGTTCTAATTTTGTGAATGGGTTGTGGATAACTTGGTTTCTCTGTGTATGAGGGGGTTCTGTTTTGCTTTGATCTTTCTAACTGGTTCTGTTTGCAAGAGATGGGTGAAAAACAGTCGGAGGAACCTTTCTTGACAAGACAAGTTGAGTTTAGTAGAAAGAAACAGAAAATGATACCTCATACTTTTGGATAGGAGATTGTGTTATGGACGAGCAGGGCACAGAAAACCAACATCAAACCTTTGCTGAAGGGGGAAGCCCCGTGCTGTCGAAGGATTCGCTGAATCTGGCGATTTTATGTCATCTTCTTGGGATGTTTACGAGTTTTCTTGGACCGCTGATCTTGTGGCTGGTCAAAAAAGATGAAGATGAGTACGTGGAGCACCACAGCCGGGAGGCACTGAACTTCCAGATTACGCTGCTGCTGGGTTATTATGCCGGATGCCTTCTGAGTTTTGTCTGCATTGGGGTTCTTGTCATTCTGGCGGTTTTAGCAATGAATTTTATCTTTTGTCTGACAGCCGCCGTGGCGGCCTCTAAAGGGCAGCGGTACCAGTACCCATTCTGTCTGCGTCTGGTCAAGTAGGGCAATTGAGGAGACAACAGGTCGGCTTGTTTCTTTTCGGAGGCAAGAGGAGGGACGTATTGCTGCGCTGAGAGGGCTGAAGACTCTTTGAAAAATCCGCAAGGGCTGGTATGATGGGGTCGATGACAAAAGACAAAGGAAAAGAAACTCATTTGGGCAGCGGGCCTGCTGCGCAGAACAAAAAGGCCTGGCATGAGTATGAAGTGGTTGAGACGCTGGAGGCGGGCATTTCCCTTTTGGGAACAGAAGTAAAGAGTTTGCGGTGCAAACAGTGTGATCTGGAGGGGGCTTATGCTCGAATTCAGGATGGAGAGTGCTGGCTGATTGGTTGTAAAATTGCTCCTTACTTGCAAGCGGGGAGGAGCAATCATGAGCCGGAGCGGAAGCGAAAACTTCTGCTGCATCGGGCTCAGATACGAAAACTTCGCAGCAAGCTGGAACAGCGGGGCTTTACGCTGGTTCCTTTGCGTGTTTATTTTAATGAGCGGGGGATTGCCAAGGTGCAGCTGGGGCTTGCGCAGGGCAAACGAAAGTATGATAAACGGCAGAAAATCCAGGAGCGGGAACAAAAGCGGGATATGGAACGAAGCCGCAAGAAATTCCGGTAATTGTCCATGCAGGGGAACATTTGCGGGAGAAAGAAATGGCAGAAGAAAAGAAAGAGGAAAAAAAGATAATTGTGGATGAGGACTGGAAAACCCAGGCCCAGCGAGAAAAAGAGAAACTGAAGAATCAGGAATCCGCCTCGAAGGAACCGGAAAAAGAGGCGATGCAATTGCCGCCGGCGGATTTTCTGGGTCTGGTGAGCATTCTTGCTTCGCAGGCGTTTTATTCGCTGGGGGTGATTCGCAGTGCGGCCGAGCAAGATAAGGAGATTGAGCCGGATTTGCCGATGGCCCGCTACCATATTGATTTGCTGTCGATTCTTGAGGAAAAATGCAAGGGGAATCTGACGGCACAGGAACAGGCGGTTCTTAGCGAAACGCTGGCTCAGCTGCGGATGGTGTTTGTGAAATTGTCTTCCTAACTATGTTTTTCTGACTATGTTGGCTGTTTTTTGAGTGAAAGAAGTTTAAGCGACAGTGGATACGATATTCGAGCAGATATTGGCTCATAAACGGTCGGAGGTGGCCCGTCGGAAGGAGCAGGTTGGACTTGAGCAGCTGCAGGAGAAATGCAGCTCAATGCCGAAGTGCCGGAATTTTTATCAGGCGGTGACGAAAAGGAATCCTCGCGGGCTGAATGTGATTGCGGAAGTGAAGAAGGCCTCTCCCTCGGCTGGGGTGATTCGGGAGGATTTTGACCCTGTGGCGATTGCCGGCATTTATGAACGGTGCGGCGCGGATGCTATCAGTGTTCTGACGGATGAGCGTTTTTTCGGGGGAAAACTGGAGTATCTGACGGCGGTTAAGGAATCGGTGGGGCTTCCGGTGCTGCGGAAGGATTTTATTGTGGATGCCTACCAGGTGTATGAGGCCAGGGCGGCGGGAGCGGATGCGATTTTGCTGATTGCCGAAGCCCTGCGGCAGGGGGAACTTATGGATTTGCTGATTCTGGCCAGCCAGCTGACGCTGACAGTGCTGCTGGAGGTGCATGATGCGGATTCGCTGTTGCAGGTACGCAGTCTGATCGGTTTTCCGCAGCAGCATTACAGTGTCCTGGGCATCAACAACCGTAATCTTCGAACGATGGAGGTGGACTTGAACCATACGCTGCGGCTGGCGGAGCTGATAGACAACCGGCGGGAGGTGATTGCCGAAAGCGGCATTCAGACGCGTGAGGATGTGAGAAAACTGAAGCGGCTGGGCGTCGGGGGGGTACTGATTGGTCAGGCGCTTTGCGGCAGCCAGTCGATTGAGGCCAAGTTTGAAGAATTGTTCGGATGGGGCGGCTAAAGTGGAGGGGGTTGTTCTGCTGGGTATTGGGCTTTTGATGGGGCTGTTTGGGGGGCTGTTGGGGATCGGGGGTTCGGTGATTATGATTCCTGCTTTGACGCTGGTGTATGGGGAGAATCAGCATTTGTATCAGGCGTCGGCGATGATTTGCAATTTTTTCGTGGCGGCTTCGTCGCTGGCGGCTCATTGGCGTGCGGAGGCGTTTGTGGGTTCGGTTCTGAAGCGGCTGATTCCTGGGGCTGTGGCGGGGGTTGTGCTGGGGGCGGCGCTGAGCAATTGCCGGTGGTTCGAGGGAGGCAACAGTTTTCATCTTGCCCGGCTGTTTGGGGGTTTTTTGGTGTATGTGGCGGCGTACAATCTCTGGAAGTTTCGTCCGAAACCTGCGGAGCGGAGCGGACAGCCGGCGGGTTCTGAATTTATTCGCGGGCTGCTTGCGGGGGGGATTGGTCTGCTGACGGGTATCGGGGCTGGGCTGCTGGGGATTGGTGCGGGGACGGTTTCGACGCCGCTTCAGCAGATTTGTCTGAAGATGCCGCTTCGGAATGCGATGAGCAATTCGGCGGCGGCGATTGTGTCAATGGCATGGCTTGGGGCGATTTATAAGAATGCGACGCTGGCCGAGCATGGGATTGCGTGGGTTGAATCAATTCGCATTGCCTTGTGGGTTCTGCCGGCGGGAATGGTTGGCGGGTATCTGGGGGGCATTTTGATGCATACGCTGCCGAAAAATCTGGTGCGGGGGATTTTTGCGGTTGTCTGTCTGATTGCTGCCTGGCGGCTGCTGACGGTTCAGCCGGGCTGAGCCGTCTGTGCCGAAAGAAGAAGGGATTGGAGGAGGGGGCGGCGTTTTTGATTTTTGGACAGGGCGGGCGCGGGGTTCTCAGACGGTTCGGGTTTTTTCGAGGATGACTTTGAGTTTGTCTTCGACGGTATGGACCTGATTTTCCTTCAGATTGAGGATGTCGCGGAGGGCCTCGCCAATGTAAGGCAGGTAGGTTTCGATGTAGCCGCGTTTGATCATTTCGGCGCGGATTCGTTTCTGTCTTCGGACGTGCATGCCCAGTTTTCGTCCGCATTCCTGGACGGCCAGTTTGATTTCTTTGATGATTTCCGGGTAGTGGGCGACGGCTTCTTTACTTTCTGAGGTAAAGGGTACCCAAACGGATGCGATATGGACCATCAGCAAAATGGGACCTGTGGGCATGGCCCCTCGGCTTTGGCTGATGCCGTAATTTCGCCAGTTGGTTTCAAGAACCGCTTTGTACACGGCACAGGCGGACTGCTGGTAGAGGAGGGGGACGCGGTTGGCAAACCGCACCAGGCGGAGCATCGGTTCTTTGTCTTTGTCGTCCTGCTCGGCGTCGGTATTCTGCTCCTGGAATCCGTAGGCCAAAGCGGCTTCGACGAGAAAGGGATTTCCGCGATAGACAGCGGGCTTGCGTGTGCAACTGGTGTAAAACTCTGCTGTGACGACTCGTTTGAGTCCTTCGATGAGGGCGTCCTCTCCAATGGGGCCGATGCAGTCGGTGGGAGGGGCCATGATTTTGGTGTCCTGAATTGCGTTGTGAAGGATTTCGGCATCCTGGAGAGTGAGTTTGTCCGGTTTCATTCTGGAGGAGAGCTTGGCCTTTTTGAGGATTTCTCCAGCGAGCCGTTCGCTGATGCGGGAAAACTCTGTGTGCAGAAACTCTGCGAGTGTTTTGGCTCTGGTTTCGCGGGCCATTTTGTAAAAGACGCCTAATTCGACGCCGTAGGGGTGGGGCTTGACTTCGATGGGGATAAAGGGAAGTTCGGAGCTTCGGCGGTGGTATTCGGTGACTTGCCCATCGGGGGTGCGATAGACGATTCGGGCGTGGGGGTTGGCCATGGCGGTTTGGGCGAGATACTCATCTACGCTTTGCCGGCCCTTTTGGTAGCGGCCTTCGAGCGTTATGGCTACGCGGGTTCCGGTGGGCAGTTCAAAATCGCACTCTTCGTCGAGGATAATTTCGGGCTTGTTTCGGGCGGTATCGATCTGGACGTGATAGTGATGGGCTTTCTTTTTGGGGCTGGTGCGAGTGATAATCTGGACGGGCTGGCCGGTGGTCAGGAGGCCGTACATTCCGGCTGCACTGATGCCGATTCCCTGCTGGCCGCGGCTCATTTTGAGGGTGTGAAACTTGCTGCCGTATAGGAGGCGGGCAAAGATGTTGGGTACCTGTGCACCGAGGATGCCGGGGCCGTTGTCCTGAACCGCCACCACAAATTTATTGTCGGAACTGTTGAACGGCTGAATAGAGATCTCCAAATCCGGGAGAATCTGGGCTTCTTCACAGGCATCGAGGGAGTTATCGACGGCTTCTTTGACAGCGGTTAAAAGGGCCTTGCGGGAGTTGTCGAAGCCGAGCAAATGGCGGTTTTTGGCGAAAAATTCGCTGACACTGATGTCTCGCTGCCTGGCGGCCATGGATTCGGCTGTTGCCGCCGCTGTTTTTCGTTTGCGTCGGGCTGGGGCGGCCGGCTTGGGAGAAACTTCGGCTTCAGGCGTCGGTGCGGGTGCCGGTGTAGATGGGCTGTCACTGTCGGTTTGGGTGAAGGCCAGATTCAGTTGTTTTGTCTGGGTGAACTTTCGGGCTGTCATGAAGAACTCCGTATAGGAATAAACGGTCTGCCCCGCGGGATTCAAAGCGGGGCAGGACCGGGAAAAGCCGCAATCTTTGGGGGCTTACTGAAGTTTGCAGATATACAATTCGTCAACAAAATCGAGTTTTTTAAGGTCTTCGGCTGCTTTTTCATCGGGCAGTTTGTCCAGACTGAAGGCGAGAATGGCTTTGCCTTCGGAACGTTTGTGGCCGACGCCCATTGTGTTGATGTTGATGCCGTAGCTGCCGAGAAGTGTGCCGACGGCTCCGATGACGCCCGGTTTGTCTTTGTTGAAGATAATCAGCATGGCTTCTTCGGGCGTCACTTCGATGGGGAAGCCGTCAATTTCGATAATGCGGGGGAGATTTCCGCCGAAGACGGTTCCGACGATGGTGCGTTTGCCCTGATCCGTTTCTACGGTTGCCGAAAAGGTGGATTCAAAGTTTTTGATTTCCGGGTTTTTCGTCTGATCGATGCTGATTCCGCGTTCTTTGGCCAAAACATTTACGTTGACCATGTTGACGACGGTGTCGAAGTGCGGCTGAAGCAGGCCGATAGCAAAGGAGGTGGCGATGGGGTCTACATTCTTTTCAGCGATGCTTCCGCGGAACTCAATATGGACATTCTTCAAAGGTCCGTGAACCATGGCACTCATTAGTGAGCCGATTCGCTGGGCAAGTGCAGCATACTGGCTGATGATAGGAGGCAGTCCGGCCATGGTTGGTGCGTTGACGGCGTTTCGGATAACGCCCCCTCTGATGGCATCCATCAAAATCTGGGCGGCTTCGACTGCCACTTCAATCTGGGCTTCTTCGGTGCTGGCTCCGAGATGGGGGGTTACCAGGCAATTGTCCAGATCTTTGAAACGGGTGTTTTCGGGCGGTTCCTTTGAGAAGACGTCGAGGGCTGCACCGGCGATGGTTTTGGCGGCCAGGGCATTGAAGAGGTCTTCCTCGTTGATGATGCCGCCGCGTGCGCAGTTGATAAGCCGGCAGGTCGGCTTCATGATCTTCATTTCTTTGGCGGTGATCATATTGAGGGTTTTTTCGTTTTTGGGAACGTGAACCGTGATGTAATCGGATTCTTTATAGATTCGTTCGAGAGAATCGGTCAGGACAATGCCGAGCTGTTCGGCGTCTTTGGGAGCGGCAAAGGGGTCGTAGCCGAGAATCTTCATGTTGAAGCCGAGGGCCATTTTCGCCACGGCCATGCCGATTCGTCCTAATCCGATGATGCCGAGCGTTTTGTTGTTCAGCTGGTTTCCGGTGTATCGTTTTCGGTCCCATTCGCCTCGCTTGAGACTATTGCAGGCGGGCACGATATTGCGGCTGAGGGCCAGCATCAGGGCCATGGTGTGTTCGGCGGCGCTGAGCGTATTGCCGCCGGGGGTATTCATCACTAAAATACCTTTGCGGGTGGCGGTGGGGACATCGACATTGTCGATTCCTACGCCGGCACGGGCAATACCTTTGAGTTTTCCCGGGCGTTCGAGCACTTTAGCGGTTACTTTTGTGTCGCTTCGGATGATCAGGCCGTCATAGTCTCCGATGATGGAGGCCAGTTCCTCTTCTTTGATGCCGGTGCGTACAACGGCCTCAAAGTCTTCTGCGGAGTTAATCAGATCGATTCCTTCCTGTGCTAATTTATCCGTAATCAAGATTCGGTACATAGTGTGTTTTTCTCCTTTTTATTGTGCTTGATTGAAAAAGGCGTCCAAGGTTTCCATTTCTTCACTGATTCGAAAATCTGTTTGGGGACAAGGATAGAGATTGCGGACAATGCAATGAGAGACGGCTGTAAGGAGCCGTTGGAGGACAGCAGAGCGGCCGCGGGATTCAAAGTCCACGGAGGTTCGAATCAAACGAGGGGTCTTTTCGGGCGGCCAGGCCACCTCGGCGGTGTCCGTTTTCAGCAAAATGGTGCGAACCGCGAGGTTGCCCATGTAATAATCCTGTTCGGTCAGACGGATGAGTTCGCAGTCGGTGATTTCTACATAAAGAAGGAAGGCCGCCCCTTTCCGGCGTGCCTCTTCTTCGAGCTGTGTCCATGAAAAGGAGGCGGAGGGGTTGGCGGAGGCCGGCGGCATCAGGAAGATGGCTTCCGTGGGGATTTTGACTTTTCTGTGCAAATCGGCAGCCAGTGTCTTCTGAAGAAGATCAGGGATGTCGGCATCGGTGCGGCTGCCCGCGGTGGGGCGAACCGCCAGATAGATGGATCTGTCCTTTTGATTATATAAGGGGAACTGAGGGGAGACTTTCTGTTCCGAAGAAGTAGGGCTTACAAGAAATCCGAGCATGGTACAGCCGCTTACCAAGGGAAGCAGTCCTGTGCTCAGAAGCCATCGATAAACCTTTTGTTTTCCAATTTTCATCGTTTTGTTCAGGATTGACTTTGCCCGGCATAAATCATCAGTGCCGCCAGCCAGCCGACCAGGATTATTGCGACGGCTGCAAAAATCAGTACTTTGATTCCTCCGGGCGAGCGCACCCACCTCAAAAAAGCAAAATCTACTCCAAAGATTGCGATATGTAAAGCAAAAAAAAGGACAGCGATTGCGGCCAGACAAAAGGCGGCGGCCGCCGGTTGAAGACAAAATGACTCTTTAATTCTTCCTGCGGCAAAGGCCTGGATGGAATGGGTCCATCCGCAGCCGGGGCAGGGCAGACCAAATCGTTGTTTGAAACCGCAGATTCCCAGCGTTGGGGTAAGGTCAAACCATCCGTGATCGCAGGCCCAAAAGAAAAAAAAGCCGCCGGCAATCAGCAGGGCAATGCCTCCGGCAGTGATTCGCCCGCCCAGAGAGATGCGATTTTGGGATTTTCCGGCGCTTAAAGATTGGTGTTTGCTCATTTGTCCTGATACAATAGAATGCTGAACATCAAAAGTCAAGGTGAAAGGAATGGGTATGGGCCTGAGTTCGACGGAAATCAGCTATTTGCTTGAGACGGCGGTTGTAGCGGCTCGTCTGGCAGGCCAGCGGGCGATGGAGGAGATTCGTTTTATCCATGCTGTCCAGAAAGATGCTGATGAACTGGTGACAGAGGCAGATCCGATTTGTCAGAAAATCATTATTGATCATATTAAGGAGAATTATCCCGATCATGGTTTTCTGGCTGAAGAAAATGCCGGAGAAAAGATGCTGAAACTGGCCCCTCGGGGAGAGCCGTCCATTTGGTGGATTATTGACCCGATTGACGGTACGAACAATTTTGCCAATGGTTTGCTGTGTTTTTCTGTGAGCATTGCGGTGATGGAAGCGGGCAAACCCATCGTTGGGGTGGTTTTTGAACCGGCGACGGATTCTATGTTTACGGCGGCTGTGGGAATGGAGAGCCAGATGAATGGTTCGCGGATTCAAGTCAATCGTCAGGAACTGAATCGTTTTGCGTGTTTCGGGATTGACAGCCATCTGGAGCCGGCGTATGCCCAGGCCTATCAGGAAGTTATGCTTAAGACCCGATTTCGGTGTCTTGGTTCGACGGCTCTGCATTTGGCGTATGTGGCGAAGGGTTCGCTGATAGGTTCTGCGGTGCTGCGTTCTCGTCTTTGGGATATTGCGGCGGGCGTTTTGCTGGTTGAGCGTGCGGGCGGATTTGTCTCTTCTCTGGAGGGGGAGTCTCTTTTTCCGGTGGATGTAGGGGCTTATCAAGGGCAGTTTATTCCTCTTCTGGCGGGGAATGACTATAAAAAAGGAGAGATTAAGAAAATCTTTTCAAGGAGATGAAAAAAGGTTTTTTTGTAACAAAATTCTGTTAAACTCCGTCTAATTTCCTATAGCATCTAACGGCACGTACTAAAAGGAGGGGATACCCGCGTGTGCGGGTATGAGAGCGGGTTTTGTTAGAAACTTTTACTGATGGGCATGAACAAGAAAGGTTCAATTTTGACGGCGAAAGGAGAGATGGTATGAAGGCAAGAATGTCATTTCTGTTTGCGGGGCTTTTGGCGGCGGTTTTTTTGATGGTTTTTGCGGGGGCGGGCTATTCGGCTCAGAGCCAGGATGCCTTGCTGGATTTGCTGCCGGCGGATACGCTGATATGTTTTCGGATTAATAATTTTAGCGGTACCTTTGAACAGTTGGACCAATATTTGGCCGGCGTATCCCCCATGCCTGTTTCGATGCTGCTTACGACGCAGTTGGGAAGTGCGATTGGGGATCCGCTGCTGAATGGAATGAATAAAGCCGGTACCCTTGCTGCTGTGCTCCTGCCGGGAGCGGATGAAGAGGAACCGATGGGGGCGGTGCTTCTGCCGGCTGCGGATGTTCAGTTGTTTTTGTCGAGCCCCTATTGCAATGTTGATGAAAGGGGTCTTTATACGCTTACGCCGCCTGGTTCTTCGGTCGGGCCGGTTTCTTTTGTTCCGTTGGAAGGTTCTTCTTATCTTTTGATGGTTCCGCTATACCAAAGAGGGACGCTGGTGTCTATTCAGGCGTGTTTGAAGGATAAAAAGCAGTCGTTGTCGCAGCGGCTTAAGGCGGAGGATGCTCAACGTTCCGCTTCGGCACCGTTCTGGCTTTGGCTGAATGTGGAAAAGGGGTATGGGATGCTTGCTCCCGAGCTGAGGGAGTCGATTGAAAGTGGGGTTGAGGAATCTTTCCAGCATAGTCCTATGGCGATGGAACCGAATGCTGTAACGGCGCTGCTGGATGAGATAGATTTCTGGATGGGGCAGGTGGACTCCTTTACCGTGGCTTTAACGCCTCAGGCGGAGCAACTTACGGCTGAAATGATTTTTGCGGCCAAGACGGGTTCGGAACTAGCCGGTCTGCTTGTTCGCGAGCCGGGGATGAAGAGCGGTTTTGCGATGGGGGGGTATCTGGACCCGCAAGCCCCTCTCAACTGTCTTATGCGGACCAATACGCTGCTGATGATGAAAGCCAATAAAGTGGGCATGGAACTTTGGACTGCTGTTCTCACCAAAGGCCAGCCAGATGCCGCTCTCACTACTCAGATAAATGAGCTGATTGAAAAAAGCATGCGGGCGGTGGGAACGGAAATGGCTTTTTCCTTCGGCTATCAGGCAGGTATGCCGCCTTTTTCTGTGCAGGAAGTTGTCGAAGTGAAGGATGCGGCGGCGGTCAGAGAAGTCATCCGCTCCAGTGTCGATTTGGTTAATGTGCTCTACAGCAAAATGACTTTTCCTGCCGTGTTTCGTCTTCAAGAAAAGGTTAGTGAATATAAAGGCATTCCTATTGATCAGGTCGTTATCCAATTTACGCCGACGGATTCTTTTCCAGCGGAGGAGAAGGCGGTGCTGGATGCTTTGTACGGCCAAGAGGGGTTGAAGTATCCGTTTGCGATTACCGAGAAGGCCATATTTGTGGCGGTGGGGCCCCAGGCCGAGGCGGAATTAAAGAAACTGCTTGATTTGAAGGACAATCTGCCGCCGACTCCGATGGAAATGCAGATTGCGATGAAGCTGATTCCTCAGTCTCAATCGGCGGATACGATAGCGTCTCTCAATGTACTGCGTCTGGTCAAGGGATTTGGGGGAATGATGGCGACTATGCAGAAGGGAATAGACCCCGATTCGCCTGTTCCGCCTTTTGCTTCTATCGCTGAACAGATTCCTGCTGCCAGCCAAAGCGCCCTGGCGATTGGAATGCATATAGATGGCGGATGTGTGCAATCTCATGTGGTTTTGCCTAAGCAGCATTTGATGGAAATTATGTCGTGGTTCATGCAGATTCAGCAGAAGATGATGATGGAGCAGTTTCAGCAGCAGCAGCAACAACAGCTTCAGCAGCAGCAACAGCAGCAGTCCGAGTCCGGGGAGGGGGAAGGGGCTTTATAAACTGACTGCCTGGACGGCAGATGTTTTTCGACGGTCTTCATGCAAAGATGAGCTGGAAGGCGGTTTCGAGGATTGGCGTAGTTTGCAGCTCTTGCAGATTGGAACGGCTCAGCAGGATGGTTCCGGCTAAGACGGCGATAATGAGTTTGGCGGCTTGCTGAGTGCTCGGAAGCCGCAGATCGGAAGCAGGAAAAGAGGAAAGGAGTCTTTCGAGGAAAGAAAGGTGGTCGAGCCAATAGCGATGGATTTTATCCTGTATCTGCCCGGAAAAGAAGGTTATTTCGTCTGTGAGCCGAAGAACAATCTGGAAACTGCTGCCTAAGTCGGAATTTTGGTCTAAAATCTGGTTTGCCCATGTTTTGAGGGATTCATAAGGATTTGTCGAGGGGGGCTGCTGAGAGATCTCGGCGAGATGGGCGAGCGCTTCGTCGAGAAGAGCAGAGGTGATTTCTTCCTTGCTTTTGAAGTGATGGTAAAAAGCCCCCTTGGTAATGGCGGCGGCGGTGAGGATGTCTTCGAGCGATGTTCCGCAGTAGCCGTGTCTGCTGAAAAAGTTGCCCGCAGCAGTCAGGATACGCAAGCGGGTTTGAGCAGCATTTCTTGCCATGAAGAAAGATGAGAGAGATTCATTGCCATGGAATCGTAAGAGGAGCTTTGATTTTTCAGCTGAAAGGCCAGAAAAAGGACAATCAGGAAAAGAACGGCACTGAGTGCAATTAATGCTACGACGGCCGCCCTGTATTTGGAGAGGATTTCATCGGTATAAATCTTTTTGGCTTCGGGCTCGGTTTCGATTTCTGCTCCTTCTTCGAGTTCCTCCAACGCTTCGAAGTTGAATTTTTGGCGGGCGATGACAGGGGGATTGCCCTCTCGGACGGCTTGAAGGTCAATCAGCAACTCCTCTACATTCTTATATCGGTCTTCTTTGTTTTTGGCCATCATGACTTCGATGACTTCGGAGATGCCGGCAGAGAGGGATGTATTGATATGGTCTGGAGGAATTAACGGCTCTTTGAGATGTTTGCGCATCACTTCGGCAGGTGTGGAGCCGTCAAAAGGTACCCGTCCGGTCACCATGTGATAGAGGGTTGCGCCGAGGGCATAGATGTCGGCTCGGCCGTCGATGTCCAGCTCACCGCGAATCTGTTCGGGAGCGATATAGTAGGGGGTTCCGAATGCCTTGCCTTGCTCGTGTTTGGCGGCTTTGATATCGGAGGTTTCTCTGGCCAGCCCCATATCGGCGAGTTTGACGATGCCCTCTTTGTTGATCATAATGTTCTTGGGCTTCACATCGCGGTGGATAAGCCCCTGAGAGTGGGCATGGGCCAAGGCGTTGGCTACCTGGATAATAATATCGAGGGCTTCCTTTTCGCTGAAAATCTTGCCTTTGGCGAGGTCGTCATATAGGGTTTTGCCTTCGACATACTCCATTACGAAGTAGTAGAGTCCGCCGACTTCACCGACGTCGATGGCTTGGACAATATTGTTGTGGTTGAGTTTGGCGGCAATTCGTCCTTCTTTGTAGAAGCGTTCGACATAGTCGGATTTCTGGACAAATTTTTTCGGCAATACTTTGATGGCCACGGTTCGGTCTAAGGAAAGCTGCTTGGCTTTATAGACGACGGCCATCGCGCCTGAGCCGAGTTTTCCGAGGATTCGGTAGCCCGGGATTTGCGTGGATACATCGCGGCTTTCGCGAATGGAGCCCTTCAGCCGAGCGGCCTGGGAGGGGGTTAGGACTTGTTTTTCAACCATCAGTCTCTCCAGTGTAGTGGGATTGTTGGCTGCCGCACGGTTTTTTAACTCTTTTTTGCACTCTTTGAGTTCTTCTTCGGTGCAGAGTTTCTGCTCGACGGCCATTCGTCCGAAAAGCGTATCAAAATTAGTTATTTCGCTGTCGGCCACTCAGGGTCTCTCTGAAACGGCTTGCAGTTTCTTCCTTCGTTTTTTACGAACCATAACATCCTTTGGGTGCAATTATCGAGGAAAATTTTCCGTTGTCAAAAAAAAACCTTCGAATATCCGTACACAAATGGCATTTTGAGGCATAAAGAGGGGCTGGCTGAAAGCCGGACATGACGGCCTGGGACAAAAGACCGGCCGGGCCATTGTGGAACAGATTCTGCCAGAAAGGAAGATTGGGCGGGTCAAAGCCCTCCCAGAGTTGTTCGAGAGAATTTTGATAAATATTGCCGAGAATTATCCCGCTGCATTGACCGCAGAAAACATTTCCGAAAGGGTCGATGTGGACGCCGCGTGCATTCAGAAAGATGTTTTTACAGGATTGCTGTTGGATTTGCGGAATGGTTTTGTCGGCTGCGAGAGGTGCGATTGTTTGAGCGGCTCTTCCGGTAAGGCGGCAGCGGTCTTCCTGAAGCATTTTTTGGAGGAGGGGTTTGTTGTTGGGGTCTAAAAAAGCCGCCGCCGGCGGGCAGTTGTCCAAATACTTCTCCCAGCGGATTTTGACCCGCTGGGGGCCGAGGATTTCGGCGGTGAGGGTTCGAAGGGTGCGGATAAGTTCAGCAGGGACAAACTCGGCATGGAAGGGGTCAAAACTGATGGCGAGTTCCTGGAGGCCGATTTTTTTGAGAAAAAGGAGTTTTTTGCGGATGTCTGTGTCGTTTTGTGCCCAGAAAGCGTTGGTTTCGAGAGAGTTGAGAGGAGGCAGGTTTTTGGCGGCGGCGTCTTCGAGCAAGGCGGCCAGATGGTCAAAATAAAGAAATGGTTCGCCGCCGGTGATATGGATATGGGCAGCGGGACCGGCCAGATTGAGCAGGGAGGTCCAGGCCTGAAGAGCTGTTTGGCGGGGCATCAACCCTTCCGAGTGAGGGCTGCAATTGTACGAGCAAAAGCGGCAAGCCGCTGAACAGCGATAGGTGAGCAGAAGGCCGGCATATCGCCAAAGTTTCAGTTTTGGGCTGGTGCGGTCCTGACGTCGATTGTAAACATTCCGAGCCAGTTCCATCACGGTCAGCCGCTCCTTTTTGGGGTGGGTAAAGCAAGCAGGATCAGAAAAAAGTTCAAAAAAATTTTTTTTATTTTCATCGCTTCTTTTTCACCAGTGCTTTCGATTTTATTGGACGTTATAAGCGGGCTGGACAGGAGATTGTCCGATGAGTCCCATATTCTGCGGATTTCCGCTGTCGCCGTACAGATATTGTATCTGCCTTGTGCCGGGTGTGCAATGCCGCGACGCTGGAGACAATTCAAGAAAAAATGCATGTTTAACCGATAACGATTTTTGTACATGGAAGTCAAAGGAAATGATGAAGGGAGAGTTTTGGTATGAGTAAGCGAGAAATCATCGATTACATTCTTGAAATCAACAAGTCTGCCAAGCCCGAGTTTCTGGCCCAGTTTTCTAAGGAAGATTTGGATCTCTATCTGGAGCATCTGATGGAGATTGACCTGGAAGAAGTTGCCCTCTGCGCCTAAGCGGGCGCGTTGTGTTTGCTGCTGAGTTCATTGGGAGGGTGATGGAGAACCATCCATTTCCCTCCTGTTCTTTTTTAAAGAGGGCCGAGTGCCTTTTCCACTTCATCACTGCCGAGGACCGGTTTCGGCAGTCCTATAATTGCATTTTGTTTGAAAGCAAGGAGGACGGGCTGCTTTTCCGCGTGGGGGGAAAAGACCAAATCCAGCCATAGGGTTCGGTCTGTTCCGAGACTTGAAGCATCTGCGACAATTGGTTCGTGGAGATTGATCGTTTTGAGTTGATTATTCTGAAGGATGCCGAGGGGAAAGACGACGCTGGCCGATCCGCGCAGGTTGGCGGCATGTTCGGCTTCCTTCATGATGAGGGCAACCTGTGCGGGGATGAAGGAGATTTTATTCTCGTGTTCAGCACCGCCCTTGGCGATTGGATTTCCGGAGATGCCGATGCGGATAACAACCAATTTGGGCTGATCGGAGAAGTCCCTGAGCCGTACGGGCTGGACATTGCCCATGGGCAGTTTGACTGCTTTGGGAGAACAAACGGCTGGTATCCCCTGTCCTAAGGCATATCGGTTGAGGTGCAGCCGTGTGAGGTAGTCTGCGTGAAGGACTGCAAAACTCTTGCTGGAACTTAACGAGCCGCGGCTGACCCAGGAATAAAAGGAGACGGTAAAACCATCTGCATTGATAATGGGGGGATAGGTGATTCCTAAATGAAGGGGCTGGGAAAGGGGGAAGCGGCAGTAAAAGAGTTTCGGGGGGATAGGAGAAAGGGCGGCAGCAATCAGGAGAGCGCCGGAAACGAACAGGCCGGTAAGGATTCCGATAGGGATAGTGATCATGAGTTTGGCTGGACGGCCGACGTCGAAGTCGCTTTTGGCCAGGAAGCCCGAGAGTACGCGAATAAAGAGGAAGCCGAAGAAGAAAATGAGGAGAAAAGCGACGCTTTGAATCCATGTGACAGCCCATTTTTCTGAGGCCAGGAGGCCTGCCAGCTGCTCATAGTAGGAAAAGGCGAGGATGCAGCCCATCACGGCGGCCAGCAGATTGGTCATGGCGGTCATGATATTGCATTTCAGATAGAAGTAAAGCGCCCCTGCGGCAATGATAATCAGAACCAAGATTGTTACAGTCATATCGTTTGTTCCCGTCGATTAGGAATTTTTTGTACTGAAATTGCGGATTACTTCGTTGATCGATGTAATTCCGAGGGAGACTTTTTTAATGGACTGCTCCTGCATATAGAGCATACCGGCCTTTCGGAGGGCGGCGATCATCTCCTGGGTGGTATTGGCCTGTTTGAGTACCTGAGCCAGTTCCGGTGTGAATCGAATGGTCTCAAAAAGACCGGTTCGGCCGTAGTATCCGGTTCCCTGACATTTTTCACAAATGATAGGCCTGCCCCGTTTGTCATATTCAATCTCGCCCGGGCGATAGAACATATCTACATCGTTGGCGGGGATGTTGAATTTTTTAAACAGAGCGGGATTGGGTTTGTAGGCAACCCGACACTGATCACAAAGAACACGAACAAGCCGCTGATTGATGATGGCTGTCAGGCAGTCAATTGCCTTTTCCTTATCTCCGACCAGTTTTATCCATTTTTCGAGGGTCTGGCTGACACTGGCGGCCTCCATGGTGGCATAAACCATTCGGCCATCTTTGACGGCGGCACAAATCAGCTGAGCACATTGCGGATCTTCACAGTCTTCAACGCCGATAATATCCGGCCCCCGCCGGAGAATGGTTTGGAGTCGGCGGGAATAGCTGGTTGTTCCGGTATCGGTGAGGGTAAATATGTTCTGTGTGATGTTGGGAAGTTCGGTGAGCGGTTTTTTTTCGAGTGTGTTGATGTTGTACAAGAAAGGATCATGGTTGCGCAGGAGGGCGTACATCGTGGTGGTTCGGCCGCTCTGGGCGGGGCCGGAAATGAGGACAAGCCCTTTGGTTTCATTGCGGAGGGATTCGATAGATTCGAGCTGGTTGTCGTTGAATCCCAAATCGGCGATTTTTTTGACGGTTTTGTCATCTACACGGGTGAGTTTGACCTGTTCGCCTGCTGTTGAGCCGGCTGTGTTTACTTCCCAAGTGATGGGGTGGAGCTGATCTCCCTTGACGACGACTTTGAATTTTCCCTGCTGTGGTTTTCTCTTTTCCTCCACCTCGAGTGCGGCTAAGTGTTTAATATAATAGATGAAATAGTCCATTTCCTCGCGTGTTCGCGGGGGCTGCGGGTTGGGAACTCCGTCAATAATGTAGATGACTTCGTAGTTTTCTTTCTGGGGATTGAACAGGACCTGGCTGGCGCGTCGCCAGATGGCATCATCCAGAATTTCACAGGTTTTAACAAAACCATTGGCCTCGGCAGTCTTTGGCTGGGGCAGGGGAACCTCATTGCCATGGGCGGTAATAAAGGCCAGGCCTCGGGATGCCTTTTGAAGTTTTTTTTGGGGGTCAACAAAGAGATTCCGCAGATGATCGGCAGTGAGGACTTTTTCGAAGTCTGCCACAAGAGCGTTTCGGTGAATCACATAGGCGATTGCCTCCCCTCCAATGGCGATCAGGAAAATCAGCAATCCGATAATATAAATAGGAATCAGCAGCCAAAGGAGAAGTCCGAATGCTCCGACAAGGACGATAGTCACCGTCCAGAGATTTTTGTTGGTTCCGACGGCCTGAGAATCTTCGTAAACCCAGTTTGCCAGCGGAAGCCAACCGAAAAATGCGGCCAGCACGAGCAGGAATTTGAAGAGGTTGATATATCCTCCGTAGCTTACGGCTGCTCCAAGCACATCTGCCATGAATAATCCTCTCTGTTTTCCGAAGTTTCTTACAAGATTCCGCTGGTTGAGGAGCGAATTCCTTTGAGGGCCATTTTGAGCTCTTCGACGTTGGGAGCGTACTGCTCGGCTACCCTCAGTTCGATGTATTCTTCTTCGATTAATTTTCGCAGACTTTCCGTAAAGTCCTGCATTCCTTCACCGCTGGAGGCGCGAATTACGCTGGGAAGGTCGTTTTCCCTCGATTCACTGATAAGTTTTCGGACGACGGGCGTATTAATCAGGATTTCGACAGCTGGGATACGAGGTACGTCCGGTCGAATGCCGGGGAGGAGCTGCTGGCTGATAATGGCCCGCATGGTGAGGGCGAAGGTCTGGCGGACTAAATCCCGCTCTTCCTGGGGAAACATATCCAAAAGGCGTTGGATCGTCTGTGAGGCATTGTTTGCGTGCAAGGTTCCAAAAACAAGGTGTCCGGTCTCGGCAGCCCGCATTGCGGCTGTGACGGTCTGCTGGTCTCGCATTTCTCCAATGAGCACCACATCGGGGTCCTGCCGCATCAGGGAGCGGAGGGCGTCATTCCAGTTGATCACGTCAATCCCGATTTCCCGTTGGGAGACGATGGATTTTTTATCGATGTGGAGGTATTCGATGGGGTCTTCAATGGTAACAATATGCTCTGCGCGTGTGCGGTTAATATGGTCGATCATGGAGGCGATGGTGGATGTTTTGCCGCAGCCGGTTGGGCCGGTAACGAGAACCAAGCCGTCGGGATTGTCAGCAATTGTTTCTACAACCGGCGGCAGGTGAAGGGATTCAAAAGGGGGAATCTTTCCGCTGATGCGTCGCGCTACCATGCTGATATAGCCCCGCTGACGGAAGGTGTTGATGCGGAAGCGGTCCATCTCTCCCACCTGGTAAGCAAAATCGAGGGCGCCGTGTTTCAAGAAATAATCCTTCTGCTCGTCGCTCATAATCTCGAAGACAAGTTCCTCGATGTCCTCTTCCGTCATGGGCTGGCCGGTGGTGTTTTTCAGCTTGCTGTGGATGCGCAATTTGGGGGGGGCACCGACTTTTAAATGGAGGTCGCTGGCGTCGGCTTTAATGGCTGCTTTGAAGAGTTTTTCAATTTGAGGAGGATTTTTCAGTTTAACAATATGTGTATCTATTGGCTGACCTTCAGGCATTGGACTGCTCCGGCAGATACCAAATTTTCTTGTTTTCCAATTGCTAAATTGGAGCCGTTTTCCACGAATTGGGCGGCAATTTCCTAAAAAGTGTTATTATAAATCTATTTTTAAGCCCCTGTCAACAGACAAGAAGGAGCAGGAGTGAAAATAATGAGAACAGAGACCGGCTGATTGAAGCCCCGTCTTGTCCTGAATATTTCTTTGAAAAAGGGGATAGGAATGTACTGTTTTTTCTTTACAGCGATGGGGAAATCCTTTATAGATAAAAGGGAGAGCAAAGAATAGGGGAAGTGTTTATGGGCAAATGGTCAAGGGTTTGTTTAATTGCGTGGATAGGATGTCTTGCTGGGTTTGCGGCGGGGTGGCCTCGGCCGTCGGCTCTGCCTGAAAAGGGGTGCTGGACCTTGGATGTAACGTATGGGCACCCTGTTCTTATCACAGTTCCGCAAGAGGGTTCGACGGAGCCGAAGCGTTTTTGGTATATGATTATTTCCGTGGTTAATCTTTCTTCGGAAGAAGAAGTGCCGTTTTATCCGAAATTTGAACTTCTGACGGATACCTTTCAGGTGCTGCCGGCAGGACAGGGCGAAATGAAGGGGCTTTTTGAGCGGGTTAAGGCGATGCATCGGGGTCAGTATCCGTTTCTGGAGTCTCTCGATTTTACGGATAACCGCATTCGGAGGGGCAAGGATAATCAGCGTGATTTTGTCATTTTCTGGCCGGATTTTGACTGTCGAGCCAAGGAGGTTCGGTTTTATCTGGCGGGTCTGAGTAATGAAACAATTGCGGTGGAGCATCCGACTCTGAAGGAGGACGGACGTCCTGTGCAGGTTTATCTGCAGAAAACGCTCGAGCTGACTTATTCGATAGGGGCGGATCCTCATCTTCGGGCACAGGCGATGCTGCGTTTTGAAGGGCAGGATTGGGTGATGCGCTGAGCGGAAGATTTCAGCGGATTGGCTTGCGATGGCAGGAGCGGACACCACCAACCACCGATGCGGCTATTGCGGGCAGGAGAATAGTCGGTTTTGTTATTCTGTTCGAAGTGTCTACGGGGAGGTTTTCTCGATTCGCCGGTGCCTGGGATGCGGGGCTTTTTTTCTAACGCCGCGTCCATCTGCTGAGCAGTTAGGACGGTATTATGAGCAGGAATATTATGGAACGGGGTCGGGCAAATTTTCTCCTGCGGTGGAGAAGGTTCTTGATTTTTTCCGCCGGCGTCGGACTTGTCTGGTGGAGCGGTTTGTCAGATCGCCCGGCCGGATTCTTGATGTGGGCTGCGGAAACGGGCGTTTTTTGGGGTATCTGATTGAGAAGGGGTGGGAAGGGTACGGAGTGGAACTGGCGGGCAAGGCCGCCGAGCGAGCCGCCGCCGTAGCCGGAATCCGATTCAAAAGCGGGACTCTTGAGGATGGAGATTTTCCGGAGGGGTATTTTGATGCTGTTTCGCTCTGGCATGTTTTTGAGCATCTTCCGGCACCGCGGGAAACTCTTCGAATCATTCATTCCATTCTCAAGCCCGGCGGGTTTCTTTTTGTTTCGATGCCGAATATCCGCAGCTGGCAGGGGCGGCTTTTTAAGGGGAACTGGCTGCATCTGGACCCGCCGCGTCATCTTGTTTTCTTTTCGCCGGAGGAGCTGAGGAAGAATCTGGCCCAAGCGGGCTTCCGGCTTTGCCGAAAGACGACGTTTTCGCTGGAACAGAATGTTTTCGGCATTCAGCAAAGTTTGCTGAATTGTTTGTGCCGGCGGCGGGAACTTCTCTTTGAGTTTTTGAAGGGGAATCGTTCCTATACGGCGGATTATCCGGTTCTGCTTTTGCGGCTTCAGCAGATTTTTGCTGGGGTGAGCGCTCCTTTTTTTGCGGTGCTTGCTGGTGTGGAGTCTCTTTTTGGGGCTGGGGGGACGATGGAGATGGTTTTTGTGCGGCAGGAAAAAGAACAAGGTGCGGATGAGGGAGGGAAGCAGCTATGCTGAAGGGGCAAAAAGTGGTTGTGGTCATGCCGGCTTACAATGCCGAATCTACTCTTCGCCGAACACATCAGGAAGTGCTTGAAGAGGGTATTGTGGACCTTGTTATCGTGGTGGATGATGCCAGTTCCGACCAGACGGCCAGACTGGCCGGCGAGCTGCCTTGTACGCTGGTTCATGTCCATCCCCGCAATCAGGGCTATGGTGCCAATCAGAAGACCTGCTATCGGCTGGCGCTTGAGCAGGGAGCGGATATTGTGATTATGGTGCATCCGGATTATCAGTACACGCCGAAACTGATTCCGGCGATGGCGTCGCTGGTTGCCAGCGGGCTTTATCCGTGTGTGCTCGGGTCGCGGATTCTGGGTGGGTATGCTCTGAAGGGGGGGATGCCGCTTTGGCGGTATATTGCCAACCGGGCGCTTACGTTTGTTGAGAATTTGCTGATGGGGGCCAAACTGTCTGAGTACCATACCGGCTATCGGGCTTTTTCGAAAGCGCTGCTGGAGCAACTGCCGCTGGAGGCCAACTCGGATGATTTTGTGTTTGATAATCAGATGCTGGCGCAGATTCTGTGGCTTGGGTATCCGATTGGCGAGGTATCCTGCCCGACGAAGTATTTTACAGAGGCGTCGTCCATCAATTTCCGCCGGAGCTGTGTTTATGGTTTGGGCTGCCTGAAGACGGCTTTGCTGTATCGTTTGTCGCGATGGGGTCTTTGCCGGACGGCTCTTTTTCCGCGAAAGAAATAAGCGATTTATGTCGGTCCGCAGCGGGTGAGCAGGAGAAGAAAATCTTCCGTGGGCCCCTGGCGGCAGGAAATGATTTGGCAGGCGGAGAAGCCCGCCTGCTCGGCCTGGCGTTTCAGGTGGTCGGCCTGGTCCTGGGGTGTTTCGAAAAGAATAACGGCCAGCATGGTTGAATCCTGCAGGGAAGGATCTTTCAGGAAATTTTCTTGAAGGTGGATATTTTCGACGGCCATTATCTCACAGTCCAAGCGGAGGGCATGGGCAACTGAAAGGACAAAACGGCCGTTTTCCTTGTTGAGAATGAGCCGCAGGGGCTGGCGGGCGTCTGCAAATCGATGGATTTGCTGGGGAAACGTGTTCAGAGAGGCGGGGCCGTCCACTGTCTGCGGCATTCGAAAGGCGGCTAATGTGTTCAGGCATATCATCGCCGCAGCCAATACGGCCAGCAGTTTGCCGCTGAACCCTTTTGTCCAGCAGACGGCCAGGCCTTCAGCAAGAAATATCAGCGACATCGGCATCACAAAAAACAGAAATTTGGCTGTCGCAAGGGTGTGTGAATTCACCTTCCAGTCTGTCAGCAGCTGAAACAGAATGCAGACAGCCAGGGCGGCCAGAACCCTTCGCAGGCGGCGGGAGCGGACGGCTTTGAGGAGTCCCAGCAATGCGATAGGGGCTGCCAGAAAGAAAAAGAGAACCCATAATGAGTTGTATCTGTCAAACAAACGGCCGGCAAAAAGTTCATCATAAAGAATCGCCAGAAATTTCAGCGGATGGCTGGTGGTATGAAAATAATAGGTTCCTGAACGGACAATATGAAGCTGCTTTTGAAACGAAGGGAGCCATGGCAGATAGAGAGCGGCTGTCAAGACATAGGACAGGATAAGGCAGGCCAGCTGACGAATATGGCGTCGATAGAGCAGAAGACAGTAAAAGAACTGGAAGCAGATGACAAAGACAAAGTGGTACAATGTATAGAGTCCGACGACAATAACGGCTGTGTACAACGCCAGCCGCATCAGAAACCGGCGGGAACTGGATGCAGTTTCCATCTGAAGAACCAGCCAGGTGGACAGCAGCGCAAGGAACATCAGCAGCGGGTAGGGACGCACCATTCCACTGTGATGAATGCCGTAGGCGCTGACTGCTAACAAGGCGGCGGCTGCCCAAGCGAGTTTTTCGTTCTGAAGAGCTTTGGCGATGCAGTACAAAAGATAGACGGATGCACACGAGAAAAGGATGGAAAAGAACCGGAAGAAAAGGGGATTGTCTATGCCGGTGCGCAGAAGCAGATGGAGAAAAAGATAATAGAAAGGAGGATGCATTCCTTCTTTTACCATCGACTCGAGTACTTTGCTGATTCCATATCCGGGCGTGTACTCCATGAGGGAGCGGATTTGGCGGATAGGTGTGGGCAGATGCGGGATATGCCGGGGATATTCGGCGGCCTTGCCGGCGGCCTGAAGCAAACTGACACTTTCATCGCCGCTGAGCGGCAGATTCCAGCAGTAAACTATCTGCAGGATAAAAGTAAAAAAGAGAATTGCCGTCAAAATCCAGGTGGTTTTTGACATTTACTGACTCCGAAGCGTATGAATTTGTCCGCAGCGGGGGCATTGGGCTTTGGGGGCCGGAAAATTCGGCGGGATTTTCATTGTGATTCCGCAAGAGCATGGCAAAAAGGTAAAACCGTTGACTTTCCGCATTAAATCGCCGATTTGACGGTTTACCTGGAACGGATTTGGGGGAGGGGCAGGCGGAACGGAAGGGGTTCGCGGGGCGGCCGGTTCGTCCTTTAGGGCGGAGGGGGGAATGATGCCCGAACGGTTTGTGACTTGTCTGTAGGATTCCTCGTAGTCTCGATAGGAAATCCCCTGGCTCATCCGGCGGAGGATGCGGATGCGTTCTTCGACCGGTGGATGAGTGCTGAAAAGGCGGGCGGCGTTTTTCCCGCGAAAGGGATTGACAATATACATTGGTGCTGTAACGGCGTTGGCGGATTCCATGGAAATACCTGTGCTGGAGATTTTTTCGAGTGCGGAAGCCAGCCCTTCCGGATAGCGGGTTAAGCGAACGGCTCCGGCATCGGCAAGATATTCCCGCCTTCTTGATAAGGCAAAATAGAACAGTTGGGCGAACAAAGGAGCCAAAATAGATAGAACGACGGCTAAAACGAAAAAGAGTGCTTGCCCTTCGCTGTTCTGGCGTCCGCCGGAGGAATACCGTCGATTGCTGAGCGAAGAATAGTAGGCCCCCCTTAGAAATGTCTGGCTGAGCAGAACGATGCTGCCCAGCATGACGCCGGCGAGGGTAACATAGAGGATATCGCGATGAACAATGTGGGAAATTTCGTGGGCCATTACTCCTTGCAGTTCATCGCGGTTCAGCCGGGCGAGCAAGCCCGCTGTGGCGGCGACGGAGGCGGTTTGGGGGCTGCGTCCTGTGGCAAAGGCATTGGGGGCCTGGTCGTTGATGATGTAAATCTTCGGGATTTTCGGCAGGCCGGCAGCAATGGACATCTCCTCGACGACATTAAAGAGCTGGGGATGGACGTCTGCATCTACCGGTACGGCCCGGCTGGAGGCCAGAAGAATCTGGTCTCCGCTTGTGAAACTGATGATGGTTAGAATGAACCAAACGGCGGTTGCTATTATGATGCCGAGCCAGCCGGCTTTCAGCCCGCCAATAGCTGAACCCAGGACATATCCCAGCGCCATCAGAAACAGGGCCATGCCCGTCAGAAGCAGGATGGAATTTCTTTTGTTGATTCGAATTTGTTCCCACATGGTGTTTCCGTACCTTTTCAGAATCAGCGGTATTTGTTGGGGGAAGGTTGGGGGCACTCTTGCGGCCGGCCGCTTACGCGAACAGGCGGGGGGAGGGGATTTGCGGCGGATAAAGCGGTCAAGGCGGCGGTAACGATGGAGCGAACTATTTTCTTTCTGAATAGGGGCTGCGCCCTGCTTGTATCCATCTTTTTCTATGCCTCTCTTCGGCGGTTGGCTGACTGAGTTTTTTATGTCAGAAACTTACTTTCGGGGCTTCCCGCTGGGCGGGCTGCTCAATTTCAAAGAAGTCGCGTTTGGTGAAGCCGAACATTCCCGCAATAAGATTGGACGGGAACATCTGAATTTTGTTGTTGTAGAAGAGGACCTGGTCGTTGTAGGCCTGTCGGGCATAGGCGATTTTGTTCTCGGTGCTGGTGAGTGTTTCCTGAAGGGCCAGGAAATTCTGGTTGGCTTTCAGTTCGGGATAGTTTTCCACCACAAGCAGGAACTGGCTTAAGGCACCGGTGAGGGCATTTTCGGCTTTGGCTGCTTCGGCGACGGTTTTGGCTCCCATGGCCCGGCTTCGGGCCTCTGTAATTTTTTCGAACGTTTCGCGTTCGTGTTTCATGTAGCCCTTGGCCGTTTCGACGAGATTGGGAATCAGGTCGTGGCGGCGTTTCAACTGCACATCGATCTGGGACCAGGCATTATCCACCTGATTTCGCAGCCGCACCAGCGAGTTATAAATGCTGATGACGATGACAATCAAAAAAACCAGGATCGCCAGCAGCACCCACATCCACATTGTTCCTGTCATGTTGAATCTCCTTTTCTGAAAGGTTTTGCTTTTTTATCCGGCTAAGGGTTGTCGGAATTGTCTTTTGTTTGCGGGCTTGTGAACATTTTCCCTAAAAAAGCAGGAATTTTTTCTTCCGGGTCAAAACGGCCAAGCTGGAGAACGATTTCCAGTTCTCCCCGATCAAACCAAAGTCCGTGTCCTTTGGGGCAGCGATCCAGCGTGACGAGGCAGGATTGCGGACCAACAGACACCTTTTCCATCTTTTTGCGGCAAATTGGACAAGGTCTGGGTTCTTCCTGGAGTCCCTGGGCGGGCTGGAACGACTCGAGCAGGCGGCGGGCCCGCTCGGTATCCTGAAGCAACTGTTCGAGTTCGCCGCTATCCAGCCAGATGCCTCGGCAGGCCAGGCAATAATCTGCCTCGACACCGTCCATCTCGATGGTAATCATTGGATTTTGGCAAACGGCGCAATCCACCTTTTTCGCTTTCTGAAGTTTGAGGATATGGTAGCCGCGGCGGGGGCGGCTGTCAAGCGAAAGATTCAAAAGCCGACAAAATCCCGCCGTTTCTTCTTGACAGATGGGTTGGCCAGGCGCTAAGATACGAACTCCAAAAAATATAACGCCGGATTGGGGTTTCGGCTTCTGAAGACGAGGCGCTGGGATGATTATTGACTGTCATACTCATATTAGCTGTCCTGAACAGGAAGTAGATGTCGAGGTTCATCGGGCTGCTTGCCAGGCAGTTGACGGGTGTTTTGTTCTGGCCGGCTGCGATTTGGAAGCCCAAGAGGCCAATCAGCGGCTTTCGGAGTATATTGAAGGTAATTCGAAAGCCGTCGGTTTTGCTGTTGTCAATCCGCTGGAAGCGGAGATTTCCCGCAAAACCGTCAAAGGACTTCTGGAAGGTTCGAGATTTCGGGGGATTGTACTCTATTGTGCTGAGGACCAGTTCCATCCGGCTCATAGCCAGGCGATGGGTCTGTATGAAGTATGTGAGGAGATGGGGGTGCCGGTGTTTTTTCACAACTGTCCGCCGTATTCACCGTCAGCGGTTTTGGATTATGCCCGCCCCTGGCTGCTTGATGAAGTGGCTCGTACCTTTCCTGGTTTGAAGATAATTGTGGGCCGAATGGGGCTTCCGTTTTTGGAGCAGACTCTTTGTCTGCTGTCAAAACACGAACATCTTTATGCAGATTTGACCATTCATCCAGTGAAGGTTTGGCAGGTCTATAACACGGTTCTTTCGGCGTATGAGGCCGGCGTGATGGATAAATTGCTCTTTGGAAGCGGTTTTCCGTATGCCACAGCCGAGGCGTGTATTGAGACGCTGCTCGGTTTTAATAAGCTCTTCTCGGATGTGCATTTGCCTCAGGTTCCGCGGGAAAAGCTTCGGAGCATTGTGGAGCGTGACAGTTTGAGTCTGCTGGGCCTGGCGTAGGCGGGCCATCTGCGGGTTGGTTTTGCGGACATGAGGGCCGGTTTTTAAGCACAGAGGGTGTGGGGAAGCGATTTTCAGGGAGTCTGTGTTGATGCGTGAGCATTGGACCAGCAAGTGGGGAGTGATTTTGGCGGTGGCCGGCAGCGCTATCGGTCTGGGGAATTTTCTCCGTTTTCCCGGGGTGGCTGCCAGCAACGGCGGCGGGGCTTTTATGATTCCCTATTTTATTTCTTTCCTGCTGCTGGGCCTTCCTTTAATGTGGATTGAGTGGACCATCGGCCGTTTCGGCGGCGGATTTGAACGCAGCACAGCGCCGGGGATTTTCCAGACCATGTGGCAGAAGAACCGGTTTATCAAATATTTTGGAGTTATCGGCATCTTCGGGCCGGTCGTAATTTTTACTTATTATACATATATTGAGTCGTGGCTGCTCGGTTATAGTTTTTTTGCGTTAAGCGGGCGTTATGCGGAGTGTACCACGCTGCAAAGCATGCAGGAGTTTTTGCGGGGCTATCAGGGGGCCGGGGGGCCGGACAATCCCTATTTCAGCGGTGTGGGGACGGCATATCTGTTTTTTCTGCTGACCTTCGGAATAAATCTGTTGGTTGTGAGTTTCGGCATCAGCCGGGGGATTGAACGGTTTTGCAAGTGGGCGCTGCCGCTTTTGTTTCTGATTGCAATTGTGCTGGTTGTGCGTGTTCTGCTGCTGGGGACGCCGGATCCGGCTTATCCGGAACGTTCGATTTATAACGGGTTTGGATTTCTGTGGAATCCGGATTGGTCGGCCCTGCTGAAGGGAAAAGTGTGGCTGGCGGCTGCGGGGCAAATCTTTTTTACTCTCAGCTGCGGCTTTGGTGTCATCCTTACCTATGCAAGCTATCTTCGCAGGCAGGATGATGTGGTTCTGTCGGGTCTTTCTGCGGCGGCGGCCAATGAGTTTGCAGAAGTGGTTCTGGGGAGCAGTCTGGTGATTCCGGCGGCGTATGCTTTTTTGGGCCCGGAGGGTCTTCAGGAAGTCGCCCAGAAAGTATTCGATCTTGGTTTTGTCACGATGCCGCTGATTTTGCAGAAGATGATGTTCGGCGAGGTGTTCGGCTTTCTGTGGTTTCTTCTTCTTTTTGTTGCGGGGGTGACCAGTTCGATTTCGCTGGCGATGCCTGCTTTGGCCTTTATGCAGGACGAGTTTCATTTAACCCGGCAGGAGGCGTGTTTGTTTTTTGGTGTTGCCACATTTGTTTTCTGCCAGCCGATTATTTTCTTTTACGGGCATGGCGTGCTGGACGAAATTGATTTTTGGGGAGTTTCGGTAGGGCTGGTCGTTTTTGCTACGGTTGAGGCGATTCTGTTTGGGTGGGTTTTCGGAATGGAGAGGGCGTGGACGGAGATGCATACCGGCTCGGATATCCGAATCCCGGGTGTGTACCGGTTTATCATAAAATATGTGACTCCGCTGTTTTTGATAGCCATTCTGATTATCTGGCTTGTGCAGGACTGGACGGATGTGATTCTGATGAAATATGTTCGCGGTGATGATCGCCCCTTTCTGATTGTTACGCGTCTGAACCTGCTGGGGCTGTTTGTGTTTTTGTGCATGCTTGTGTGGGTTGTTTGGCGCCGGCGGCGTCTGCATGGGGAACGGTAGAATGAATGTGTACGGCTGGATTTTTATGCTGGGCAGTTTCGGAATTATCACCGGCTTGTGTGCATTTTGTTCTTATCGAACTTTGACAAGCAACAGAAAAGACAGAGAAAACTCAGCTTTCTCCGAAAAATAAAAACCCCTGAATCTGTTTAAGTCAGGGGCTTTTCTTTCATTTTCCGCTTTCCAAGAAGTTTACTTAAAACCCTGTATGCTGCCGCGGGTGTATTTCTCAATGGCTTTCTCGATGTCCACATCGTTGATGTTGGCTAAGGTGCACAGCCAGGCGAAGACGTCGGCAAACTCTTCGGATTTGTTTTGGGGGTCATTGCCTGCCAGTGCGGTAGCCAGTTCGCCGACTTCTTCAATGAACCACAAAAAGGTTTCGGGTGTTCCCCGCTGGCGATCCCGCTTTTCGTATCGGTCGCGAATCCACTGCTGAAATTGTCGAATTTCCATAGGAAGTTTGCGGTTTTGCTCCTATTCGAGCACACAGGAAAGTTTGGCCTTGTCATAGATGGCCCGGACTTCTTCGGTTGCTTTGCGGCAAAGTTCTTCCATTTTTACGCTGAATGGAGCATTGTTTGTCTGTTCGGCCAGATGGAGATGGGTGAGCATAGGCCCATCGACCGCCTCGATGATTTCGAGCAACGAGATATTCTCAGCCGGTCGAGCCAGGAAGAAACCGCCGCGGGGGCCGCGTTTGCTTCGGAGGACATTGGCTCGAACGAGTTGCTGAAGAATTTTCAGCAGGTATTCCAGAGGGATATTGTATTCTTTTGAAATTCGGGCTGCCAGTACGGCGCCGTCTTTACAATTCTGGGCAATGTAGCCGACAGCGATAAGAGCGTATCCTGTTGATCTGCTGATTTTCATAATGAAACCTCCTGTTAAAATGGTTCATAATTGCATTTTTATTACGGATTCGATCTGTTTTCAGTTTTTACCTGAAACTGCATAATCTCACAAAACTATAGATTTATTATCAATAAATGTTCAGGACTTGCAAGAGTAAAATTGTCGGTAAACAAAAAAAGAAGTTTTTAGAGGCGAGAAATGGGGGTTTTGAGATTGCGAACTGAAAGATACGGGTCTTGAATGTCCTGTTTGGTTCACTGCCTTTTTAGGCAGGTTTGGGCATCTTTTTCGGGTCCGGTCTTGACAGGGTTGGGGGGATGGCATAGGATTCCGGCAAAACAAAACTGGATATGGGAGGTTTTATGGACCAAAAAAGTCCTAATATGACGGTAGAATATGTGGGCGAAGATGTTATTGTGGCTACTCTTGTAGATGAAAAGATTCTGGAGGAGTCTCAAATCCAAGCCCTGGAAAGTTCATTTCTGCCACTGATTGAAGAAAATAATCCTGCAAAACTTGTGGTGGATTTTTCGAATGTGCGTTTTTTGACCAGTTCCGTGCTGGGGCTTCTGATACGGCTTAGCAAGAAGATTTATGAAGCGGGGGGTATATTGCGTCTTTGCGGGATACAGCCGAAGATTTATGAAATCTTCAAGATTACCCGGCTGGACAAGGTATTTGACATTTATCCTACTCGTGAGGAAGCCCTCGAAGGATTGGTTTGAAAAGTCCTTGGGGAATTTCCCTGCCGACGTCAGGGAGGGGTGGTTCTTAATTAAGGAAAGGGTATGGCGAAAAATCTGAGAAGTTCGCGCAGGAAGCTGGAGTTGACCAGTACGATGGAAGCGGCTGAGCGACTGTGCAGCGAACTTCTCGAGGAGGCCAAAGAAAAGGGTTTTGAAGAAGAGGATTTGTTTGCGATTCATTTGGCTTTGGAGGAGGCCTTTGTCAATTCAATCCAGCATGGGAATCACTCCGACCCGAGCAAGAAGGTTTATGTGGAGTATTCCATTACGCCGGAGCGGTTTGAGATTTCTATTGCGGATGAAGGGCCTGGGTTTGATCCGGGGACCCTGCCCGATCCGCGCATGCCGGAAAATCTGTGCAAAACTTCCGGACGAGGGGTACTGCTGATTCGGTCTTTTATGGATGAGGTGGAATACAACTCCAAGGGCAACCAAATCCGGATGGTCAAATTCAAGCGTGCAGGTGTCCCGTCGAAAGGGCAAAGGGGCTGAAACGTTTTCCTCTTTAACGTCTTATAACAGACGGCACATTTCCTAATTTTCATTTTTTTCGTGTGTTTTTTAGTCCGTTTGGGAAAGTCGGTCTCCCTTTGTGCCGAAACATTTTCGTTTTTGTGAAGGATTTTTGTATGGAAGAGATTTACGAATCCCTTTTTTCGTCGAGCCGGTTTTTTGCGGAGCAGCTGGCCGGTTTGGTTCTGCCGGAAGTTCCTGAGGAAGGCCCCTGGCTTGTGGTGGTGGGGCCGAATCAGGAGGTCCGGACGGATGACTGGCCGCGTTTTCAGCAAGTGTTTCCGGACCCGCAAGTACTGTTTTCCTATTGTGAGCGAATAGATGACGGGCAGGACCCTGTTCTTGGGGCTATCGGGAAGGGCTGTCTGATTGGAAGCGAGCTTTACACGGAGCGGCTCAATGCGGGTTATCTTTTTGTGATTCTTCCGGATTACAGCCCTGCGACTGCGCAGACCAATCTGGGGATTCTGGAACTGTTTTTTGCTGAAATGCGGCTTCTTTGCTCTCTTTTGGATAAAAATAATCAGCTTCACCATCTTCATCTGAATCATCTAAGCCGGACTTCACCGATTCTGGGCAAGCATTCTTAGTGAATTATCTTCCTTGTCTTTGTCTCTGCTGTTTGCAGATCTTCTGATAGTCCGATAAAATGGTTTTTCCCCTCATTCGCAGCACACTTCTCTCTTCATGTCTTTTTAAGTCATTGGGCTGGAAGGAGTTGTCTGCTTTTTCGGAAAGGTCTTCCCTGGCTGGATTTGCTGATTAAGTTCAGAAAAAAAGGTGTCGAAGTTCTACTTACAGAGGGGAAAGGAGGTCGGAGTGTATGAATGGGAATGAAATGTTCAGTCAGAAAGAACAAGGGAGAAGATTTGGAATTGCGCGGGCGGTAAGACTGAAAAAAGAGGGAACGGCTGAATGGGTTAAGGCATTGAATGCCGTCAAAGCGATGCTTAAAACCTGAGTGTGAGCTACGATTGCAAAGAATAAACAGTTCTTCGGCGGGATGTACCGCGCAGAAATGGGCTGTGATTATTTGTATAGAGATGCTCTGTCTTCTGTTCTTGGGTGGAGTTGTGCGGGCCGATTCCTCTTCGGGTGCGCCAGGAGGTGTTCTGGCCAGTCAGGTGATCACGGATTCGGGTAAATCTGCTGAAGAAGTTGAGTATCAAGTGAAGGCGGCATTTATTTACAACTTTATGAAGTTTACCGAATGGCCTCCGGAAAAGATGGAAAATGGGGAGCATTTGGAGGGGGATTCTTCTCCTGGGCCGATGCAGATTGGGATTGTTGGGGAGAATCCTTTCGGGAAGGCCTTTGAACCGCTGATGGGCAAGAAAATCAAGGAGCGTTCTCTGAAGCTGGTTTTTATTCCGAGTATGGCAGTCTATGTGAAGAAAAACTCCGACAAGAACGCTGCTGCCGAACAATATTGGCAGGAGCAGGGGAAACTTCTGCGCAGCTGTCATGTGGTCTTTTACTGCAATTCTGAAAAAAGCTGGCTGACGGAACATCTGCGGGAAGCTCAGAAACACCCTTTGCTGACGGTGGGAGAGATGGAGGGGTTTCTGAGTTCCAAAGGGATTATCGGCTTTGTGAAAGAAGACAACAAAATTCGGTTTGAAATCCATTTGACTCAGGCCGAAAAGCAAGGATTGAAGATCAGTTCGCAACTGCTGAAGCTGGCTCGACGAGTGATACAGGAGAAAGAAACGAATGGAAAAGGAAGTGCCAACCAGTCCTAATGGAGATACAACGGCCGTAGGGCAGAATCATTTCCGCTGGACCATCCGGCGCAAACTCATCTGCGTCATTATGGGGACGTCGGTGACGGCTCTGATTCTGGCCGGCTTGATTTTTCTGTTCTGGGACTGGCAAGTGCAGCGTCAAGGTCTGATTCGTGATATGCGGGTGCAGGCAGAAATTGCTGCGGAAAACTGCAAGGCCGCGGTTCAGTTTGGGGATGTCGATGGGGCCAAGCAAACCCTTCAGGTTTTTCGGGTGAAACCGACGGTGGAGTATGTGTGCATTCTGAACCAGGAAGATGAGATTTTTGCTGATTTTTATCAAGGGACCCTGCATAAGAATCATTCTCATGGGGGGGCGGAGAAACTGAAATGTTTGGGGATTGATTTGAAGGAACTGTCGGAGAAGGACTATTATTTTACGAAGGAGTTTCTGGTTTTATCGCAGAAGATTGTTCTGGATGGGGAGCCCATTGCCCGTATTCTGGTTTGTTCCAATCTGAAGCCGCTTCGGGAGGCCCTTCAGCGCAGTGCAGTGATTAATTTAAGCATTCTTTTGCTGGCTGCGGTTGCGGCTTATATTCTTTCGTCCAACCTTCAGCGGCTGATTTCGCGACCGATCCTTTTGCTGGCAGAAGCGGCCAAGCAGGTTTCCAAACGAAAAGATTATTCTGTACGGGCTGAGCAAAGCAGCCGTGATGAGGTTGGGATTCTGATTGAGGCCTTTAACGGGATGCTTGAGCAGATTCAAAAGGAAATTGAACAGCGTCAAAAGGCCCAGATTGAACTGATTCAGCACCGGGACCATCTTGAGGAGATGGTTAATGAGCGGACAGCCGAGCTCAGGCAAAGCAATCGGCAGCTCGAAGTGGCTGTGGAGAAGGCCAATCTGCTGGCCAGACAGGCCCAGGAGGCCAGCCGGGCCAAAAGTGAGTTTTTGGCCAATATGAGTCATGAGATTCGTACGCCGATGAACTCCATTATCGGCTTCAGCGATATTCTCAACGAAGAACCAGGCGTCGATCCGGAGCATCGGAAATACATCCAGCTGATTCTGAACAACGGCAGAATGCTTCTGCAGCTGATTAATGATATTCTGGATTTCTCCAAAATCGAAGCCGGCAAACTGGATACCGAAATTGTAGAGATTTCGCTGCTGGAGTTTCTGGAAGACTTAAATTCGCTGCTTCGTCCGATGGCGCTGAATAAAGGGCTTGAGTTTGATATTCTGCAGTGCAGCGATTTGCCGTCTGTAATTTATTCGGATCCTGTGCGGGTTCGCCAGTGTCTGGTGAATCTGGTAAGCAATGCCATCAAATTCACGTCTGCCGGCCATGTCTTTGTTAATGTCTATGTTCAGCGGCAGGAGGACGGCGATTATATTCGTTTTGATGTGGAGGATACCGGTATTGGTATTCCCAAGGATAAGATTGAAAAGGTTTTTGAGGCCTTTACGCAGGCTGACGGCAGCACAACCCGAAAGTACGGGGGTACAGGGCTGGGGCTGACGATCACTCGTCAGCTGGTTCAGCTGCTTGGCGGCAGCATCGAGGTCCGCAGCGAGGAGGGCAAAGGGTCTGTCTTTTCGATTATCCTGCCGGCGGGGGTGAAGGTAAGTGAGCAGCCGGTGATGAACCGGTATCGGCATTCTGAGTCGGTGGTTGAGGATTTGACCAAAGCTAAGCCGACACAGGAAGGGCCTCTGCGCGGGCATGTGCTGGTAGCGGAGGATGCCAAAGGCAATCAGGCCCTCATCCGACTCCTGCTGGAGAAAATGGGGCTGGAGGTGGAGATTGTTGAGAATGGGCAGGAGGCCGTCGAACGAGCGCTTCAAGGAAAGTTTGATTTGATTTTTATGGATATGCAGATGCCGGTGATGAGCGGGTATGATGCTTCGCGGATGCTTCGGGAGCGAGGATGCCGGCTGCCGATAATTGCACTGACTGCCCATGCTATGAAAGAAGATGAGAAGAAATGTGTGGCTGCCGGCTGCAGCGGCTACCTGCAGAAGCCGATAGACCGGGGAAAACTCAAAGAAGTGCTTTCTACCTACCTTGCCGGAAAGGAAGATGATATGGACAAACAGGTGGACCGGATACGTTCGGAAGTGGAAAAGTTGACGGATTTGTGCCAGAGTGCGGTAGAGGGGCCCCAGGTGATTTCCGAGTCGAAGGCGGCCGACAGCACGCCTCCTCCGATTCGATGGGAGGACCTGTCTAAAATTTGTGATGATTCAGAAATATTGCAGGTGGTGGCCCAAACAGTGCTTGAAGAGACTCCATCAGTTCTTGAGCAGCTTCAGAAGGCGGTGGATTGTCAAGACGTGTCGAATGTTCAGCTGCTGGCCCATCGGATTAAGGGAACGGCTCGCAATATGGCGGCTGTGGAACTGGCTGAAAAGGCCTTTGCCCTTGAATTGGCGGCTAAGGGCAATCAGATGGCGAATGCTGCCTTTATGCTTGGGGAAATTCGGCAGGCCTTTGGGCGGCTGCGTGCGTTTCTGACGCAAGAAGACTGGATTGAACGGGTCAAAGGAGCAGACTCCGCCGGCTCATAGGGGCTGTGTCCGCGTCCGTTCGTTTTTCATCAGGGACGCGGTGTGTTTTTGAATAGGGCGGGCGGAAGGTCTCTTACAAATCGGTGTATTTGGTGCTTCGGCCTTTGGCCTTTTCGACGGGATATTTTTGATTGTTTATCTCGATTTTCCGGCGGGCTGCTTCAAACAGGTCAATTTCTGTTTCATGACAGAAATAAATCAAAAAAGCAAAGACATCGGCGACTTCCTCTTCGACTCTTTTGCGTTCGGTGTCGGTAAGGTGTCTGCTTTGCGAGGAGGGTTTCCATAAAAAGTTTTCAAGGAGTTCAGCGGCTTCGATTACCATGCCCTCCGCCAAGTTTTTGGGGTCGTGAAACTGGTGCCAGTCCCGCAGGCGGCGGAATTCAAGCAATTGGTTTTTGAGGTCTTGAAAGTCTATTTTCTTTCTTTCAAAGCAGGGCGGTGCTGAAATATCGTTCGGCGCGGTCGGGCAGGACGGTGGCGATGCTGCCTTTGATTCGTCGGGCGAGCTGACGGGCCGCCCAGACGTTGGCTCCGGAGGAAATTCCTACCAAAAGGCCGTGCCGGACGCTGAGACGGCGGGTTTCTTCGATGGCATCGTCATCGCTGACTTCTATGACTTCATCCACAAGAGAGACATCCAGAATATCGGGGATAAAGCCGTCGCCAATGCCCTGAATCTGATGAAGCCCCGGCTCGTGGCCGAGCAGGGCGGAAACATCCTTTGGTTCCACGGCGGCAATTCGCACATCGGGCTTGTGTTCTTTCAGGAAACGGCCAATGCCCTGAAGGGTGCCGCCGCTGCCGACACCTGCTGTAAAACAAGCGATATCGCCGCTCATTTGTCTCCATAATTCCACGGCTGTCTGTTCATAATGAATGCGGGGGTTATCGGGATTTTTGAATTGCTGGGGTACAAACACGCGGGGGTCTTCGGCCTGCATCTGTTCGACCTTTTCAATGGCTCCGGCAATGTTTTTGTCGGCGGGGGTGAGAATCAGGTCGGCGCCGAGGGCTTTGATGAGTTTTTTGCGTTCGACGCTCATGTTTTCAGGCATGACGATGCAGACCTTGTATCCCATCAGTCGGCCTACGAGGGCGATGCCGATGCCGGTATTGCCGGAGGTGGGTTCGACGATGATAGAATCGGGCTTGAGTTTGCCGCTGCGCTGGGCCCCTTCGAGCATGGCCAGGGCTACCCGGTCTTTAATGCTGCCGCCTGGGTTGAGAAACTCAGCTTTGGCGTAAATGGGCTGGCCTCGAAGCTGAATCAGGGGCGTGTTGCCAATTAAATCGAGAATATTATCTGTGAGCATTTTTAGGACTTTTTATTTGCTGCAGGATGGTCAAAGACCAGTTTTTTTACTTCGACGCCTTTGACGGCATTCAATTTGGCTGCCAGCTGGTCGGCTGATTTTTCGTCGTCGGTCATTTCGAGGATCAGCAAGCCGTTCGGAGAGCAGGAGCCGTCGTTGGCTTCGTGAAGGCCCAGCCGAGTTCGGATGCTGCAGCCGTATTCTGTGAGAAGACGCTGAACCGATTCGACCTGCTGGAGTCGGTCGGTAATATGTACCCCTAAAATGATATGCTTGGAGAGCGGCATAATCTTGTCCTTTCATAAAAAGACGCCCATTGTCTGTTTTTGTCTGTTTCTTAATTATAAAGTGGGATTCCTCTTTGGGTAAATCAGAAAATCTTTATTTTGGACCGAGTCTATCCGTTCAGGCGAACAGCGAAAAACAGGTGAAAAAAGCAGGGAAATCTGAAGATGATTTATTTTTCGAGGAAGTTTTCGAGCAGTTCAGCCGCCAGACGGACAAACTGAGGACACTCCTCGAAGGCCCCTGGTCTTTTGGATGCAGCCAGGCCTTCCGGTGTGCTCAGGTCAAAGCCGAGCAGTTGGCGGCAGTACAAAGAGCCGGCGTTCGCCTTGAACTGCTCCATGAGGGTCTGTGTTTTCCGGTAGAGGTCATATTTGGTATTTTTGTCTTTGGGATCGGCTGTGCCGTACCGTAGGCCGAGCACCAAAATTGCTCCGGTGAGTGCTCCGCAGATGCCGCCTGTGCGGCCGATTCCTCCGCCCAGCCCGGCGGCCATCTTTAGGGCCGTTTCTTCATCCAGTCCGAAGCGGCTGCACCAGGCAGCCAGAACGGACTGGGAACAGTTGAATCCTTCCTGAAACAAGGATACGGCTCGTTCTGCCGGGGTCATTGCTGTTTTCCTTTCTTGTTCTTTTTTGGTTGAGGGGCGGCGATGCCGTTCAGCGGAGACGTTTTTGGATGCTGGCCGCGTGGGCGTCGAGTCCTTCCGTCAGGGCCAGTCTGATTATGTCTTCTGCGCTGCGGCGCAGCTGTTCCTCGGAGTATTCAATTATGCTGATGGATTTGATAAAGTCGTTGCTGGTAAGGGCACTGAAGTATCGGCTGGTTTGTCGGGTGGGCAAGGTATGGCTGGGGCCGGCCCAATAGTCTCCGACAGCCACGGGCGAATAGGGGCCGATAAAGACAGCGCCGGCGTTCCGGAGCCGGTCGGCGATTTTTCGGCTTTGGGGGCCGCACTGCACCTGAACATGTTCGGCGGCAAATTCGTTGGCCCAGTCAACGGCGGCATCAAGGGATTGGAATACAAGGATTCCGCTGTACTCGAGGAGGCATCTGGCCGTTCCTTCAGCGCGATTCAGCTGGGGCAGCTGCTTTTCGAGTTCGGCCAGCACATTGCGGGCGAAAGGAAGCGAGTCGGTTACGAGAATGCCGGCGCCGGGATTGTGTTCAGCCTGGCTGAGGATGTCGGCGGCAACCCACTCCGGCTCGGCCTGCGAGTCGGCAATGATGAGTACATCGCTGGGGCCGGCAAAGGAATCGATATCGACCATGCCGTACACCTCTTTTTTGGCCAGTTGGACGACATCGTGGCCGGGGCCGACGATTTTATCCACTTTTGGAATGGTTTGGGTGCCGAAGGCCAGCGCGGCGACAGCGTGGGCTCCGCCGAGCCGGTACACTTCTGTGATATTCAGTTCATAACAGAGACCGAGGATGACCGGGTGGATACTTGCCTGCCAGCGGGGAGGCGAGACGACAACTATTTCCTGTACGCCTGCCGTCTGGGCGGGGACGGCTGCCATAATGAGTGTGCTCGGCAGGGGAGCACTGGCGCCGGGAATGCAAAGCCCCACTCGCTGAAGGGGAAGATAGCGGATTCCCGGATGAGAGGTTCTGCCGCCGATGAAGATTTGCGACTGGTAAAGCCGCACATTTTCAATGGCTTTGCGAAGGGATTGCAGAAGGGCGGGTTCAAGGCGGCTGTGTGCTTTTTTCAATTCTTCCGCTGAAATTCGGAACTCTTCCGGCGATAAGCGGACACGATCGAAACGCTCGCTGTACTCAGAAACAGCCGCGTCGCCGCGTTTGCCGACATCGGCGACGATGCGACGAACTGAAGCGGCCAATTCCTGCTTGTCCTCAAGAAATGCCCTCATTGAATGTTCTTTGAGAAGGCGGCTGATTTTTGTGTCAAAATCCGGCTGTCCGTGGATGAGCAGGATGGATTCCAATGCGATGTTCACCGGCAGTCTCCCGACAGAAAAGATTAGGGGGTAAAATTGCCATGGGTGTAGGTTGGTACCGCTCCCTGAAGAAGGAGGAAGTTTCGCCCGCGAAATGCTGTGATGATTCCGGAGACTCGATATCGGCGGCGCTCGAGAGATTGCTTGTGCTGATGTTCGATTTGTTCGAGGGTCCGGCAGGGCAGAAGGATGAAGGTGCGTTCCGAAATGTTTCGTCCGAAGCCGTCGAGGACGAACTCTCCTGCAGCGCCGAGGCGTGTGAAGCGTCCGGTGCGGCTGACCAGCATGGTGTCTTCCTGCACGGCGGCAGAGGCGGTTTTGGCCATTTGGCTGAAATCGGTTTTCTGGGTCGGCTTCATCCTTTGCAGGATATCAGGGGGAATTACCGATGATTCGTTGGGGTCGGCAGCGGCGCGGAGGATATTGACCATTTCTTTGGGGGCCGGTTTTGCGGTGTTTGTTTCTGCGTCAGGTTCGGGTGCGGTTTTTAGGGGAGCCGCATCGAAAACGTAAAGGAAATTGTTTTTTTGGTACTGGGTTACGACGGCGTCGATGCGGACAGCCACCTGTTTCTGTGAGCCGGCATACGAGAGAATCTTCTCGAGGGCGCTGCTGGGCAGAATGGTCAGTTCGGTTCCAGCGGGGACGGTTACCTTGCCGGCGGTAAGGTCGATATTGGGGAGAAACCGCCAGGCCTTGGTTTTTTCGTTCAGACGGGCGATGCCCTCGACCTGACGAAACTCCAGCCCTTCCGGCAGAAGTCGCGTGGATGATTCAGCGGCCTGGAGGCAGGCCGTCTGAACGGCTAAGGCGAGCATCAAAACAGGAATAAACGGTTGCTTGGTCATTAAATCGCCTCTTGAAGAATGGTCAGAGCGCGGCGGGGAGTGTCGGCAATAGAGACACAGCGGGCGCTTTTGGAGTCGGCTTCGGCCATCATCTGCACCAGCGGCTGCCAGAATGTTCCTATCAGAATAATGGGTTTGTCCGCTTCTCTGAATCCCTTGTTTTTGTGCTCCCAGACATCGGCCAGTTCGAGGAGGGTACCTGTTCCGCCGGCAAAGACGATGTAAGCGCTGCCGAGACGGATCAGAGTTGTCAGCCGTTCGGTGAGCGTGTCGGTTTGGATTTCATCGGTGATGTATTCGTTTGGGCCGCTGCGTTTGAAGGCCCGGCAGGTTACGCCGATGACTTTGCCGCCGGCGGCCGCTGCCCCTTTGGCGGAGGCCCGCATGATTCCTTCATAGCCGCCGTTGGCAATGGCAAAACTGTGCTGCGCCAGCAAAGCCCCCATCTGCTCGGCTGTTTTAAAGACTTCTTCGTGTTCGGCGGCTCGGCCGCTTCCGAACAGCGTGATGATGGTCTGCTGACGATTCATGATGGCCTGACCTTCTTTTTGATATAGTTCAGCAGTCCTGCTGAGAGGAGGATTTCACGTTCACGAGGTGAAAGCGCCAGACGCCCTTTGAAAACCTCACCTGTTGTACGATTGAAGATTTCTACCTCCTGTGCGTTTTGGATTGCGGCTGTCAAGTCCGGGATTTCAAGTTCGTCGCCTTCCTTAATTTTGTCATAGTCCGCCGGGTTGGTAAATTCGATGGGGACGATGGCAAAGTTAATAAGGTTGGCTTTGTGGATACGTTCGATGGACTTGGCCAGCACGGCTCGCACGCCCAGATACAGGGGGCATAAAGCGGCGTGTTCGCGACTGGAACCCTGTCCGTAGCTTTCACCGGCTGCGACAATGCCCGCCAGACCCTGTTTTTTCAGGTCGAGACATCGCTGGGCAAAGGTTGGTTTGCCTTCTTCATTGAAGCAGTTAAAAACATATTTGGAATATTCGGGCACATTGGAGCGGTATTTGAGGAAAGTGCCGGCGGGCATAATGTGGTCTGTTGTGATTTTATCGCCGCATTTGAGCAGGACGCGACCCTTGAGGTTGTCCGGCAGCGGTGCGGGGGATTCAGGCACGACGATGGTGGGGCCTCGCACGACCACGGCCGTTGAGATTCTGTCGGGGGGCAGCGGCGGGTCAATCATGGTGTCGTCGATGTGAAACTCTTTTGGGAATTTGACAGCAGGATATCGCAGACCGACCATTTCTTTGAGGGTTCGGGGGTCTGTAATTTCGCCGAGGATGGCGGAGGCGGCGGCGGTCTCCGGGCTGACAAGGTAACACTGGTCGCCTTTGGTTCCGGTGCGGCCGGGGAAATTGCGGTTAAAGGTTCGCAGGGTAACGACGCCGTCGCCTGGGGAAAATCCCTGGCCAATGCAGGGACCGCAGGCACACTCGAGAATGCGTGCTCCGGCAGCGATGAGGTCGGCCAGCGCGCCATTGGAGGCGAGCATCTCAAGGACCTGGCGGCTGCCTGGGGCGATGCCGAGTTCGACGGAGGGGTCAATTTTGCGGCCTTTGAGGATTTCGGCGGCTGTCATTAAATCTGCATAACTTGAATTGGTGCAGCTGCCGAGAACGACCTGCCCGATTTTTCGTCCGGCGATTTCTTCGACGGGTACGACATTATCCGGCGAAGAGGGACAGGCCGCCATGGGTACCAAGTTGGATAAGTCGATTTCAATCAGCCGGTCATAGGCGGCGTCAGGATCCGCTTCCAGCGGACGATAATGATGAGAACGATGCTGGGCTTCCAGAAACTGTTCCGTCATTTGGTCGCTGGGGAAAATACTGGTGGTCACGCCTAACTCGGCACCCATATTGGTAATGGTTGCCCGCTGGGGTACGGTGAGTACTGCCGCGCCCGGCCCGAAGTACTCTATGACAGAATCCACATTGCCTTTGGTTGTGAGGATACTGAGGAGTTTGAGAATCACGTCTTTGCTGGAGACCCAATCGTTGAGGCGGCCGGTCAGGCGGACGCCGATAACCCTTGGGCAGGTCATGTAAAAAGCCCCGCCGCCCATAGCCGAAGCAACGTCCAGCCCGCCGGCCCCAATGGCCAGCATTCCCAGTCCGCCGCCGGTGGGAGTATGAGAATCGCTTCCCAGAAGGGTCGCTCCGGGTTTGCCGAAGCGTTCAAGATGGACCTGATGGCAGATTCCGTTGCCTGGGCGGGAGTGATAAACCCCCACCTTTCGGGCAATGCTCTGGAGATAGAGGTGGTCATTGTGATTTTCCGGTCCGAACTGGGCCATATTATGATCGACATAGCTGACAGACAGCTCCGTGCGAACGCGAGCGATGCCCATCGATTCAAAGAGCAGAAAGGCCGTTGTTCCGGTGGCGTCCTGGGTGAGGGTTTGGTCAATGCGGATTCCAATGGGCTCGCCCGGCTGAAGCCGACCTTCGAGCAGGTGGCTTTGAAGGATTTTGCAGGTGAGTGTTTGACTCATTCTAAGATCCTGTCAATTCAAAAGTTATATTTTTTGAACTTTCATCTTTCTAAACTTTTATAGCATAAATAAAGAGATTTTACAAGCAAGGGGATTGATTTGTTGTTTTGAAAAGATTTTTTGAAAAGATTTGTGTAATAATAAGGGGCGTTTTTTGATGATGATTGTCCAAATATAGACAAAGTATCTCTGTAATGGAAAAAGTAGTTCTTATGGTTTTTGGGAAAAGATGGGTATGGGACCAATTTCGGGAAATCGAGTTGAAATAGAACGAAAAACAGGGAAGTACAAACTTCGCCGGAAGGGCCTTGCCGGTTTTACGTGGGAGGATATGGAGCGGCTGGAGCGTCTGGTTGAAAAAGGGCTTCGAGCGGTCGGCCTGTACCAAGTCGGCTTTCAGAATCTTTTTGACTTTCGCACAGAGCTGATTGAGACGGCTTTTGCGAGATTGCCGGACGCCTTTGACGGGTTTCGAGTGCTTTGGCTGTCGGATTTTCATATTGAGCCGCTGGAGGGGCTGGCGGAGGCGCTGATTTCACATCTTGCCCCCCTTTCTTTTGACATAGCCATCCTCGGCGGCGATTGTGCCTTTCATTATGACCTGACGGAGGCGGCGGTTGCGCGGATGCGGACGATTGCAGAGCCGCTGCTGAAACGGGCGCCTGTGTACGGGATTCTCGGCAATCACGACCGGTATGAAATGGGCAAAATCCTTGAGCAGTGGGGGGTGCGGATGCTTGTGAACGAGCATTGCCGGCTTGAACGCGACGGCCAGGTTCTTTATTTGACGGGGGTGGACGATTGCCATTATTTCAAGGGAGATGATTTGGATACGGCGGCTGAAGGGATTCCTTCGGACAGTTTTTCGATCCTCTTGTCTCATTCTCCGGAAATAATTCACAAAACAGACGGGCATTCCATTGATTTGTGTCTGTGCGGACATACGCACGGAGGACAAGTCTGCCTGCCGGGGGGCTTCCCGCCGGTTATTTGTGCCTCGGTGAGTCGGAAATATGCACGCGGACTATGGCAAAAAGGCCGTATGAAAGGGTATACCTCGCGAGGAATCGGTGTTTCCGGGATTCCAGTTCGCTTTTTTTGTCCGCCTGAGGTTACGCTGCTGACTTTACGGAAGGAATAGATACTTAAAGCGAGAGTTGCGCCTGCGGTGGATGGAACGAAACTGTAAGCTCTTTTCAGTTTGTTAAGTCGGTAAAACATTAAGTTGGGAAGAATTGGGCTTGACGGATTTTTCCAAGGAAGGTATATTTTGCTTTTGCTGCGGATGTGGCGGAATTGGCAGACGCGCAGGCTTCAGGTGCCTGTGGGCATTGCGCTCGTGGAGGTTCGACTCCTCTCATCCGCATTTTTTGCAAGGAGGTTATTGAGTCTTTTTGTCGGCTATATTTGACTGTTTATATCCTCTTTTTTTAACGATTTTCTGTGTTCAATTCCGATATTTTAGTAAAAGAAATGCTGAAATGGGTTGTTAAAATGGGGAATCTGTTGAGGTTTGGGAGATAAAAGATGGTCAACTGGCTGCTTCTTGCTGCAGCGGCGGGGCCGGCTTCGGATGGTGAAAGTCTGGTGCGCCAGACCATTGATTTGCTGTGGGAGCAGATTACCGGGCTGACGTGGTTTCAGGCCGTGCTGGCTATTTCGTTTGGGGTGGTTTATTTGCTTTATGGCTGGCGAATCTTCCGAGTGCTGGTGGTAATCAGTTTTGGGATGATCGGGATGTTTGCCGGGATGAAGGCGGGGGAGCAGTTTGGAAATCTGGTTGTTGGCGGACTGGCAGGGACGGCGATCGCGGCCTTTTTGGCTGTGCCGCTGATGAAGTGGTGTGTGAGCATTCTTGGGGCCGCCGCAGGGGGGATTCTCACCAGCGGCATCTGGTATGCCTGTCAGCTGCCTGAACAATATATCTGGGCGGGGGCCATTATCGGAATTGTTGCGGGGGGAATGATTTCCTTTATTCTTCTGAAGGCAGCGGTGATGCTGTTTACCAGTTTGGGGGGCAGTCTGATTACAGTGGTTGGGGTTTTGGCGCTGCTTCATGAGTATGAGATGACCCGGCCGGAGCCGACTCGCTATATTGAAGACTTAATTTATCTGCATCCGTGGTTTCTTCCGACGGTAATTATTGTGCCGACGCTGATTGGGATGTTTATTCAGCACAAGTTTATTCAGCACTCCTCCAAGTGGGATTTGAAGTAAGCTGTCTGTTGGGCAGGCATTTTTGGTTTGAATGATTCCGTTTTGCTGCCGGTTTGGTGTTTCTACGGATTTGCGTCAGTCTGGGATTTCTGCTGAATTTTGGACCAGGTATCTTTGAGGATGACGGTTCGGTTGAAAACGAGCCGGCCTTCGGATGTGTCGGAGTCAGTGCAGAAATAGCCGAGCCGTTCAAACTGCCAGCGGTCGAGGGGTTTGGTGTTTTTTAAAGAGGGTTCGACCTTGCAGCCGGTCAGGATTTTGAGGGAATCCGGATTGATATTGACGGTGAAATCCTGCTCTTCGGGTGCGTCTTCGGGGTTTTCTTTTGTAAAGAGATGCTCATAGAGCCGCACTTCGGCATCGAGGGCGTGGGCAGCGCTGACCCAGTGGATTGTGGCCTTGACTTTTCGTCCGTCGGGGGCTTCTCCGCCTCGGGTGGCCGGGTCATAGGTACAGTGAAGTTCGAGGATATTGCCGGCGGAATCTTTGACGACGTTTTCACATTTGATGAAATAACCGTAGCGCAGACGGACTTCCCGGCCGGGCGCCAGGCGGTAAAACTTTTTGGGCGGGTTTTCCATGAAGTCATCCTGCTCGATGTACAGTACTTTGGAGAAGGGGACCTGGCGTGTTCCGGCGGCTGGATCTTCGGGGTTGTTAATCGCTTCGAGCATTTCAGTCTGTCCGTCGGGATAATTGGTCAGGACGACTTTGAGAGGATTGAGGACGGCCATGACACGCGGCGAGGTTTTGTTGAGGTCTTCGCGCAGGCAGTGTTCGAGGAGGGCATAATCGACGGTGCTGTTGAATTTGTTGACGCCGATGACCTTGCAGAAATTGCGGATAGCCTCTGGGGAATAGCCGCGTCGCCGCAGCCCGCTCAGGGTAGGCATTCGAGGGTCATCCCAGCCGCGGACGTAGTTTTCTTTGACCAGCCGCAGCAGTTTTCGTTTGCTCATCAGGGTATAGGTGAGATTGAGACGGGCAAACTCAATCTGACGGGGATGATGGATGCCCAACTGGTCCAGAAACCAGTCGTAAAGCGGCCGGTGATTTTCAAACTCGAGGGTACAAATTGAATGGGTGATTCCCTCGATGGAATCCTCCAGGCCGTGCGCCCAGTCATACATTGGGTAAATGCACCACTGATCGCCGGTGCGGTGATGAGTGGCGTGAAGGATGCGGTACATCACAGGGTCGCGCATGTTCAGGTTGGGATGGGCCATATCGATTTTGGCTTTGAGGGTTCGCGAGCCGTCGGGAAATTCGCCTTTTTTCATCCGTTCAAACAGGTCGAGATTTTCTTCGACACTTCGGCTGCGATAGGGGCTGTTTTTGCCCGGCTCGATGAGGGTGCCTCGGTATTGGCGGGTTTCCTCGGCGGACAGGTCGCAGACATAGGCCTTGCCTTTTTTGATGAGTTCTACAGCCCAATCATACATTTGCTGAAAATAATCGGAGGCGAAATAGAGACGGTCTTCCCAGTCCCATCCCAGCCAGCGGACGTCTTCAATAATGGCATCGACATATTCCTGGTCTTCTTTGGAGGGATTGGTGTCGTCAAAACGCAGGTTGCATTTGCCGCCAAACTCCTGAGCAATACCGAAGTTCAGGCAGATACTTTTGGCATGGCCGATGTGGAGATAGCCGTTGGGTTCTGGGGGGAAGCGTGTGTGGACCCGTCCGCCCCAGGTGCCTTTGGCACAGTCTTCTGCAACGATTTGGCGGATAAAATCCATCCGCTGGATTGAGTTTTCCTGGTTTTGTGTATCCATTACTGCAATTTTCTTTTTCTGGAGCTGTCTTGTTCTGAAATCACAGGTCTTTGTAAAGCACACTTGGATTATGGAGTTATAACCTTATATTTGTTTGTGTTTTTTTCAACAAAAAGTTTTCAGAATCCTGCCCGGCAGAAGATTTTTGAGTGTGCGTCTGTTTTTGAGGGGGGAGGATTGAAGTTTCTTGACTTCTTGTGCAGGATGACCTACCTTGTTGGGTTTACTGCAGAAACTGAAAATAGAGGTCATTCTATGGTTGTAACACGATTTGCCCCTTCGCCGACAGGGTATCTGCATGTTGGGGGGGCGCGGACAGCCCTGTTTAACTGGCTTTTGGCCCGCAAAACCGGCGGCAAGTTTATTCTGCGCATTGAGGATACGGACTTGAAACGGAATACTCCCTCGGCCACCCAGCAGGTTTTGGCGGATTTACACTGGCTGGGGATTGATTGGGATGAAGGGCCGGAGGTGGGGGGGCCAAACGGGCCGTATTTCCAGTCGCAGCGGAAGGAAATCTATGATTATTATGTCCAGAAACTGATTGCCGAAAAAAAGGCCTACTACTGTTTTGATACAGCGGAAGAAATTGAGCGGCTTCGGAAAGAGGCCCAAACCAACAAGCAAACTTTTCTTTATCCTCGGCCTCAGCGTTTTCCGGAGCCGGAGGAGGCCCGCCGGGCGGCTGCGGAAGGTCGGCCTGTTACGGTACGGCTGGCGGTAACGGAAACGGAGCCGATTGTTGTGAAGGATTTGCTGCGGGGAGAGGTGGTTTTTAACCCGGCGGAGATTGGGGATTTTGTGATTTTGAAGTCGGACGGCCTGCCGACTTATCATCTGGCGGTGGTGGTGGATGATGAGTTGATGGGAGTTACGCATGTGATACGGGGTCAGGAGCATCTGATGAATACCCCCAGTCATATGCTGCTCCAAAAGGCCCTTGGGTTTCGTACGCCGCAATACCTGCATCTGTCCGTGACTGTCAGCGAAAGCGGGGGTAAACTTTCGAAACGGGAACGCCCCGAAACCCTGCGGAAGGCGATTCTCCAGTCGGATGCTGACCTGGATGCCTTAGCTTGGGCGGGCGGCTTGAGCCGGCAGGAACTGGATTTGTTTTTGTCTGGGGAGAAGATTCCGGATATGCCGGCCATTGATGCGATGGCGACCTATCTGGGCATTCATTTGCCGGAAATTAATGTTGTAGATTTTCTGAAAAGCGGCTATCTGCCGGAAACGATGGTCAATTTTCTGGCCCTTTTGGGGTGGAGTCCGGCTGACGGACAGGAGATTATGGACCGGCAGACGCTGATTGCGTCTTTCGATTTAAACCGGCTTAATAAGTCTAACAGTTTTTTTGATCGGAAAAAGCTGCTGGCTTTTAATACGGAACATATCAAGCGGGTGCCTGCCGATATGCTCGTGAAGCATTTTCGAGTTTTCCTGGAGACGGTCGGCTCGCCGGCAGCCGCGGCTGACGATGCGATGCTGGGCCATCTGCTCCGCATTAATGAAGGGGCGCGAACACTGGCTCAGATTGAGGAAAAATGCCGGTTTGCCTTTGTCGCTGATGAGGCGATTGAGTATGACCCGGAGGCAGTCAAAAAGGTATTGCGAAAAGAGGGGGCAATCGATATTCTTAAGACGATTGCCCAGCGTCTCCAAATGCTCGAGACGTTTACGGCTGAATCGCTGGAGGCGATGCTTCGGCATCTGGCGGAGGAAAAGCAGGCCGGCTTGGGGAAGATTGCCCAGCCGCTTCGGGTGGCAATCACCGGCACCACCATCAGCCCGCCGATTTTTGATGCCGTAAACTTGCTGGGACTGGAACGGACAATAAAACGGATTGAGCGGGCGGTTCAGCTTTTTGGTCAGGCGTAAAGAAAGGGCAGGCAATGTCATTGCTGGTGACTGGTTCAGTGGGGATTGATACGGTGCGTACACCGTTCGGGTACAATGAAGACTGCATTGGCGGTTCGGCAGTGCATTTTACCATGGGGGCGGGGATATTTACGGATGTGAAGTTTTTGGGTGTGGTTGGAGAGGATTTTCCATTTGACCTGGAAGAAATCTTTCAGGGTCGACAGGTGGATTTGAGCGGTCTGGAGGTGCGAACGGGCAGCAAGACGTTTCGCTGGTGCGGTTCGTATCAGGGAGATATGAATGAGGCCCGCACGGAGTCGGTGGAGCTGAATGTGCTGGCGGAGGAGCCGCCGCGGATTCCCGAAAGTTATCGGGATTGCGAATATGTCTTTCTGGCTAATACGGCGCCGGCGCTGCAGATGGAACTGCTCAGTCAGCTGGGCAGTCCGGCCTTTGTGGCGGCTGATACGATGAATCATTGGATTGTAACGGCCAATGATGACCTTAAAGAACTGCTGGGGCGGATTGATATGCTGATTCTCAACGATGGAGAAGCGCGTCTTCTGACGGGCCAGCAGAATCTGATTACGGCTGCCAAGCAGATTCTTGAAATGGGACCGCGGTTTGTGGTGATTAAGAAGGGCGAACATGGCTCGATGATGCATACGCGGGAGGGAGACTGTTTTATTCTGCCGGCCTACCCGACCAAGGTGGTTATTGACCCGACGGGAGCGGGGGATTCCTTTGCCGGCGGAATGATGGGATATTTGGCTCAATCGAACCGCGTCGATGTGATTACGCTGCGGAATGCGATTGTGTACGGGACGGTGGTGGCGTCGTTTACGATCGGAGATTTTTCGATTTATGGGATTCGGTCTGCGACGCAGGAGATGATTGAGGAACGGTTTGACTTTCTGCGGAAGGTGACGCAGTTTTAATCGGCTGATGCTGGCAGGAACTTGGATGCGGCTTTTTATCGCGGTGGATATAGATGCTTCAGTTCGTCGGGAGTTGGAGGCCGTTCAGCGGCGTCTGCGTCAGAATTTGTCGGGCCGAGGGTTCAAGTGGGTTCATCCGGATTTGATTCATTTAACCCTGAAGTTTCTGGGTGAGGTGCCGGATGCGTCGGTGCCGCAGGTTTGCCAGGTGGCGCGGGAGACGGCTGCCAGGCATGGGGCCTTTGAACTGCGGGTGCAGGGACTTGGGACCTTCGGAAGGCCGCCGCGGGTGTTCTGGGCGGGGGTGCAGATATCGGAGGCGTTGTCGCTGCTTCAGGAAGACCTGGAGAGGAATTTTGAGAATGCCGGCTGGCCTCGGGAGGAGAAATCGTTCAGCGGACATTTGACGCTGGCACGGCTCCAGGACCCGAAGGCAGGCAGTGAGATAGCACGGTTTGTCCAGCAGCAGCCGTCTTCGGTTTTCGGAGATGTGTGGGTGGACGAGCTGATTGTTTATGAAAGTCAGCTATCTTCGAAAGGGCCGGTTTATACACCTGTTGGCAGATATGATTTGATCGGATAAGAACAACCGTCTGGAAAAGGGGAAATTGAATGGCGAAAAAGAAGACATCAGAAAAAAAAGAGGCGTCGGCTGGTCCTGAAAAGCCGGCTACGAAATCAGACGCCCTCGATCGGGCAATTGCTCAGATTGAAAAGCAGTACGGCGCCGGTTCGATTATGAAGATGGATGACAGCAGCCGCTGCCGGATTGAAGGGATTTCCACCGGTGCGCTGTCGCTGGATTTGGCCTTGGGCGGGTCGGGGGTTCCTCGGGGCCGTGTGATTGAATTTTATGGGCCGGAATCCTCCGGCAAAACGACGCTGGCCCTGCATGCGATTGCCAATGCTCAGAAAGCCGGCGGTGTGGCGGCCTTTATTGATGCTGAGCATGCCCTGGATCCGACATGGGCCAGAAAATTGGGGGTTGATATTTCCTCGCTTTTGATCAGCCAGCCCGACACGGGTGAGCAGGCGCTGGATATTGCGGAGATGCTGATTAAATCCAACGCGGTGGATATTATTGTGATTGATTCGGTGGCGGCCTTGGTGCCGGCGGCGGAGCTGCAGGGGGAAATGGGGCAAAGTCATGTCGGCTTGCAGGCCCGCCTGATGAGCCAGGCACTGCGGAAACTGACAGGAGCTATCAGCAAAAGCAAAACCTGTCTGATTTTTATTAATCAGATTCGGATGAAAATCGGCGTGATGTTCGGCAATCCGGAAACGACGCCGGGCGGCAATGCCCTGAAGTTTTATGCCTCTGTGCGTGTCGATATTCGGCGAGTGGAGACCCTCAAGAACTCCAAAGGGGAGGCCATCGGAAATCGGGTGCGGGCACGGGTGGTCAAGAACAAACTGGCTGCTCCGTTCAAAGCAGCGGAGTTTGATATTCTTTTTGACCGCGGAATTTGTGCGATGGGAGATTTGCTGGATTTGGCTGCGGAGTGCAATGTGCTTACCAAAAGCGGGGCTTGGTATCTGTACGGCGATCGCAAACTCGGTCAGGGCCGCGACAACGCCAAACTTTATCTGGAGCAAAATCCGGATTTTGCAGAGGAGTTGAAAGAAAAAATCCTTGCCGCCAGGGGATTGGCGGAAACTCAGACGGAATAAGCAGAGAGAACAAACGTGCACAGTTCCAACGACATTCGAAAGACCTTTATTGAATTCTTTCAAGAGCGCGAACATCAGTTTGTCCCGAGCTGGCCGGTTGTGCCGGTCGGCGATGATACGCTGCTGTTTACCAATGCAGGGATGAACCAGTTTAAGGATATTTTTCTTGGCTTTCGCCAGCCGGCGTACAGCCGGGCAGTGAACAGCCAGAAATGCATCCGTGTCAGCGGCAAGCACAACGACTTGGAAGAAGTCGGTCTGGATACCTATCACCATACCTTCTTTGAGATGCTGGGCAACTGGTCGTTTAACGACTATTTCAAGGCCGAGGCAATCGAGTGGGCATGGGAGCTTCTGACGAAGGGCTATGGAATTGACCCGAACCGGCTTTGGGCGACGGTGTTTGCCGGAGATAAAGAAGAGGGCTCTGAACCCGATGAAGAGTCAGCGGAACTTTGGAGGAAGATTACACTGCTTCCAAAGGAGCGGATTCTGTTCTGCGGTCGCAAGGATAATTTCTGGGAAATGGGCACGAGCGGGCCGTGCGGGCCGTGCAGCGAAATTCATATTGATTTGGGGCCGGACCGGTGTGATATGCGGGATGTGAGCGGTCATCTGTGCCGGGTCAACGGCGGCTGCTCCCGGTTTATTGAATTGTGGAATCTGGTTTTTATTCAGTTCAATCGGCGGGCGGACGGTGTGCTTGAGCGGCTGGGGGCCAATTATGTGGATACCGGTGCCGGTCTGGAGCGCATTACGGCTGTTCTGCAAAACAAGCGGAGTAATTATGATACGGATTTGTTTTTGCCGCTGATTCGGGCAGCGGAAGAGCTGGCAAAGATTCCTTACACGTCGCAGCTGGGCAAGAAAACGGATAATGCCTATCGGGTGATCGCCGATCATATTCGCACCCTCACCTTTGCGATTACAGACGGCGTTACGCCGAGCAATGAAGGCAGAGGATATGTCATCCGGCGGCTTCTGCGTCGGGCGGCTCGATTCGGGAGGATGCTTAATTTACGTGAGCCGTTTCTTTATAAATTTGTCGGGGTGCTGGTCGAAATGATGGGTCAGGCCTATCCGGAACTGAAGGAGCGGAGAGAATTTGTCAGCGAGGTTATCGAGGCAGAAGAAAAATCGTTCGGCAGGACCCTTGACCGCGGGCTGGAGTTGTTTGCGGCAGCCGCAGAAAAAGCGGCCTCAACCGCCGAGCGGATGATTTCCGGCGAGGATGCTTTCCGGCTTTATGATACCTATGGTTTTCCGCTGGACCTGACGGAATTGATGGCCCGCGAGCAGGGCTTGAAGGTGGATAAAGAAGGGTTTGAGCGGCTGATGGAACAGCAGCGTTCGCAAGCCCGCGCAGCGCAGAAAGGCACTTCGCTGAACGCTTTTCTCAGCGGGGTTCAACTGCCTTGTACGGATGATTCCCTGAAGTATGAGACAGAACAATGTACAGCGCAGATTACGGGCTGGATTGACGAAGAAGGACTGCATACGGAGGGAAAAATTCCGGCACAGTCGGGTTCGCTGGGACTGATTCTTGACCGCACGTGTTTTTATGCGGAATCGGGCGGCCAGGTGGCCGACAGCGGGCGAATTGAGGCGCCGGAAGGAATTTTTACGGTGGAGACGACGGAGAAAATCGCTGATTGCGTCATTCACCGCGGCAGGATGACGGCTGGTGTTCTGGAGGTGGGCCGGACGGTGACGGCGATTGTGGATGCCGGACGCAGGCAAACACGGAAAAATCATACGGCAACCCATCTGCTTCAGTGGGCACTGCGGCAGGTGCTTGGTGAATCGGTTCACCAGCAGGGCTCGCTGGTTTGTCCGGATTATTTCCGATTTGATTTTACCTGGCCGAAGGCGCTGACAAAGGACGAAATTCGCCGGGTTGAAGAACTGGTGCAGATGCGGATTGACGAAGATCATCCGGTTTATACGGCGGTGCTTCCGCTGGAAGAGGCCAAAAAGGTCGGCGCTACGGCCTTGTTCGGCGAAAAATACGGGCAGGAGGTGCGAGTTATTGCGATTGGAGCCCATTCCAAGGAAACGCTGCCGCAGGCCTTCAGCAAGGAGTTTTGCGGAGGGACGCATGTAGAACGGACGGGCTTGATCGGCGGTTTTGCGATTCTTAAGGAAGAAAGTATTTCGGCGGGTGTTCGAAGGATTACGGGTTTGACAGGGCGGGCCTTGATGGAGTATCTGCACAACCGCAGTCGAATTGTGGATGAGTTGACGGAGATGCTTAAGACGCCTGCCCAGGAGATTGCGGCCCGTGTAAGAAAACTGCTGGAAGAGAATAAAAATCTGCAAAAGCAGATGAAAACAGCCGGCGGGCGGGGCGGCACGGACGTGCTTTCAGAGGCGCGCACGCTCCTCGAGAAGGCCCAGCGAATCGGGCAAACGGCGGTTGTTGTGGGGACTGTGCCGGCGGCACCGGTTGAGCAGCTTCGTGCCGCAATCGACAGCATCAAGAAAAAGGCCGGTTCTGCGGTGGTGGTTTTGGCGGCAGCGGAAGAAGACAGCAAAGTGCTGCTGCTGGCAGGGGTTACGGATGACTTGATTGAGAAGGGGCTGAAAGCGGTAGAGCTGGTTCGCCATATTGCTCCAATTGTCGGGGGGGGCGGCGGCGGCAGGGAGCAGATGGCTCAGGCCGGCGGCAAAGACCCATCCAAACTTCCAGAAGCTCTCGAGAAAGCCAGAGAGTATATCATGGAACGGCTTTAAAACCGTTTCGAGGGCGGGTTTTTCACAGCAGCATTTGAAACAATAAGGGTACGGCTATTTCATCTGCCATTCAGCAATATCGGCTTTTGCGGCAAGAGGTGGACCGCATTGCGGCAGGTCTCCTGTCGATTCATAGAGGGGAGATTGCCTGTCGGGCGGGATGTACGGACTGCTGCCGAAATCTGTCGGTCTGGCCCGTTGAGTTTTGTGCGATTTTGGACGAGTTGCGGGCGGAAGGTGCTGCCAAGCCGACATTTGATGAGTCGGCTTCCTGCGGTTTTCTTAAAGATGGCTTCTGTCAGATTTATCCAGTTCGTCCGCTGATTTGCCGCACTCACGGGCTTCCTGCGGCATTTGAGGATGACTCGGCGGCGGAACCGGAGATGGCTGTCTCCTTTTGTCCGAAGAATTTTGCGGGATGCGACAGACAGACGCTGACATTCGGCCCTGACAATACCCTTAATCTCGACTGGCTCAACGAGCAGTTGAGCCGGATTCATACTATGTTTCTGGAGGAGTTGGCGCAGGAGAATCTGCCGGCGCATTGTCGGGTGGAATTGAGGGAACTGATTGATTTTCTCTGATCAGGCAGTTTTGGATTCCCTGTTTTTTCTGCAGAGAAGGGCCTCCAGATCCTTGACACCCACGGCGGTAAAGTCCTTGAATACGGCGGCTGCATCCCAGGCCTCTTTCTCTTCCTGAGGGCTGCCGTCGGCGGTAATGACAATGTAAGGCATACCGGCCGCCCGGGCGGCTTTGAAGCCGGAGGGGGAGTCTTCAAATAAGATGCAGCGGCTGGGCGGCAGGCCCAGTCCTTCGGCGGTTTTCAGGAGTACTTCCGGGTCCGGTTTGCCCTGGCGGACGTCACTGCGGCAAAAAACAGCTTTGAAATAAGGCCTTATGTTCAGGCCGTCGAGAATAAAATCCACGTTTTCTGTGGGTGAGTTGGATGCGGTTCCGCAGGGAACACTGGCGGACCGAAGGGCTTCAAGGAGGTCGATCAGGCCGGCGGCGGGCTTCATAACAGGCCGATAGAGCCGGCGGTAGAGGGTTTCCTTTTCCTGTTCAATTTGTCGGATAAACGATTCATCCACATTGGGCCCGAAAAGATTCTGAACAATCTTGTCATTGCTGCGGGCGTGGATTTTCTGATAATATAATTCGGGATTCATTGGGATATTGTATCGCTTGCACAATTCAAACCACGCCTGGCAATGGGAGGCCGTGTTCGGCACCATGGTCCCATCCAGGTCAAAAATAACGCCCCACTTGGCTGGGGTTTGCTTATTCTGCATAGTATGGCTCCAGTATTTCGTAAGAAAAGAACAATATTTTATCTTATTGTGCTGTCGAATGCAAGGGGGAGAAGGTCAGAGTCGACTCTTTATGTCTTCAATGATCAAGCGGAGGGTGTTTTCAAGAGTATAGGTTGGCTGAAAGCCGATTGCCTGGCGAATCCTGTCTAATGCAGGTACTCGGCGAGACATATCATCAAAGGGCCGTCCGAAAGCCTCCTCGTAGCTTCGATAGACCTTGATGCTGCGGCTTGCGGTCATCGAAATAATCCGGTCAGCAAGGTCTTCAATAGAAATTTCCTCGTCTGAACCGACGTTAAAAACCAGGCCGGGAGCGGCAGGGCAATTCAGGAGGTCCTCGAGGGCCCGGACAACATCAAAAACACAGCAAAAACAACGCGTCTGCTTGCCGCTTCCGTAAATTTCGACAGGTTCATTGCGAAGGGCTCTTTCGATAAATCGGGGGATTACCATTCCGTATTGTCCGGTCTGACGAGGCCCTACTGTATTGAAGAGCCGAACAATCACAACGGGCAGGTTGTACTGCTGATGATAAGCCAGGCCTAAAAACTCGTCGATGGCCTTGCTGCACGCATAAGACCAGCGGCTGAATCGCGTGCTGCCGAGAACAGTATCATCGTCCTCGTGAAAAGGGATTGCCTCGCTTTTGCCATAGACCTCGCTGCTCGAAGCCAGCAGTACTTTCTTGCGAAAACGGTTGGCGGCTGCCAGAACCACCTCTGTGCCGTGGATGTTGGTCTCGATTGTGTGAACGGGGCGTTCGACAATTAAACGGACGCCGACAGCGGCGGCCAGGTGGACAATGACATCGCAGGATTCGGCCAGCTGATTCATCAGGGCTTCGTTGCAGACTGAATCGAAGACAAACCGGAATTGGGGATTCGGCAAGACGGCCTGAATGTTCCGAAGATTGCCGGTGCTTAAATCGTCGAGAGCGGTAACGGTATGGCCGCCCGAGAGAAGCGACTCTGCCAGATGGGAACCAATGAACCCTGCTCCGCCTGTAATTAAATAGTGCATATTTGCCCAATCAGAACCAATACCGATAAAATCAAGTTATTCAACAGATATAAAAATCTTTACCCTACCTGCGGGCAAAAATCAAGAAATCCTTGAAATTGAGGGGGGCGGCGTCCGGATTAAAAACCGGTCCGGCGGGGCAGGTTTTATGGGTTAGATGAGCGGGACTTCGTAATGGGAGCAGAATAACTCACGCTGGATGGGGCCGAGGAAAAATCGGCCGTCCTGGCCGATAAAGTTGGCAATCTGGTCAATCTGCTCTTCGACAAAGCGGCTCTCGTTGGAGACAACGGCGATCCCTATCAGGGCGAGGCGTTTGTTGTCGTGGGCGGCAATTTCTGAAACAGAGGCGTTAAAGCGGCTGCGAAGACGTTCGATGACGCTTTTGACGATGCGGCGTTTGTCTTTCAGCGAGCCGAGGCCGTGCAGATGGATTGGAACTGTCATGGTCCCGATAATCATTCGTTCGGTTCTCCTGCGGTATTTTGGGGGGGAATAGGGGGTTGGCGAAAAGAAGAGGGCAGATGGAAATCACGAGTTGGTTTTTGGTCAATGCCGCTGCGGGCATGGCGAATCTGGTTGGCGGTCGGGTTGAGTGCCGCTGCCGTGTCTTTCGGCTGATAACTGTGATTGAAACCATTAAACATAGAGCCATTTTATCCTAAGAGGGAGGGGAAAGTAAAATTCCTTCTGGTTTTGAGGTGTTCGATAGAAATTGCATAGGAAGATGAGGGGAAGGTGTTTTTGGTGAGGTTTTGGGGCTGGTGCATCGTGGGGGGCTGGGTTTTCCAAGGGTGTTTGGCGGGGGTGTTGTCAAAAATGGCTGTTTTGCGGGTTTTTGGGCTGAAAATGGGGTTTTTGGGGAAATTTGCGCACCGCGGCGCGCAGGCGGCGCGCATTTTAAAGCCACCTGAAAACGGCCGCGCGCATTTTAAAGCCGGATTTTGGACCTGCGGAGGCGTCGGCGCGCATTTTTGAGCCAGTTGAAAAGGGCTGCCGAGGGGGTTTGGGGGAAATTGCTGATAATTCAATTGATGCACAGATTTTTGAACCAGTTGGAAAGGATTAAGGGGCAATTGGGGATAATTCAATGGAGACGGGGATTCTTGAGCCAAGTGGGAATGACTGAGAGGGAGCAATGGAGAGGAAGTGGAGGGGAAAAGCCGGAAACAATGGGGCAAATGGAGAGGGTTTTGGGCGGATAAGTGCTGTCGGGTTTTGCTCCTTCTGCTGCCCATTTTAATTCCTTTAGTTCCTATACCTTGCGGCTCCGTGGGGCCGAATGTCTGCTCCTTCGTCAGTACAGGGGGTATTATACCATAAATGATTTTGAAATCAAGGAAATGTTTGGTGATTATCAAACTTTTTTGGCGGGCAGGCAGAGCCGCGGTTTTGGAAAGAATGAAGAGTGAAAAGGGGAATAGTCGAGGAAGCGGGTCGGGTTTTTTGGGGTTTTGGGTGAAAAATTAAACAGAAAATGGGGGAATGGCTTGCCGGAGGGGGTTGGTAGGGTATAATAAGGGGCGGTGTACGGCTGCTTTGGAAAGACATCGAAAAATCGGAAGGAAATAAACAAGGGGTCTGCTGGGTTTTGGAAGGATGCCGGAGTTTCTGGGGCTGAGGATAGTTCTATGGTAAATTGATTTGAGGAGGATGAAAAGCAGATGATTATTCTGATCTTTTCACAGAAGCATTGCAGGGGACGCCCATTACTTGACGAAAAGCTAAAAAACATATCATATTGTTGGAAGTCCTAAACATAGAAATGCTCTAATGAACGAGGGTGCATTTAATAGGACATATACAGGAGAATCGCTGTGAAAAAACTATGGTCCATATCAACAACAGTTAGAAATCCTGAAAGATTGCGAGCTTTTTTAAGTGTATTAAAACAACTTGAAGGTTCAATCTTTAACAAGGAAACGCAGAGCAAGTACCAAATTTTGCTGATCAAAGAGAGAGTGTATAAACCCAAGAATATTCCTGAAAGATATCGTAGAATATTTGATGATTATGCAAAAGAACTGCCTCTTGATATAGCTGAGGCTATTTTCAGGAATCAGCAATATGAAGATCCGCCCATGAGAGGTCGCCAGTCAGTTAACCCCTTAAATAAATTAGGTTTTTGTATTGCTAAAGAATCATGTGGGCCTATCATAATAACAGAGCTTGGAAATAGGTTTATTGCTGAAGATGCGGATATAAGTTATGTGCTCTTTAAAAGCCTTTTAAAATTGCAGTTTCCCAATCCCATCTCCCCTGCTTTTAATGAAAATATCGGTTTCAATATAAGGCCAATGATTGCTGCTATGCACTTGCTGCGACAAACAAATGGCTTAACCCAAGAGGAATTTTCTTTGTTTATCCCAACACTCATTAATTACCAATACATAGATACATATCATGCCAAAATTATGGAATTGAGAGGGATAAAATCTGCAACCCAACGCGCAGAATATATAGAGAAATTTTTGACTGATTTTTATGGCGTAGAGAATTTAAGCGAAACACAGAAGAAAAATCCCTCCGAATACGGAGACAATATCATGCGCTATTTTAGGTTAACAAAATATTTTAGAGTTGATAAAGGGATAATTGGACCTTGGAAAATTATTTTAGAGCCTACAAGAAAAAAAGAAATTGAACAAATTTTAACGATTTATGATGGGAAGGCATTAAAGTTTGACTTAAAGGGGTATATTGGTTATATGTCAGACATAAACAAACCCGAATTGCCGTGGGAACTTGATGCTGAGAAGTCGATAGAGGTAATTACGTCATTAAGAAGCCTCATACAAAATCAATATGAACATGGCCCTTCTTGCCTAAAGAAGCAGTTTCAGGAAAGATATGGAACCATTATGAATATAAAGGTAGAAGAATTACCGCTTTTGCAAAAAGAAAAATATATAAATGATCTAAGACGCCTCCATCTTGATTTTATTCAGTTTGATAAAGATATTAGGATTAAAAGAAACGCGGATGAATTAAAAAAATATATATGCATATTAAATAGCCCAAGAGAATATCGTGCTCTTGAGCCGGTAGATCTTGAGTTTGTGATTTCGCAATGTTTTAAAATCATTAATGACGAAATTAGCATTAAGCCTAATTTTATTACGGATGATGAAGGGAATCCTATTGGACATGCTCCAGGCAACAGGGCTGACATTGAAGGCTATTATCGTAGTTTTAATATTATTTTTGAAGTGACATTAGATGTTTCAAGAGCACAGGTGTATCGTGAGAGCGTTCCGGTTATGAGACATTTAAAGAATTTTGAAGAAAACAATCAGGACAAGCGGAATTTTTGCGTTTTTATTGCACCGAAAATCCATGATGACACGGTGAACTATTTTTGGATAGCATTAAGATATGGATTTGAGGGGACTAGACAAAGAATCGTACCATTAAATTTCAGCAGTTTTTTAATGGTATTGGATTCTATTGTCAGTGTTATCGAAAACGGAGAAGGATTTAGTCATCAATCTTTATATGATCTGTTTGATAATATCGTTTCGTTCGCAGATACCGTTAGTACTAGCGTTGAATGGGTAAGAGGCATCCCTCGTTGCATCAATGATTGGAAGTTGCTGATAGCACAAAGGAATTAAGAATGCTAAACCATATATTCGTCGGAGATTGTATTACAATCATGGATGAAAAGATTCCTAAAAGTAGTATAAATTTAATATATGCAGACCCCCCCTATAATTTATCCGGAAAATCTCTCTCTTTAATTAACAACAAGACAGGCGGTCCTTTTTATAAAATGAACAAAGATTGGGATATATGGACTGAGGAAGAATATGTCAATTTTACTCATCTCTGGATTCAAAAGGCTTGGGATGTTCTAAAATCCAATGGAAGCTTGTATGTATCTTGCACTTATCATAATATAGGTGAAGTAATAGTTGTTGCTAAAAAGATTGGATTCCGCCTCAATAATATCCTAACATGGTATAAAACTAACGCTATGCCAAGTATAACAAAAAGGACGTTTACGCATTCAACTGAATATGTATGTTGGTTTGTAAAAGGGAAAAACTGGGTATATAATTATGATATGTTAAAAGAATTAAACCCTTATAAAACTAAGACAGGCCAAAAAAAGCAGATGCGTGATTTTATTGAAATGCCTATAGTGCAAGGTAGAGAACGATTGAAGGGTAGTGATGGGCGAGCATTTCATCCTACACAAAAACCTGAGAAATTGTTAGAATTAATAATTACCGCTTCTTCAAATAAGGGTGATGTCATACTTGATCCCTTTTTTGGCACTGGCACAACGGGGGTGGTAGCGCAACGATTAAGAAGGTGCTGGGTAGGTATTGAAAAAGATAAAGATTATGCTCATATAGCTGAGAAAAGAATAAAGGGATATTATGATTGAAGATTTTTCTTTATTTAATGATGATTGTATCAACGTGCTTAATGCGATGGCACCTCAAAGTATCGATTTGATATTTGCCGATCCTCCCTATAATTTATCTGGCAATAATAATTTGACGGTTCGTTCTGGCAAGCCCGTTTTGTGTAATAAGGGTTCTTGGGATGAAGTTGAAAATCTTCACAGTTTTAATCTAGAATGGATTAAAGCATGCGAAAGAGTTTTAAAACCTCAGGGAACAATATGGATTTCGGGAACGTTGCATAATCATCCCTCAATAGGGGTAGCACTTAAAGAGATAGGAATGTGGATAATTAACGATATTATATGGTATAAACCAAATGCTACACCTTTATTGTCTCGGAATCGCTTGGCCCCTTCAACCGAATTGATATGGGTTGCTAGCAAAACAAAAAAATATTATTTTAATTATGATGTTGCAAGAGCGTTAAATAATGGCAAGCAAATGCGTAATTTGTGGATTTTACCAGCGAAAAAGCACGTTACCAGCCATCCAACAGAAAAACCACTTGATTTACTGGAGCGAATAATCCAAATTGGTTCCAAGGAAGATGATGTTATTTTAGATCCATTTTTGGGCTCTGGTACAACTGGGGTTGCTGCAAGGAAATTAAAGAGGAAATTTATTGGTATAGAGATTGATGAGAATTATTGCAGGATTGCTCATGAAAGGATTATTGGGGCTTACAGCGAAATAGGGACAGGCTCTCTTTATGATGAACCTCTCCCCCTTGTCTAGGCAGGAAAACGGTTTTATTTGGTTTTTCCAACGCCTGCTTGTGGATATCAGAATGGTGTTTTGGTATCCACAAAGGTTTTTGAGGGTCATACAATATCCGCTAAAGAGAACATAAGAGATATTTTTTGCCATTTGCAAAGAGGCCTTTCCTGAGGCGAGGGGTGGCGAAATAATCTGTATACGTGCGAAAGATTTCTGACATTCCCCAGCAAAGTTCCCTTGGCTCAGAGGTCAGCGGTTCAAAACCGCAGGGGGGATGTCTTTTTATTCTGCGGTTTTGGGGTGATTGTGCTTGCAGTCTTTGTGGTGAGCGTGTAAGTTAGTTTTGTTGTTTGGTTTTGTTCAGGAGAGGTGGCCGAGAGGCTGAAGGCAACGGTTTGCTAAACCGTCGTACGGGTGCTAGCCCGTACCGCGGGTTCGAATCCCGCCCTCTCCGTTGATTTTGGGGGTGCGTTTTTTGGAGTTCGCTTTATTGTGAGGATTGTGGAGTTATTTTATTCGCTTCAGGGTGAGGGGCGCCTGGCGGGTGTTCCGAGTGTTTTTGTCCGATTGGCTGGGTGCCCTGTCCGCTGCCGATGGTGCGATACGCGGTATGCGTGGGATTTTGAAGCGGGGCAGGAATCTACGGCCGAGGCGGTTGAGAAAGAGGGGGCGAAGTTCGACACCCGCTATTGGGTTCTTACCGGCGGAGAGCCGATGGTTCAGCGGGGTTTTGAGCCGTTTGCGGGTGCAATCGGGCGGGCGGGGCGGCATATTACGATTGAAACGGCGGGGATTTGCTATGTTCCGAATTTGCGGTGTGATTTGATGAGCATCAGCCCGAAATTGTCTAATTCAAGAGGGGGAATGTCCGGCCAAGGAGATGGGGCGGGGTCATGGCTTCGTTTGGATGTTTTGAAGAGGTTGATTGGCGAGTATGATTATCAGTTGAAGTTTGTTGTGGAGCGGCCGGCGGATTTTGATGAAATTGCGGATTGTCTGGAGAAAGTGGGGGATGTGGACCCTTATAAGGTTTATCTGATGCCGCAGGCGGCCAGCCGGACGGAGTATCTTGAAAAATCGGAATGGATTGCTGAAACCTGTCTGAAAACGGGTTTTTCGTTTTCGCCGCGGCTTCAGATTATGCTTTGGGACGGGCGGGCCGGCCGATAGAATCGGGCGGATTTGCGAAAAATACTTGCCAAAATCGGCGAGCGGCGTACAATTAGGATAAAGCCCAGGTGGCGGAATTGGCAGACGCGTCAGGTTGAGGGCCTGATGGGGGTTACACCTCGTGCTGGTTCGACTCCAGTCCTGGGCATTTTTTTTGGTTGGGGGGTTTAAGCGGACATTTCATATCCTTTTGTGCGGGGGCTAATGGGGGAGTTCCTGAACAAAGTGCGGATTTTTTTGGTAAAAACAGGGGGGCTGGGGATAGATATTCCTAAGGGGGAGCGGCGATATATGCGGCAATCTATAAGGAAATGAGAATGCAGGAACAGGAGCAAAATCAGGAGCAGTTTTTGCGGCTGCTGATGCTGAATGACCGGCGTATTTATGCCTATATTCTGTCGCTGGTTCCGAATGCGGCCGACGCGGATGATATTATGCAGGAGGTGTCGGCTGTGATGTGGCGGAAGTTTTCGAGTTTTCGTTCGGGGATGGATTTTGTGGGGTGGGCGCTGACGATTGCGCGGTATCAGATTCTGTCTTATTTCAAGAAGAAGAAAAGCAGCCGGCTGCGTTTCAGCGAGTCTCTGGTGAAGGAGCTGGAAGAGGAGGTTCAGCGGGTTATTCCTGAGATGGACCAGCGGATGGGCGCGATGAAGCGGTGTATGGATAAACTGGTTGGTGCGGATCGGTATATTCTGAAACTTCGTTACGAGAAGGATTTGACTCTTGAGAATATCGGGGCTCATATTTCGAAGTCCACGCGGGCGACGTATTATGCTCTGGTTCGGATTCATCGGATGCTTTTGCAGTGCATTAAGCAAACCCTTGCGGAGGAGGCGGTGCAATGAGCGGGCTGCCGAATCACTTTTATGATTTGGTTCTTGCGTGCCTTTACGGGCTGGCGGATGAGGAGCAGGCGGCGGAATTGTCGGCTCTTCTGGAAAAGGATGCGGGGGCACGTCAGGAATATATTGATTTTCTCTGCATGTATGCGCATCTTCACCGCCGGAAAGGGGCTTGTTTGTTTGTGGAGCCGTCGACGGATGAGACTCTTCTGAATGAGTATGCGTGGAAGGTGCTGGCGGAAGAAGAGAAGAGGGCTGAGGCGGTTTTGGTGGAGCGGTTTGCGGAGGAGCCGGTGGCTGCGGCGGCCGGCGGGCGTGAGGGGTCGCGGCGTGCTCCGGTGAGCAAGTTGTCGATTTATTCGCTGATTTTGTCCACGGCGGCTCTGATTTTTCTGATTGCGTATGCTTATCTTTCTCCGGATCGGGGCGAGGCGGCGAGTGTGGGCAGGTTGAGCCGGACGGCCGATGCGGTGTGGCAGGGTGTGTCGGGGCATAATATGGCGGAGGGCTGCGAGGTGTATCCCGGGCCGCTGAAACTGGTGAAGGGGCTGGCGGAAATTACGCTGGAGACTGGGGCGAGGGTTGTTTTGGAAGGCCCTTGCTTGGTTACGGTTGAGACGCCGCTGCAGGTGTATCTTGCGGAAGGGCGGCTGTCGGCGCTGGTGAAGGGGGGCAGCAAGCAGGCGTTTGTGGTTCGTTCGCCGACGGCCAGCGTGGTGGACTACGGGACGGAGTTTGGGGTTTTCGTGAAGCCGGACGGGCAGACGGAGGCGTATGTTTATGAGGGGATGGTTCAGATGCGGGATTCGTCTGATCCGGTGCGGTTTTCGAAGAGTATGCTGCTGAAGAAGGGGCAAAGCGGTGTTTCGGATGGGCAGGGGCGGTTGTCTGATTTGCCGGTGAATCCGTATCATTTTGTTCGGGCCGGGGATATGGAGGTGTTTGAGCAGGCCCGCAACATCGGGGGTTATTACCGGTGGCGGTCGTGGGTTTACCGTGTTCATCGGGAGGATTCTTCGCTGGCGGCCCATTACTTTTTTGAGCGGGACCGCGGGGATGAGGACTGTCTGATCAATGCGGCGGGCCAAGGCAGGGCGGCGTCGGGGCGGTTTGGTGATGCGGGGCGGAATAAGCCGAGCTGGGTGCCGGGTCGGTGGCCGCAGAAGGAAGGGGTTCGTTTTGAGCGCGGGCGCAACCAGGCGATTGTGATTCCTGCGGAGCCGTCTTTGTCGTTTGTGCAGCCGCTGACGATTTCGACGTGGGTTTATTTTCCGGAGAAGGGGCGGTGGGGAGGACATTTGATTTCGTGCCGTGAGAAGCACCGGATTAACTATCAGTTTTCGCTGTTTGATGATAAGTATGTCTATCGGTATCAGCAGAATCGCTTTGAGTTTCGGCAATACGACGGGGCCGGCAAGTCCGGTTTTTACAGTCAGGTTTTTGTGCCGCAGGACGGGATGTGGTATCACTTTGCGATGGTTTTTGACGGGCGGGAGGTTCGCTTTTATGTGAACGGGGAATTGTTCCAGGCCGCTCCGTACGCGGGGATGGATAAGGCGGCTCCTGCGGAGATTGTGCTGGGAGCGATGAAAATCGACGGTTATGTTCTGCCGGAGGGGGATTTTGACGGGGTGGTGGATGAACTGATGCTTTTCCGACGCTGTCTGTCGGGTGCGGAAATACGGGATATTTATGAAAACGGGAAACCATAGGAAGGAAGAAACGATGTTTCGAGAACACTCTGTCAGGAGGGGTTTTACTCTGATTGAGCTTTTGGTGGTGATTGCGATTATCAGTCTGCTGCTGTCTATTCTTATTCCGGCTATTGGGAAGGCGAAAGATTATGCCAAGCGGATTGTCTGCTGCAGCAATGTTCGGCAGGTAGGGCTGGCGCTTCGGAGCTATACCAATGATTATGATGATAAGATGATGCCGCTGTATTATATGGGCGGAAGCGTTACGCCCGGGACGCTGTATGATCCGTCGGCAAGCGGTTCCTCCAGCGGTGTGACCAATGTAAAACCGCAGCCCTATAATGGGGTGATTACCCATCAGGGCAGTCTGATTAGGAACGGGCGGCCGATTTCGTATCATCTGGGGGTTCTGCATGAGTTGAATTATTTTGCGGACCCGAAGGGGTTTTATTGTCCGGCACAGCCCGAAATCACGGATTATCCGTATCCCTATTATTATGAGGCCTATACCCGAGAGGGTTTGTGGGGGTCGTATGTTCCGGTGTATAGCGGGAATGCTTTCGTGAGGACGTCGTACAATTACTGGATTTATGACAAGAAGCGCTACAGCCAGTTGGGGATTCGGCCGGTGGTGGTGGATAATCTGCAGGAATGGGAAGTGATTCCGCATCGGCAGAATCGCAATTCGAATTCGGCTCCGCAGGGGGTTTCGGCCCTGTTTGGCGACGGGCATGTGAGTTTCTGCATGAACAGGGATATTTTCAGTGATGATACGTGGAATAACAAAAACCGAAGCGGAGACGGCTATTCCAACGGGCCGGGCGATGATGTTGCGACCTTTGAAAAGATTCTGCGGGCTATTCAGGGAAATCAGTGAGAATCGGATTGTTCCCTGAGGCAAATGAATGGGAATGTGAAGTGTGTGCAGTGCGTGATGAAATGTAATGGATGAGAGCTGCCTTTGTTATCCTGCGGCAAAGGGAGAATGCGGACGGTGCAGGAAGAACCTTAATTGTTTTGGAGGAAAGTGTGATGAAACGTATCGTTGTGCTGTGTCTGGCCGCCGGACTGATTGGTCTGAGTCAGGCGGCATTGATTGATGATTTTCAAAGTTATCAGGCAGGTCTGATTCGAGATGGGGTGACGGGAGGGGTTTGGAAGGAAATTACGGCGGGTTCGTCGTTTGCCAAGATTGGAGAAGAGGACGACAACCGCTTTCTGCAGACCGGCTGGAATGGCGGCGGGCGAGGGGCCTACCGTTCGATTCCGGCGATTGCGAATACCTGCTCTGCGGCAACCTTGTTTATGCAAATCTACGCCATCACCAGTTCTCAGGATACGAGTATCGGATTGGCTGATGTGGTAACCACTTCCGCTGCAACATGGGGAGATTTCGAGATTCAGATTGTGCTGGGCAATGGAGATGATGCAGAGCATATTAACCTGCGGGCTCGGGACGGGGGTACGGTGGAAACCTACATGGCGCTGGAACTCGGCCAATGGTACAACATTTGGGCGGTGATTGACCAGACGAACGATTGGTTTGACCTGTATGTGACTACCGGTAAGGATTCCGCCGTGGGGAAATCTCCTATTAATCCTGATCCGATCAACTTTCGAAATGGGACGACGGCGGATTTGGCCTATTTTCTGGCCTTGACAAACTATCGGGATATGAATTATCGGCTGGACAACATTTATTTGACGGAAGGGGTTGATTTGATCAATCCGACGCCCGAACCGTGCTCGCTGGTGCTGCTTGGGATTGGAGGACTGGCTGCGGGGATGCGGAAACGGTAAAAACGGCTGCGGGAGGATTCCGGAAAGGCCTTTAGAAGGGGGCTGTTTCCGTCGAAAAAAGATGACGGACTGTGTTTGGCGGTAAAGAGAACAGCAGGAGAAATTTGCAGAGGGGTGTGAGCGCAATGGCTGCTGTTTGGAAATCGGATTTGGTAAAGAGACGGATAGTTCGTTAGGAAAGGGAAAACTATGAGAGAAAAATTTTTCGTAATGATGCTGTTATTGGGGCTGATCGGTTCCGTGCAGGCAGTCCTTGTGGATGATTTTGAAAGTTATCTGCCGGGTGTGATTACCCAGGTGACAGGTGGGAAATGGGTTCCTGTTTTTGGCGGGGCCGGCACGGACCCCGGTGCGGATTCGACTGTTCGGCAGATTGCCGTGGACCCGACCAATCCGATGAACCAGGTTATCTACGTGGAAACAAACAATGCCGGGCAGTATGGGATGTACGGTGTTATTCCTCCCGAGGCGGCGATTAAGGACAATACGGTGGGGACGCTGTTCCTCCAGTTCTATGTGACGACGACGGCACTGGATGAGTCTTTCGGGTTGACTTCTATTGATGCACCGACATCCGGCGGGTTCGGCAATTTCAATTGTCAGGTGGCGCTGGTTCGCGGGAATCTTCTGGTTCGCAATGGCGGAAGTTCCACGACGGTGGGGACGTTTCAGGCCAATACGTGGTACTATGTCTGGATTGTCGTGAATAACACGGCGAATACCTATTCGGTTTATATCAAGAATACGCCCTCTGACGCGACGGCGGCCGACCGTGTGGCTCAGGACTTTGCCTTCCGCTCCGGCAGTACCGATGGGGACCTGGACCGCTTTTACACCATTGCGAATTATGGGTCTAACATTACAGCGGGTACGCGGCTGCATTTTGACAATATTGTTACCAGCCCTGGGCAGAATTTGTCCATTTATGTTCCGGGGTCGGCGTACAATCCCTATCCGGCTAATGGGGCCACCCAGGTTCCTTTGGATGTGACGCTGTCCTGGAGTACGGGTATGGACCCGAGCAATCCGTCGCAGTTTAATCCCAACATTACGCGGCACTATTTGTATCTTCGGTACACGGAGCCCAACTTTTTGGATGTGACACCGATTGTGATTCCTGCTACGGGGGCCACCGCTTCTTATACTCCTGCCATGCCGCTGGAGGCAGACAGGACTTATTACTGGCGCGTGGATGAAAGCATTCTTGATTCCTCTCCGAGGGATCCGAACACGATTAGGGGTCCGGTTTGGAGATTCAACACGATTCCGGCAGTTCCGTTTATTGAGATTCAACCGAGGGAGGCACGGGTTGACGGTTCGGATCCGACGCCGCCTCCGGCTGAGTTTACAGTGGTTTACCGCAGCGTGCTTTCGCCGGCGAGTTCGACGTGGAAGAAATATGTGGATGGTGTGAATGACGTGAAACTTACGTCCGGCAGCAAATACACTATTGTCCACACGGATACGACTTCTACGCTGCTTATCCATAATCCGGGTCTTGATGATCAGGGCTGGTATTATTGCGAACTGAAGAATACTGAGGGGACCAGTGTTACCGCACATGCGGCTCTGATTGTCAATCGCGTGCTGGCGCAGTATGATTTCGAGAACAATTTCAATGATACAATGGGCGAGAATCACGGAGTGGGCAAGGACTATGCCGATCCGAATAATCCTCTGGCCGGCCCGACTTTTGACAGTGTTGACGGGATTGACGGGGCTTATGGTGTTTTCAACGGCCTTGGGGAATATGTGGACCTTGGGAGTTCTGCTTATCCGAAAGCCGGCTTTACCAATGGTATGGCCGAAGGGACGATTCTGTGCTGGGTGAAGCCGACGCAGGCGGGTACCGTTCTGCTGAACTATAATGACGGGGCGACGACGGGCTTCGGCTTTTCTGTGAATGCGTCCTCGAATGCCCGTCTGAACATTCGCGGCGAAGGTTTGCAGCAAGAGTATCAGGAAATCGGGACGGCGGAAGGCCGGCCCGGGATGACCGGCTTCAGTCTCTATGACGGGCGGTGGCATTTGGTCGGTGCGACGTGGAAAGAAGGGGATACGCTGCGGATTTATGTTGACGGCGAGCAAGTGGCTTCTGTGACAGCCGGCAAGCCCGATCAATATCTTCCGTGGCAGCGCGGTGTTCTGATTGGCGCCAGCCGGACCGCAGATGATCGGACTGTTTTGACCAACTTCTTCGGCGGTGCTGTGGATAACCTGCGGGTCTATAACTATGTTGTTTCCGGCACTACGATTGCGCAGGAATACGTGGACAAGTCGGGTCTTCGACCTTGCCTGACACCGTCTTTTGATGGCAATGCGTACAATTTTGACAATACGATTAATTCGTATTGCCGAGTGGACCTGGCTGATTTTGTGATTTTTGCTCAGAATTGGCTGGCTTGCGGTCTGTATCCGGATTGTCAGTAAGGTTTTAAGAGGAAAGGGCAGGCGGGATTATGAGATTCCTGTCTGCCCTTTTTTTGTATTAAAAACACTTGCGGAAAGAAAGAGGAAAATTATATAATCAGGTTTTCCGTTGGTGAAGAGATTCAATGATTTGGTTGGTTTTTTGGGGTATTTGGGGGGTTCGGAAATCCAGCGATCCTGCCTTTGGGGGGTCGGATAATGACGATTTATCAGAAAGGGTGCAGGAATGCGAAAGACCGCTGTAATTTTAGTTATTCTGGGTCTATTCTGTCTTTTGCGGGCCGTTTCCATAGCCGATATTTTTATTGAGAACGGCGTTCAAACCTATCCAAGTCTAAGTAATACGACGGTTTCTATGACCGGCCGGTCGGAGCTTCATCTGACCGACAGCACGGCTCCCCTGACGAATTGTGTGATTCATCTGAATTCGGCGGATGCGTGGCTTTTTCTGGAGTCTATTAAGCCCTCTACTGTGAACAGCAGTGCCTATCTGAGCCAGATTCGGGTTAATGGTGCGTCGGCGGTTCTGAACAGCAACATCCGGATTGTCGAGTATGAGATGGGGTCGGTTGTGATTCCGCATTCGCCGAGTTATCAGCCGCTTCAGGTGTTCAGCAATGTCTATTTTACCGGCAGCACGATGAAAATGGGGCTTTATACTTATTATCGGACGTCGCAACTTGGTTCGATGAATGATTCGATTCGTTCTTTCCGGCTGAAGCGTGGCTATATGGCGACTTTTGCCGCCAATGAAAACGGGACTGGGGCGAGCCGGGTGTATGCGGCCAAGGATAAAGACCTTGAAATTGGGGTTATGCCGGCGGATTTGGAAGATGGAGTTTCGTTTGTGCGGGTGATTCCGTGGCGATGGCCCACTAAGAAGGGCTGGTGCGGCGGCATAACAGAAGCAGCGGCTTTGAACTGCACGTGGCGGTATGACTGGGATAACGCGGCCAGTTCGACGCTGGATGTTGAGTATGTTCCGATGCGTCACAACAGCAACTGGAACAGTTATGCCAACATCAACAACAAGCAGAACAGCACGCATGTGCTGGCGTTCAATGAACCGGACAAAAGCGATCAGGCCAATATGAGCGTTGAGGATGTGATTAATGCGTGGCCGAATCTTCTGGCGTCGGGGCTTCGGCTTGGCTCGCCGGCACCGAGCGACGGCGGCTTGAGCTGGTTGTATAATTTTATTGACCAGGCGGATGCGCTGAATCTGCGGGTGGATTTTGTGGCGGTGCATTATTACAAAAATAACTGGACGGCAAACCAGCTGGAAAACTGGCTGCGGGGGATTCACGAGCGGACGGGGCGGCCGCTTTGGGTTACGGAGTTCAATAACGGCTGCAACTGGACTACACCGCATCCGACGTATGAACAGAATGCTGCGAAGATGAATGAACTGATTACGCGGATGGCTGCCCTTCCTTATGTGGAGCGGTATGCGGTTTATCAGTGGTGTACTAATCGGGAGATGTTTTATTCGGACAGTTCGCTGACGCCGGCGGGTATTGTTTATCGCGACCATGTTTGTCCGGCGGCTAATTCGCTGGATGTGAATTTTGAGTGCATCGGCTATTACCGGTTTGATGAGACAAGCGGCACGAGTGCGGCCGACCTTTCCGGGAAGGAAAATACGGGGACTCTGAAGAACGGGCTGAGTTTTGATTCGAACCGGGTGGGGGGTGTTTTGGGGACGGCTTTGCGGTTTGACGGGGTGGACGATTATGTTCAGCTGCCGAGCGGGTATTATGAATTCGACAATGGGTTTTCTGTTTCTTTCTGGGCGTATCCGACGGCGGTGAAGAATTATGCCCGATTTATTGATTTGGGCAGCGGGCCGAACGCCGACAATATTTTTGTAGGGCGGTATGGGACGACGAATGATTTGTTTGTGAAGGTTTATAACGGTTCGAGCGGCGGGGCGACGGTGCAGGCCGCCGGCGCTATTGCCCTGAATACGTGGCAGCATTTTGCTGTGTCCATCAGCAAGCGTTCGAGCAATAATGTGAAGATTTATAAAAACGGCGAATTGATTCTGACGGCTACGACGAGTGTTCCTCAGAGTGCGACGCGTACCGCCAATTATATCGGCCGGAGCAATTGGAGTGCGGATGCTTATTACCAGGGGGATATGGATGATGTGCGGATTTTTGATTATCCGCTGAGCCAAAGCGAGGTGTCGGCTCTTTATCTGGCCAAGGGGAGCAGCCGGCCTTACGGCGGGGCGGCGGCGGTGATTCCGGGACGGATTGAGGCCGAGCAGTTTGATGCTGGTGCGGCGGGGGCGGCTTATTGGGATACGACGATTGGAAACAGCGGGGGGGCTTTCCGGACGGATGCGGATGTTGACATTCGGAGTATTTCAGATTACGGCAAGGGGTCGGCGGTTTCCCAGATTGCCGGCGGCGAGTGGCTTCATTATACGGTAAGCGTTGCCGAGACGGGTGTTTATTGTTTGTATTTTCGGGCGTCGTCGGTGTCGGATTCGATTCCGGTGACGGTCAAACTGGATGGGGCGGTCATCGGGACGGTGGAGGTTACCAATACCGGTTCACTGGACACGTTTCAGACTTTTATGCTGAATGATTTGCCTTTGACGGCGGGCAGCTGGCAGGTGCTGAGACTTGAGTTTCCGGTTGGGGGGCTGGAGGTTAACTGGATGGAATTTCAGAAACAGAATAGTCCGTGGAATGGGGTTGTCCACACGCTGCCCGGTCGGATTCAGGCGGAGGATTTTGACTATGGGGGTCCCGGTTATGCGTATGCTGATACGACGGCGGGCAATTCCGGCGGGGCTTATCGAACTTATGAATCGGTGGATATTGCTGCGATTACGGATAACGGGGCCGGCTATGCGGTGGATGATGTGGAGAGCGGGGAGTGGCTGAGTTATACGGTCAGCAGCCGTGCTGATGTGAAGGATTTGTATGTGCGGGCTGCTTCCGTTCAGGAGGGAGGGCAGGTTCTGGTTTGGCTTGATGATGAACTTCTGGCGACGGTGGATGTGCCGAATACCGGTTCACTGGATAGGTGGAGAAATGTTGTTGTGCCGTCGGTGGTGCTGCCGGAAAAGGCCCAGGCCGTTCTGAAACTTGAGTTTGCGGGGAGCGGCTTTCGAGTGAACTGGATTGATTTCTGCAATCGGATACCCTATAAGGGGGAGCCGATTGTCCTGCCGGGGATTCTGGAGTTTGAAGATTTTGACATTGGCGGATTGAATCTGTCTTATTATGACAAGACGGCAGGCAACGGCTATGAAGAGTACCGGCCGGATGAAGATGTGGAGATTATGGCGATTACGGACGGGGTGAGCGGCTATGGGGTGTATGCCGAGGGGGGCGAATGGCTGGAGTACACGTGTTCTGCGGAGCCGGGTTTTTATACTCTGCGGATTCGGTGTGCGACTTACCGCTATACCGTGCAGTCGTTTACGGTGTCGGATGAGACAGGGGTTATAGCGACGGCTACGCTTCCGCCGACGGGGGGCTGGAGCACGTGGCAGAATGTGGTTATTCCGGATGTGTATCTTTCGGGCGGTTCGGAGAAGGTTCTTCGATTTACTGTCGGCGATGGTGTGGTCCTATTGAATTATGCGGAGTTTGTGCGGCAGTATCATGCGGCGGATTTGGACCGGACGGGGATAGTGGACCTGGAGGACTTTTCGGTGCTGTCGAGCCAGTGGCTGGGCGAGCCGAATGAGCCGTCGGCTGATATTGCTCCGGCAGGGGGCGACGGGTGGGTGGATTTGCTGGATTTGGCGGAACTGGCTGAAAACTGGCTGATTATGCAATAGGTGAAGTTGCGGGGAAACGAAACAGGCATGGTTTGTTTGTAAGGGCATCTTTGATGAAAACGGCAAAAACTCTGATGGTTGTGTGGCTTATTGCTGCGGCGGCGAGTGTTGGGACGGCGCGGGGAGCGAAGGTGCGGGTTTTTACAGCCGGCCGGGAGGGGGGACAGATGGAGACGCGGCCGGTTGAGTTTCATCGAGGGGAGCGGGGTTCCTATCGGGCGGTCGCGGAAGAGGCCTTCTTTCCAAGTGAAGCGGGGGAGCCGGATATTCCGTGGCAGGTGGTTCGTGTGCTTCTGCCGCCGCAGGCGGAGATGAATGATTGGACGCTTTATGTTGAGGGGCGTTATGAACTGATTGAGGGGAGTTGGGAGATTCAGCCGAAGGCGCCTTTGGGGACGTGGGACCCGGAGGGCAATTCTGTTTTTCTTTGGCCGGAGGGGCGTCTGATTGCGGATGGGTATGACGTTGATATTTACCGTCGTGATGCTTTCTGGCCGCAGGAGGGGTATCGGCTGGTTCATCAGGGGCGGCTGGAGGACTGGCAGTTTGTCGAGGCGGCGATACCGCTGGTGCGGTACAATCCTGCAACCGGACAGGTTCAAGAACTTCAGGGGGCGGATGTTTGGGTGGATTGGAACCGGCAGGTGAAGGGGCGAGGGATACAGGCGGGCCATGCCGGCAGGAAAATCGATGTCCGTCGGGGCCGCGAGCGTGCCAAGGCGCTGGCGATTAATTTTGCAGCGGCGGCGGCGGACTATGATGCAGCGGCAGAAGAGACCGCTGCGGTGGCGGCGACAGAGTCGTCTGTTTCTTCGGAAGAGGGTCAGATTGGTACGGCCGGCGTCAGCTCGAAGGGGTATGTGATTCTTACGACTTCGTCGATTGTGAACAGTTCGAGCAAACTGGCGGATTTTGCTGCTCATAAGAGAGGCCGCGGGTGGACTGTATCTATTGTAACGGAAGATACATGGGGGGGAGGGACGGGACCGACGGCGGCTGTTCGTATCCGCAACTGGCTGCGGGCGAATTATGTTTCTAAAGATATTCTGTATGTGCTGCTGATCGGCGATCCGCATCCGGATACGGGGACGGTGCCGATGCGATGGTATGATGACGGTCGCGATGGGGGTGCTCCTACGGATGCGATGTATTCGGATTTGAGTTCGGTGGACGGGTGGGATAAATACTGGGAGGTGGTTGTCGGCCGCATTCCGAATTACGGCACTATCTCGATTCTGGATGCTATTCTTCAAAAGACGATGGATTATGAAAATTCTCATCAGGTTATGTGGCGCCGCAACGGCTTGCTGCCGATGGTTCCGCTGGACGATACGACGCCCGCCTATCAATGCGGGGAGCAGATTCGGGCTCATTTTTACACGCCCAACGGGATTTCTTCGACGCGGATTTACAGGAGTGATTACGGGTTGAATCCGGCGCCGGAGTATTTGCTGTCTAACCGTTATCCGGCGACGGAGTGGGGCAGCCGGCCCTATGGATTTGTGACGTGGCTGACCCATGGGAATGAGACGCTTGCCAGTGAGGTGATTGATACGGGCAATGTGTGGCGTCTGAATGATGCTTATCCGAGTGCGGTGTATCAGGGCTCCTGTCAGAATGCCTGGCCTGAAAACAATGCGAATCTGGCTTACCGGATTCTTCAGCGCGGGGGGATTACGACGGTGGCGGCGACGCGGAACAGTTTTTATGATGTGGCGCAGACGAATTTTGCCGGGGGCGGCAGTATCGGTACGCTGGCGTATCGTTATACGCGAAATATGGTGGTGAACCGGCAGACCTGCGGGCTGGCGCTGGCCAATGCCAAGCAGCAGGATTATATTTATCCGCCGAATGCCACGCGGATGACGCTGCACGGGGACCCGTCTGTTTTTGTGCTGGTGGATCCGGATTTCACTTCGCCGACGCCGAATCCGATGACCTGGCAAACCGAGCCGTATGAGAGCGGGATGGGTTCGGTGACGATGCAGGCGTCCACGGCAGTGGATGGGGAAGGTGCGGATGTGCAGTATTATTTCCAATGTACTGCCGGCGGCGGCTCTGACAGCGGCTGGCAAAGCAGCCCGGTTTATACTGATACTTCCGTTGTTTCGGTGAGCAGCACCTACCGGGTTAAGGCCAGAGACTGCAGCGACAATCTCAACGAAACCGGTTATTCCACTCCAGCTACGGCGGTGCTGCAGCCCTATCCCTATGGGAAACAATTCTGTGCGATACCGGGCAAGATTCAGGCCGAACATTTTGATGTCGGCGGTCAGGGTATTACGTATTTTGATACAACCAGCGGCAACTCGGGCGGTCAGCTTCGCACACGGGAAGATGCGGATATTGTTTCTATCAAGGATGGGATTTCGGATTATGCGATAGACAATATTGATGACGGGGAGTGGCTGCTCTATACGGTCAACTGTTCGGGCGGCACGACGGATTTGTATCTTCGTCTGGCTTCGGCGCAGGATGGGGGGCAGGTTTTGGTTTGGCTTGACGGTGAACTTCTGGCGAGGGTGGATGTGCCGAATACGGGCTCGCTGAGTGTGTGGCAGAATGCGGTTGTTCATGATGTTGTGCTGCCTGAATCGGCCGGTGTGCCGCTGAAACTTGAGTTTACGGGCGGCGGCTTTCGGGTGAACTGGATTGCACTGGTGAAACAGATGCCTTATTCCGGCAGTCCCATTCCGCTTCCCGGGCGGCTGGAGTTTGAAGATTTTGACATCGGCGGATTGAATGTGTCTTATTATGACACTTCGGTCGGGAACGGTTATGAGTTATACCGGCCGGACGAAGATGTGGAGGTTATGTCGATTATGGACGGGGTGAGCGGCTATGGGGTGTATGCCGTGGGGGGCGAATGGCTGGAGTACACGTGCTCTGCGGAGCCGGGTTTTTATGCTCTGCGGATTCGATGCGCGACTTACCGCTATACCGTGCAGTCGTTTACGGTGTCGGATGAGACGGGGGTTATAGCGACGGCTACGCTTCCGCCGACGGGGGGCTGGAGCACGTGGCAGGATGTGATTATTCCGGATGTGTATCTTTCGGGCGGTTCGGAGAAGGTTTTGCGATTTACTGTCGGCGATGGTGTGGTCATATTGAATTATGCGGAGTTTGAGCGGCAGTATTATGCGGCGGATTTGGATCGGACGGGGATAGTGGACCTGGAGGACTTTTCGGTGCTGTCGAGCCAGTGGCTGGGAGAGCCCGGCGAGCCGTCGGCTGATATTGCTCCGGCAGGAGGCGACGGGTGGGTGGATTTGCTGGATTTGGCGGAACTGGCTGAAAACTGGCTGGTGATGCAGTAGATGCTGATCCCATTTTGAACTTGAGAAAGTTTGGTGTTTCTGAGAAGATCCAATGCCACCGGCGGATGGAGGAGATTGTCTGCGGCTGTACGAAAGAACTTCAGGCAGAGAAAAAACGAGGTGAGCGGTGGCGTTGGATTGGTTTGATATAGCCAAACGGCTGAAGGCCATTTCGCAGGCGGGGCGTGCTTTTGCTCAAAACGAGTATGAGCGGGCCCGTCATGAGGAAATTGAGGGGATTTGTGCGGAGATTCTGGCTGGTTATACGGGGCTGGAGCGGGAGAAAATTGTCTATCAACTTCAGGAAGACATCGGTTATCCGACGCCGAAGGTTGATTGCCGGGGTGTTTGTTTTCGGGAGAATAAGATTCTTCTGGTTCGTGAGGTGTCCGACGGGGGCTGGACGCTACCGGGCGGCTGGTGCGATATAGGGCTGACGGCCAGCGAGAACTGCATTCGGGAGATTTGGGAAGAATCGGGTTTTGAGGCGCGGCCGGTTCGGCTTCTGGCGGTGTATGACCGCGATCGTCAGGGGCATACTCCGCCGTATCCCTTCAATATTTATAAACTCTTCTTTTTGTGCGAGATTATCGGGGGCGAGGCGAAAACAAGTTCTGAAACATCTGCTGTGGGATTTTTTGGGGAGGATGAAATCCCTCCGCTTTCCAAGGGGCGCACGCTGCCCGCTCAAATCCACCGGTTTTTTCAGCAGTATCGGGACCCATCCCTGCCGACGGATTTTGACTGAAGAGGGCGGGGATTAGGGGAACGTGATAAAGTCGAGGACGGCTTGGCCGTATTTGTCCCATATCTGGGAAGGAGAGAGGGCCGCATCTTCCGCCGTCAGTTCGAGTGTGATGGTGGGAATCCCTTTTGTTTCGCCGGCCCATGTGCCGAGGGAGCCCGGAAGGGCACCAATCCGCCGAAGCGGCAGAGGACACCAGAGGGCCATACGTCTGGCGAGCATTTCGCCCGGTCCATCAAAATCAATACAGCCGTAGGGCTGGTGGATGGTGAGGATGCGGTCGGGTTTTTCCGTTTCAATCAGATGGTAAAGAATCCGGGATTCAGGTTCTGAAAGGGGCTGGAGGCCGAATTTTTCGTTGTTGAGCCGGTTATCGGTCGGGAAATTGCGGTTGAGGTCGATTTGGTTTGCGTTGTCGCGAGTGCCGGCGGCCAGGCCATCGGGATTGGCGACAGGGATTATCAGGATTCTCTGGCAGAGAGCACAAGGCCGATGGCTGATTAGATATTCCTGCAGGGCGTCGGCGAGGACAAAGCTGGCCGGCTCATTGCCGTGGATGGCTCCTATTACAAGGGCTGTCGGGCCGGTATGTCCAAACTGAAAGCATTCGATGGGGCGGTTTTGAACGGAATAGCCGAGGGTTTTTATCTGGACTGCCGGCGGGGTAACAATCTGGGGGGCGTAACGGTCAACCGGTGCGCGGCAGCCCGCAGTTAAAATGGGTAATGCTGCAAGAATGGTGAAGATTGTCCGGATGTTGATGCGATGTATAATTTTCCAATGTCCCATAGGGAAAAACAGTCCGATCCAAGAAAAATCAATCTTTGTGCGTAAAACTTCGTATAAATTGGTAATTACCGTATAGGAGAAGAGGGATTTTGTCAAAGAGCAAATACGAAAATGGAAAGGAATCAGCGATGTTGACCTGGAAAAAAATTCTGACGGCATCAGCGGTGGTTCTGGCGGGAGCGGCGGCTGTGAGTTTTGTATTCGCAGGCCAAGAAGGGGGGCAGACGGCGGAGGAGAAAGGGCATTCGTGCAGCGAGGAAAAATGCCCCGGCGCAGCTCCTGATTTTGTGCTGACGGACCAGAACGGGAAGGAAGTGAAGTTGTCTGATTTTGTCGGCAAGAAAATTGTGGTGCTTGAGTGGGCGAATTGGGATTGTCCTTATGTTAAGCCCCACTATGAAAACAAAACCTTTGCGAAACTGATTGAAAAGTATGTTCGGCGTCAGAAGGAAGAGGAGCCCGAGAAAAAAGTGGTGTGGCTGACCATCAACAGCACTTATTATGCCAAGCCGGAGGACCATAAGGCCTGGGCTGAGAAGTATGCCCTGACGCATCCGATTCTGGCGGATCCTAACGGGAAGGCGGGGCGTTTGTATAAGGCCACCAATACGCCGCAGATGTTCGTGATTGGTTTGGAAGGGCATATTGCTTATCAGGGGGCTATTGACAATGCTCCGCTGGGCAAGGTGCCGGAAAATCAGACATACGTCAACTATGTGGAGCAGGCGCTGGAGGCGCTGCTGGCGGGGAAAGAACCGCCTGTCAAACAGACGAAGCCCTATGGGTGCACGGTGAAATATCCTCCCGGCAAGTGAGCTGCGGGGAAGCGGGCGATTGGTGTTGAATAATTTTCGGCCGACGGTTATTGTTATGTTATGACAATACTGGCGGTTTCTATTTCAGCGGATACTCCTGAGCGGGCGTGTTTGCAGATTGAGCAGGCGGTGCGGCAGGGTGCGGAGGCGGTGGAGCTGCGGCTTGATTTTCTGCGGTCGCCGGATGCACCGTCGGCGGCGGGTCTGGTTCGTTTTGCGAAATCAAAAGGGGTCGGAGTGGCTGCGACCTGCCGACATCCGTCGGAAGGGGGAGCGGCGGCGCTGCCTGAGGACAAGCGGCTTGCGGTGCTGGCGGCTTCGCTGGAGAGCGGGGCTGATTTTGCGGATTGGGAGTTTGCTCAGTATCTTCCGGTGCGGGAGGCGCTTTCGGCGGCGCTGCGGCGAAATCCGGCCAGCCGTCTGATTCTTTCGGTTCATAATTTTAAGGGACCTTTTGAGGATTTGACGGCTCGGTATGAGGCGGTGCGTTCGGTTTGTCCGACGGCTGTTGTGAAGCTGGCTTATGCGGCGCGCCATATCCATGACTGTTTTGAGGGGTTGGACCTGCTGGAGCGGGAGAAGTCGGGGGCGATTGTGCTTGGGATGGGGCCGGCAGGGGCGATCACGCGCGTTTTGGCTAAGAAATTGGGGGGCTTTTTGACGTTTGCCTGTCTTGATGAGGAGTCGGCGGCGGCACCGGGGCAGATTCCTCTGGAGAAGATGAAAACGCTGTATCGCTGGGATGCGATTGATGGGCAGACGGAGGTTTACGGGATTGTGGGGTTTCCGCTGGGGCATTCGCTCAGTCCGATGGTGTATAACGGCTGCTTTGAAGCAGAGGGGAGGAATGCGATTTTTTTTCCTTTTGAGGTGGAAGGCGGCCCATCGGAACTGAATGAGTTTTTTCAATCTGTGCTGGAGCGGCCATGGCTTCACTGCCGAGGGTTTAGTGTAACGCTGCCGCATAAGACGTCGATGCTGGAGTTTGTGCGGCGGGAAGGGGGATTTGCGGATGGACCGGCTGAGCGAATCGGGGCGGCTAATACGCTGAAAATCGGCTATAATGGGATGCTGAGTGCTTATAATACCGACTGTGTCGGTGCTATGGATGCTTTAACGCAAACGCTGGGGCTTGATAGGCATCAGTTGAGAAATCTGGAGGTCGCTGTGCTTGGGGCCGGCGGGGCGGCGCGGGCGGTTGTTGCGGGGCTGCGGGAGGCCGGCTGCCGGGTGACGGTTTATAACCGGACGGTTCAGAAGGCCGTTGCGCTGGCGGAGGAGTTTGGGTGCCGGGCGGCGCCGCTGGAGGAAGTGCGAAATAGTTCTGCCGCTGTTTTTATCAACTGTACGAGCATTGGGATGACTCCTCATACCGATGCTTCGCCTGTGCCTGCGGAGGTTTTCGGGCCGGATAAGGCGGCCTTTGATACGGTCTATAATCCTTTGCGCACCCGCTTCTTGCGGGAGGCGGAGGCCGCCGGTGCCAGAATCGTTTATGGGGCGGAAATGTTCATTCGGCAGGCCGTTGCACAATATCGGCATCTGGTGGGAGCGGAGCCGGATGAAGAGCGGATTCGACAGATTGTTTTCCGGCATTTACAGCCGGAGGGTTGTTCGTAAATGACGGCAGGGGTCGGCTGGATGCAGTGAGCCGATGTTTTGCGGGGCTTTGTGCCGGCGCGGGGGCTCTTGAAAACCAAGAGCGGGAAAAATGACTTGTTCTGCGGGGAGTGTGTCTGTAGAATGCCTGTTTTTCAGGAAAAAAGACAGGATAAAGAAGCAAAGGGATTGTGATGGCTATAAAAAAAGCGGAAAAGGTTGTGCTGGCTTACAGCGGGGGGTTGGATACGAGTGTTATTTTGCCGTGGCTGAAGGAGACCTACGGTTATGATGTTGTGGCGTTTGCGGCTGAACTGGGTCAGGGAGATGAGTTGAAGGGGATTCAGAAGAAGGCACTGGCGACGGGGGCTGTGCAGTGCATCGTTCGGGATTTGCGGAAGGAATTTGTGGAGGATTTTCTTTGGCCGATGCTGAAGGCCGGGGCGGTTTATGAAAACGGCTATCTGCTGGGGACCAGCATTGCGCGGCCGCTGATTGCCAAGCATCAGGTGGATGCGGCTCATCAGACCGGTGCGACGGCGGTTGCTCATGGTGCGACCGGCAAGGGCAATGATCAGGTGCGGTTTGAACTGACTTATATGGCGCTGGATCCGAGTTTGAAGATTATCTCGCCGTGGAAGGATCCGAATTTTACGCTGACCAGCCGGGAGGCGGCGGTGGAATATGCGAGGAAGCATAAGATTCCCATTGAGCAGACGAAGAAGAAAATCTATTCCCGCGACCGCAACCTTTGGCATATCAGTCATGAGGGGGCGGATCTGGAAGACCCGTGGAATGAGCCGAAGGAGAATTTGTTTGTTATTTCCCGGCCTGTTTCCAAGACTCCCAATCGTCCGGATTATGTTCAGATTGAGTTTGAGAAGGGGATTCCGGTGAAACTGGACGGGCGAGCGGTCGGCGGAGTTCGGATGATTGAGCAACTTAATGAAATCGGCGGTCTGCATGGCGTCGGGCAGGTGGATATTGTTGAAAATCGTCTGGTGGGGATGAAATCTCGCGGGGTGTATGAGACGCCCGGCGGGACGATTCTGTACACGGCTCATCGTGCACTGGAGATGCTTACGCTGGAACGGGAAACGATGCATTACAAGCAGCAGGCGGCGCTGCGGTATGCTGAATTGGTCTATTACGGGCAATGGTATTCGCCTCTGCGGGAGGCGCTGGATGCGTTTGTGAATGTTACTCAGGAAACGGTCAGCGGCACGGTTCGTCTGAAACTATTTAAAGGGCAGGCGACGCCGGCCGGTGTGAAAAGCCCGATGAGTTTGTATAATCCGAAACTGGCCAGTTTTACAATGGGTGAGGAATACAATCCGACTGATGCAACGGGCTTTATCCGGCTGTTCGGGCTTCCGCTGAAGGTGTCTGCGATTGTCCGCCGGCAAAGCGGGAAGGTGCGGTCGCGGAAATCCAAGCGGCGCTAATCCGGGAAGAACCCTCAGGAAGAAGGATGGTCCATGACGGCGGAAGGGATTTGGCTTCTTTTTGTTTTTGTGTTCGGGGCTTGCGTGGGCAGTTTTCTGAACGTGGTGATTTATCGGGTTCCTCGGGATAAATCCATCGTATCTCCGCCGTCTTCGTGTCCTTCGTGCGGCATGCCGATTGCCTTTTATGACAATGTTCCTGTGATTTCGTGGCTTCTGCTGCGCGGCCGCTGCCGGGGATGCCGTGCTCCTATATCGCTTCGGTATCCTGTGGTTGAACTTTTGACGGCTGTGCTTTTTGCGGGTTTTTATCTGTGGTTTTTTGTGTGGGAATATCGGGATACAAACCTGGCGGGCAGCGGGCCTCTTGAGCGGTTCTTTTTTTCGGGGGGCTGGCTTTTTTATGTGAATGTGATGGTGCTTGCGTCTGCCTTTCTGGCGGCGTCGGCTATTGATCTGGAGTTGTGGGTGATTCCTCTGTCGCTGTGCTGGGTTGTGACGGCGACGGGTTTGCTGACATCGGCGGCGGCGCCGTGGGTGCTGAAGATGGGGGATTTGGGCGGGGCAGGCGGTCTGTTTCCGCGTGTTTCGCCTGTTTGGGGCGGTATTTCGGTGGGGGCGGCGGCTGGGCTGCTGGTTTCGCTGGCAGGGGTGCGGAAGGGGTGGATTCGGCCGAGTTATTCCCTGGCTGAGGGGGAAAAAATAGAAGTCGAGACAGTCAAAGAAGCCCTAAAAGAGCCCGAATACGATGACCGGCGGGAGATTTTGAAGGAGATTTTGTTTCTGCTGCCGGTGGCGGCGGGAGCGGGTCTTGCTTTTGTGCTTTTGAGGATACCGGCGGTTGGGGAACGGTGGAGTGTTTTTTCGCAACTTCCTTTGGTATCTGGAGTTATGGGTTCTTTGACGGGGTATTTTGCCGGCTGCGGTGTTGTGTGGGCGACGCGGATTTTCGGGACGCTGGTGTTTGGCCGGGAGGCGATGGGGCTGGGGGATGTTCATCTGATGGGTGCAGCGGGGGCGGTGATTGGGCCTGCGGGGGTTATTCTTGCTTTTTTCATTGCGCCGTTTTTCGGTCTGGCGTGGGCGCTCTATCAATGGCTATGCCGGAAAACACGACAAATTCCGTATGGTCCTTTCTTGTCATTGGCCGTCCTGCTGGTTATACTTTTCCATGATTGGATAGTTGGTTATTTGAATCACTTGTACGGGTTGAAATAGGAACGTCGCACTGGAAGCGAAAGGAAGGTCGAGTATGCAGACAAAAAAGTGGGTGGTTTTCAAAATGGCAGCGGTTGTTTCGGCGGCGGTTCTGCTGAGCGGCTGCACAAACTGGCAAAAGAAGTACAAATCTCTGGAGGTGGAGCATCAGAACCTGAAGGGGCTGTACGAAAACTGTGTGGCTTCTTTGGACAGTTCGTCGGGGAAACAGAACGAGCTGAGCCAGCAGCTTAGTCAATGCCAGACGACGGTGGAAGAGCTCCGCAAGCAGCTTTCACAGAAGGGGGCAACCGCATCTTCGGCCACTGGTTTTCAGGTGGGAGAAGTGTCGGTTGATGAAAAGGCCGGTACGATTACCGTTACGCTTGAAAACACAATTCTTTTTGCTCCGGGCAGTGCTAAGCTGAAGGGGACGACGAGTTCGGAATTGAACCATATTTACGGAGTGATTCAAGAGCGGTATGCAGGCAAGGAGATTGATGTAGTCGGACATACGGATTCAGACCCGATCCGCAAGACTAAAAATCTGTGGCAGGATAACTGGGAATTGTCTGCGGAACGTGCGCTGACGGTTCTTCGGTATCTGGTCAATCAGGGGATTCCTCCCAAGCAGATTCGGGCGGTTGCGTGCGGGGAGAGCCGTCCGGTTGCTTCGAATGCGACGCCTGCTGGGAAGGCCAAGAACCGGCGTGTTGAGATTGTAGTGCATATGCGGTAAGGCCGACGAGCCGTTTTTATTTACCTGTTGTCATGAAAGCCGACGGTACGGAGTGTGCCGTCGGCTTTTATTATGACGGAAACAGCGCCGTCTTTGGGGGTATATCGGTTGATGCCGCTGTCATCGAGCGTGAGGACGGCGGCCAGTCGGCGCTGGGCACAACTGACGAGGCGGACGGCCGGCTGCAATTGCCGAATCCAGCCGGGGAGGTTGTTTCTGCCGGAGCCGTGGTGAGGCAGGAGGAGTACATCCGCTTTCAAATGGGGATAGCGTTCCCAAATCTTCCGCTGGGCCGTTTCTTCGATGTCGCCGCAGAGCAGTATGGTTCGGCCGGCATATTCGAGCCGCAGGACTTCGGATAGATTGTTATCCGACAGTGCGGAATCTTGCAGGGCGTCCGTGTGCGGCCACAGACGGCTGAGCCGGACAGTGCCGAGGGTGTTCGGCAGTTCGAAGGAAGAGTGCAGGAGTCCTTCGCTTTCGAGGATACTTTTCATGGCGGCTGCCGCCCGCGAATGCTGGGCCCGCTGGAGCAGTCCCGGATTGGCGTAAACGGCTTTGACCTGAATGGAGGAGAGGATTTCGGGCAGGCCGTTGTAATGGTCTAAATCTCCGTGGCTGAGGATGACGGCATCGATGGAATCAATGCCTTGTGAGAGGAGATAGGGGACGATGATATGGCCGCCCGGATTTTTGCGGGTGATAGAGCCGGCATCAAATAAAAATGTGTGTCCGCCCGGGAATTGTCCGACGACGGCCAGACCGTGGCCGACGGACAGGCAGGTGAGTTTCAAGTCGGAGGAGAAGGTTCGGCTGAGCCGGGCGCCGACAGGAGCCAGCAGAAGAATGAGGACTCCAAGGCGGATAAGAAGCCGTTTGCCGGTGATGCCGGCGGGCAAAAAACGGGCGAAAGCCAGCCACAGGTAATAGAGCAAAATGAGTCCCAGCCATGGCCGGCCGAACTGGAATGATAAGGCATCTGCCGACGACATCTTCAGGGTTGCCGTGCAGAATCCGTCGCTGAGGATATCCAGCAAAACACTGCATCCGGCAGCGACGGTGGGCAAAAGAGGCAGCAGAAGAATCTTGAGAAAACCGGTCAGCAGGAGCAGAAAGACCAAAGGAAAGAGCAGGACTGTCCATACAGGGGAAAGGGGAGTCAAGGAGCCGAAGTGATAGAGCAAAATCCCTGCTCCTCCAAGCCAGGCGGCCATGCCGACGGAAAGAAGTTTGATGACGGATTCGATGAATGGCTGTACGAGCCCTAAGGCGGCGGACTCGGAAAGAAGCGAAAGGGAGAAGAGTTTCAGGAGGGCTCGATGAAGATGGAAGAAGATGGGGTCGTAAAAGAGCAGAATGCCTAAGACACAGGCGTAGGATAACTGCCAGCCGGCGGTAAACAGTTCGGTCGGGCGGAACAACAGCATTACCATTGCCGTCAGGGAGAGCGTATTGAGCGACCGGCAGCGGCGATGGAGAAGGAGGGACAGCAAGACAAACTCTGCGAGGAAAATTGCCCGGAGGGTTGGCGCTCGCGGCGGCAGGAGCAAGGCGTAGGCCAGCAGCAAAACCATACATACGAGGGCACGGGGCCGTCTGCCGAGTCCGAGGATTCGTCCGGTGCGCCAGAAGATGCCGGCGAGGATTCCGACATGCATCCCTGAGAGACTGATATAGTGTGCCAGGCCGGTTTTTCGAAAGGCCGTTTGAAGGCGGCTGTCCAGTCCGCTGCGTTGGCCCAGGAGCAAGGTATCCGGGAGGGAGGAATATTCTGTATATTGGCCGCCATAGGCATCGAGGGCTTCGAAGACCCATCGACGGAATTGGTCGAGCCGGATGCTGAGGCGGCTTTTGGGGGCGGATGGGAGCTGTTCGATTGCTTCGGGAGCCGGGATGGAGGCGGTTAGATAAATGCCTTGATTGGCCAGGGCCGCCCGACTGTCAGCCATGCCGGGATTATCCGGCGGCAGCGGCGGCTGAAGGGTGCAATGGAATCGGAGCCGGCTGCCGGCGGACAGGAATCGGAGCGGCTGATTGATGGATACGGCAATTGTGCCGCAGGCGGGCTGCCAGCCGGCGCTGGTCTGTGCCTCTTCAACTGCAAAGCGAAAGGATGTTGACGGTTCCGTCCATTGATAGCGGCCAAAGACCCAGCGGCTGCGGTCTTCGATTTGAGGTTCGGTGAGAATTGTCCCGCTCAATGCGGCGAAGGTTGGATCGGCGGTTATCTTTCGGCGGATGTCAAGCGGCGAGGGGGTGTGAAAGAGCTTCAGGCGGATGGCGCCGACCTCCAGCCCGCAAAAGAAACTTAGCAGGAGAAAGAGCAGAAGTTTGTGAAAGGGCTGGTGCACTTTTCGTGTGAAAAGCGCGGCTGCGGACAGGATTGCCAAGCCGAGTGCCCAAGCGGATAGGGGGATGTTTGTTTGCTGCTGAAGGGTTAGTCCTGCGAGCAGGCCGCAGGCGAGCGGCAGAAGCGGACAGGTCTGGAGAATCTGTTCTGAAAGAGGGAGCGGTTCTCTCAGTCTTTTCTGAAGGGCTTCTATTTCCAGCCGGATGGGGTCGGCTGAGGGCCTTTGCTTTTTGACGGTAGGGGATTTTTCTTTTGCCTTTTCTCCTTCTGTTTTTCAGGCAGGCCGTCGCGGCCGGAGTGATTATTTGGGTTCGATGCGTTCCCGATTGCCCATGTAGGGACGGAGGACGGGCGGGATTGTGATGGAGCCGTCGTCGTTCTGATAGAGTTCGAGAATGGGAATCAGAATGCGCGGGGAGGCGATGACGGTATTGTTCAAGGTGTGGCAGTACAAGATTTGCTTGTCGGCGGTTCGATAGCGCAGGTTCATCCGCCGTGCCTGAAATTCATAAAAGCGGCTGGCGGAGTGTGTTTCGCCGAATGCGTTGCGGGAGGGCATCCATGTTTCAATGTCGAACTTCTGGACCTGGCCTCTGCCGAGGTCGCCTGTGCAGACATTGACCACTCGATAGGGCAGATTGAGGGCCTGCAGGACGGCTTCTGAGTTGGCCAGGATTTCCTGGTGATAGGCGATGCTTTTGGCCTCGTCGTTTTCTCCGATGATGACCTGTTCGACCTTGTCGAACTGGTGGATTCGATAGAGTCCGTAGGTGTCTTTTCCGGCGGCGCCGGCCTCCCGCCGAAAACAGCTGCTCATGGCCACCAATTTGATGGGGAGCATTTCTTCGGTGAGCGTTTCTCCCATATAATAGGCGGTGAGGGGGACTTCGGCGGTTCCGACCAGATTCAGTTCGTCCCGTTCCATGCGATAGGTCTGCTCTTCGGCGCCGGGGTAATAGCCGGTGCCCTGCATGGCCTCATCCCGCATCAGGAGGGGGACGACCATGGGGGTATAGCCGCGCTGAATCATAAAATCGAGGGCGAATTGGAGGACAGCGCGATGGAGCAGGGCGCCTTCGCCTTTGAGGAAGTAATTGCGGGTTCCGGCGAGTTTGACGCCTCGTTCGACATCGATAATGTCGAGGGCCTGGCCGAGCTGGATGTGATCCTTCGGCTCAAAATCGAACCGGCGAATGGTGCCCCATCGGCGAATCTCTACGTTTTGGGTGTCGTCCTCTCCATAGGGTACGTCGGGGGAGGGGGGCTGGGGGACCTGAAGCATGAGGGCATCAAACTGCGGCTGGAGTTCCCTGGCTTTGGCTTCCAATTCTGCTTCGAGGATTTTCAGTTCACTGAGCGTCTTCAGGAAGGCCTGTTTTTGTTCCGGCGGAAGGCGCGGGATTTCTTTGCCGAGCCGGTTTTTTTCGGTTGCGATCTCCTGCCGTTTCTTTTTGACATCCATTAAGACGGCATCGATGGCCAGCAGTTCATCGATATCCACGTCGAACTTTTTGGCCTTGGCGCCGTCTTTAAACAATTGCGGATTTTGGCGTATCAGTTTGATATCAATCATGGTTTCCTCTGCAAAAGGGGCTTGTGCTGAAGAAGTTTACGAAGAAAAACGGCGAATGACAAGAACATTATTCTGCCCGCCGAAACCGAATGATTCTTTGAGGACGGTGTGCACGGCGGCCTTTCGTGGGTGGTTGGGCACATAGTCGAGGTCGAGGGCGGGGTCGGGGTCGTTGAGGTTCATTGTCGGCGGCAGGGTTTGGGTGAGAATGGCCATGACGCAGGTAATCAGTTCTGCGCAGCCGGTTGCTCCGATTAAGTGGCCGAATTGGCTTTTGGGGCTGCTGCAAGGGATTTGATAGGCGCGGGGGCCGAAGACGGTTTTGATGGCCAGCGTTTCGATGGCGTCGTTTTCGGCGGTGCTGGTGCCGTGGGTGCTGATGTAGTCGATATCCTCTGTGCCGATGCCGGCATCCTGAAGGGCGGCCTGGATGGCCTGAACGGCTCCTCGGGCTTCTTCGTGCATGTCAGTAACTCGAAAGGCGTCGCTGCTGCTGCCGAAGCCGATGATTTCGGCGAGGATTTTGGCTCCGCGTTTTTGGGCGGAGGTGAGCGATTCGAGGATGACGATGGCGCCGCCTTCGCCGAGGACGAAGCCGTCGCGGCTGGCTGTAAAGGGGCGTGATGCCGTGCCCGGGCTGTCGTTGCGGGTTGAAAGGGCGGTGAGCCGATTGAAGCCCATTACGCCGAGGGGATGAATCATGGAATGGGCTCCGCCGGTGATCATGATGTCCGCCTTGCCGTGTCGGATGAGCATGGCGGCTTCTCCGACGGCCTGGGTGCTGGCGGCACAAGCGGTCAGGCAGCTTCGGATGACGCCGCGTGCTCCCGTCAGAACGGCCAGATGAGCGGAAGGCATGTTGGTTTCCTGCTGGAGTTCATGTTCGGGGTCCATCATTGCAAAGGCGGTATCCGTCCAGGCGGCCCAATCCATCTGCTGATTTTGACTGTTCCAGCCCTTGAGGATTGCCGTAAAAAATGCGTCACTGTCCATTGCCCCTTCGCCGGCGCCCAGATAGATGCCCATGCGTCTTCGGTCGATGCCGTCGGCAGGGCTGTCGGTTTCTGTTTCAATGCCGGCCTGACGGCAGGCCTCTTTGGCGGCTCCTAATGCGAAGGAGCTGCCTCGATTGCAATGTTTGTGTCGATCGGGGTATTTGAGGATTTTGTTCAGGTCAAAATTTTTGACTTCTGCATCAAAGGTGGTGGGGTAGGTGGAGGCATCGAACAGTGTTATATAGTTCATGCCGTGGCGGCCGGTCATCAGCCCTTCCCATGCTGAAGCAACGTCGTTGCCCAGCGGGCAAACAAGCCCCATTCCGGTGATGACGACCCGTTCCCTCATTTTATGTCTCCTCGTATCGTTTTAGGACTACGGCGGCTGTGTGGCCTCCAAAACTATAGCTGCAGCAAAGGACCGTGCGAATGGTGTGCTTCATCGGCTGTTTCGGGAAAGAAAGGGCGCATCCTTCGGCTGGTGTCTGGAGGTTGTAAGCGGCTCCGATAGTCTGGTTTTGAATGGCCATTACGGCGGCGGCCATGTCCAACGCACCGGCTGCTGAGCCGGTATGGCTCAATTGGCCTTTGAGCGGCCAGACGGGCACGGCGGAGGCGGCCTTGCCGAGTATTTTTTGAAGGGCGGCTGCCTCTATGCGGTCATCGTGAGGAATCCCTGTGCCGTGAGGGATGATTAAATCCAGCTGGTCGGGGCGGACTTGGGCCTGGGCGAGTGCATCTTCGATGGCTATTTCGAGTCCGCGGCTATTTTTCAGGTTGATGTAGTCGTCTGTATCGGAGACGCTGGAGAAACCGCCAGCAAACTCTGCAAGAATGGGAGCATTGCGCTGCTTTGCGAAGTTGAGTTCTTCGAGCATCAAGGCGGCGGCGCCTTCGCCGAAAACGGAACCGCCGGCACCGGCGTCAAAGGGCCGACAGGCGGCTGAGGGGTTGTCATTGCCGGAAAATGTCGAACGCTTCAGGAGGCATTGGCGAACCATCAAGAGGGGGTTTACTTTGGCCTCGCCGCCGCCGGCCAGCACGACGTCGGCGTGTTCGCGCTGAATCATTTCGGCTGCTTCGGTGACGGCGATATGTGAGCTTACTTCGCCGGAGGTGATGGTGTTGCTGGGGCCCTGAATATCGTGAATGATTCCGATATGGCAGGCGAGCATATTGGGCAGGTACTTCAGCAGCCAAAGGGGCGTTACCGTCGGGATGCCCTCGCGACCCCATTTTTTCATGTCAAAACGGCCGTTTTCGGCGGAGACGGCTACGGAAGGGGCGATTTCGAGCAGGTCGCAGCTGATAATGCCGGCGCCAAATTCGATTCCGGTGCGTTGGGACGGAAGGGTGGGGTTGTCGGGGTCGATGGCCTTGCTGCGGAGCCCGCTGTTTCGCATGGCCTCATCAGCCGCTATGACTGACAATTCAATATCGCGGCACATGAGTTTGGCGGCTTTTCGATATGCTTTGGGGACATAGTCGCGGATGTTGTAGTCCGGCACTTCCCCGGCAATTTGGCAGGGCATTTTTACGGGGTCAAAGGCGCGAATGCGTGCAATTCCGCAACGGCCCTGGAGCAGACCCTCCCACATCTGACGGCTGCTCAATCCGAGGGGGCTGACCGCCCCGACCGCCGTAATTACCGTACGCCGGTCTGCCATCAGGATTGGTCCTCCGAAGAGTCCTGCTGAACGAATCCCTCCAGCAGTGAACGGAAGGTGTCGGTGAAAACGAAGTTCTCTTCGGGAAAGCGTTTGCCGGCCAGATTTTTGTCGATATGGCTGAACATCAAGCTGATGCCGGCGATGAGGTCCTGGCCGCGTCGGATTTCTCCGTCGGTGCTGGCGGCCTCCGGGGAGATGTGCTCAATTTCGGCATGGATGGTGATTGTATCTCCCGGGCGGACATAGTGATAAAAGGCGGCCTTTTTAATCTTGGCGAGTATTACTTTTTCCTGAAAATTGCGTGCCTGGCCGACTAATATGCCTGCGGTCTGAGCCATTGCCTCGATCATGAGGCATTCGGGCATGACGGGAAAACCCGGAAAATGGTCATGCAGATGCTCTTCGGCAAGGGTTACGTTTTTGAGGGCAACGGCCCGCTTGCCGCTTTCAAACTCGAGAAATTTGTCAATCCAAATCCACCGCATTTGCTGAGCTTTAAATCAAACAGTGTTTGTTTATCACTTTCCGCGGCGTTCCGCCTTTGCGAAGGTGCGGGCGGCCGGCCTGCTGATGCTTTTTTTATCTGCGGCCGCGATTTTTTAACTGTTCAGTTTGGTCTCGAGGAAGTTGACGATTGCGCCGACGTTAAACAGGTCTGCGATTTTGTTTACGTCGGGGTCTTTTTCAAACTCCGTCAAGTCTGTATGGGGCATGCGGGCTTTGAGTTCCGCCAGACCCTTGGGCGTTAATTTTCCTCCGCTGACAAACTCGGAATTGTTCAGGATACTTTCGGCCGGAAACAACTCCTCTCGCGGCACTTTGATATTGAAGGTCTTTTCAAGACGGAATACGATGTCGAGAAAGTCGATGCTTTCGGCCCCTAAATCGCCCATGAGGGTGGCGTCTTCGGTTACCTCATCTTCATCCAGACCCAAGGCATCGACCAAGACTTCCTGCACCTTTTTGAAAATTTCTTCGCGGCTGATAGCCATAATTTCCTTTCTCCAGTATTAAATCCCTGCTTGCGTTCCCGCTGTCTCCGTATGGCGGGGTGCTGATTTTATTCTTCCGAGTATAAAAGTTTCCACCGGTTTTTTAACTGTTCAATGATTGTTCCGTCCAGTCGGGCCATCTTCGGGTTCTCATCGCCGAGATTAAAATGGCGAAGGGAGAATTTTGCCTCGACAATGGAGTCCTCGCCGCAGATTCCTTCTCCGCTGAAACTGCTCGCATTCGGCTCGAGGGTGTTGGCCTGCACGTGGTAGTGAATCTGCATTCCCGGTGCCGCAAAACTTTTATAGCGGACATTGCGGGCCGATTCGAGCAGAATCATGCTGTGCGCGAAATCTTCCGCCTGCCGTACCAGCCAGGAGGCCGACTCAATAAGCCCTTCGAGCAGGAGTACCCCCGGCAGGACCGGAAAAATCGGAAAATGGTCCGCCAGGTATTCTTCGGCCAGCGAAACGCTTTTGACAGCCGAGAGCGATTCCCGCGGTTTCAGAGCCGTAATTTTATCAATTAAGATAAACTTCATTTCTCAGGATTGTAGTGAGATTCAGACTATTTTCCAGCATTTTTTACAGTTATTTCGCCTGAAAATACAAGTAATTCAGGGTCTTTTTGCGCAAGTACTGGGGGTTTGTCTGAAAACTACAGGCGGCGGTCGGATTCGAACCGACGGATAACGGTTTTGCAAACCGTCCCCTTAGACCGCTTGGGTACGCCGCCAAAGACATCGTTTCAGAGGAAAACTTTACCTTTCTGTGCTGTTTTTTTCAAGAAGAAATTCTTTGGGTTTTTTTCGGTTTCTGCGGCCGGCGTACTGAGGCCGGGGTGTTCTTGGTGCTTCAAGGGATGGGCGAGGATTTTGGATTTATTCTAAGTTGGGATTTTCAAGGGAGTTGCGGCGAGTTTGCTTTCTTTTCTTTTTTATTTTTTTCTATTCCGGATGAATTGCTTGCAAATTTTGGCAGGGGGATGTATATTTACCGAGTATTTGTTCTATGTTAATCGCTGAGAGGAGGCCCTGTTGGCGAGATTGGGTGTCTTGTTCCTGTATTTTTTGCGGACAGGTTTTTATGGGCAAGGAGGAGTATTACGCGCATTCAGACCCGTCCGGCGCAAGGCCGGATGAGGGAGGCCGATGGCAGCCGTTGGGTGAGCATCTTGAACAAACGGCTCAATTGGCTCGGGACTTCGCAGAGGCGTTTGGGGCGGGCGAGTGGGGGTATTTGGCCGGGCTGTGGCATGACAGCGGCAAATTCAGCGAAGAATTTCAACGTTTTCTCAGAGAGTCATGCAATGCGCACATTGAGCAGCGGAGCCGGGTCGATCATTCCACGTATGGTGCCCAGAAGGCCTATCAGAAATGGCCGCAGGGAGAAGGCAAAACCCTTGCTTATGTGATTGCGGGTCATCATGCCGGCCTTCCTGACGGCCGTTCTAACGAAGAGTCTTGCCTGACAAGAAGGATTGAAAGAAGATTACCCTATCAGTTCCACTGTCCGGAATCACTGTTTGAGCAAAAACAGCCAACTCTGCCCTTTGCGCTGGACAGGCAAAGGTTTTGTTTTGAACTTGTTTTCTTTATCCGAATGCTGTTTTCCTGTCTGGCTGACGGCGATTTTCTGGATACGGAAAAGCATATAGCCCCTGAAAAGGCCGGCATTCGCGAGAAAGATAAGGTTGAATTCAACAGGTTATACGAGAAGCTGGAAAGTCATCTTTCCACATTGCAGAAACAATCTGCTAAGACATGGGTCAATGCTATCCGCTCCGGGATTCTTGCTAATTGTCTGAAGGCCGCTGAAATGGGGGCCGGTCTTTTTTCTCTGAGCGTTCCTACAGGCGGGGGGAAGACGCTGTCTTCTATGGCTTTTGGGCTTACTCATGCTGTTCGGCATGGCCAAAGACGAATTATTTATGCGATTCCTTATACGAGCATCATTGAGCAGAATGCGAATGTTTTTCGAAACATTTTTGGCAGAGAGGCGGTTCTGGAGCATCACAGCAATTATGCCGGGACATTGTGCCGTATTTCGCGAAGGAGACCAGGACTATCTGGTTTTTAATGCCTACCACGGCCAAACCGGCAAATCCGAATTAAAAATCTCCACAATGGAATGGAAAGACGGCTGGCCTATCGTCGCCCCCCTGCCTTAAGTCCAAAGGCAGCATCCGCCGAAACCAGGCCAATAAAAAAGCCATCTCTTCATTGAGATGGCTTTTTACGGGGGCGGGATCCATCCCGACAAAACAAAACGGACTCTTTTAACGACGGCGACGCAGCGACACCAGACCTCCCAAACTCAGCACCAGCAGACTGGCCGGTTCTGGAACCCCTACAAGAATAATATCATCAATAAAAAGAGCCCCCGTACCATAATAGGTCTTGTCATAGCCAACCGTAATGTGTTCAACATTCTCAAGATTCATTCCAGTGACCGTATAAGCGGAAAAATCCATCTCCCAGACAATCCCATTAGGCCATCCTGTACCGCTGGCTGTTACATCACCCGGGTAGCTGGCTCCGAAAACCTTCTGTCCCCAGCAATCATACATGCTCAGAAAGACATCTCCTCCCGTGCCTCCCAACGTCCCCCACGGGGCTACTCCATCACTATAAGGAATAGCAAAGGTCATCTTAATCTGGAAGTAGCCCGGATAGGTAAGGTTCACTCCGTGGACATTGTGCACCGCCCCTGGCAAAGCAAGCTTAGTCTGAGCATAATACGGCGATCTCGAGCTGTTTTGAAGCAGCATACACTGGCCGTTCAGCATCGTCTCCAGAGTTTCACTGGTCAGATTGGAGTTTTGATTGACCACCCAGACAGATCGCAGGGCAGCGCTGTCAGCATACCCTTCGAAGTCATCCACCACCGTCTCAAAAACAGCATTCGCCAGCCCGACAAAACTAAACAGCATCATTCCAATCACATACTTCTTCATCTTCTTTCCTCCCAAAAAAGTTTACTAAACGATTAAGGACTCTTAACCCACACACTCCACACGGCAAAATCCGCCAGATTCACAATCCCATCATTGTTCAAATCGGCTATACAATCCGATTCTTCCTGAAGCCAGAAACCGCTTAAAACCTCCAAATCAGCCAGATTTACTGCACCGTCAGCGGATAAATCTCCCGGGGGGAATTGACGGGAGGCCATTCCGAGAATTTGAGCCGGCGGCAGCACTCCTTTCCAAATCGTAAACTCATCTAATTTCCCAACAAAACACAGCGGCGCCTGGTCCGGAATCGTCGGCAGAATCGAAACCAGATTGTCAGCTGTTCGAAAACCGCCGGTATAATATCGCCCTTGAGGATTAAAAGAGGCAATCCGGGTGCCGTTTTTGTAGATTTTTAAGGCCTCGCCCGCCGTAGAGGTGCCCTGCTCCTGCCAGAGATCATGCGAATAAGTAAGCGTAATCATCTGCCATACCCCTGCATCATAGGGCACATTTGAATAAGTGGGAATCATTGTTGTGCTGTAAAAACTGATCCCTTTGCCCCATCCCCAATTGCCGATGCTCCGGCCGTTGCCGTTTTTCGACCAGCTGTTTGCACCAAAGGCCGCCAGGGCCAAGGCATGATAGTCTCCGCCCGCAGAGAGATTGTGCTCCGGACAGACCCATAAATTCATCGACCAATCCTCCTCCGCCCCCAAAGGCAGATTGACTCCCCCCGTCAACTCAATCAGCAAATCCGTTCCATCCAAAACAAGGGCCTGTCCGAACCGCCCTCGGCCAAAGCCAAACCCCCCCAGAGTCTTTGTGGCATGGTTCCCCCAGCCGCTGCTGTCTTTCAACGTTCCTTCAAACTTCCATTCAAGAACTTTCTGAGGCGGATTGTCTGAAAACTCAAAAGCCAACCCCAAGGCCGTATCAGACGGAAGCGTCAGCAAAATCTCATTCGGTTCTGTTAAGGCAAAACAACCCCCTCCATTGCCGATTCCTTCCGCCGAATAGGAAAACGCACAAATCAACTCCTTCTGTCGGGAACTGTCCAGACGCACAGTTTTGCTTTGAACAAAATCAGTCCCATTAACAGCTGCCAAAACAAGACCTGTCTCATGCTTCAAAGCAGCACAATAAATCCCCTCTTCTTCCTGCGGAGCAGCGGCCAGAACCTCAGAGCCCGGCGGCACAAGATCCGCCAAAACTTTGAGAGCGTAATAAGCGGGACGTTTGACGCTGCCCTCTGCGGACCGACGCTGAAGCCCCCAGCCCGAATCCGACCAACTTTGGTCGGATGCCTCCCACAAAAGCAAGGCAGAGGCCCCTCCATTAAGCAGCGAAAGGGTATTTTCAAACACCCGGATGGCAAAGGGAACTGTATCCGAAGCGGAAAAAGCATAGTTCGACGCCGGCGACGGATAAGAAATGCCGTGAAAGGTGCTGCTGCCTGACATATATTCCGTTATGAAAATTGGTTTCATTCCTGTTTCATCTTTCAGACGAACAGCCGAAAAAAACGGCTGCCATTTCTGTCGGAGCAGTTTCGGTTCGCACCCTTGATAAAATGTTTCATCCCATGCATGAGTCGAAAAAGCTCCTAACGAAGCAACAGCCGCCTCATCAAGCGCTCCTATCCATTGCATCCCGCCGCCATCATGGTCCAGATAAGCCAAACCCGGCCCGACAATCTGGATCTGTTCCATTCCTCGCACATCCAGTTCCTGCCTAACCCGTTTGAGCACATCGTTGTATTGCTCCGGCGGCACCCGACAGTTCCATGTTCCTTCCGGCTCATTAAACAGCTCAATATAAGCGGGCTGAATTCCATACAAACGCAAATACGCCAGCTGCGCCCCCCATAACAAGGCCGCATCCTGGTGATGTTCCGCTTTCAATCTTCCCAACACAGTCCGCCAGGCCCGAGGATAATGAAATTGGACAAATACAGATGCAATTCCCAACTGGCTGAGCATGCTGCACGTGCTCTGCATCGCATTCAATCGCGCTGTTCCATAATGAGCCGCTGCATACTGATCAAAAGAGGAACGAAGTCCATCGGAGGGAGGAGCATCCGCAATATCCGCCCAATTCGGCGTCGCCTCCAGACGCACATATCGAATATTCAGGGAAGTTAAAAGCGTCCGAACAGACTCATCACCAGCCCAGATTTGAACCCCCAGCCCATCAAAACGATGGGAAATGTTGTCGGAATGAAAGGAAGCTTCGGCCCCCTGGCTCGGACACACTATCCAGCACCAAAGAAAAAAAACCTTCCACAATGCATTCCGACAATTCATTTTCCCTCCTCCATCCAAACCAATCGACCTTACTTGCCGTAATAATAGAATGTCCAGCGGCGCCCGGAGTAACTATTGTCCGCAATCTCCGCAAAATCCTTCGGCTCCCGCCCGGCATGGCCATCCACCCAGCCGATCATCCCAATGCCATAGGTATCCGAGGACCGCTTCAAATGCCAACGCGTCTGAAACCAAAAGCGAGGATCGGGCTGAATTTCTTCCGGCGGCTTGGTTGGATCAAAAAACCATCTGGCAACGTAATAATACTCATGATCAATAAAATAGGCGGTCCCGGCGGGATTCCTGATCGTAGCCATCTTCGTTGAACCGTGTTTATCCCAATAGAGGTTATTGGGCCCGCCCCATCCGCCGCTGCCTTGTGCATCACACGGCCCCGGTAAAATACCAGGGCTTGCACCGAAACAAAAAATCATGTAGCCGTTTGCCGCATAGGTAAAGGTCTCTTCATGCCCTTCCGTCCTATAATCCTCGCTCATCGCATAAAATTTTACATTGTTAGCAGTAGGACAAGTAAGGGAGTCCCCCTTTCTGCTGATGGAAGAACCTAAATACGGCATAAGCGTAACAGCCGAATTATCCTCGAAAGTACCGTCTCTGCGAGCAGTGAGAGAATCCCTCCACCATTTGCCTGCAATAGACCAGCCGTCATTCTCCTGGGACCAAAGGTTGGCGGCCAGCACCAGAGACTTTTCATTTGTAGCACAGGCCGCCATGCGAGCCAACTCCCTCCCTTTGAATAAGGAGGGAACCACAATCGACATCAGCATCGCAATAATGGCAATTACAACCAGCAATTCAATAAGTGTAAAGGCCTTTTCCCGCTGCATTTTATCTCTCCTGTGATGATGAGAATTTTCGAAAACAGAGCAATATCAAATATCGGCCTGCTTTCTGCTTCTTTACTCTATCCCAAACATCCATTCCTCCACCAGAACGAACAAATCCTCCAGATCAACCTTACAGTCCTTGTTCACATCTGCTGCCGGCAGTCCGGAACAGACGGGATAACGAACAAACATAAGCTCATCTATATCAATCCGTCCTGAACGTTCATCGCTTCGATCACTGCTGCCGGTGCCGATCAAAAGAAATCGAACCGCCTTTACATTGTCTTCGTCCGCCGTGCCCTCTCCGTAGGGACCCAGCAGCGAATTGGGGTCTACAACCCACCGAGCCCACTGGCCGGCCGGCTCGCTGACACTTCCATCTCCGGTAATCCATTGTTCCGCCTGTATCTCCATATCAGGCCCCACAAACTTCAGAAACAGCAGGTCTTCCGGCGTGTTTTCAGCATACCGATAAAGCCAGAGAGAAATTTCATCATATCCCGATAAATCCTTCGTTTCACCCAGATCAAAAATTATTGACGTGTAGTTATTGGGATCTGTCGGAGCAGTTGCCGGCAGCACATAATCCCATCGAAGAGCCGCATTGCCTGCATACGCATTGCTGGTTTGGCTGATAGTTCCGGTGCCGCTGTACCGGCTGCTTGCATAAACGCTCCAGTTGTCCAGCGAATTTTCCATGTCATCTGCTACAATTTGCACTCCTGGATCCACAACCCGATCTTCCAGCCACCTCTCGCTCAGAAAAGCAGCATCCTCCAAATCGACTTGCAAATCATTTGTAAAATTGCTCCGCGCAGCCAGGGCTTGAATCTGGGCGGCAGTCAAAGCCCCATTCCAAATCTTTACCTCATCCACATAAGCGGGCTGCCATTCCCCAAGATAACCTCCTTCCTTCCAGTTGTAGCCGATAGATGTACTCAAGGTCCTTGTTTTGTGAGAGCTCCACACATAGGGCACACTGGCCAATAGTTGACCATCGACATAAAGGGAAGCTGCAGCGGCTTCCCCGTCCGCCACCACAGCCACATGATGCCAGCTCTGGCCATCCAGGTAAGCAGAGGCATCCGCCTTAATCACAAACAAAGTATTTTCATCCCTCTCTTTGCTGATGGCCTGAAGCTCACTGTTGTTGGCACGAATCTGAAGTTGGGTCCCTTTGCCCAGACTCCCGCCCGGATTGCTTATTTGTTTTTCGCTGTAAAAAGCGCTCCAATAGGGCTGCTCACCTGATTTCAGCCAAAAACTCACCGTATAATTGACCGGCTGAGATACACAGAAAGGCAGATTAACGGCTTGTTCGCCAGCAAACATAAGCGACTCTCCGCGGAATCCCTCCGCAAGCCAGTTGGACAGGGGTTCGGAATAGCCGTGCAGCGTCCCGTGATAGTTCAGCCCCGAATGATCCGGCATCAGCATGCCGGCAGGGTCCTCCATCTTATAGTACGCCACTTGCCGTACAGTTGGGATTTCAGCCAGAACATCCGGAAGAATAAGGTTCTGAATTTCCTCCGGAGTCAAAACACCCCGCCAGACCGTAAACTCGTCAAATCGACCGATGAAAAAGTTTGTGCTCTCCCAAGGGTAAGTAGAAACCCTCACCTCCCCGGGAGCATCCAAAAAGGTTTGGTTTCTCATCGCAATCAGATATCCATTTTTATATAGGCGGACAATTCGGCCGTCATAGGTCGTCGTGAGCATTTGCCACTGGTTGACATCCCAGGGAATCATGCTGGACGTATAGACCGTGGTCGTGGATGTCCTCCCGACAAAAGTGATTCCCCCCCCGTAATCCGCATAACCGGAAGAATAAACGGCTCTGGAGTTTTTTCCGCTGTCCGGCTTCTCCCCCAAACTCCACAGAATCCGCCAGTCCAGCGGATTCTGTGTTGGATAAACCCAGATGTTAACGCTCCAGGTGTCCCCGCCAAGCACAGGCAGCAAATCCGTGCTGATTCCCGTTCGATAGGCCGAAACGGTCCCATCGGAAACAAAGGCCTGCCCGCTGACACCGGCGATGTAAGCCGGCGTCCCAATCGCAAAACCATCCAGACCGTTTCCGCTGCTGTCCGTTAAATCACCATCAAATTTCCACTCAAGAACTTTCTGTGCCCCCAACGCAGTCCCGCAAAGAAAAACTATCCCTAAACAGACTCGACCGACCGCTTTCGTCAGACTCTTCATTTTCTTTCTCCTTTTCCCTCTCCAATCTCCTGTTTTCCGGCATCTTTTTTATGAATCATTTTGTGGTTTTCGCTGGAGGTGCAGCTGTCGAACTTCGCACAATCAGATCGCAGCTGACACGAATAATAGTCGAAGCGGGGCTGGTAACTTCTTTTTTGATCCGCCGAACAATTGCCTGGCCTGCACACTTACCTACTTCAATACCGTTCTGACGAACCGTAGTCAGAGGCGGACGCATCTGACGGGAAAAATCCAAATCCGAAAAACCGACAATAGACAACTCCTCAGGAATTCGAACCCCTAAATCGGCGGCGGCAAAATAAAGGTCGTAAGCAAGGTGGTCTGTCTCAGCAAAAAGTGCGGTCGGACGGTCTTTCATCCGAAGAATCTCTTTAGCCAGTTCAATAACATCGGCCCGCTCCTCCGACCTATGCCAAACCCGGTATTGAACATCAGGGGCCATCGTATGCAGCGCAAATTCAAAATAACGCTGCCGCCGCAACTGCCAGCTGCGGGCATCTTTTTCAAATTCAGTAACGCACCCGATATTCCGGTGTCCTAATTTCAGCAGATGTTCGGCTACCAGACGCCCGCCCAATTCTTCATCCGTCTGTACCGAATCGGCCAGACGGCAGTCTTCTAACGCATGGTCAACTACGACCAGCGGAATGCCGCGCTCAATCAGTTCCCGGAAATAATCCTTATAAGCCGACGCAAAATCCGGCCAGACAAGTATCCCCTCAACCCGGCGGTCCACCAGTTTATGAATCTGCTCAAGCCCCTGGCCGTTGTCAGCGAAGTGTTCTCCATCACCAACCCATAGGGTAATCGGCATATAGTCGGCTTCGGTCAGGGCCTGATGAATCCCTGTTAAAACATTTGTCCAATAGGAGTCAAAAGGCGGTATCAAAACTCCAATAGTTCGGGTTTTGCCGGTTTGGATGCTTTGAACAAGAAGATTCTGCCTCCATCCCAGTTTTTTGGCCACTTCCAGAACTCGCTGCCGAGTCTCTTCGGCAAAACGCCCATTCCCATTCCGAAGAATAATCGAAGCCGTTGCCATGGAAACACCCGCGGCGGAAGCAATGTCTTTCAGCTGCGGCAAGGATGTCTTTTTCATTTCCTTAGTTCCTCACAAAAACCAAGACTACTAAAGTACTTTATCATATTTCAAATAAATGTCAATAGTTTTTTCGGTTTTTAAAAAATTTTCCTGAAAATTCTTGCGTTTTTTATTTCTATTGACACAGAAAACCATCGTTTTTTCCCCGCACTTCAATGATCTCCATCAATCAGAAAGAAAACGGATTTGTACCATAACATCTTGTATATTAAGAACTTGTATAAATAGAAATCTCTTGCCATTCAGCGGAACAACAATTTTCCACCAATTTTGGTCACGAAGTTTTTTATTATTTTCAGAAAAACCGGAAAATTCTATTTTGATTTTCAAAAAAATATTTTACAATACGCTGATAAAGTACTTTACTACCACTTAAAACAATTTCTGCCTTGGGAGACCTTAAATGAAAAGTCGGTTTTGCCCCTGTCTTGCAGACAATATTATTCCTATCTCCACAATAGCATTGTCTGCTTCGCCAATAGGCGAATCCTTCCTATATAATAGAAGAGCCGAAAACGCCAACAATGCAGACATATTCGATTGTGATTGTCCTGATAATAGTTCACGAATAGATTGGTTGGCTCCCGCTTGTCTCCAGAAAACACTTTCAGGCCTTAATAATAAAGTATCAATTATTCTGCCCGCTTTGAAGAAGAGGAGGTTTGAATGCACTATCTGACCGCTTTGGATTACACACTGATCGGACTGTATTTTCTGGCTTTAATCACCTTAGGAGTTTTTCTTCAAAAACGTGCCTCCAGCTCTATGGAAGAGTACTTTTTGGCAGGGAAATCCCTACCCTGGTGGGCCATCGGCATCTCCGGCATGGGCTGGTCACTCGATATGACCGGTACAATGCTGATCACTTCCTTGCTGTTCCTGCTTGGACCGCGAGGACTTTTTCTCGAATTTCGCGGCGGTGTTCCTCTCGGCTTAGTCTTTGTGATGGCCTGGACCGGAAAATGGCACCGCCGAAGCAATTGTATGACCGGAGCCGAATGGCAGGCTTATCGTTTTGGAACAGATCTGGGCGGGCACGCTTCCCGGATTCTGTCAGCCGTCGCCGGCATCGTCTTTACCATCGGAATGCTCGCTTACCTGGTCAAAGGTTCCGGCCTTTTTATCTCAACTTTTATCCCGCGGCTGTCTCCTGCTGCGGCTTCCCTGATTCTGGTTCTTGTAACAACATTCTACACAGTAACTTCGGGCTTCTACGGCGTGGTCTATAGCGATATCCTTCAGGCCTTTCTGATTCTGGTCGGCGCAGTTCTGGTCATTGTAATCGCTGTTTCAAAAATCGAAAGCGGCACAGAATTATCCCAACTGGCCCTTGAAGTGACCGGAAGCCCCGACTGGATGACATCTTTCCCGCAAATCAAGACATTCATGCCGGCCGGCTATGAAATGTATGAATGCTTTCTGATGTTCACCGTCTTTCTGCTTTTACGCAATATTATCATCGGATTGGGAACCGGCAATACACCGCAGTATTTCGCCGCTCGAAGCGACAAGGAGTGCGGAAAAATCGCCTGTCTCTGGTCTGCTCTGCTGACCTTTCGCTGGCCCATGATGATAGGCTATGCTATTCTCGGCCTTTTCCTTGTCAAACAGATGTTTCCCGGGGCCGATCAGATCTCTGCCGCCGCAGAGCAAATTCATCTTGCCTTGCCCAATCTTTCCAAGGCCCAGTGGCCTGACATCCTTTCCGACATTGCCAACACGCCGGCAATCCACCCTTCCCAACTTTCCCAAAATCTTGAAGCCATTCTTGGAAAGGATTGGAGAGTCCATTTGCCTTATATCAGTTATGAAGGCACCGTACTGGCGGAAAAGATATTACCGGCTGCCTTGCTGTATATGATTCCGGCCGGCCTCCGAGGGCTGATTTTAGTGAGTCTCCTGGCCGCCAGCATGTCCACATTTGATTCCACCGTCAATATGGCAACAGCAATGTTCACACGGGATATCTATCAGGCCTATCTCCGGCCGCGGGCAGCCATACGGGAACTCCTTTGGGTCAGCTATCTCTTTACGGTTCTGATGGTGGCTGCCGGCTTTGTGATGGGCTATTACGCCAAAAGCATAAACGATGTGTGGGGATGGATTACCATGGGACTTTTGTCCGGATTGGCCATACCCGGCGTTCTCCGACTCTACTGGTGGAGATTCAATGGAGCCGGATTTGCCATCGGCACATTCTGCGGAATGGCTGCCGCCGTTCTTCAGCGAATCTTCTGGCCGGACTGGACAGAACAGACCCAATTTATCGTACTTACGCTTGTCTCGCTCATCTTCACCATAGCGGGAACCTATATTGCCAGCCCAACCAGCCAAAAGACGCTTGAATATTTTTACTCCACTACAAAACCCTTCGGATTTTGGAGACCTTTTTCCAAACGCCTTTCACCGGATATCAAAAAACGACTTCAGCGTGAACACAGAAACGACATACTATCCCTCCCTTTTATTTTTCTTGGAATGGTCTGTCTTTATTTACTCCCGATGCAGCTGATAATTGGCACTTTTAAGGCCTTTGTCATCACCTTTTTTCTGTTTCTCGTGGGCGTTGCCGGCATTTACCTGTTCTGGTATAAGAATAATAGTGATTTACCCGACATACTCCCTCTTGAGGAGAAACAATAGCCATGAAGCCCGAGCATCTTTTGAAAACCGTTCTGCTCCTCTCATTCTTTGGGATAAACTTCTCTGAGGGACATCCAGGTCGGAATTATCCCATTGGCATTCTCGGGGATTGCCCCGCCGCCGAACAGTCTCTTCAAAAGGCCGGCTATTCTCTGTCAGAAATAACCTGGGACGATTTTCTGAACGGCTCCGTATCTGTTCAGCGGTTTTCCTGTCTGCTTTTTGCACAGAGCCGCCGATTTCCTTATGCAGCACGCCAATGCCTCCTGCAATATCTCAAATCGGGCGGAGATCTCATTATCCTTTCCGGGCCGGCCTTCGAAATTCCTGTTTATCCCTATGGCGGCGGATGGTACAGCCAAGAGGAACTTCTGCCGCGATTAGCTGCCGATGCGGAGGACAGACGGATATCTGTCGATTTCGCCAATGAAGACCCTCAGCGATGGACTCGCGATGCTGACAATCTCAATCTGCCCAGCACCCTGACCAAAAAAGAGGAAAAGGGCCTTTTTTATTTTCAGGCCGATATTCAGCACTTTTCCCGCTGGGATACTTTTCGCGGTCCTTTCCGCTCCTCGCCAGGCCACAACGTGCTCTGGCTGAAGGCCAAGGGCTCGGACAATCTTCGACAAATGGTGGTGGAAATCCGCGAAGACGACGGAAGCCGCTGGGTGGCCGTTGCCAACCTGCCTCACCAATGGCAGGAAATCGCACTTCTCCAGACGGATTTTCAATTTCTTTCAGACGGCTCTCCGCACGGACGAGGAGGCCCGGAAGATTGCCTTGCAATCGAAAAAGCGGCTTGGCTTCAATTTGGAATGTCCTATGACTTCTCCCCCCACGCAGCCGCCGACTATCGAATCTGCATTCAGCAGGCCGGTACGGCAAAAATTGAACTGCCGGAGGGCTTTGGCAAACCCCTTTTTGAAAAAGTGCTGCCTGTTTTCTCGATTCAGCCGTTTCATCAATATACAGACGCCGTGTGTGTCCGTCCGGCCCCCTCTCAGCCCTTCATCGCCGGTCAGACGGCAATGAAAATGCCGCTGAAAGGCACCTCCGCTATCGGCTTTCCCTATGTGAATGAATCCAAATACATTGGGATCTTGGAAGTGTTGGATTCAATCGATCGGCCAAGAGGATTTGCTGCCGGCATTCTGCTGCATTACGGCGGACCTTACAAAGGGGGACAATGGCTGCTGTTCGGTGTCCAGAACGAATTATTCTATCAGACCGAATTCTTCACAGAATGTTTGCTTCAAATCGTCGAGAAAATGCAGGAACCATCTCTGCTCAAACAATTGGCCCAAGCGGAAATCGACGCAAGATCCAAGCGGAAGCCGCGTCCGAAAAGCCGTCTGCAGCCCATCCGCCGCAGCACAGACGGAAAACATCTGGTCTATACAGACGGAAGCCCTTTTTTCATGCTGGGTGTTAACTATATCGGCTCATTCGACTGCAAGACCACGCATGCCTCTTCCAATTTTTTCTATGACAAATGGGAAACGGATTTCCGCAAGGCCCGCGATGCCGGCATCAACTGCATCCGTCTCTGGATTGAAGGCCTCGACGGTGACAAGGCAAAACTGGACAGCATCCTTTATTTGGCCGACAAATACGGCATTTATTTGCTCCTTCATCCCACAGCCCACCCCGCAGAAAACGGCGAAGAACTCACCGAACTGTTCACAAAACTGGCGGAGCTTGCTGCGGAAGAGCCGGCCGTTCTTGGTTATGACTTAATGAATGAGCCCTACATCACCACCGTCGGTTCTATTCGGATCGGGGGCCGTCCCAGTGCAATTATCCGCCACGACCCTTACAATGCCTACATCGCAAAAGGCCTTTACGACCCCGATTGGGTCAACAGCAGGGTTCAGCATGGCAGCACCTGGCCGCCGCTCAGCAGCTGGTCTAAAGACGCTCAAGCCCAGGCCCTCTTAGCCGCCTATAATATTCTGTCCCAATACAGCTCCCGCTCCATCGCACCCAGAGACTATTCGTCTCTCTACGGCATCAGCGGTCCCCTCCCCATTACCGAAGAGCTCGCTCCCTTTTTCGAGGCTGTCAACCAAACCTTTGCAGACTGGCTCAATCTTCATATCCCCGCCATCCGCTCCAGGCACCCATCGGCCCTGATCACCGTTGGATACAACACCATCCTCACCGCTCTGCCCGCCAATCAGCAATTGGATTTTGTCAGCCATCATCTCTATCAGCCCCCGACTTCTTTTGAAGATATTCAGAAGGCCGTTACAACCTTCGATCGTCTTCAAAAACTCTGGCCTGATAAACCAATCACGCTTGGTGAATTTGGCATCAGCTGCGGCACACAACTGCCGGATGGCTCCACCATGGACATCTACAATGCCGCCGTCAATGAAATATTGATCTGGCTTTATGCCTGGGTCAATGGCTTTGATGGAGCCATGTCCTGGATGATCTCCGACTGGCCGGTTGCTCTCATGGATTACGCCGCACCATGGATCTCCAAAAATCGCCGGTCCTATGAAGCCGGTTTCGGAATGTATTTTTATGACGGCACAGAAACAGGACAGGCCAAACCCATTGTCGGAGCCGTTCAAACGCTGCGGCAATACCTGGACCTTTGCCCGCCTTCAAAAGGAAACTTGCGTTTGGTTCCCTCCCCAGAGCTGCAGAGCGGCTGCGGCTATCTCTATCACAATCAAAATGCCCTCTTTGTCGGCGCCAAAACCTTCCAAAATGAACACCTTCGCTTCCACTCTCCTCAGGCGGCTAATCTTTTTCTCTACTGGAACGGAAAGGAAATGAGAATCCTTTCGACTGCGGATGGGGAACTGTCCATCCAAAACTCTTTTCTGCAATCAATTCTCGGCGCAGGGCCGTGGAAGTTCCGCGGCCGCGTGAAAACACCCCGGCAGACTGAAACAGGATGGCTTTTGAATTTATTCGAAAATCAACCTTGCTGGTTTATCACGCAATAATCCCTATGACAACAGGAGTCCATTCCATGAAATTAGTACGTTGGAAACACAATCCTATCCTCAAACCAAATCCTCAAAATCAATGGGAAAACTTTGTAACAACCAATCCTGGCGCTTGGTATGATGCCGAAGAAGGACAAGTCAAACTTCTTTATCGAGCTGCCGGCGATGAAGAAGACCATATCATCCGCTTCGGGCTGGCTGTCAGTCCAAATGGCTGTGATTTCACACGAGTTAGTGAACAGCCGGTTTTTGGACCCAGTATCGACGGCTTTGACGCCGGCTGTGTTGAAGACCCCCGGATTGTCAAAATCGGCGATTATTACTACATCACCTACGCCGCCCGCTTCTACCCCCCGGGACGATACTGGATGGCCGCCGGCAAACCGAAGGTCTGGAGACAAAGCCCGCCTGAATTCCCTTACCTTCTCCGCGAAAATGCCGCAGTTTCCGGTCTGGCTGTCACAAAAGATTTCAAAACATGGATTCGTGCAGGCCGCATTACCAACCCCCTTGTAGATGACAGGGACGTCATCCTCTTTCCTGAAAAAGTCAACGGAAAATTTGTCATGCTTCACCGTCCGATGAATTGGGTCGGCCCCCAATACAAAACGGCCCATCCTGCAATCTGGATTTCCTTCTCAGAAGATCTTCTCCATTGGCCGCAAAGCACCCTCCTGGCGGCAGCCCGGCAGGATTGGGAAACCAAAATCGGCGGCAACACCCCTCCCATCCGTACACCCTACGGCTGGTTGACGCTTTATCACGCGGTTGGTCCCGACCGATACTACCGCCTTGGCGCTTTCCTGCTGGACATGGAGAATCCGGCCATAGTTACCCATCGGACAAAGGATTGGATTTTTCAACCCGAAGAATGGTATGAAATCGAAGGATGCTATGACGGCGGCGGCGTCGTCTTCCCATGCGGCAAGGTTCTCATCAGAGATACCCTTTTTGTCTACTACGGGGCTGCCGACAAATACATCGGTCTGGCCACATGCAAACTGGATGAACTGCTTGACTACCTTCTGGATTGTCCGGCAAACTGAACCCCTCCCCATTGTCCAGACAAAAAATGTTCTTTAAGGCGGATTTATCGCCTTGTTTCACGCTGCCGGTATGGAACAGAACAGCCCGGCCGTTCCGCCGCTTCTTCTTCACGAATGCGCCTTCCCTGCCATCCATACTCGATGAATCCTTCCCCTGTCCAATTTTAGGGACACGCTCATCCGCTTTAGGTATTACATTCTACATAGGAATCAAATTCCAAAGACCATCAATCGAAATTAAAAACATTCAAGAGATCAAGGAACTAAAGATTGTGACAGCATTCGTTCGTAATAGAGTTTCCACAGGCCAAGAGTTCTACCAACTCGATGATCCAACAAAAATAAAAGAAGCTCTGTTGAAGTGTGAGAAAAAGCCACAATCCTTTACTCCAACCCAAAACTTGGTTCTGATTTTTTACGAAAGATTATGTCCCAGCCGTAGTTGAAGGTTTGTGACGGCTCCATTGCTTTAGTCTATCCTATCTTTCGTTTTTCCGCAAGCGTCTGTTCGTTTTCCAGTTCATCCAGATATGATTTCAGCATCCCTAGCTGTTTATAGCCTCCGATTCTCTGGAAGTGTTTCTCGGTCTCCAGGAAGGCGGCCGTCGCCCACCGCCGCACCATCTGACCATCCTGCCAGTTGCACACCCGACGGGTTCGCATCCGCACCCCGGAATGCGGTGACTCCATGATATTCGTCGTACACAGACAGCGGCTCAGGGCTTTGGGCAATCGCATCGCATTGACCGTAAACAAGTCATCCAACCCTTCCAGCAGACTGCCCGCCGCCGACGGATGCAGCTCTTCCAACTGCCGGGCCTGGTGCCGAATCCGCTTCTTGCCTTCCTCCGGTTCCATCCGCCAAGCCGCCTGCAGGACTCCTTTGACCTGATCCTTCAGGGCCTCCGGCAGATGATCCATCACATTGGTCATCTTGTGTTTGCGGCACCATTGAACGGGGGTGGCCGAACCGAACACCTCATCGACGGCGGCTTCGGCCTGCTCGATCAAGTCCAGCATCGGAAGCAGAAACTGGCCTTCCCGGGCTAACCATTGCGTCAATTCTCTGCTGTCTTTTTTGCTCAAAATCTTGTGCGATTCCTCCATGGCGGTTCCTTTCAATTAAGGTTGAAAATCGGTTTTTACGTTCAAGGCAAATCGTATCCAATTTGCCTCGGAACCGCCATCTTTTCAACCTTCAACTATGAAAGGGACACCCTCCAAATCGAGATTTTTATGAAATTTTCTGTGAACGGTTAAGTTTGATTCTAATCTTTGCCTAATTAGCACCTAACAAAAAGATCTTAAAAAGTCTGCAACTTCAGATCTACGTGCTGATTGTGAAACAAACGATGAAATTTGGCTTTTCGGACAGAGAGGGTGGTTAAACGTGTGAAGTGTGCATAATGAGTGTGTGATGAAATTCGAGGATTGTACTTTTAATGAAAGGATTTGGTATGAAGAAAGTGGTATTATTAATTGGTTTGCTTGGGTTGGCTCTGGCGGGAACAACCGGTGCGGTAGGTACTATCGTCAGTGGCGAGATTACCGGCGATGCCCACTGGACCAAGGCCGGCATGCCCTACTCGCTCAGCGGGATCGTTTATGTTCGTCCGGGCGGCTCTCTGACCATCGATGCGGGTGTGGTAGTGGCGACCTATAAGGTCGGCCCGGGCTTGCGAGAAGGAACGCTGGTTGTCTGTCGAGGCGGCAAACTGTATGTGAATGGAACGCCGGATGAGCCGGTGATCTTTACTTCCGCTGAAGACGCGGCGACCTGGACCGGCAGTGTTGTAACCCGCACCGGAGTCCCGGCGCCGGGGTATCCAAACGGTTATGTGACGATGATTAATACGCTGGGCGATCCCAAGACCGGCGTATGGCGAGACAAATGTCTGGAATGGGGTAGCATCGCGATTCTGGGGGAAGGCTATATCTCGGCTTCCCATTATAAGAATAGTGTCCGAACCTGGGACGAGAGTCTGGATGGCGGATTAACCTGGACTACCTACACCAATACCAAGTGCCCTAGCGGCACCAACAAGGTAAGGATGGAAGGAACTGAATCTCTGTATACGGGAGATACCCGAATCCTGTACGGCGGCAGCGACGATAACGACGACAGCGGTTCGATCCGTTATCTGTCCATTCGGTACGGCGGCAAGGTGATCGTTGATACCGATGAGCTGAATGGTCTGTCCCTGGGCGGTGTCGGACGCGGTACGGATATCAGCCACGTGGAAATCATGAATAACGTGGATGACGGTATTGAGATCTGGGGCGGCACGGTCAATCTCAGCCATGTGAGCATCTGGAATATCGGGGATGACAGTCTGGACATCGACCAGGGCTGGCGCGGCAGCGCCCAGTACGGCCTGATCGTACAGGGTTATAGCCAGTCCGCCAGTCAGGGTTCCGGAGTGGGTGATAACTGCTTTGAGATAGACGGCGCTGAGGATGCCGATGCACAGCCGGTTACTACGGCAAAAATTTCATACTTTACGGTTGTAGGTCAGCCGGGTACGGAAGATAATCCGGGCGGCGATGGCGGAACGGCCTGGCGAGACAATGCTCGCGTTCAGTTTGACCGCTGCATCTGGATGGATCTGGACGATCAATTGATTCTGTTTGACTGCCAGGACGGTGATGGAGCTGATGGGTATGATGGAGACGGCAGCGATGCCACGAAACTAAAAAGCAATACTCCGCCGGACGGTACCCTGAATTGGGATCAGCACTGGACCACCAGTTATAATACCTGGAAGGCCTCCGCTTACGCTGATCCGCGCGGCTGCGGCATCAACTTTGCCGATCTGTATGAGCAGTGGATGGGGATTGATCCGGATGGAATGCTCTGCCAGATTACCAACAGCGTAATCCTGAATAATGCGACACTAAATCCAAACTGCTACAGTGAATATGATCGCCTGGCCGGTCTTGGCGCCAACTTCACAGGGAATGTCAAGACAACTTTAATGCCGATCATGCAGTTGAATCGGGGTCCTGTTGTAACCGTAGCGGCAGCTTATGATATGGCCCCTGTAACGTTTATCAATCCGTTGCCCGCCAATGACGCTCTGGCCATCGGAGCTGGCGGATTCCGCAACTGCAACTGGCTGGCCGGCTGGACCGCGGCCTATGCCTTTGGAATGACCGCAGAGGCCTATGCGGCCGGAAATGCGGACATCAACTGTGATGGAGTTATTGACATGACCGATTTGGCAGCTCTCAGCGGCCAGTGGCTTCAGTAAGCCGTTTGTAGTTTAGACCCAACATGGATGGCAGAACCTCCGAGTCCTGCCATCTTTTTTTATGTCATTTCACAAGAACTATGTTAGTAAGCTTTCGTATTTTTGTTAACATTTTACGCGGCCGGAACTAAGGCCTCCAGCAGGAACCGGAGTTTTTATCATGTACGACCGAATTTCCGAACATCAATTTTATTCGTTCCCGCCAAAGTCAGCGACGCAGACACGCCATCGCATCGGCGAAGCTGCCCTTGGGGCCGCAGGTTTGAATCAGCAACCGGGCCAGCATCTGCCACAGGCGGTGCATGTCCCATCGCGCATCCGGCAGAAAACGATGATACGCGTCGTGGGCGCGAAACCCCAGCGGATCGGCAAATGGAAGCATGCCGGCGACGGTTCGCCACCTTGTACACAGCACCCAGCCGGTTATCAGCCGAACGAAAATGTCAGCTCCCGGGGCCGTAAAAATCGGAAAAAACTGGCCAAGAAGTTCCGTCCATGTCGAAATATTCGTATCCATATCGACCTCCCTGTCTTCTTTTTGTTTCCAAGAAAGACATCGGATGGTCGATATGTTTTTGTTGATAAACCATTAAAATCAGCCGCCTAAAAAGTGCGAAAGTTTACTGTTACAAATCTGAGAAAAATAGAAATAAAGTTTTTTGTTCGGCTTCTAACAAGATCATAACACAAGTAAAATCTTTTCTTAATTTGTACAGGATACACTTCCGCTCTAACCATTGCCCGATGTGAGATTGTTCATGGCGTCTATACGGTACTGCTTGTCCCCACTTAAGGCAGGAAAACGAGGTCTTTCAGGAAAATCAAAATGCACATAAGATACTTTTGCTGGATACTGTCTATGCTGACGGCGGCGGCCATTTTGATCGAGCTTGCCGGGTGCGGAAAACGGACAGATAATCGGGTTCAGTCAACAAAATCTTGCACAACCGAAACGGCGAATCCGATCCTATCGGCCCAAGTTCTTCAAAAACCAAAGGATTGGCCGCTAACGGAATTTCAGGTCCATTTGCTAGACCTGGCTTTTGAGGCCGCCACCCTGATTCCGGTTCCTCCTTTTGCCAAAGACCGCTCACTGGCCCAGGAGAAAGTTGTTGAGACCTGCCTGCAACTGCATCAGCCGGTTCGTGCGATTCGGTACGCCGATCAGATTGGCGACTGGCGGCGCGGTTTATGCTATGCCAAGACGGCTTTTTATCTGGCCGGACAGGGATACGGAGCCGAGTATGTGCAGCCGGGACTGGATCTGGCCGAGCAGATTGCCAGGATGGACCACGGTCAACAATGGCGCAACGACCGGATACGGGCCAAAATTGCCCAGACCGATCTTTTGCTGGGGAAAATAGAGCAAGCCGAACAGATCGGCAGACAGATAGAGGACTCTGAAGCAGCCGTCCTGATGCAAACCCGAATACAGGCAGAGGCGGGTGATCTGTTTGATGAGCAGATCAAACAGCTGGATGCCTTGGTTGCGCTGCTGAATTTCGATATAACCCAAAGTGCTCTTCATGCCTATGCCGGATTGTTTGATCGGTATTATGACAATCCCCAACGTCGTGCCCTGACGGAAGAGAGGATCAAAGTTGCATGGGGCAAGCTGCCGATTCCGATCCGTTTGGAAGTGTTGAAAAAACTGGCCCAATCCGCATTGGACCATGGAGATTCGGACAAAGCGATAGACCTGTTCAGGCAGGCCGATGAATACCTTAATCCCTGCCTCTGGCCGCTGGAGAATTACCTTCCGCTTTCTGCGGAATGGATTGAAATTCAATACAAAGCCGGTAATGTCGAACAGGCCCGGACTAATGCCGATGCGCTTCGATCTATGGTTGATCAAAAGGGAGAGGGGATTATCGATATCTATCGGGCTAGGGCGATTATTCCCCTGGCAAGGGCCTATCATACAATCGGAGACCCCGAGACGGCGCTGACCATATACAAACAGGCGGTTGAAGCCGGAATGGTCAATCCCAACAAAAGGCCTCGCGCTGAGGATTTGTCCTCGATTTGCTGTTCAATGGCACAAGATGGCATTCAACCGGATGCTGAATTATGGGCAAGGATGCAACAGATTCTAAAGGAATTGGGATCCGAATGAGCAAGGGCAGATTCTTCGGACTGGCCGGGCTTTTATTTTTGCTTCCCCCAGCGATTGCACTTTGTCAGGAGCAATTCGGTGGGATTCGAGGCCTGATTTCAGACAGCGACTTCGAGACCCCTCTCCCTGCCACTAAGGTTTTCATCGCGGAAACGGGGCAGACGACTGTTTCTACCGACGAAGGAAATTTTGTTTTTCCCAACATTGAACCGGGAATCTATACCCTTGTTTTTTCAAAGGAGGGCTATACCCGGCAGGTCAAAGCCAATGTGACTGTCTCCTCGGGACAGATGGCAGAAGTCAATATTTCTCTGGCCGGTGAATTTGAAGAGATGGAAGAATTTGTGGTTCAGGATTTGCTGATCGGTGTTGGCACCGAAGCGGCCCTGCTGGAACTGCGTTTGGAAAGTCCGGCCCTCATGGACTCGATAAGTTCGGAACTGATGAGTCAGGCCGGAGCAAGCGATGCCGCCAGCGCCCTGAATCTGATCTCGGGAACTACTGTTCAGGATGGCAAGTATGCAGTCGTGCGGGGACTTCCGGATCGGTATGTGAATTCGCAGATGAACAGCGTTCGCCTTCCGACAGCCGATGCCGAGAAACGGGCGGTCCAACTGGATCAATTCCCTACAGCCGTCATTGACAGCATTCAGATCAGCAAGACCTTTACTCCCGACCAGCAGGGGGATGCCTCCGGCGGCGCCGTCAATGTGATTCTCAAGGGGATCCCGGCTGAAACCGCTCTGAATCTGAGCGGTCAATATGGATTTAATACAAATGTGATGAGTGCCGGCAGTAAGTTCCTGTCCTATAAGGGGGGGGGCGTGGATCGCTGGGGTCGAGATGATGATTCCCGGGATATACAGCCCATCGGAACAGACTGGGGCGGGGCAGTAGGAGTCTGGCCGACAAACAGACCTATGGATTATAAATGGTCGGTTTCCGGAGGAGGAAAACGCCAATTTGAGGATTTTACCCTCGGCGGCTTCGCCAGTTTTTTTTATGAACGGGACAGTTCACATTATTCTGGTGGGAGTGAGAATAAATTCTGGGTTGATGTGCCCGGCGATCCGATGACGCCCCAGTACAGCCAGGGCGCACCGTCCGGAGATGATGCGCGATTTTTTACCTCACTGTTTGATGTGACCCAATCCAGCCAGTCCGTTCGATGGGGAGGGATGGGGATGCTGGGGCTTGAAACTGAAAATCACTCCCTGAGTCTGCTGTATATGTACACACGCGATGCCACCGATCAGGTGACTCTGATGGAAAATACCCGGGGGAAAGCCTCGCTGCATAAATACTGGCCTGGCAGTTACCCGGAGGAATTCGACAATTATGATCCAACCGATCCGGCCCATCCGGGAAATAGTACAGAAGCACGATTCGCCTCTCCTTATCAGCGTAATGAGACTCTTGAGTATACAGAACGGACAACCCAGACACTCCAGATCAGTGGACAGCATACCCTTCCCGATTTGGAAGTAGAAATCGAAGGCCTGCTCTCTCTGCTGAATCCTGAACTGGACTGGACCGTGGCAGCCAGTTCTTCAACCTTGTACCAGCCGGATAAGCGGCAGTTTGCAACGTATTGGTATCCCCGATTTACGGGCTCTCAGGTACCTGGCGTGCATCGAATGTGGCGTTCTGCGGACACCTTCAATTTGGGAAATCTTCAGCGGGTGTGGAAGGATATTCAGGAGGACAGCGACCAATATTTCGTAAATCTTAAACTGCCGTTTGAGCAATGGAGCGGGGATGAGGGATATTTCAAATTCGGAATCTTTCATGACCGAGTAGATAGGAAATACAATCAGGATTCATTCAGCAACGTCGGCGTCGAAGCGTTTTATATAGGTGACTGGAAGGATTACTGGAGCCGGGTTTTTCCGGATCAGGAACATCTGATCTCCGAGTCGGAATACGATGTCGATTATGAAGGGAAACAGAAAATTTCGGCCTGGTATTACATGGCCGATCTGCCGCTTAATTCATTCTTTAATATAATTGGAGGGGTTCGATATGAAGACACCAGTCTTTCCATTGTTAATTTTCCTGAAAGCAAAGTCGAATGGTATCCGACTGAAACAGGCCCGGTGAAACTGAATCCGGGTGATGCCGATGTGGATCTGAAGCAAAAGGATATGCTGCCCTCCATTGGTTTTCAATTCAAACCCTGGGAATCTATAACCTTTCGCGGCACTTACAGCGAAACCATCGCCCGGCAAACCTTTAAGGAGCTAACCCCCATTAAGCAGCAGGAATACCTCGGCGGGGACTATTTTATCGGGAATCCATCGCTGCGGATGAGCGCCCTGGATAATTATGATCTGCGGTTGGATTATACCCCCTACAAGGGCGGATTGTTTTCAATCTCCTATTTCAAAAAGGACGTAACCGACCCGATCGAATATGTCCAGAAAGCAGGCAACGGCTTTACCTTTACAAAGCCGGTAAACTATCCGAAAGGAAAGATCGAGGGTTTTGAGCTCGAGGTTCGGCAGGACATAGGGCGTTTTTCCGATCGGATGAGCGGTCTTTCGCTGGGGGCCAACGCCACGTTCATCAATTCTGAGGTCATTCTTCCTCTGGATGAAGCCCAGCAGCTTCGGGATGTCCAGGCCCCGGAGCCCAAACGAGACATGACCAATGCGCCTGAGTATTTATACAATCTTTTTGCCTTGTACGAAATTCCTGAGTCCGGAACCCAGTTGGGTCTGTTTTATACCGTGCGGGGTGACACCCTCGTTGCCGGGGCCGGTGTGGACAACGGGCGATATATCCCCAGTATTTATGAAACTGAATACGGTACATTGAATTTTAGTTTGTCTCAGAAACTTGGTGAGATTTGGACACTGAAGTTTCAGGCCAAAAACCTTTTGGATCCGGATATCGAGACAGTCTATCGCTCCAAGTACATCGGCAGCGATGTTACGAAGACCTCGTATCAAAAAGGCATGGAGTTCTCTGTCAGTCTCAGCGCCCGGTTTTAAGCTTCACCGGATTGCCGTCTCTGTATCGAAGTTCTGCTTGGCGGCAACAGGACATGCCTTAGACGGGCTGACTTTAATGAAATAAAAATGGTTCGCTAATTATTTGCTAATCTTTCATGGATATCTTTTGGGACAATGAATAACCTGCTCAATAATCGGAAATAAAATGTAATCGCATCAGAACACAACCGGATAGTATGGATGGTGAAACGATGAACAAAACATCTGGGATTGTTTCCTTCAAAGACAAGCCCCCGGAATACCGAATACTCGGAAACAATCGATGCATTGTACAGAGTCGCTGTTTGCTGGCTGGTATGGTCTGCCTGCTGTGTAGCGGTTTGCTTTCGGCCGAATCGGATTCGATTGAAAACACCCGCTCTGCCATGGAAAAATGGATTCAAACCAAACGAATCATTTCCCAGGAAAAACGGGATTTTACGCTGACCAAAGAGATTCTTAAGCAGAGAATAACGCTGGTCCGCCAGGAAATAGAAACCCTGAAAGGCAAAATACACGACGCCGAGGAAAGCATTGCGGAGGCCGACAAAAAAAGAGCCGAGCTGATGGAGGAAAATGATAAACTCAGGAATGTTTTGGCCTCTGTAGTTCAAACAGCGTGCGATCTGGAAAAACAACTCAAACAGCTGCTTGTGCAATTACCCGAACCGATCCGTCAGCGGGTCAAACCCCTCAGCCAGCGGCTGCCTGATCAGCCCGAAGAAACCAAACAATCGCTTGCAGAGCGTTTTCAGAATATAGTCGGCATCCTCAATGAGGTCGACAAATTCAATCGAGACATCACAGTTACCAGTGAGATCCGCCATCTTCCGGACGGCAGTTCCGTGGAAGTGACGGCTTTTTATGTAGGCCTCGGCCAGGCCTATTACACCAGTGCCGATGGAATGGCAGCCGGAATCGGAACGGCGACCCAAGAGGGCTGGATATGGAAACCCTGCAATAAGGCTGCCGCCCAAATCAAAGAGGCGATTGACATCCTGAAAAATGAAAAACCGGCATCTTTTGTACATTTGCCGGTTGCTATCGAATAATCGGAACAAAAAAGTATGATCAAAGTAACATACATTGCAGTCTGTGGACTCCTTCTTTGGTCGGGCTTGCCGGCCTTTGGCCAGAAGGGGGATGCCCCTGCGTCTTTTGAACAGACCTCCCAATATATTCATCAGCAGCTGGCCGAATGTCTGAACGAACTGGCTGATTTACGAGAGCAGATCGCGGCGGAAAAGATCCCCCTCAGCCGTCAACTAAGCGAGATGGAAGCCGAACTGATCCAGGTTCGTCTTGATTATCAACAAACCTCTCGGCTGCTGGACAGCCGTGCCTTGGATCTGGGCAATCTCCGCTCCGAAATCAAATCTCGGCAGGAAGAGAGTGCTTATCTGTCTAACCTGCTGAACGAATACATCCGGAATTTTGAATCCCGTCTGCATATCTCCGAACTCCAGCGATACCGGCAGGCCCTTGACAAGGCCAAGTTGGCTACTGAAAACAACACGCTTTCGCAGCAGGAAGTCTATACAGCCCAACTCGAATTGCTGGCCGTGTCGCTTCAGCGGCTGCAGGAGGCTCTGGGGGGTGTCAGATTTGAAGGCACCGCTGTTGACGCAAGCGGAAAAGTTAAAACCGGCACATTTATTTTAATCGGTCCATCGGCTATATTTCGCTCCGCAGATGGACGGGATGTGGGAATTGTTGAGCAGCGGCTGGGATCTCTGGAACCTTCTTTGATCGCCTTCGGATCTTCTACTGATGCCCTCGCAGCCGAAACTCTGGCATCTTCAACAACAGGATTTTTCCCACTGGATCCAACCCTCGGCAATGCACATCGAATCGAAGCCACACGGGACACTCTTTTGACGCATATCCGTAAAGGGGGACCGGTCATGGTCCCGATCTTTGTCCTGGCCGGAACTGCCCTGCTGGTCGCCCTGAGCAAATGGCTAGCGTTGAGCTGCGTCCGCATTCCTTCCGCCAGGCAAACCGCTGCTTTTTTCAAGGCGATTGCCCGCCGGGACAGCAAGGCCATCCTTCAAGAGATTGAAACCATGACTGAATATAAGGGTTTATCTCTTCGAGATTGGATGATCGGCGGGATGTTCGGCGCAGGACTGAGCGTGCTGATTTTCCTAGTCCTCAGTCGGGTGGACCTGCATCTGCCGTCCGAGTTCCTGGCTCGGCTGGACTCAACGCGGAGTGTTTGGATTTTTGCAGGTATCGGGGCTGTTTTCGGAGGGGGTGTCCGATATCTGCTCCATAGGTGGCTCAGCTACTCTCCAGTCGGCATCATGCTGGCCGCAGGGGCAGAGCATCTCGATCAGCCGCGAGATCTCATCGAAGAAGTGATGTATGAAAAAGTGCTGGTCACGCGTCTTCAGCTTCATCGGTTTTTGCCCTTTATCTCCATCAGCGCCGCATCGGCCCCGCTGCTGGGACTGCTGGGCACCGTCACCGGAATCATCAATACCTTCAAACTCATTACAGTGTTTGGTTCCGGCGATGTAAAGACCTTGTCCGGCGGGATTTCTGAAGCCCTGATTACCACAGAGTTCGGTCTGATCGTGGCGATTCCGTCGCTGCTGATTCACGCCTTTCTTTCCCGCAAAGCCAACGGCGTAATTAGTCAGATGGAAAAAGCGGCAGTGACATTTATGAACCAGATCAGCAAAAGTGAAAAACCCCCGCAGGAACCGGTTCAAAAACCTCTACCCGCTCCCGCCCCGATCCGCATCCATACCACCGAAAGCGGAAAATCTTCAGGGCCTCGAATTCCGATTCATGAGTATTCTCAAGGAGTTGCCGCCAGCCGGATGCGGACTCAGATCATGCCTATCGCCAAAACAGCGACCGTAGGAGAGATCCTCGGGAAAATCCGGTCTACCGAAATCGGAGAAGAGGCAGATGCGGTGTTTATCGTAGATGAACACGGTAAATATGCCGGCCATGTGCCGATTCATCGTCTGCTGACACGGCCCGATCAGACCCGTGTGGATTCTTTGGTTGAAAACCATCCGCTGTTTGTACGGGTAGATACCGATATGAGAGAAGTTCATGCGCTCTTTGCCAAACATCAGATATTGCACCTTCCGGTTCTGGATCACGAGGACCGTTTGGTAGGGCGAATACCCCGCAATGGAAATGGAGATGTAAAATAATTATGATTCCTGAAGGTCTGACTAAAATGTGGGAACAGGCCGTTGCCATCTGGATTTCAGGGGGATGGGCGATGATCGCCATCGCCGCAACGGCACTGGTTATGTTCGGATTGGGAATGCAGATCTGGCTTAAACTCTATGCAACCGGATTTACCGTAGTAAAAGAACAAACCTGGCGTTTCTGGATCGATCACCAGGATCAGCGGACAGGACCAATTGGACGGTTGCTCGACTTTGTCACAGGCGGAACTTCGCTCCAGAACACGGTCGTTTTTTTTGATGAATTACGGGCCACGGAGATTGAACCTTTCGAACGGGATTTACGAGTAATGAAAATCTGTGTCAGCGTAGCTCCCTTGCTCGGATTGCTGGGAACGGTCACCGGCATGCTCGCCACCTTTGGAGCGCTGGCCTCAGGAGCCGGGGGAGAAAAGACCATGGCATTGGTTGCCCAGGGGATTTCAGAAGCCCTAGTCACGACGGAGACCGGGCTGGTGATTGCGCTGCCGGGACTGTTTTTCCAGTACCACCTGGTACGCAAGCATGAACGATACAAGGCGTTTCTGGCGCATCTGGAAACCGTCTGTACACAAAAGTTCTATAAACAGACCGAATCGGCAGAAGAGCCGGAGATTGATTCCTTTGAACTTTCATCGCTCCCTTCAGACCGGCAACCCTGTTTGGAGCCGGCGGCCATCTGTCCGGAATGGGGATCCAAGATCCCCTCTCTAATCCATTAACAACGAGGATTTGATGGGACGTTTTCGTCAAACAGCATTCAGCGACAATAATGAGAACGGAATTGATATTTCTCCTTTGATCGATTGTGTTTTTATTTTGCTGATTTTCTTCATTGTGACCACCACATTTGTTGAAGAGACCGGCATTGAAGTGGACAAACCGCAGGCCGCCTCTTCCGTTCAATTGGAAAAAACCAGCATTTTGATTGCCTTGACCGAAAAAGGAGAAGTGGTCTATGGCGGCCGTGACATCGGAATCAGCGGAGTCCAGCCGCTAATCAAACGCATGCTTCAGAAAGAGGACGTTCCCGTCATTATCCAGGCAGATGCATCTGCCCAGTCCGGCCTGCTGGTCCGGCTGATCGACGAAGCCAAACTGGCCGGAGCGGTAAAAGTCAGTCTGGCCACTCGCAAACCCAAAAACTGAATATGGGTACACTGTGGAAACATAAATCAAAGTCCTTCCGGTCCATTGCAGATTTTCTGGGCCGTCTGATAGTTCTCGCAGGAGCCGTAGGGCTGACGCTGCTCTTTTTTATGGTGCTGCCTTTCATGCAGACGTTGGCCAAACCGCCCGCCATGGATCTGATTGTTCAAGCCGTTGATACAGCTAAACTGGAGGCGCCACCGCCGCCCCCGGAATCCGAACCCGAACCGGAAGAGAAATCGCCCGAAAAACCCCCTGAATTTATCGACGAGGCGCCCCCGCTGGATCTGGCTCAGATTGAACTGGCCTTGGATCCGGGATTCGGCGAGGGATGGCTCGGCGGCGATTTTGCGGTCAAACTCCATTCCATCGTATCGGAGCAGGCAGAAGTTGATGCCTTATTTTCTATTGCAGACCTTGACCAGAAACCTCGTATTCTTTATCAGCCAAGCCCCACCTTGACTTTAGAGTTGCGGAAAAAAGCCCCGGCCACTGTGTATATAATTTTTATTGTCAATCAAGCAGGCCGGGTCGAGAATCCTGTTGTGCAAAGTTCTCCGGACCCGATTTTTGAAAATCCTGCTTTGAATGCCGTCAAACAATGGAAATTTGAACCCGGAAAACGCGGCGGTCAGCCAGTACGCTTCCGCATGCGGGTACCCATTACCTTCCCGAAAGGATAATCCGACAATGAAAACCCTCCCAGCCCGTATTTTTGGGGGAGCCATTCTGCTGCTGGCTTTATCGTGTCCGGTATGGTCTAACGAACCGGAATCCTCTGTTTCATACTCCGGTCTAAATGAATCTATCTTGTTTGTGTGGAATGATCCAGTATTTCAAAAACGTTTCGCGGAAAGTTATATAGCAGAAACCGAGATCGAGCCGCGAGTGACTGAATCAGAGCGAAAAATCATGCTGAAAATCCTTGAACTGATTGCTGCTGACAAGATGGAGGAGGCAGCCAGGCAGCTGGAAAAGTCAACCAGTCCTTCTTCCAGTGCAGTCTTTGATTTTACGCTGGCGAATATTTACTTTCAACAGGCCGACCGTGACCAAATCAATCAGGACGAAAAAACAAAAATACTCAATCAGGCCGCCACCGCTTATCAGTCGGCTGTGGAGAAATATCCTAAATTTCGCCGTGCCTGGCGAAACTTGGGATTAATCTATATCCGCCAAGGGCAATATGACAAATCGTTGCCGGCCTTGACCCAGGTGATCGCCCTCGGAGGCGGGGATGCGATTACTTTCGGGCTGCTTGGATTTGCTTATGCTTCCGTGGGGAATAATCTGTCGGCCGAATCGGCCTACCGGATGGCCATCCTGCTGGACCCAAATACAATAGACTGGAAAATGGGACTGGCCCGTAGCTTTTTCAGGCAGGAACGCTTTTCCGATGCAGCGGCTCTCTGTAAACAGCTCATCCGCGAAAATCCCGATCGTGCTGATCTATGGCTTTTGGAGGCCAACGCACGGATTGGTCTTAATCAGCCATTGCAGGCCGCGGAAATTTTTGAGTTGGTGGATCGCCTCGGGAAGTCCACAGCGGACAGTCTGAATATGCTGGGGGATATTTATGTCAATCAGGAACTGTATGACATGGCCGCCGAAGCCTATACGCGGGCCATGCGAAAAGATGAACCGGGCAATCCGGATCGTCCGATTCGTTCAGCCCAAATCTTAATCGCCCGTGGCGCCTTTGAGGAAACCCGTCTGTTAATTGAGCAGATCGAGACTCGGTATGGCAGCCAATTAACTGATGCAGCCCGCAGAGAGATACTCAAATTACGTGCTCGGCTGGCGGTGGCGGTTGGAACAGATAACATGGAGGAAGTGCGGGTTCTGGAGGAGATTGTTGCCCTCGACCCCCTGGATGGAGAAGCGCTGATCCTTCTGGGCCGTCGATCCTCTCGTACCCAGGACTTTGAAAAGGCCATCTTCTATTTTGAGCGGGCCGCTGCCATTGAAAAATACGAAGCGGATGCGAAAATTCAGCATGCCCAGTTGCTGGTTCAGCAGGGCAAATATAACGAGGCGCTCCCGTTGCTGCGGCGGGCTCAGCAGATCAGCCATCGGCAGAATGTTCAGGAATATCTTGAACAGGTCGAGCGGTTTGCGAAAAGTCGTTAGAAAAACGGATTTGTCCGGATGAAAAAGCGATTGTCTATTCTAACGGGCTTGCTCCTTCCATTATCTTTGCTGGCATTCCGCACAGACAACAAAGACTTCTCCGGGCTTATCGCAAATGAAGATCCTCAGATTGCGGATCTCTTAATAGAGGCCGAACAGGGAGATGCCGGAGCACAATACCTTCGGGGCTATATGGATGCCGAAGGAGTCGGGATTTTTCAGGATCCCATAAAGGCAATTCGATGGTACACGAGGGCTGCCGAGCAGGGACAGTCCGCCGCCCAACTCCTGCTCAGCGACCTGCTTGTGCGGAGTCAGGGAAACCAAGCGGATCTGGTGGAGACCTACAAATGGTCTTTTCTGGCCGAACACAGCGGCCAGGACGTCTCCGAGAGCCAGTGTCGTATGACGGAGCGTATGACCTCTGAGCAGATCGCAGAGGCCCAACAGCGTGCAGGGGACTTGTTTCTTCGGTTTGCGGAAACCTCCGTCGAATCTGGTCCCATTTTATATGTCTCCAAAATTGATGAATTTTCTATACGATTTCCTTCGCCTCCCAGACGAACAGTCGTCCAGGACAATGCCCGCCTGTCTGCCGTCCATTACCAGTCATTCTCGGCCAACAATCGGATTCAATACAACGTCTCCCTGCAATGATTCAAAAAACAGAAAATCTTTGACGGTCAGATCCAGAAAGAGTCTGTCGAGGATTACCTTCTCGCGCATGCTTTTTATTCATGGAAAAATAAGATTTTGAAAAAGACGATCACCTTCCGCGGATTTCCTGCGGTTCAATTCAAACATACCACTTATGAGAAAGGGAAATATACGATTCATGAGGGAATGATCTTTTTTGTCCAAGGAGATTTTGTTTCACTGACCTGTATTTACCCTTCCCGCCATATTCCATCGCCGGGTTTTCGGGAGTACCTTGACTCCTTTGAGTTTGTGCCCAATACCCCGCCGCCCCAGACAGACTAAGAGCCTCTAATGCTCTAAATATACTCCTGCTCTTCCTGCCTCTTGTGGTTGAACAAAGAATTACAAAAAACTAACTTAACTGCCTCCAAAAGCGCTCCGATAGCCCCTGATAATAACCAAAACTCAGGAGATATCGAAATGTTTATCCGACACCGTCGAAATCGCAGAATTGTTTCAAAAGGCATTTGTTGTGTTTTGCCAATGATTTTATCGGTCTTTTTATCGGGATGTATCTCGAATGTTCAGCAGGGATGGGCTGCTTATGAAAAAAAAGACTATGCATCCGCGAAAAAAAAATGGCTGCCTGCAGCCGAAAACGGGGATCCCCGCGCCCAATATTTTATGGGACTGATGTATGACAACGGAACAGGAGTTCCGCAGGATCGACAACAAGCAGCGTTCTGGTACAGGCAGTCTGCCGACCAGGGATTTGCCTTTTCCCAGAATAATCTGGGCCTACTGTATTTCAAGGGAGAAGGCGTCGATCAAAATAACGAAGAATCTGTTCGGTTGTTTCGGCTGGCTGCCGAACAGAATAATCACCAAGCCCGCCACAATCTGGCGTTAAGGAACCTTCAGTCAAAAGGTGGGTCGCAAGACAATTCCAAAGCATTCACCTTATTGGGACAAGCCGCACGGAATGGCAGCGCGGAAGCTCGGTATGCCCTCGGCTTGATGTACCGTGACGGAATCGGTGTAAAACAGGATTGTCGCCGCGCAGCCAAGTGGATCAAGCAGGCTGCAAACCAGGGATATGCACCAGCCCAGAATACGATTGGGCTGATGTATGAGCAGGGACAGGGCGTGATGAAGGTCCCCGCAAAAGCCGCCTACTGGTACAGCCAAGCCGCCAAACAGGGTTTTGCGCCGGCGCAGAACAACATGGCCTTAATGTATCTGGAAGGCAAGGGTGTGCGTCCCGATCCTGTCAAAGCAAGGGAGTTCCTTGAACCCCTGGCTCAAAAGGGAATCGCAAACGCTCAATCGGGCCTGGGTTTAATGTATTATGAAGGCAATGGAATGAAACAAGATTATGCCCAGGCTCTCGAGTGGTTTCATCGCAGCGCCCTCCAGGGATCCGCCGTGGCCCAACATGCCCTTGGGCTGATGTACTATACCGGACAAGGGGGCCGGCAGGATTATGCAGAAAGTTTAAAATGGTATCATCTTTCAGCCGAACAGGGATACGGGCCATCCGCGAATAACCTTGGATTATTATACTATGAAGGACAAGTGGTAGAGCAGGACTTTCAGCAGGCTCTTTTCTGGCTTAGAAAGGCCGCAGAAAAGGAAATTCCCCAGTCCCAGTATTGTTTAGGATGGATGTACTACAAAGGATTGGGTGTAGAACAGGATTACGAGGAAGCCGCCCAATGGTTTGGCCGTGCCGCCGAGCAGGGATTTGTTCTTGCACAGGCCCAACTGGGCCTGATGGCACTCAAAGGACAAGGCGTTGAGCAGAATGACCGGCGTGCTGCTGAATGGCTGCTTGCTGCAGCCGAACATGGACACGCCGTTTCACAGGCCAATCTCGGATTGTTGTATCTAAAGGGCCGAGGCGTTGAGCAGGATGATCAAAAAGCCGTTTATTATTTAACTCTGGCTGCTCAACAAGGGTATGCACAAGCCCGGAATAAACTTAACCAGTTATCCAAGAACGATCGCCCTATCCAAGAAGATATTGCGGTGATTATAGAATCTAAACCTATTCATGCACAAAAGCAGATAACCATGACTCCCTGAAATTATCTGTCTGTTGTAGTATATCCGGACCGATCGCATCGTCTACTCTATGACAGCGCTGATTACGCAACCCGCAAGGTCGAGATTGCCGGGATCATGGAACATCCCTATGGGGACTGGATGAAGCAGATGGCCAAGAACCTGACTGATCCATTTTCTGGATTTCTCAGAAAAAAGAAATACCTCATCCACGACCGCGACCCCCTCTATACGGAGGCCTTTATTGAGATGCTCAGGGCCGGAGGAGTTGAATCCGTCAAATCCATGCCTCTGGCACCGAATTTCAGCCCATTCGTGGAAAGGTTTATTCGCAGCATCAAATCCGAATGCCTGGACCGGATGATTATCCTGGGCGAGGCCCACCTGCGGTATCTTATTTCAGAATACGTTCAGCATTATCATACAGAGCGGGCCCATCAAGGGCTGGACAATATGCTCATTGAGCCGCCGCCCCAAGGCACCGGCAAGATCATCTGCCGCCAGCGGCTTGGCGGGCTGCTTAAATTCTACCGGAGGGCCGCATAATGAGGGTGGATGACTTTTTAGAAGGTACTAGAGAAGGCCCCCAGGGCCATCAGAATGGCCCCTGTGGCGGCCAACTAAACCTCCTATAGTCGGAGGCCAAACCAAGCCCCCTGCTCACAAACCAGCCATAAATCTACCTCAATTCTGCATAGTTCTTGTCCGCAATACACCCTAATTAAGCCATTCTGGACTCGTTTATCCTGGAAGTAGATACTCTCAAAAACCGGTATAATACGCGCAATAACTGCAATGGGGTGCAATGGGGTGCAACAAATGCAATGAACGCAAGAAAGCCCTTGCCCCCCTACCCACAGTTATATCCTTTGGGGCAAAGGGGTTACGACTTTTTGCCCAGGTTTTGGAACCGAGGTAGAGCACAATGCCTGTTAACCGCTAGGTCGCAGGTTCGCGATGGCAGCCGTTGGGTGAGCATCTTGAACAAACGGCTCAATTGGCTGGGGACTTCGCAGAGGCGTTTGGGGCGGGCGAGTGGGGGTATTTGGCCGGGCTGTGGCATGACAGCGGCAAATTCAGCGAAGAATTTCAACGTTTTCTCAGAGAGTCATG
>Ga0208198_1000014_pt1 | contig 220621 bp, 167 predicted proteins | sample AD_JPNTR2_MetaG_FD_184446 | JGI IMG/M metagenome (GOLD analysis project Ga0208198, IMG submission 184446) | Active sludge microbial communities of municipal wastewater-treating anaerobic digesters from Japan - AD_JPNTR2_MetaG (SPAdes) (version 2) | ecosystem: Engineered > Bioreactor >...
CCGAGACTTTTGAAGGTATCACGGGCCCTGGGGAGCGGGTGTTCTCCGTCAGTGTTCCGGGTCATCCGGTGTTGAAGGACCTGGACTTGTTCAAGACGGTGGGATTCCTCAAGCCGTACGTCAAAGAATACAAAGGCGTTCCGGTGGAGAACGGCCAGTTGGTGATCGGTTTTACGCCGAACATTGAGAACCCGCAGATCTGCGGCATCGAAATCCTCGCAGAGTGATAGGAGATGGTCGTCTTGCTCCGTCTATTATACTGCAGGATGGCCCACGTGAACATAGGCAAGGATAGTAAGCGACAAGCGACAAGATCCAGGAAAAGGAGCAAGCGGTGAAGACAAGACAAACAATCACGATGGCGGTCTTGGTCGTCCTGGGGACGGGTGGGGTTTCGTGTTGGGCCGGGCAGCCTGTGCCTGCACTGAAAGACGTGTTCAAGGCCGACTTTTTGATCGGCGGTGCCTTGAATCGAAGCGTGGTGACAGGGCAGGACCCCAATGCGGCCGCGATTGCCGAAAGACACTTCAACACAGCTACGCCGGAGAACGATCTGAAATGGCAGCTCGTTCATCCCCAGCCTGATCAGTACAACTGGGGACCGGCTGACAGCTTCGTCGCGTTCTGCGAGCGAAATCAGATGGTCCCCATCGGTCACACGCTTGTCTGGCATGCACAGACTCCCCGCTGGGTGTTTCAGGACGACTCCGGCGGCCCGATCACTCGCGATGCGCTGCTGGCTCGCATGCGAGACCACATCCTGACCGTCGTCGGCCGCTACAAGGGCCGCATCAAGGGCTGGGATGTGGTGAACGAGGCCCTCGAAGACAGCGGCCGGATGCGCCAGAACAGCCCGTGGCTACGGATCATCGGCGAAGGCTCCGAGGACAAGCAGTACGATTTCATCGAGCACGCCTTTCGCTGGGCCCACGAGGCGGATCCCGAGGCCGAGCTCTACTACAACGACTATAACCTGGACACGTCCAAGGCCAAGGCCGATGCGGCTGTCGCGATTGTGAAGCATCTTCAGTCCAAGGGGATCCGCATCGACGGCGTCGGCATCCAACTCCACGGCGGCCTGACATACCCCAGGCCCGAGAGTCTTGATTACGCCATCACCACGCTGGCCGCTACGGGCGTGAAGGTCATGATCACCGAGTTGGACATCAGAACCCAGACACGGGGACCCCGTGGCGCCGACGTCACCCAGGTCAACCGGGAGAGTACCAGTGATTCGAACGCGGAGACGGCGGAGACCCAGAAGAGGCTCGCCGACAAGTATGCCGAGATCTTCTCGATCCTGGTTAAACACAGGAAGGACATTAGTCGCGTCACGTTCTGGGGCGTCTACGACAAGACGTCCTGGATCGGCGGCTCGCCGTTGTTATTCGATCGCAACTATCAGCCCAAAGAGGCTTTCTTCGCTGTCATCAAGACCGCCTCATCCGGTATGCCCGATGTGGGGGCCCAGCCGGCTGCTTCCCGAGGGGGCGGACGAGGCGGGTTCGGTGGACCGATTGAGTTGGGGCCCGACGACAAACCCGCCTTTGATGACCCGCCCGCCGGGTTTAACGCCAAACGTGAAAACATCCCTCATGGCGAACTGGCGATGGTCGAATACGACTCTAAGACGGTCGGCACACGCCGCAAGATGCTCGTCTACACCCCGCCCGGGTATTCCGCCGACCGCAAGTATCCCGTGCTCTACCTCCTGCACGGTATCGGCGGCGATGAACGCGAGTGGCAGCGGTTGTGCAGTCCTGAGAACATCCTCGACAACCTTCTGGCTGACGGCAAGATCGAGCCGATGATCGTGGTTATGCCCAACGGTCGCGCCCAAGTCAATGACCGTGCCGAGGGAAACGTCTTTGCCACCGCGCCGGCGTTCGCCAACTTTGAGAACGATCTGCTCAAAGATGTGATTCCTGCGATCGAGGGCAAGTACTCGGTATACGCGAATCGCGAGAACAGGGCCTTGGCCGGGCTCTCGATGGGGGGAGGCCAGGCCTTGAATTTCGGCCTCGGTCACCTCGACGTGTTCGCCTGGGTCGGAGGATTCTCCTCGGCCCCCAACACGAAGCCTCCCGCTGAACTCGTGCCCGACCCTGCGGCCGCTCGGGAGAAGCTCAAGCTGCTCTGGCTGGCCTGCGGCAACAAGGACGGTCTCATCCGCATCAGCCAGGGTCTTCACCGGTATCTCAAAGAGAACAACGTGCCGCACGTCTGGCACGTCGATTCCCACGGTCACGACGGGACCGAATGGGCGAAGAATCTGTATCTGTTTGCTCAACACATCTTCAAGACGTCTGGCACGGCCTCAGTATCTGCCGGGAAGTACGTACTTCGGGTTGATTGCGGGGCGTTTGAGTCGTACAAGGACAAGCAGGGGAACGTTTGGGTGGCGGATCAGGAGCTGGAGGCAGGCAAGACATGGGGCGCCGTGTACGGTTCGACCCTGGATCGGGAGGGGGTGGGGATCACGGGGACGGACATTCCTCGGATCTACGAGACCGAACGATACAGTGTGGAAGCATATAAGATTACGGTTCCCAACGGCAAGTACACCGTTCGTCTTCATTTTGCCGAGACTTTTGAAGGTATCACGGGCCCTGGGGAGCGGGTGTTCTCCGTCAGTGTTCCGGGTCATCCGGTGTTGAAGGACCTGGACTTGTTCAAGACGGTGGGATTCCTCAAGCCGTACGTCAAAGAGTACAAAGGCGTTCCGGTGGAGAACGGCCAGTTGGTGATCGGTTTTACGCCGAACATTGAGAACCCGCAGATCTGCGGCATCGAAATCCTCGCAGAGTGATAGGACCTCGATCCTACAGCCCGGCGTAGCTTTCGATCAAGGCAATCGCCCGATACGCCGCTTGGCGGACGTCGCGGTTTTCGTCTTCGGCGTAGGCCCGCTTCAGAGCAGGCAGGGTCTTCTTGTCCTTCAGCCGGCTGAACAAGTCGGCAACCGCCTTGCGGACCAATGGGCTCCGGTCTTTCGAAAGGCTCTTCTCCAATGTGGTTCGGACATGGCTGTCATGGGCGAACGGCCCCAAGTCCTCTACTGCCTGCAAACGGGCGAGTTCATCGCCGATTCGAAGCGCCTTGAGGGCTTCGCTTTTCTTCTGTTGCTGCTTTTCAGAAAGGGTCTCGGCCGACTCGGCTTTGGCTTGGGCCGGTGGTGTCGGCAGGGCAGGTTTGTATTCTTCGACGATGATCCTCCGTTCTCGTACCACCGGCGGCGGAACCACGATGACCGGGTACGGGTCCCACCACGGGGTATACCATGGATCGTACCAACAGTAGGGTCTCACGTACCAACCGGAGATGTGGTAATGAGGGTGGGGACTATGGCCGAAAGCGGTTCCCACTCCGATCCCGACACTGACCCCCGCAGAGGCGGAACTCGCTGAGAAAATCGCAAGGCACGCCAAGACCACGAGGAGATGCCAAACCTGTATTCTACCCACACGCATTCGAGTCAACCTACCTTTCGTGCTGTCTGAGCCTTATCCGATCGAACTGAGTCTCCGGGCCAGAGCCTCTGCGGACAAGAGGTGGCATAAAAATAATTATAACGTGTTTGCAAGGGAAGTCCAGGTCGGTTCTCGTCAGGCAGTGATGACATTTCAGGAGGATCCTCAGGCATTGGGCATGCCCGGGGAAACGAAGGAACGAGCCTGCGATGCGAACGGATCCGTCGGATTGCTCCTGTGTAAGATCCTTTGCTGACGCTCAGGATCACAAGAGGGGACTGCAGACACTCATGAAATCCAATCCTATGCGGGGCTACCGCCTTACGTCGTAGCACCAGAGCCTGTCGTGGTAACGGAGATAGAGTCGTCCGTCGAGCAGGACTGAGTGGGCCCAAGCGTCGCGAACACGGTCTGTAACAGGCCTTTTTCGTCTGAGACGCCGTCACGTCGCGGCCCTCGCCACTGCGGCCACCCCGGTTCAGACGAGGCGATCAGGCCGTCGGGGGAGGTTTCTGCCCGCACGACTGTCGCGGATATCAGGAGAACGCAAGCCGCCGCGCAGGACAACGTCCAGCCCGTGGGTTTGCGTTTGTCAAGAGATGTCATCCGTGAATCGGCCATCGACCACCTCGATTCTGCATTTGGGAATGGCGGCGAGGAACTGGGCGCCGTAACGTTTGGTGACAAGGCGGCTGTCGAGGACCACCACGATGCCGCTGTCGGTGGCGCTGCGGATCAGCCGGCCGAAACCCTGTTTGAACTTGATGATGGCCGAGGGGAGCTGGTACTCGTTGAACGGATCGCCGCCTTGCTCGCGGATCTGTTGGAGTCTTCCCGCCAAAAGCGGCTGATCGGGTACCGCGAAGGGCAGACGGACGATGATCACGTTGGAGAGGGCCTCGCCCGGCACGTCCACACCTTGCCAGAAACTGTCGGTGCCAAAGAGTACACAGCGGTCGTTGGTTTTGAAGTGGGCGATCATCGCGCCGCGGTCCATATCCGCGCCCTGGCGGAGCAAGGTAAATCCGTTTTCCTCAATCCAGCCCTCCATCCGTTCTGCGATGTTGCAGAGCATCTGGTGACTGGTGAACAGGACGAAAGCCCGGCCCCCGGTTCTGTGTATGTACTTTTTGATCGCCTCGGTCCCGGCGGCCAGAAATGCCGGCTCGTTGGGGTTGGGCAAGTTTCTTTCGATGTAGAGTGTGACCTGTCGCTCATAATCGAAGGGTGAGTCCAACCGGAGGTCGTCGAAGTCGGTTAGCCCGATTCGGCCGGCGAAGAATCCAAAACCGCCGTCGAGACCGGTGCTCAGAGTTGCACTGGTGAGGATTACGGGGCGGTATTTGTCGAGCAGGCAGCGGCGGACATCGGGACCAACGTTCAGGGGAGCGGCGCGCAGGCGGATCGTGCGATTTGTTTGGCCCTCGGTTTCCACCCAGTAGATACGGTCTGGTTGCTCTTGCGACAGAAAGTTGTCCAAGTCCGCCTGAAGGGCCTCACAATGGTCGATCGAGCGGCCGATCTCTCCTTGCTTGTCGGGATCATCGGTCTCTTTGCTCAACTGGTGCAAAGCCTTCCGCAACTCCTTGAGTCTCAACGACAATATGTCGTTGACAAATCGGGCTGGGCATTTGCCGTTGGTTGTGTCTTTCTCCGCATCGTACCAGGCTTGTACTTTGCGGAAGAAATCGTTCGCGGCCTCGCTCGTTTCGCCGATCAACTTGAGCAGGTCGTCGCCGTCGCTGTGGGTCAACAGGCCGTGATGGGTCCGGGGATTGTACAATTCGTCGAGCAGATACTTGATCCGGTGATTGGTGACCTCGATCCCAAAATGTTCTTCCGCGGCGCGTTCGAGGTTGTGAGCCTCGTCCAGGACCACGACCTGGTACTCGGGCAAAAGGCCCACTCCTTGCTCCTTTAACGTTAGGTCGCTGAGCAGCAGCGCGTGGTTGGCGACGATAAGATCGGCCTGATCCCATTTCTTTCGTGCATGGTTGTAGAAGCAGTCGCGATAATGGTGACACTTACGACCCCGGCAGTTGCCATGCTCGCTGCGGACCTTGTCCCATATCGTTCGGCTGGGTAGAAAAGGCAGGTCGCTGAGCGAACCGTCTTCGGTGGTGAGAGCCCACTGGCGGAGAGCGTCGAGCTCTTGCGACGTGGATCCCAAGAGCGAGTGTTGCATTCGAGAGGCGAAGTCAAGTCGACGTTTGCACAGGTAGTTGCCCCGCCCTTTGGCCAGAACCGCCCGGAAGGGCAGGGGAAGGCACCTTTGTAGGAACGGAATGTCCTTGTGGCAGAGTTGCTCCTGCAGCGGGATCGTAAACGTGCTGACAATAGCCTTTTGGCTGGTCTCGCACAGATACTGAATCACGGGGACCAGGTAGGCGAAGCTTTTGCCGACACCGGTGCCGGCCTCGACGACCAAGTGCCGTTTCCGGACGAATGCTTCCTGGATGGCGCGGGCCATCCGGACCTGCTGGGGACGGGCTTCGAAGCCCGGCATCGCCTGAGCGATTGGCCCGCCAGGATCCCAGAACGCTTGTGCCTCGGCAGTGTGTCTATCCTGTATCAACTGAAACCTCGAACCGTGGAAAGACTCTATCCTATCGAAAGCCCCATGCTTCTGCAAGGTCGCATCGCATGTTGTGCGTGGAGTGTGAATTCTCTCTTGCTCCGTGGTTTCGTGGCCGGTACATTCCGACTCATGTTGACCCTGATCAATACGAATCGAATGATGCCGCCGATTGCACCGATCGGGCTGGAATACGTGGCCGAGGCGGCCGTGCGGGCTGGAATCGAAGTAACTGTGCTCGATCTGGGCTTGTGCCAGGACCCAGCCAAGGCGATCCGCGAGCATTTCCGTTCCCGCAATCCATCGCTCATCGGGCTGTCATTCCGGAACGTGGATGACTGCTTCTGGCCCAGTGCCGAGTGGTTCGTGCCTGGACTGGCCAAGCTCGTGCAGGATCTTCGGACTGTCTGCGATGCCCCCATTGTCGTGGGGGGCGTGGGGTTTTCCGTCTTTGCCCCGCAGGTCGTCGAATACACTGGCGTTGATTTCGGCATTCGCGGCGACGGCGAGGCGTCCACGATTTCCCTTTATCAACAGTTGCATAACGACCGGAATTTCGCCGAGGTTCCGGGGCTCCTCTGGCGGCAGGGCGAGCGAATCGTCGTCAACGAACCGGCCTGGCCTGCGGATCTTTCTCTGTCTATCCGGCGCACCATGGTCGATAATCGTACCTATTTTGCGCGAGGCGGACAGATCGGGTTCGAGACCAAGCGAGGGTGCAATCGCCTGTGCCTGTACTGTGCGGACCCGCTGTCAAAAGGCTCGGTTCCACGATCGCGAAAGCCCGAGGAGATCGCCGACGAGATCGAATCATTGCTCTCGCAGGGGATTGACGTGCTGCACACCTGTGACGCGGAGTTCAACGTTCCGCGCAGTCACGCGATGGCGGTGTGTGAGGAACTGAACCGCCGGTCCTTGGGTGAACGGGTGCGGTGGTACACATACCTGGCGGTGACCCCGTTCGACGCGGAAATGGCGGCAGCCATGCGAAAGGCCGGTTGCGTCGGCATCAACTTCACCGGAGATTCCGCCAACGAGCGGATGCTTCGCACGTACCGCCAGCCGCACCGGAGCGAGGACTTGGCCGACGCGGTGCGCCTGTGCCGCGAGAATGGAATCAAAGTGATGATCGATCTGCTGCTGGGGGGGCCGGGCGAGACGCCCCAGACTGCCGCCGAGACGATCGACTTCATCAAGCGGATCGATCCCGACTGCGCAGGAACCTCCATGGGTATTCGGATCTATCCTGGCACAGGGATGGTGGACGCCGTTCAGGCTGAGGGGCCGCTCGAAACGAATCCCGGCCTGCGGCGTAAGTACGGGGGCCCGGTCGATTTTTTCCGGCCAACTTTTTACCTCTCCCCGGCTCTGGGGCCCGACCCCGCCAGGCTGGTCAAGGATCTCATCGCTGGAGATCAACGATTTTTCGAACCGATGACGGAACAGCCCGATGCCCAGGCGACCGACCATAACTACAACAACAACACGCAGCTGGCCGACGCAATTGCGGCGGGGGCGCGGGGGGCGTATTGGGATATCCTCCACAAGCTTCGGATCCAGAATTTGCCTTCAAGCTCCTGTTGCGTTGCGGACGGATTGCTGTGAGGCTCGTGCGGCCTTGTATTCCGCAATGCGAGTATGCTTGGCCTCCAGGTGCTCCAGATCGATGTAGTGGTCGCGTTTGACTTTACCAGTCGAGGTTTTGAGAAACTCACCGGGATGGATCTCGATATTGTGGGCGGCGATCTTCTCGAAGTGGGAGAGGTGTTTGTTTCGGTTCTGGCAGTCGCGGATACTTTCCCAGATCAGATTCTTGACCAGTTGGGGCTCGGCGAGCAAGTCTTGGCGGGAACGGCCCGTGTGGGTTTCCAGTACCTCCCAGGCGGGCTGCACGAGCACCCGGACCGATTCTTCCATCAGCCCATTGCTTTCTTCGCGACGACTGGGCACTACGAGCATCTCCTTGACGAAGCGTGCCTCCGAGAGGGCCGCTTCGACCCGCTCGGGATTGACGTTTTTGCCGCCGGGCAGGATGATGAGGTACTTCTTGCGACCGGTGATGTAAAGATTGCCTTCCTCGTCGAGATAACCGAGGTCGCCGGTATGGAGCCAGCGGACGCCGTGCTCGTCCACGTCGATGACGGCCCGCGTGGCATTGGGATTTTTGTAGTAACCTTTTGCGATGCAGGGTCCCCCCAGGCAGATCTCGCCCCGTTGGTGCGGCGGCAGCGTGCGATTCTGCTCGTCCACGATCTTGGCCACCAATGTACTGATGGGCTGCCCGACCGAGCCGATGCGGTCAGACCGCTCGTTGAACCCGTAGACCGGGGAATTTTCCGTCGTACCGTAGCCTTCGTACATCTTGAATCCGTGCCGCCAGAGATTTTCCAGTACCCACCGGGGCATCGGCGCCGCTCCCGAGAGGAAGAAACGGAGCTGGGTCCAGCCGAGCTTCTTACGCATCTTGCGACCGACATAGCCCGGCGCATACCGGTCGAGCAGGGCGATCAGGCGGTTCTGTTTTTTCTGCTTGGCGACTGCGTCCTCAAGCTTTTTGGCCAGCGTGGTGTAGAGGGCCGGGATCGCAATGAAGATCGTGATACCTCGATCGCGGATCAGGTCCGCCACGTCACGGTACTTGTTCGTGTAGATGTTCGTCGCGCCTGCGGCCAAGGCGAGCATCTTTCCGACGGTCATGCCGAAGGAATGATGGGGCGGCAGGATGTGCCCAAGGACGTCCGCGGGGGTCAGGTCCACCTTGCGGATCGAACCTTCCAAATTGGCGATCAGATTCGCGTGGGTCAACTCCACCTCACGAGGATCGCCGGTGGTGCCGGAGGTACAGAGAATGACCGCAGTATCGTCTGGGGCCACCTTTCGGCAGGCGTCCTCCAACCCCGTCCCATCCGGCGGAACGATCGGACATAGGGGGCCGGAGGTCATCATCACAAGACGAATGCTATTGGCGTGACAGAAGTCCGCCAGTTCCCGTCGGGCGTCTTCCTCGGTGTAGTCGTCCGCCAGGACCAAAGCCCGGCTGTCGGTGGCCTGCATGTGCGTAATCACACCGTGTGGGCCTCTCTCCGGGTCAATTAGGACCGGGACCCTGCCGGCTAGAATCGTGCCCCAGAAGGCGACGTCCCAGTCCGCCCGGTTCCTGCTCACCAGCGCGACCTTGTCTCCGAACGCCAAGCCGGATTCACGCATCAGCCACGTCGCAAACATCCCGGCGCGATCGTTCAACTGTCCGAAGGTCAGGGTTTCATGACGATCCACACGAATCACTTCCACACAGACTTTGTTGGGATCAGCCACTTTGGCCAGCGACTGGTTGAACAGCTCGATCAGATTGCGACTTTGCAGCATCTTCTCCATGTTGTTCGGTTCCAACCCGTATGAATGCCCGGGAGAGCCGAAACGATCTTCGGTCCTTTGTGTCTCCCGTTCGTCCCGTATCATAGCGCAGAGACTCGAAGAAAGGAATGGAAAAAAATGGATGGATCGGCTTTGCGAATCTGGTAAGCCGTTCCGCTCACAAATCGGCTGGCATGGCTGGGCGCTGGGTGGTATAACAGCACACACGACAATTCAATCGTATCAGGGTTGCCGGATTCTTTGTGGTCCGGCGGCAGGAATCGTATTCTCGTTTGGCTCCTTCAAATCCAAAGGAGTTTGTGTATGCACAAGCGGTATGCGTTGGTGGGTGGACAACTGAAAGAAAGTGGCGATGAAATGCCACGGATTGACATCTATACCAATCCTACGCCGTCTGAGAAGGAGGAGCTGGTCAGTGGTTGGATGGTGGACGAGCACGACTTGGCCTCTGCCCTTGACCCGGAAGAGGTCTCCCGTTTGGATGTGGAAGGCGAGCGTCTCTTCATCGTCTGGAAACGCCCCAAGCATTTTTCCTTTAAGGAAAGCGCGAGCTTCGATGTCGGTTCGATCGGCATTTTTCTCGAACGAGATCGGTTGGTGGTGGTACAGCCGGACGAAGCGCCTCTGTTCGAGGATCGCAAGATGCGTCCCTATCGCTCGCTCAATGAGCTGTTCCTTCGACATCTGCAGGGGTCTGTGAACCATTACCTCGGACATCTGCGCGCCATCAAACAGGTATCTCGCGAGGCGGAAGTCCGGCTGAGCAAGTCGATGGAGAATGAAGTGTTTTTGCACATGTTCGCGCTGAGCGAGAGTCTCATTTACTACATCAACGCTTTGGAGGCCAACGCCGGTGTTCTCACTCGTCTTCAGAACCTGGCTCCGAAGTTGCACTTTACCGCGGAGGAGATCGAACTCCTTGATGATCTGGCCATCGACAATCGTCAGTGTCAGCGACAAGCTGAGATCTATGCGTCTGTTATGGCGGGTCTGATGGATGCGAGAGGAAACATCGTTAATAACAACATGAACGTCCTACTGAAGAACCTGACGATCATCAACGTCGTGTTTCTGCCGCTGAACCTGATCGCCAGCATCGGAGGGATGTCCGAGTTTTCCGTGATCACCGAAGGCGTTCCGTGGCCGGTTTCCTATGGGTTGTTTTGTGTGGCAATGGTGGTGCTTGGCATCGCGACTTGGAAGGTGTTGAATCGGCGGATCGAGCGTCTCAAACCTGAGTAGACGATGGGGATACAGGAAACTCTTGCCGTCGTCGAATTCGCAGCCTATTCTGACCGTTCCGACTCGACCGCGTCGTCTCCACCGAGATCATGAAGTTCGACCCGTATGAAGTCACATTCGGCGACACGATCAGCGCCGGCCCTTATCACGTACAGACCTGGAATCCGAGGAAAGAGGAGTTCTCGTTCTGCATCGTCAACGACATCCAAGAGAAGGCCGACCGGCTCGATTCTCTTCTCAACCAGGTTCCCCTGAACACCCTCGACATGGTGGTCCAGGTCGATGTGTCTCGGGATCAATTGAACGTGACGGTCCGAAAGATCGACGGCCAGACGGTGGAGGCGTTCTTCGTAAAGTCTCGCTCAACCGAATGAAAGAGCCCTTGGCGGCTCGGAATCTGCGACGAATGTTGTCGCAAGTGCTTTTGCGCAAACACCTTGCGTCAGGGGGGCGGTTCCGATATACTGAAGGGCGAATGCGTAGCCGATCGGGAAGAAAATGGAAAAAGACACCCAGGCGACAGAACAGGCAAACCCTCCAGCGCATCTGGATAAAGAAAACACCGTTGCCAAGCAATCCATGTCTGTTCCCGACCAAGACGGAGCAATGCTGGCAGGTCGGCTCCGCCGCGGGGAGCAGGCGGCCGCCCGGGAGTTTGTGGACCGATATTATGAACGCGTGTACCTGTTTATGCGGGCTGTCGGACATGACCGACAGATTAGCGAGGATTTGACGCAGGAAACGTTCCTGAGGGCGTGGCATCACATCGGTCAACTCCGGGATGAAAAGGCCCTCAACGGTTGGCTCTTTCGCATTGCGGGGAATGTATCCAGGCTTCACCGACGCCGGTTCAAAGACAGGGGCACCGTGACGATAGAGGGGATCGAGCCTGTGGCCGCGGTCGGGGGGGATGGGCCGTTCAAGGTTGGAAAGCAGGAGCAGCTGGATCGCCTTCAACAGGCGGTGGCAAGACTGCCTTGGAAGCTCCGGCAGGCAGTGGTGCTGCACTATATGGAGCAGTTGACCATCACGGAGGCCGCCGAGGCGGCCGGCATTCGCGAAGGGACGTTGAAAAGCCGTTTGAATCGGGGTCTGGAAGCTTTGCGAAAGGAAGTGGCGGACGAGTAGTGACGGCGGCCCTGCACGCTCTTCAACGACCGGAAGGAGTGAAAGAAATCATGGGGACTCAAAGAATCGAAGATCTCTTGAGATCACTTGCCCGACACGGCATTGAACGAGCCCGGCCGGGGTTGGCCCAGAGAATCAAGGATCAAATACCCTCTCGACTGGTCCCCCATCGGGCCGATCTAATCAGTTTGGTTGTTCACCTGCGCATCAACCGGTTTGCCGCTGCCGCGACGATCCTCTTGACTTTCCTGGTTGTCGGAGGGTTGCTGGGGGGGCGAGAAGCTGTCGGCAAGCAGATGTACGAGGACAGCAAATTGCTTTTGCAGTATACGCTGGGCGGCAAGAGTGCTTCTCAAGCCCGGATACTCGAGCAGTTGATGAACTTTCGCAACGACATGGCGGCCCAAGGGCGGGAAGTGGTCTGTTATGGCAGCCAGGCCGACGTGGGTGATCGCTGTGCTGTTCTGATGTATTGGAAATTGTCGGAGAACAAGTACGGCGTCGTGTTGGGGGATCTCTCGACACGGACGGTCAGCAGCGAGATGCTGATCCGACTCCAGACCTACATGCTGGAAAAGCAGGTCAAAAAGTAAAAGAGGAAGGGGGCTGTTATGGCCGGACGCAGAGGCTTCACACTGATCGAACTTCTGGTGGTCATTGCCATCATTGCGCTGTTGATGTCCATCCTGATGCCGTCGCTGGCGCTGGTCAAGAAACAGGCTCAATCGGTCGCTTGTATGTCCCGGCTCAAAAGCTGGGGACTGCTCTTCAAGCTGTATACGGATGACAACCGGGGGTATTTCAACGAGGGGTGGGGATATGCCGGGCATCCCCAAAACGCCGGCAAGCCTGGAGAATACGGACTGTGGATGAACGCCCTGCGGCCTTACTACCGAGACGAGAAGATGCGGCTGTGCCCAACCGCGACGCGGGTCGTAGAGAACAACGCCGACTGGGGCACTTTCAAGGCTTGGTATCGGGAATTACCCAACCGCTATCCTGCCGCGGGGGAGGGTGTGACGAAGAATTTCATCGGCAGCTACAGTATCAACAACTGGACGAATTACATGGTTGCCGACCGGGGCGCGCGAAAGAAAGAGTGGTTCTGGAAGAATACCGCCAATATCCCCAAAGCCAGCGAGGTCCCTCTGTTCGGCGACAACACTTGGCATGACGCGTGGCCCCTCGACACCGATGCGCCGGTTCTGATGCCTTTCGACTACGGCTGGGGCGACAAAGGCACCTCCGGCGAGATGAACCAATTCTGCATCGATCGGCACAATGGCTGGACGAACCTTGCGTTTGTAGATTGGTCTGTGCGGTATGTCGGTTTGAAGGAACTCTGGACACTTCGTTGGCACCGTGCGTTCCGAATCGACGGCCACTACACGCGGGCCGGCGGCATGGTGCCGAGCGACTGGCCGGCGTGGTTACGGAAGTATAAGGACTATTGAAGGACACTACTACGGAGTCGGAAGAAGGTGACGCGCTGGCACAGCTCCGGCATCCACGCGAAAGTAAAGAGATCGAATTCTCCGGATAACCATATGGGCCACCGACTTGACCGTTTCATCGGCATCGCCTCTGGAACGGTGGTGCAAGATGTCGAGATTCAACGATAGGGGGCCAATCCGCCCGAGCAGCAGGGCGGACAAGTAGACCACGAAGGGATCCGGCTCTGCCATCTGCAGGTGCTTGTCCATCATTTCCACCACCGCCAACACGGACGGATGAGGCGACTGCCAGTTTTCGGACTTTGCCAAGGGCAGCAGTCGCCAAAGGCCATGATAGCAGTAGGCATACTGCTCATGGGGCATGTCATACGGAATGAACAGCTTGTTGCGGGCCAGAACATAAAAGGGATACACGCAGGGGGACGATTCAGGAGGGGCTTCCAAGCTCAAGAACGCGCGGATTCCGTCGTACCACGGCAATCGATTCAAACTCTCAACCAGAGCCCAACACAAAGCTGCATTGGATTCGATGGCTCGTCGGACCGTTTGGTATATCTGCTCGCACTCGCTTTCCAGTGCGCAGAAGATCTCCATTACGACCGGAGCAGACTGGGGGCAGTCCATCGCCTCGAGCAGGCACTTTTTCGAAGGGGATTGTGAAAGCCATTGAAGAGCTTGTTGGGTGACGATGGATTGCCAAGGCGCATGCCTGAGACGTTGGACGGCATGAGTCAATTCAGCCGCGTGCATCCTGTTCTCCTTATCCATCCGCCTACGGCGGACAACGAGGATCGCAAATGATCGACGAGAGATCGCGTTTTTTCGCCTCGTCTATCGGGATCCGATTGTTTCAAAGTTGGTATGTTGCTAAAAACAACCATTTGCATAACGTAGTGACGATCCTAGGAAAAGTCAATACCACTGCCTTTGAACGGGAAATTCCCGCAATCGGCCCAATAGCCAGGATGTGCTTATATGGCTATCATAGTAGCCATATAGGGTGTGAACTCCAGTGGAGATTTGGGAAATCGGGTGGCCATATGATCCCGTTATGGTTACATAAATAGCCATATTCGCAAAGGAGTCCGACATGAAGGTGGAAAGTCGTCTGAAGGAGGTGCTGGCTGAACACGGATTGGATCATCATGGGGTCATCCAGGAGATCGCTCAGGCCGTCGGGGTCAACCGTCACACGATCGCCAAGCTCTACAACGACCGCTCCCCGGGGGTGACCTTCACCCTGTTGGGTCGGTTGTGCAACTGGCTGGTGAAGAACGGGGTGCCGGCCGACGAACTGCCCGGCGCTCTGTTTGGAGCCGGTCGGGCGGCGCTCTGGACCGCCATTGCACGGCATAAAGGCGAGGTGACGATCTGCTTGGGCGAGTACCAGTTGACTCGTGATGGGGAAGTCCATTACCGTTGGATCTCGCGTCGCGACTCGAGCGTAGCTGCGATGGTCGTTCAGCGTTTGTCCGCAGGCACAAAGGGGGGGTCGCCTCCGCCGACGTTGGGCTTCGAGTACATTCCGTTTCGGTATTCGCCCATGGATCATATCGTTGATCCACAGGTCCTCGCGGAAGACATCCGCAGAACCCAGAGGGTCTTTGAACGGGTACAACAAGGAGGCCACGCCCGCACAACAATCATCATCGGCAGCCAGCGCGTCAACTACCTTTTGGAGTTTTTTGTGGCGGACCTGTTCGGATGTCGTCCGTTCGTTGCCTCTTCAGGCAAACCCTCGGTGCCGTTCTTCAGCGTGTACCGGCCGAGCGATCAGAACACACCGAGTTGTTTTGGCGGGCCGGAAAACCCGTTTCGCAGTCGTGACAAAAACCGACCGGGCATTCATTATCTCAACGACCGAGGCCAGTGGGAAACGTGTTCGTGGCACCGCGAGCGACAGGATGCCGGCATTGTGATCTCCTTGAGGGACCACCGTCGCGGCTCAATCGTTCTGGCGGTGTTCGGTTTCTCGGGATGGGCCACCGAGGCGGTCGGCGGACAATTGGTGCTCAAGGAGGATCTGTTCTGGCCTCCTGCGGTGAAACTCAAGACCCGTGAGGTTGGTGTCTTCGTGTGCCAACTGACCCGCGGGGCCCCCGTGGGTGCGGATGAGGATCAGGGCCAGGTCCAACCGGCCGCCTGCGAGGTGATTCCTCTGGGGACGCGGATCATCGAAGATTTGTTGGGACGGTAAAAATCGAGGGCTGCCTTGCGCGACAAGGCAGCCCGAAAGGGAGCATCCCTGACAGAATGATCGTGATTCCGGCGTCGTGAAAGTGTGCAAATCACGAGTTTGCTGGATCTCAATAGATGATGGCGGTGGTTTCCTCGATTTTTCGGATGACCTCACCGGGGTCGGACGGGTTCGACACGTAGCCGTCGAATCCCTTGTGTAGGAGGGCGGCCGCTTCGTGGCTGCCGAGGTGATTGGCCAGCGCGACGATCTTGATCGTCGCCAGATCTTCGTTGTTTCGCATGCTGGTGCAGATGGAGTGCGCGTCAATGCCGTTGTTGAGCAGGTTGATCAAAACGACATGGGGCACGAATTTCTGAGCGGCCACCCCGGCTTCGAATCCATTGCGAGCCACCAGGACCTCGTATCCGCCGCGAATTCGAAGTGCTTCCTGAAGACCCATGCTCGACCCTGGGTCGCTGTCGAGAACCAAAACCCGGAGCTTGCCGGCGGCCAGCGCCTCGGTCGGCATGTTGTTGGCTTTCATAAAGCGAATCAGTTCGTTCAACGGAATTCGACGGTCTTTGCTGCCTGGGATGCGATAGCCCTTGAGCTGGCCGGAGTCGAACCATTTGGATACCGTACGCGGCGCGACGTTGCAGATCTTCGCGACGTCGCCGGTCGTCAGCACGTTTCTGCCTTTTGCCATAGTTAGGGTTCCCGTATAAGCCTGTTGCTACCGTATTGTCTTTCGACCTGAAAGCAGCGGGCGTTTAGCTGCGGACGGAGAATTCTGTCGCATCGCGGCACCCCAGCAGGCTCGAAGAACGGGCTGTCCTATAACATGCGTCCGCATCGCTGGCAATCGTGTTCCCGACTTCCAGCAAACTGTTTCCCTGGCGGATCAGAGAGTTTACAATCGGAAGGTCAAGACCAATGTCACTCTCAGGACAGGAGATCGTTATGCAAATACCCTTGTCTCGGCCGGATATTACGGAGCGAGAGATCGAGGCGGTGGTTGACGTGTTGCGCACCCCAAACCTCTCCATGGGTCCGAAGGTGGGGCAGTTCGAGGCCGCGATGGCCGAGTACACCGGCAGACGCCGCGCCGTAGCGGTCAACAGCGGTACCAGCGGCCTGTTTCTGAGCCTGCTGGCCTTGGGTGTCGGGGAAGGCGACGAGGTCGTCACCACGCCGTTCACCTTCATTGCCTCGGCGACGACGATCATGATGACCGGCGCCAAACCGGTGTTTGCCGACATCGATCGGACGACTTTGAATCTCGATCCGACGAAAATAGAAGGGGCGATCACCTCGCGGACGAAAGCCATTTTGCCTGTGGAAATCTTCGGCAATCCCGCGGGATTCGACGCGATTTGCGAGGTCGCCCGCCGTCATGGTTTGACGGTGATCGAGGACAGTTGCGAGGCGCTGGGCTCCACCCTCAACGGCAGAAAGGCCGGGACGTTTGGTGACGCGAGCGTGTTCGCCTTCTATCCCAACAAGCAGATCACCACGGGCGAAGGTGGCATGATCGTCACGGACGACGACCGTCTGGCGGATCTGTGTGTGTCTTTGCGCAACCAGGGCCGCAATCCGACGGGAGGGTGGCTCTCTCATGAACGACTGGGGTACAATTTCCGACTCAGCGACATTCACTGCGCCCTTGGCGTTGCCCAACTCTCGCGAATCGACGAGATCAAGACTCGACGTCGCCAGGTGGCGAGTTGGTATCAGGAGATGTTGGCCGAGGACGATCGGTTGATCCTGCCCGAGGAGCCTCCCGTTTGTGAGATCAATTGGTTTGTTTATGTGGTCCGGTTGGCCGAGGGGTATCAGATCGAGCAGCGGGACCGAATCCTCAGAAAATTGGCCTTCCAGGGTGTCCAGGTGAACAACTACTTTCCTCCAGTGCATTTGCAACCGTTTGTCGCCGGGCGATACGGACACCACCGAGGCGATTTTCCGATCGCGGAATCCGTCGGCAGCCGCACCATCGCATTGCCGTTTTACAATCGCCTTACCCAGGGAGAAGTCGCCATCGTCTGCGGGATTCTTAGAGCCCTCCTCGACGCGGAATCCTGATTGCCCCGTCTGTCCATTCCTATTTTGGCATATCCTCTTTTTCTTCATATGGTTTGCGTAGGGAATCACGTAGAACGGCCGGAGGGCCGGTCGAGGGGTTTCCAAGGTGCAAATCCAGCCTTGGACGCTCCGACAAGATCCTGCGACGGGAAGGGGGGGCAATCGCCGCATGGGCTGGAGAACCAAATTTATTTTTCTGTTGATTGTCTACTGTGCCGGCTTTGTGACCGCCGTTTACTGCCTGGCCCCGACGCCCGAACAGGGTACCCGTGGGTCACTGGGATTGGCCGGGATGGCTGGGACAATCAAATCGGAGGAACTGGCCAAGTCGGTGAGCTCTGGCATCCACAAATGCGTGGATCTCGGCCAGGAAGCTGCGGCACAGTTGGCCAGGCGAATCCAGGCACAGATCGGGAAGGCACAGTCAGAATCCGCCAACAAGCCGGGTAGCTGACCTCGCCGAGGGTGCTAAGCGATCTGCAGACAGGGGACCAAGAGACAGGGGGAAATCCAATCAGGGGCTGCGGTCAATTCGCAGCCCTGGGACCCTTGCAGGATTTTCCTACGAACCTTCGCCGATCCTACCTCCCCCTCCTACGGGTTGATTTTTCCGCTATCGTTTGACCACTTCACAGATCTGGGACATAATACTAGCCGCACAACCCGACCGGGAGGTCACCGCGTTGCTTTGTTTTCCTACTTGCGAGGTGTGCAGATGACAGCCCAATACGGCTGTGATGAAAAGGACATCGGACACTACACGTGCTTTCGCACGGGTGAGAGGATCGTCGTCGACGGGCGACTTTCGGAATCCTGTTGGCAAAGGGCGCCCAAGTCGCCGCGGTTTGTCGACATGGTCAGCGGGGTCCCCGGATTCCTCGACACCCGAATGGCGGCCTTGTGGGACGAGGAGAATCTCTACGTGGGATTCTGGGTCGAAGAGCCCAACGTAGAGGCGAAATTCACCGAGCGGGATTCGCCTGTGTATTTTGAGAACGACATCGAGGTTTTCATCGCCGGTCCCGATTGTTACTACGAGTTCCAGATCAACGCGCGAGGTACGATCTACGAAGTGTTCTACATCTGGCAAGATGCCTACCGGCGGGCAGGTTTTGCCGGAAGACCCGAATTCGACCTCCAGACCCACATTGTCGACGTCCTTGGAGGATTCCAGGACGGGATGCGGTACAAAAAACACCCACGGGGCCGTCGCTGGGCCTTCATGGACTGGGATTTTCCGGGTTTACAGACTGCTGTGCAGGTCGAGGGAGCTCTCAACAACCCCGCGACCGTGGACCGGGGGTGGACAGTGGAACTGGCCTTCCCTTGGTCCGGCATGGAACCTCTGGCTCAAGGGCGGTCGCTGCCTCCTCGGGACGGCGATGTCTGGCGGATGGACTTTTCTCGATTCGAAGCCATCCAGGCCAACGGCCGGTTGATTGATCCTTCGGTCGGCTGGTCCTTCAACAAGCATGGTGTATACGACTCCCATATCCCCGAGTGTTTCACTTGGGTACGGTTTTCCAGAAGCACGATCTAGGGAGCGTGGACGGGAGTCGGGTCGGTTCGGAATTCCCCCAATTTTGTATTGAACCCCTCGGACGAATCGGGTATAAAGAAGCGGTTTCGTACCCGACCGAGGGGAAAGTCTGTGGCCATTCGGGCGGGAAAACGGGTTGGTGGCCGCTACGGAGCTGTCGGCAATGAAGCGCTATACCGGACAACAGGCGCTGTATGAGGCGATCAGTCGCTCTCGTGCGAAAGCAAAGCAGGGCAGTATTCTTGAAAGATTGCTGCCGGATCGCTCCAAATCGGAGAATCCGGCAGCCAAGTTGGGGCCGCCGACTGCAGCCCAAACGGGCTCTCCGGTCGATCCGCTTGCCCAGCGGACGAGTGCACCGGAGGCGGTGGAACCGTCGCAGTCCATGAAGGAGCCGGCACAGCAGGCCCAAACGCCTTGGAGTAAGGTTGTTTCGGAATCCGGGGCCACGCCGGTGGAGTCCGCAGAACCGGCTGCAAGGCCACGACTGATCGAAAGAATCGTGTCTTCGGTGCCGCCGACCGGGGTGCAAACGTGGCTGAAGCCTCGGCCGGTTCAGTTCAATGAAGGACGCATCGAGATTTCGGTACCGTATTACGTGGGTATTATCGTCGCTTTGGCGGTGCTTCTCGTGACGTTGGGTGCGTATCGGCTGGGACAAGCCCGTTCGGCCGGCGAGGTAAAAGGGGCTTTGCCAGTGCAGCCTGCAGGGGCGCGGTCCGGCGGATCGACGAACCCGCCGGTGGTGTCGGCGCAAGATTCCGCTGGGACGGACGCCGCGCGACCGCAGCCGAATCCGACGGCGCCAGCCGGGGGTCGTCAGGATGTTGCGGCGACTGGGGCCCAGGGCGATCATTGGATCGTTCTGGCCCAGTACCACAGTCGCCGAGATCTCGAGAAGGTACAGGAGTATTTTGCACAACAGGGCATCGAATTGGGCATCATGCCTTTGGACAGTGAGTCGCGCAAGGCGTTTGCCGAGGCAGGTTTCAACGCGAATGCGTTGCCGACCGGTGCGAATTTTTTGCTGGTGACGAAAAATCTGTATAGTAATCCGAAGGTGCCGGGTTCGGATGGTTATGCCATGAAACAGAAGATCACGGAAGTGGGCGCCAAGTACAGGGCCCCCTCGGGCTTTGAGCGGTTTGCGCCGAACTACTTCAGTGACGCTTATGGAATGAAAATCAGGTAACAGGAGAAACAAGAAATGTCGATAGATCCTTCTTTGAAATTGAAAAACGCGCTGGTTCGGCATCGCAATGTGCTGACTCGTGCCGAGCGCATCAATGTTCTCAAGGACGAAGAACGATGGAACGAGGGGGATCCGGTGACAGGTCTTCCGAAGGTCGGACACCGCAAGAGCAGTGCCGGCAAGAAGACCAAGGGCGGACCGGATGAGGCCGCAGCGGCTGCCGCTCCCGGTGCTGCCCCCGCTGCCGCTGCCCCGGCTGCGCCTACCAAGGGCGGACCCAAGGCCGGCAAATAATCGCCACCCGGTTTTTGACGCAGGGCTTCCTGCAAAGGAAGCCATACGCGTCCAAATCTGTAGAACAGACATGCCGAATGAGAGTTCGGCATGTTTTGTTTGGAGAGGTACGATGGTGGGGACCGGGAGTCATTGGGGTTTGTTGGCCCTCGTCGTGCGGGTCGTTTTCGGGGGATCGTTCGCCGCGCAAGCTCATGGAAACGGGACCCTCTGGCCGGCGGGCCCGTGGAAGCCGGCTACGCCGCAAGAGGTCGGAATGGAGCCGGCGTCGCTGGCCCGGGCCCGTGATTACGCTCTGACCGGCGAGGGTTCAGGCCTGGTCACTCGCTACGGCATGGTGGTCTTGCCGTGGGGTGATCAAAGCAGGATTTACGATCTGAAGTCTTCCACCAAGGCCATCGGCGTCACAGCGGTCGGTCTGGCTCTTCTCGACCGCAAGTTTCTCAGTCTGCACGATTTGGCGTCTCGATACCATCCCGAATTCGCCTCGCCGCCTCGAACAAACGAACCCAATAACTGGCGAGGGAAAATCACACTGTTTCATTTGGCGACCCAGACCGCCGGTTTCGACAAGCCCGGAGGTTACTCCGAACTGCTCTTCGATCCCGGAACAAAATGGTCCTACAGCGATTCAGGTCCGAACTGGCTGGCCAAGTGTGTTACGCTTGCGTATGGTCGGGATCTTCAGGATTTGATGTTCGAGCGGGTCTTCGAACCGATTGGAATCGGGCGAAAGGATCTTATCTGGCGGGAAAATTCCTACCGACCCCGAGAGATTGCCGGCTTGCCACGTCGTGAGTTCGGCTCCGGGATTTCCGCGAATGTCGACGCGATGGCTCGCATCGGCTATCTCTACCTTCGGAGGGGACGCTGGGGGGACCGGCAACTCTTGCCCCCGTGGTTTGTGGACGCCGCCAGGACAACTCCTTACGGCGTGCGGGGCCTGCCGGTGCTCAAATCCGAGGAATACGGCAATGCCTCCGATCACTACGGCCTGCTCTGGTGGAACAACAGCGATGGTGCGATGCGGAACGTCCCGCGGGACGCGTATTGGTCCTGGGGTCTGTACGACAGCTTGATTGTGGTGATTCCATCGCTGGATGTCGTCGTCGCAAGGGCAGGCAAGTCCTTCCCCCGGACATCGGGGACCGCACATTACGCACCGATAGAGCCGTTTATCGAGGCGATTGCGGCGTCGGTCGGCGAACAGGGTCGTCGGCCACATTCCCCCTGCCCGGCCAGCAATGTCATCCCGCGGATTGATTGGGCACCGGCGGACAGCGTCGTTCGTCGGGCGGAGGGTGGCGACAATTGGCCGATCACCTGGGCCGACGACGATAGTCTTTACACCGCCTACGGTGACGGCTGGGGCTTCGAACCGAAGGTGAACAAGAAGCTGAGCTTGGGGTTCGCGAGGATCAGCGGAGGACCGCAAGACTTTACAGGCGTCAATATCCGCAGCGCGACTGGAGAAAAATTCGGGGAGGGTAAGGCCGGACTCAAGGCCAGCGGCATGCTCTGTGTGGACGGTATTCTCTATCTGTTCGTTCGAAACGCCGGAAACTCGCAGATCGCTTGGTCCGAAGATCATGGCCGAACTTGGGTGTGGTGCGACTGGAAATTCGCGATGAGCTTCGGGGCTCCGACTTTCCTGAACTTTGCCAGGGACTATGCAGGCGCGCGGGATACTTACGTCTACATTTACTCGCACGACTCCGACAGCGCATATCAGCCGGCGGATCGGATGGTCATGGCCCGCGTTCCGAGAGATCGCATCCGCGATCGACAAGCCTACGAGTTCTTCAAGGACCTCGACGTGCGAGGCGAACCCCTTTGGACTTCCGACATCCGCGACCGCGGCGCAGTCTTTGTGAATCCTGGACGTTGTTACCGCTCCGGCGTCAGCTACAATTCCGGCCTGAAGCGTTATCTCTGGTGCCAGATTCTGCCGGAGAGTAAGGACGAGCGGGGCCCACGGTACCAAGGCGGGTTCGGCGTCTACGAAGCCCCCGAGCCCTGGGGCCCCTGGCGAACCGCGTTCTACACCGAGGCATGGGACATCGGTCCCGGCGAAACCGCCAGCTTTCCTACGAAGTGGATGAGCGAGGACGGCCGGACCTGCCACCTGGTCTTCTCCGGCGACGACTGCTTCTCCGTCCGCAAGGCGACGCTGCGTTAGCCTAGGGATTGGCCTGTTTCTGATAGACCCGAACGTAGTCGATTTCGAAGCGGGCGGGGAATTCGGTGGCTGATGGGTCGCCACCGTTGGTTCCGCCGATGGCGAGGTTCAGCAGGATGTAGTGCGGCTCGTGGAACGGGTTGGCCTTGTCGGGCGTCCTGTTGATCGTCTTGCTCAGCTCGATCGTGTTGAGCAGTTCGTCGTCCACGTAGAGCTTGATGTTGTCTTTGTCCCAGTCCATCCGCCAGATGTGGAACCGCGACGACCAGTCGGGGTCGAAGTCGGTGATCGGCTTCTTGAGGTCGTCCCAAATGGTGCTCCACCTGCGCTCGCCCGCCCAGCAGGCGTTGGCCAGGAGCATGCCGCGATAGTATTCCATGATGTCGATCTCGCCGCAGCCGGGCCAGCCACGGGCGGAGCCCAGCGTCCAGAAGGCCGGCCACAAGCCCGGGCGCGTGTCGATCCGCCCCCGCATCTCGAATCGGCCGAACGTCCAACTGTGCCTGCCGATCGTCTTGACGCAGCTCGACGTGTACTCGATGAACTGACGATTACGCCGCCAGCTATTGCTGTTCGGATCGTAGTTGGGATTGGGCTTCCGCTCCCGGCGGGCTTCGATGACGAGCAGGCCGTTCTTGCAGGCCGCATTGTCGGGCTGGTACCACTGGAGTTCCTCGTTCCGCTCGAAACCGTTCTCGTAGACCCAGTTATTCGGGTCGGGCCGGCCGTCCTTGTTGAACTCGTCGGCCCAGACCAGCGTGTAGCCGGCCATCTCCGCCTGGACTCTGCAGATTCCAAGGAGGATCAATCCCATCGTGACGACACCGCATTTTCCGACCATGTCACTCCTCGCAATAAACACCCACTTGATTGTCACGCCGCACATGGTAGCGTATTGACCGGCGTTTGTCAGCCGCCAAGGGGCATTTGCCGGTTGAAAGGCCGAAGACGTTCGATTCGAGCTGCTCTCGCACGAATTCGAGGAGGCCTGGGGCGGCGTCATGGGCGGCTGGCTGCCCCAGAGCGGTTACCAGTGCGACGACCGGCCGGGCTCTATGATGGCGTTCAGGACGGCTGGTTGGTCGGTTCCACCTGCGAATCGGCCTGACTCTGTTTGGGGGGGGCTTCCTGGATTTCCGTTGTGCCGGTCTGGGTCGCATCAGGCGTCGTCGTCGCAACGGCTTCCGTCGCACCGGTCGAGGCCTCTTCGGATGTGGGGGTACCGTAGGGGTCGTAATGCCCGGTGTTGTAGTCGGTCGTCGTGCTCGGTTGCTGGTAGCCGTGGTCGTCCACGCCGGCGGTGTCCTTTACCTCCGAGGCGACTACCTGGTTCACATCGCGTGCGACCTCGTTGGCGCTGTCCTGAAACTCCCGCATGCCCTTCTTGAACTCGTTGATGCTCTTGCCTAGCCCTCGTGCCACTTCAGGGAGGCGCCGCCCGAAAATCAGCAGGCCGAGAATCAGGATGACAAGCCACTCGCTGCCGCCCGGCATTGAGAGAAACGCCATATTTTTCGATAACTCGATCATAAAACTCTATCCCCAAACCACAATTCAATCGTCGCCGCGAGGAGCCGACGAGTTTTCGTGCTCCCTGACTGACGGAGAATCAACCTGTCGATATTATACCCGCACGAAGCTACGAGAGTAAAGACGGGCTCAGGGGATACAGCGTGGGGGTTGCGGGGTGTCGGGTTGGGGGGTACACTTCGCGGGTGGATTTGCGTTGGTGCGGGTGGACTTCGGGATGTTGCTGTTATGGAGTGGACAGGATGAGAGTCTTCGAGCGTTTCAGTGTCGGCGTGCTGCGTTCTATTGTGCTGGCGGGTCTGGTGCTGCTGGGTGGGTCGGTTTGTTTTGGGAATTTGCTGGGGGATTTGGCGAAGCCTCAGGACGGGCGGAGCATGCGGGCTACTTCGACCCGCAAGATCGGAGCGGATGGGAAGCCGGACCCCAATGGGGTGTCCGATCCGGATAGCAATTCGGACAATAGCAATGTCGCGCCGGGGCAGCGGAAGATCCTGCTGGATGTCAAGGGGCCCGGCGTTATTACGCATATCTGGATGACGTTCCTGGGACCCGAGCCGCACCCGTGGGCGAAAAAAGGGTCAGCCAATCACCAGGAGATGCTGCTGCGGATGTATTGGGACGGGGCCGAAAAACCTGCGGTCGAGGCGCCGGTGGGGGACTTCTTCGCCAATGCCTTCGGCAAGCGGAGCGAGGTGGTCAGTCTGCCGGTCGTCGTCGAGGACGCGGACTCGTACAACTGCTTCTGGCACATGCCGTTCCGCAAGTCGGCGAGGGTCGAGATCGTCAACCAGAGCGAAAAACAGATCAGCCTGCTCTACTATAACATCGACTGGATCAAGAAGGACAAGATCGCCAAGGATACGCCGTATTTCTATGCCCAGTATCGCCAGGAGTACCCGGTCGAGAAGGGCAAGGACTACGTCGTGCTCGACACGAAGGGCAAGGGGCATTACGTCGGTACGGTGCTCAGCGTCCGGACGCGAAGCCCCTCGTGGTTCGGCGAAGGCGACGAGAAGATCTATATCGACGGCGAGGAGCGGGCCTCGATCTGGGGTACCGGCACCGAGGACTATTTCCTCTCGGCCTGGGGCCTCAAGACGACCCGCACGCCGTTCTTCGGCGTCCCCTACTTCGACCAGTGGGGTATCGTCGGCGGGCACACCTCCGCCTATCGCTGGCACATCGCCGACCCGATTGTGTTCCAGAAGGGGATCAAGGTGACGTTCGAGCATTTCGGCTGGATCTCGCCCGACGAGAACCCGCAGTTCAAGACCCACAGTTGGAATGAACGGGAGGACGACTATTCGAGCGTCGCGTTCTGGTACCAGACGGGGACGCCCACGTTTACCGCCCGCGCCCCACACGCCCGCGAGCGGACACTACCCAGCCTGGACCAGACGATTCTCGCGAAGGACTTCGTAGGCCAGCAATATCACGGCTCCGGCGAGACGGTCGTTCAGAACCTGGACTTCTATCCCGACGGACACCTGTTCTACAGGCCTGAGCAGCCGGAGAACGCCTGGGTCGAAATCCCGTTCGAGGTCCAGAAGAAGGAACCCAAGCGGCTGTTGCTGGTCATGACCCGTGCGCCGGACTATGGGCGGTACCAAGCGTCACTCGACGGCGTCAAACTCGGTGATGTAATCGACCTGTATAATCCCGACGTTTCGACCTGGGAGTACCACCTGCTGGACTTCTGGCCCGAGCCGGGCAAGTATACGCTACGATTGGATTGCGTGGGTAAGTCGCCGGTCTCGAGTGGGCACTACCTGGGCCTCGAGTCGGTCCGTCTGCGAGAGCGTAGGCCCCGCGTGGTCGAGTACAACCACGTGCCGACGGAGGACTGGCGGACGAAGCCGACGTTGTACCAATGAACCGTTCGCGGGGAGCGGGCAAGCGGGAGTGTTAAGTTTGAAGGAAGAACGACCGACCGCGTGCCTTGTACTCTCTGATTTCAAATTTGAAACTTCACACTTCAAACAGGCGAAGACAACGTTTCACGGCGCGACTGCGAGCGAAGTCCGTCGCGTCTTCGGATTCGCTTGACAGATTCCCGCTTGGTTCCTAGGGTGGTAAACTGGTAAAGGAATGCAGGAGGATCCTGTGAACAACCGCATTACCTGTCCGAATTGCCAAACGCAGATCGAGATTACCGAGGTGATCTCCACTCAGCTCCGTGCGAGTATTCGCGACGAGCTGGAGACGGAGTTGGGCCTCGTCCGCCAGAAGCTCAAACAACAGCAGGAGGACTTGGCGAAGAAACAGCAGGAACTCCAGGAGAAGGTCCAGGCGGTCGAGGAGCAGGTGGAGGCCAAGTTGGCGGCGGAGCGTCCCGTGTTGGAGCAGGCAATCCGCCAACGGCTTCGTGAAGAACAGGATCTGGAACTCAAGGACAAGGCCGCCGTGATTGCGGAGTTGCAGGCGAAGGTCCAGGAGGCGACCGCGAAGGAACTGATCTTCCTCAAAGAGAAGCGAGAGCTCCAGGAGAAGGCCCGCAATGTAGATCTGGAAGTGGAACGCAGGCTTCAGGAACAGTTGCAGGCGGTTCGTGAGCAGGCGGCCAAGGACATGGAAGAGCAGCAGAAACTCAAGCTCATGGAGAGCGAGCAGAAGGTCCAGACGCTGCTCAAGCAGATCGAGGATCTCAAACGCAGGGCCGAGCAGGGCTCGCAACAGGCGCAGGGCGAGGTCCTGGAGATCGCGTTGGAGGAGTTGCTCAAGGGCCTCTTTCCGACCGACGCGATTGAGCCAGTACCGAAGGGTGTTCGTGGCGCCGATGTGGTTCAGCGGGTCTTCGACGACAGCGGCCTGGATTGCGGCCTGATCCTCTGGGAATCCAAGCGGACGAGGCACTGGTCCAAGGACTGGCTGCCCAAGCTGCGGGACGACCTGCGGATGGTCGGCGCGTCCCGCTCGGTGATCGTCAGCGAGCAGTTGCCCGAGCACATCCGCCACTTCGGCCAGGTCGACGGCGTATGGGTCGCGAGTTGGGCCTGCGTCCATCCGGTGGCGGTCATGCTCCGCGAGAGCCTGATCGGCGTCGCCAAGAGCCGCCGGGCCCTCGACGGCCAGCACGGCAAGATGGAACTGGTCTACAACTACCTGACCGGCCAGGAGTTTTGTAATCGCGTCTCCGGCATTGCAGAGGCGTTTGTGACGATGCGACAGGATCTGGAACGAGAAAAGCAGGTCTTCCAGACCCAGTGGAACAAACGAGCCAAGCAGCTCGAACGTGTGCTGCTGAACACCACCGGTCTCTATGGCGACCTTCAGGGCATCATCGGCAGCACGCTCCCGGAGATTCGAGGCATGGGTCTCTCGGCCCTTGACGAAAGTCCAGGCGGCGTCAAGGTCTTGCCTGAAGGCAACGACGTGAACCCCCAGAATCAATAATCCCGAACCGCAGGTGACATGAGAACTCAACGCAAGTCACGCAGCGACAAAGAGCAGCCGGCCCCGGCGGGCAAGCCGGCGCTGTGGAAGCGTCTCCTGGCGATGATTCTCAGTCCGGTCCTGTTTCTTCTTCTCGCGGAACTGGCGCTCTCGCTGACCGGGTACGGCTATCCCAAGGGCTTCTTCATTCCGTGGAAAGTTGGCGGCCGGAGGGTGTATCTAGTCAATCAGCACTATTGCGAGCACTTCGTTCCCAAGACTCTGTCCAGGGCGCCGGAGCCGTGCGTCCTGGAACCGAAGGAGCCGTCGAAGGTCCGGATCTTCGTGCTGGGCAGTTCGGCCGCGTATGGCGACCCGGAGCCGGCATACGGATTTTGCCGCCAGTTGGAGGTGCTGCTGAACGAGCACGCGGCCGGGACGTCGTTCGAGGTGATCAACGCCGCGGTGACCGCGATGAATTCGCACGTCGCCCGGCGGATCGCGCAGGACTGCGCTGCGCACGAGCCGGACCTGTTTGTCGTGTTCATGGGCAACAACGAGGTGATCGGCCCCTATGGCCCGCCCACATTGCCGGCGTCGCTGTATGCGAGCCGCGGGTTCATCAACGCCTGCATCACGGCCAAGAAGCAGATACGCGTCGGGCGGCTTCTGAAGGACGTCAGCCAATCGCTCGGCGTTCACGGGGCGGACCAGAGCAAGTGGCAGGGCATGGAGAGCTTTCTGACCAGTCGGATTGCGGCGGACGACCCGAGGCTCCAGGATTGCTACCGACACTTCCGCGACAACCTCGACGACATCATCGAGACCGCACAGAGTTGTCGGGCCGGCGTTCTCCTGTGCACGGTTCCGATCAACATCCAGTCCTGCGCCCCCTTCGGTTCGGAGCACAAGGCAGGCCTGACGGCGGAGAGTCTTGCTCAGTGGGATCAGGCATTTCAGGAGGGCAGAGGCCTGGAACAGAAGGGAGACTACGCCGCAGCGTTGGCGGCCTACGAGAAGGCTCGTCAGATCGATGATGCGTACGCGGACCTCAGTTTCTGTATGGGACGATGCCTGGCGGCTCTGGGCAGGACGGACGAGGCCCGCCGTGCCTTCGTCGAAGCCCGCGATCGGGACGTGCTGCGATTTCGCGCCGACAGCTCGATCCTGCGCGTGATTCGCGACACCGCCTATGCGTGGTCGGCCAAAGGCGTTCGATTCCTGGATTTGGATGCGACCTGCCCTGCGAGCGTGTTCGTCGATCACGTACATCTCGATTTTCGCGGCAACTTCCTGGCGGCTGTGGCTGCGATGGCGCAGATCCGAGCCATGATGCCCAGGGCCGGACTGACCGAGCCCACGAGGTCCGAAGACCAACTGCTTGACCTGTGCCGCACGCGGTTGCTGTATGACGCCCGCGAACAGTATCGGCTGGCCATGGAGATGTACCGTCGCAAAACGATTGCGCCGTTTGCCGAGCAACTCGACCATGACGCCGAGCTGGCGGATTTGCGGGAAGAATTGGTTCGTTTACGCCGGGTCATGGGGCCGCATGATCTCGCGGCCATTGAGGACGCCATCCGGCATCGGCCTCTCGACACGTACCTGATCCTCCGCCGAGGCCAGGCGCTGATGGAGACCGGCCGGCCTCGCGATGCTGTGGACGTGTATCGTAATGCGATCGACGCCAAGCCCTACGACATGCGAATTCGATGTGCGTTGGCTCAGACGCTGACGCAGGGTGGTGCCAGAGGCGAGGCGGTTAAGGTACTCACATCGAAGCAGACGCCGGACCGAATGTCCTACAAGGACGCTTTGCTGTTTCTGGGGGCTCGTTGCGCCGAGAGTGGGAATCTGCCGGAGGCCACAGCCATCTATGAGGAACTCGGTCGGATCGATCCGAAAAACCTGGATGTCTTGGTGAATCAGGCGGCCGCCGCGTCGCAGCGGGAGGACCTGCCTGCAATGAAACGCCACCTGGACAAGGCCCTGTCGCTGGCGCCCGACTCGGTCTTGGCGGTGACGAACATGGGGAACTACTACGCCAAGCAGAAAATGCCAGTCGAGGCGAGGAAGTGGTTTACGAGGGCAGCAGAACTCGACCCCTACAGCCCCTTCGCTCACGTCGGCATCGGCATCCAGTCGGTCCGGCTCAAGGAATGGGACAAGGCCGTCGAGCACCTGACACGGGCGGTGGCCCTCAAGCCCGATCTCGTCGAGGCGCATCTGCTCCTGGGAGCGATCCACGACCAGGCCGGCCGGAAGGACGAAGCGAAGAAATACCAAGATCTAGCCGCCCTGTTTCGCTCCTCAGCATTATCCTCGTCAAGGCAATGAGGACGTTCTACCCCAGCCACAGAGCCCCCCGGTGTCTCTGTGGACACCTTCCGCTTTTCCGGTCCGCGCCAGAATCATTGATCTAACGGCCGGATCCAGATGTTTCGGAAGCGGACCGGGTTATTGTGGCTGGACAGGGCCAGGGGACGCTTGGGCTCGATGGGCTTGTCGTACTTGGCCACGATGCGATGGCCGGTCGGACCGTAGATTTCCTGGTTGTGGTGGACGAGCAGGCCGTTGTGGAGCATCGTGATGCGAGCGGGGCGTTCGAGCTTGCCGTCCTTGAAGACCGGTGCGAAGAAGATGATGTCGTAGCTTTGCCACTGGCCCGGCGGCCGACAAGCATTGACCTTCGGCGGCGTCTGGGCGTAGACACTGGCCGCCTGGCCGTCCGGGTACAGGTGTGTCTGGTACGAGTCGTAGATCTGGATCTCGAACAGGCCCATGAGCAGTACGCCGTTGTTGCCGCGGTCGGACCAGTCGCCGATGGGCGGGTTCGGGGCCTGCCATTCCAGGTGGAGCTGGCAATCGCCGAACGATTCTTTCGTCCGAAGGGCGCCGGTGACCGCAACGATCTCGCCGTTGTCGATTTTCCAGTCGGAGGCCTCCCATTGGGCCAGGTCGGTTCCGTCGAACAGGACCACCGCATCGGAGGGGGCCCGGCCTTCCGATCCCGGCGTCACCACCGGCGGCGCGGGACGGTCCGGGTCGTGCACGTGGTATCCGCACCAGGGCAGCACCGGCGTGTCCTTGTATCCGAAGGTCCCCGAGCCGTCTTTGGCCTTGACCAGTTCCGCGGCGATCACCGTAGCCGAGTAGGCCAACATCAGGATAAACAGGATCAACACGCCTGCGACGACGAGTGAACGACGGTTCATAGGGACTCCTTTCAAGTATCCGTATGACCACTATATCACATCAGGAAGGGACCGGCAACCTTTTGCCTGTCCGGTCGTAGTGTGAGAAGACCTTGATGTCCGGCGGGAAACGATGTACGACCGAGTTCGGATGCAGAGGGTTGAAGGACGTGTGAAAGGGTGGAGCGTGGTCTTCGGGGCGGTTCTGTGTCTGTCCATCTGCCGGGGCGACTAGTCCTCGGATAAAAGACCGTCCGTCAAGGTGACGCGGATCCCCCAAGCAGGCGGCGTCCGGCTCGTCGTGGAGAACCACAAGGCCTACGACGTGACGGCGAGCCTGACGATTGCCTTTTGAAGTCTGTCCTGCACCGGTTACCTGCGGCCGGCCCAGGATCGCGTTTATCGCTTTGTGGAGTTCCGGCGGAGAGAAGAGGACGTTATCTTCATCGACGTGGGCCATCGACTTTCACAATCGGCTACGAGAGAAAGGACCTTTTGTGTGTATTGCGTTGCCTGGAGGGGGACCGCGGTAGGGTGCGCCGCGCACACTATCTCCATTTGATTATGCCCGCCAGGGACGTGCACGCTTGAGATCTTTCAGCAGGTTGTTGGCGAGGATTGCGTTCTCGCGGACTTGGAAGTCGAGCATGCCGACGCAGGCGAAGTCCGCGCCGCTTTCGAACGCATATTTGAAGCCTTCCCTCGGATGGATCGCGCCGGCCGCGAGGACCTTGTAGGCGATCCAGGGTTTCGCGCAAGCGGCCATGAACTCGATCGTCCGCTGGGTATCCATGCACCACATGTTGTCGTGCTGGGGCAGATCGAACGGGCCGCCTTTCTCTTCGGGCGTTGCGGACCAGTATTTGTCGCTGTGCAGCGTCTTCATGTAGAAATCGACGGGGATGCCCGCCTTTTCGCAGGCGATGGGCACCTCGATCGAGTGACATGCGACCCCGGCGACCAAGCCGTTCTGTTTGGTGTGTTCCACCGCCTTGGCGATCAGGTCCAATCGGTTGTGCTGAGTCAGACGGTCGCCCATTTCGCCCTGGATGAAGGCGCCGTGGGCCCCGGCGTCGATGGCCATCTGGAGCTTGGCCCGCGGGTTGTCGGACCGGACGAAGTACTGCGCCAGCCACTGGATCTGGCCGCCGCGTTCGTCCCAGTACTTCCGGATGAGCCGGGCGGTGGGGTCTTGGCCGTTGGCATAGGGGTCGTCGATCGTCGAGATCATCGTGTTGATGCCGCACTCCTCGCACAGTTCCCACGTCTGCATGATCTTCTCGTCGGTGAAGTAGTGTTTCAGGAGCGACGAGACGTAGATCATGTCGCGGGCGTGAGCATAGCCGTTGATGAGGTTGCCGCCGCAGATGAGCCGGCTGATCTTGAGCTTGCCGATCCGGCCGACAGGCAGGGCGATCGGACTTGCCATAGGCTGGGTCTCTTTGGCCTTTTCCTGAGCCAAAAGGGCTTTTTCTTCCAAACTCAATCCGAGGACCCCTGTGGTGAATACACACGTCTTGAGAAAACCCCGTCGGTTCAAGTTTTCCGATCCCATATTCACCCCCAGACCATCAGACAAAGAAGGTGTGCGAGATTTTGACATTTTATACGAACGATGGTTCGGAAGCCAGACTGATTTACCCATTCGTGCCTGTAAAGCGAGCGAACGGGAAGGATCTTTGATTTTCCCTTTACCACAATTCTGTCCATTTGAGTTTGATTCCGCCAGCGCTGAGCCCGGCGGGGGAGTTGGGCTTCGCGGCGGGCGGGTGCCTAGGTCCGGCCACGGGCTTTGACGCTGGGCCGGACTTGCCGCCGGGAGCCGCCTTCTTGGCCGTCGAACCTTGTCGCGATCCGACGGACGGCTGGGCCGGCGCAACGGGTTTCTCCGGATCTTTCATCGACAGGCTGATCCGCTTTTTCGCCAGATCCACTGCCATGACTGTCACCATCACTTTTTGGTGGACCTTGACGATCTCCGCAGGATCCTTGACGAAATGGTCGGAGAGTTGGCTGATGTGAACCAGGCCGTCCTGGTGAACGCCGATGTCGACGAACGCGCCGAAGGCTGTGACATTGGTCACGATTCCGGGCAGACGCATGCCCGGCTGGAGGTCTTTCATCTCCTTGACGTCCTCGGCGAAACTGAAGACCTCGAACTGTTTTCGCGGGTCTCGGCCGGGCTTGGCCAGTTCCTGCATGATATCGGTCAACGTGGGCAGGCCGATCGTGTCGGTGACGTAGTTCTCCAGGTGGATCTTCCTGCGAAGAGACTCATCCCGCATCAGGTCTGCGACCGAACAGCCTGCATTGGCCGCCATTGCGTCGACGATGTGGTAACTCTCAGGATGTACTGCGCTGGCGTCTAACGGGTTGGCGGCGTCTTGGATTCGCAGGAAGCCTGCGGCCTGTTCGAAGGCCTTGGTTCCCAGGCGGGGGACTTGCTTGAATTCCTCGCGGGATCGGAATGGGCCGTGTTCGTTGCGGTAGGTAATGATGTTCTGCGCCAGTTGTGGTCCGAGACCGGACACATATTGAAGCAGTTGCTTGCTGGCGGTGTTCACCTCAACACCGACACTGTTGACGCAACTGACGACGACGTCGTCGAGGCTTTGTCTGAGCATGGCCTGATCGACGTCATGCTGGTACTGGCCGACCCCGATGGACTTGGGATCGATTTTGACCAATTCGGCCAACGGATCCATGAGCCTTCGCCCGATGGAAACCGCGCCGCGGACAGTGACGTCGTAGTTGGGAAACTCCTCACGAGCCACTTCGGAAGCCGAATAAACGGAAGCCCCACTTTCGTTGACCACAATCACCGGGATGTTACCGGGAAGGTCGAGACTTCGGATGAATGCTTCCGTCTCCCGGCTGGCAGTGCCGTTGCCGATGGCAACCGCTTCGATCTCGAACCGCTGGCACAAGGCCATGATCTTGACCGCGTCCGGCGAAGACGGCCCGTCGACGTGGTGCAGGTAGACCACGTCGTGGTACTTTAGTTGCCCCTGTTTGTCCAAGCAGACGACTTTGCAGCCGGTACGAAAACCCGGATCCAAAGCCAGGATATTCTTGCGGCCCAAAGGGGGGGCCAAAAGCAATTCCCGCAAGTTGTCGGCGAAAACTCGGATGGCTTCTTTGTCCGCACGCTCTTTGGTTTCCATCAGGATCTCGGTCTCCATGGAAGGGGCCAGGAGACGCTTGTATCCGTCAAGAGCCGCCTCCTGTACCAGGGTCGCGCAGGGAGATGGGCCCTTGATAAACAGAGCTTCGAGAATTCGCCTCGCTTCATCTTCGGGGGCGACTACCTGCAATCGCAGAATTTCCTCGCGCGCGCCTCTTCGCATGGCCAGAATCCGGTGCGAGGGGGCCTTGGCGACAGGCTCCTCCCACTCAAAATAGTCCTCGAACTTGGAGCCTTCGACTTCTTTGCCCGGGACGACTTTGGTGCGAAACAGGCCCTGCGTCTGGAACAACTCGCGGATGCGGGTGCGGGCCGTTTGGTCCTCGTTGATCCACTCGGCGATGATGTCTTTGGCGCCGGCGATCGCCGCTTCGACCGATTCTACCCCTTTTTCCGCGTTGACGAACGCAGCGGCTTGGGCCGACGGGTCCATGGCGGGGTCCTGGGCAAAGATGAGCCGGGCCAAAGGCTCCAGGCCTTTTTCCTTGGCGACAGTCGCCCTGGTGCGGCGTTTGGGTCGGTAGGGCAGGTAGATATCCTCCAGTTCAGTCTGGGTTTGAGCCTGTAGGATCTTGTCTTTAAGTTCGTCGGTGAGTATCCTTCGCTCCTGAAGGGAAGCGAGAATGGTTTCCCGGCGGGCGTCGAGCTCGGCAAGCTGCGACAGGCGGGTCCGGATGGCCATGATGGCGATCTCGTCCAAGCTGCCGGTGACTTCCTTGCGGTATCGTGCGATGAAGGGGACTGTCGCACCGCCTTCAAGTAATTCTGCGGTCGCCAATACCTGGCGGGGAGTCAAGGACAATTCCGAGGCAATCTGCACTACATGATTCTGATTCAACGGTCAATCCTTTGCTTTGTGCCTTCAAATATCCGCACCACGTTGTTGCGTGCGGACGAATATAGCCTTCCAAATTGCGGTTTTCAAGCGGGACAAAACACAATCGACGGACTGAATACGGCGGGTTCCTGCGGGGGGAAACACAAGTTTTTCTATTATCGAAGGCCGATCCGCGGCAGGTAAAACAGTCCCGGTGCGATGCTCATGTTGTCTTCGTAGGGCAGGACCGGGTCTCGTACCCGGATGACTCGCATGGGTACGGTGTCGACCAGCGAGAAGGATTCGACGTGGCCGTCCGTGAAACCGGCGTTGGGTTTGATCTCCAACCCAGCCAGTTCTTCACAGGTCGCCTCTCCGGGACGGGACCAGTACGAGGAAGAAACGTCACTGCCTTCGGTGACGGTCGCGTTGCGGAATTGCTCACAACTGCCAAAGGAATTGGGGCTTCGGAAGTGATCGTACCCCACATAGTCCGTGATGAGGACACGACCTTCAGAGGGTCCCCGCCCCGGTCCGCTGGGACCGCGAAACACGCCCTTTTCTTCGTTCAGGTAGCCGGTGTAGTTCCAGTAGAGACAGTAGGTGCCCACCATCGGGCTGGGCATCGCGCCGATATCGGGATTGTTCCAGGCGTCGCCGGCGTCCCATGCTTCCTGAAGATACTTGTACTTCCAGGGGGCACAGGGGCACACCATGCTCGAAGCGTCCCCGATATAGTCGTGCAGATAAGCGCTCACCGACCGGCGGAGGTTTTTGCTTCGTCGGGAGTAAGCGGTCAGATACGTGGGTTCCTGCCAGTTCCAATTGTCCCCCATCCCGATGGTCGCGATGGAGGGGGGATACCGCCCATGATTGTCATCGGCAAAACAATTGACGGCTGTAACGATTTCCCTCATGTTGCCCAGACTGACCAATCGTCTGGCTTGTTTGCGCACCTTCCCCAAGGCCGGAATCAGGGTCGCCATCAGGATGGATATGACGCTCAAGACTACCAACAGCTCAATCAGAGTAAATCCAATCCCGGACTCTCCCCTGCACACACACCTCCGACCGTGCGTATCGAACAGTTTCATCTGCACGCACGTCGTCATCCTGGTATCCACACCACAACACGCCGCATCCCATCTTTTGTATCATAATGGCCGCGAACTGTCTCGTCAATCGTAAAGGGTTGATTCCTTCTGGGAAATCATGTCTTTCAGGACAAAAAAAGCTCGCAGTCATTCGCGGCACAGGGGGGACCAGGCTTGTTCCCGGAGTTTTCCTTGTTTGATTCCGTGTTCCGATAGGTCCTGGAGCGGGGGGCATGCCCCAAAAGCAAGCGGGACCGCTCCCTTCGCGAAGCGATCCCGCTGCTGTGTGGTGGGACCAAGTCCGGTCCGCCGCTCCGGACTCATCCCTTTTCTAAGGAGGAGTTGTCTGTAATCTGCAGAGCCACGTTTCTGCCAGGATGGCCAAATCCTTGAAGTCCACGACACCGTCCTGGTCCAGATCGCCGGCCAAGGGCCAGCGACTCAGGCTCGCTTGAGGCGTTCCGCCGAACGCTCCCATATCGATACGGGCCCCGTTGGGCATACGTTCAGCCGAAACGTCGTCCTCGGGGTTCCCTGCGTCAATGCACGGACTGGTCTGGTTGTCGAACGCCCACAGCCCGTACGCCGCAACATACCGTCCTTTCTCCGACATCAGGTGATAATCTCCGGCTGCCGTGTCGGCAAACAGCGGGTTCTCGCGAATGTTCCCCCGGCCCTCAAGCCCCTGTTGGATGCAACTGAATTGCGCCGTGCACCCAAAGAGATCGCCGTTGCGATTGTCCCAGAGGATACAGTTGGTGATGACGGGTCTGGCCCCGGCATACGCCGCGATCCCGAAATCGTTGCCCGCGATGGTCACGTTTCGAATCGTCGGAGAACTGCCGGCAATGAAGATCCCCACATCGCTGTGGAGGATGACAAAGTTCTTTAAGACGCTATCCGGCCCCTCGGCCGAATAGAACGACACCGCGTATTCGTCGGGCGATTCGATCGTCGGCGCTCCGTTGAGGCCCGCTACGGTGATGCCTTTGCCGCGAAAATCGATGCTCTCTCGATAGACGCCCGGCGCCACCCACACCGTATATCCTTCGCGTGCGACGTTGATTCCTTTCTGGATCGTGGCGAATGCCTCGCGGGGGCTCCATCCCCCATTGAGGTCATTTCCCGTGGCTGCGTCCACGTAGTAGCAAAAAGGTCCGTTGAATTCGTAGGCACCCAAGTCTACCCGTTCATTGGCGATCCGGGATTTTCCATCGAGGTCTGTTTCCATGGAGGGGGGGATCGCGCGGTTGTTCCCGATATCCAGGCAAGGCGAGCCCATGGAAAGTCTCAGATCATCGTCGAGCGTGCCGACAAGGCCGTCCGGCCCCGCCGGGTCGAGGAACCGGGGATCGCTGTGGATATTTCCTTCACCGGCCCAGGCGTCCTGGACATTGCTATAGGTGATCTCGGCCGAGGCGTTCTCCAGATACACTTCCTGGGGGAGGTTAGCCCACAGAATGCAATTTACCGCTCGTGTGTTGCTCTGGCGGCCGTAGATTGCGCCACCATTCTGGCTGGCGGTGTTTGCGGTCAGAGTGCAGTTGATGAAGGTCGCCGAGGCGTGCTGTTCCGCGAAGACCACCGCACCATGGCTTGCACCGTTCGCCAGGAACAGGCAGTTGGCGAACACCGGCTGGCCTCCCACGCATAGGGCACCCCCTTCGTGGGCTGCGATGTTGCCGATAAATCGGCACTCCAGCACCGCCGATGTGCATTTGCTTCCGGTGAGGATCGCGCCACCCCGGCCGTAACTGGCCTGGTTGGCCAGGAAGGTGCAGCGAGTCAGGGTGGGGCTGCTGAAGTCGTTGTTGTAGACCGCGCCGCCGTAGTCGGCCAAGTTTGACTCAAACAGGCAATCGATCAGGATTGGGTCGCTGCGTTCGGAGTTGAAGAGCGCTCCGCCGCGGGAACGCACGGCCAGATTCGCTTGGAATCGGCAGCCGGTCAACGTGGGACTGCTGTTATAGTTGGCGATGGCGCCGCCCCAGTACTGGCCGTCGACGCCTGAGACGACGTTGCCGGTGAAGGTGCAATTGGTCAAAACAGGATTGGCCAGGATGTTACGCATCGCGCCGCCGATACAAGTTCCGGCGGACGCAAATGCGAAATTCTCTCTGAAATCACACTCCACGAAAGTCGGGGAGGCGTTCATACAAAGGACGCCGGCCCCCCCAGCGGCGCCTCCCTCGCCTGCGCAAGTTGTATTCAATCGAAACGTGCAACGGACGAATCGCGGACTTCCGCTGGAGAGAAAAGCGCCTGCGCCGTCCATGTCGATCAGCGCCGAGGCGGTATCCCCCCGATTGTGGCCGGGGTACTGAGTACCGGCATGTCCGCCGGTAATGGTGAAGCCGTCCACGACGGGGGCCCCTCCAGCCGGTCCGGTCATAATCACTGTCAGGCTGTTGTCTGTTCGGCTTTTGTCCAGGACAAAGGCGGCGATGCTGTGTGAATCATAGTCTTTCAACCCAATGTCGTTACCAGCTAGGTCGCCGCTGAGAATGGTTTGGAACGCCGCGATGTCCCGGTGATCGGGGTTGGCTGCGCCGTAACCGGCATATCCACCCTTGAGGGTACCACCCGACGGAAGAACAAAGCTGTCGGTGCGTTTGCCCGAGGCGACGACACGGTTGCCGTCCCTTCGGATCTCGTATCGGCGGTCGGGCTTGTAGATCCCTTGGGCGACACGGACTTCGACGCCGGGGCCTGCGACCTTCAACGCATCCTGGAGGCAGACGTACGCATTGCTCCAGCTTGAGCCGCTGTTGTTACCGGGCGCCCGGGCATCGCAGTATACGACCTGGGAGGCCGCCAGACCGACAACGCCGCCCGCCAGAACGATCACCGCTCCGGTCATCACTGCGTATATAAAGATTGGCGTCTGCATGGTCTTGGGCGTCGCTCGGCAATGAAGGTTTCAGGGATTCGTGCGATCGTACATCTCTAGAACGTCCAGCAACCACAACAATCCCTGCGGACTGGATCTTACGGTTCCACCGGCAGGGGCGCGGGGTTCTGTGAATCGAATATCGGAGGAATCTTCCAGGTAGGTGAACGCCAGATCGCCCGAAATCGCGGGACGACCTGCCGTTTGGCTCGATCCTACCTCCACGCGATAGATCAAGTCCTTGTCCATATCGATCGTGTAGGTCAAGACCGCCGCCGGGGCCTGCACACGGACCCGTGCTTGGTCGGCGCGAGAATCATACTGGGTTTGGAAAGGAAGCTGTTGTTCTGCCGCGTCCCGACGGACCGTATCGATGGTGTGGAGTCCCAGCCAGGGACGCCCCAGTCCCTTGAAGAAACTACCGGCCGGGTAGCGAGCGACAATCCGATGGTCTTGGTCGTAGACGGCCGCTCCGTCTTTCGTATCGATGAGGCGGAACTTGTTTCCGACACGCAGTTCGAGCCAAGGCCGGTGCAGTCGGGCGGCCGCATAGACCAAGGGCAGACGACCTGCTCCTGAAAACAACACGCCGTTGATTTGGCCGTCGATGAAGAAGTACGCACGGCCGAGGCGGTGCATCTCGTCGCGTTCATCGACTCGTCGCGCGCTCTGCGGCCAGCTGAACTGGAAATACTCCTCTTCCAGCACGTTGGTGTGACGGTCGAGCTGCTGCACCCTGCGTTCCTGACCATCTTGACGTCGGGACAGGATGAGCATGCCTCTCTGGTCGGAGGGCCGTCCGGCGGTGTACCCCGCGGCATGTTCCGCAGTAACTGGTGTGCCTTCCATCTGCGAAAGGAAGCTGCTCAGGCCAGATGGATCTGTCGGGAGCCGCCGGACTCGAAGGCCCTCTTCCCACATGTGGTGATTCTTCACGTAGACGGTGTTCGAGCCATAGTCGAAGTAATAGTTCGCGTATTGGTTTTCCAGCACCAGGGAAATCGCTGTCTTGCCGGTCGAGTCGAAATTCACCAGCTTCATCATCACCGGCTGGCGGGGTCCCTCCGGGAAGTAATACCAGCGATCGGAGACAAGAGAATCCGCCTCCGATCGGGCAAGGGTCGATTGGGGATCGGGGATGCCCGACGGGAGGTTTACGCGGCGACTCGAACCTCCGATCATCGATCCCCAATCCCCGATCGACCCGACCCCTACCAGGGCTATCGCCGCCAGGGTGACCATGCCGGTCTTGCTGGTTGCTGTCGCCAACAGGGCGGCGGTTGGACCAACCGACAGGGTCGATGCCGTGACGGAAATCTCCGCGGCGGTCGCCTTGCTCGCGGCGGTCATCTTGCCGAAGAGGACCAGAGCCAGCAGCAAGGCGCCTTTACCGAGCCCATGACGGGATAGCCGGCTGGTAAGGGCCTTCTTGGCACGATAGAACAGGGCTCGGGCCCCGATCTCTGAACAATCCATCAGTTTGGCGATGTCCGCGTAGGACATGTGGTCGTAGCATCGCATGGTCAGGATGGCCCGCTGGCGGGGTTCCAGGGCCTCAATGCAATGCAGGACGATTTGTTTCAATTCCTCGGTGACCACGTCCGCCAGGACGTGGTCGCTGCCACTGTGCCCGAAACCGTCCATGTCCGGGCTCTTAGCCATCAAGCGGTCGTCATCAATTTCGGAGAGGCTGCGCGTCTTGCGACGCCACTGTTTTCCGAAGTGGTTCCTCACCTTGTTGAAGGCGATGCCATGGAGCCATCCCCAGAATCGGTCGCTCTGTCGGAGTTTTCCAAACAACCGCAGCATCTCTAAAATCGTCTCCTGCACAATATCCTGCGTCAGGTCTTCCTGAAGCGTCAGGCGAAACACGTACTCGTGGAGGCGAACCCTCGCTGCCTCAGCTAGACGGGTCAGACTATCCCTGTCGCCGAGCTGTGCCTTCCTGACCAACTCGAGGGTGTCGCATTCACACGAGCTCATTCGTTACCTATAAAGTTTGATGATTTCGATCCACGTGACGCGGGATTTTCCGTTTTCTCAAGATTTTTTTTGATGCAATCTACCACCGTTCCAGAAGAGTTGATGCACACCAACCCCCATTCCCCTGCAACCGGCATTAGGTTGATCCCTGAGGACTCAATAGGTCCTATAAATTTGTTCGATCATTAGCCGGAAGACCGAATGCGATCAATTACTGGCCTTGCCTGGCGTCGCGGGAGCGGCGAACCAATTCCCTCTCGCATTGCCATCGGCGGTGGGGTCGGCTCGGTTCAACGAGAACCCCGCGCCGTTGGTCTGAATGAACCAGTCGTTGCGATATCGGAAAGCCTCTATCACACCGCCTGCGGCGTCGAGAAGCTCGATCTTTTCACCGCCGTTGTTCAGATTTCCTGAATACCGGCCTACGATGGGTAGGCCATCGCCAAATTGGGCTTGGAACGCCGGGATATCGCGTACGATCAGGCAGAAGCCACCGGCCGGCAGTTCAAAATGGGAGAACGTGTATTCGATCCCCTTACTGAACCGCACGAGATTCAGATTGATCGTCTCAGAACCGATGTTGGTCAATTCGATGAACTCGGCGTTCGGGTCATCCGCAGGTTCGTAGAGGATCTCGTTGATCCGCAGGTTTTCGGTCACCGGACCCACTGCAAAGACCGCTTCGTTCACCGCGCTCCAGACGCCGCCGCTGAGAGAACGCGTCTTGACCCTCGCGCTGGCCGTCAGGCGGATCGGCTGCGCGTAAACTTGCGCTTTGGAGGTGTTGACCGCGCCGCCGACCAGGCGGGGGTCGGACCCATCCAGCGTGTAGTAAACCGTGCCGGTCCCACCCGAAAACAACAATGAAAAGTCCTGCGGGACGTAACCGCCTTGCTGGCTGAAATCCGGCGGATCGATGTTGGGATACCAGCCGACGGTCTTGAACTGGCCCAGGACTGTCTGGGTCCGCGTGGGCAGATAGTTCACAACGATACGGTTGATCTCGTTGTCCCAGTCCTGCTTGGTGTACGGCGTGGAACGCTTGGCGTCGCCCCAGCGGGCGGATTCCGCGATAATTGCGATTTCGATCTGCTTGGCCCGGTTCTCAATCCGGGCGATCGACGACTCTGGAGTCAGGAGACCCCCATGGAAGAAATGGCGATACACATGGTCCGCGAAAAGCATGCGGTACTCGGCGTTGTTGCGGGCCAGTTGCTCGTGCAGCCAGTGCGGGTTGAAATAGGGCCACTGGGCTCCTGCGGTGGTGAACGGCGTCACGAGGTTCGTCTCACTTTGACTGACGCCGAGTGTGTGCTCGTTGTCATGTTGGAACCACTTCCAGCCGTCGGGGTTGACGCGGTTGTAGATGCAGTAGGTGTTGTTGGGCCGATTGACAAACCGAGAGCCGGGGCCATCCCGGTCGCCCGTGTAATAATCGATGAGCATGAAATCGATCAAGTTGTCGACGTCCAGCAGCCGTTCGTACTCGGGATTGCGAGATCCATCCAGATTGAGTCCCTGGATCTGAAAGTACCGTTGGTTGTCGGCCAGGCCGGTTATCGCTGCGTTGTAGAGCCGGCGATAGGCGTCCATGTTGCCGTCGGTGGGGACCATGGAATATGAGCCGCTTTCGGACTTAACCACGTCGAAATCTTCCTTTTGGCCGCCGAGATAGGAGGCTGCGTAAGAGGCTTCCGAACGTTCCTGTGTCTGATACAGGCCCCAGTAATGGCCGTTGATGTACAGGTGGTAGTACCGGCTTCGCGTGTAGGGGTGCCCCATTTCGCCCTGAAGGTCGCGTGAGAAGACCTCGCGGACCATAGTGTTCTGCCGGTCGCCCTGGAAGGCCCAGGAGTAATTTTGGCTGGTCCGTAAATCGATGTTCTCGAATTCGTCGGTGCCCTCATCGTCGAAAAGCGGGTACCGGAGCCTGGATTGGCCGTATTCGGGTCGGAAAAACAGACGCAACGCATGTTTGGGGTTCTGCGTGCTTCGGCTGAATCCGCCGCGAATTCGCAGGCCAGCGTCGATCTGAAACCCTTCGCTGCCATCGGGATGGATCAACTCAACGGAGACGGGTCTCTCCGCACTATCGCCCTGGGCACTGGGATGCACATAGATACCGTTGGTGGCGCCGAAGAGATTGTCGAGCGGCGTCACCAGTGAGATCGTGGGAATCGCCAGCAGGGCGTCGTCGATCAGGTCCCTGTACCTAGGGTTGTCGATCACGTCCGGGTCCATGCCAAAATCGAGAACTTGGCCGTTCACGTTGCCGGTCGGCCAGCCTGGCCCCGGGTGGGATTGTCTGATCACGTCCCGGAGAAAGAGGTAGGTTCGAGTCGCGACAGGAGAGTTCTTCCAGTCGGATTTGATAGCTTTGGCTCGAACACATGTGGTCTGCGCGATCCGCAACGGTTCCTGATAGATCTTGCCGGTAGGCATCCGTCCGCCCAACACATACGGCTCGCTGCCATCGATCGTGTAGTAGATCGTCGCTCCCTCTGTTGTCGTGCTGAGGGTCACGACAATCTCGCCTTCATAGAAACCGGCTTCGGGCGTGATGTCGGGCTTCGCGACGATTCCTGCATAGACCGCAACGTTCTTCTGGCCGGGCGTCGGCTGTCCGAAAAGCATCCACTGATCGCCGCCGTCGGGGAATCGGCCCAGGGACACGTCCGGCGTCTGGGCGTCGAAACCGACATAGTCGATCAAGGTGATGCCGTCCTTGTCGTAGAGGACGACTTCTTCGCCACTGCTGCTCAAACTGAAACCCGCGTGCAGACCGGAAGCTCCCACGTCGCCGTCGGCCCAAATGAGCAGGTACCCGCCGGCGGGGATGGTCGTGATTGCCTCTTTACCCAGGGGGACTTGCCACTTCCGAGGGTTGGCTGCATCGTCGGTCAAGTACATCCCGCCGCAATCAATGGCTTGGTCTGAGGCGTTGTACAACTCGATCCAGTCGTCGTAGTGGCCCTGAGGATCCTTGGCCGACGTGGCGTTGGAGGCCAGGAGCTCATTGATATAGAGTGGCCCGGCGGCTTGGACGGAGCCAGTCCAGAACAGGGTCATCGTGAGGATGGCGGACACAAGCGAGCTGTACGATCTCATGTTGGCTCTTTCCCTGCGTGCGGAAGCACCTTTTTCGCGACGACTGTCGTCACAAGTGCTGCAATTTGCCTATTTTAGCACAAACGACCTCCCAAGTCAACGCGAGTGGTTGACAGACGAATCGTCCGGCCTATACTCCGTGGCAATGGAACCGAAGGTGCTCCTAGTCAACCCGCCGATTTACGATTTTGCCGCCTATGACTTCTGGATGAGGCCCTACGGGTTGCTCAGCGTCGCCGGCAGGTTGCGGGGGCGGGCCGATTTTCGCTTCTTTGACTACATGGATCGTCGGACAGGGCCGGGGGAATCCCCCTCGGATCGGTGGGGACGCGGGCCGTTTCCCAACGAGCGAGTGGCCCTGCCTGAGGTCTTGAAGGACATTCCACGGTACTTCCGACGGTTCGGACAGCCTCGCGATCGGTTTGCATCCTGGCTCCAGGAACAGGGGCCCTGCAACTATGCCTTCATCCAAACCATGATGACCTATTGGTACCCTGGCGTGCGGGAGGTGATCGAGGACCTCCGGCGGTTTCGCCCCGAGGCCAAGATCGTCCTCGGCGGCAATTACGCGATCTTGTGCGATCAACATGCCCGAGGTTTGGGTGCGGACCTGGTCGTTTCAGGCATCGACCTGGGGCCTTTGTGGTCGTTCATGGGGACGACACCGGAGCTGGATCAACCGGCGCTCTGGGAGGCCTGCGGCGGATTGGAGACCGGCGTCTTGAAGCTCGCCGACGGCTGCCCGTTCCAGTGCAGCTACTGCTCGGTGCCCAAGGTCTATGGGCGGTTCAGACCTCGGCCGCAGGAGCGGACCCTGGCCGAACTGGAATTGCTGATCGAGCAGGGGGCTCGCAACGTCGCTTTCTACGATGACGCACTGCTGTTCGACGCTGAGCACGTTCTGACGCCCTTCCTGGAAGAGGTCATCCGGCGGGGAAGCCGTGTCAATCTCCACACACCCAATGCTCTGAACGCTCGTTTCGTGACGGCCCCACTGGCTGATCTGATGGTTCGTGCGGGCTTCAAGACGTTCTACCTGGGGTTCGAGAGCGTGTCTCGCCGGTGGCAGGAGGGCACAGGCGGCAAGGTCTTCTCGGAGGAACTTGCCCAGGCGGTCGAATGTCTGCTCGCCGCAGGGGCCGACCCCGCCGACGTCACGGCCTATCAGATCATCGGGCACCCCGCCAGCGACGCCCAGGAACTCGAAGCCTCGATGCGGTTCGTCCACAGCCTCGGCATCCGCGGCATGCTCGCGGACTTCGCTCCGATTCCGGGCACGCCGGACGGCGAGGCCTGTCGAAAGTGGGTAGACCTGGACGAGCCTCTGATGCACAGTAAGACCGCATTCCCCATCATTCGACTGGGTTTCGACCAGGTCAATCGTCTCAAAGACATGCAGCGCGTGCTGAACCGGTCCCTGGCGGCGAAGGCCGGGAGGTGACGCGAGCCCTCGTCCGTTCCGCGAGGCACAGCAGGTGACTCGGACACGTCAGTTTGACGACGCTCCCTCGCTGGTCGGCTCGGGACTCTGTTCGGCGGGCGCCGCAGGTTCTGTCACAGGCGTGATCGTCGGAGACAGTTTCGATTTCGCGACGAGACGTCGCTGGCCCAGGATCTCCTGGATCAGGCCAAAACCCACAGCCAGGAGCGTCGGGCCGATGAAGATGCCGATGAAGCCGAAAGTAGCGATGCCGCCCAGGACGCCGATGAACATCACGATAAAGGGCAGTTTCGAGCCCCGGCTGATGATGATCGGCTTGACCACGTTATCCACGCTGCTGATGGCCAGCAGACCATAGGCCGCCATGAAGATGCCCCAGCCTGTGTTCCCCTGGGCGAAGAGCCAGATCGACGCGCCGATCCAGATGATCGGCGGGCCCATCGGGACGAAGCTCAGGAAGAAGGTCAGCACCGCCAACACCACCGGCGACGGCACCCTGGCGATGGCGAACCCGATTCCCGCGACGAAGCCCTGAGCCAACCCGGTCCCGATCACGCCGTAGACGACGCTCTGGACCGTCGTCTTGACGATCTCCATCAGTCGCTGGCCGTAGTCGCCGCTGATTCGCTGGAAGCCCTCGCGAAGACGCGCGACAAGCCCGACGCCGTCGCGGTATAAGAAAAATGCGATCAGCACGCTAATCACAAGTTGAAAAACGCCCCGCGCGAAATCGAGACTGTGGCTCAGCAGCCACAGGCCGGCCGTTTGGATCCTGGGCTTGAGCCAGTCCATGGCGGGTTTGGCGTCTACGGTGAAATTGAGCCAGGAGTCTTTCACTCTCTGACCGACGAGGGGAATCCGCTCGACCCACGCAGGCGGCTCAGGGATTCCCGTCTCGCGGTAGGCGTCGAATTGGGCCAGGGCCGAACGGATGTTGTCGCTGAGCGTCAACCCGACGATAAGGAACGGGAGAATCAGGATCAACGACAGTAACGCGGTCATCAGTCCGGCGGCAACGTTCCGTCGGCCTCGCAGCCATTTGAGCAGCAGTTCGTGTACCGGCCAGGTCGCGAAGCACAGGATGGCCGCCCACAGAATGGCGGAGATGAATGGCCGCAGCACCAGTCCGCAGCCCAAAACGATCGCACCGACCAAGATCAGTCCCGCGATCTGCTCGATTCTCTTTTGGTTCTTGACCATCTCTGCGATTGGCTCCCAAGACGCCGGGAGTATATGCGAATCCTCCGCAGTGGGCAAGGTGTATGCGTCCCGGCTTATGATTATCTTCAGATTTGCTTTTGGGACCTGTTTGCTTTATCCTGCGGTTCCTATGGAACAACGCGCCGTCCATATCAAAAGCTTCGGGTGTCAGATGAACAAGCTGGACACCGGCCTGGTCGCTTCTGCGCTTCAGAAGGCGGGTTTTCGGTTGACCGAGAGTGTCAAGGAGGCCGACGCGGTGGTGATCAACACGTGTTCGGTCCGGCAGCACGCGGAGGATCGGGTCCTCTCCAATCTGGGGCATCTCAAGCACCTCAGGCAGCATCGGCCCGGCATGGTCGTCGCGGTCATCGGCTGCATGGCCCAGCGGCTTGGCGATACGCTCTTGACGCACGAGGCTGTCGACATCGTCTGCGGACCCGCCCAGATTCCGCAACTGGCGGAGCTGATCTCGCAGACGCTGGATCAGCACGAGAAGCGTCTGGCTGTCACCAAGTCGATCCGCCGGCCGGTGGAAGGGGGGGACGCGGCGCTCGACGGGTTCGAGTCGTCGCACAGCCTGCAAGATCAGCAGATTCCCGGCCAGGCGTTCGTCCGCGTGATGCGTGGGTGCAACTACTTCTGTACGTACTGCGTCGTGCCCTATGTCCGTGGTCCCGAGGCCTGCCGCTCGCCCAGGGCGATCCTGTCACAGGTCAGGAGTCTTGCGGACGCCGGAGTCAAGCAGATCACCTTCCTGGGCCAGACCGTCAACTCCTACAAGTACCCCGATGGCGAGCGGACCTACAGCCTGGCCGATCTGTTGGACATGGCGACCGATGTGCCCGGGGTCGAATGGCTTCGGTTCGTGACGAGCTATCCGTGCGACGAGTACTTCGAGGACATCCTCCGCGTGATGGCGGATTCACCGAAGGTGTGCCGGTATCTGCACATGCCTGCGCAAAGCGGGTCGGACCGCATCCTCAAGGCGATGAACCGTCACTACACGGCCGCCCACTATTTGGAGATGCTCGACAAGGCCAGAACGATCGTGCCCGATATCGCGATCGCAGGCGACTTCATCGTTGGTTTTCCCGACGAGACCGAGGAGGATTTTCAGGCTACGGTGGACCTTGTGCGGAAGGCCCGATACAAGAACTGCTTCGTGTTCAAATATTCGCCCCGCCCCGGCACGACAGCCGACAAGCGTCTGGCCGATACGATCCCCGAGGAGGTCAAGCAACGACGCAACGTCGAACTGCTCGCTGTACAAGAGCAGATCAGCGAGGAATTGAGCCGGGAGTTTCTCGGGTGCGATGTCACGGTTCTCGTGGAGGGGCTCAGCAAGAGAGCCCACGTCAATCCGACGGAAGGCCCAGATCGACCCCAACTGGTGGGACGGACACAGACCGATCACATCGTGGTGTTCAACGGACCGCCGTCATTGGCAGGACACTTTGCGCAGGTACGGATCACTCGGACTTCGCCGTTGACTCTGTTTGGAGAGCTGGCCAGAGACTGAAGGAGAGGGGACCTATGGGACGGAGAGGACCAATAGGACCTGTGCTTTACTCCCGGATCGCTGAGCGGATCTGCTCGGCGAATTGCTCGTGCAGAGGCGTCAGCTTGTCCGCAGGCAAGGTCAGAGCTTGCGCGAAGTCGAAGGCCGGCAGTCTCGGCGTGGGCCGGGGCAGGGTTGTCGGTTGTGACGCGTAGCTCTTGAATCGCTCGCCCCACGGCTTGAGCGTCAAGTCCAAGCGCACGAGCCCGCCGAACTTGCTCATGTCGGTGGAGTCGGGCGTGTCGGCGAAGGGCCAGGAGAGCCAGCCGGTCGCCACAGGTCGCGAGGCTTCGATCTCAGCGACGATCCAGCGGGCCTGTTCATTTTCCGTCAGGGAGGGCAGATTGCGGGGCGCGCCGCCGCCGTACCAGCCGTACTCGCCCAGGACCACCGGCTTGCCGACGTGGCAATAGGCCAGGACCGCCTGCAGATAAGCGAGATTTCGATCCCACGCTTGCTGCGACTCGAATGGCCGACCCAACAGCGGATAGAAGTGCATGCAGATGAAATCCAGCCATTGCGATTGTCGCCTGGCATTGAAGGCTGCGTACAGACTCGGGTTGCCCGTTCGCACGAGCGGATAGGACCACTGGATATAGCCCACGGTCACCAGATGGGTCGGGTCGGCTTTGCGAATGGCTTCGACTTGCCTGCGGACCCACTGATCCGCGAGGTGCTCGCGAAAGAGCTGCAAGTCGAGCAAACGAGGATTCCCTGCCTCGGCCTTGTCCTCGGGGACGGCAATGTTCCCCCAGTCCTCCTGTTCGCCAAGGTTGTTCGGCCAGGCGGCTCTCATAGCCTCCCTGGTCCCATACTTGGTCTGAAGCCATTTGCCCCAGGCGGGTCGCCAATTTTCGACGAACCAGGGCAGATGGGGCTCGTTCAAGAGGTCCCAGGCGAAGATGGCAGGCTCACCGCGATATCGCGTGCCGAGGACCCGCCAGAAGTTCTCCAGAGCTTGGAGCGCCTGCTCGCCGGCAAATCGATCGGGCTTCCAATAGGCCGGGACGCCTTCCCAGTGGTCGGGACCGGTGAGGATCAGCCGGACGCCGGACCGGCGGGCGATGCCGATCAGCGTGTCCAACTTCTTGAGAGCTGACTCATCGACCGCATTCACATCCGGCTGGAACGTCGCGGCCGTCAGGAAGATCCTCGCGCAGTTGACCCCGAGATCGCTCATGACCTGGAAGTGTCGTGAGACTTCATTGGGATCGAACCGCCGCCAGATCTTGGGGGCCCAGCCGGTGTGAGGGTCGTAATAGTTCGTTCCGAACGGGACGTACGGCGCGCCCGACGATTGCTCCACGAAGCCCTTGCCGTCAGTATTGACGACAATCAGATTTGTCATTTGGCCATCACATCTCGTCAGGCCCGCCAGGCACACCGCAACCGTCAGTCCGATCTGGAGCCGATTCATGATTCTCTTTCCCCGATCGTTTCAATACCCGTGCCACAGGTACAGGACCTGGGGCGTGCCCAGTTCGAACAGCTTGGTCCGATCCAGGTGCAGGAGGCTCGTCTTGCGGCTCTCGGCGGTCAACAGGTCCATGAACGACAGCGGCCTTCGATACTCGATGACCTGGGCCTTGTCGATGCCGGCGCGGGTCTTGACCGCCGCGATGGCGTCGTCCAGAAACCCTGTCTTATCGATGAGCTCGACCGCTGCCGCCTGCTCGGCGACGTAGATGCCGCCGTCGGCCAGCTTGAGGATTTCGTCCTCGGTGAGCACCTTGCTGCGTCCTTCCTTGATGACGTCGATGAACCTGCGATAGGCCGGTTCGAGGAGGCGGTCGTTGAGGTAGGCGAGTTCCGCGTCGCTCGGGGCCCGGAAGGAACTGGGCCAATCCTTTTTCTGGCCCTTGGTTATGAACACCGGCTGGACGCCCAGCTTGTTCTCGAGCAGTTCCTGAAAGACGAAGTGGGACAGGATCACGCCGATCGATCCGGTGATGGCGGTCGGCTCGCCAATGATCTCGTCGCAGGCGACGGAGGCATAATAACCGCCGGAAGCGGCCATACCCTGTATGAAGGCGACGACCGGTTTATCTTGCTCCTTGCGGTAGTTGACGATCTCGCGGTAGATGCGGTCGCTGGCGGAGATGGTTCCGCCGGGCGAGGTGACCCGGACGATGAGGCCCTTGATCGAGGTGTCCTCGCGAGCGGCCTTGAGTTGACGGTGGAGTTCATTGGCCTGCGAGTCGTCGATGATGCCTTCGATGTTCACCACCGCGATCCGATTGCTTCGCGGGCCTTCCCGCAGGACGGTGGCACCGCGTCCGCCACCGGCGCCTCCCAGGACGAAGACGGCGCCCAACAGTAGAAGGAACAACCCTATGTTTGCCAGGACGGACAGGCCGAAGAAGACGCCCCAGAGAATCCGCCAACCACTGGTTCTGGATTTTTGCGGAGGTGGCGAATAGGGAAAATTCGCTCGGGGGTAGGGACTTGGAACGGGCTGCTGTCCCGACTGCACTTCCTCGGGCGAAGAGCCGGATTGCGGAAAGTCGTTTCGCTCTGAGTCCATCTGTAGCTCCTTGAAAAGAACATGCGTATTATAGAAGCAATCGGCGGCGCGGTCAATCCGCCAGGGGCCTGGGCTTTTAGCAGGCGTCTGTGTCGAAAGAAGCATTGAATCGAGCGAGGACCTGTGGCAGGATAGAGATCGACCATCGCAAGAACGTCCGGCGTACGCCGCGGTGGTCCACTGATTTGCAGGAATGGTGTGTATCGCACGACATTCGCCCATGATCAAGGAATACCCTGAGTTTTCGTCGCTCGCTCTGGACCAGAGGGCGGAGTTGCATCCGCGTTTTCGACGGTTGACCGAGGGGTTGTCCGAACTGACCTTTGCAGGCATCTACCTGTTCCGCGACGCCCATCAATACCGGGTGTCCCGCTTGGACGAGGACCTCTATGTCATCGCAGGCCAGGACGCCGAGCCGTTCTTTATGCTGCCGTTCGGTTTACCCAACGAGAAGATCCTGAACTCTCTGTTCGAACGCCACAAGACGATGAAGGCTGTCACACCGGCTCAGGCCGAGCAGCTCGCCAAAATGGGTTTCAACGTCTGGGAAGACCGCGACAACTTCGATTATCTCTATCCGCGCGACAAGATGGCGGACCTTTCGGGCCGCAAGCTTCACAAGAAGAAGAATCTCGTCAACCTGTTTCTCCGCAACAACGAGTGTGTCGCCAAGCCTTTGTTGGAGGAGTATGCGGGCGACGCCTTGCGGGTCCTGGAGAGGTGGAGAGAGGGGCAGGCGACGCCGGGCGATTATGCAGCCGCCCGCGAGGCCATCGAGAATATGGAGTATCTTCAGCTTTGCGGCGGAATCTTCTACGTCAACGACGAGCCCGTCGCCTACACGTTGGGGGAGGAACTCGCCCTGGGCCAGGTGTTCGTCATCCACTTCGAAAAGGCGATCTTCGAGGATCGCCACAAGGGGATCTACCAGTACGTCAACCAGGCGTTCGCGTCGGTGCTGCCCCAGAAGTACGAGCTGATCAATCGCGAACAGGATCTGGGCGATCCGGGTCTTCGCCAGGCGAAAGAAAGCTACAAGCCCTCAGGGTTTGTCACGAAGCACCGCGCGGCCCGCAAGAATTCGCCCGACACATAAGTCCAATTTGCCCCGTACGTCTTATCCCACCCGTCAATCGACCTCGTCGAAGCGGTACTGATACATCGACAGGGCGACTTCGCGGGCGGCCTGGACGATCTCCGGGTGTGGCGTGTTACAGATGTCCACGAAACCGATCTGGTAGTTTTCCCCGTCTCCGCGACCGGTCGTCGGTTGGTCCTGGTACTGGAACCAGTGCGTTCCGACAATTCTTGGATTTCTTAGGGCGCTTTGCACATATCGTTTGTACTTGTCCGCGCGGTCCTGCTGGTTGTCGGCTTTACGAAGACCAGTGTGGAACATGCCACGATCCAGGGCGCCGAAGTGGAATTCTCCGATGATCAGCGGCACATCCTCTCCGCCGGGAAGCCTGAGGTTCTCGACGCCGTATTCGTACCGATTGTAGCTGACCACGTCGCAGAACTTCGCGGCGGCCTGGGCTGCCAGATCGTTCACCCAGGCGAAGCGACAACCCAGGTACAATTGATCGGGCGCTACTCGCTTGAGCTCTTTGCGGATTGTGCTGAAGTAAGTCTCCGCAGTCTTTGTGTAGAACTTCTGAAGGTCTTCACGGGCCTTGGTCTTGTCCGGAGTCTGGCGGCTCGAGAGCATTGCGTCCCAGGACGCGTAGGTAGAACCCCAGGCTTCGTTGAGGTTCTCGATGGTCTCGTACTTGGCTTCGAGATCGTTCACGAAGACAATCTTCGCAGGCTGTTCGGCAGGGGAAACCAGCGCTGCCACCGCCAGCGAGGTGTCGTCGCCCCACGATAGTTCGTTATGCACGAAATATCCGAGGCACCAGGGATCGCCGGCGGACTTGCCCCGCTCGGTTTCGAGCCTCGTGCGCAGATTCTCCTGAAAACTGGTATCGAAGACGTCGTAGAACTTGCCCCAGTAGCCTTCCGAGCCTTCGAGTTTCCTGGCTTCGAAGTGAATCGTTCCTACGTAGGGCGTGAGCCTCAGCAGGTACACTCGTTCGTCGGACCAGTTCGCGATCGTGTTGATGCCCCAACTCTCCAGACGCCGGTGCGTGATGTCGGCGAACGCGGTCTCGAATTCCTCCCCGTGCTTGCGGAGAAGGTTCGCCAGGCTGAAGTCATAGGTTCGGTAGGGCGTGTGTGTGCTGTAGTAGCCGTGAGGAGCCCAACTCGCTTGACCGTAGAACCTCGCCAGCGGCGAATCCTGGGCGGGCAGGTTGCGGAAGTACCGCTCGCGGTCGGTGATCGGCGTCGGGTTGGCGCTGCGGACGCAATCGATCCCATGCGACCAAAACAACCTGCCGATCGGGTCCACGAGCCACCATTTACCCTTGTGTTTCTGGACGCGGAAGTAGCCCGTCGCTTTCAGTCGCGGCCCATCCGTCCATCCGCCGTACTTGTTCCAGCCCCGACGCCGGGCGTGGACCTGAAGGTCTTCCTGCTCTTGTTGGTTCGCCAGGAGCATCGACGCGACCGTGTGGGTCTTGCCGGGCCATTCCTTGTGGATGTACTGCCCGAACTCGTCGATGAAGGGCAGGAAGGACGATGCGTCCAGGATCTGCACCTGCCCGCCGGCGCGGACGTTGCCGATCTCGATGACGTGGTTCTGGGCCGGGCGCGTCGTGAAGACGATCAACTGCGTGACATTGGCGGTGTCGAGCTTGCCCGCGTGGACGGGATTGCCACGCATGCCGATCAATTCCAGGGGCTCGTCGAGCTTCCAGGGGACCGGGAAGATGCGGACGGTCAACGTCTGCGAGGTTTCCGGGTCCAGAGAGACCTGATCCGTGACACAGTGGTTCGTGCCGTCGGCGCCGGGGTTGTCCACGCGGCAGGAGACGGTCAGTCGCCGGTCGCTGCGGTTGGTCACATCGAGCGAGATATGCTCATAGGGGGACAGGTCCCACTTGCCTTTGGGGGCTTTGAGCGTCACGCCAGGCCAGGGCGCCTGATGGCCCAGTTCGATTCGCAGCGTGCCCCCCGGCGTCACCTGGGCCTTGGCGTCGGTCGTAGCGACCGCGCCGACATCGAACCCCGATCCAAAGTCAAACAGGATCGCTGGAGAGGTGGTGCTGTTCGACAACGCCGGTTGCGCCGTCACCAGAGTCATCACGCTGATCAAGAACATCAAACGGTCTCTCATGAATCTACCTCTCGAATGAGCTTGGGGATTGCTCCTGGACATCGAATCCGATTCGATACGCGAACTCGCCCCGCCGGGTCATGAACTGCACGAGACCGTTCGTTTGGTCGAATTCGACGCGACGGATCTCTTGTCCCCGCACGTCGACGGCAGCGATCGAGTCTGCCCGCTCCGATTCGGCCACGCCCAGTCTTGCCGGTCGCAGCGCAATCGAGAACGGACCCAGTTGTGGCAGGGGAGTGACCACGAACCGATTCCCGGCCCGTTCGCAGCGGAACGCTCCCTCGGTGATCGCCGGTCCGAAATCGACCGTGACCCGGTCGAGATTCCAGCCCGGGGCGTCCTCGCTCGCAGCGTTGGTCTTGACCAGACGCAGCCCCCCATTTCTGTCGGAGGAATCCGAAACGATCAGCGTTCCCAGGCTATACCGCATCGAGCCGTCGTCGGAGCCGAGCAGGCTGTAGCGTCGTCCTGTAGCCGGGTCCCAGAGGCCGACCAGGATCTCGTATTCGCCCGGGCCGTACTGGGCGGGGACCTGCACGATCCAGTTGTCGCCCAGGCGGACCGTGCCTGCCCACTGGCTCGTGTCGGGCGAGGGTCGCCCGCCGCTCTGAAATGCGATGTGGTCCGAGCGGGTCGATTGGCTGCTCGTGAAGTGGATGAATACGTGGAGATCCTTCGGGGGAGGTTCGTGAGTTTGCCAGGTCGTGATGAGCTTGAACTGTCGGTTGCCGAGAACCTCGATGTTCTCGGCCTGCGGTCGAATCGCCAATTGGCCCTCGGGTCCGAAACCCCTGGCGCTGAAGTACCATCGGTTCGGCCCGCGAGATTGCTCGACCACAACGCCGTCGATCTTCTCGACGCTCGATTCGATCTGGCCATTGACGGCGCAGTACCCATATGGCGGCAGGGTTCGCCCGGCTGTTTGCCAGTCGCTCCGCCCTCGATTCACATGGATTACGGCGCCTGATTTCCACGTGACGATCTGCCGGTGGATGTCGCCGTCGACGAACCGCACGTCGGTGATCTCGTCGAGAGCGAGGCTGTGAACGAGGTCCTGGGCCAGCCAGTACTTTCGCACCGCGCCGCGTCCGAAGGCCTGGGCGTCGATCATCAGGGCGTGGCCTTGGAGGATCTCGGCGCTGAGATAGTCGTCGCTCTCGATACCGTGTCCTTGGCGACTCCGCCCACCCTGGTAGCGGTCGGAGTAGCCGACGCCGTGTAGGCTGAACTTGTCGTGCAGGACCGCGTCATACCAGGGCACACGTTCCCAGTCTTGGCAGTGCAGATGGATGCAGAACGACTTGCCCTCCGACGAGAGTTGCAGGTGCTGGCAGTCCGCGCCGTCGAGGTAGCCGATCAACTGGTCGTGTCCGGCTTCCGAGGTCATCGGCGCATGGCCGCCAAGCGTGTCGCGAATCCAGGCGAAGGCCTCGCCCCAGTGTTTGCGGGTCGCCAGCATCGAGTGGTACCGGCCCGACCGGTCGTAGAAGTCGATGCAGCCGATCGAGGTGAAGACGTCGATGAAGTAGTGCGTGGGCTTGAGATTGGGACCGATCAGTCCGAGATTCCGCTGGAGCCAGGGCATGAACCGGTCCGGCCGCCATCGGTAGCTCTGCGCGTCGCGGCCCTCGTTGAGCCAGGCCTGAATGGGCCGGCCGTCCTCGGTGAAGCAGATGTGATCGTAGCTGTAGCCCTGGGCGTCGGGATAGAAGTCGATGTAGTTGTCGTGCAGGCCCCAGGGGATGTCGTGGGCGGCGCAGACCTGGGCGATCTGCTGTATGTCCTCAATGGTCCCGAGCGAAGGCAGCGGGGGATAGATGTCCGGCAAGCGGTAGTCGTAGCCCCATCGCTGCCAGACGTGCAGCGTCAGCAGAGAGTCCGTGAGGCCGTAGCCGACCATCTGCTGCATCGTCTGTGCGATGTCGGCGTAGCGGCCGCCCCAGAGGTCGAAGACGAACCGGCCCGCCTTGCGGGCGAAACCGGGCGATGCCTGTTTGTCGTATAGCGGGCGGTATTTCCTCGCACAGTCAAACGCGCCTTCGGTGCTCGGCACCAGCGTCATCGTCGCATCCAAATGCGTGTGCAGCGCATACGTGCGGCTGTCGGGGTTCACCTCCAGGAAGTCCGGCGGGTGGTCGCTGGCGACCAGCAGCGACAAACCGCCGTCGAAGTCAAAGCCGACATGACTGGTGGACAGGTTATGCCCGCCGAAATCGGCGTGAAAAGCCTGCGGCTCGACGATACAATAGCCGTGGCCATAGTAGACGCCAGGGGCTTTCCGATCCGCTGGGCCGAGGGCGAAGTCTGTGATCCGCTTGGGGCAATCGACCTTGATTCGCAGCCCGACGCCCTCGGGCCACATTCGCACCGTCAGGTCGAACCGCTCGCCTGCGAGTTCCAGGGGCTGAGTGACATGCAGCCCGCCGGCATCGACGGCCCATGTGGTATCGCCTGCCAGAGCGACGACCGACGGGCCTGATCCGAGCGGGTATCCGAGCACGGAGACCCGCAAACCATCGAATACCACGCACGCATCCCGGCTGGCTATCGCGATGGCTGCGTCGAGGATTCCGGCGTCGCCTCTCGCGATGCCGATGCGATACCCGTCAGCAAGCGGCAGGATTGTGCCGAGCCCTTGGCCGGTCTTCGCGAGAGTTGCAGCGGTGTCCCGCCTGTGCTGCTTTGCGCTCTCAGTCGTAGGCTCGGGCCGTGGGCCCGCGATCAGGACCGGCTCGCCCCAGAACGACGAGTCGCAGGTCGTGTCTCGTCTGGGGCCGGGGTGGCTCTCCAACCGCAAAAACACGGTCTTCCCTCGATACGCCGAGAGGTCCGCCTCGCCTTCCACCCATACCTTGCTGTCGGTGTGTCTTTCGAAGAGCTTCTGATTGCCGACCCAGACGCGGAAGGTCACGCCGTCGCTGGGGGGCTCGGAGGCGGTGTTGTCGCGGATGGCGTTGGTGAAGGTCAGCGTCAGCGGCACGACATCGGGCAATTGAACACGATACTCCGCGAACACCGTCCCGGCGGCGGGCCTCCACGGCGGATGCATCGTAATCGCCTGTTTGGTCTCGCCTCGTGTGACGGGTCCGATACCCAGAAAGGCGAACGACTCCGGCGACGAGCCTTGCCAACCCGCCGGCATGTACATCAGCGGCTGATCGAAGAACTGCCAGGCCATTCGGAAGGTCTTCAACCTCCACAGGGGCAATGCACCTCCGGCGGACACCACGTTGACCGGCAGGTCCGCCGGCCGGGTCGTGGACGAGGCGGGTTTCTCGAAGTCCGTTTCAAAGATGCGGATCGCATGGGCCGTTGTTTCCTGCCGGCCGAGTTGGAACGTCGCATAAACGTGAACGGGGTACAGCGCCGACAACGCGCCGGGGGAAGCCGCGATCTGAAACGTCGCCTGTGTTCTGGTGTGGGCGTCGATCGCGACATGTCGGGTTGCTTCGGTGACCGCATGCCACTCGTCCACGAGATCATCGATGCGAACATCGACTTCGAGAGAGGTCGAGCCGGTGTTTTCCAGGGTCACGACGACATCGACAGCCTGATTGATCCCGGTCACCTTGGCCACATCGCCGATCGAGAGGACCAGCGGCCCCTCGGTGACCGTATGCCCGTCGAACCCCATCGCCGGATGTACCATCCACAGGGCGACAACCAGCATCAGCCCGACAGGGAACCACGTACGTGCCACTTCCTGGGGGGCTGGGGGCAGAGCCCCTGAGATCGACGAGCGGTTTTCCATTCCGATCTTGTTTCTCATATGACACGTCGGTCCGTCAGTTCGATTGCCGGTCAAGCAGATACCACATCGTTCCGTATTCCGGCGACATCGCGAGCACGCCTCGTCCGTCCTCGTATGTCACGGTGACCTGCTGTTTCGGCTTGCCGTCCGGGGCCAAGGCGTGGCACGTCCATTTCCCCTCCGGCAGAACGACCGTCCCCCGCACGGCCTCGATCTGCACCGGCGCAGTGCCCCAGTTGCGTCCGACCGTCCGCCGATCCGCCGAGAACTGCATCCCGACGTTCTCGCATCGTCCGCAGGCCGTCAGGAGGATCTGTGTGTTGCTATGGAGAGGAGTCATCGTCAGGGTCACCAGTTCCGGACCCGCCAGTCGAATGGTTCCCTTCGTCGCTTCCTGGAACCGGCTTGCGTGGCCGGAGTAGACTTGGGCTTGACGGCCGATGACTTGATAGAGTCCTTTGCCACCCGCGTCCACAGTCCACATCACCTCCACGGATCTCCCGCCGTCCAGGCCACCTTCGATGTCTCCGTGGCTGGAGGCGATCCGGGTTCGCAGCATGTCCTCATAACGGACGCCGCGTGCCTCCGCCAGCACGTTGAGCATATTGGAGCCATGCTTGGCGTGGAACCGAGCCAGGGACGACAATGCATCGGACGCCTCCACCACTCGCATCGTCTTGACCGCCGCCAGCGGCGGCACAGCCCCCTCGCGGAAAATCGATGTGCAGGCCCGTATGAAGCCCCACTTGGCGGGATTGGTGTCCACGTCGAAGAACCCGCTCATCGCCTCGCGGGCCCAGTTGTCCGTTGCGTGCGAATAGGTGAACAGCCAAATCCCGTCCCAATCCTGCGCCGCGGCAAACGACGCGACCATCGGGACGCATTCTGCCTGCGAGTCCAGCGGGGCGGGGTGGTTGTACTCGCTCAGAGTGAAGGGCTTGCCGCCAAGTCGTTCGGCCGCGATGCGGAACAGCGTTGCCTGCTGTGGGTAATCGGTCATCGGTCTTTGCTCGATCAGCCAGTTGTTCGAGTCCCACGCCCGGCCGGGGAAGGTGGGATGCTGCCAGTAGGCGTGACTGTCGATGAAGTCCATGTCGCTCTGGGCATACTGACCCAACGGCCCGAAGACGATCGTCCCGGTCACCAGAGCCTTGCAGCCGAGGTCTTGTCTGATGAAGGACCGCATGTCGTCGAAATAGGCCTTCTCCGCTTCGGCCAGGAAGATCATCCGGTCAAGAATGCGGGGCGTGCTTTCGTTGTTCTGGAACAACCGGACCTTGTTGCCGCTGAGCGATTCATCCTGGGCCAGGCCCACCTGTCCGCCGGGACGAAGCTCCACGCGTCCGATCTGAAACGGAATCGAGTCGCCGCTGAAGGCGAAACTGACCCTCGCGTTCTCGTCGCCGGCGGTGGCGACAAAACCGAATTTGAAGGTCTGACGCTCTGTGGTCAGGTCCACGTTTCGCGAAAGCCCGAGGTTGCCCCAGGGGCTGTGCGCCTGGGAAACGGTGCAGCCGATCCGTCGGGGCGCCTTTGCGGACGCTTCGAAGGAAAGCGTGTAGTAGCGGCCTTCGCTCAGTTTCAGGCCCCCCTGGGTGAGTTGGAGATGCCACTGGGTCCCGTTCGACCTCGTGATCTCGACCTGCACCATGCCTTCGGACAACCCCTGGGGGCGCGACAGCGTCGCGATGCATCCCTCATGTTGTTCGAGATTCCAGCGTGCGGGTACGGGGTGGTTTTCTTGCCAATCGGTGAATGTGGCGTTCTGCAACATTTGCTCGCCAAGGGGCTCGGTGCCCCTACCCCAGGCCGCAGCCAAGGCTTCATCCGAGGAGTACCGTTTGCCCAGCCAAGAGTTGAACTGGCCACGGAGGATGTCGGCGTAGTACGACGGGAGCGTCCGCAGGGTCTGGTCGGCGTCCCACATGAAGAAGCTATCCTCGTTGGTGATCTCGACGAACGCCACGGCCGGGTCGGCGGCGTAACGGACTTTTCGATAAGGGTTTACGTGCGTGAGGATGTCGCGGGCGTACTGCTTCTGGGCGTCGATCAGAGCAGGGGTGAAGATGCCGTAAATCTTGTCGAATTCACGGTTTGTCGTCGGCAGGCCCAGGATCTCGCTGTGCTTATGGCCCACGTGCAGGTTGACGTTGATGAAAATCCCGCGCTGGGCCAGCTCGTTGATGAAGAAGTCCAGTCGGTCGAGGGCTTGGGGTTCGAGGGTCCGCCCATCTCGGCTCCAGATGCCAGCGGGCCAGCGGGAGGTGTCCATGTGGTGGAGCCGAACGGAGTTGACGCCGGCTGCAGCCAAGCGAGTTGCCACCTTGGGGGCGTCCTCGTGGGCGGGGAAGTTTGCGCCGAAGCACAGGTTTACTCCCCAGATGCGGACTTGTCCGCCTCGATAAAAGTGTCCTTCGTGGACTTCGAGCCGCTCGGAATCGACCGTAATGGGCCTGTGCTCACTCTTCCAGATCGGCTGCCTCCCATCGATCTGCAGTGGAATGACGAAAGGCACGAAGTCTTGGCCTGACACCGGGATTGCGGCCAGAAAAATCATGCAGACCACCGCCATCGCTGCCTGAGGAGGGAGGACTCTGCCGGAACATACGGTACAAACTGAGCTTACGGAAAATGCTGAGGGCGATGGGGTATAAACCTTCATGATCTTTCTCCGACTGTGAGGAATCGCAGGCATTGACGTCAGAGATATCAGAACTATCGCCCCACGGCAACACAAAAAAACCGGTGTAATTACCTTTGTGGAGAGAGCTCTGGTCCTGAAAAAAACTGGGCAAAGTGATGGAAAAGCTCTTGTCTGAACCGCGGAAACGCGCAAAATACGAGTTGAGTGAGTTGACCGACTTGGTGTGGTTTGTCGAAATGCGAAGCCGACATGGCAGTGACGGGGGGGGGGCTGGAAGCCACAAAGGGTTTGGTGTGGAGTAAATTCGATTGCAGGTTTTCTCGGGGGGCCGAACGGTTTCTTTTTCTTTCGAGCTCTCGGTGTTGAAGGAGACAAGGATGGGTTCAACGGGCGTGGTGTGTAGAAGTATGACGATGACCGAGATTAAAGCGAAGGCGAAGGGGCTGGGCATCGAGCCGGGCAAGCTGAAAAAGGCCGATCTGATTCACGCAATCCAGGTCGCGGAAGGGTGTACGCCCTGTTACGGACTGTCCAAGGGCGACTGTCCTTGGACACAGTGTTGCTGGCGGACCGATTGCTTCAAAGTCAAGACATAGGTGGCCGGGGACGGCGCATCCATAAATAAAAGAGTGCGAACCAGGTTGGACGTTGTTTTTTCTGTCCTGCTGCTCGGAATTCCGTTGACGGGGTCGTGACATCGGGATACGATTATCGGCCGAAGTCAAGGTGTATACTTTCTTCCCTCGGAGCATACCCCTGAATAAGACAGAGGGAACTTGTACTGTGGACGCGCCAAGGTCCAAGGAGAAGACAACGTGGCACGAGGTACCGTAAAGTGGTTCAACGAGAAGAAGGGGTTCGGCTTTATCACTCCCGATGACGGTGGTGAGGATTTGTTTGTCCATCATTCCAAGATCGCTGGCGAGGGTTTTAAGTCCCTGCAAGACGGTCAGGCTGTGGAGTATACCGCAGCGCCTGGTCGCAAAGGCCAAGAAGCTACCAATGTCCGTCCTTGCTGAGGCAGATTGAGAATCAGGTAACGAAAAAGGCCCCGTCATAAGGCATAACGGGGCCTTTTGTTTTTTTGTTTTTCATCTGTTGTCATGCGGCGTGATTTGTTGGATTCCCCTTCCGAAAGTCAGATCCTATCGTCTGCTTTCCCGACGTGAATCCATCGTTGTCCTAACGGTCACCAATCCTTGCCGTCATCGTCGTCGAAGTCTTCGTCTTCGAATTCATCCTCATCTTCTTCTTCGTCGTCGAGGTCTTCATCTTCATCGTCATCGAAGTCCTCGTCATCTTCGCCCTCATCGTCGAAGTCTTCGTCCTCTTCTTCTTCATAGTTGAATTCTTCATCAAGCGGCTCGCACGTGCAGTTGGCGGGTTTTTCACCACAAATGGAGCAGACGCCGTCCTCTACCGGAGCGCCGCACGTGCTACAGGGGGTGCATCCACATGAATCACACATTAGTATACCACCTTCAAAGACACATCCGCATTTGTTGTTCCGAACGAACGGGCCTACGCCAAGCCCGTCCCGGAATGTCGGAATCATCGTATGCTGGCCTTTACGAAAAGCAATACCCTTTGTGCAAATTTTTTGGTGGGAAACTGTGTTGGTGCCATGGGAAATGGACCGGTCCTGCAGGCGGCCCCCTGGATTGGTCGGTGGGTGGACCTCGCCTTGGAATGGACAATGGTTTCGGGGCTTTACGGTTCCCCGTTCATAAACTATAATCCTCCCTTTGATTAGCCGTATCTCGCCCACTCACTGTTAAATCCTGAATCGGAAAGCAGAAAACCCTATGTCTTTGCCGGAATTGCTCGGAACGAGCTTCGCATGCCCATGCGGAAGAATCCATCGGGCACCGATCTTTGAACTGGTTTATACACATGAAGTCCTGGATTCACTGGGGGAGATTTTGCGACGTTGCCTCAATCCGGTCCGGCCGCAGCGGGTAGCGGTTGCCGCCGACATAAGGACCTGGGAGATAGCAGGCGAGAGGGTCCGAGAGACCCTGCAGACCGCCGATCTGACGGTCCGTCGGGTTCTCGTTACAGATCGGGGTACTCGAAGCCCGATGTGCGACGATATAACGTGTCGCACACTGCTCCAGCAGCTTCGTCCTCTGCATGTTGATGTCATCGTCGCCGTCGGCAGCGGGGTAGTTAATGATCTGTGCAAATGGGCAAGTTTCGAGCTGGGGATTCCCTATGTTGTCGTCGCGACGGCCGCGTCGATGAACGGGTATTCCAGCGCCAACGTGGCGCCGACGATCGGGGGCGTGAAAATGTTGATCGAAGCGAAACCGCCCTTGGCGGTGATCGCAGAACCGACCATTATCGAGCGTGCTCCTCGCGAGCTAACGACTGCGGGTTTCGGCGACACCATCGCCAAGCACCAGAGTAACGGGGATTGGACGATGAACAGCCTTTTTTTGGACGAGCATTACTGCAGCTTTTGTGCCGCGATCGCCGGCGACCTCGAGCCGTTGTATCTCGATCACCCCGAGTACCTCTGCGAGCGAAGGCCTGAGGCCGTTCGGGGGCTTTTCGAAGCTTTGTTCTGGGCAGGCGTGGCGATGACGCTGATGGGCACCAGCATCCCCGCCAGCGGAGGAGAACACCTCCTGAGCCATACGCTGGACATGATGGCCGAGATACGAGGTGAAAGCCACGACTTGCATGGGCGCCAAGTCGGCGTCGGAACGGTGCTTTCCGCGGCTCTGTTCGAACGAGTGTTGGCGGTGGAGAATCCGGACGTCGGTCGTTTGCCTCCTCCTATGGACGAAGCGTTCTGGATCGATCCCTCTGTTGCCGCGGCCATTCGGGAACAGGATCGGGCCAAGCGTCCGCGGCTGGAGCTTCTCCGAGAAAGACTCAAACAGAAAAACCTCTGGGATCAAGCCAGGCGGAGAGTCGCGGCACAGGTCAAAAGCCCTCAGGCAATCCGCGACTGGCTGACGCGAGCGGGTGCAGCGGTCTGTGCGGTTGACATCGGCTGTTCCCGTGAACGAATGCGTGAGGCCATTTTGCACATGCACGAGATCCGCAAACGCCCTACGATCATCGATTTGGCCTGGTTGACAGGCGTTCTTCCGGCCGCCATCGACGACATCATGGACCAATGGTTGTGCGGCTCGTAAAGAGCTTGCGGCCCTGATGCCTCAAGGATCCAGCGGTATGCGTTGGTCGAGCGATTGCGCCGCCGCGAATTCGTCTTCGGCGAACCGAAACAGTTTGTCCAAACCCACGCGTGTGAAGATCCCAGCAATGTTTTTGGGAACCGAACACAGGATGAGCTGCCGATCGTTCGCGCTGACCAGACGCTCGAGGATCATCAAATTGCAGAGCGTTGCGGAGGACAGGATTTCCACGAGGGAGAAATCGACGATGACATCGCATTCCAGACCTGCTCGGGCGGATCGCACCATCACTTCGAGTTCCTTGCTCGATTGTGGCTCTGCCGGCAAGGTAATCAAAAGCACCTGTTCGGACAGATTCTGGATTGCCATAACAGATTCCCCCCATCCGTACTGTCGAAATCTCCTGATATCTTCCGATATTATCGGAAGAACACGCATATCGAAGATTGCTGCTACATAGAATGTACTTCGCCTTTGGAGAAAAGCAAACACATGAGACAAGGAAAATCCCTGCTTTGGGACGTGTCGACCTAGGGATAGTCGAAAGCCGAGCCGTTTGCGGCATTGCGAGATACCGGCGGGGCAAAGCGAGCAGTTGCTTGATTGTGTGCAGGCTGAGACATCCTCTCGGCTACGTCGAAATCTGGGTCGGAATCTGCCTCGTCCGCTGGGATGTCTCTTCGGGTCTCCGTCCCAACCCTCCGGATTCCAACAACTTCCGCAAAGCGGCTCCCACCAGGCTTGTTTTTTCCGCTGTCGGCAGGTATCCTAGAAGGGGAGTTGATCGCCGGGGCGACCGGACGATCGTGCAGACCATGTTTAATCTCCGGATGGTGAGGGAATGCGAAATTCGCCGATAACGCCGATAATCCTGAGTGTTTTCGGCGTCACATGTTTGATTTTGGTTTCGGCGTCTCTCTCGGTGCAGGCGGGCGATATCGTGCACGAGGCGGTCCGAAAGACCTCTCGAAGCCAGTACCGTATCTATCAAATCGATATTCAGAACATGGGACTGGGTCTCTACGGCGGCTCGGCCTACAACCAAGGGTACCGCAACCGCGACGGTTGGGCAGCCGGCGTCGCTCTGTTCAATCCTGCTTGGACCGATGGCGGGACGCCGGGCAACCGCGAGGCCCGTTTGTATCTGGTGGACCAGCTTGCCGCGATGGGTCTGACCGTCGAAGTGCAAGGGGCCTATCGCAATGTCGTTGCGGAGCTGCGGGGATCGACGCGACCGGAGGATGTTTACATCGTCTGTGCCCACTACGACACGACCTCGGTCGGCGAACGTCCCGGCGGTGACGACAACGCCTCGGGTACCGCTGGGGTTTTGGAGACGGCCCGCGTCCTGACGCAGTACAATCCCGCTGCGACCGTGCGATTCATCGGTTTTAACGCGGAGGAGGACTGGATGCTGGGCAGTCAGGACTACGTCAACAAGGTCGTCGTGGCGGCCAAGGAACGAGTCCTCGGCGTGCTCAATCTCGACATGATTCTTCGACCCGCCTGGGACAGCAATCCGCAGGCTCCGATCGATCTGGACATCGAGACGCGCAATACCCCGACGTGCCTGGCTTGGGCCCATGTCTTCATGGATGCCATCGCGGCGTATGCTCCCACGTTGAAAGTGGACCCGGGGTCCCCGAGCGGGTTCTACTGGGACGCCGGCGACCAGGGGCCCTTCATCGCGGCAGGGTATCCCGCCTTGATGATTGCGGAGAACACCGCCACCGAGATCTGGTGGTACGGCTCCAACTCCTACTACCATCAGCCGGGGGATGCCGACGACGGACCTGCCAACGACCCGCTCTCGCCCAGCGGGGTCACGTACGACTACGATTTCGCGACAGACGTGGTCCGTGCGGCGGTTGCAACGCTGGCGAAAGAGGCGACGATCTTGGCGAACCCGAAGCCCGGCTTCGTTTGGCGTCAATCCATCGCGAGTCGGGGCGCGCGGGACATCGAACCGTTCATGATCGAAGACAACTGCTATCTTGCGGTCGCGAACAGCCGGGACGATCTCACTTATCAGGTTGATGTGAACACCTACCGATGGAATGGAAGCTTCTTCGTCGCGGAGCAGTCGATTCCCGCCCAGGGGGCTTCGGATTGCGAGTTTTTCGCCATCGCAGACCAGCATTTCCTGGCGGTCGCCCACGAGCGGGACGATGCGACCTATCGCGTCGATTCGAAGCTGTATCGGTGGGACGGAGCGGCCTTCGTGTGGCACCAGGACCTTGCCACCAGCGGCGCGATGGATTGCGAGTTCTTCACCATCGAGGGCCGGCATTACCTGGCGGTCGCCAACAGCCGGTCGGATGCGACATGGGATGTGGATTCGACGATCTACCGATGGGACGGGACACAGTTCACCCAATTCCAGTCGATCCCGACGAGTGGGGCCGCGGATTGCGAGTTCTTCACCATCGGGGAGATGCCCTTCCTGGCTATCGCCAATTCGCACGAGGGCGATGGGGGCGGCGAGGTCTCCCGGATTTACGGATGGGATGGCCAGGGTTTCGTCGAATTTCAGGTCTTCCCGACACAGGGCGCCTCCGAATGGGAGTTCCTGCAGATCGGCGCGGATTCATATCTCATTGCAGCGAATGGATCAAGTGCGCAATCACACCGGGTGGATTCTCGCGTGTACAAATGGGACCAGACGAGTTTCGTCCCGTATCAAATTCTGCCTACGCAGGGGGCTGCCGCCTTGGATTCGCTGGCCGTGGGCCAGGAAGTCTGGCTGGCGGTCGCCAACCGTCGCGACGATGTGACCGATCAGGTTGATTCGACGCTGTATAAGTGGAATGGAACCCGTTTTGTCGAGTTTCAAGCCATACGCACGCAGGGGGCGGCGGATGTGGCCTTCTTCACGACGGACGAGGACGTCTTCCTGGCGGTGGCCCACAGCCAAGATGACGCGACATACGATGTTCTGTCCCTGGTTCTTTCGCTTTCTGATGGTGGTTCGTATTGACCGAATCGATTGTGTTGGAAACCGAGGAAGGATCATGAAAGAGCCGAAGGTTCTGGTGATGGCGGTTGCACTGGTGGGCATGTACTCGCTTGTATCCGCCCAAGTTTTCAACGAAGATTTCGAGTCCTATCCGGCGGGAACTGCTCTGCATGGCCAGGGTGGTTGGAAGGGCTGGGATAATGATCCCACGGCCGGGGCGCCTGTGTCAGGCAGGTATGCTTACAACGGTCGCAATTCGGTCGAGGTCATCGGGTCGGCGGATTTGGTTCACGAGTTCAGACTGGTCGGCGGTCGGTACGAGTTCTCAGTCATGCAGTACATCCCCACGGGCTCGACCGGCGAGTCGTATTTCATCTTGTTGAATCAGTACGCCGACAAAGGGCCCAAGGACTGGTCCGTTCAGTTGAAGTTCAATCTCACCGCCGGGATCGTCACCGCCGAGGCCGAGGGCGACGGCGCCACCACCAACCTCGTGTACGACCAGTGGACGGAACTGAAGTTCTTCATCGATTTGGGGAAGAACACCTGTGAATGGCACTATGCCGGTTCACGGATTGCCACGCATGAGTGGGATGACGATCGCCACGGGACACTGCAAGCCATCGACCTGTATGGCAACGGGGCCTCCCCCGTCTATTACGACGACATCCGGATCATACAGAACTTCCGGTACAAAGCCAGTCCGGTGGCCCCCGCCGACGGTGCCGTCGGCGTCGTGTTTCCGTTGTTGCAGTGGACCAAGGGAGACACGGGTTACTTCCACAACGTCTATTTGGGGAGAACGTCCGAGTTGACCGAGGCGGATCTCGTCAGAAGCATGACGACCGAGGTCCTTTATTACCACTTGGGGGGGATCGAGCCCGGCGTCCCCTACTATTGGCGGATCGACGAGGTCGAGGCCGACGGCGCGACCGTCCATGTCGGCGACGTCTGGAGCTTCACTGCCGCCACCGGAGCGGCCTTTTCACCCCGGCCTCGCGACGGGGACAGGTGGATCGCGACAACCATCAATCTGGTTTGGAGTCCCGGACGGGATGCTGCTGAGCACGTGTTGTACTTCGGCGTCGAGGAAGCCGCGGTTGCGGGTCGTGCTCCGAACGTTTTGAAAGGCCGTCTGGTAAGCCCGGACTTCGCGCCCGGGGAATTGGCCGAGAACACCCAGTATTTCTGGGTGGTGGATGAGATCGACCTGTCCGGCGTCACCCATGCCGGCGAAGTCTGGACCTTCACCACGATCGGCGATTCCGGTGGAGTCAAGGCCGAGTATTTTGTGGGCATGACCCCGGGCGATACGCCTGCGATCACACGTACGGAGGCGAACATCGATTTCAACTGGGGCAATAGTGGGCCCGGCGCTCCCGTTCCCAACGATCAGTTCTCCGCTCGCTGGACCGCGGATCTCGAGATTGCAGTGGCCGACAGTTACACCTTCATCATCCGTTCGGACGATGGATCCCGACTATGGCTCAACAACCAATTGATCGTCAACAAGTGGTTCGATCACGGTGCCATGGATGCCGCCAGCACCCCGATTTACCTGGAGCCGGGTGTCTATACGCTTTGTATGGAGTATTATGAAAACAGCGGCGCCGCCTCCGCGCAGCTCTACTGGCGGACCGCGACGATGGACCGTAGGATCGTTCCCCCCGGTCCGCTCCAGCCGCCGGCGCAGGAAAGGCCCTGAGGCGTCGCTACAGACAGCGGATCATCAGTGCGTTGTTGCCGGTTCTCCAAGGCCCGCCTGTTGTCGAATCGCGTCGACGTCGAGGTCGCGGATGTACTGGACGAGGTTCTGCCAGCCGCTGTTGAAACGGAAACCGCCTTGGGTCATCTCCGCAATGGCTTGTTCCTTGCTCCAGCCCTGTACCGCAATGCGATAGATCGCAATCATCATGCCGGTTCGGTCGGCTCCCCGGCGGCAGTGCACGAACACCGGCAGGCGGTTTTCGTCGCCGACAATCCGAAGGAACCGCACGACGTCCCGATCGTTCGGCCGCCAGGCGGTCATCGGGATGTGTTCATATGTGATTTCCGGCGGAATCGGCAAGTTCTTGTCTGTGTCGGAGGATCGCAGACTGACGATCGTCCGGACCCCGAGGGCCTTGAGCCGTTCGACCCCCTCGGCAGTCGGTTGCGCCCCCCGATAGAGGTCGTCCGAGACCTTGTGCAGATTAGGCAATCCCCGCTCGTCCATCGGCTCTGCCCATGCAGATGTCGCAACGCCGTTGGTTATGCGGGTGTTGTTGTTCGTCCCCAGCGGAATTCTTGGGATATGTCGGCATGCTGGGATTGCCGTGGCCCCGACTACGGCCGCACATATGACACCGCGAACCAACCACCTTGTGCCCTGTATTTGAATTCTGTCCATCGTCATTCAACCTTCCTTGCCGTGCTTTTCCGCGAGGGGGATCAAACACACCTCGACGGGTTTGGTTTGTCAATTTACGTTTGGCTTTCGATGGGTTCTTTGCTCGCCTTGATCCGACGGCCCCGCCCGAGCAGGAACAGCTGTCGGATGAAGCTGCGGCAGATGTGGAGGAACGAGAATTTAATCGGGCCCAGTTCCGCCAGGACGAAATCCCCGCAGGACGTCGGCAGAGCGTCCCCTACGAGTTCTATCTGTTCGGGGTCCGAACAGCCGAAACCGATCTCCCTGGCGGTACGAACGACGGGGAGCTTGTCGGGTGAGAGGCCGATCAAGTCACAACAGGTCAGTTCGCAGGCGATGGGGTCTGTGCCTGCGATGAGCCAGCCGAGTTTTCGGCTCGGGCCGTGGATCGGGCCCTGGCCTTCCATCGCGACGATCCCATCGATGATCGTCAGGACTGGGGCCAGATGTTCGTAAATCCCGATCAGCAGTTTACAGAACTCGGTTTCGTTTTCGCCCTTGCGGAAATGCCAGAGAGCCTTGTGCTTGCCGCTGACGCAGCCGAACATGTTTTTGACGGCGAAAGTGGCGGTCAGTTGCTGATGGGCCTTGAACTTGGGCAGATTGATGATCGCGTCGGCATTGAGAGCCACCGCACTGAGGCCCACACGCGGCCCCCCTCGCGGCAGGCGGCATTTGACGGGATCATCCAATTGGCGAATCGGGACACCCAGCTTCTGTAGGGGCTCTGTCAATTCCAGCACGCGAGCGCACGCTGCGGTGTCCGCCCAAGCAGGCGAGTCGGCAACGAACGGTCTTGCGCCACAGTCCTTAAGCAGGCGAGCCACCGCCAGGATCACCGCCGGATGGGTCTGAGCGGCGCTGTGATGGTGCGATTTGGGCGCGATGAAGTTCGGCTTGATCAGGACTGAGTCGCCGCGTTTGACGAACCGTTCGACACCTCCCAGCAGTGCGAATTGCTGGCCGATGGCCTGTGCGACCCGCTCGGGCTCATAACTGGGGCAGTGGATCAGGGCGACTCTCGCGGTCGGCATATTCCCTCAATCGTTGATTGCGGCACAGGCCAAGACATACACTCGTACGGCGGGCTTGCGTTCCGGCGGAGTTCGTTTGGCGGGGTTGAAAAAGAGTGTTCCCTCAGGTCGATTGAAGAACAGCCCCCCCAGGGATTGTCGCTCGCTGGTGTAGCCGTCGGGACCTAGGACGACGAGGTCACCCGGCGCCATCTGCACTGCAAAGGCCGCGGGTTCGAAGTAGAATTCGTTTTTTCGGGCCCTTTCCTGGAGCGGGCCGATGGCGCTGGTGATGGGAATCGTGCACGTCGGGTATCCGATGATCTTACTGACCCCTCGGGCCCAAGGGATCGGCTCGGCCCGCAGACGTAGAACCAGGAGCCCAGGTTCCACACGTACCGTCTGTTTCACAAGATTGTTGCCCACGAATGTGATCTCGCGGCTCATGGGTACCTGGGCCACGGCCAAGTCGCTGCTGTCGTTGATCGGAAGGACCATCAAGACTGTCGAGGCTTTCTGGGCACCCGCTTCGGCCAGGAGCGACTGGATCTTCGGCCAGGAGTCCATTCGACCGTATCGCATGCGGAACGTATTCCCCCGGAATGCATTGTAACTCATCAACTTGATAGGTTCCGCCGACAAGATCGGCCAGAGATTGTCCAGACGATCTACACGATCGGCGGGCAAGTCCAGGATCTGGACCTCCAAATGGACGGTCGAGAAGAATTGCGGGACAGTGAGTTTGTCGCGCGGGGCAAGATCGCCGATCTTCACCTGCTCCCAAATCTGCTGTTCCTTGGGCTTGTTTTTGCATCCCGTCAATCCGAGGAACAACCCAAGGCTCACCAACGCTACACACAGGATTCGAGCCATCGCCCTAACGTACCATGGCAGTGAACAACTGTCAACGCGGTTGCACTTGGGCGGTTGGTCGCCGGGATTGACACTTCGCCAGGTGGGGTTATAATCACCCCATGAATTGTCCTGACGAGAACCGTGCCTTGCCCTGCGCCGCAACGGTGAAACAACGGGCCTCCTTTGGGAATTTTCCTATGAGTGCAAATCCGATACACTTAAGCGTTTGTCTTCTTCTGGCTTTGTTTGTACGCGCCTCTGCAGCGTCGAATCCTGCCGACACCGACTGGTTCTGCCAGGCGAAGTACGGTGTCTTCATGCACTTTCTGCCGGGCGACCCTGAGGGGTTGGCGAAGGTCGCTCAGTTTGACGTCGAGAATTTGGCTAGGCAGCTCGATGCTCTTGGGGTGGGATACTTTGTTCTGACTTTGGGCCAGAACTCCGGTTACTTTAATTCTCCCAACGCGACATATGACCGTGTCACCGGCTATGCGGCGGGCGAACGATGTTCAACGCGGGACCTGCCGATGGATTTGCACAGGGCCCTGGCCGCCAAGGGTATCAAGCTGATGCTCTATCTGCCTTGCCAGGTCCCCAATGCAGATCGAAGGGCGCAGAAGGCCTTCGGCCTGCCCGAGGGGCAGAAGGATCAGCCGATCGACGTGGCGTTTTCGCGTAAATGGGCCCAAGTGATCCAAGAATGGTCCGACCGCTACGGCGACAAGGTCGCGGGTTGGTGGTTCGATGGCGGCTACAAGTGGGTTGGCTTCAACGAAGAGATCGCCCAGATCTACGCGACCGCGGTCAAGCACGGCAATCCCAAGGCCATCGTCACGTTTAACCCCGGCGTCAGCTTGATCCGTTGGACGAAGGCGGAGGACTACACCGCAGGCGAGCTCAACGATCCGTTCGAGGTCCTGCCGGACTCGCGATGGGTCGAGGGCTCGCAGTGGCATGCGTTGACGTTCCTCGGTTCGCAGTGGGGCCGCCGCGATACACGCCACCCGGCGGACAAATGGACCCGGTGGGTCGCCGCCGTCACGGCCAAAGGCGGCGTTGTCACCTTCGACATGGGTCCCAACTGGGACCCGAAAGCAGGGCCCATCGGTTCGCTCGCCCAAGCACAGATGGACCAAGTAATCGCTGTGCGCGACGCAATGAGGGCAAATCCCAGCCGGCCTGCTGTGGAACTGAGGACTCGGAACGGATTGCCGAATTTTTTTGCCAAGGCCAAGGCCGGCGGCAAGGTGACCGTCGCCTACTTCGGCGGCAGCATCACCGCCGCCAACGGTTGGCGACCTCAGACGACCGCGTGGCTCAAGGCGCGGTATCCGAAGGCCGAGTTCATCGAGATCAACGCCGCCATTGGCGGGACGGGTTCTGACCTTGGCGTCTATCGCCTGGGACGGGACGTGTTGGACCATCGGCCGGACTTGGTGTTCGTCGAGTTTGCGGTCAACGACGGCGGTGCGGCACCGCAGCAGATCTATCGCTGCATGGAGGGCATCGTGCGTCAGATCCGCAAAGCCGACCCGGCCACCGAGATCTGCTTCGTCTACACGATGCACGACGGGATGCTCAAAAACCTCGCGACAGGGCGCCTGCCACGATCGGCCTCGGCAATGGAGTTCATCGCGGATCACTATGGGATCCCGTCGATCCACATGGCTCAGGAGTCGGCCAGGCTGATCAACGCAGGCCAATGGGTCTTCATGTCGCCCAAGCCCGAAGCGCCCGCCGACCCGGACAAGGGGCTGCCCGCTCGTCCGGCCTTTGCGCCGGATAGCTGCCATCCCTTCGCCGAGACCGGGCACAAGCTCTACACCGAAGCGATCTCGCGGTCGTTCGAGTCGATGGAAGGGCAGGGGACAGCGGGGCCTCATTCGATGCCTACCCCGTTCACAGCCGACCACCACGAAGGGGCCAGGCTTATTCTGTTGACCGAGGCCATGCTGGGCGAAGGCTGGCAGAAGCTCGATCCGCAAAGCGACTCGATCGCAAGGAACTTCTCGAACAGGCTCCCGACGCTCTGGCGCGCGGACAAGGCCGGGACTTCGTTGACCTTTGCCTTCCATGGCTGCGCCGCGGCGGTCTATGATCTGCTCGGGCCCGATGGGGGCGAGCTGGAGGTGATTGTAGACGATCAACCGGCTAGGTTCGTGAAACGGTTCGACGCCTATTGTACGTATCATCGCCTCGGCACGACGTCCCTTTTTTCGGCGAAGGAGGCACGCGATCATACGGTGATGGTTCGACTGACGGACAATCGCTTCGACAAGGCTCAGATCCTCAGTCGCAACGGCAATAAGATCGACGACGCGGCGCGATACGAGCCGCTGCGGTGGTACGCCGGGGCCCTTTTGATTGATGGCGAGTTGAAGCCCCACGCCGTGGCGCTGCCCAAACGCCTCAAGCGGTCGGAGAGCTTCCTGGGCGTTCACTTCGACTTCCATGCAGGCAAGGACTGCACCGAGATCGGCAAGAACACCACACGGGAGATGATCGAGAACGTCATCACGCAGGTCCGTCCCGACTACATTCAGATCGACTGCAAGGGCCACCCCGGCCTGTCGAGCTACCCGACGAAGGTCGGCAATCAGGCCCCCGGCTTCGTGGGCGATCCGCTTCGCCTGTGGCGACAGGTGACCGCCGAGCATGGCGTCGCGCTGTACATGCACTATTCCGGCGTGTGGGACTCTGAAGCGATTCGATTGCATCCCGAGTGGGGCGTCGTCAACGCCGACGGCAAGGTCAACGGCAACGCGACCTCACGCTGGAGCCCCTACGCGGACAAACTGCTGATTCCGCAGCTTCGCGAATTGGCGGGCGACTACGGCGTGGACGGCGTCTGGGTTGACGGCGAGTGCTGGGCCTCCGTGCCGGACTACAGCGACGCAGCGATCCAGGCATTCCGCACGGAGACGGGGATCGTGGATGTGCCGAGAAAACCTGGCGAGCCTCACTGGTTCGAGTTCCTCCAGTTCCATCGGGAGGCGTTCCGTAAGTACCTGCGATACTACATCGCCGAGGTGAAGAAGACCCATCCGGACTTTCAGATCTGCAGCAATTGGGCGTTCACCGACCACATGCCCGAACCGGTCAGCGCGCCGCTGGATTTCCTCTCGGGTGACTACAATCCGGACGACAGCGTCAACTCCGCGCGGCTCTCGGGCCGGTACCTGACGCGGCAGGGTGTTCCCTGGGACTTGATGGCATGGAGTTTTTCGCGGAACAAGACCGCCGACGGGCGAAACCAGAAGACCGCGGTGCAACTGCAGGTGGAGGCGGCGATCGTGATCGCTCTGGGCGGCGGCTTCCAGGCGTATATCACCCAGAAGCGCGACGGCTCGATCCGCGAGGAACGGATTCCGGTGATGGCGGAGGTGGCGAAGTTCTGCCGGGAACGACAGGCGGTCTGCCACCACGTCGAGCAGGTTCCGCAAGTGGCGGTGTTGTTCTCGACCGCAGCCCACTATCGCAAGAGCAACGGGCTCTTTTCCCGAGACCTAGCGAGAATCAACGGCACTCTGCAGGCCCTGGTCGAGAGCCAGCAGGCGGTGGAGGTCCTTGGCGAGCATCACTTGGCGGGCCGGATGGCTCAGTATCCGCTGATCGTCGTGCCGGAATGGGAGTACCTGGAGCCCGTGTTCAAAGAGGAATTGGTCGCCTACGTCAAGGGCGGCGGCAACCTGCTGCTCATCGGACCGGGTTCGGCTGCCTTGTTCGCGGCCCAGCTCGATGTCGCTGTTGATGGCGAAGCTGTGCCTGGCAAGGATTGCCGTCTGGTCTATGGCGGCCAGGAAGCGCCGATCGTCGGACAGATGCAGCGAGCGAGACTGGGAGCCGGATGCAGGCCCTTTGGCGAGGTCCGCATGGCCGATGAGACGACAGCGCCCGCCGCGTGTGTCCGCGCGCTGGGACGTGGCAAGATCGCTGCGACCGCCTTCACGTTCGGTCAGGGTTACGTGCAGACGCGAGACGCCGTGATGCGTCGTTTCCTGAACGAATTGGCGAAAGAACTCTTCCCGAACCCGATGGTCGAGGTGAAGGGCTCGTCCGATGTGGACGTCGTGGTGGGCCGACAGGGCCAGAGGTTGACAGTGAGCCTGATCAACACCTCAGGGCCGCACCAGAGCGCGCCGGTGATTGATGAGGTTTCCCCCGTAGGCCCGATCAACCTGACGATTCGCCAAACCGCCAAGCCCGCGAAGATAACGCTGGAGCCCGCCGGGATTTCTCTGCCGTTCGAGTATGCAAACGGCGCGATCGGAGTGACGGTTCCCCGCGTAGAGATCCACGAGATCGTGGTCGTTGAGAACAACTGACAGCAGGAAGGAACATCATGAGTCATTTTACGCTGCGAGGAGGTTGGCTGTTCCTGGCAACTTCTGCCATTGCGACTGCGCTTTCGGTCATGGCCCTGGCGGGCGATCAGCCGCAGTGGGGGCAGGCTTGGACGCGGAATATGGTCTCGGACGAGACCGGGCTGATCGAGGACTTCGATATCCAGACGGGCCGCAACATCAAATGGGTGGCCACGCTGGGCAGCGAAACGTGGGCGACGCCGACCGTGGCGCAAGGTCGCGTGTTCCTCGGGACCAACAACGACCCGCCCCGCGATCCGCGTCACAAGGGCGACCGGGCGATCCTGTTGTGCCTGGACGAGAAGGACGGCTCCCTCCTGTGGCAACTGGTGGTCCCCAAGCTCGGGCCCGACGTCTACCTGGACTGGCCCCGCTCGGGAGTCGTTTCGCCCGCGACGATCGAAGGCGACCGCGTGTACGTCGTGACCAATCGCGGCGAGGCGGTGTGCCTGGACATCGAAGGCCAGCGAAACGGCAACGACGGACCCTACCTGGACGAAGGACGCCACATGGTCCCCGATCCCAACAAGCCCCTCGACGTCACCGCGATCGACGCGGACATCCTCTGGCTCTACGACATCCCCAACCAGGCGGGGACCTGGCCGCACGATGGGGCGCACGCCTCCATCCTGATCGACGGCGATTTCCTCTACATCAACACCAGCAACGGCGTGGACAACACGCACGCCAAGATCCGACGCCCCGAGGGGCCCAGCCTGATCGTCCTCGACAAAAAGACCGGCCGACTCCTCGCACGCGACCACGAGGGCATCGGCCCGCGGATCTTCCACTCGACGTGGTCGTCGCCTGCGATGGGCGTCGTGGACGGCCGCAAGGTGATCTTCTTCTGCGGCGGCGACGGCGTGGTCTATGGCTTTGAGCCGCTGAAGGCCGCGCCGCCGGAGGGCAAGGTCGAGAGCCTCAAGCGCATATGGCGGTTCGACCCCGATCCGACGGGCCCGAAGGAGAATGTCAGCCAGTATCTCCGCAATCGCGAGGTGAGCCCGAGCAGCATCAAGAGCATGCCGGCCCTGCACGACAACCGCCTGTACATCACCGTCGGCGGCGACATCTGGTGGGGCAAGAACCAGGCGTGGCTCAAGTGCATCGACGCGACCAAGACCGGCGACGTCACCGATTCGGCCCTGATCTGGTCGTACGACCTGAAGGACCACTGCTGCTCGACGCCTGCGGTGCACGAGGGTCTTGTCTACGTCGCCGATTGCGGCCGGATGGTCCACTGCGTGGACGCCAAAACGGGCCAGGTCTGCTGGACGCACGAAACCAAAGGCGACATCTGGGCCTCGACCCTGGTCGCCGACGGCAAGGTCTACGTGGGCACCAATCGCCGGGACTTCTGGATCCTGGCGGCGGGTCGGGAGAAGAAGGTCCTCAGCACGGTCCAGATGGACAGCGCCGTCTCCGCCACGACGACCGCAGCCAACGGCGTCGTCTACGTGACCACGATGCGTAAGCTCTATGCCCTGAAGAAGCCGTGACATCGCTCTTGCATTCTCGGACCCCCTCGGCTACAATAGGATTTGTCCCTCGAATCTGAGGGAACGAGAAACAAGTGAATCCGGTTTTCCAGTGAGGAGTGGGAGACATGCGTGCCGGTGGTCGTGGAGGCGTTCTACTCAGCGTACTTTTCGCAAGTCAGTTGTCGATCCCCGGCGTCTGTGCGGCAGAGGTCGTGATCACGGATTTTCGGCTCACTCTGACGGGCGACTACAGCGAGGGCGTCGGCAGGATCAAGGCCGCAGCCCGCTGGCAGGCGAGCCAGGCGGCGGGCGTCATCTACTACGGCCTCGTCACCGAAGGGCGAACCATCGCGATCAGTTCTCGCGGGAAACTGTCGGCGACCGGGTATGCCGCGTATTGGAATTGTTCGTATGAGCAGTTCCAGGTCCTCAAGGAGGACTACTTCTCGCAGCCTCACACGTTCTCGCTTGACGCGGTTGGCGACTACGGAGTCGGGACGAGGTGTTTCTCCTACGTTTATGAACCGGCGGATATTCTGCGGATCGAGAATCGCGTCGCGGGCTTCTCCGACATGCAGCGGGGCCTGCTGGAAATCAACCATCACCCCGACGCCAACGAGGGGCCGGACGTTTATGATGTGGCCCACAGCACGATGCACCTGCCTGTCGTGGCGGCAGTCACGTCAATCCACGCAGACCCGGACAGCGGGGCCATCCGCGAATTGGTCTTGGATGCGCGTCCGAAGAAGAGTCTCAGCGATATCGACATCGAATTGCGCCTGGAATCCGACAGCGGCGCCGCGATCCACTTCGCCAAGGAGACGGGCAACGAGCTGTTCCTGTCGCTCCCGAGGCAATATAGAGGGTACGATTTTCGACCCGGCCCTCTGACCTTGCAGCAGTACGATCCGCTGGATCCCGCCGTGCAATATCCCCTGTATGATGTCCGCAAGGTGGTCGTCGGTTGCGAGGGCCTGATGTGGATGCCGCCGCTGAAGGGCGACTACCCGTCGGGCGTGCCTTACGCCCATTTCACGCTGAGTTTCGCGAGAAAGGCGTCGGGCGATCTGGGAAACGACGGACGCTTCAACCTGCGGGATTTTGCGGTCCTGGCCAAGGACTGGAGATCCAGATCCAGACCGACGATCGCCGATGTGGGAGGCGCCCATGGATTCGGCGTTCCAGATGGGAATGTCGATGGCAGAGACCTGGCGATGTTCTGCGGCAAATGGGCGGGGGATTCGGACGGCTTCGAGAGCGGCGGATTCGACAGACTGGGCTGGTTTGGCGAAGGGGACACGTACTGGAGGGTCACTTCGGACGAACGCCACAGCGGAGCGTTCTGTGCTCAGGCCGGCAGAATCGCAGACAGCGAGCGAAGCCGACTGACGATCATGATCGAGTGTCAGACGGGCGAGGTCCGGTTCTGGCGGAAGGTGTCCTCGGAAGCCAGAGGCGACTTTCTGCGGTTCCGAGCCGGCAGCGTCGTGCTCGGTGAATGGTCCGGCGAGCTGGACTGGGAGCAGGTCTCCTTCCCGGTCCAGGCGGGCAAGCGGACCTTCTCGTGGGAGTACAGCAAGAACGACGGCGGCTGGATGGGCCAGGACACAGCCTGGATCGATCTGGTCTCGTTTCCGACAGGCGAACTCCAATCCGGCCGAATGTAGATCATTCCGCGAACGAAGCCGGAACGATCTTGCAGGCCAGGTCCCTGCTGAACCGTGGGGCGGTCAGGCGGAGCCGGCCTTCTTCCGCAGCCATGGTCTGGCGAGCGAGGGGGACGCCTTCGTGCGTGTCCCACCAGAGGACCGCGTAGCGGCCGGGAGCCAGGCCGTCGAACGCCACCGACGCGGAATCGATAGGATCGTTCTGACGCTTCTCCACGACGAGATTCCACCAGGTGGCCTGGCGGTTGACCAGCCAGAGGTAGGCGCGGTCCTGGCCCTGCTGCCCGACGATGCGAAGACGCGGCTCCTCGGTCGCTGCGGTCGTCGGTTTCAGGCCCGCGGGTCGGAAATCGGCGAGGAATGCCGCCAGCGGCTTGTAGTGCCGATAGGCGTCCTGCTGGTCCAGCAATTCCCACCACCAGAACATCGCAGTGCCTGAGCTGCCCCCGAGGGCCGAGGCCCAGAGGCAATTGTGAAAGTGGACGCCGTCGCGGTCCTGCTTCATGTACTCGCTCTGGCCCCATTTCGCGGTGGCCAGGCCGAACTCGCCGATCAAAGCGGGTTTGTCCGGCGCCTGCTCGCGGAGCCAGCGGCTCTGGCGGCCGACCGATTCGACCTCGTCCCTGAAGTCGTCGTCGTCCGGACGCATGTAATGGTGCACCTGGGCGATGTCGATCTGCGGATGGCGGCAGTCCCTCACGGAGGGGTGCCATGTGCTCGTGGTCCGCGGGTGCCGGTAGAGGTCGATCTCTTCGAGATATTTCCCGATTTGAGCGTAGAACTCATCGGTGGGTTTGCCCGGGTCCATCTCATTGAAGTATTCCCAGGCGGCGACGCTGGTCGAGTAGCCCCAGCGGGCGACGGCGTATCGCATGAACTTCTTCGCGTCGTCGGTGGCCTTAAGATACTCAGGGCTGCCGGCCTTCGAGAGCGAGTCCATGTACAGATCTCGCGTCATCGCGCAGAGCATCAGGTAGATCCCGTCGCGACGGGCGGCTTCGACGATCTGGTCGAGCAGGAAGCAGTCGAGGGGATTGTAGTAGCCTCGCACGGGACGGTTGACGTCCGCCTCCCAGAATAGCTCGGCCCCGCCGGCGGCTTCTTTGAGCGAGAGGTGGTCGAGCCAGGCCGCGCCGTGGCCCAGAAGGGTGAAGGTGACGCGTCCCAGCCATCGCTCCTGTGGGCCTGTGGTGAAACGAAGCTCGAACGGTTGCCAATCGGCGGGGGACACGTCGAGCGTCTTGACACCGATCTGGATGCGCAGGGTTTTGCAGTCCTCGGTCTTGGCCTGTCCTGTCAGGACATACGCTGTGCTGGGCCGCAGGGCGACCGGGTGCGAGGGGGTTGCCGCGAGGGAGGCGCCGTCCTGGCCTTTGAGTTGAACGCACCTGCGGGGATTCTCGCCTTCCGAACCCGGCAGTACGACGACGGGCGACTCTTTCGTCCACGAGCGGACCCAGGCGCTCTTTCTCGCTTCGATGGCCAGCGCCCAGTCTTCGCAGCAGGTCCAGATCCGCAGGAAATTCGCTCCATTGGCGGCCAGCTTGCCGAAGATCTCTTCGGCCTTGGGGATGGTGACGTACTGGCCCTGGCCGATGAAGGCGAGGTTCTGGCCGATGGCGAAGAATGGCTGGCCGTCGGAAAACTCAAAGAATCGCGGGTCCTCGCGGCTGGCTCGCAGGAAACCCTTGCCTGGGGAGGCGACGCACTCGAACGTCACAGGCGAGGAGAAGACCTGCCCCTCTCGATCCTGGAGCGAGGCCCGCAGAACGTACCTCCCCAGTTGCGTCGGAGCCAGACGCACCTTCCACGAGCCTGTGCCCTGAGGATAGCACCAGGCGACGGGCTTTCCGCCTTGCACGAGGTCTGCGCGTTCGTAATCCTGACCCCAGAACGCAGGCACCATGAGAGACCGTCCGCTCGGTTCCGTGACCAGGACATCAAGCTGTACCTCGCATGGATCGAACGGATGGACGTACAAGCGTCCGACCTCGATGGCCAGCTCCAGCTTGTCGTATCGACCGACCTGCCCAGGCGGCGCCGCGAGAGAGAGTACCGTCGATGCGTTGTCTTGGCCGGCAAACGTGACCGCGGCGAGAAAGAGAGCAAACCATGGAATGGACAGCGAGCCTCGCATCGGTGCACCTCCAATAAGTCATGGGCTCAAGACGATTCTCTGGTAAGCCTGGCTGAAGCCGTTGAGGAACATCTCCACCGCCACCGCGGTCAGAATCAGGCCCATCAACCGCTCGATAGCGTTGAGAGTTCTTCTGCCCAGCAGACGGCCGAGCCGCTCGGCCGAAAGAAGGATGGCGCCGGAGACACTCCACGCCAGGAGCAATGCCGCAAGCCAACGAGGCCAATTGGCGGGTTGACGCGACATCAACAGCATCAATGTGGCCATCGCCGCCGGACCGGCAACCAAGGGGATGGCCAAGGGAACGATGAACGGTTCGCCATCGAGGTCCTCCGGGGAGGCCCCCTTGGGGAGCGGAAAGATCATTCGTACCGCGATGAGAAACGTAATGATGCCGCCGGCGACGCCGAGCGAGCTGTAGGAAATTTGCAACGCCGCAAGAATGTACCGGCCCAACAGGAGGAACAAGACCAGCGTCACCAGAGCGATGAGCATCTCGCGAACGATGATTCGCGTGTGTCTTTCCGGCGGCACTTGCTGTAGAACCGCCAGAAAGATCGGGATGTTGCCCACCGGGTCGAGAACCAGAAACAGAAGCAACGCCGTCGCGAGGACATCCATGCCTATGCCTCCTTGCTGTTTGTGATCGTCGCCTACCGCAGGTAGGCCTTCAGCAAGTACTCCTGGACCATTCTATGCGTATTGAAGAACGACCCATTTAACGCCAAAGCCGCCCGCATGATGCAGGCGTACTGCTCGCGGTCTCCATAGAACATGGGAAGCACGACGTTCTGGAGTTTATCGTACAGGGCTGCGGCGTCCTGAGCCGAAGTGTCCTTGACGCCCTTGCGGGCCTTGCCGTCAATGGCCCAGCCGGTGAGGTTTTCCACGCAGCCTTCAATCCACCAACCGTCCAGGATGCTCAGAGAAGGTACGCCGTTCAATGCGGCCTTCATCCCGCTGGTACCGGAGGCTTCATGCGGCAACTGCGGCGTGTTCAGCCAGACATCGACGCCGGGGATCATGATCTTGGCTATGTCAATGTCATAGTTGGGCAGATAGACGATTCGGATCTGCTTGCCGAGCTTCTCGCGGGCTTCGAAAACCTTCCGGATGAGACTCTTGCCTGGTAAATCCTGAGGGTGCGCCTTGCCTGCGTAGACGATTTGCAGAGCTCCGGCAGTTGATACGATTTTCTTGAGGCGGTCCAGATCTCGCAGGAACAGATCTGCTCGCTTGTAGCCGGTGGCCCGGCGGCCGAAGCCGATTGTGAAGACCCGAGGATCCAGCTTGACCTTCTGGGTTCTGGCGACGTAGGCGATCAGTTTGGCCTTACACTTCATGTGCGCGTCCCAGAGCGCCTCCATCGGGATGCTCAGGGCGTATCGGAGGTTCACGTTGTCCTCGCGCCAGCCGGGGGTGTGACGGTCCAATAGCTTCTGGAACGGTTGCGAAACCCATGTGGCTGCGTGGACGCCGTTGGTGATCGCGTCAATGGAGTACGAAGGGAACATGGCTTGCGACACTTTGGCGTGTTGTTTGGAGACGCCGTTGATGTAATGGCTGAAATTCAGCGCCAAGTGGGTCATGTTCAGCGTGTCATGGTCATGGCTGAGCTTGGCTTCGATGTCCCAGATCCTGTGCTTTCCGATGACCTTGCGGACCAGGTCCATGCCGAACTTGTCATGTCCGGCAGGGACCGGCGTGTGCGTTGTGAACACGCATTTGTCACGCACGGCTTGAATGTGCTGGGGCTTGACGACTCGTGCGCCCGTCCGGCTCAGTTCTTCGTCGAGCAACTCGATCACGAGGAACGCCGCATGACCCTCATTCATGTGGAAGCGGTCGATTGGGTCGTAGCCTAAGGCGCGAAGCATGCGGACACCGCCGACGCCGAGGACGTACTCCTGACACAGACGATATCGCGAGTCGCCGCCATAGAGGTACTGCGTGATCTCGCGATCCTGCCGGTCGTTGCCGGCGATATCGGTGTCCAGATAGATCACCGGAACCACGCCGCCGGTGGCGCCCACGGCGTCATACCGCCAGGCGCGGATTTTGACCGGACGCTTTTCGATAACGACCGTCACGCGGGGCAGTAGCGGCTTGAGACGGTCGGCCGGGTTCCAGGTTTCCGGCGTTTCGATTTGATTGCCATCGACGTCGAGTTCCTGATGAAAATACCCTTTTCGCGGCAGCAGCGTAACCGCCACCAACGGAACTTTCATATCGGCCGCCGCAAGAATCGTATCCCCTGCCAGGATGCCCAATCCTCCGCTGTAGGTCGGGATGTCGGATCGGAGACCGATTTCCATGGAGAAATAGGCAAATACACGTTTGTCAAAGGCCGTTCCTGGCTGATTGGTCATAAAGACGAAACTCCCTGTCTGCTGTTGCGATTGGGAATGGGCGTTCTCTTACCGGCGACGAGTTGTCCATTCTTCAGGATTCGCAGCTACATGATTCTCCAACCTATGCAGCCGTCCTGGACACCGGCGGGCCGGCCGCAATGCACCAAAAAGAAATATTGTGCTTACCTTGTTTTACCCCGTTCGTCAAGACCACAGGGCCCTGCTCTGGGAAATAACCCAAGAAGATCCTGCAAGAAGATCCTGTGGGACGGTCGCGAAGGGATGGATGAGCGACGGGGCCTCGGGTTGTGTGTCAGGGTTCTGCTGACGTAAGACCTTCCTGAATGGCATACTTAGTAAGCTGGGCGACGTTGTCGATTTCCAGCTTGTTCATCACGCGAAGACGGTGCGCCTCGACGGTTTTGGGGCTGATGTGCAGACGCAATGCGATCTGCTTGGTCGTACGGCCTTCCGCCAGAAGTTGCAGAACCTCGCGTTCCCTCAGGGTCAAGAGAGAAAACGCGGTGGTTTCGGTTTTTTCTTCCGCGTGTACAAGATCCTCGACGACGACATTGCTGATCGACGGACTGACGTAGGTTTTGCCGTCGGCCACGATGCGGATCGCACGGGCCAACTCATCGAAGTCGCAGTCCTTGAGCAGATATCCGCAAGCGCCGGCTCGGAACATCTCGGTGACGTATCGTTTGGCCGAATGCATGGACAGAGCCACGACTCTGACGCCCGGCGTTTCACGCTGGATCTCGCGGGTGGCTTCGATACCGTTAAGATCGGGCATGCTGATGTCCATCACGACGATATCGGGGAGAAGCTCTCTGGCCATCTGGACGGTAGAGTGCCCGTCGCTGGCCTGACCGACGATCTCCATGTCTTCTTCCTGCTGGATCGCGCGACTCAGACCGTCGCGTACGATGGCATGATCGTCGGCAAGTAGGATGCGAATACTCATAAGACCGTCCCTCGAGTCTTGGTCCTTCCGTTGGGTCGTTTTTCTCTGCCCGTCCAACAACCGATTATCCGTCACTTTTTAATCCATAGTAATTCTCCTCGGACTTTGCGTCAATCGTGTTGTGGGGGCACCCCTGTGCCAGTGGAACAGACGTGCTGACGGATGGAGGCTGGTATACGTCACTTTTCGATAACGATGGCGGAAGTCGGACATTCGTCCGCCGCCTCCTGGGCCGCATCTTCCGACTCCTCGGGGACTACATCTACGCGGACCTGGGCGATATCCTCACCCATCTCGAATACTTCGGGGCAAATCTCGATGCAACGGCCACAGGCGATGCAGTCCTCAGTCACGCGGGCTTTCATGGTTTTCTCCTTCCATCAGAGGTTTGGCGTGCAATGCTCTTTGAATTCGGAATTCAAATCTTCGGCAGACAGGACTCCAACCGCCATCCCCCGGCAGTCCAGCACGATGACCCGTGGGGCATGGGTGTTTTTCACAATTTCCAGGACCGTCCCGATGTCGTCTTCGATCGAGCAGCAAGTTGCTCCGAAGGTCATGACGCATCGGATGGGAGTGACCGCCGGAAGCATGTTGCCCGGCAAGACTTTCGTCGTAAGATCCCGCTGCGAGACGATGCCAATGATTTGACGATCTTCCACAACGGCAAGCACATCCGTTCCGAGAGCCTCCATTCGCTCCACGGCCTCTGCGAGCATGGCGCTGGCACTGATCTGAAGCGCCTGTATTTTCATAAGTTCCCGCAGTTTCACGGCTTACCTCCGTGTCGTTTCCGGTTCCCTCCAAACGACAATCGCTCTCGTGACGAATTCTTGATACACACCTGACCCTACGGTCGACAGTAGGATTTGCTCAGTTCCGGCGAATCCAATGTTGTACGAAAAGCTTGTGTGCCTGGTTCAATATTCATGAGACGTGGCCCCACGTGAACAACGGTTTGTTTGCGGCGTGGATGGCAAAGGTCTCAGAAACGGATGACGAAGCTCAATCCGTACTCGATCGTGTTGTTCTCCGGCTCATAATATCCTTCGTTGGAAACTTCGGATTCAGCAATCCACCAGTACCGCAGGAAGGGGCCGAAACCCACATTGACCCGTTCGTATGCGTGTACAAGATCCAATGATAGGCTCCCTCCGAATCCGGGCCATTGCCAGTTTCGCACAGTGGGCAGCGCAGGATTTGCGTCGTCGAGGTGCGAAATTTGACGCCCGATCAGCAGCACGTCGAACTCGCCGGCCAGAGCCAGATTCCAGCGAGTTGTCAGGTCGAACCCCTTTTGAATGCCCAGGGGAATGTAAAGATAGTTCGATTCCCGTCGATACCCTCCGATTTGCTGCGACGAATCGTCTCGGAGATGCCGATACCCCAGACCCGCATACGCGCCGTCGCAAAATCTCGCAGGCCTCCAGGTACGTCCGAACAACGCTCGCACGTCAAAGAGAAAGTCGTCGCTGCCACTGGTGGACAGGGGGGTACCGTCCATGAAAGACCCGTCGTAGTCGACCTCGCCTCCGCTCAAGCGGCCATCGAGCCTGATGGTGGACCAGGAGGCCGAGTCGCTCTCCGCAGCGTCTTCTCGCGCGTTGTAGAACGTGTACGATCCGACGATCCCGTAGAGCGTGCCTTCGTTCTTCATGACGCCGGGCTCTTTGTAGCGGTAGTGCGACACTTCCGGGGCGATCCGCCAGGCCGGCGGGGTTGCCTGACCCGATTCCGCAGCCGCCAGAGCGTTCCCTGAACCGGCCAGCACCATGCACAATCCGAATACCGCCTGTCGAACCATTGTTCCGTCTCCTGCTGGAATCCTATTGGAATGCCCGCTCATAGATCGAAGTGACGTCGTCGACCGTCAGTTGGATCGGGGTCAGCTCGAACAGCTTGCCCATCGTGTGGAAGGAGTTCTCCGCCATCTTGCGCAGGTCGCTGCGCCGGACGCCGAACTCGCTGAGCTTGTGCTCCTTGAGACCCACCTTGCGGATGAGCTTCTTGAGGCCCGTGATGAACGTCATTGCCTGTTCTTTCTTTGATAGGCCGTCGATCTTCTCGCCCATGGCCCTGGCCAGGTCGGGGAAGCGGTTGGGGTTCCGCTCGGCCAGGTAGCCGAAATACGCGACCGAGAGCATCGTCAGGCCCGCCCCGTGCGGGACGTTCGGGAAGTACGCGCTCAAAGCGTGTTCCATCGAGTGGTGCGAGATGCAGCAGGAGAGCGATTCGCAGATGCCCGCCTCGGTGTTGGCCCAGGCCAGCTTGGTCCGCGCCTCGATGTTGCCTCCGTCCTTGACCGCGATGGGCAGGTACTTCGTGATCAGGCTCACCGCCTCCAGGGCCAGATGGTCGCTCGTCGGCTGGCTGCACGTGGCCAGATACGATTCGACGGAGTGGAAAAAAGCGTCCATGCCGGTGTAGGCGGTCTGCGAAGGCGGAACGCTCAGCATCAGTTCCGGATCGACGATCGACAGCGTGGGGAAAGTGGAGGCGTTGCCCCAGCCGATCTTTTCGTTGGTATCGGTCTTGGTGATGACGGTCCAGGGATCGGCCTCGGTCCCGGTGCCCGCGGTCGTCGGGATCGCGACGATGGGCAGGGCCCCTTTGGGGGGCGTCTTGCCCTTGCCGCTGCCGGAGAGAATGTAGTCCCAGTAGCGACCGGGGTTCTTCGCCATGACCGCGATGCTCTTGGCCGAATCGATCGTGCTGCCTCCGCCCAGGCCGAGCACGAAGTCGCACTTCTCCTGCTTGGCGATCTTGGCCCCTTCCTCGACGTGCTCGACGAGCGGGTTGGGCTGGATCTTGTCGTAGACGACGGATTTGGCTCCATTGGTCCTGAGCAGTTGGACGACCCGCTTGAGATAGCCATGCTTCCTCATTGCCCCTGAAGCACCAATGACAATCAGGGCCCGCTTGCCCGGCAAAAACGGCGTGGTTCCTAATTCCGCCAGTTTACCACATCCGAATAGGATCCGCGTCGGCATATACAACGTGAAATCAAGGTTCATGGCATCTCCTTATTCCAAAAATGAACCGAAAATTTTCTGATGGAAGGCCATCTTAGCAACTTGGAGCTCCGATGCAACCCCGCCATACAAATGAACTCGATTCTCTGGCGGATGGCAAGGTCATTCCCTTGGGCGGTCATGAACTTTCTCTACACGTCCGGCGAGGGATCGAGTATAGTAACGATCTTTATGCGATCGTAGCTCTTGCTCTTGGGCGGGTTCGGCGAACAGAGATTCAAGAGCGACTGATGGCCGGTAAGCTGGCCATCGGATTACAGACCGCTTCGCGGAAATGCGATGCGGCGGGTTTTAAAAGAGGTTTTCTGCAGTCATGAGCGAAAAGAAAGGCACGTACGATTTCGGGGCAATCGAGTCGAAGTGGCAGAAGTATTGGGAAGAAAACAAGACCTTCAGGGCGGAGGATTGCGACGCTTCCCGGCCGAAGTATTATGTTCTCGACATGTTTCCCTACCCAAGCGGTCAGGGTCTGCACGTTGGGCATCCCGAGGGCTATACCGCCAGCGACATCGTCGCGCGATACAAGCGGATGAAGGGATTCAATGTTCTGCACCCGATGGGCTGGGATGCCTTCGGGCTGCCTGCCGAACAATACGCGATCGACACAGGCACGCATCCGTCGGTTACGACGGGAAAGAACATCAACACGTTCCGTCGCCAGATCAAGATGCTCGGTTTCTCGTATGACTGGGATCGCGAGGTGGACACCACCGACCCGGCCTATTTCAAGTGGACGCAATGGATCTTCCTGAAGTTGTTCAACAGTTACTACGATCCCTCGTGGGGCAAGGCGGCCGACATCTCGCTGCTTGAAGACGCGCTGGCGGAGAAGCCCCAGCGCAGGTCCGAATGGGAAAGCAGCAAGTTCCTCGTATCGTGGCACGAGGCGGCGCAGGCCGCAGGCGGCGATTCCCCAAAGAGGGAGGCGTTCGTCCGCAAGACCGTTTCGGATCTGCGTCTGGCCTACGAGAACTGGGTGCCTGTCTGGTGGTGCGAGGGTTGCAAAGCGGTGCTTGCCAACGAAGAAGTCAAGGATGGCAAGTGTGACCGCAAGGGGCATGACAACGTGGTTCGTCGACCGATGCGTCAGTGGTTGCTTCGGATTACGGCCTATGCCGACCGTCTGCTCGAAGACCTCAAACTCGTCACGTGGTCGGAGTCCATTAAGGAAATGCAGCGTAACTGGATTGGCCGCAGTGAAGGCGCGGAGGTTGATTTCGAGATCGCCGAAGGTCCGGCGGCAGGGCAAAGACTCCGTGTGTTCACGACCCGGCCCGACACGCTCTTCGGCGCCACATACATGGTGTTGTCGCCCGAGCATCCGCTGGTCGAGAGTCTCACGACGGCGGAGCAGGTCGAAGCGGTCCAGACCTATCGTGCCGAGGCTGCCCGAAAAAGCGAATTGGAGCGGACCTCACTGGACAAGGAAAAGACCGGTGTTTTCACTGGAAGCTATGCAATCAACCCGGTCAATCGGGACAAGATCCCGATCTGGATCGCTGATTACGTTCTGGCCAGCTACGGCACCGGCGCGATCATGGCGGTGCCGGCACACGACACCCGCGACTATGAGTTTGCCCAGAAATTCAGTTTGCCTGTGATCCAGGTGGTTCAACCCCCGGACCCGAAGACGGATTGGCATGGCTTCGTGGAGGAAGGGACCTCGGTGAATTCCACCGGTCCGGAGGTCTCCATCACGGGGTTGCCCACCGCCGAGGCCAAACGCAAGATCATCGCATGGCTTGCGGCCAAGGGCTTGGGCCGCAAGGCGATCAACTTCAAGCTTCGCGATTGGTTGTTCAGCCGCCAGCGCTATTGGGGCGAGCCGATCCCGGTCGTGCACTGCGAGAAGTGCGGCGTCGTGCCGCTGCCGGAATCGGCGTTGCCGCTGACGTTACCGGAGGTGACGGACTACACGCCTCCGGTGACGGGCGAACCGCCTTTGGCCAAAGCGATTGATTGGCTTAACACCACCTGTCCTCGGTGCGGCGGGCCCGCCAGGCGGGAGACCAACACGATGCCGCAATGGGCCGGAAGTTGTTGGTATTACCTGCGATATCTCGACCCGAAAAATTCCCAGCAGGGTTGGGACTGTGCCAAAGAACGGTACTGGATGCCGGTCGATCTCTACATCGGTGGCGCAGAGCACGCTGTGCTACACTTGCTCTATTCGAGGTTCTGGCACAAGTTTCTGTTTGACCGGGGGTACGTTAGCACCGCCGAGCCTTTCACTCGACTCATCAACCAAGGCATGATTCTCGGGGAAGACGGCCAAAAGATGAGCAAGTCTCGCGGCAATGTGGTCAACCCCGATCATGTGATCGCCGAGTACGGCGCCGATTCGATGCGTCTGTACGAGATGTTCATGGGGCCGCTGGAGGCGATGAAGCCCTGGAGCATGCAGGGTGTCCAGGGGGTTTACCGGTTTCTCCAGAAGACTTGGCGAATGGTGGTGGACGAGGAGACGGGCGGACTCGATCCGGCTGTCCGCGAGATCCAGGCAGAGGAAGAGACGCTTCGACTGCTGCATCAGACCATTCGCAAGGTCGGTCGGGACATCGAAACATTCGGTTTCAATACTGCCATCAGCGCGATGATGATTTTCGTGAACCATCTCACCCGTCAGGAAATCCGGCCCAAGTCTGTCGTCGAGTCTTTCCTCCTGATTCTCTCGCCGTTTGCACCGCACCTCGCCGAGGAATTGTGGTCGCGTCTGGGCCATGACCGCAGCTTGGCTTACGAGCCCTGGCCGCAGTATGATGAAGAATTAGCACGCGAGAAGCAGATCGAAATGGCGGTCCAAGTCAACGGCAAGGTGAAAGACCGCATCGTGGTGGCTGCGGAGGCAGACGAGGAGTCGGTCAAGGCGGTCGCGTTGGCGGGCGAGAAGGTGGTCGCCGCTCTGGGAGGCAAGGCTCCCAAGAAGGTGCTTGTAGTCAAAGGCAGATTGGTGAACATTGTGGTGTGATGATTCGATGCATTCGGAGATTGAAGCCAAGCTGAAGGTGGATTCGCTGGAAACGGTCGAACAGAGCCTCGTTCGCTGCGGAGCAAAGTTTCTTCGCGAGACCGTCCAGACGGATTGCTACTACGACACCGTCGGTCGAGACCTGACCCGCAGCGACAAGGCTTTGCGTCTGCGGTCCGATCCCAAGGGCGATCTCGATCGGTTCATCCTGGCGTACAAGGGTCCCAAGGAGCAGGACGATTACAAGCGCCGCGTCGAACTGGAGACCGAAGTGAGCGACGCAGAGGCGACGGGTCTGCTCCTGGAGGAGCTGGGATATGTCAAAGTTCTGGCGTTCAACAAGAGGCGTCGCCTGTGGCAGATGCAGGACTGTGAGGTCGCGCTGGACGAACTTCCGCTGCTTGGGATGTTCGTGGAGATCGAAGGGCCGGACTCCAAGACGATTGCACAGGTGCAGTCGATGTTAGGGTTGTCGGGTTCGTCCCCGATTATGGCCAGCTATGCCTGCATGGTTGCGGAACGGTTGAGTCAACTGGGCAGTACGACCCACGAGGTGTATTTGTGACAGTACATTTTCGATAGGGCGAGGGACCCTGCGGATTCCCCGGCTATCGAGTTAAATTGGTGGGGTGCGCCCCACTTTGCAAATCCGAAGGTGACTGTGGTAACAGGTACGAGTTTCCAGATCGGCAACGTGAAGGTGGGGCTCGATGCCCCGCTGTTTCTGATGGCCGGACCGTGTGTGATCGAGAGTGAAACGTTATGTCTCGACATCGCCGAACGACTGGTGAAGATTTCCGAGCGGACGGGCGTGTCGGTTGTTTTTAAGGCCAGTTTCGACAAGGCCAACCGCAGTAGCTATTTGAGCTTTCGCGGACCGGGTTTGACCGAGGGCATGAAGATCCTGGCCAAGGTGCGGGCTGAAACCGGGTTACCCGTGATGACGGACATCCACGAGCCGGCCCAGGCAGCGGAGGCCGGCGCGACGGTCGACTGTCTTCAGATCCCGGCGTTTCTGTGCCGCCAGACGGATCTCCTCGTCGCCTGTGCCGAGACCGGCAGGCCGATCAGCGTCAAGAAAGGACAGTTCGTCTCTCCTGACGAAATGGGCAACGTCGCCGACAAGATCCGTTCCTGCCGCAACGACAAAGTGATTCTCACCGAGCGGGGCACCTTCTTCGGTTACAATCGTTTGGTTAACGATCTGACCGGCATTCCGATCATGCAGGGGTTCGGGTGTCCGGTGGTGTTCGACGCCACGCACAGCACGCAACAGCCCGGCGGCTTGGGTTCCACCAGCGGCGGTAAGCGAGAGATGGCCCCCTTGCTGGCCAAGGCCGCGGTTGCCGCAGGGGTCAACGGTTTGTTCCTGGAGGTTCATCCGGAGCCGGAGAAAGGGCTTTCCGATGCGTCCACCATGTTGCCCCTGGATTGGTTGGAAGGGCTGGTTCGAATCTGCAAAGAGATCTTCGAGATCGTCCATGGCTGAAAACGCACAACCGACTTCGTTTACGTACGGCCCGGTTCCGTCCCGACGGCTGGGCATGAGTCTCGGTGTCGACATCGTTCCGCCAAAGATCTGCACGCTCGATTGTGTGTATTGCCAGCTCGGCCGCACGACTCGCAGCAGCGTCGTGCGAGAGGACTTCGTCGACATCGAAGCGGTCCTGGCGGAAATCAAAGGCAAGTTCGATGCCGGACTGAAGGCGGATTTTATCACATTAGGAGGTTCGGGCGAACCAACCTTGAACTCCCGGTTGGGCGATCTGATCGACCGTATTCACCGGTTCACGAAGGTTCCGGTGGCGGTTCTGACCAACGGGACGCTGTTCTTCCGGAAAGACGTCCGGGCTGAATGTATCAAGGCCGACATGGTCGCCCCGTCCCTGGACGCAGGGGATGCCGCGACGTTCGAGGCCATGAACCGCCCGAATCGAGACATCACTTTTGAAAAGCTGGTCTGGGGATTGGAGCAGTTTCGCAGGGAATACTCCGGGCAGCTCTGGCTTGAGGTCTTCCTGATCGCAGGCGTGAATACGGACGCTGGCCAAATCGATCTGATAAAAGGTTTGATCCAGCGAATACGTCCCGACAAGGTTCATCTGAACACCGCGGTTCGCCCGCCGGCCGAGCCGGATGTCCAGGCTGTGCCACAGGACGTCCTGGACCGGATCGCCCGGCAGATCGGAGGGAACTGCGAAGTGATCGGCGGAGCTCCGACCGGTCTGATCGACCGTCACGAAAGTCACACCGAAGCGGACATCGTCTCGGTGTTGAAGCGGCGGCCCTGTTCGCTTGAAGATCTCTGTACGGGTCTGGGGATCACCCGCAATGAGGCCGTCAAACACATCGCACGACTCCAGGAGGCAGGGGCCATCACCTCCGAGTATCGAGGAGAGGTTGCCTATTTTCACATCCGCCCCGACAACCGTTAGGCATCCCGGTTCTGACTTTTTCGTCCGTTTTGTCCCCGTCTCTTCGTTAGGACCGCATAAATTCGGGGGTGTGTGTGTTCACTTTTTGTAAAGCCGGACGTTCCATTGGCCGATAAAAGCGTTGTAACGTTTCGCTAAGGCCAATCGGCAGATGAATGGATGAAGGCCTTGCGACGTTATGGGAACCGCACGAAAGCCTCGACGGCGAGGCGGACGGCGGAGAACGTCACTCGTAGGATGTACTCAATGAAAAGACCGCAAAGGCAACTTGTGCTCAATAAGGGGGCGGAGAAATACATCTTCCGCTACGAACCAGGGCGGGAGGACGAACTTCTGGACGCCTTGGTCGACCAAGTGAAGGACAAGCGAACGGATTTCGATTGGTTCGATGCGGCCGTGCTGAGTTTCAAATTGACGCAGTCCCTGATCGGTTGTGCCGAGCAGCTTCTTCAGGATGATTCGGACGTCCGTGCGGCGTCCTGAAAGGGGGGATTGACAATTCGCGATTGTAGTACAGTTACTCCGAATCGTCGATCGTGGACCGTCAAGCACAAAACATAAATCGTCTGGGATAAAGGTGATTGAGGATGCCGATGGATCAGATAAACAGGTGGACTATGGACGAAAGCAGTGCGATCGTTGAACAATTCCTGCATTATCTCAAATTCGAGAAGCGGTTCTCGGAACACACAGCCAAGTGCTACGGTGCCGATCTGTCGCAGTTCTCCGAGTTTTTGCTGAACACCCCATCGGATGGTCCTTCTTCTTCGAGTTCGGCCGCTCTAGGTCATCATGATGGAGGGGGCGGTACTGCGCTGGCCACGCAGACTGAGCAGGAAGTGGACCAGCGACTGTTGGCGGTCGACGTGGACGAGGCGAGAACCTACCTGGCCCATCTCAATGACAAAGGGTATTCCAAGGCCACGATCGCCCGGAAGCTGGCAACGCTCCGCAGCTTCTACAAATTTCTGGTCAAGACGGGGCGTCGGGATTCCAACCCACTTGCTGCGATCCGCACTCCCAAACAGGAAAAGAAGCTGCCGCGTTTCCTGGAGTTCGAAGAGGTCAAGCGACTTCTGGAAACCCCGTCGACCGACTCGTGGTTGGGCGCTAGAGATCGGGCCATTCTGGAAACCCTCTACAGCACCGGCATCCGCGTCAGCGAGCTGGTCGCGTTGAACATGGACGACGTCGATTTTCTGGGCGAGATCCTTCACATTCGCGGAAAGGGCAAGAAGGAACGGATCACGCCGATCAGTTCGTCGGCCCTCCAGGCGATCCAGCACTACATGGAGTATCGGAATCGTCGCGCCCAGAGCAACAGCCACTTCGATTCAAAGGTCCTGTTCGTCAACAAGCACGGGCAACGTCTGAGCACGCGAAGTGTCCGCCGGAAAATGGACAAGTACCTCAAGTCCGCGGGTCTGGATCCTGCGATCAGTCCCCATACGCTGCGACACAGCTTCGCAACCCACATGCTCAACAACGGTGCAGACTTACGAAGTGTACAAGAACTGCTCGGACATCAGTCGCTTTCAACGACGCAGGTGTACACGCACCTGACGACCAGAAAGCTCAAAGAGGTCTACGACAATGCTCATCCTCGCGAGAATATGACCCAGGACAATTACAGCCCGCAGACCTCCCTCGGAGGCAACGGTCACGCGTGAGGCGAGACCGAATCGTGGATCTTCTCAAGCCGCTCCTCGGAGCGGCTTTTTTTGTTGGCGATGCCTGGGAGATCGGGGAACACGATCAAGACAGCGTGCTCCGTTTTTACATCAGCAAGAGACTTTGGATATGAGGGAGGCGGCGGTAGTGTACTCTGGGACGAGTTCCTTGATTCTGGCGGCGATGGCGACGTAGTTCTGGGTGGGTCGGCTGGCCAGCTCGATGAGATCCGCGATTCCTGCCCGCAAGGTTGTGCGGTCCACCGGGATGTTTTTCCAAATGCTGATCTTGGGATGGCAAGTCCGCTGCATGTCCTCGCCCTCGATGCGGAGTTCCTCGAAAAGTTTTTCGCCAGGTCGGGGGCCGGTGAACACGATTTCGATGTCTTCGCCGGGACGAAAGCCGCTGAGTGTGATGAGTTCCTTGGCTAGGTCCACGATCTTCACCGGTTCACCCATGTCCAGAACGAAGATCTCACCACCTTGCCCCATGCCGGCTGCCTGGAGGACGAGCTGGCTGGCCTCAGGGATGGTCATGAAGTAGCGTTTCATGTCGGGATGCGTCACTGTGACAGGCCCCCCCTCGGCAATCTGTCTCTGGAAGATCGGCACAACCGAACCCTCGGAACCCAGGACGTTTCCGAACCGAACAGTAATGAATTGGGTGCTGCTCGTTTGGGCCAGATCCTGCACGTACATCTCTGCGACCCGCTTGGATGATCCCATGATGCTGGTTGGATTGACCGCCTTGTCCGTGCTGATCATGACGAAACGCATGGCGCGATGGCGATCGGCTGCATCGGCGACGATCTGTGTGCCCAGCACGTTGTTTTTGATGGCCTCACTCGGATTGAGCTCCATCAGTGGCACGTGCTTGTGCGCCGCGGCGTGGATGACCACTTGGGGTTTGTACTCTGCAAAGACCGTTTCGACCCGGGCCCGATCCGTGATGTCGCAAATCAGAGGCACTACCCGCACGTCTGGAAATCGATGTCGGAGATCTCGTTCCACGTAGAACAGAGGATTCTCCGCATGTTCGACGAGCAACAACATCCGGGGAGCGTAGCGGCAGATCTGTCGGCACATCTCCGAGCCGATAGATCCGCCGGCTCCGGTGACCAGAATCACTCGATTTCGAGCGAACGCTTCGATTCGATCGAGGTCGAGTTGCACGGTTTCCCGTCCGAGCAGGTCGTTGATGTCTACGTCGCGGATCTCGGAAACCCGCAGCCGGCCGGAGGCGATATCGGTGATCGAGGGGACGGTCCGGAACCGGATCTGCGTGCCTTCGCACACCTGGATGATCCGACGAAGCTGCTGGCGGGTGGCTGAGGGGATGGCAATGGCGATCTCTTCAATGTTCCGCTCTTTGCAAATTCGAGGCAGTTCCGCCACGGTTCCCAGGACGGGAATCCCGTGGATGCAGGTTCCTTGTTTGATGCGATCGTCGTCGATGAAACCGATCGTTTCGTACTGGCCGACCGGCATTCTTTGAATCTCGCGAAGGAGGGCTTCCCCCGCATTGCCCGCGCCGACGATCAGAAACCGAGTCAGCCGGCGACGGGGTTCCGTCGTTCGAAATTCCTCATAGTACAGGCGGGTGATCATCCGCAGACCCGCCTGCAGGAGAATCGTGACGAACAGATCGGCCATGAAGACGCCTTGGCTGACCGCCGCGATGCCCGATGGCAGGGACCGGCGGATGGCAGAGATCTGAAGGATCACAACGAACCATATGGTCACGAGAATCATCGTGCTGATCAGCGAAGCTCTCAGGATGCCCAGAAGATCAGTAATGCTGACATAACGCCACCATCCACGATATTGCTTGAAGAGCCCGAAGACCGGGAGTTTGATCAATAGCACAATCAGCAAGAGGAATGGATATTGCCTGACGAACCATTCCTGGCGGAACTGCATGTTGTAGGCGACCAGGAAAGAGAACATCAGCGAAACCGCGAACGCCAGGATGTGGGCCAGGATGATCAGGGGTTTGCGAAAGGTCAACAGAAAGCCAGCGGGGGAAAAAGACACGTGCGGACGCCTGCCTTCCCGAAGGTTGGCATCGGTTTTTGTATGTGGATCAGGCATATTCCCCAGATATTACACGTGATTCTCACATCAACGACGGTTTCAGATCCTCAGGCAAAGCAGACCCTTACACGGGTCCCTGCCTATCATCGGCATAGGGCTAGGGGAAGTTCAGTTGCAGTCCTAGGGGATGTGGTTATGCGGACGTTGTACGTTTTGTTTCGGGTCCGGCTCCCGTTATGTTTTCCTGGGCCGTGCTCTTGACCAACCCCTCTTCACGGGCCTCGTACAACTCCTCAATCTCGGTTCCATCGACGTGACGGCGCATAAGGGCGTAGATAATCGTGTTGGCGGTGAAATAGAAACTGATGAGGAACGCCACGGTCAGTCCGGCGATTCCCAAGGTCCAGAGCCGTACGAGAAACGCTCCTATGTACAGAGACCAGGTATCCAACGTCGTGGACGTCCTCGCAATGCCGGCGGCGTCTTGCGCCGGCCAGAGTTTCAAAAGCTTGCCCTCCCCCAGGCCTAGTTGAAGGAACCACCGGGTGACCCAGAGCAGAACCCAGGCGAAGAGGCGGACGAAGAGATGACAAAGAGCCCCATAAATCGTGGCCAAGAGCGTATAGAAGCCCAGTCTCCAGGGTTTGGCGTAGACGCTACTGAAGGACCGGCCGACCGCGTCGAAGAAGTCCGAATCTTCATAGGCCACCGCAGGGAAAATCAGGCCCACACCGGCGGCTTCGCCGATGAGAACTACGGCGATGAAAGGGGCAAGCACAAGCGCCAACGGTAGAAGCAGGCCTGTGAGCAACTCGCCGGCGACGGGGATATTTCCGATGATGCCGAGCAGAATGATCGGTATGCCCAGCAGAAAGGCGATGAACAAAGGACCGATCGGCGCAACCACGAGGGTTGTCAGTCTCCGTTGGCTGAAGCGGCAGGCTTGGATAAGACCCGCATGAGTTCTCCGAGCGAACTGCAGGGCGCTGAGGCGGCAAATCGCGCCTCCGGCCACTGACAGGACGACGATTGCGACAGCGAAGAAAACCAACGCATAAATCCTGTGGTACGTGAAAGCCCAGCACACAGCTCGTGCGGACCGTTGGAGGCTGTTGACGAGACTGTAGACAAACTGGCGGAGGTCCAAAGAGAGCAGGGCGGTGGTTACGGTCTGAAGCTCACCCTCTGCGAAGCTCGCCAGAGTGCTGAAGACGCCGGTCTTGGCCTGCGAAGAAGCAGGGGAGTCGACGAGGCCGCGGCATTGGTCGGGACAAGACAGATAAGCCTCCAATTCCGTGATTCTGTTTGGAAGTCGTCGTGTCGGGATGTCTCCGTTGGGCGTAACTTGGCTCTCGGTGGAGACGACTACCGTTCGGGTCAGATCCATCGTCCAGCCGGTCAGGCAAATCACAAGCAACGCGGAAAATGCGATTGTCAGTTGCGCAGGTTGGATTGCTATGCGAAACGCGCGGAAAATGTGAGGGAAAAGAACACTTTGGAGCGGCGACAGGGATTCGCTTTTGCTGGTCATGATGCCTCCTTTCAGGACCATTGCACCGCATCATTGCACACGGATCAATCCCATGAACTGCGGTATGGTATCGCGTCGCAACCGTGGTGTCTACACAACAAAGAAGATGCTTTCACTCCTCCGCGGGGTTCTCTGGGGGGACGGAAGGGCACTCACTCGCCGAGTCATCGGCATTTTCCTCCGGCTGGACTGGAATCCGATACTCGGCGTTGAACCACGCCCCCAGGTCGATCAGCTTGCACCTTTCAGAGCAGAAAGGAAAGAAACGGGGTAGCCCCTGCCCCTCCCGGGATGCCGCGACCGGACGTTTGCACGTCGGGCAAACAAATCCCCCACTCAATTCGAAATGGCCGCTCCTGCCCCCTTTTCGGTCTGGCATTCGAATCTTTCCTCAGATACCGAAATCTTCTGTCGCCTAGTCGGTCTCTTGAATACGGCCCTCTTCAAGCATTCGCGCGTACTCCACGGAGTACCGAGCCCAAGGCTGCGCCTCCAGTCTCGCTTTGGTGATCGGCTTGCCTGTGCCTTCGCAGATTCCATAGGTACCGATCTCAATCCGGTGCAAGGCATCGTCGATCTCGGCGATCAGTCGGCGTTCGCTGTCCATTAATCCGAGCGAGAATTCCTGTTGGAAATTGTCGGTTCCCAGATCCGCCATATGGATCGGCATGCTCGACAAGTCACCGCTGGCGTCCAGTCTCGATTTTCGGAGCGTTTCGCCTTCAATCTCGTGGACGTTCTTATGGATTTCCCGACGTCTTTGCAGGAGCAGCGCTTTGAATGCTTCAATTTCCTTGGCGCTGAGGGGTGATTTCGGATTCTGCTCGCATGCGACGTCCTTCTTGGATGTTCTCTTTCGTTTCTCAGCCACGTCCGTATCTACCTCTCATTAGCGGATAACCCAGTATGATCACATCTTTAGAACACCGTAGTATACCATACTGTCGTTTTTCTTCATAGCCTAATTTCACGAAAAAACGTCGAAGAAAGACAAGCCCGGCTGGTCTTTTTGCGAGGTCTCATAACCACATGGACGGTTGGCAGGATGCCAACGGAAAGACCTTGCCTATTTTTCTACGTCGCCAGGGGGTAATAGGTTGGCGTCTTTGGCCCTTTTGCCAAGGGGGAGGATGAACCGTTCCGAGCCGAGGGTGCCGGAGAAGATTCCGACGCGGAAGGCCCGACGGATTTCTTCGGGCGCGAAGACCTCGTGGGTTGGACCGGTGCGATAGTGGGCAGAGCAAGTGGGATTGGTTAGGTCTGGACCCTCACGACGACAGGGGCAGAGCAGCAGGGCTTCGTCGCAATACTGTAAGGCCAGGTTGATATCGTGAGTTACGGCCACGATCGTGGAGCCGCTCTCCTGTTGAATGGATTTCAACAGATCGTAGATGGCTGTTTGCTGCCTGATGTCGAGAAAGGATGTGGGTTCGTCCAGGAGAAGAATGGGTGTGTCCTGTGCCAACGCGCGGGCGATGAAGACGCGTTGCCGTTCGCCCGCACTAAGGCTGTCCAACGATCGGGAGGCGAATTTCGCTGTGTCGGTTCGTTTCAGAGCCTGTGCGACCATTTCGCGGTCCTCTCGGCTCTCGAAACCCCATTGGCTGTAGTTGGGGGTTCTGGCCATCAGAACCGTCTCATAGACCGAGAATCCGAAGGCCGGAAGAAATTCCTGTCGAACCACGGCGATCTTTCTCGCCAAGTCTCGCACGCCGTAGGAATACAAGTTCCTGCCGTCCAGAAGCACCGAGCCCGATTGCGGTCTGAGGATTCCCGCCATAAGTTGAATGAGAGTGCTTTTACCTGCGCCGTTCGGTCCGGCCACCGCCAGGAAACTCCCGACGCCGACGTTCAGGTCGATACCCGCCAGGATCGGCCGTTGCGAGCTATAGCCGAAGCACACTTGATTGAGCTGGATCGCTGCTGTCATGTACCCCCGTAGACCTTCTTGCTGTGTGCCACCAGCAGCAACAGGAAAAACGGTCCGCCGATCATAGCCGTGACGACGCCGACCGGCAATTGCGCTGGGGCCACGACTATTCGCGCAACCGTGTCGGCTGCGACAAGGAACATCGCCCCTCCCAAACTGCTTAAAGGCAAGAGTTGACGATGGTCGGGCCCAAAGACCAGTCGCACCGCATGAGGTACGATCAGGCCGACGAATCCGATGAGTCCACTGAGACTGACCGCCACAGCGGTGATGAACGCCGAGATGGCGAAAGCGCTCAGTTCAACCCGCTCCACCGGAACGCCGATGTTTCTAGCGTCCTGGCGTCCCACGCTGATGATGTTGAGCGGGGCACCCAGAAAGAAAAGCGCCACGATACCGGTCAGAATGCAACCGCTACCAACCCACAGGACAAACCAGTTTTCCTCGGTCAGATTGCCCATCAGCCAGAAGAGGGTCGCGTAAAGCTGTTGGCTTTTGGCGATCGAGATCAAGAACATGATCATCGCTGAGAAGAAGGCATTGACGACGACGCCGGCCAGGAGAAGTCCGGTGACTTGGTACTTGCCGGTGACACGGCCGATGCCCCAGACCAGCCAGACGGTCCCCAGAGCCCCGATGAACGCAAACAGCGCGATGGGGGATCGGCCCCAGAGAGTCCAGCTCACGCCGCCGATCACGGCGAGCATCGCGCCGAGGCCCGCGCCGCTGGAGACGCCGAGGATATACGGATCGGCCAGCGGATTGCGTAGCAGTGCCTGGAAGATAACGCCCGATGCGGCCAACGCTGCGCCCACCATGGCCGCCAGAAGAATCCGAGGAACGCGGACTCGAACGAGAATCTCATAGTGCGGATTGGGGACCCCATGAATCTGAGGTCCGTGCAAAGCTGTCTTCAGGCGAACCGGTTGCGGTCCGACCATCGCGCTGGACAGCAGGACCGCCGCCAGCAGGGCCGCCGCAAGGCTTGTTCGCAACAGCAATATTCTGGGTGTAAGGGGCGGATGCATTCGTCAGTCTCCGAACAGAGCCGGGTCAAGACATCCCGCGATCGTCCGAATCCCTTTGGGCAACCGGGGGCCCAATCGAGAGATGAGGTCTCCGTCGATCACATGAATGCGTCCGGTTCGAACGGCCGGGAGCGTGGAGAATCGGCTCCAATACGATAAGGCTTGGGCCCGTTGTTCCGCAATCATCGCCGGCAACAAGGCCGGCTCGATGATGACTTCGGGAGCCGCAGCGATCACCTGCTCGGCGCCGATGGCAGGATACACGTGCAGGGTCTGGCCGACGGCGTTCTCGCCCCCGGCCAGTTCAATCATTTCGTTGATAAACGTCGTCCGTCCGGCCACGCGGAGCGGTTCTCTCTGCACGACCCAAAGGACTTTCGCGCGACGCCGCTTGTCGGTGGCGGCGACGAGCTGGCCGATCTGGGCCCGTATATTTTCGCACAGCGTCTGTGCCTGGCGGGTCGAACCGGTAGCCTGCCCGATTGCGAGAATCCCTTCGTACAACCCGCGGATCGTGTCCATTTCGACCATCAGGCTGTTGTAGCCCATGCGTTGCAATCTTCTGGCTAGGTCTCTGTGTTGTTCAAACGTCTCGGTTACGACCAGATCAGGGCGGGTTGCGATAACCGCTTCGATGTCGGGCTGCCAAAACGTGCCGACCCGTGGTTTGTCCTTCGCGGCGGGGGGGTAATCGCTGTCCTGGGTCACGCCGACAACGTTGGGACCGAGACCCAAGGCAAAGAGAATCTCCGTGAGGTTTGGGGCCATCGACACGATCCGAATGGGGTGGCACGGTCGACAAACGGCAGGGGCCTGATCCGCGCGGGACGTCATCAAGGCATATCCCAACGCCATCCACAGCGTCGTCGAGATTAATAGAAGCCACCATCTATGCATCAGGTCCTCTTGAATTGCTTCTCCAGTTCGCGGATTGAGAATCGGATCGTCGTGGGCCGGCCATGGGGGCACCGGCTCGTCGATTCGAACCGTTCTCGGTCTGCGAGCAACTGGCGGATCTCGCTGTCGGAGAGTTTCTGTCCGGCCTTGATCGCCGCCTTGCAGGCGGCCATATTCAGAATGTCTTCGAACAGATCCCGTTTGTTCACTCCGCCCCCTCGTTCGACGAGCAGATCGAGCAAGTCGTGGACGAACCCCTGCGGCGAGACGCCCGACAGGATGGTCGGGAAAGCTTGAATTGCATACATCCGCGGTCCGAATGGCGTGATCTCAATCCCGAGTTGCGTCAGCATGTCGGCGTGGCTCTCGATCGCCTCGACCTGGGCCTCGGTGACCTCAAAGCTCTCGGGCAGCAGGAGCTTCTGCGATTCCAGGTTCTCGCGTTCCAGCCGTCGCCGCATGAGTTCATAGAGCATCCGCTCGTGCAGGGCATGTTGATCGATGATGACGAAGCCCTCGTCGGTTTGCTCGATGATGTAGCTGTCGTGGATCTGCAGGTATCTGTTGTCCGGAGGCGAAGCTTGGAACGGGATCGGCACAGGATCCGACCGGTCGCGGACTGTTTTTCTGAGTTCCGGATCCCGACGGTCGAGGTCACTTTCGGCTCGCAGATCGAACCGCTGTTGTTGGTGGGTCGGCCGCTGTTTTTTGAAGAACTCGGCCATCGCGTCGGCGATCTGTTGTCGCCGCAAGTCCCGACCGATGTCCTCTTCGTCGCCCGGCGGCGATTCCCTGGCGGGTAACCGGGCGGCGATGTTGAGATTCGTGCCCAGCAAACGTTCGCGGAGAACGCCCAGGACTTGGGAATGAACCAAATTTGAATTGTAGAACCGCACCTCGATCTTGGTTGGATGAACGTTCACGTCGTATTCGCTGAAGGGCATCTCGATAAAGAGGAACACCACCGGAAAGCGGTTGGCGTCGAGCATGCCGCGGTAGGCCTCCTTGATTGCATGCGAGATGAATCGATCGCGGATGAAACGGCCGTTGACGAACGCATACTGGAACTGGTTGCTCGTTCGCGAAAGGCTTGGCAGGCCGAGCAGGGCCTTGATGCGGATGCCTTTCTCGTGGGTTTCGGTCTCGACCAAGTCGTCGCCGGTTGCGGATATGAGCATGGGAAAAAGCCGGCTGACCCGTTGCTTGAGGTTCTCGTTTTTCGAAAGACGGTACAATTCTCGCCCGTTGTGAATCAACGCTAGATCCAAGCCACACTGGGGCAACGCGATTCGTGTGAACTGCTCGGTGATGTGACCCAACTCGGTGTTGGCGGTACGCAGAAACTTGCGGCGAGCTGGAGTTTTATAGAACAAATCGCGGACTTGGATCGTGGTGCCCACATCGCCGCTGCACGGCACGACGGGGCCTTTCTCGCCGCAGTCGATCTCAATGCAATGCGCCTGGTTGTTGTCCGGCGTGCGGCTGACCGCACGGACCTGCGCCACCGATGCGATGCTGGCCAAGGCTTCGCCACGAAACCCCAGCGTAGCAATCCGATTGAGGTCGTCGACCTCTTTCACCTTGCTCGTCGCGTGCGGCTCGAAGGCGGTCGCCAAGTCGTCTGCGTCCATTCCGTTGCCGTTGTCGCTGACGGCGATGAGCTTACGGCCTCCCTCTTCGATCGTCACCGTGATGGAGGTGGCCCCGGCATCGATGCTGTTTTCCACCAGCTCCTTGACGACGCTGGCGGGGCGCTCAATCACCTCGCCTGCGGCAATCAGATTCACCATATTGCGGTCGAGGACGACGATTCGGCTCATATACATGGCACCGACCCGGCGGACAGCGGTTGCGCTCCACGCGGGCCAGGAGGGTCCCCTTTTCAAAGCAGCACCCGGTTTGCACCGGACGCATCGTGCATCCCAGCAAGCACGACCCGATGTAAGAGGTTGGTTCGTGCGATTTGATACCCTCAAACCGAGCTACAACTGCAGCAAGCTCTTGCCGGTCATCTCTTTGGGCTGCGGTAACCCCATGATTTCCAACATCGTCGGCGCGATGTCCGCCAGGGTTCCGCCCTCACGGAGCTTGCGTCCCTTGAACCGTTCGTCGAAAACGATCAGCGGAACATCGCCCACGGTATGCGCAGTGTGTGGGTTATCCGGAGAACCATCGATCATCTTCTCGAAGTTGCCGTGGTCGGCGGTGACGATGGCCGCGCCTCCCAGGCTCTTGATCTTGTCGAGGAGTCTGCCGACGCACTCATCAACCGTCTCGGCGGCCTTGATGGCGGCATTCAGGTCGCCCGTGTGGCCCACCATGTCGGGGTTGGCAAAGTTGATCACCATGGCGTCGTACTTGTCGGATTCCAAACGTTCCAGGACGACCGCGGTCACTTCGTAAGCGCTCATCTCAGGTTTGAGATCGTATGTCCGAACCTTCGGAGAGGGGACGATCTGTCGATCCTCGCCCTTGAAAGGCTTCTCATTGTAGTCGTTGAAAAAGAACGTCACGTGGGCGTACTTCTCCGTCTCGGCGCAGCGAAACTGCCGGAGGCCCAAGGAACTCCAGTAGGCACCCAACGTGTTCTTCATCTTGGCCGGTTTGGGGAAAGCCACCGGTGCCGGTAGGGAAGCATCGTACTCGGTCATGCAGACGAAATATACGTCCGGTTTGAGGGTTCGGGTGAACTCCTTGAAATCAGGATCGACGAACACGCGGGTCAACTCGCGAGGCCGGTCGCCGCGGAAATTAAAAAAGACGACCCCGTCGCCGTCAGAAATCGTCGCGATCGGCTCACCTTCTTCGTTGACGATGGCGGTCGGCTCGATGAATTCGTCGGTTACGCCTTTGTCATAGCTGTTTTGGATCGCTTCGGTCGCGCTGCGGGCCTTGAGGCCTTTGCCGAACCGGAGACATTCGAAGGCCTTCTGCACCCGATCCCAGCGGCTGTCTCGATCCATTGCATAGAACCGTCCCGCGACGGTTGCGATCCTGCCGACGCCGATTTCGGCGGCCTTCTTTTCGATGTCGGCGATATAGCCTAAACCGCTGTCCGGCGGCGAATCTCGCCCATCCGTGAACGCGTGAATAAAGACATCCTTGAGATTGTGGCGTTTGGCCAGTTCCAGCAAACCGTAGAGATGTCCCAACAAGGAGTGGACGCCGATATCGCTGGCTAGCCCCATGAAGTGAACTTTGCCTTTGCGTGCCTTGACAAAGTCGATCATTTTGAGAAATTCTTCGTTCTTGAAAAACGAGCCGTCGCGGATAGCGAAAGTCAGTCGCACCGATTCCTGGGGCACGATTCTTCCGGCTCCGATATTCTGGTGCCCGACTTCGCTGTTGCCCATGGTTCCGTCGGGCAGGCCGACCCACTCCCCATAGGTATGGATCAGGCAGTTCGGGTATTCCGCCATAAGCCTATCGTCGATCGGGGTGTTGGCTCGTTTGACTGCGTTGTAAGGGTCCTCACTTGGGTCCGGGTTATATCCCCAGCCGTCGCGAATGATCAGAACACACGGCCTCTTTTTCAGGGTGATCTTTTCTTTTATCATCTAAAGCATGCCTTTCAATCAAATCCAACGGGGCCCCCTGCGACGCACAGCGTCCGGCTGTCGCCCGATTCGAAGCGTAGAAACAGCCCGCCGGTCAATTCACGAGTGCGCTATCATATAGACGGCCTCCCAGTGTGTCAAATCTTTGGAACCGACTCTCTCGGCGTTGGCAGGGTTGTTTTCATTGCCACGGGTGTCGTCAGAACGTATCTTGATGCCTATGAAGTGGTTGCGCGATCTGGTCGGCAGAATTGTCCTGGACCTACAGAGGAATCTCTGGTCTCTGTTGTTGTACGACGCGATCTTTGCGGGGCTGAACTTCTTTCTGCTGATGCCGCTGCTTTCGTGGGCGGTCTCGTTCATGGCGTCGTCGAGCGGCCGGCTCTCCGTCAACAACGCAGAGCTCCTCTCGTTCCTGTTTTCGTTGCGGGGGATCTTGTTCATTCTGGTCGTTGGCTCCCTGACCGCAGTGATTCTCCACGTCAAACACGCCGGGATGATACTGATCGTCTGGGAGACCCGCACCGGACGCGCGATGGGAGCCCCCCAGGCGTTCCGCGAAGTCATTCGACGGTTGCCCCAACTGGCGGCGCTCGGTTCGTACCACGTGGTCGCCCACGCGGTGGCGCTGGCGCCTTTCGCGATCCTGGGGACCGTCGTCTATCGCCTCGTGTTCTCTTCGATGCCTGTGTATTTCCTCTTCATCGAGAACCCCGCCGCGAGGGGGATCGGCTTGATCGGCGTCTTGTTGTTGGTCGCCTTGTTTGTGGCGCTCCACGGCGTGGTCTATCTGCACTGGGTCCTGTCGCTGCCGGCTGTGCTGGTGGACGACTTGTCGCCAGGCGCCGCGCCGGCGCACATTCGCGGTCTGCTCAAGGGCACGAAGTGGCGGACCGGCGTGGTCGTTCTGGTGTTCTGGTCGGGGATGGTCCTGTCGCCCTTGGTCCTGGCGGAGGCGTTCTACTGGCTGGGCGGCAGCGTCTTCACTCGCCTGCCGTCGGAGCACAGGCTGGTCATGCCGGTGGTGCTGACGCTCATGGGCGGCTATCTGACGGCCTCCTTCTTCGGTGAGTTCGTCACCGTGGCCTTCAACAGCGTGATGGTCACGCACGTGTACGACGATCTGCGTGTGGTCTGCGGATCGGGCACGGTCAAGGTCCCGACTCGGCATCCCCAGCGTCCTGTCCATCGCAGGCGGATCGCGGCGTTTCTGGTCTTGACTGCGATGGCGTCGCTGGCCGTCGCCGCCACCATTCTGAGCGGCTTCGATTTTCAGGACAACGTCCGGATCACCGCCCACCGCGGCAGCTCGTCTTCGGCTCCCGAGAACACCCTGGCGGCGATTCACAGGGCCATTGAGGACGGCGCGGACTATGCGGAGGTCGATGTGCGTCTGACCGCCGACGGTCTGGCGGTACTGATGCACGACCGGGACCTGTTCCGCGTGGCGGGCGTCAAGAAGAACGTGGCCGAACTTTCGTACGAGGAACTCCGCACGCTCGACGTAGGGAGCTGGTTCTCGCCGCGTTTCCGCGGGGAACGCGTGCCCCTGCTGTCGGAGGTGGTGGCTGTCTGCAAAGGGCAGATCCGGTTGAACATCGAGATCAAGCCCGGCGCCCCTCCGCGCCAGATCGCCGAGCGGGTCGTTCGTATTCTGCATGACCAGGACGCGGTGGGGGAGTGCGTCGTCAGCTCCGCGAGCATCGACATCCTGGAACAGGTTCGAAGCCTGGACCCCGGCATCCGCATCGGGTATATCATAGCCCACTCCGTCGGCAGAGTCACCTCGCTGGACGTCGATTTCATCAGCGTCTCGTCCCGCCTTGCGACGCCGGGATTGGTGGATGCCGCCCGCGCCGCGGGAAAGGAGGTCCATGTCTGGACGGTCAATCGGCCTCGCCAGATGGCTGCGCTGATCGATCTGGGGGTGGACAATCTCATCACGGATCTGCCCCTCGAAGCGCGAGCCCTCCTCGACGAGCGGGCGGCGATGAGCCGCGACGAACTGTTGTTCGTCAAGATCCGTCACTGGTTCCTCCGACGGCAAGGTCCCTATCTGTTGGCGAGAAATGGGGGGATGTCCCTTCGTGATGCTCGCTAACGGAGTTGGCGCTTGCCGCGTTCCCGTTGAAGCGTACAATGAGGTTTCGTGAGCGACCGGCGGTTGCCGGCGATCTTTGGGGGGCTTGCGTCTGGCGTCTTGGAGATAAGGCATGAATCGAGGACTTTCGCGAAGGCAGTTTCTGGGCGGTGCTGCGGCGTTGGCGATGCCGTATGTGATTTCGTCGAACGTCTGCGGCGTCAACACCCCGAGCCGACGGATCACGATGGGGGCCATCGGCCTGGGCGGCCAGGGGATGCACAATCTAAGGAGTTTTCTCACCTTCGACGACGTGCGGGTCCTGGCGGTCTGCGACGTGGACGCCAACCACCTCAAGCGGGCGAAGGACACCGTGGACGCCGCCTATGGGAACGCCGACTGCGCCGCGTACCGCGATTTTCGCGAGGTGCTCGCCCGCCGGGACCTCGATACCGTGCTGATCGCGACGCCGGACCATTGGCACGCGATTCTGGCCATCGAAGCCGCCAAAGCGGGCAAGGACATCTATTGCGAGAAGCCGATCTCCCTGACCGTCGCGGAGGGCCGGGTGGTCGTCGAGACGATGCGCCGCTACAACACGGTCTACCAGAGCGGCACGCAACGACGGAGCATCGCGTGCTTCCGGTTCGCGGTGGACATGGCCCGCAATGGGGTGTTGGGCGAACTGAAGACCCTCCACTGCTATTATCACAACGGCCCGACGTGCCCGCCGCAACCGGTTGAGCCGGTTCCGGAGGGATTCGATTACGATATGTGGCTGGGACCTGCGCCATGGGAGCCGTACACGCAGAGGCGCTGTCACGGCTCGTTCCGCTGGATCTACGACTACTCCGGCGGCCAGCTCACCGATCTCGGCGCGCACTTCGCGGACCTCGCCCAATGGGCCCACGGCGACGAAGCTACCAGCCCCATTCACTACGAAGGCTGGGCCGAGTTCCCGAAGGATGGTCTGTACAACACGCCGGTGAGATTCGAGGTTACCGCGACGTACGCCGATGGTGTCAAGATGGTCATGCACGACGAGACCGAGCCGGGCCGAGGACCGCGGGGCAACAGGTTCGTCGGCACGGAAGGCTGGGTGGACGTCGACGACACAGGGAAGGTCACCGCCTCCAGCGACGCCATCCTGCGAAGGCTCAACGCCGCCCAGCGAGGCTATGAATTCATGGAAGGCCACCATCGAGACTTCCTGGAGTGCGTCCGCACAAGGGGTCGGACGATCGCCTCGCCCGAGGTGGCGCACCGCTCGACGACGACCTGCCATATCGCGAACATCTGCCTGCGCCTGGGCCGCAAGCTCCAGTGGGACCCCGCGGCAGAGCGGTTCATCAACGACCCGGAAGCCGACCGAATGCTTGCCCGCGCAACGCGAAGTCCCTGGAGGCTGTAAGAAAATCCGAAATTCGAAACTCGAAATCCGAACCAAGCACGAAGGTTCAAAAGGCGAATGGCCAAAACGGAATGCCCGAGGGTGGCCAGTGTTTCGGTTCGGTGTGTGGTTGCATTGGGCCTACAGACTGGCGTGTTCGGAGAGGCCGTCGCCGTTCGTGTCGAAGGAATCGTCGGCCTGGAAGGCCCCGGTGACCGGATCGAACCGCCAGCCGTGGGTGCCCGCACCGGCGATGGCTCCGCCGATTCGGACCGTGTCCAAGCGGTTGTAGGGGTTGATGGGCATCCGCTCCAGTCGCGGCCAGGAGCTCTCGCCCATAAGATTCTCGCCGACCCCGGTGATCCGCCGGATGAAGTCCTCGCCGCTCTCGCCGACGGAGGCCGGGAGCCGGTCCTCGTGCTGACGGCGATAGACCTCGATATGGCGGCGGACGTTCTGCAGGTTCTCGCACAGACCTGCGATTCGCGCGTCGGCGCCGGCCGAACTGAACCGCGGGGCCAGGGTCGAGCCGATCAATAGGAGAACGACCATCGCGAGAACGACCTGAATCAGCGAGAATCCGCCTCGTGTTTTCATTCCATCTCTCCGAGTTGCGTGCCAGAACGCGTGGACGGAACCCCCAAATGTCGCCGTCTTAGAAAAGTATATGGAAAGAAGGCTTCGATGCAAAACCCTTGTGACGCAATCGCTGGGGCGGGGTCGCGATCACAGCGCGACGTGATCGAGAACACCGTCGCCGTTGGTGTCGATGTTGTCGTCCGCCTGGAATTGTCCGTTGGTGGGATCGAAGCGCCAGCCGTGGGTGTTTACCCCGGCGGCGGCCCCGCCGACCCGTACGGTGTCAAGGTTGTTGAACGGATTGGCGGGCATTCGCAGGAAGTAGGGGCCGAACTGGGCGCCCGCGTTGCCTGCAATGTCCGTCTTGGTGGTCATGCGACGGACGAAATCGGCGCCGGTCTCACCAATCGCGGCCGGCAGTTGTTCTTGATGGTGGTAGCGATACAGTTCGATCTGTTTGCGGACGGCCGCCAAATTGGAGCTTAACGCCGAGGCTTTGGCCTCGGACGTGTTGGAACCGAACTGGGGAATGACGATGGCCGCCATGATCCCCAGCAGAGCGACGACGATCATCAACTCCACCAGGGTGAAAGCTCGTTTGGCAATCATGACAAACCCCTTACGACAGACCGTGTTGGAGTAGGCTCCGCCCGGGCGGGCCTCCATGACAAGCATAACAAACAAATCCGAAGGCGGCAAAAACGGGTCGTGTCCGCACTTTGGCGGCAGGGCCCCCTCGGGCGTCCGAAAGCGAGAAAATGTTGCATCCCGACCCAGTACAGGGATATGATAAATCTGTGCGGCGGCGGGGACCGGACGGGCTGTCATAGCCGAATCAGGCGATAATATTGGTTCATGTGAATTTCCGGAATTGGGAAGGAGATGTACCATGAAACGCCGACTGCCAGCCTTTACGCTGATCGAACTGCTTGTGGTCATCGCCATCATCGCGATTCTGATGGCCATCATGATGCCGGCCCTTCAGCGGGTCAAATCGCAAGCCCAGGAAATGAACTGTCGAGGCAACCTGCGCCAGTACGGAATCGCCCAGGCGATGTACCTGGACGACTCCGAGGACCGGTATCCCTCCGCGTGGAACTCCCTGGTCAAGACGGAGGCCCCTGTGAGCGGATATGAGCGGTACTGCCGGTGGCATGACCCGCGATACCCGGCCGACGGTCCCTTCTGGCCCTATCTCAAGGACGAGAAGGTGCATCTGTGCCCGACGTTCAACGTGCTGGCCAAATCGGAGGGACCTCGACACCCCAGCCACGTCGCCACGAACCCGATCGATCCGTACTACAGCTACAGCATGAACGCGTTCCTGGGTAGCACCAACGGGACCAGTCCGGGCGGCGTCATCAAGCGGTCGCGGGTCAGTCGGAGCCATGCGGAGGTGTTCTTCTTCGGCGAGGAGAACATGTGGACCCGCCCGGGCAACTCGAACGTGCTCAACGACAACGCGCTGTGCCCCGACGGGCGGGACTGGTTCGGCACGTTCCACGGCGCCAAACAGAACGACTGGAACGGAGGCACCTGCAACCTTGTTTTCGTGGATTCGCACGTCGAGTCGGTCAAGTCCGGTCTTCAAGTGGCGCCGGACAATACGGCCGACTATTCCACTTCCGAGTTCTTCCCCACACGGAAATTTGAAAAACACGGCTGGCCGCTCAAGACGGCGCCGTGATTGGCGAGAAAGGGCTTCGCCCAGTAACGTTTTGACCCGCTGACTGCGAAATGCTATAATGATCGGTGCCGATTGACGGGAGTTGTCCCCGCGTACGGCCGAGAGCAGAATGTGTGTCACGGAGCAATGAGTCAGTCAGCTAGAGTTGCCGCCTGCGCGGATCCACAAGGGGTGGGGCGGGAGGGGTGTCGGCATCAACGGATCGGAGGAACTTGCCTCATGAGGTTTATGTCACAGGTTATTTTGTTTTGCCTTCTGGGGTCTGTCCTGAGGGGGGCCGAGGCTTCCGGACCGATGATCAACGAGTTCATGGCCAGTAACGGCAGCAAACCTCCGTTGGGCGAAGGGGAGCTGCTTGATACCGATGGAGACTCTTCCGACTGGATCGAACTGCACAACCCGACGTCGCGGGCGGTCGATCTGGGGGGGTGGTATCTTACGGACGATCCGAAGGAGCTCACACGGTGGCGGTTTCCCGCCGGGACAAGGCTCGCGCCCAACGCTTATCTTGTGGTTTTCGCATCGGGCAAGAACCGGACCAGTGGTCAACTGCACACCAATTTCAAGCTCAACAGCGATGGCGGCTATCTGGCTTTGGTGCAATCCGACGGCCGGACCATCGCCCACGAGTGTGCCCCGGCCTATCCGGTTCAAATGTCGAACATCTCGTATGGGCTCACCGCGTGCGCCTCTCAGTTCGTGGCTGCGACGTCCACCCTATCCTACCATGTGCCGACGTCCGAGGACGCGGGGCTGGCCTGGACTGCGCCCGACTTCGACGCCACCGGCTGGCCCACGACCCAGGCTAGTCTGGGTTTCTCCCCGACCTCTCAACTGGTCGGGCGGGATATCGGCAACCCTCGGGTTCCCGGTTTCTATACACCGCAAGGGCCCAGTGTACTCACCGTCCTCGGGGGTGGCGCCGATATTGGCGGGACCTTCGACTCTTTCTACTTCCTTTTCGTGCCTCTCCAGGGCGACGGCGAACTGACGGTCCAGGTCATCGGTATGGTCAATACGAACCCGTGGGCCAAGGCTGGCGTCATGATCCGTGAAACCCTGACCGCAGGCTCGCGCCACGCGATGCAGGTAATTTCACCGACCAGCGGGACTGCGTTCCAGCGACGAATTACCACCAACGGAACCACCACCTCGAACCAGGGCAATAGCCTGACCTCTCCCTACTGGCTGCGGATCACTCGACGCCGAAACGTGTTCACCGGGTATCATTCCCCGGATGGCGTCACGTGGACCCAGCAGGGTTCAGAGACGATCGCCATGGCCCAGGACACCTACATCGGCATCTGCGTGACGGCGCGCAGCGCGACCGATTCTTGTGCCGCGGTGTTCGACAACGTGAGTTTCGGCAGCGCTGCGGACAACCGCCTTCGAGCCGAAATGCTGGGTAAGAACGCCTCGCTCTGGACGCGCGTCGAGTTCGAAGCATACGACACGCATTTCTTTGACTCGATGCTCCTGCACGTCCGCAGCGAGGACGGGTTTGTCGCCTGGCTCAACGGCGTGGAGGTCGCCCGGAGCAACTTTGCCGGCGTTCCTCAGTGGAATTCCGCGGCCGCTGCGAATCGCTCCGATGCCCTTGTGGGCACGCCCGTCGAACTGGATATTTCCGCCCGCGTGGACTTGCTCCGCGAGGGACGCAACGTCTTGGCGATTCAGGGACTCAATGACGACAAGAACAACGAAGTGTTTTTTTTGTCGCCGGAACTGTCGGGTTCCGGTCAGGCCTTGGTCTGGCAGTATTTTTCAACCCCGACGCCGGGCAAGGCCAACTCCGCTGGTGCCCTGAATGTCGTGTCCCGTCCACGGTTCAGCAGCGAACGCGGTTTCTACACGGCGCCGATCACTTTGGCGCTGTCCTGCGACACGCTGGGAGCCGTGATCCGCTATACCCTCGACGGAACCGTACCGACCGAGACCAGCGGATCGTTGTACAGTTCGCCAATCGTAATCGCGTCGACGACATGTGTCCGCGCTGCGGCCTTCAAGCCCGGCTGGATGAGCAGTCCGGTCGAGACGCACACCTTCATTCGGATCGACCAGGTCCCCAATCAGCCGGCTAAACCTGCGGGTTTCCCGACCCTTTGGGGGAGTGTCGCTGCGGATTATGAGATGGACCCGGACGTGGTCAATCACGCTGCGTATCGTACACAGATGAGAGCGGCTCTGCTCTCAATCCCGACGATGTCCGTGGTGACCTCGATAGACAACCTGTTCGGGGCGCAGGGAATCTACTCGAATCCCTGGGGGGAAGGAGAAGCGTGGGAACGGCCGGTGTCCGTCGAATGGATCAACACCGACGGTACGACCGCCTTCCAGATCGACGCGGGTTTAAAGATCTACGGCAATGCCTTTCGCGGATTTAACCTGACCCGCAAGAAATCGTTTCGCCTGTTGTTCCGACGCGACTTCGGTCCGGCAAAGCTGGACTATCCTCTGTTCGAGGAGCCCGACGCGACGACGCGATTCGACACGCTCATCCTACGGGGCGGTGCCAACGACGCCTGGAACGATTGGGGGCGGGACAGCACGCAGTATATCATGGACGAGTTCATGCGGCGCACGCAACTGGCACTGGGACGGCCCTCATCGCACGGGACTTTCGTTCACTTGTATCTCAACGGCCTGTACTGGGGCCTGTACAACGTCGTGGAACGGCCCACAGAACCCTTCTGCGCCGCCTACTTCGGCGGCGATGAGGAGGAGTGGGACGCCACCAACAGCGGCGAATCCCGGCCCAGCAGCAGTCTGGCGACCTGGAATGCGATGATCAGCCGGGCGAGGGCCGGGCTTTCCGACGTCGCATCGTACCAGCGAATTCAGGGCAACAATCCCGACGGCACGCGCAATCCCGCGTACGACAACCTGCTCGACGTAGACAACTACATCGACTACATGTATTCCAACTTCTGGGGCGGCACCGGCGACTGGCCGCACCATAATTTTTATGCCGCCTGTCGACGGCCCCCGAATTCGACGGGATTCAAGTTCTTCAACTGGGACGCGGAGGGGGCGTTGGTCATCTGGTCGAGCCTGAACGCCAACGTCACCGGCGTCAGCGACGGCGTGGCAATTCCCTACGCCGCCCTGCGCCAGAACAACGAGTTCTGCCTTCGTTTCGCCGATGCGGTTCAGAAGCATCACTTCAACGGCGGCCCCATGACGTCCGAGGCTGCCTACGCTCGATACAAGAAACTGGCCGACCAGGTGGAGCTGGCGATCATCGCGGAGTCGGCTCGTTGGGGAGACCAGGCCAGCGCAACTCCGTATACTCTGGCCCATTGGCGGACGACGCGGGACTACATTCTCAACACCTATATGCCCCAACGTCCCGCGATTGTATTGGGGCAGTTGAAGAGTGCAGGTCTGTACCCTGCGACCCCAGCGCCGACCTTCCAGATCAACGGTATCACCAAGCAGGGCGGGACAGTCCCCGTCAATAGTCCGTTGGGGTTTGTCGCCGGTGCAGGGGCGACCATCTACTACACCACCGACGGCAGCGACCCTCGCCTGCCCCCGGTTGCAACAGCCGGCGACAAGATCGTGACGCTCCTGAGTGAGAATGCCGCCAAGCGGGTTCTAGTTCCCAGCCTCGCCAACGGCGGCAACCTGCTGAGTAACGTGCCCGCCGGATTCGAGGTTACCTTTTACAAAGCCCGTGGGACCGTGGACAGTATTGCGGCGGCCGAGGCCGTGATCGCCAATCCCTCGCTACGGAGCACGACCGCCAAAGAGCAAGCCCAAACCATCAACTACTTCAATACAGGCAGTCCCGGCAATTTCGACGGGGACCGCCCCTTCCCTGGAACCACGCTCAACGTGGACGTCGAGAATTTTGTGATCCTCGTCACCGGCAAGGTCATGGTTCCACAGACCGGTAATTGGACGTTCGGCGTCAGCAGCGATGACGGGTACGCCATGACCCTGACCCGCGGGAACAGGACCTACAGCAGTTCCTATCCCAATCCGCGCAGCCCCTCGGACACACTCACCGTCTTCAACATCGCGGAGGCCGGCGCGCACGATCTTCGGTTGGTCTTCTACGAGTGCGGCGGTGGTTCCGAGCTGGAGCTCTTCGCGGCCCGGGGCAGCTTCACGGCCTTCTCGGCGACGAACTTCCGCCTCGTCGGCGACGTCACGAGAGGCGGCCTCCAAGTCGGGGAAGGCAGCGTTTGGTTTGCGAACGCCTTCAACGATTCCAACTGGCGGCTCGGTACCGGCGGCGTCGGCTACGAGACCAGCACAGGCTACGCACCGTACTTCAACATCGATGTCCGCGAGGAGATGTACAACGTCAACGGGAGCTGCTACATCCGAATCCCGTTCGTCGTAGCGAATCCGAACTTCTCCAACGTGATCCTGAGAGTTCGATACGACGACGGGTTCATCGCCTATCTTAACGGTGCCGAGATTGCCCGCAGGAACTTCACAGGCACGCCGCAGTGGAACTCCGTCGCCAGTGCGGGGAACCCCGATGAGTCCGCCATTACCTGGATGACGATTGATGTCTCCGAGGCCGCGGGCTTGCTCTGGGAGGGCACAAACCTGCTGGCGATCCACGCGATGAACACCCCTATCGACAGCAGCGATTTCCTCTTCTCGGTCGAGCTGGCGGCCGGCGAGATCAGCCAAGGTGGTGTCTCGCCCAAGGCGATCGCGTACACCGGACCGATCCCGCTGACGCGAAGCACGCTTGTCAAGGCCAGGGCCTTCGACGGCAAGTGGAGCGCGTTGAACGAAGCGGTTTTCTCAGTGGGACCAATCGCCCAGAATCTGCGGGTCAGCGAAATTATGTACCACCCGCCCGAAACGGGTCGGCCTGACGACCCGAATGCAGAGTACATCGAACTGACCAACGTCGGGACGCAGGCGATCGACCTGAATTTCGTACGGTTCACCAAGGGAATCGACTACACGTTCCCGAGTTTCGTTTTGCCGGCGGGCGGCTACTGCCTGCTGGTCAAAGACCTCGCTGCGTTCAAGGCCAGGTACGGTGCGAATCTGCCTGTCGTCGGCCAATACTCCGGCGTACTGAGCAACGCCGGCGAGCGAATCGAGCTGCTTGATGCCATCGGCAACGTGATCCAGAGCTTCGAATACTCGGACGATTGGTTCGATCTGACCGATGGTGGCGGTTTCTCCCTGACGGTTCGCGATCCTCGCAGCGAGGATCTCAGCAGTCGAGACGCCTGGCGACCGAGCGCGTACTGGGGCGGTTCCCCGGGAGAGGGTGATGAAGGACTGGTTCCCGAGCCTGGATCGGTGGTTATCAACGAGGTGTTGGCCAACTCCATCGGGAGCGGTCCCGACTGGATCGAGTTGTTCAACACGACTGCCCAGGCGATCGACATCGGCGGCTGGTTCCTCAGCGACGACTCGAACGATCTGACCAAGTATAGGATTACTGTTGGAACAATCGTCCCGGCGGGGGGATACATCGTGTTCGGCCAGACCGAGCACTTCGGCAATTCTGCAGACCCAGGTTGCAAAACTCCCTTCGGTCTGAGCAAGGACGGGGAAACCGTGTATTTGCACTCCGGCCTCGACGGCGGCCTGACCGGCTACAGCGAAAAGCAGAAGTTCGGCGCCGCCGAACCGGGCGTCACTTGGGGCCGGGCACCGAACGGCATGGGCGGTTATGTGTTCGTGCCACTGGAGAAGCCCACGCCGGGAGGCGAAAACGCTGCTCCACGGACAGGTTCGGTCCTGAGCAATTGAGGACTATTTCAGCGGATACGCCAAAGGGAATGTTTCCTCGCGGGCGTGTGCGTCCACGTGGCCGTCGACAAAGGCGCAGTTGCCCCGGCCTTTGAGCAGATCGCCTGTGGGGGCGTTGTGGTAACCTGCAAGGACGTCGTAGAACGTGGGGGATGTGCCGGGGCCCGGTTCGACGTTCCATGGATTGCCGCCGGCCGCTGCGAGCCAAGACTTCACCATGCTGACGTCCCCCGGGATCATGTAGGTGTCGTTGAGTCCGGAGATGTTGTACCGGGTATCGACGTATGCACTCTCCTCGCAGAAGGAGAACGTGGTGGCGGGATTTTTGACCTGCCCGATGCGGTCGACGCGGATCTCTTTGAGCGCGTGGTCGGCGCCGCCTACCCTACGGGGCCCCAGGTAGGCGTTCATCGTGTAGTTGTACCAGGGCTCGTAGTTCTTCAGGTTTGCAGCGTCGGCTTGATAGAAGTGATCCTCCGACTGTCGAACTGCGATCGTTTTGTACGTCGGGCAGATGAAAGCCTTGGCATTGGCGAGATACTTGAACAGGTGCCCACCGTACTGGGGATGGCTCTTGAGGTCGATGTTCCCGTTGCACCAGCGGACGTGAATGTACGATGAGAGCCCGCTCTCGACGGGAAAGGCGGTCGACTGGGAGAAATAGCACGTGGCGGGTTCGCAGAACTTGCCGTCGTTGTCGTCGCAGTACATGGCGACCGCGATCGTGTAGTTCTTCATATTGCCTTTGCAGGCGATGCCCTGGGCGAGGTTCTTGGCCTTGCCCAAGGCGGGCATGATGATCGCCAGCAGAACAGCGATCACCGCGATAACCACCAGAAGTTCGATCAATGTGAATGCGTGCAAACGCCTCATAGGAAAATCCTCCAGGTCGTGGAATGCGAAAAGGGCCCCCAGCAGGGCCAGACTAGACTCTTAAAGAGCCCATGTGCGGCGTGTTCAAACCTAAGCCATTATTGTACTCGAGGGATTCGCTTTGCACAAGGTCCGCAAACCAATCGGATGGACATGCACACAAAACAAGAGGCGGCGCTGGGATTCGAACCCAGGAATACCAGTTTTGCAAACTGGCGCCTTAGGCCACTTGGCTACGCCGCCGGAACTGCGAAATCACCGGAACTTACGACCGGCGAACCGAATCCGCCGGGGAGGAAAAATCGCCGACAGGTTTCGCATAGAATCCACACATTATAGTCGAGCCGGCCATTCTGTCAAACGCGTAAATGGCCAGCGGACCGTAGAAAAATGTATCATACATCCGGGTCTCCAACTGCACAAGAGAATTTGTTCGTGGTTCGATCTGCGATCTGCCCAGTGGTCGTCAGTTGCCCATTTTCAAGCCGTCGAAACCAAGGTTTTCTGAAGAAGTGCAGGATTCTCTCGAAGATCTCCGGAAAGAGGTATTGACACATTGGTCAAAGCACCATATTTTGGAAGAAGTCTACAGAAGGGGTTAGCCATGCAACCTTTGACAACGAAACAACAGAAGGTTTTGGAGTTCATCGCAAGCCGGTTGAGAGAAAACAGTCCTCCGAGCCAGCGAGAGATTGCCGATCATTTCGGATTGGCGCAGAATGCGGCGTACCAGTTGGTCGGGTATCTCAAGAAGAAGGGATACCTGGTGGATCTGGGTGGGCACCGGGGACTTCGGCTCTCCCCGGAGTACCTTTGGTATCATCCGCTGCCGGAGGGGCTTCCGATTCTGGGGCGTGTCGCGGCAGGCACGCCTATTTTGGCAGAAGAAAACATCCAAGGATATGCGACGATCGAAAGACTGTTCGGCCGGGACAAGGGAACGTTTCTACTTCGGGTTTCCGGCGACAGCATGGTCGACGAAGGCATCGTGGATGGCGACTTCGTCGTCGTCAAGACCGCTTCCACTGTCGACAACGGCCAGATTGCGATCGTGCTCCTGGACGATGAAGCCACCGTCAAACGGGTGTTCTTCCAGAAAGATCGGATCGCCCTGAAACCTGCGAACCGCAAAGCCGGTTATAAGACCCGGTATGTCAAACAGTTCGACAAGGATGCGCGGATTCTGGGCAAGGTGATCGGTTGCATTCGGACCGTGATCGCTTGAAGCGACCTCAAGGGCGGTTTTGTCTCAGAATCGCGATGATCTTTTGGGTGGCCACAGGGAAGGCATAGCGAGACAGATCACGGGGGCGGACCCATTTGAGGGCGGCGCAGGCGAGGGGGCGGGGCTCGCCCTGGACGTGGACGCACTCGAAGGCATGAATTTCAACGTGGAAATGGGTATAGGTGTGTTCGACCGTCGCGATTTCCTTGACCACTTCGATTTCGATAGCGAGTTCCTCGCGGATCTCACGGCGTAGGGCGGTTTGGAGGGACTCGTGTGGACGCACTTTGCCGCCGGGGAATTCCCAGAGGCCGCCGAGCAAACCCTCGGGCTTTCGTTTGTCGATCAGGATCCGGCCGGCGCGATCGATCACAGCGACCGCGATTATATGACGGGGGAGGGTTCTCTTGGCGATTCGGGTGGGAAGGGACTCCTGCTCGTTGTGAAAACGGGCTTCACAGACCTTGGCCAGCGGACATTCGTCGCAGTGGGGCTGTCGCGGGATGCAGATCTCCGCGCCCAGCTCCATCAAGGCCTGATTGAAACGACCGACCTCATTTGGGGGCAGAAGTTCTTCCGCCAGTCGCCAGATCCTTTCCTGAGTCATGGTCTCTTTGGGATTGCCACGGATGCAAAACACCCGGCACAAAACCCGTTCGACGTTTCCGTCGACCAGGGGGACTCGTTCGTCGAAGGCGATGCTGGCAATCGCGCCGGCGGTATAACGGCCGACGCCGGGTAGAGTGATCAACGCGTCTTTCGTCCGGGGCAGCCGGCTGCGGAAACGGGACACGATCTCCCGGGCGGCCTTGTGCAAGTTGCGGGCCCGGGAATAGTATCCAAGGCCTTCCCACATCTTGAGTACCGTATCCAGTCGGGCGCGGGCGAGGTGGTTCACGGTCGGGAATCGCCTGAGGAATCGCTCGTAGTAGGGGATGACGGTCAAGACCCGTGTCTGCTGGAGCATGATTTCCGAGAGCCAGATGGCGTACGGGTCGGTCGTCCGCCGCCAAGGGAGATCACGTGCGGCGGCAGAATACCAGGTCAGGAGAGCCTGCCGGATTCGGATGCGGCGTTTTCGATCTATCATTGAATCTTGTACCGAAATCGGTCCTCCAAAGTTCGAAGGTTCGACCGGTCCCCTACGCAAAACTGCTCATCTTCCTTGTCCAGCGACAATTCACAGGATTTGATCCTTGCCTTGGGGTTTCCGGGTTGACGATTCGACGGGTTTCCCTAACAATGTGGCGACTTTTTGGGTGTGCCGTCATGGCGGCAGGATAAATTCTCGATGAAACAAGAGGGTGCCCAGGGATGCTGGAGAATGTGGGCGTTTTGATGAATAGGTACAGGCTTGTTTTAGGGATGGTCCTCGTTTTCGGCGGATTTGCTTCAGCAGCTCTGACGGAACGGATTCACAAGGTCGCGGACCCGCACAAGTTCAGCGAGTATTCGATCAACATCGTCGAACCGGAATCCGAGACCGTGATTTACAGTCACAACGCGCACAAACCCCTGATCCCGGCGTCAAATATGAAGCTCGTCAGTACCGCGGCGGCTTTGAAGTACCTCGGCCCGGGCTTCGAGTACAAGACACGCGTGGGCCTGAGCAATGGTACGATCGTCGTGATTGGCAGCGGCGATCCGATCCTGGGCGACAAGGATACCGACGCCAGATACGGCCGTCCGAGCGGCTGGGCGTTCGAGAAGATCGTGCAGGCGCTGCGAGACCGGGGTGTGACCGAGGTTAACGACATCGTCGTCGACACGACCGTCTTCGATGACGAGCGAGTGCATCCAAGCTGGAAACCCGCCGAACTGAACAGGGCCTATGCGGCCGAAATTTGTGGTCTGAATTATCATCTCAACTGTATCGAAGTGACGGGCGTCAATCTCGGGGGCAATATTATGCTCCAGGTGGAACCTCAAACGTCGTTTGTTCAGGTGACCAACCAGGTAAAAGCGGTCTCCAGCGGCGGCCGGGGCATTGGTTCCTACCGAACCACGCAGCCGAACAAAATCGTGGTGTTCGGCGAGATCAGAAACAGAGAAGGCCCAGTCAAGGTGGCGATCGAGAAGCCCGCCGGTTTTTTCGGTTTTCTGTTGGCGGAGCATTTGGCCCGTTCAGGGATCCCCGCGCGAGGAAAGCTCATTGAGCGGGCTTTCCGAGAGAGCGAAGGGTTTACGCCTCTGGTGGAATTCGTTACGCCTTTGAGCGATGTGATCAACCGGGCCAACACGGACAGTTTGAACCTCGCCGCTGAGGCCCTGCTTAAGACAATTGCTGCATCCGGAAGCCCGGACGGCAAGAACGGCAGTTGGGCCGGTGGGCGTCGGATGATTGGGCGGTATCTGGAGGGTCTGGGGATTCCGGCGGAGGAATTCCGAATCGACGACGGATGTGGATTGAGCCGGGAAAACCGTCTCACCACCCATTTGATTTCGCGTGTCCTGCTCGATCAGTATCGGGGGGGAAACTGGGAACTGTTCAAGGTGTCCCTGGCGGTGGGTGGTGAGGAGGGTACCATCGATCGGTACTTCAATGAACCGCGGTATCGCGGCAAGATTCACGGAAAGACCGGCTACATCAGCGGGGTGCGTGCCTTCTCCGGCGTGTGTCTGACTGATCGCGGTCCCTATCTTTTCTCCATCCTCTCTAACGGTCCCAAAGCTCTGACCCGCGACGCGATCAACGGCGTGGCCATGGCGATTATCGACGAATACCGGGTCGTACCCGACTCTCGACGATGAGCCGCACCTTACGGACGGAAATACACTTCCAAAGCGTCCACATCCTGTCTGTCCCAACCCGGCGGGACGATCTGACGCAGAGGCTTCTCCAGATCGGCGAATCGCTTACGCTCGACACCGACGATTACTCCGGCGGGGGGGCGTTCGTTCACCATCTCGGCGAGCGTCGCAGGACCGATCGTGTGGGTAACCCGACGTTCCTGCGGCGTCATCCGGTCCGCGATTCGGTATACGATCGAACCACTCGAAAGCTCCGGATAGATTCCGCAGCCTGCTTCGATTGCATACAGGGGACCCAAGGTCAGTACGAGTTTGGGCTCTTGGATCTGGCGGGTCAACTCCTGCGACAGTCTATGCAGTCGAATCGGTTCCCACTCCTCGGGAACCAGCAGCGAGATCGTTCGCGACAGGACCGTTGGATTCGCCAAGACACACAGAAGAGCTGCCGCCGACAGAGCGATGGTTTCGGCCCGTACGGTGCATCCTGTAGGTTTGCCCCGTCCCAGTGCCAGCAACGGATACGCCAAGGCGATCACGAGGAACGGCACAGGGACTGCCAGATACTGGAGCCACATCGTAGGGGGGATATAAGCGATGACGAGGAACAGCAAGGGCAACAAAGCGGCGACCGCCGCTCTTTGTCTTTCCCAAGGAGCCAAACGCTGGCGATAATGGAAGCCCGCCCAGCCCAGTCCAAAGGCCAGAACAACCAAAATCAAGTAGCCCGGTGTTAGGACTGCTTGGACTGTCATTGCACCTTTGTCCAGCGTCATTCCGATCTCGTGCAGCCAACGGCCGTAAAGTGTGGGGATCCGTACGAGGTTGAGCCAAAACGCCTGCGGTGATCGGACGATTATCCACAACGGCCAAACCCCCGCGATGACCACCCCCGCCAAGAACGACAGAACGGTCCAAAGCCGGTTTGAGAGTGTGCCTCCTGCCATCCAGAACAACGCCACCAGAAACGCCAGCTCGACAATCACCGTCGTGATACGCATGCCGGTGGCCACCGTGAGCAGGATTCCCAGGCATGCGGCGCGCCAGCAACGAGGCTGGTCCTGGAAATCGGTGGTCAGCAACAGCCACAGAGCCCCGACGACGCAGAGGATTACAACATCGTGATTCCACGCAAAGCCTGCGGCGTAATCTACGAACGGGTTGAATAGGTACAGAACGGCTGCCGCCAGACCCAGCAGCAATCCTTCGTCTCTCCGGTCGCGAAAAACCGAGCGAAAAATCAAGAGGATAAGTGCCATCATGAGGATGTTGGCTACGGCCGAGACGAGTCTGCCCACCAGCAGATAGTGAGTCGTACCCAGGCTTTGGTACAAAGTCGCCAGAAGAAGAGGATGATAGGGCAACTGCGACGGATACGAGAAGTCCCGGTAAACCGCTTGACCGCTCGCCATCAAGGCGCCAGCTGTGCAGTACATTTGTTCGTCTCGTCCGAGTTCTTTAGTCATGCTGTTGGCCAGCATGGCCGCAGACAAAACAAACAGAACCGCCAGTGGAAGCAGGGGGGGCGTGATCCTCACACTCCCCAGGGAAACGGTCGGCTGGTTCTTGGCGGCGACGATCCGAGGTCTACCATTCGGCAAGTTCACCCATGAGCTCCTCAACCAGGTCCTTCATCGTCACGATCCCGACCGGGACGTCCTTCGAACCACGGCGGCGGGTCACGAGGATCATCTTCCCCTGTTCCCGGCGGAGTACCTCGATCGCGTCAGTCACGAGAGTCTCTGCGTCAAGATTCCGAAGTGGCTGAAGATACTCCTGGACGCCCTTAAACCCATCCGATCCGGCCAGGGCGTCATAGATGTTGAGAAACCCCACGATGTTCGAAGGCTGATCCCGCCACACCGGCAACCGCGTGAATGAGTGCTTTCTGAGCTCATCGAGAAGAGTGGCCCGATCCGCCTGGACGGATACCGCCTGCACCCTCGTCATAGGAACCATCACGGTGCTGAGCCGCAAGCGAGGGATATTCATCACCCGGTCAAGCATCTCGGTTTGCAGGTGACTGAGCAACCCTTCTTCCTGGGTGTCTCGCAGGATCGTGCGGACGTGGTGAACCTGGCTGGACACCATGATGCGTTTCGGTGGCACCGGAGCACCGACCAGGCGGGCCAAAAACCAGGAAATCCACCTCAACAGCGGTACCACTCCCGACCCTGTCAGAATTTTATGAACGATGTAGAGAAAAGGCCCCAGGTAGGGCGTCATCACGTCCGCCCGCAACAAAAAGAGGTTTTTCGGCAATGACTCACCGAAGACAAACAACAAGGGGGCGGTTAACGATGTGGCCAACAGTTCAGCCGCATGGGCCGGCGCCACCGTCAAAAACAGGTATGTGACGCTGCTGGTGGCCAGACAGTTCGCGAGGTTGTTGGCGACCAGCAGCGTCAGAAGTAGGGTGGAACTGTCGCGCATAGCCCTGCTCAGGAGGACGTACCTAAGGTCGCCTTTTTCTTCGCCCAGACGCAGTCGCAGGCGGCTCAGGCGGTAAATGCCCGTCTCCAGACCGGAAAACACGCCGGAGAGAAAAAGGGTGAACAAAGTCAATGTCAAGGCAACGATCATCAGATTATCCGCTTGTCGCAATCGGCTCGAATGTCAGAATCACTGTTTCGATCCGGTGCCGGCTCACGCGGTCGACCGTGAACTTCAAATTTCCCATATGGGCGACATCCCCTTTGCGGGGGATCTTGCCGAGCAGGGTGGTCACAAATCCTCCGATGGTGGAGAGCCGGGTTTCTTCCAGATCCACGCCGAGCACGTCCGCCCAGTCGTGGATGGCCAAGTCGCCGGCGAGCCGGTATTGGAAGGGGCCTAACTGCTTGATCGGCTCGGCGCCCGAAGCCTGTTCCATCCTTCCAAACAGCTCTTCGGCGATATCCTCCAGGCGGACGGAACCTGCGATCCCTCCATACTCGTCCACTACTACCGCCATGTCCGTCCCGCTTTTTCGAAAGAACTCCAGCAAAGACTCCACTGTCTTTTGTTCAGGCACAAACTGGATCGGTTGTACAAGTTTGTCCAGGGAAGAATCGGGCCTCAAGAGCAATTGCCTCAGATGGATCATCCCGACGATGTTGTCGGTGTTTTTTACGTAGACCGGCATCTTGGTCAAACGCAGTTTCTGCATGCGTTCCCGGACGACCGCCGGCCGCTCGACCACGTCGCACACCGCCATATCCACTCGCGGCTGCATCACATGGCGAACTTTGAGCAGGCCCAATTCGACCACTTCGTCTATGAGTTTGGTTTCGTTGGCACTGATCAGACCCCGCTGGCGGCTGAGATTGACCAGCGAGCGAAACTCCGCCAAGGTGGTCGCGTCCGACACACGGGTCCCACCGAAAAGCAATCGTTGGATCGGCTCAAGAAGAATGAACCGAAACACTCTCGCGACCGGCCCGAGCACCTGGGTGACCAGAAAGACCGGAACGGTGACCGCGATCGCCAACCCACGAGAGTCAGCGTAGGTTATCGATTTGGGCACGATTTCCCCGAACAGGACCAAAGCCGCGAAAGAAGCGACTGCAACGCCGCCGGCGGCCCCCACCCCCCAAATCCTTCCGACCTGCAGAACCAGCACGCTGGATGTTGCATAATAGAGGACGTTCACCGTGATATTGCCCAGTAGAAGGCAGTTCAACAAGTGCCCCGGGTTTTGCAGGAGGTGGGCGGTGAGTTTTTGTACTCTGTGCGAGGACGCGCCAAGCTGTTTGATCTGGCGTTTCGTCAAATTAAACAGGGCGGTTTCGGCCCCGGAAAAAAACGCCGATCCGCACAGCAGCAGAAGCATTACCAGGACCGGTCCGAGGTTTTGATGGATTTGCGCGATCATGGCCGGCTTTGCGGCGGTTTCTGAGGCAGGCGGATGGTAAAAACACTTCCTTTACCGGGTTGCGAGGCGACATTGATGCGCCCGCCGTGGGCGTCCACGATTCGTTGGCAGAAAGCCAAGCCAACCCCTGCCCCGGAACTGGAACCGGCGGGGCGGTCTTTCTCTGTCTTTGTGGTGAAAAAGGGCTGAAAGATGCGGTCCATGTGTTCAGGCAAAATTCCACGGCCGGTATCACTGACCTCGATTTCGACGTGGTCATCGGTCATGGCGGCCGATACCTTGAGGGTCCCGCCTCCTGGCAACATTGCGTCACGGGCATTGAGAATCAGGTTCATCAGCACCTGCTCAATCTGAATGGGTACACAGTCCACCCGAAGACCCTCCGGAATACTCCTCTGGACGCGGATCCCGTCTTTGGAGAAATCCCGGCACAAACAAGTGAACACCTCATCAACCATCACGCGAACAGAACTGGATTCCTGCTGGTGATCCTGGCCGTTGGCCATCGCGAGCATGCTCTGCATGATCCGCGAGGCCCGCTTGCAATTGTGGACGGTCTTGTCGAGGACTTTTTTGGCCAATGCGGTATCGTCGGGGTTCTGCACTGCCAGCGCGGCATATGTTGTCAGGGGCGTCAGCAGATTGTTGATCTCGTGGGCGATCATGCAGGTGGCCGAACCCAGCGTGGCTAAAGCCTGGAGCTGAGTGTTCTGGGCCTTCAGCGCACGGTTCTCCTGTTCCTGTTCCGCGAGGCGTTGATGCAACGACAGACGTTTTTCGATGATGCTTGTCAACGGCCCACTCCTTGTATACAATCAACCATCGGTATCCGTACAGGAACATTATCCACCCAAGACGGCCGTCACACAAGGGTTTACCCGGCGGCTGGCCGGATTTTTTGGACGGGCGTTCCGCATGGCTCACGAGAGTAAGAAACAGGAAAAACTACCCACGGTGCTCGTGGTAGACGACAATCAGCAAAATCTTGAGCTGATCCAGGCCTATCTGGAAGACGTCGAGTGTCAGACCCAGGCCGCACATGACGGAATTGAGGCCCTGGAAATGGTCGCTCGCAGCAAGCCCGACCTAGTCCTGCTGGATGTGATGATGCCCAAGATGAGCGGATTCGAGGTTTGCCGTCGGCTCAAAAGCAACCCTCAAACCAGCGACATTCCGGTCATTATGGTCACCGCCCTCAATGAGTTTGGAGACATCGAGCGCGGTATTGACTCCGGCACCGATGACTTTGTCAGCAAGCCCATCAACCGGCTCGAACTGCTCACTCGTATCCGCACCATGCTCAAGCTCAAACATCTGACCGACCGCTTGCAGCGGACCGTTGCATACCTCGGCGAGATCGAGAAACAAGCACAGATCGAAGACACCGACTCTTCCGGCGACGACTGAGGTTATCGTCCCGTACCGTCGTCCCGTCCGGCAGGGCGGTGATCCCCCTCCCATGGACTCCACGCCGATCTGTCCGATAATGCATGGCTGAGGGCCTGTCAAGCCTTACAGCAGGCATAACCGGCACGCGATCTTTTCGTCATGCCCTCCATGGCCGGCAAGGTGTTTTGGGGAACGTTAACATCCCTCCTGAATTGGACGATACTTCACGCAGGTCTTTGTTCCCGTCATCATACGTGCGATATTTAGGAGTGAGGGATGGGCGGTTTGCTGCAGATTCTTGGCAGGGCGATCACTGTCAATACGTCGGAGTTGATCTGGCATTGGCTCAATCAGCGCAGGCAGGCTCAGGCGGAGGGGGATGGGCCTGAAAATCCGCAACTGAATCAGGTTCTTGACCTGATGGGGTATGGAAAATTCAGCGAGGCGAAAGAGCAGGTTCGCCTGTATCTGTTCGGACATCCATCCTGTTGTTCGGGTCGGATGGCTGCCGCGGCTTTGCTGTTGCAAGAAGACAGTCTCAAAGAAGCGGTCCAGGAGTTGAACTCGATCTACGTCCGTCAACCGAGCAACACATTGGCGTTGTATATCTTGGGGCATTGCTTTGAACGGCTTGGTCATCAAGCCCAAGCGGTCGAGTTCTATCAGGACTGCATCAAGTTCAACGGACAACTACAACTCCCCGCACAACGGCTCGGCGCGATCTATTTCAAGGAAGGTCGCCTTGCCGACACGATTGCCCAGTACGAGCCGCTGAAAGAGTTCTTTCCTGACGATATCTCCACGCTCGTCACGCTGGGGCACCTCTACATCGCCACAGAACAATATGAACGGGCGGTTGAGACCTTCAACACCGCGATCTTGATTCATCCCGACAACTTCATAGGGCGGGACGACGAACTCGAACAGTACATCTGCGATGGACAGTTCCAGGAAGCGCTCGACCGGGTCGATGTCCTTCTGACGGAGGAACCGGACCGTGCGGACCTGATCGCCAAGCAGGCCGATATTGTTGGGATGATGGGGGGGACCAGCGACGCGATCGCTTTATACCAACAAGCGTTGAGAATCTGCCCGGATTTTCTCGAAGTGACCATCAAACTGGGCACAAGCTACCTAAGAATGCATGCCGATCAGCTTGCCGCCCAGCAATTCAACAAAGCCATTGAGATTAACGATGAAATTGTGGAGGCCTATATGGGCCTGGCGGCCGCCCAGAAGTTCGCAGGACACCCATCCGAGGCCGTGAACACCCTTTCCCTGGCGTCCGCAATCCAACCCAACAGTTCGTTCTTGTTTGCCGAAACCGCCAAGTTGATTCTCAAAGCCGCCCTGGAGGCAAACCTACTTCCGGCCCTGACCGACGGAAGGACCCTCGAACAGACTGTTCTGGCCGCGCACGAACGACAATCGTCGCGGTTCCCCAATAATCCAGATCTGCACTACAGGTTGGGGATCCTGCACATGAACGCCTCGCGCTATAGTCAAGCCGTGGATTGCTTCAGGACTGCCTTGCAGATCAATCCCACATTTTCGCGCGCTGCGACGAAACTCGCGGTGTCGCTTTTCGAATCCGGCCACACCCAGGAGGCGATGGACCTGATTTTGCCGCCCAAACAGTATGATCCCGAAACCTTGGACCTGTACTACAAAACCGCGCTGCTGTATTGTAATCGCGTCAAATTTGCCTCGTCGGTCATCAACTTACAGCGCGACATCGATCAAAGCCAAACACCGAACATCGATCCTGCGACGAACATCTCCATCGTTCTTCAGAATCTCGGCTTATCCGACACAATCGGTTTGATGTGGGAAAATCTCTGCCAAACTGCGGCGAACGCCGCCACCGCAAGCCATTAGCCCATTGCCCGTCGAAGGTCACAGTGGACGGGATGGCGGTGGAACCCCCTGGTTTCCTGTCTTCGCTGAATGAAACATAACATATCTTATGGGACGTTATTGGTAGGGGGGAGAAAACCAAGGGTACCTGCTGATATGACCGATACGCGGTTTACTCTGGCGATTCAGACCTCGCCGTCTCTCCGAACGTGTCCCGCAAAGCCAGGGGTTTGCCAAGGATCTCGCTATAGACAATGGCGTTTCTCAGGATGTCCGGGTCGTCCAAACCCAGATCGACGACCGCCCGCAGGGGCTCAGGCTGGGGGGACTTAGGCGGCTGCTGGTAGGATGTGAATGACTCAGGCGGCCTCGTGGGTTCAGGCGAGATTTCCTGGCGGGGCATCCGAACGGATTGTTGCGGTTCCTGAGGGAGGACCGCCTTTTGCCTTGGTGAAGGTACGGGGTGCTTCTCATAGACCATGACCGTATCGCCTTTGGGCCCCTTATGGACGGTAATAGTCCCGGCTGGGCGAGCCTCGGGCTTCCGTGTGGTCCTCGGGTGATCAGCCGTGCGACGTTCAGCCTCGGCTGCTTCCTGCAGTTCGCGGGCTTTACGGGCCAAACGTTGTTGCCAAGTCTCGCGTTGGACGGGGGGCTTCGGCATGGATTTGGACTGTGGGCGGGATTGAGATGGCCCTTTTTTGTTTGCCAATATCTTGGCCAGCCCCCCTACCAACCAGAAAACGGCCATGACGATCAGAATGAGAAGGTCTCCGTCGATGGCGGGTCGCTGGGCAAGAAGGTCTAGTTGTCTCGACAGTTCCGTCAACACTCCTGTGTCTCCGTGGCCTGGATTTCTCACGACTGATCAGATTTTTTAGGTTTTGCGATTGATTCTCGCATCTGAGTGTCGGCGCCGATATTGCGGATTCGATAGTAATCCATGATACCGAGATTGCCGGCGCGGAAGGCCTCGGAGATGGCCAGTGGCACCTTTGCGTCGTTCTCGACGACCAAGGCACGCATTTCCTGTTCGCGAGCGACGGCCATCGCCCGGCGTTTTTCCGCCTCGGCTTTGGCCCGTCGCATATCGGCCTCCGCCTGAGCGGCTTGGAGTTGGGCGCCGACGTTTTCCCCGACGTCCACGTCGGCAATATCGATCGAGAGGATTTCGAAGGCGGTGCCTGCGTCCAGGCCCTTATCCAGCACTGCTTTGGAGATCCGATCCGGGTTTTCCAGGACGTTCTTGTAAGTGATGGCGCTGCCGATGGTAGTGACGATGCCTTCCCCAACCCGGGCGATAATTGTTTCCTCGGTGGCGCCGCCGACGAGACGTTGGATATTTGTGCGAACCGTCACACGCGCTTTGGCCCGAAGCTGGATGCCGTCCTGAGCCACGGCGTCGATGGTCTCCTTGCCCTTCTTCGGATCGGGGCAATCGATCACTTTGGGGTTGACGCTGGTTTGAATGGCGTCGAGGATGTCGCGGCCCGCCAAGTCGATGGCGGTGGCGGTCTTGAACGACAAGTCGATATTGGCGCGGTCGGCGGCGATCAGTGCTCGGACGACATTGGGCACGCGCCCCCCTGCCAAATAATGACTTTCCAGGTCTTTTGTGGTCAGTTGAAGCCCCGCCTGCACGGCGGTGATTTTGCTCAGCACGATTGTACGGGAATCGACACGGCGCAGCCACATTCCAATCAGTTCCGAAAGCCGAACGTCGGCGCGAGAAAAATACGCCTGCAGCCACAATCGGGCGAATTTGAGCATAATCAAAGCGGCGACCAATACGACAATCCCGATGACGACCAGAATCCCTGTCGTGATCGGATCGGCTGCCTGCATCAGCACACGCGTCATTTGCGACATTTGTCTCCCTTTCTCTAAGCTTCGTCCAGGACCCGAACGGTGACTTGAGTTCCCTCGACACGAATTACCTTGACCCTATTGTTTCTGCGGACATACCCTTTTTCCGCGACACACTCAACCTTTCGTCCGTCGAATTCACACATTCCGACCGGACGCATGGTCGTCAATACACGCCCCTCCCGTCCAATCAACTGCCGCAATTCGGGGGTGTCCATGATCGCGTCCCCACGATCCCGCACGGGCGGACTGAGAATCACTCGTTTGCCAAACCGCGTTTTGGGCAACACTTTGTACGCCGCCAGCAACAACGAGGGGACCATTGCCACAGCCACTAGGGTCCCGATCCACCCGGTGGTGGGACTGTGACGGAAGAAGATCGTCAGACCGCCGACCAGGCAGGCGATCGAACAAAGGCTCAGGAGGCCGAAACTCGGAATAAACACCTCGGCCACCAGCAACGCCGCGCAAACGGCGTAGAGGAAAACGGCAAATAGAAGCCACCAATCCACGGACACTGCTTCCTTCCACAGAGCATCCTTACTTCACGCCGGACCGTCGGTGTCGAAGCGTCGAACGACGACCCGACTGCCCTGGATGGCGATTATCCTGACCTTGGTGTTCTTGTCAAGGAACTCTCCGTCCGCCACGACGTCCACGATCGCCTCGTCAAAGCGGGCTTTGCCTGCCGGTCGTAAGGGCATAATCGTCGTTCCCACGTCCTTTACGTGGAGTTGATGACGAGTGGCGGTTTCCGGCGGGACGGTCATACTGATCTGAGAACCGTCCCCCCTGCCGGGAACGGCTGGTGCGAGAATCAATCCACTCATGAAGCTGAACTTGGGCAGATAGCGAGAAAGAACCCACGCCAACACCACAAAGCCAAGAAAACCGAGGGTCACGGAGAGGATGCCGGAGGAAAGCGCGCCCCAATCGGCCGCTGTCTGGGGCCAAGGGAACTCATCCGGTCCGTTTCGGATCAACATGCCAAAAAGGCCGGAGAAGACCAACACGATTCCGAGAATGCCCGCGACACCGAAGCCGGGCAGTACGAACAGTTCAACCAGCAGCAATACGATCCCCAGCAACAGGATCACGATCTCGACCCAATTGGCCATGCCGACCAGATATTTACTGCCCAGCATCAATGCGAAACAGACGATAGCCACAATTCCGGGCAGCCCGAAGCCCGGAGCACTGAACTCCATGTACACACCCAGCAGCGCCACCATCACCAAAATACCCATGACTGCGGGGGAATTGAGCCAACTGACGAGGTGTTCCGACCAATTCGGCTCCAACAGAATCGGCGGACCGACGAATCGCACGTTGTCGCGATCGGCCAGGAATGCCAACGCTTCGTTGACATCGCGCACCACTGCCCTTGCAATGCCGTATTCATACGCCTGGGAAGCAGTCAACGTCAGCAGTTCATCATCTCCGTTGATCTTCTGGATACCTTTGACGTCGTAGTGATTGGCGTCGGTGGGCAAGTCGTCCCGTTCGAAGAATTCATACCGTCCTGTCTGGAGGTTTTTCACCCGGTAGACCTCGATCCGGACGGTCACCATCGCCTTGAGGAGCAACTCAGGGTATCCGTTGGCCTCTGCTGCCCGCTGGAAAATCGCGCGGATGAAACTTTCGGCCTTTTCCCGCTCCACACCCTCGAGCTTTTCGCCCATGGTGATCGGAGCCGCGTCGCCGATCGTGGTGTTCTCCTGCATGATGACATCTTTGCAGGAGACACTGACTAGGGCCCCGGCCGAGATCGCCTCCGTGGCGACATATGCGACCGTGTGCCCACGGGAGGCGACGTCCTGGATCAGGTATTTCGCGATGTCGTCGGCCGCATCGACCCTGCCGCCGTAGGTGCTGATCTGATAAACCAGGTATTCGGCCCCCTCCGCCAACGCGATTCCGGTGCGTCGCTTGATGGAGTAGAATAGAGCAGGATCGATCGCGCCTCGGCAAGGAATAATCGCAGCTTTGAGAGCCCGTGGGGTCTTGATAGCCAAGTTGGGGTCTCCCGCCCCGGCCTGCCCTGCCGGAAACCATGCCACCGCACACAACGCCAGAATCCAGATCTGTTGAAATCCCTTTCTCATGATTGAAATTCTACCGACCTTTTGTGTCGCTGGCAACTCCCACCCCACAAGTTGACGACGTGTTTGTCGATCACGAAATACGGATCCGGAAGGATGACCCTCGTCGTCGGGGTTGATCAGAGCCATGGGGGGAAATATGGCCCGTATTGAATGGAATACTGTGTTGCCTTTCTGTAGAATGCCCTCTGTACGGATTTTGAACCGAATGGGCCTTTCGATCGGGAGACCTCGCTATGCAGGAGAAATGGTCATGGGCGTCCAACGGGATGATCGCTCTCTACATCGCCATCGGCGCGGTCATTATCGTCGTCGCAACGTGGCTGATCATGCGAAAGACGGTCCGCACCCGCATCGGCATGGAGAAGCAATTGCGGCTCGACCCCGACATGAACGACTGGCTCGTCGTTTTCGGCTGGACCTCCAAAGTCCTCTACTTTCCCACGATTGCCGTCGCGATTCTGGCATCGATCTTGATGTTCATGCAGGAGTCCGGCTGGAGAATCTTCGCGGGCATCAACCCCAAGACCGTCGGCGGCATCTGGTTCGCGGTGTTTTTTGCCAACTTTCTGATCGAAGAATATCACATCAACATCAAGATCCTGATCATCATCGTGGTCGGCACAGGCTTCCTGCTCTTATGGCTGCACCTGCTGGGTTGGGTGAGCGGGTTCCTGCGACTCTTCACAAGCCTGGCCTTCTCCATCAGCGGCACAGGGTATCTGCTCATCGCCCTGATCGGTCTGTTCACCATCGGCATCTCATGGCTGCGGGGACTTTTCTTCTACGTTGCGTTTACACCCAATTTCCTGAACCTCCAGGAAGGCCCCACCGAGGCGGGCGAACAGATCGGGCGTGAGGACTACAACACCAAGGTCGATACGGGCGATTTCATTGAGCGACTGCTGGGCTTCGGTCGGATCATCATCACATTCAAGGAGAAGTCCCGTCCTCCACTGAGCTTGCTCGTCTGGCGCATCGAAACGAAGGCCGCCTTATTGGAGAAGGTCCGGGCCAAGTTCGCCATCGACTATCCGCAACAACGTAGCGCGACGTCGGAACCCCAACTGGCGACCCCGGTGCCTCCAGCTTTTCCTGTTCCTCCGACGCCGGAGCCAACCGAATCCACACAGGGCTAGCGGGGCTAAAACGGCTACGCGATGGGGTACTAACAAAATACCGGCCTGTATCCACGTATGCTTGATCGCGACCGTTACAGACTGAAGATCCAGTACCACGGGCTGGAGGGCTACTCGGAGATTGGCTTCAAGAAACGCACGACCTTGCTGAAGGATCTGTTCCCCACCGCCGACGAACTGATCCTCGCGATGAAAGCGTACTACCTTAAGCTCGACGAGGCGGCTGCAGTCATCTACGAGGTTTCCGAATTGACGTTTGAAGTCGTCGAGAACAACCGCGTCCTCGAACTGGCGGTCCCCAATCCCAAGGGCGATTTCGTTGGCCTGATCATCGATATCCTCGCCACGGACATCCAAAACGCGCATATGATGATGAACGACATCGAAACCACCTGCGGTTTTGTCAGGACCAAACTGGGTGACGCCCTGTCGATCATGGAGATATCCGAAGGCGAATACCTTCAACGGCTCAAAGACAGTATGGGACTGCTGGCAACCCAGTTGCATCGCAAGACAGGACCCGAGACCTGACGAAACGCGATCGTTGTGCAGAAAGATGGCATTCGAAGTAGAGGATCCTCCCGCTTGACTTACAGACTCAAGGGATGTCCGATCTCTTGATCTCGATCACCTCAAAATGTCGGTCGCCGCGGGGAATGGTCACCGAAAACCTCTCGCCCACCGAACGTCCTAGCATCGCGCCCCCGATGGGGGAGTGGACGGAAATGCTGCCGGAATCGGAATCGGCCTCGTCCGGACCGAGCAACCGATAGGTCACTTTTTGATTCCTGTCGAGGTCCAACAGAGTCACAATCGTTCCGAATGCGGCATGATCGGTCTCGGCTTTCGTGCAATCGACGATGTCCGAGCGGCTGAGCATGCCCTTCAACTCCCGGATCCGACCGACGATAAACCCCTGCTGTTCACGTCCGCTGATGTACTCGCCGTTTTCCCGCAGATCCCCCATTTCACGGGCTTCTGCAACCCGCTGCATCACCGCGGGCAGTTCCGTTTTCTCCAGTCGCTCCAGCTCCTCTTTCAGTCGGTTGTAACCTGTCTTCGAGATGGGTACAGGATCAATCATTGCGATCTGACTCCACGTAATTTAGTCGTTTCTTCCTTGGTTCCCCAATCATGTTAGTTCGTACCCCCCTGTGAGCGGTGTTCAACAGGAGTACATACACTCTTGCGTCGAACGTATCGGCGGCCCACCATACCACAGAAGTCAGAAAAAGTCATCCTCTTGGGGCAAGGAAACAACCGTATTGGCCGGCAAAGAAGCGGCATATACGGGGCAGGCCCACCGGCCGCTCCAGACGACCTGTCGGAGACTCACCCCGCCCGCTGGTTATTGGAGGGTTACGTTTAAATATACAGAGTGGCGACCGTAGGTTTCGTAGAACGGTTTGAGTTCCACGCCGTCGATGCGGAATTGCAGGGTAGCGGGATCCCCCTGGATGGATTTGCCCACGTCGGCGGCATCCAGAGTCACCGGACGCCAGTCGGACCTGCGGTCCGGCTCCTGCACCGCCAGCAGGATCGGCCCGTAGAAGAGGCTCGCGATGTTGGGTTGGTCCATGACCGGGTTCAGATGGAAGCCAAAGGGCATCCGCAACTCGATTGCATCGCCATCGTTCCAGGTGCGACTGAGAGTCAGGTAGGTCCCCGGCACAGCCTGGACCGTCTGGTCTTTGCCGTTGATCCGCACGAAGAACCCTCGTTCAGCCCATCGGGGGACGCGAACTTTAAGGTCGAATTGACCGCCGCCGCGGATCACAAGCGTGGTGTTGTCGGCATACGGGAAGTCGGTCCGCTGGCGGACTATGACATTTCGTTGTCGCCAGATCAAGGTCGAGGGGATGTAGAGATTAACATAGAGAGCTTTGTCGTCTTTGCTTCGGAAGTAGATGGAGTCTTGGAGTTTAGTGTTGCTCTCAAGGGCGGTGCCGTTGCAACAAGTGAAGTCGGTCATCTGGGCGTTGCCGAATTGCTTGCGGGCACCGGGATTAAGCGGAACGTGGTAGGTGTTGCCCGGGTTGTTCTCTGCGACAGAGGCCAGGATGTGGTTGTACAGGGCCTGCTCGTAGTAGTCCATGTAGCGGGCGTTCTGATCGAACAGAAAAAGCTGGCGGGTGAGTTTGAGCAAGTTGTAGGTCGCACAGGTCTCGTTCTGACCGCCGGGAGAGAAACCGTTGGCGAAGAGGGAGTTGGGCTGGGCCGTGAAACACTCGGCATTGTTGGGATTTTTGGCCCCCGCCACGCCTCCGATGCTATAGGTGTAGCCGTGGTTGCAAATCTCCCAGAAATTGCAGGCAATGTGATAGTATTGGACATCGCGTGTGACTCGGTAGGTCTCCAAAGCCCCGGTGATCTGTGGAATATGCTGGTTGGCGTGCTTGCCTCGGAGGGTATCGACGTTCTTGGCCAGGCCATGGGTGCGTTCAGCGTCGCCGAAAAAGAAGCTGATGTTATCGAAGAGCTCGGCGCAGTCGAGGAATCGCCGGTCTCCGGTGAGACGATTCAGACGGACCATGACCTCGTTCATGCCACCGTATTCGCCTGCAATATAGCGGTTCCACATGTTGATCCGAGTTTCGGTAGGCACGGCCTGGAGCCTGGCGTGTACCCAGAGGCCCATGCCCTCGGCGATACGTAGGGCTTTCTCGTTGCCGCCGATTTCGTAGCAATCCAAAAGACCCGCAAGGATCTTATGCAAGGTGTAGTAGGGCGCCCAGACCTGGGTGTCCCTGCCGCCGTACGTGGCCCCTTGCTCCAGCATGATAAATTGGTCCGGCGGATAGGCGCTGATGAAGCCGACGCCCCAGTTCCAGTAGTCCGTTCGGATGCCTTGCGTGCTCAGATTGGAGTCGTAGCCTTGCTTCCCGGGACCTGGCGGGACTTTCGTCGGATCGGCGTTGTACTCTCCGCCTTCCCGGGCGGGCCTGCCTGACTTTTGGGACAGGTCATACAAAGTGTCGATCATGACATTCATTTTTTGCAGGAATATGTCCTGCAGATTCTTGTCGTACGCCGCACCTGCGTAGGCCTGGGCAATGGCGGAGAGGTAATGACCGCTGGCGTGGCCGCGCAGTCGAGTCGTCTGGCTGTCCCAGCCGCCGAGGCGTTGGACCCCTTTGGGCTGGGGCAACCCGAAGGTTTCGCGGAAGTTATAGAGAAAGCTGTTGGGGTCGGTCTTGATCAGGCCCTGGATGAACTTGTCCCGGTTTTGAATGAAGGGGGTATCGCGTCCGTTCTCATACCGCTCGAGCAGGACGTGACCGAGGGGGAAGGGTTCCAGGTCCCGTTGTGGCCCCTCCGGTATCCTTTCGGAGGCGGCCTTCACAGTCACGCAAGCCTTGGGTTGGAACTTCGTGCCGGCGACAACACCGGAGACGGTGTAAACGCCGACGTGCCGGACCTGGTTATTGTCCACAGGCGAGGGCCAGATAACTCGAACCAGTGGACCTTTGACGCCATCGCGGTACAAACCGGGAATGTGACAAGGCAGGTGTGGCAGCGTGCCCACGATCGTCTCTGCGACGATATCGGGCACGTCGATCAGGTCCGAGACGCGGGACAGAGCCGCACTATTTGTTGCAGATTGTGCTGAAGTAGAAGAGCTTGTAAACATTCCGCCTGTCTCTCCCTTCTCGGGGCCGGATAAGGCGTTGTTTCGAATCGTGGCTACCTGTTGATCCGTCAGAGCGATGCGGTAGAGGCGGACGTCGTAGATCATCGCGTTGAGATCCGGGTCTGTATCGTATGCCGACTTGCCGAGGTAGAGGCGGTTGATGGCGTCGTTTTCTTGGTTGAGGATCTGCTCCAGGCTCAGATCCACGTTTGTGGCGTGTCCGACCCTGACGCCGTCCGCGTAGGTGCTCAGGGTCTTGTGCGCAGCATCGAGAACCACAGCCAGATGTACCCAGTGTCCCGTGGCGATCCTCTCCGAGACAGGCCCTTTTTCCTGCGTCCAGCCTGTGGCGGTGATACGTGCGCGATACCCTTCGGAGGTGTCCGGGCCGATTGGCGTGCAGAAGAAGTTCCGTGCGGTGTCCTGGCCGAAGTCAAAAAACCGCTGCCACGGTTGGGAAGTGTCTCTGAGAAAAACCCAACCCGTGACGCTGATCGTATCCTCGCCGAGCAAGGTTTTGCCAGGGAGTTGAACATAGCCACCGTTGGTGCCTCCAGGCAACGATAGGACCTGGCCGAACTGGGGGTCCTGAATGTAGGCCGGTTTGGTGCCGTGCAGGGTGGCATGGAGGGCATTTCTGGAGGTGTCCTCGACATTGCCCTTGAAAGTATAGCGAGCGATCAGGGCGGTCTCGCCGATCCCGTCTAGGAACTGATCTCCGCCTGTTTGGGCAAGAACCACAGTCGGGGGAAAGCCAAAGCCAAAGCCAAAGATGAACATCGCCGCCGCGATGCAGGCCATCGAATGTCGTTGCATGTCCGAACCTCCAAGGTTAAGGTGCCCCAAGGCGTCGGGGCGCATCATACAGTAAACTCATGGGGAGGGCAAGAATGGCGAAATGACGGGTATCATCGCGGGGGAGCCGATGGGGTGATGCGGAGGTCGTCGAACCAAAACTGCACGTCGGCGAAGCTGTGATGTTCGGCCACGATCTCGAAACGGTCGACAGCCGACCAGTCAAAAGCCCCTTTCGGGTTGAACCAAGCCCCGTTGTCCCAGGCGCCGCTTTCCTTGAGACTCCGCAGCGGAATCTGCACCCGATGCCAGAGGCCGTCCCAGGCAACCATTTTTTCGTCGATCGTTATGGCCATCCGCCAAGGACGATCCTGGGGCTCGACGGTTTTGGTATCGAGAAATCGGACGTCGAATCGTGTCCCCGGGGTGTCGCCGCGAACCCAGAACTCCAATCGGTACCCGTCAGTCACCAGCTCCGTCAAATCTTTGTCAGGACGAAAATCAAAGCCGATACTGGCATACCGGTTGCATCCTGTGCAGTAAATGCAGTACTGCCCCGCCGCCGGGGCGGTGTCCCAGTAGAAATCGATGATGCCATGGCTGGAGTAGCTGGCCTCTTGGATGTTGGGACCGAGGTAGTCCGTGTAGATGTCAAATCCCTTGCTTTCGGGTTTCATGACGAAAGGGGACTGTTCAGGGGCGGTCAGACCCAGGGCACCGACCAGAGGGACGTTCAAATCGTGCTCGAACATCTCGTTGGATCCGAACTCGAACAGACCAAAGCCGCCGTGATAGTCCCAGCAGGTCCAGGCAATACCCTTTTCCTCGAGGTACTCGCGGACGATCTGGTACCAGTAGACCCGCTGGATGCTGTCGCTGTTGGGTTTATACACACCGAACTCTCCGCAGAAAACGGGTACCTGTCGTTTTTCGCGGAAACTGACCGCAATGTCGAGCAGTTGCCTGACATGGGCAACGGTTCCGTCGTTCTGATAGGAGTTAAGGCTGTTCTCGATCCAGGTGCCCTTGAGCTGCGGTGGGCACGCGGGCACGGGACCGGCGTCATAGGGGAACGGAATGCCCGCCAGCGAGACCATCGACGGATCGGTCCAACTGGCCCCTTGGTGCGTAAAAAGAAACGGATCGTAGAAATGGAACGAGTAGATCAAATTGTAGTCCCTGGGGTAGGACGGGATCGAATTGAGGTTGTTGTAGCTGCCCCAGCCGGCTCCGGTGACGATGATCGGATGCACCGGGTCGACGGCGTGAATCGCCATGATGACCCGGTACTGGATCTGGCCCCAGCGGGCGTCGGGGATGCCGTGTGGCTCGTTAAGAACCTCATAATAGAGGTGTGCCGGGCTGTTCTTGTAGTGCTCGGCCATCTGCGTCCAGATCGGCACAAGCACTTGGTCCACATTCACATCGGTACCGGTGGTGACGTCGAAGGTATGGTTGTCCAGGATCAGGTGCAAATCCAGCTCTTGGCACCAATCGACGACTTGATCGAGAAACTGAAGAAACAACGGATCGAGCCTGTAGTCGGGGGCCCCTCCGGTCATGAAGTGCAGATTGATCGGTAGGCGGATCACGTCGCAACCCAGGCTCTGGATATCGAGAAAATCCTGTTTCGTGAACTTGCTGAATTGGATGCGGCGGGGACTCTCCGCCTGAAACCAACCGGTTAAATTGACCCCACGATGGAACGGGACCTCCATGTTGACTCTGGCACCTGGCCGGACTTGGGCCCAGCCGCATGTGGAAAATACCACGATCATCCCCCAAACCGCAATACGAAACGCCATAATCAGCCCTCCCGAGGCGGGGTCCCAACTACCCAATCTTGTATGATTTGATTATACCGTTCAGTCCTGCCATTTCAACGCCAATGCCATAGACCAACGAAATAGGGAACCCCAAGTGCCCGCCCTTGAGGTTTCCGGAGCACCCTGACGGAACGTGGGTTGTGCGGAACGAGACATCTGAAACGGTTAGGGTGTGGCGCCCCCACGGAGCTTCAGAGCCGCGGAGGCATCGATGAGACCCCAGCCATGCTCAGGGTCCCATCCGGCACGTCCCAGATCGCGGGCGGTCTTCTTGATGGTTTCAGCGACCTCTTCCGGCTCAACCACGCCTTGGGAGATCAACAGGGCCGCCAAACCGCTTACGTGCGGCGTGGCCATGGACGTTCCCTGCAGGTACCAGTAGGCGAATTCGCCGGGATTGCCGGAAAAGGTCTGCTGGAGGATGCCGTCTGGGTATCCATCGTTGTTCTGGTCCACCTGGGTGTCGCCGCCGGGGGCCAGGACGTCCAGGTGGAAGCCCGTTCCGGAGTACGCGGCCCTTCGCAGATCGAATCGCGCCGCTCCGACGGCAATGCAGTAGGCCTCATAGCCGGCGGGGTAGATCGTCGGGTTGCCGTTGCGAAAATCGTTGCCCATGGCACAAACGATCGTCACCCCCTGCCCATACGCCCAGGCTACAGTGTCGCGAAGCGTCCGCGTGTTGGCTGAGCTTCCAAAACTCATATTGATGACGCGGGCTCCGTTCTCCACAGCGAATCGAATCCCCGAGGCGACCGCGAAATGGTCTCCCGAGCCCTCGGCGTCCAGCACCTTGACCGGCATGATCGAACAGCCGAACGCCACGCCGGCCACGCCCAGGCCGTTATTGGTGCTTTGCACGATCGTTCCGGCAACGTGCGTCCCGTGGCCGTGGTCGTCGTTGGGATGCTCGTCATCATTGACGAAATCGTATCCCTTCACGAAGGACGCCCCTGCCAAGTCTGGAGCCAGCCGATACTGTCCGAAGTCTTCATAGGCGATGCCGGTGTCGAGAACTGCGACGATGACGTTCGGGTCGCCCTGAACGATATCCCAGGCCTTTTCCATCCGGATGCCGCCATTGACCGGGTTCTGAAAATTCCATTGGAGAAAGTGCAAAGGATCGTTGGGAACGAACGCGCTGTGTACGTACGCGTTGACTTCCGCGTAGTTCACCTCGGGGCAAGCCTGAAGTCTTGCGATCGTCCACTCGGGCGTCTGACCCCACGGGACCCTGGCAAGGTGGCGGTCGGTCCAGCGACAAGAACGCAGGAGGGAACAATGGTTGGCAGCCAGGATATCCGCTTTGACTTCGTCGGGGACGTTGGGTTCGAATGCCACAACAATGTCGCAAGGACTGAATTGGATCTCTCGGACCTGGGAACGAGGGGGGCCTACTGCGACGCGAATGGGTCCTGCCCTCCTTTCATCGGGCAAGGCCCCCCAGCCGCTGGCCGGAACAACGAAAAGGCAAAGCAAAAACCAAGGGGGAATGCTTTTTCCCATCGTTTCACCTCTTCAAACAAAGCTGATTGTCAGAATGGATACGGCCGAGGGCGCCCCTAGGGTTCGCGGAATCTTCGCCCGATAATCGAAGATCTCCCCCCTTCTCGCCATCTTTCCAGACGGACAATAGCGGCGCGGCCCGGAAATCGTTCCGTTCAGCTTATCGCTCCCCCGGCAGATGCCGATACATGCGAAGGCTGCAAGTCTGAAAGGTCGATGAATCTGCATGGTGTCTGGAGGTCCGATACATGGCCAAAGCACGAGAAGTCATGAGCCCTCACGTCATCAGTGTTCGCCACGACGAGGATATTTACACGGCGATCCGCCTCATGGCGACCCACGAAGTCACGGGTTTGCCCGTCGTCGATGAACACGAGAGACTCGTGGGCATCCTAACGGAAAAGGACGTCTTGACCCTGCTGTACACGATGCAGGACAGACCCGGCACAGTCCGCGATTTCATGACCTCCAATGTCGTCTGTTTCGATCAAGAGACCGACCTAGTCGAGATCGCCGAGGCCCTGCGGACTCAGAGTTTTCGACGGGTGCCGATCCTGGACCGGGGGCGACTGGTGGGAATCATCAGCCGTGGCGACATCATCCGGCACATGCGGGAACTTCGAAACGAAGACCGGCTTTTGCGGGACAGCATCCTCGAACTGGTTTTCTGAGGCGAATCCCATGTATGAAACCAGGACCATCATGTCGATCGACGTGGTCAGTGTGACCCGCGACACGCCCATCACCGAAGTGATCGAGCTGCTCGTCACCAACGACATCACCGGATTGCCCGTTGTGAACCACGACGGGACCCTGGCGGGCATTGTTACGGAAAAGGACATTCTCGCCCTGCTGGCCGACGTGCGGTTTGCCTGCGGCACCGTCGAGCAGTACATGACGCGGGAGGTCGTCGCGTTCAATGTCGAGGACGATTTCATCGCGATCTGCGAGTGCCTGATGCGCAGCGATTTTCGCCGGGTGCCGATCCTGGAGGACGGCAAGCTGGTCGGCATTGTCAGCCGTCGAGACATCATCAAGTATATCGCCTCGCCCCTGACGTAGCGGTGCCTTGCTCGCAGCGTCCCTTTTGCTGTTCGTCCCGCCCGTGCGTCCGCTATAATGGGGAGATGTGACGAACTCGGTGGTTCTTCTTCGATGGAGAGGCTGCGATGCAGGGCGGGCACAGGGCGTTCACATCGAGCTTGTCGTCGTGATCGCGATCCAGGCCAATACCTCCCACTACTGGTGGGGGGTCGAAGCGCCGTAACCGACAGCCAAGGGTTGCCGGCCGAAAACAAGGCGGCCTCGACAGGCATGAACCCGCCGAGGCCACCAGTCAATCTTCACAAGAATCCGCCTGGATCACTTGTCGTCGCTTTCTGTCGCGGTCTTGGCCGGCCCCTTCATGGCTTCCATGTGCTTCTGGAAGAGCTTCGACGCTTCTGCATCTCTGTCGATATTGCTCAAAGATCGCTCGTGTTCGGCAATGGGCACTAGCGCCTCGGGCATATCCGCTACGTATGGCGTCAGAAAGATCAGCAATTCCGTCTTCGATTTGCTGGTGGTCGTCCTTCGGAACAACATCCCCGCCACCGGGATATCGCCCAGCAACGGCACCTTTTTGACACTTTCGCTGACCTGGTCCTCGATCAGACCGCCGATGACGATCGTCTGCCCGTCCAGGACCGCGACCCGCGTGCTGGCCGAACGCGTGGCAAACGCTTCCGCGCTAAGGGTCTCAGACACCTGGACCTTTTCCGCCGAACGGGTGGTGATCTTGGGAACCACCGTCATGTTGACCAACCCTTTGCGGTTGATCGACGGCGTGACTTCAAGAACGATACCGATGTCGCTACGGTAGTCCACGGTCACCTGGGTCTGACCGGCCACTGTGGTCGTGCCGGTTGGGATCGGAACTTCTTCGGCCACGGTGATCGTCGCCGTCTGATTATTTCGGGTCAAGACATACGGACGCGACAACACGTTCAGTTTTCCGGTCTCCTGGAGGGCCCGCAGCGTGAGGTCCAGATCCCCTTGCAGCGTCCGGATTGAAAGACCTGTCGGACTCGAAATGCCCCCCTCGGTCGTCAGCGTGGTGGGCTTGCCGAAGATGCCGATACTTTGTGTGCTGCCGCCGTCGTTGCGGACGTTCAGCATGGAGAATTCGGTCCCCAGATCCACGGTGTTGCTGTGAGTCACTTCGGCGAACAGGACCTTGATGAGGACCTGGCCGACGGGGCGATCCAACTCCTCAATGATCGGCTTGATCTTCTCGTAGTTCTTTGTAGAGGTCATGCACAGCAGAGAGTTGGTGTTCGGATCGGCCTCAAAGTAGGTCTCTTCCGACAAATCGTCGCTGTCAGAGGAGCTGGACGTCGCACCGCCGGCCGCCTGGCCGGTCGCGCCGCGGGCCGTCTGCCCCTGGAACTGCTGGGTGCCACGCGAACTGGTGCCTTGCGCCTGCAATGCGGCCATCTGCGTGAACAGGTTGTTCAGGATCGTCATAAGGTTGGTCGCATTGGCGTTCTCCAGGGGGTAGACGAAGATCCGTCGCTCCTGCTCGGGGTTCTCATCCAGCTCCTTGATGATTTGGGCGATGATCTCCAGCGTCTCCGGCGGACCGCTGACCACGACAGAGTTGGTCCGCGAGTCGGCCGAGGCGATTACCGAGACGTCGGAGATGCTGCCACCGCCACCGGTGGTCTGGCCGGTCTGCCCGCCCATCATACCGCCGCGGCCCCCCATCATGCCGCCCATCATGCCGCCTCGCTGGAAACTGATCTGCTGGTTTTGCTGGCTGTTTCGCGACGAACGAGACGAAGAACTGCTCTGTTGTCCGAAGACCTCATTGATCAGTTCCGCGGTGTTCGTCGCATCCGCGTACTGCAGGTGGAATACCTTTACGTCCGCCACGTTGGCGATCGGAGAATCGAGCTTCGCGATCACCCCTTCCACCACCTTCAGCACCGCTTCGGGGCCGGTGACCACGACCGTATTGGTCCGGCTGTCGGCCGCGGCGGTCACCTGGACCATCGTGGCGCCCTCAGCCTGCGTCTCGCCGCCGGGCCCGCCGAACGGGCCGCGGAACATCATCGGCCCCATGTCGCCGCCTCCGGCATTGCGGCTAGATCGGTTTCGGGAACTCGAAGTAGATTGGCTTTGATTGAACAGCTGGTTGATTACATCCGCGGTGTTCATCGCGTCGGCATAGCGGAGCTGGAAGACCCGCACGTCGGCGACCTTGGCGGTCTTGTCGTCGAGCGATTCGATGATCTCCTCGACCAGCATCAAAGCCTCAGAGGGACCCCGGACGACGACGGAATTGGTCTGCTCGTCGGCCGCGGCGATGAGCTGGACGTTCATGGAGCCGCCGGCCTGGCCAGTCTGCGATGTTCCTCCGGGGGTGGCGCCTCGTCCGCCCCGATCTCCGCCTCGCATTTGCATCATCATTTCGAAAGGACCGCCGCCCATGGCACCGGCGCGATTGTTGGTCCGGCTTCGGTTGGTCCCCTGCGCCTGCTGCTGAAAGATGTTGTTGATAAGCGTAGCGGTGCTTGATGCGGTGGCGTTGGTCAGGCGAAAGACGCGGATCTCCGCCACCGACGCCATATGCGTGTCCAAAGCCACCACGATCTGCATCAGACGCTTGATGTTGGCCGTGGTGTCGGTGATGATCAGAGCGTTGCCGTCCTCATTGGCCTCGATGCTGGCGTATTCCGGGCGAAGCGCTTCGAGGTTGTCCTTTAAGGCGGTGGCCGTCACGTGGGCCACGGGGATGACATACGTCACGACGTTGTCTCCGGCGACGACGGCGTTGGGATCCCGGCCTGTGAGAACCGGGATGTTCTCCTTTTTCGCCATCGCGAGGGTGACCACCTTGAGAGTCCTGGCCGTCAGGACCGTGGTCAGACCTTTCTCCTTGAGGATGGAGTTGATCAACGCGACTGCTTCACTCAGCGGAATCGGCTGGCGGCTGATCACCGTCATTCGGCTGTCGGACAGAGTCTCGTCCGAGACAATCGTCAATCCGGCGGTCTCCGACAGGTACTCCAAAACCGTCTGCAAGGGAGCGTCCTGGAAATTGAGCTTGACCCTGACGTCTCCATTGGTCTTGACGACCTCCAACGGGTCAGAGCTCCCTTGGGGGGGCGCGCCATTGGATTGGCCGGAAGCGGCAAGACCGGATGAAACCATGAGAGCGGCCGCCAGAGCCCAGCCAACCATAGTCAAATTCAAAGATCGCATTGCACTCACTCCTTCGCACAGGTCAATGACAGGACGTTTGAAATTCCGAACTACTGTCCAAGTTGTTGTTTTCGTCGTTCCATAAGGCGTCTGATGATGTCGGATTCCGCATCCGAAGGGGCCGTCGGCGTGGTCTGTGTGGGAGACACAGAAGTCGTCGGCATGGTCACCGCCAGATCGAGCATCTGACGGGTGCTCAGGTTGCCATGCCCTCCTTCGAGGTCCCGACCCAGCGGGACGACGGTCGTCTTGTCCTCCATCACGTATTCGAGTCCGTCAAGAGTCAGCGTTTTGATGGCGCCCCGCGCGACCGGATCGCCACGGCGCAGCCGCAGGACCGTGCCGCTCTGGGTGTCTTCGATGAACGCGATGAAATCGTCGTTCTCCTGCACAATCCCCTTCAACAGATAGTACGACTCGGGATTGGGCATGACGCGAGGAGGCTGTTCTTTTCTCTCGACCACCGGACGGGGCGCGGTTCGCTGGCGGGAAAAGATGTTCCGTTTCAGAATAATGTCGAAACTGGCCCACGTGTTGGATTGTGCCGCTACGTTTGGATCGACCGGGGTCGTCTGCATCGTCCCACGGCGCGACCGCTGGCCATGGGCGGGAGACCCTAGAACCAGAATCAGCCCGACGACAGCCATGGTCCAGGAAAGAACGTTTGCGCGATTAGAGTATTTCGTTTTCATCGTTGGCCTCCGGTCGTCTGTTTTCGGATGGTCTCTCAGAAAAACTCGACGTCGAACTCAGAGCGACGGACGACAGGCGAAGCTGAAGAGAGATACTGTCGCCGGATTCGCTGCTCGACCCGAGTTGCATATCGACGACCTTTACCGGCAATTCCGAAGTCTCCACTCGGTAGAGAAATGAGGCGACTGCGTCGAGCGAACCCCGCCCGGCCAGCACGAAAGTCGTTTCGACGATTCCTTTCTTGTTGTCGGTTCGGTCCGGCTTGACGGAGGTCACGTTCAATCGCGTCTGACGCGACCACTCCGTCAGCGCCCGGGCAATCCGGCTCTCCGATCCGGTGACGTTCTGCGAATCTTCGGACAAAAGGCCTTTCCATCGCCGTTCCAGGTTCGTCTTCTTCGCAAAAACGTTTTGTGCCTCGGCGATCCGCGCCTCGAGTTCCAGTTTCTCGTTCGTCGTCGCCTCGCGGCTGGCGGACAGAGGATTGACGATGAACGTGTTGATCGCCAGAATGCCCACGACCACGATCATGGCCAGCGCGAGAATTCGTTCTCGTTTCGATAGAACCATGGTTACTTGACCCCTTTGAAGGTGAAACTAATCGCGAACTCCTTTTCCCGTGAGTTCTGCCCGACGTCGCGAATATGGATCAGTTTGGTGTTCGTGAACGCCGGGTTTCGGTCGATCTTGTCGAACACCTCATAGAAACTCGATTCGTTCGTGAGTTTGCCGACGACCGAACCGACCCCGCTCTCATTCAACGCCAGGCTAGTCGCCCAGACGACCCCCTCTTCCGGGAAGGCCTGTGTAATTTCGCGGAGGCAACAGAGGAACCGCGGGTCCGTCGCGCCCCAACTGCTCGCATAGGTCAGGCGGGCAACCACGTCCTTGGCGACCGCCAAATCTTTTTCCATATCCGCCAACTGCTGTTTGTACGCCGCGATGTCGCGCCGGTCGTTCTGCCAATCCAGAAGCCACAAACCTAAACCGATCAGACACACCGCAAGAACACCTGCCGCCCCCACAAAGAACCGTTTGTGATCGGCTTTCTTCTCTTCGCCGATCCGAGGGTTGAGAAAATCGACCACAGGTCGTTCCGGCCCGACGCCCGTCAAAGCCACCGCTGCGGCGACCACCCCTTGATTGGCTTCGACTCCCGAAGGAATCCGCACGCCGGCGGCCAGCAATCCGGAGCGGCCGTCGCGAACCGAGATTTGATTCGGTCCGAGCCGTTCGTTGAGTCGTGCGAGGGTTTCGCCGGGCAAGCCGCAGGCGTCGAACGCTGCCACATGGTGCGGCGCCTGGTCTTGTCGCGACGACAGAAGGATCTGTCGCTGGATTGCAGTCGTCAGTAAACCGGCGTAGCCGCAGGGATCTCCGTTCACTCCAAGCGGGATGTGCTTGATGAACTGTGGACTGCCGTTGGTTTGGGCCCAGAATTCACAGTATGTGGGTCGCGTGTACAGACCATAACGACAGGCCGAACCGTTCTCGGAGGTTCGGCTGCCACAGGCGAAAGCCGAGACGGTGATCGATTGGACCTGAATTCCCGCCGCGGCGACCAATTCCTTGACCTGATCCACGATTTGACGACGGGCCGCCAACAAAAGAACCTGGCTTTTCTGTGAGGTGCTGGTTTTGCCGCAGTAGTCAAACACCAGCTCCTCCGCGTTCAACGAGAAAGCCCGCTCTGCCTGGATACTCAACATCCCGGCCAAGATCTCCGGCGTGGCAGGAGGTGCTTCCACTTCCTTGGCCAAGATCCACTTGGCCGCTAGGCCGACCACCGCTTTCTTGGCGGTAAACCCCTGTTCACGAAGGAACTGCCGAAGCCGATGGCCCAGTTCGACAACTGTCTCTGACGAAAACTCCCGATCCCAGGAAAGTTCGCCTGTCCGGCGGATTTCCGGACGTCCCCCCCGGATACAGAGCTCCGTCGCGACGACTCCACAATCGTCGAGGGCCAATCCCAACAAATGGCGTGTGCCGACCATGTTCAAGTCCTGTTAATGCATACTCAACACAACTCTGGTAAGGGGCTGCCCCTTCCTCAGGGCCGCCACAATCTCCGGCTGCAAGGGCCAGCCGAAGTGGGTGAGACTCCGCCAATACACCACCCGGGGCGAGCCATCCTGGGTGTCGACGACAACCCGGCACCGCTTGTAGGCCCGCCCATTCCCCGACAGGCAGACGATGTCGGCGGAATATTGATACGACCGCACGGTGATGTAACTGCCGATTCCGACCGCTTTTTCCTGACTGAGAACCTGGGTCACCCAGGCGATCGAGTCGAGGCTTCCGCTGTGGGCTTGGCGATAGGACACAAGGGCCGTCGCATCGCTCTCCTCCAGTCCGGGCAGGCACAGCAGCACTTCCTTGGGCGCAGTGTTCACGTTCACCAGACCGACAAGCGTCGTCTCGCTGCTGGTGGTGAGTTGGTCGGCGATCTGGGCGAACTCCGCGGCGGTCATCTGCGAACGGTAGTAGAAGTCGAGGATGTTCTCAAAATTCGGGTTGGTGCTGATTCCGCTTCGCTGGATGATTTCGAGGGCTCGTTCCTGTTTGAACTTCTCCTCCAGCAACGTCTGCAGGTTCGATGCGGCGGTACTGTCGCTGATGTTGATGCGGGCGTTGCCGTCGGCGTCCACGTTCTTTTCCGTGCTGTAGACCGTGACGTAGTCGTAGAACCCGGCGTCGAGCCGACCGTTGTGATTATCCGCTGGTTCGCTCTCGTCGCCGTCGTTTTCGTTGTCGTCGAGATATCCGTTGAGATTGATATCCTCGCCGTAGAGCAATTCCTGGGAAGCGCCTTTGATCAAAAGAATCTCTTCGACGGTCTCTAGAGGCAAGTTCTTGCACTGATACCCGTTGGATTGCAACAGATAGTACTCGCTTTCGGCGCCGCCGGTGGTGACGTCGGTGTCCTCGTCCCGCCAGTCGATGATCGACGCGGCCAGTTCGGCCGTCATTCCCGGCAGCTTCTGGAGCATCTCCAGCGATGCGGAGTTTAGATTGATCTTGCCGGCTTCGTCGGTCAAGCCGTAATCAAACTCATGATCGCTTTCGAGATTCGAACGAAGAATCCAGAAGTACCCTTTACCTACTTCCTGCGCTTCGTACAAATCGCTCTCGTCGGATTCGATACCGCCGTTTTTCGTCAATTCGACGATTCTGGCGATGACGTACTGGAGAGCCCCTTCGGCGATGCATTCGGCCTGAAGCGATGCGACGTGATTGGCCGAGACTGCCGCGGCAACCCGCATCGAACGGGCGAACACCATCGCCAGGCCGGCCAGCACCAGCACGACCCAGATCGTGACGATCAACACCGTTCCGTGTGGTCTCATCGTGCGACGCATCATCGGCCTCCTCCTCCGGACGTCGCTCCGCCGGCGGTCGTTCCTCCCGCAGACGACCCGCCTGAAGCGGTGCCTCCCGATGTGCTGCTGCTCGACGACGTGTCGTCGGTCGCCTCCGCGGCTTTGCACGGGATGGGGAAACACTGGATCAATCGCCGCATTTCAGGCTCTCTTGTGCTGTTCTTGATGGTGGAGCCATGTCGGGCGAAGTAGGCGATCTCGATTTCAACTTCGACCGCCTTCGGCAAGCTGTTGTCGGCCTCTGTCGAATCCCAGTCCTTCAGCCAGCTGTTGCCGTCGTAATAACGAAAGTTCAACGCCATGACGTTGCGACACAACACCTGTTCCTGGGGTTCCACCTCCTTGGGCGCCAATAGGTTCGTCGTCACCTCCCGAACGAGCTGATACGTAGTATAATTGCGTTGGTTGGATTCCTTGTCCTGGTTGAGAAGCAACCCGATCTTGCCCACGCCTCCACTGGGATTGCTGTCGTCGGGATAAATGTGAGTCGTGTAGAATTCAAGAGAGTCGTTTTCTTTCCCTTTGAAACCGGTTGCGTTGGTGGCGATGAACGATCCGGCCAGACCGTTGCTGTCGGGCGGAAGCACTCCCAATATGTCCTGCTTGATCAGTTCAAGCGCGTTGAGGGCCTGTGCCGTGGGGTCGACCGCCAGCAGCGAACTGCGATGGGCGCGAAAACCCGTGTACAAAGCGGTGTAAAGAGAGGACGCCACCGCGACCATCAGAACCATGGCCACCAGAAGCTCCATGAGAGTAAAGCCGCTCGCCAGTTGTGCGCCAGGCGTTCTGGCAAGTCGTCTTGTTCTCGGTTGCGGCGTCACGTCAACTTTCCTCCGGATACATGAGAGTGCTGAGCGTCACTTCCTGCGGGCGACCGAAAGAACGCCAGGACACCGTCAACTCGAGTTCCCGGACCACTGCGTCGGTCCAGTTCGTCACCGTCAACGACCATTCGTAGTCGGGCCATTCCTTTTCGAAGCGGCCTCGCTGTTTGCCGTCTTGCCATTCGCCCGTTACGATCAGCTCGGTCAGCTTGGTTTTGGCCAGCGAAGCCGCCTCCATTTGCCTGCGAGACTGGCCGGCAAGCCGGGTGCACAGCCCGATACTCCGCATCGCCACCGGCATGATCGCTGCGATCAGCACGATTGTGGCCAACAACTCCATGAACGTGAACCCCCGAGCTTCCGTCGGGCGGTTCCCTCCCGGGCGAGATCGGCCGAGCCAGGTTGTCGTATCATTGTGCCGCATATTGTGTGTAGATCCGATCGGACTCTGTGATAGAGAAGGATTCCGTGACCGTGGGACAGGCGATCTCCAGAGCTCGGCCGCGTCGATCGATGAGCCGGATCAACGCGGGTGTGACCGTCCCGTAAGGCGTGAACTCGACGTACACCTCGCGGTCTTTCTGCGCGATGTTCTCCAGCACAATGACGAGATCTTTCGGTACGGTGTAAACCTTTCCAAAGCTGGTTTCGAGTCGCTCGAACGTCCCGGCCTTCTGCACCGTCAACCAACACGTCCGTTCCCGAGTATCAAAGTTTAACCGATAGACGAGCCCCTCGCTGATGGCTTGCGAGCGGGCGAACTGCGTCAGAGCCAGGATTTGGGCGGCCGCGTCGTCGCCCCGGCGGGACGCAAAAAAACCACGAAGAGACGGCGCCGCCATCGCCAGGACCGTTGACAGAATCACCATGACCAGGATCAACTCCAGGAGCGTCAAGCCTTTGCGGGAATCAAGTTGTCTCGATTGTGGGGTCATGGTCGTTTTGGCTTGCGAATACGAGAAGGGAACGATCGATCAATACTCCTCGGACCAGTTGGTGATGTCATCGCCGCCGCCTTGGCGGTAGTCCGGACCATAGGAAGACAGGTCGTACCCATCCTGGTTCTTTTGACCGGGATACCGATACTGGTATTCGCCGCCCCAGGGGTCTCGAGGAACGCCTTTGCTCAGGTAAGGGCCGTTCCACCCGTCGGAATCCGAGGTCGGTTTTGTGACAAGAGCCTGCAATCCTTCCACGGTGGTAGGATACCGGCCGACGTCGATCTCGAAGGCGTCCAAGGCAACCTCAAGCTGCGAGATCTGGGTCTTGGCGGCGGTGATCTTCGCCTGTTGACCTCGCTTGGCGAACTTCGGGGTCACGATCGCCGCCAGCGTGGCCAGAATCACCAGCACCAACAGCAGCTCGATCAGAGTAAACCCTGTTTGTCTCGCGAGATTCCGTTTCGACGTCTCTCTTTTGTTGTCAACCGACCATTTCATAAGCATCCCAACTCAAAAACGTCTACGAATTACGCTGAGCCACCTCTAGCGGATCAGCTCCTGCATGTTGAATATCGGCAGAATCATGCCGATCACAATTGTACCCACCAAGGCCGCCATGACGAACAGCAGCGCCGGTTCCGCCATCGCCACGAGCATCTTGAGGTAACGGTCCAGTTCCTGCTCATAGGCGCCAGCCAAACGGGTCAGCTCTTTATCCAACCGGCCGCTCTCCTCCGCGACGGCCACCATCTCAATGACGGACGTCGGAAACAACTCCTTGGATCGCTCCAGACTGCGGGCCAGGGAGACCCCCCGCTGCACGTCGTCGATTGCGCCGTCCACCGTGTCTGCGAGGACTTGGTTTCCGATGGCCTCCTTGGCGACCCGCAGAGCGGCCACCAAGGGAACGCCTGCGCCGACCAGAGTGCCCAGCATTCGACAAAACCGCACAAGCGCGAACCTGGCGACGGCCCGCCCGAACAAAGGCGACCGAAGCAACGCCCGTTCCATCAATCGTCGCCCGTCCTGGCTGGCGCGGATTCGCTGAATCCCGAAGACCAGCAGGGCAAACCCGATCACCAGCACGAACCAGTAGTCCACCGCCATCCCGCTGACGGCGACGATCGTTTTGGTCAACCCCGGCAGCGATCCGCCGTACTCTTCGAACATCGTTGAGAACCGCGGGATAAAGTAGATCAGCAGGAACACGAGGATCCCGGTGGCCAGAATCGACAGAATCGCCGGGTACACCATCGCCGAGGTAACCTTGTCCTTCAATTCCTTCTCCCTGGCGCGGAAGGTGGCGATCTGTTCCAGCACCACATCGAGAAAACCGCCGGTTTCGCCGGCCCGGACCATGGCGACATTCACCGGCGGAAACACGCGAGGGTGCTGGCCGAGGGCATCGGCCAAAGACATGCCGCCGGCGACTTGGTCATGCACCGTTGCCCAAAGCCGGGCGGCCGCAGGCGTGGAGGCTTCATGGCTCAAAATGTTCAACGCCCGGCTCAGGGGAATACCGGCCGCCAGGAGGTTGGCCAACTGACGTGTAAAAGACTCGACTTCGGTCCTGGAAACTCGACCTCGTCGACCGATCGCACCATGGCTCGGCCGATCTTCCTGCCTCTCGATCGAGACCGGATTGAGCTTGCGGCTGAAAAGCTGGTCGATTGCGGCGGCCCGGTCCGCAGCCACGAGCCTGTCGGTCACTTGACGGCCCTGCGCGTCGATCGCTTTGTAGACGAAAGTTGCCATCGCACGTCCTTACTGTTGATCCGGCTGGTCTGCGAAGTCCCGCATCGTGAACGTTTCGTCCTTCGTGACTCGTAAGATCTCTTCAACCGTGGTGCGTCCGTCGTGCAGGTGTCGAAAGCCATCCTCCCGGAGACTCTTCATGCCCTGATTGACCGCGATCTTACGGAGTTCGGGCGCCGAGGCATTCTCAATGATGAGAGACCGCAGATCGTCTGTGACCATCATCATTTCAAAGATGCCCAACCGGCCCCGATAGCCCGTCCCCTGACACTGACGGCAGCCGCGTCCTTTGTAGAGGACCTCGGGCAATCTGTCGCCGAACCGCTTTTTGAGGGGGGCCATCTCATCCTTCGACAACGGCTCCCGGCAGTCCTTGCAGATCGTGCGGACCAGTCGCTGGGCCAACACTGCCTCCAGGGAGGAAGCCACCAGGTACGGTTCGATCTTCATATCCACCAAGCGGGTCAGCGCGCTGGGGGCGTCGTTCGTATGCAAGGTGGAGAAAACCAAATGACCGGTCAACGACGCTTGGATGGCAATCTCCGCCGTTTCGGAGTCGCGGATTTCGCCGATCAACACCACATCGGGATCATGACGCAGGATCGCGCGCAGACCGCTGGCGAAGGTGAGTCCCGCCTTGCGGGAAACCTGGATTTGGTTGATCCCATGAAGTTGATACTCGATTGGATCTTCGATGGTGATGATCTTCCGCTGGGTGTCGTTGATGGCCGAGAGAGCGGCGTAGAGCGTCGTGGTTTTGCCGCTGCCGGTCGGACCGGTGACGAGAATGATGCCGTGGGGACGCTCCAAAACTACTTCCATAATCTTGAGGTCTCGGGCGGACATACCCAGCTTATCCAAGCCGAGAAGGACTGAGGAACGGTCCAACAGGCGAAGGACGACCGCCTCGCCGTAGATCATCGGGATCACGGATACGCGGACATCGATCTCGCGACCGGAGATGATAATTTTGATGCGACCGTCTTGCGGAACTCGCTTTTCTGCGATGTCCAGCTTGGCCAGAATTTTCAAACGCGAGACGATCGCCGCCTGGAATTGCTTGACTTCGGCCGCGACGGAGGCCTCCTGGAGCACGCCATCGATTCGATAGCGGACCCGGAGGCTCTCCTCGAACGGCTCGATGTGCACATCGGTTGCCCGTAATTCGATCGCTTCGGTCAGGATCTGATTGACAAACCGGACGATGGAGGCCCCCTCCGCCGCTTCCGTCAGGTCCATGTCATCGTCGGAATCGGTGTCGATGACCTGCAGGCCGTTCTCGCCGGCTTCCGAAATCATCGACTGGACGGTGTCGGCCCCGACGCCCAGGTACCGTTTGATGCAGCGGTCGATCTCCGCCAACGGCGCCAGGGCGATCTGGAAATCCCGACCGGTGGCCAGACGCAACTCGTCGATCGCCGAGGTGTCGAAGGGATCGCTCGTAACCGCCAGCAAGTCCCCGTTGTCCCCCTGAACCGGCATGATGTGCTTATCCAAAAGGATGCGGGCCGGAAACTTCACCAGGAACTCCCGCGTGAACGTTTTCTGTTCGAGGTCGATGAACGGCAACCCGAGCTCACGAGCCAGGAACCGCAGCAATGGCTCTTCCGCCACGCCGCAGACCGTGAAGGCCCGGGTCGGCGGCTCGCCCTCGGAGAGCAAGCCGCTGATTCCCCGGGCCGTGGATTCATCAATCAGACCCTGATCGAGCATTCTGTGCACAAGTGCATTCATGGGACGGACCGCGCCTTAGTTCAACATTCCGCTGAGAACCAACTGGGCTTCCTGACGCACGGTGAGGATCTGCCGCAGTTCCTGCTGGGCGTTGGCCAAATCCTGCTGGGCCTTCACTTTCGCGGCCCGCAGCGCGGTGAGCTGCTGTTTGATCGTCTCGGCCGACGCCGACTGGTTCTCCAGCGTGGCGCTCAAGGCCTCGGCAGCTTTCTCGACCGCGGTCGGTTGCCTGTCTTCCTCACCGGGGAAACGGGGTCGGTTTCCGGCTTCGCCGCCGCGACCACCCGCTCCGCCGGGGCCGCCTCGCATGCCCATGCCGCCGAACATCCCGCCGCGGCCGCCCGCCATGGCATCGCGGCTCAGTTCCATCACCTTCGTCAGACGCGGCTCGATCACCTTCCAGGATTCGTCGTCGGCGCCGAGTTGTTCCTTCCAGCGTTCCATCATCCGCTGACGCATCTGCGCCGGATCGAAATTGCCGCCGGCCCCGCGCTCACCTCGATTGCCCCGATTGCCGCCGGCCTGTGGCTGAGCGACGCACAACCCAGCAATTGCCAGAGCCAGGATCCCTGCCGCCATACCGATTGTCACCATTCTTCTCTGCATTGTGTTTCTCCTTTTTTCCCGTGGTTGAAAACCGTGCCGATTGGCACCTACATACATCCATCGGGCCTCTGGCCCGAACTCCTCCTTCAGCATAGCGAGTGGAGGGCGGCAAACGTGTCCTCCATCCCGGCCGGGCAGATTCTCTCGTCAAGACCACGCCGCCACGCCCGATCCGGAAGAACCGACCATTGTCCGCCCCATCGACTCTGCACGCAAGCTCCTCCTTTCGCTTTCAGCGGCCAGCCCGTCCAGCCCTCACGCAAACCGTTGTTGACGAACTGCTCCAGCTCGATTCGCATTTCGTCGGAATTCATGTTTATCTCCCTATATATCGGATTTTTTCGGATGATCCTGTGGCCGATATGGCCTTGGACACCCAATAAGTGGATGGGTTCTGCCGCTGGTTACAGGAAAATCGAGGTTCCGTAAAATCGCGACTTATCCCTCTATTACGAGAGGGGCGGGTATGCTTTTCGTGCGAAATTCTTGCCGGCCAAGACCGATTTTTGCTGTCACCGCGGCATCGGAACGCCCCACTAGAAAGATGAAGGGCAAACCCCTGAAGTTTGCTGGACGACCGACAGGAATTCTGTAGAATAACCGTGTGGAAAACACAGATTGGCCCGATGTTGTCGCTTCGCGAAATGGTGATGAGGATGCGTACGCCCGCCTGGTGCGGCGGTACGAGAAACCCATCACCAATTTGCTTTGGCGATTCACTCGGAACCCGGTTGAGTGTGAGGAACTCGTGCAACAGGTATTCGTAGACGCCTACTTCAGCCTCAAGACCTACCGTGGTGACGCCCCGTTGCTGCACTGGTTGCGGAGGATCGCCACCCGCACGGGTTACCATTTCTGGCGGGACAAGGCCCGGGAATCCATGGAAACCACCCTCCCGGACTCGGATATTCTCGAGCAGATCGAGGCCGCCCAGGATGAAGGCATCGATCCGGCAGAGGCCGCTGCGGTTCTGCAACGTTTGTTGGCCCGCTTGCCTGCGGACGACCGTCTGGTCCTGACGCTGATGTACTTCGAGGACTGTGGCACCCAGGAGATCGCCGAACGCATGGGATGGAGCCGCGCCAAGGTTAAGACCCAAGCCCTGCGGGCGCGACGCAAGATCAAAGAAATCGCCGAAAGAGAACACCTTTTGGAGAAACTCGGATGGACGCTTTAGAGGCTTTGGCGAAACTGGCTCTCAAGGCACGCGAGGAATCGATCCCGGTTTTCGATGTAGCCGATCAGGTCCGACTGCGAATCAGGTCCGAGAACCCGGTGTCGGTCACGTTGATTCCCCTGGGCCTGTTTGGAGGTCTGTCCGCCGTGGCGGCCTCCATCACCCTGTTTTTGGCGATTGAGTTCTGGAAGTACATGAGCAGCCCTGTGATGGAACTGGTCGCTCCCTTGCCGGAGATGAGGTTATGGTAGATTCGCCAAGATCCGGCCATCCGACGGTGCATCATCCGGTACCGCCCACCCGACAGCAGATCATTGCCCAGGTGTTCGTCTCGGCGGTGATTCTCGTCTCCGGTGTCGTCATCGGCAGCGGCGGAACGATCCTTGCGCTTCGAGATCGGATCCTCCCGGCAAGAACCCCCACCGTCATCGAACAGGACCCCAACAACCGAAACCCCAGGGCAGAGGGCCCCGCCCACGAGATCGTTGAAAAGTGGACGGTCACGTACGGATTGACCGAAACACAGGCCCAACAGGCGAAGGAGACGTTGATCAACCAATTCATGGCGATCCACGCCCTCTGGACAAAGCTTCAGGCTGCGGAACAAACCGAACGTGAGAAATTGGCTGTCGCCATGAAAGGCATTCTGACGGAAGAACAGTTCGCACGGTGGGACGCAGATTTCAGGAGAATGGTCCAGGACATGCAGCGAATGCGCCCGTTCGACCCGAGTCGGGGTGGTCGCGGCGGCCCTCGGCCGGATTGGCGCCCAGATCGGTTCAGAGACCCCAACGATCGACGCGAGGGTTGGCGTGCCGGGCCGCCCCGAGATCCCAATGGCATGCGGGGCGACTGGCAACGCGATGGGTTCAGAGGTCCCGGTGTTCGACGCGGTGAGTGGGGACGCGACCGATCCAGAGATTTCGATGAGATGCGGGGTCCGCGACCGCCGGAAGGGACCATGATGGACCCCAACGGTTCCTCAAAGGATGCGCCTCAGTCGAGATAAACTGCCACCACCGGCAGGGAACTACTCGAAGATCAGGACGCCAAACTTCTCGAACTCGTGAAAGCTCGGTCCCACGCGGGCCCAGTCCCAACCGGCGATCTTGCCGCCGTCGTAATCCATCCGATAGACGTTCGCCCGCCATCGGACGCCGGGCTTGGGCGGGACGTTCTGCAGAGGTTTGAGCAGTTCGAACGGGACGAACACTTCCGCCCGCCATCCGGTGACGCTCGCATCGGACTGCTTGGATCCCCCGAAAGCCACCGTCGCTTTGCGGGTCTTGCGGCTGCCCTCATAATGCCAGGGACGCCAACCGAGGAATTGCCCGTCGAAATTGGGGATCAGGATGGGCAGTTCGAAGCCCAGAGGCGAAATCTCGTATTCGAAATACACCGGGTGCCGCTCATCCGGCCACAGGAAGAACTCGAACACGTCTTCGTTCCATAGATCCAGGAAGTCCTCGTTCATCGTCGCGGTCAGGACGCGGTCCTGCGCGTCCATGAGCACATACAAACCCGTCTGCGAGTAGAGCATCTTGAACTGCGTCCGGTACGAATGACCGTCGGCACTGCGTGAGACCAGTTGCGTCCATGAGGCCTTTGACCAGGGGGCGGCGTCGCCGTGACCGTTGACATCGAAATCCTCGGTTGACGGAACTCGCAGCGTTCTGAGTGCCCGTTCGCCTCCGGTCGATGGACGCGTAAGCCACCCCAAACCACTCGCAAACAAGGCAACGACGGTCGCCACAGAAAGCAAACGCCCCTTCATGACAGATCCTCCCTTTCCATAAATCCGATCCAGGTGAACAACAACCATTTGAATCGTCATTGTACCCGCTTGCACGGAATCACGGTTTAAATTCTGCCACAAGGGAAGTGATTGTCGCTTTGGCGTCGCCGAACAGCATTCGGGTGTTACTTTTAAAGAACAGCGGATTGTCCACGCCTGCAAAACCGGGGTTCAACGAGCGTTTGAGCACGATGCAGGTTCGAGCCCGATCCACTTCGATGATGGGCATGCCCCAGAGCGGGCTGTTCCGATCCTCCTTGGCCGCAGGGTTGACGACGTCGTTGGCGCCGATCACCACCGCGACGTCCACCGTCTCCATGGTCGGATTCACATCCTGCGGTTCAACCAGTTGCTCATAGGGGACATTCGCCTCGGCCAACAGCACATTCATATGCCCCGGCATCCGTCCAGCCACTGGATGAATACAGTACTTGACATCGGCTCCGTTCTTTTCCAGAAGTTCGACCAGTTCGCCCACCGCATGTTGCGCCTGGGCTGCGGCCATTCCATACCCGGGAACGATGACCACGCTGTTGGCGGCTTCGAGAATCAGGTATGCATCCGCAGAACTGATAGGATGAGCCTGGCCCTGATAGCCTGCACCCCGGCTCCCGGCGGCCGCTCCGAAACCACTGAACAGCACGTTGGCAAGCGAGCGGTTCATTGCCTTACACATGATCTTCGTGAGGACCAGACCCGATGCGCCGACCAACGCGCCCGAAACGATCAGGACGTTGTTGTTAATGGTAAAGCCGGCGGCACAGGCGGCCAAACCGGAATAGCTGTTCAGAAGACTGATCACCACCGGCATGTCCGCCCCTCCGATGGGGATGGTGGATGTTACGCCGAGGGTCAGCGACAGGGCCACGACGCCCAGAAGCAGCACATAAGCGAGATTTCCGTCCACGACGCCGATGGAGAAAAGCGCGCCCAAAGCGATGGCCGCCAGCACAAGGACCGCATTGACGAGGTTCTGTCCCTTGTACAGAATAGGCTTGCCACGAACCCTGCCGGAAAGCTTTCCGTAGGCGACGAGGCTGCCGGTGAAGGTGACTCCGCCGATCAGGACCGTCAGCAGGATCGCGGTCCGCGTGAAGAGATGAATCTCCGTACCCTGGGCCCAGGCTCCATGGAACTCCGCCCACCCCACGAGCATGCTGGCCAGGCCTCCAAACCCGTTGAACAGGCCCACCATCTCCGGCATGGCCGTCATTTGGACGAGCCTGGCCGCCAGGGCGCCGACCGCGGCGCCGACGCCTACGCCGGCAAGCAGCCACACCCATCGGATCTGAGCCATCGCGGTGAAAGAAACCCCCACCGCGATCAGCATCCCCAGAGCGGAGACGAGATTGCCCCGCCGGGCCGTCACAGGCGAGCTGAGCATCTTGAGACCGAATACGAACAGGATCGACGCCGCGATGTATCCCAGGCCTCTCATCAACTCTGCATTCACGGTTTACCCCCATCCTTGTCCTTGCTCTTGAACATCCCCAGCATCCGGTCCGTGACCAGATACCCGCCGACAACGTTGATCGTCGCGAACGCCACCGCCAGCGCCGACAGGACCAGCACCGCGATTCCGCTCTGGTCATGCCCCATCGCCAGCAAGGCCCCCACGATGGTGATTCCCGAGATGGCGTTGGACCCCGACATCAGCGGCGTGTGCAATTGTGACGGCACCTTGCGGATCAGCTCGACGCCCAGGAACATCGCGAGCACGAACACGAAGAACAGCAACGACAGTGTTGTAGCGTTCAATTCCACGATCACACCCCTGTTCAAACCATCGCCTTGATTGACGGATGCACGACCTGTCCTTGATGGGTGATGAGGCAGCCGCGAAGGATCTCATCCTCCGGGACCAGCTTGAATCGTTTGCCTTCCTTGTCCCAGAAGTGCTCCACGAAATTGGCGAGATTGCTGGAAAACATCTGACTGGCGTGAATCGGTACACGCCTCTGCAATTCGGGCAGGCCGATGATCAGCACGCCATTCCGATCGATTTCCTGGCCCAGCTTCGAGGCTTCGACATTGCCGCCGCTTTCAACCGCAAGGTCCACGACGACGCTGCCGGGCTTCATGCCGTCCAGCATCTGGTTGGTCACAATCACCGGCGACTTGCGGCCGAACACCCGGGCGGTCGTGATGACGACGTCGGACTGGGCGCACATTCGAGCCATCGCCTCTCGCTGCTTTTCCAATTGCTCGGGCGTGAGTGGCTTGGCGTAGCCGTCTTGGGTTTGCCCGGTTTCCCCCAGGTCTACGATCAAGGGCCTTGCACCCAGGGAGCGGATCTGATCCTGTGCTTCGGGACGCACGTCGAACGCGTCCACTCTGGCGCCGAGCCGCTTGGCGGTAGCGATCGCCTGAAGGCCGGCGACCCCCGCCCCGATGACGAACACCCGCGCCGGGCTGATCGTCCCGGCCGGCGTCGTCATCATGGGAAAGATTTTCTTCTGACGCTCGGCCGCCAAGATCACCGCGACGTACCCCGCCAGATTCGCCTGCGAACTGAGCACGTCCATTTTCTGCGCGATCGTCGTGCGGGGGATCATCTCCAAGCTGACCGTACTGACCTTCCTGGCGGCCAGTCGACGGATGGCATCCGGATTGTGGAATGGATCCAGATAGCTGACATGCACGCAGGCCGGGGCCAGCTTCTCAATGTCCTCGGTTGGGGGGATGTCCATGCGTAAGACGATCTGTGCGGCGGACAAAGCCGCGTCCCGGTCCGGGGCAACCGTCGCGCCGTTTTTTTCATATTCGCCGTCCGCAATTCCGATCGCAGCGCCGATACCCCCCTGGATTTCGACCTGCGCCCCCAATTTCGCCAGCCTGCCTGCGTCGAGGGGCACCATCGGAACCCGAGTCTCCTGGGGATCCGCTGATTTGACGATAAACAATCGCATCCCGTCTCCTCAAAGGTTAAGTCCAGATGGTTACGTACGGATGAATTCGCGGATGGGCGACTCGTTTTTCCGTATCTTCCTTCGATTGCACATCAACTATGAATCATCATTTCACGCCAGCTCGATACGGCCCAACACGCCCCCTGGTTTGGAAAAAATCCCTCTGCCGGCAAGGAAATCACCCGAGTGGACCCGCTCGTGGATATGGATCGACTGGATTGTGCCCAAGCGTAACAATCTCCTGATGAGTTTCTGGAGAAAGTCCTTGTATCGTATGCCGATGCGACGATAATACGGCAAGCAACCCGCGCGAGCCGCCGGGACCAGGAGCCGATGGTGACTCAACGTCAAAAAAACATCTGGAACAACCATCACGATAGGAGACAATCCTCATGAGTGAACGCACGCACAACAACACTTCCCGTCGCGAATTTCTCAAAAGCACAGGTTGCCTGGCCGCCGGATCGATCCTTGCCGCAGGTCTGACGTCGCGAATCTACGCAGGCGAGAACAACACGATCCAAGTCGCCCTGATCGGGTGCGGCGGCCGCGGTACAGGAGCCGCCGACAATGCCCTGTCCGTCAAGAGTGGCCCGATGAAGCTTGTCGCCATGGCCGATGTCTTCGAGAATAAGCTTAAAAGCAGCTATGAGAACCTGATGAAGCAACACGCGGATAAGATGGACGTGCCCGAAGGCCACAGGTTCCTTGGCTTCGACGGATACCAAAAGGCGATGGATTGTCTACGACCGGGCGATATCGCGATCTTCGCGACTCCCCCGGCTTTCCGCTGGGTGCACTTCCAGTACGCGATCCGCAAAGGCCTGCATGTGTTTATGGAAAAGCCCGTCACCGTCGATGGACCGACGACCAAACGCATGATCCAGTTGGCCGAGCAAGCGGACCAGAAGAACCTCAAGGTCGGCGTCGGCCTGATGGTCCGGCACTGTCGAGGCAGACAGGAACTGCTCAAGCGAATTCAGGAAGGCGAAATCGGCGACATCCTGATGATGCGAGGCTATCGTATGAGCGGTCGTTCGGCGGCGGTCGGTCCCAAGCGGCCCGACATGGACGAACTGATGTACCAGATCCGCAGCTTCCATAGCTGGATCTGGGCCAGCGGCGGTGTCTTCAGCGACTATTACATCCATCAGATCGACGAGTTGTCATGGATGAAGGGTGCCTGGCCGGTCTCAGCACACGCGTTGGGCGGCCGACAGTACCGTGGGGACGCCGTCGATCAAAACTTCGACAACTATGCGGTCGAATATACCTATCCCGACGGAACGAAGCTCTTCTACCAAGGGCGCAACGTCACCGGCTGCCAGAACGGTTTCAATAGTTTCGTGCATGGCACCAAGGGTTCTGCGGTTGTCTCCACCAGCGGCCATACGCCGGGCAGGGTCCGAACGTACCAGACCCATCTGATGGAAGGTGTCGAACCGATTTGGAGATACCCACAGCCGGAGAAAAGCCCCTACCAGCTCGAATGGGACGATTTGGTCGAAGCGATCCGCAACGACAGGCCCTACAACGAGGCCAAGCGTGGCGCCGAGGCAAGCCTCGTCACCTCAATGGGTCGAATGGCCGCCCATACCGGCCAAACCATTACCTACGAGCAAATCCTCAATTGCCCCCATGAATTCGCACCGAATGTAGACAAATTCACCACCGGTTATCCCGCTCCTTTACAGCCCAACGCCAAAGGCGAGTACCCGCAACCCCAGCCTGGCATCATCACCAACCAGGAATACAAGGAATTCGCATGAACCAAGACATGAAGTGAGTTTGTGCCACCGTTTCCCGGTCCCGGAGCTCGGGGTTTTGCCCACGACATTGATGGAGCCCTGGATGGGTCTGACGTTCCAAAGTCACGTGGGGACCGCCGGGATCGGTGGGTGGCCTTGGCGTTCATCCCTTCGGCCATGCTGCACATCTCCTCCAATGGTTACATCGAGCTGGATGACCCGTTGTCGCAAACCTGAGGAAGGCCTCTATCTTGGGGAAGCTTCTTGGATTTGATTGACATCGTCTGGCGGAACATGCCTCAGAGAAACCGCCACAAAACCGGAAATCCCGCGGCAAAACAGCCGACGATATGCTAGAATCGGATCTGCGGCACGTCCTATATTTGTGATGTCGACGTTCCGGCGTCGAGAGTGACGAGGAGTGGCCCCAGATGGCCGGGGTGGGCGGGTTTGGCGGTGCAAGGCTGAAGAAAGGAAGAGAGTGCCCATGAAAGGACGGTCTCGTTTCTGGTGTGCTCTGGTTGCAGTTGTTGGCGTGATGGTGCTGTGTCCGGTGCAGCCGGGATGGGCCTTGGTTTTCAGTGAGATCATGTATCATTCCGTCGAGGACGTCGTCACCGGAGACGAACCGCTGGAATTCATCGAACTATACAACAATCGAGCCGTCTCAGAAGATTTGGGCGGATGGGCCTTTACCAATGGAATCGAGTACACCTTCCCGGCGGGCACGACCTTGGGTCCGAAGTCATACCTTGTGGTCGCCCGCGATCCGAATGCCCTCAAGGCCGCCTATGGCATCGACACCGTCCTGGGACCCTTCTCGGGCAGACTCAACAACGACGGCGAACGAATCGAGTTGACCAGTGCCGCAGGCATGATTGTCCTGTCGGTTCGATACGACGACGCCAGTCCCTGGCCCGTTTCGCCCGATGGTGCCGGGCACTCGCTGGTCCTGACGAAGCTGGGAGGCGACCCCGACCAGGCGAAATCGTGGTCGGCCAGCAGCTACCTCGGAGGCACGCCGGGCTCGGCCGATCAATCGCAGGCCATGACAGCCGATCCAACCCTCGTAACGTTCATTGACGTGGGAACTCAGGGGCGTTACTTCAAAGGAAAACAGGAACCCTCGCCGGGCCCCGACGGAAAAGCCACCACCGCATGGACACAGGTAGGCTTCAATGACGATCCTGCGACGACCGCCTGGCTCGAAGGACCCAACGGCTACGGTTACAGTAATGCCGCCGACGAGCTGCAGTACATCGGCACCGTTCTGTCCGACATGTCGGGCAACTACATCTCGATCTACGCGCGTCTGCGGTTCACACTATCAGCCTCGCAGATCGTCTCCCTCACGCAGTTGCAGGCCGAGGTCCGCTACGACGATGGATACGTCCTGTACCTCAACGGTACTCGCGTCGCGGATTCTGGCGGCATCGTTGGCGATCCGCCGGCCTATAACGCCAGCGGCGGCCCCGCCGCAGAACCCCCAGCGACGACGGTGGACCTGACGAATCACCGCAACCTGCTCTTACCGGGCGAGAATGTCCTGGCGTTCCAGGCCCACAACGCGACCCTGGCCGGCAGTTCCGATGGCTTCGGCAGCGTTTCCCTGCGAGGAGTCCTCGCACAGCCCGACGCCGGGAGCGACCTGAGGGCTCGGATCGTGGTCAATGAAGTCCAGGCCACCTGCAGCAGGTGTTCCCATCCCGCGAGGATCGAACTCTACAACCCTGGTCCTACGCCGGTGAGTCTGAGTAACGTCTACCTGAGCAACGATCGCCTGCATTTGCTGAAATACAAGATCCCCACCGGTACCATGCTCCAACCGGGGCAGTTCTGGACTGTGGAACAGGGCAGTTCTCCTGAGGATTTGCCCTTTGCCCTGGACTGGGCCGGCGAGACGATCTACGTCACCGCGGCGACCGACACAGTCCCACCCGAGCCCATCCGCGTTCTGGACGCTCTTCAGTATGAAGCAATGGAATCGGGAAGAACGTTCGGTCGGTATCCCGACGGATCCAATTCGTTGGACTGCCTCGCGACCGCCACGTTCGGCGCGTCCAACACGCCCAAGCTGGTCCGCGACGTCGTGATCAATGAGATCATGTATCACCATGCCGCACGCGACGAACGCTATGAGTATGTCGAACTGTACAACCGCAGCGCCCGCGACATTTCGCTGGCAGGTTGGGCCTTCACCGAGGGAATCGAGTACACGTTTGTAGAGGGTGCGACGATCTCCGCCGGAGACTATCTCGTCGTGGGTAAGGCCCCCGATTTCCTCGCGGCGGTGTACGACAACCTGACCGTCGGCGTGAATCTGGTCGGGCCGTACCAGGGTGGGCTCAGCGATCGGGGCGAACGAATCCGCCTGTCGTATCCGCTCAAGCAGGCCAGCGAAGCGAACGGGAAGGTCATCGAGAGAATGGTCACCGTGGATGAAGTTACGTATTGCGACGGCGGCCAGTGGCCCGCCTGGGCCGACGGCATGGGCGCCAGCCTTGAACTGCGCGACCCGCACAGCGACAACGACACGCCCGGAGCCTGGGCCGACAGCGACGAGAGCGACAAGACCTCCTGGCGTGAGTTCTCCTACACGATCCAGGCCTCCGATAGTCGGTACACCCACGACAGCCCTTCGATCTTCGATTTCATGCTGCTCAACGCCGGAGAAGTGCTTCTCGACGATCTCGAATGCGTCATCGGCGGGACCAACCGGCTCACCAACGGTGGTTTCGAGAATGGGGACACGTCCTGGCGAATCCTGGGCAATCACACGCGATCGCATGTGACGACCGCGGATCGTCGCTCGGGCTCTCGCGCCCTGCACCTGATCGCCACCGGCCACGGCGACCCCGGCGCCAACCGCATCAACCAGTCGATCTCCGGCTCCGGCACAGGCACGGTCACCTTCCGCGGCTGGGCCCGATGGCTGCGGGGCAGCCGCTTCCTCCTGCTGCGGACGACCCGCGAACTGTCTCCGGTGCGACCCCCTCGCCCGGCCTATGTGTTCGAACTCCCGATGCCGCTGGACTTGGGGACCCCGGGGCGGCAGAACACCGCCTTCGTCACCAATCGTGGACCGGATATCCTGGACGTACAACATGCGCCGGTCCTGCCCAAGGCCGGCGAAGTTATTGTCGTCACTGCCCGAGTCCTGGACGCCGACGGCGTTGCCTCGGTCACGCTCTATCACCGCACCGAAGGTTCGGCCTCGTTCGCTCCTCTACCCATGCATGACGACGGTTCCGGTGACGATGTAATCGCCGGTGATCAAATCTATACTGCGACCCTCGCCGGTGGCTTGGCCAACCAGATTCGCGCTTTCTATATCGAGGCCTCCGACGGCGCTGCGACCACCCGGTTCCCAACGGCGCTGCAACCGTCGGCCGAGGTCCCGAACCGAACTTGTCTCGTCCGCATCGCGGACCCCCAGCAGACCAGCCGGCTGGCCAACTACCGCATTTGGATGTCCTCCGACGTGATGAACGCGTTCCAGGCCCGCGCCAATCTCTCCAACGAATTGCTCGATTGCACATTCGTTTACAACGACACCGAGGTCTTCTACAATTGCGGCATCCGCCTGCGGGGCAGCCCCTTCCTTCGCGGCGGGTCCGGCTGGACCCCGCAGCGAGGACGCGGCCTGCGCATCGAGTTCAACCCCGACCAGAGCTTCCGCGGCCGCGAGGAAATCAACCTGGACTGGACCGAGGGCAGCAGTCGAGGGCCTCTTCAGGAGCGAGCTTCGTACTGGTTCTACGCTCAACTCGGCCTTCAGCACTCCCGACAGGAATGGGTCCGCCTGTTCGTCAACGGCACCCGCCTGACCAACTTCGAAGACGTCCAGAAGATCGACGGGGACTACATTGACGCCTGGTTCCCCGACAACAACGAAGGCTACATCCACAAGATCGACGATTACTTCGAGTACAGCGCAGACGGCACCTCGCACAGCGGCGAAGCAGCGGACGAAGGGCTTCTTTACGACGCCCGGCACCCGCTGATCCCGGAGACCTATCGCTGGCATTTCGAGAAACGCTCGCACCCCCAGAACGACAACTGGCAACACCTGTACGAACTGGCGGTAGCGATGAACACGCCATCGACGAACGCCACCTACGAGCGCGGCATCGAGTCCAGGCTCGACCCGCAGCATTTCACCAAGATGCTCGCCCTGCGACACGCGGTGGGCGACTGGGACAGCTATGGATACACGCGAGGCAAGAACAACGTATTCTATTACGCTCTGCCGGAAGGCAAATGGTATCTGCTGCCCTGGGACATCGACTTCACACTGGGCTCGGGTCGCGGGGCCACGTCGAGCCTTTTCGAGGTCAACAGCAGCAAGTTTCCGGAAGTCGTCCAGTTCCTGGACTATCCCAAGTACAGACAGATGTACTATAATGCACTCAAGGAACTCGTAGACGGCCCCTGGAAGACGTCCTATGGGACCAGCGATCCGCCGACCGATTTCGACAGGTTCCTGGACGAAGGGGCCGACCTGCTGACCGCAGAAGGGCTCGGCGACGGACGACGCAACCAGATCAAGCAGTTCGTCCGCGACCGGCGGACATTCATCCTCTCGCAACTCGCGAACCAGCCTGCGCCGCCGCCAGGGCGATGAAAAAGAGCATGGGACCGACGGGACGAATGGAGTCCGTTACGGCGTCGCTGTCAGCACAGAGTCTGGGGTCTGGAAGATCTTCATGGCGTTGGTGTGATAGACTTTTTCGAGCACTACGTCGGGCAAAGCCAGGCCATAGAGAGGCCAATGGTATGTGGAGACATTCCACGCGTAGAAGTGCTCGTCTGCCGATTCCAGGACGCGGAACGTGAAACGGTATACCTCGGCGCCGCGGTGCATATCCGTGCCATAGACCAACCGGTCCTGATATTTTGCGTAGAATTGCCCGACGAATCGGGGAATCGCGGCGGTCTCCGCGTAACGGGCGGAAATATCGGCGTAGAGATTCGGGTGTTTGTCGAGCAGCTCAGCCAGGCGGTTCAGGTCGTAGCAGCAATTGGCGAAGTGGCAGGCGATGAATGTGGTTGTGGGATGCCGGCCGACGGCTCGGTCAAGGATCTCGATCATCCCCTCGTGTCCGACGATGCCCGGCTGATTGTCCAGCCGCCATTTGTAGGCGTTCATCAGGCCGTCGTTCTTGGCGTCCATCGGCAGATACATCCAGTAGGGATCGGCCACGTGGATGTTGATCGGCAGCTTGAGCTCCGCACACTTCGTGAGCAAAGGGTCCATGCGGGGATCGTCCAGATGCATCCCCCAGGCCGGCGGTTTACAGTAGAAGAGCCCCTTGCCCTTGTCGCCCAGTTCGCCGACCCCGCGAGCGCCCACCTTGTAGCAGCGTTCCAGCTCTTTCACCGCCGCCGGACCGAAGCCGGGCTTGTCGTACCCGGTGTAGTCAAAACCGCACCAGACCTCGAACCGGTCGGGGTACCTGGCATAGAGAGCATGAATCTTGTCGAACTCCGCGCCCGTCGCCTGGGTCATCACGATCGATTTCTGGACGCCGACCTCGTCCATCGTGCGGACCCACTCGTCGACCTGTTCCGGCGTCCGGGCGTAGACGTGGGCGTGCATGTCGATCGCGGGGAACCGGGCTTGGGACACAACGGTCTGCGGGGTCTTGTAGACCGACTGAGGACGAAAATCCTTCAGCAGAAGCGATTCAGGACTGATTTTTGAATCGGCTCCCAGGGAGATTCGGAAACCGATGAGTCCCGTAAGGATGAGAACCACGACCGAGGAAACGATTCGACCAGACATGATGGAACTCCTTTCTGCCGCGGTAAAGATCAGCATAAACCCATGCGGGCAAGTCGGTCAAGTCAAGGCAGTTGGGTGAATGAATCGGCCGATGCGAATCGGACACGATGCGACTGCGCTTGGCGTTCAGGACTGTCCGGAACAGGGACCTCGAATGCCGGGCCCTGCTGAAAAAATCCCAATAACGATCATCCATGAGCCTCATAGGCCCCCATGTCGGCGGCCGCTCCGGCCGGACGCGGATTGCCGTCGCGATCCACATCAGGCGCCTCCAGCGTGTCCGCCGCGTCGATCGCGGGCGAGCCCGGGAGCAGATGAAAGTCCAATTGAGCCGGGTCGACAAAAAGCGGGTCGGCGTTGAGGTTCCCCTCGCCCCAGACGACGGTGGAATCCTGGCCGGAGACGGAGACACCGTTGCGCCCGCCCTGGATGATGCTGTGTCGGATCGTGACATGGGAACCTCGGTCGGCGATCTCGGTGTTCGAACTGTCGGCCAGAGCGATCGGCTGGGGACAATCCCAGATGATGCAATTGACAACGGTGGCCGTGCCGCCGCCGGGGTTGAGTCGATACGGCGGGCCCCAACGGCCGAGGTCGAACAGCCGGAGGCCCCGTCCGCAGCCGACAATCGTGTTGTTCAGCAAGTAGGCGGTGTTCGAATTCTCGATGGCGATACCGCCGTTGGCACAATCGACGATGACGTTATTGACCACGATCGGCGAGCCTTTGTCCCTGAGCACAATCCCGTGATCGTCGGTTCCTACGATAAGGTTGCCCTCGATGATGGCCGAGCAACGCGTCGGATTGATCGTGTCGTCGTGCTCGGGATACCAGAACATATTGCGGCGGATCACCGGCGGCGGCACGCTCTCGCCCCAGAGATCCACATCGTCGTTGTCGCCACGTTTGCCGGTAAAGAAACAATCTTCGACCAGGACGTGGGAATACCGCGTGTGAATCCCCTGGCCAATACGAAGGAACTGACAGCCTCGGATGTACGCGGAAGCTTCGCCCGGATGATCCGGATCGTCGGAGATGATCGCCAGCGCGTCGCCCTCAGTTCTTGGGCCTTCGTTCGGGAGCTTGTGAAACTTGCATTCGTTGACATCTACATGGCAAGCGAGGACGACGATCGCTTCGTGATAATTCCTGGGCCCCGGCTCATAATAGTCCTGATGCGCCCCCTCGCAGTCGGCATACTCGATGATGCAGTGGTCCAGCCGACTGTCCTGGGCCGCGACGAATCGGATCTGTTTCCATGCGACCCCGTCGCCGTAATGCGTGAAGTGGATCGGCTCGTCCTCCGTCCCAAGGGCCCGCAACTGCCCTTCGACGAGAATCGAGCCTCCCTGCTTCATCAGCACGAAAGTCCCCGGCAACACCGTCAGCATCCGGTCGGGCGGGACAACAACCGCCTCGTCGAGCACCCAAGCCCCGTCGAGCGTAGAATCCTCAGCCAATTCGCCGGCCAGATGGTTCTCAGTCGGGACATAGATCACCTGCATCGAGCCGGAGTCGATCTCCAGGGAGTTGGCGTCGAAGGCTTTCGCTTCAATCGTGTTCAGACCTGCCGCCAGCGGGACCTCGGTCTCCCACCGGCCTTCCTGAGCGTTCCATACCGCTGGGGACTCCTCGACCACAAGGGTTTCCATGCCGGTGACCTCCGTACGGGCGACCACCACGATCCGCCCGGTTTCCACGATGGATACCTCACCATTGCGGACTACCCCCGACACGACTCGCAGCGACGGGATCAGGGAGAAATCCCCGCTGGCAAGAGAGGCGTTGTGTCCCTCGATGGCCAGCACGTTGCGTCCGGAATGGAGCAAATCCCCTGCTTTTCCCAGGAGAATCGTCTCCGGCGTCCCAGCGTCATGAGACGTGGCGGGTGTGGCGTACGTGACGTCTCCAGCGGGCATGGATCGTCGGGCCACTTCCCTTCCGTTAAGATAGGCGATGAATCCATCGTCGTAGTCGATTGTCAATTCAACCCCGGCCGCCTCATCGAATGTTCCCAAAGTGAAATCTTTGCGAATATAGACGGTCAAATAGTGTCCCTGCATGTCGTCCAGCAGCGTTGCATCGTCCCCGTCGCCGTAACCAAAACCGGCAAGTCCGATCGACCATGAGGAATCGTTGAAATCCACCTGCCGCCACGCGTCCGCCAGCGCGCTGGCCGGCCCTGTTCCGCGAAAAAACCGCCAACTTTCGCCCGGCGGCACAATATACCCGCCATCGGACGGCACCCATAGGGTGATGGCGGGCCCCCGACCACAAATCAACGTGAGAACAATCCAGCATGCTGTAGTCAACGCATCGGCAAACCTTTTCATCTGGTCGTCCTCCATCAAGTCAAAGTCCTTCGGTTGCATCGGGAACTTTATTATAACACCGATTCACCCGAACACGACAAGAGAATACGATCCGAAAAGTTCGTTTGATTCTCCCGGTTTTTGTGCGTTTTTGGATCGGCGGATTCCTGGAAAAATGGCGATTCAACATGACAATATGCAATTTCTCCAGGGGAAAATACTTGACTCGTCCGAACTCTTTGCCCTATAAGCTTTCTTAATGCTTCGAGGCGACGTCGGACTTACCCGAGCGGCGATGGTCCGGAGAATCCGGCGTTCCATCCCAGTCCGAAGCGTCGAGCGAAACAACAACGTCATGGAGTGGCGCGGCGATGACGGAATACAACGGAAGCGAAATCCCCCTCGAGGTCTGTAATGCCGCGGCAGATCACACCTCGGAAACCCCGCCTCGTTTTCCGACGTCCGAAACGGTCGGGATGAGACAAGCTCAGTTGCAAAGCGTTCTCGATTCTTCTCCGAATGCGATTGTGATCACGGATCTTCAGGGCAACATCCGCACCTGCAACCTGGCGGCCGCGGATCTTCTGGGTTGCGCCAAGGACGAGATCCTCGGCAAGAACTTTCTGGCCTTCGTCGCGCCGCAGGATCATCGGCGGATCCAGGAGGATATCCAAAAAGTCCTTGCACAGGGATCGTTGAGGAATGTGCAATACGCCGCCCTTCGCGCGGAGGGAAGCCCGTTTGTCGTGGACGCATCGACCGGTGTGATCCGCGATGAGGCCGGGCAAATCACAGCCCTGGTGACAATCGCTTCCGACGTCACGGAGCGGGAGCAGGCCAAAGCCAGCCAGAGATTGTCTCATCGAATCCTGGAGATCGCGAATCAAGCTGTGTTGCGAGGACCAATGCTCCGGCAGGTTGTTCTGGCCATTCAGGATTTCACACAGTGTCAAGCCGTAGGGGTCCGCATCCTCGACCGGCAGGGCAACATTCCGTACGAAGCCTACGTGGGCTTCAGCCGGAGCTTCTACGAGCACGAAAGCCCCCTCTCGATTCACAGCGATCGCTGCATGTGCATCAACGTTGTCAAGGGACAGACCGATCCTTCGCTGCCTTTCTACACTCCTCACGGGTCGTTCTACATAAACGGTACCACTCGGTTCCTGGCCACCGTCTCGCAAAAGGACAAGGGACAAACCCGCAACGTCTGCCACGAAATGGGCTTCGAGTCTGTGGCGTTGATCCCCATCCGATGCAACGACGAGATCCTCGGTCTAATCCATCTGGCGGATCCTCGGGAACACTGCGTTCCCTTGTCTGTCGTGGAGACGCTGGAGAACATCGCGATGCAGTTGGGGTTGGCTGTGCGGCGTGCGATGGCCGAGGAAGCTCTTCAGCAGTCCGAGCGGGAAAAATCGCTCATTCTCAACTGCACATCGGAAAGAATCGCCTACTACGACGCGGACTTGCGGATCCAATGGGCGAACAAAATGATGCAATTGTCTCTGGGCGTGCCCTGGGATCAAGCCGCCGGGCGGCGCTGCTACGAGATTCGCTATCGCAGGGTCACCCCGTGTGAACACTGCCCGCTGGTCGAGGCGAGTCGGCGCCGAACGCCCCAGGAGGGGGAAATCAACACACCCGACGGACGCATCTTTTTTCAGCGAGTTTATCCTCTCCTCAATGATGTCGGACAAGTGACAGCGTTCGTCGAAATCACAGACGACATCACCGACCGCAAGCGGGTTCAGCAGGTTCTGGCCGACAGCGAAGAACGCTACCGTTTGCTCTTCGATCACATGCTCAGCGGTATTGCGTTGCACGAAGTCATCCTCGACGCAGCCGGCAAGCCCGTAGACTATCGGTTCCTTTCCGTGAACTCGGCATTTGAGAAGTTGACCGGCCTCCGCGCCGACGAGATTCTCGGTCGGACGGTGTTAGAGGTCATGCCGGGAATTGAACCCTCCTGGATTGCACGATACGGGCAGGTTGCGACAACCGGCGAACCGACGCGATTTGAGGGTTTTGCGCAAACTCTGAATCGTTATTTCGATGTTCGGGCATATTGTCCCCGGCGAGGCCAATTCGTGGTTGTCTTCCACGATATCACCGAACAGAAGCTCGCCCAGCAGCGGGCGGACCAGCGCCAGGCGGAACTGCTTCATATGTCTCGGCTTAGCACGCTAGGGGAAATGGCGTCCGGTTTCGCCCATGAGCTTAACCAGCCCCTTTCGGCGATCATGAGTTTCGCCAGCGCCTGTTTGCGATCGGTCCAGCGGAGTCCTTTCGATTCGGAAAAACTCGCGACGAATCTGGAGCGAATCGTGGCCCAGTCCAATCGTGCCGGAGACATCATTCGGCGGATCCGGACCTTCGCACAGCGTCGCCCGCCTCAGTTGCAGGCCGTCAACCTCAACGAGTGTATCCGAGAGGTGTTAGACCTGCTCCAGTCGAGTCTTCACTATGCCGGCGTCACGACGGTTCAGGATCTGTCGGACGACCTGCCTACGGTCTTCGCCGATCCCGTTCAATTGGAGCAGGTGTTGGTCAACCTGATACGCAACGCCATCGAGGCCATGCAGGAAGTCGATCCGCCGCAGCGACGCCTCACTGTACGCACCTTCAGGCCGTCTGAGGACCTTGTCGCGGCGACCGTGTCGGACACCGGTCCCGGCATGGACGCCCAGACGATGTCGCGCGCGTTCGAACCATTCTATACGACAAAAAACAACGGGCTGGGCATCGGCTTGTCCATCAGCCGATCGATCGTCGAGTCACATCGTGGACATCTTTCGGTGACCTCAGAACCCAACCACGGATGTGAGTTCACGTTTACGCTGCCTGCGTCGCGGCCTGTGGAGGCTGACGACCCCGTCGAATCGACCGTAGGATCCCGTTGAGAAAGAATTGTCTCCAGACTTCTGATTGAACCGACAATGGGAGATGGCAGTCATGTCTGACCTGGAATCGACGGTTTTCATCGTGGACGACGACAAGGCGGTGCGTGACGGATTGGCGGAGTTGACGAGCACCGTGAAACTGAGAACGCAGACGTTCTCCAGCGCCCAGGAGTTTCTGGACGTATACGACCCTGCGCAACCCGGTTGTCTCGTCTTGGACGTGAGGCTGCCGGGCATGAGCGGACTGCGTCTCCAGGACGAGCTGATCTCTCGCGGCGCGGTCCTGCCGATTATCTTTATCTCAGGGCATGGCGATTTGCCCATGGCCGTCGAGGCCATGAAGAAGGGCGCCTACGACTTTTTGGAAAAGCCCGTCGGAGACCAGGTCCTTTTGGACCGCATCAATGCAGCCCTGGCCGAAGACAAGCGGAGACGGGAGTCCCGTGTCGAAGTCACTGCCCTCAAGCAGAAGCTGGATCTACTCACGCCGCGGGAACATGAAGTCCTGCAACTACTCCGAGTCGGCAAACCCACCAGCGTGATCGCCAAAACCCTCGGTATCAGCCAGAAGACCGTGCAGGTCCATCGCACGCATATCCTGGAGAAGATGCAGGTCGACACTGTGGCGGCCCTGGCGACGATGATGTATCACTACGAAAAGGTACCACAAACCCCCAGCGACCGCTGAGGTCCAAGCATCCCGACCGACGGGAAGTGCCTTTGCCTCTGCGATGCCTTTCGCGGACAGAGTAGAATACCGGGGAATTGGAGCGACCGGAAGACCAAGGCGTCATCCTCCCTGCCTGTCGTGTCGGACGGCTCGATATCGTTCGACGAACCCTACAGGTGGTTGGGATCGGCCGGGGGCCCCAGGTGCTCTCGAACATTCTTCAGTTTCCGCCGGGCGTCGTTGAGTTCCTGGTGAACCGCCGGACGCATGTCCGTCGGCGTGTCGATCACCTGAGGTGTGATGAAAATCAGCAACTCGCTGTTGCCCGCCGAACGCTGATTGTGTTGGAAGAGTCCCCCCACCAACGGTAGATCACCCAACAGCGGGATTTTTCGCTTGACCCGGCTGTCTTCCTGAAACAGCATGCCGCCAAGCAAAATGGTCTGGCCGTCCTGGACGACCATGTTCGTTGTCGTATCCAATTCAGTCCGCACCCGCTGGCTGTTGATCACTTCGGAAGTCAATTGCGAGAGAATCACATTGATGATCATATCCACGTTTCGTTCGGGGGTGATGCTGGGACGAGCCCTCAGTGTCATGCCGACCTTTTCATATTCGAAGTCCGATGTTGCCCGGCCGCCGGTGTCGGAGATCGACACGCGGGTCTGAAAACCCACGCGCTGCCCCTTGAAGAACTGGGCTTCTTCGTTGTCCTTTGTCCAGAGCGTCTGCTGGTTGAGGATCTTGGCGTCCAGGTTGCGGACCAAAAAATCGATCAGCACGTTGATGCTGGCGTTGATTTGAATCGCCGAACCGTCCCCGGAGGCGATGCCCGTCTGGGGGCTGATCACCAATGATCCGTGCTGTTCGAGCCGAGTCAGCATATTCTTGGCCACCAAAGCGTTTTCGTTGTCCAGCGTCTGCCACCGGCTTGAATCGGAGCTCAACTGGACACCCAGCGAGGTCATGTTCTGATGGTCGACCTGCATGATGACGGCCTTGAGCATGACCTGCTTGCCGGGCACGTCGAGGTCTGCGATCATCGCTTCGATGCTGTCCATGAACTCCGGCGGCGACAGGACCAGAATGGATCGGCTGTGGCCTTCCGGGATGAACCTCACCCGGCCAATGATATTGCTGATCGGTAACTCGTCCGCGGCGCGCCGTCCGGTGGTCCACCAGGGCCGGTATTCGCCTCCGGAAGTTTCGCTGCGGGTGCTGCCAAGGCTTCGGTTGGCGTTGTTCCCTGTCCCGGTGTTGCTGCGAGAACCGTCATCCATGGAATAGGTGCTCAGGCCGTGATCGCTCAAACGAATGGTGGCGGAAGTGCCTGGCTCGTTGAACATGGCGTTGAGCCGCTCCGAGAGGGTCTCGGGGTTGGCGTAGTTGAGCCGGACCACCTTGGGGATTTCCGCTGCCTCGCGGCTGTCCAGTTCGCGAATCAACTCCTCCACAACGTCATACGCGCCGGGGATATTGCTGATGACAATCAGCTTTTTGGAGCCGGTCACCTCTTCGAACGTCAATTGCCCATAAAGAGGGCCGATGATCCGCCGTTTGTCCAAACCGCTGCTACCGAGCAGGTAGTCGAGAATCGAATACCTGCTGTTTGTGCTCTGGCTGAATAACGTGTTGAGCAACCTGGCCATCTGGGACGGCTGCGAATTTCGCAATTCGATGATCCGCGGCTTGACCTCGTTGACGTTGACCGCGACGTCCCACAGGGCAATCTGTTCGCTGATCTTCTTTATGTTTTCGGGGGAAGCGATGACCGTCACCTGTTTGAGGGAGACATGGGCAATCGTCTTGACGGTATCGGGGGACAAACCACCGCGAATCCCCGACGGACGATAGGAGGAATAGGATACGGTCCGGCTGGCAATCGCGCCATCTCCGAACAGTTCGTCGATGTTTCGCTTGATCTGGTCGGGGTCTGCATATTGAAGCTGGAAGTGCCGGGTTTCGAACTGGCCCGGCGGAACGTCGATCTCCACGATCAGTTTCTTGATCATCTCGCGGAGGTCCTTGCGGCCAAAGATCATGATCTGCCGGGCCTGCTCCAGAGGCTGCACCAGGATGCTTGCCTGCAACTCGGAGCCGGGCATCTGCTGGAGAGCCTCGTTGATCCGCGTGGCGACCTCGCGTACGTCCGCGTAGGTGATGGAAACCGTCTCGTGTTCTCTTTCCATCGGTTCGGCCCGGTCCAGTTTGCGGATCCATTCGCCGATGAGTTTCATGTCTTCGGCCGACGCCCGTGCAATGACCCACTTACGCTTGGGTTCAGGAATCAGCACAATCGGCAACGAGCTGGGACCCATGATCACCGAGGTAGCGGCGCTGGTCATCCCGCTGCGATACAGCCGCCCGCCCGAGGGGGAACCGCGGTATCCAGAACGTCCCCCATAGCCCTGGCCGTAGACGCCACGACCCGTGGCGTCGCTGAGCAGCATGCGGAGCAACTGAACGACTTCCGACGGATCGGTGTTTTCGATGGTAAAGACCTCCGTGGTTGTCTGGCGGGCCTCCGGAACGTCGAATTGCGCGATGATCGCCTCAACGCGAATCAGATTCTCCACCGTGTCGATCAACAGAAGATTGCCAGTGTTCTCGTCTGCGCTGAGATACCCCGACTCGCTCAGCAACGGCAGGATAATCTCGCCCATTTGGCCGGGACTGAAACTCTCCAGCTTGATGCACCGTTGCACCACCTGATTCTTGTTTTCGATCGTGCTCAAGGGAATATCTGGGGTGACCATCGGGACCGCCTGATCCAGCCGCTCGATCCAGCGGCCGATCTCGGCCATATCGTCCGGCGAGGCCTTGGCGATCACCCACCCCTGCTTAGCCTCCGAAGCGAGAGTGATCGACCTGCCGCTTGTCCCGGCGATAACAGACGACGTTCCTCCGCCGACGGAGCGTCGCGGCGCACCCGGCCGATAGGGCCGCGAAGAGTACTGATTACGTCCGGAGCTGGAGCTGGGCCCGTGAGTTCCCGCCGAAAGAATCGTCTCAAGCAACGCGATGATCTCGTCCGGTGTGCGGTGACGGACCTCAAAGATCTGCGTCGCCATCCGCTCGGTTTCGGAAACGTCGAATTGCTGAATGACCGCCTCGATGCGAATGAGATTTGCGACCGTGTCGATCAGCAACAACGTGCCGGTGCTGGCGTCGGCAGTCACGTGCCCCGAGTCGCTCAACAACGGCGTGACGATCTCGCTCATGCGGGCTGCGTCGTAGTGTTTGAGTTTCACAAACCGCTGCACAACTTGGTTACGGTTTTCAATCTTGTCGAGGGATTCCTCTTCCGTCACAGTCGGCACCGGTCGGTCCAGCCGTTCGATCCACGTGCGAATCTGGGTCAGATCCTCACTGGCAGCCTTGGCGATAATCCAACTGAACCGCGGCTCCGGGATCAACAACATGGGCTTTCGGCTCCCGCCCACGAAGACGGAAGACGCCGCCGCGCCGGTGCCCTTGCGATCCTGGCCGGGTCTGCTGAAACCGCCGGTCCCCCGCCACGACTGTGCACCGCCTCGCGCGGGGCTGTCCGAGAGCAGCGTCTGCAGTAACTGGACGATCTCGACGGGGGCGCGGTTGCGAACCTCGAAGACCTCCGTCACGATCTGGTTCGCATCAGACACATCGAACTGCGAGATGATCGTCTCGACTCGCATGAGGTTGCCCACGGTGTCAATCACCACAAGTGTACCGACGGCCTCATCGGCGCTGATGTGACCGTATTCACCGATAAGAGGCTGGACGATCTGGGCCATCTGGGTGGGGCTGTAGTGGGCTAGGCGGAAGAACTTCTGGACGATCTGTTCCTTATTCTCGATGGCCGCCAGTGGTTGGTCGGGCGCAATCGTCGGTACCATGCCGAGCCTGGCGTCGCCGATCGGTCGCAGGTAGATGGTTTTGTCCGTCTGTTCGGCGGTGTATCCTTTGATCCGTAAAGCGCCGTAGATCTGCTCCAAGGCCTCTTTCCGCGGCAACCGGCCCGGCGAATAGATCGTGATCTTCTCCTTCATGATCGCATCGGTGGGGATGACGACCTTGCCCGTCCAGTCGGCGATCTTCTGAATGATGAGCTTCATCTCCACGTCTTTGAGATTCAGGGCCTCCCCATCGACCGATGGATCGCCGGACTTGTTGGGTTCAACGGGCGCGGGAGCAGGGTGGTCCGCCGTTGCGTTCAGAGGGCTCTGCTGAGGTTGGGGAAGCTTCGCCTCTGTAACAGGAGCCGCCGGCTGGGCAGGCTCCTGCGCCGCGGGCGCAATGGATGCGTTTCCCTGTGGTTCTTTGGGTTCGGCGCCGATCGCCACGCCCATCCCGGGAACGCCGGATCGCTTGGGTCGGAATACGTCTTCGCTTGTCTGCGGAGGATAGAAACCCAGGTACCCGATACTTCCGCAAGCGGCAAGACCGACCAAAACCCACAGTACCCATTTCCTATGATCCACGAAGACACCCCAGTTTGGCTAGACCATCAAAAGCCCAATGTAAGTTCTTTGTTCTCCAAGTTACGGGAGAACAGACGTCTCGCGGCAGGAGCTTATTTCGTCGTTTTGAGAATCCGGCCAAGGGTATGAACGCTTCAACTGAGACCCGCAAGAAACACTGGCCGAGGGGGAAGAATCTCAGGCGGGATTCTTCCCCCTCACTGGGGTCGAAAAGCGGTTTTTCCTGAATCGAACCGCCGGTCACTCGATCAATACAGTGATCGTGGGGAACTGCCCGTCGAAGATGACGACGCCCGATTCCGAGATGGCCGTGGGCCATTCGCCATCAATGATGAACAGCAGGTCGGAACCCACAGGACTGGTGGGAGTCGCCGGCGGCTCGGTCGGATTGTCGCCCGGCGTTTCCGAAGAAGAAGTTGTTCGTTTTCGGCGGTCCTTGTCCTTAAGTTCGTCGACCAGCTTGTCCACTGCCCGATAGGCCAGGAAGGTCGAACCGCCGAACTCCAACACCGAACCGATCACTCCTTTGTCTTCGAACGCCTTCTGGTACTCCTCCATGTTGGCGATGCCCTTCATCTCGACCGAGTTACTGACAAATTCCAAGGGCACCAGCAGGACCCAGTCCATCGCCCGCTCTACGCCTTCTTTCTTGCCGCCGGCAAGCAGTTGCACAGGGGCTCGAACGACGTTCGTCGCGGCCTGCCCCACATGTTTGAAAAGTTCCAGGATATCCTCGATCACGATGCCCACGCAGCCGGTGACATTGTCGAAAAAACCCCAAGTCAAGGCATTGCCGATTTCTTCGGTCGTCTTCCAGACCCCGCCAATCGTGCGACCGGTGAAGATCAACGGGCGGACGAGCGGATTGTTGTCCTTGTAGACATCTTTAATCGGGTCCGGCAACGCATCGAACATAATCAAATCGGCCAGGGAGTACATGCCATCCGTGAAGCTGACAACGGTTTGCCCCGCTCGCTGCGGCACCTTGCCCGGTTCGTCCAGCAGGCTCTTGCCGTCATTGGTGCGGAGGGACTTGGCCTTCTCGGAGCCGTATCCGAGAATGAAGACGTTGACACCGTCTCCGATGGTCATGCCGGCCTGCTCCAACGCTTTCTTGAGATTCTCGCGGGAATCTCGCGAACCTTCTTTGACCGCGTGAGCCCGGTATTTGTCGAGATCCGACCCCAGCGACCAAGGTTTCTTTTCTTTAACCGCCGCCACCTGCGCCGGGATCGTCGCCGTCGGGTCTGCGACCGCGATCCCGTCGAGCACGACTTTGTCCACCAGATTGGAGGCAGTGGGTTTGTCCCACAGGGTCAGGCCCGGCTTGGCCGACAGAAGGATTTGGTTCAGCGAATGCCCCGGCTGAGGTACCGGCGTCCCGGATGTGTTCGAAACCGCCAAGGGGGGCGTCGGAATACTCGCCGCCTGAGGAATCGTCGGGGGAGGATTCTGCGCAACGGCCGAAACCGCCGCCTTCTTGATCCGCAGTGCTTCGATCTGTTCCATCGCTTTGATTGCCGCCTGGTTGTCGGGCGACAGCCCATTCCACACGGGTACTGCGGCTGCTTGGACCGGTTCCCGCGGGATCGCAGAAATCGGAGCGCCACCGACAATCGGGACCGGCGTAGGTGTCGTCGGCGGCGTGGGAACCGCCTTCACAACGGGGGGCGGTACTACCGTCGATGTCGGTACGGAAGGGGATGCATGACCGATCCTCGGTTGGCCCGAGGGAACGGACGAAGAAACCGGAGCTGGAACGGGCGCCCCAGGTGCAACCTGCGGTGTCGGCTGAGCCGGCAGAGCCATCGTTTGGGACGGCTGGGCAGGTCTTTCCGGTGGTATGGTCATCCCCTTCATCAACAGACTTTTGCTGTCAGAGGTATTGAGCTTCGAGGCCAGCTGCGACATATAGGCATGAGGATTCATGGGGTCTCGAATCGGTCCGGCGACGGTTCCCGAGGGGGAATCCGCCGCGAGGCTTTGCGCAACCGAAGAGATGTTAAGGGTCTCGGCGAAGACCAACAGACCGACGAGTCGGATAATGCACAAGCCTCGCAACCATAGGGTCAACTGCCTGGAAGAGTCCCCGCCGTCTGATCGTTCTTTGCCTGATGGATCGAGACAACAGATGACTGGCATTTGTGCGTGTTTCACTTTCATCGCCCCCCAATGGCGTCTTTTCTGCCCGGCGCACCGCGCCAGGTTATGAGACGGTGCTGCTATCCCAACCGTGCTCGACGTCCGCCAGCCGGATGAATACCGGACCTTCCGCGGATTTCGCCAAGCTACACCTCAAGCGCCTCCAGTGCTGCACTATGGAACATCCCGGATGAATTGCGTCAGCCACAACCGTTGTGGCGACCCACCCCAATTCGATGTGTGTATTCTAGCACACAGGGCCAACTCAGTCAAGCACAATCCCGCCAGTGCATCAACAATCGTTGGTTTCAACAACCCACAAGGTCAGAACGAAAGGAAAAACGGAGAGGTCGGGATTCGAACCCGAGGTAGGGGTTTACCCCCTACAACGGTTTAGCAAACCGTCGCCTTAAGCCACTCGGCCACCTCTCCAAACTATTCATAAATAAGAACTTACGTCAAATCTCCAGTCTTCGACTGACACGTGGCTACAACTTTTTCTACAACTGAGACAGCCAAGGCCATTCGGTGTAGCCAACTCTAACAGTCCGATGTCCGGAGGTATGTGTCATGACACAACCCACGACCCAACATAAGTCCACGCCGGCCCGAAAGGACCGATGTCCTTTGAGTTTACACCGAACCGGCCAGCGGTACAAGAAAAATCACACCAAGTTCTTTTACAAGTCACCAGCCACGCATGCGTAGCAAACCGATGATTTCCAAAAAAAATCCAGTCAAGATCATTGACATCTTTGTCATAGATTGGTACTTTTTTGACTTGATTTTCCTATGAGGATCTCAATTGGAGACTGGATGTCATGCTTTCGGTTTGTGAGGCCGCTGAGGTCTTGGGTGTTTCGCAGAAGACGGTGTACCGCTGGATCAAAGAGGGCCGGGTGCCTTCCCATCGTTTGGGCGGTCAGCACTTTCTCGAGAGATCCGAGGTGAACAACCTGGTGATCCGGGACGGCCTAGGTCCTCTGCCGGACGCAAGCCGGGAGACTGACGACCACCAAGACACCTCGCTCTGCGACATGCTCACCCGAGGGGGGTGTTCTACCGAATCAGTGGCACGACCAAGAAAGACGTTCTCAAAAACGCCTTGAATATGGTCAAAGGCGTCGATGAGAGCATATCAAGCCCTCTGTTTCAGATGTTCCTGGCCCGCGAGGAACTGGCCTCGACCGGCATCGGCGACCATATCGCGATTCCCCACGCCCGCGGCTCGCTGGTGGGTTACATCAGCCATCCGATCCTGTCGTTGTCGTTCCTGGAGACGCCGATCGACTACGGCGCCCTGGACGGCAAACCGGTGTATGCCCTGTTTCTGCTGATCTCGCCCAACGTACGTACGCATCTGCGTGTCTTGGCGAGGCTTTCCTTCTGTCTGCACGCACCGGAATTCAAGCAGGCGGTCCTTGAACAGGCCTCTCGCGACACGATTTTGAGCACGCTGGCGCAAACGGAAGCCCGCCTGCCTAAGGGATCATGAAGGACCTTCCATGGAACTGTTCATCTTGGGTTGCATCCTTCTGTTGTGTTCAGGCACGGCGGTCGTCTTGTTGGGTCGCTTCCGAGTAGCCTCGTGGATAGCCACTCTCGGCGTCTGGGCCGGCTGCGGCTTAGCTCTGATCCCGGTGATCCAGACTTTGGGGGGACACTGCCCCGAACCGCTGCGTCTCGCCTGGAGCATACCCGGCGGATCGCTGACCTTGGGGCTGGACGGACTTTCGGCATTCTTCTGCTTGCCCATTCTGCTGATCTCCCCCTTGGCGGCCCTGTACGGCTGCGAGTATCTGGCTCACGAGAAGAAATCGCTGGGTTCGGTGCTGTTCTTCTGCAACGTCCTGATCGCCAGCATGCTCCTGCTGATGACAGCCTGGAACGGCTTGCTGTTCCTAGTCGTCTGGGAGATCATGGCGGTCAGCTCCTTCTTCCTGGTGGTTTTCGACGATGAGCATGCCCACGTGCGGGACGCAGGCTGGACCTACCTGATCGCCACCCACATTGGCACAGGCGGACTGCTGGTGTTCTTCGCCCTATTGGGCAGACAGGCAGGCTCGCTCGATTTCGAGGCGATGGGAGCTGCAAAACTCGCTCCCGCGATGGCCAGCGTCTTGTTCGCCCTGGCCGTGATCGGGTTCGGCTCCAAGGCGGGCTTCATCCCCATGCATGTCTGGCTTCCCGAAGCCCACCCGGCGGCCCCCAGCCACGTGTCGGCTCTGATGTCCGGCGTCATGATCAAGACCGGCATTTACGGTCTGCTTCGCACCCTCACGCTGCTGGGCACGCCCCAGAGCGCCTGGGGCTGGGCGCTGGTGATCATCGGCCTGGCATCAGGTCTTTTCGGCATCATCTTGGCCTTGGCTCAGAACGACATCAAGAGGCTCCTGGCCTATTGCAGCGTCGAGAACATCGGCGTCATCGCGATGGGCATCGGCGCCGGCGTCTTGGGACAGGCCTGGAATCAGCCCGGCCTGGTTGTGCTCGGCTTCGGCGGCGCGATCCTCCACGTGCTCAACCACGCGATCTTCAAGAGCCTGCTGTTCTTCGGAGCCGGCGCAATCCTCCACGCCACCGGCACACGCGACATGAACCAGCTTGGCGGCCTGTTCAAGTCGATGCGATGGACAGGCATGGCGTTCCTCGTCGCCTGCGCCGCCATCTGCGGATTGCCCCCCTTCAACGGATTCGTCAGCGAGTTTCTCATCTACCTCGTGGGCTTCAGCGGCATCCGAACCGGCGCAACCGAGACCGTCGTCCTGGCGATCGTCATCGCCGGCGGCCTGGCCATGATCGGCGGCCTGGCGGCGGCGTGCTTTGCCAAGGCGTTCGGCGTCCTGTTCCTGGGCGAGCCTCGGAGCGATCTGGTGAGCGGCGCCCACGAAGCCGGCGCCGCGATGCGATGGCCGATGGCGTTGCTTGCGGTTGCGTGCCTGGGCATCGGTCTTTCCGCGCCACTGGCTCTCAGACTGGTTGCGCCTGCGGTGCAGATCGTGGCCGCAAGCGACGGCGCGTCGCTGGGCAAGGCCTTGTCCATGCCGATTCCGCTTCTGGCAGCCATCGCGTGGCTTTCATTCAGTTTGCTTGCGCTGGCGGCGGCCCTGTTCTTTATCCGTCGTCGCCTGCCGCGAGGACGCGAAGAAGACCTGACCGGGACCTGGGACTGCGGCTACGCCCGCCCGACGGCCCGGATGCAGTACACCGCCACCTCGTTCGCACAGCCTCTGGCACATTTATTCCGATTCATCCTGAACCCGCGAACGCGAGGCAGTCTGCCCCAGGGGTTCTTCCCCAGAGACGCGAAATTCGAAACCTGTACGCCGGATGCGGCCAGAGAGTGGCTTTTTGCCCCATTCTTTCGTGCGATCGATCGCGTCGTGGCCCCCATCCGACGCATGCAGCACGGACGAGTTCACGGTTACCTTCTCTATATCGCGATCGTTTTGATTCTGCTGCTGATCTGGAAAGCGGGAGGCCAATCATGAACGTGACACAGTGGATTCTCCCGCTGGCCGCATGGGTTCTGGCACCCCTGATGCTCGGAATCATCAACCGGGTCAAGGCGAAGTTCGCCGGACGGCGAGGGCAGCCGCTCCTGCAGCTATACTACGATCTTTTCAAGTTGCTGCGAAAAGGCTCGGTCTACAGCCGCTCGACCAGTCTCGTCCTGCGCGTAGCGCCGTCGGTGTCGCTGGCCTGCATGTTTCTGGCCACAACACTGCTGCCTTGGGGCGGCCTGTCGGCTCCCGTGGCTTTCGCCGGAGACATCATTCTGCTGGCCTATCTCCTGGGTCTGGCCCGCTTCGTCACGGTGCTGGCGGCTTTGGACACAGGTTCAGCATTCGAGGGTATGGGCGCCAGCCGCGAGGTCCAGTTCGGCGCGCTGGCCGAGCCGGCGTTTTTCCTGGGCCTACTGGTCCTGGTGCTGCAATCGGAAACCCTGAGTCTGTCGAGCATCATGTCGGAACTCTCAGCAGCCACATGGCAAAGCTCAGCCATCCTGCTGGTCCTGGTGGCCTTCTCTTGGTTCGTCCTGCTGCTGACCGAGAACTCCCGCATTCCGGTCGACGATCCGAACACCCACCTGGAGCTGACGATGATCCACGAGGTGATGGTGCTCGACTACAGTGGGCCGGACTTCGCCTATATCCTGTACGGAGCCTCGCTGAAGCTCTGGGTGTTCGCGGCATTGGTGGTGAACCTGCTGGTCCCGATGGCGTCGTTGCCCGTCTGGACGCAGATTCCGCTGTTTGTGTTGGGAATCGGGATCGTCGCGGTTCTCGTCGGAGTGGTCGAGTCGATCCTGGCCCGACTGCGGCTCTATCAGGTGCCCAAGATCCTGATCGGTTCGGCGGCGCTGAGCCTCATCGCGTTGATCGTCAAGCTGATGGACTAAGCCATGGATATTCTCTCCGTCCTGTTGATCTTGTCTTGTCTGTTCCTGCTCGGGTCGAGCCGGTTGCACGTCGCAATCCGCGTGGTCGCGGCCCAAGGTTTCCTGTTGGGAATCCTCCCGCTGGTCCGGTCGATGCCGGATATCACGGCCGGCATCTGGATTTTGAGCGTCAGCACGATCGTCTCCAAGGGCCTCGTGCTACCCTGGCTGATGCGGGTCTGCCTGCGGAACTCCGAGATCCGCCGGGAGATCGAACCTTTCGTCGGGTTCGGCGCATCCCTGCTCTGCGGAACCGGCCTGTTGGCCCTGGCGGTCTGGGTCACGACTCGCATGCAATTGACGCAGAGCGAAACGCCCGCGGTGCTGATGATCAGTTCGTTCTTCCTGGTGTTTGTGGGCCTGTTCATCATGGTCACGCGGCGCAAGGCCATCACGCAATCCCTGGCCTATCTCGTTCTGGAAAACGGCGTCTACGGCGTCGGCGTCGGCATGAGCCTGGAGTTCCCCTTCGTCGTGGAGCTCGGCATCCTCCTGGACGTCTTCGTGGGCGTGTTCCTCATGGGTAACCTGCTGTTCCATCTGGATCGCCAGTTCGAGCACATGGACGCGGACAAGCTGACGGAGTTGTCCGACCTGTCGGAATCGGCGGTGGCTGCCAGGGAGGAAATCGCATAATGCTTCTACTGTCGATCCTTCTGATTCCCACGGTCGCTGGCGTCGCGTCGTATCTGGTCCGTGCCAATTCTCTTCGCCGGGCGATGTGGTTCATCGCGGCTGCGGCGCATCTGGTCCTGTCGGTCCTGGCCGCGATGTCCCCGGAGACCTCGTCGCTCGGAGATTGGATCGGACTGGACGCCCTCAGCGCGATCTTCCTGGTCCTGACGAGCACGCTGTTCCTCGGAGCCACCGTGTACGGGTTTGGCTACCTGGACCGCGAGCCCGTCGCGCCACAGCCCGACTCGGAAGACGGCAGCCTGATCCGAAACGAACCCGAACCGGTCTTCACCGGGAGCATCCTTCTGCTGCTGGCGACGATGAGCCTGGCGATCGTCAGCCGGCATCTGGGTCTGCAGTGGGTGGCGATCGAAGCGACGACGCTGGCCAGCGCCCCTTTGATCTATTTCCATCGCACCCGCCGGTCGCTGGAGGCCGCGTGGAAGTACTTGATTCTGTGCTCGGTGGGCATCGCGATGGCGCTGCTCGGCATCTTCTTCATCGTGATCGCCATGCAAGGCGAGCACCGCGACCTGACGCTGACCGCCCTGCTCCAGCAGGCGAACGGGCTGAATCACAAGTGGCTGTCCACCGCGTTCCTCTTCATGCTCGTCGGTTACGGAACCAAGATGGGTCTGGCCCCCCTGCACACGTGGCTGCCCGACGCGCACAGCGAGGCGCCGTCGCCGGTCTCGGCACTGCTGTCGGGTGCTTTGCTGAACTGCGCATTCCTGGGCATCCTGCGGGTGCAGCAGGTCTGCGCCGCGGCGGGAATGGCCGCCTTCGGAGGCGATCTGCTGGTGCTCTTTGGATTGCTGTCCATGGGCGTCGCCGGGGTTTTCATCCTGCGTCAGACCGACTACAAGCGGATGCTTGCCTATTCGAGCGTCGAGCACATGGGCATCCTCGCGATCGGCGTCGGCCTGGGCGGCCTGGGTCTGTTCGGCTCCTTCCTCCACGTGGTCAACCATTCGCTGGTCAAGGCGATGCTGTTCCTCACAGCAGGCAACCTGATGGCCCGCTTCCACACCAAGGACACCAGCAAGATCCAGGGCGTCTGCCGGGTGCTGCCGATCTCCGGCGTCCTGTGGGTCGCCGGGTTCCTCGCCATCACGGGTTCGCCTCCGTTTGGGACGTTCATCAGTGAATTCACGATCCTGAGGGCGACGATCGAACAGGGGCGATGGATCGTCGCAGGGCTCTACAGCCTGTTTCTGATTGTGGTCTTCGTCGGCATGTCCGCGATCATCCTGAAAATGGCGCTGGGCAAGTCACAGGAGAGCCGTACCCGCGAATCGTGGACGACGGTCGTGACGCCGTTGGTGTTCGCGGTTATTGCGTTGACGCTGGGCGTGTACTTGCCCCAACCGCTCCTGGACAAGCTGAACATGGCGGCCCAACTGCTGGGAGGGACGGCTCAATGACGACGACACTGCCGCAAATCCACAATGGCCAGGCCATCCCCTGGAAGAACGTTCCCGAACTGTCTGTGACCGAGTTCCGTTCTGCGGTGATCGAGCGGGTTCACAAGGACAGGCGGATCTCCTCGCTCTTCGGGATTCCCGACGGCGATCAGATCATCCTGGTGGCTGTGCTGACGAACGATCATCAGGCAACGATGTCGGTGTGCCGAACACGGGTTCGCGACGCGTATCCGGCGTTGACACCGGAGGTCCCGCAGGCCCACTGGTTCGAACGGGAGATCGCGGAGCAATGGGGGGTCGTGCCCCAGGGGCATCCCTGGCTCAAGCCCATCCGCTTTCATCCGTCCTATACAGGTCGTGACGTCTGGGGCCGCGACCGAACGCAGATCGAGCCTTGCGTTACCGACTACTTCCGCGTCGAAGGTCAGGAGGTCCATGAGGTCGCGGTCGGCCCGGTCCACGCCGGGATCATCGAACCGGGACATTTCCGGTTCCAATGCCACGGCGAAAACGTATTCCACCTGGAGATCGAGCTGGGCTATCAGCATCGCGGTGTCGAGCGGGCCCTTGTCGGCGGCCCGAACCCCCGCACCGCCCACCTCATGGAGACCCTCGCAGGCGACACGACCATCGGACACGCAACCGCCTACGCCTCCGTCATGGAAGGGCTTGGCGGCACAACCGCCCCGGCGAGGGCCCATTCGGTTCGCGCTATCGCCTTGGAACTGGAGCGGCTGGCCAACCACACGGGCGATCTCGGCGCGCTGGCCAACGACGTGGGTTTTTTGCCGACCGCTTCCTATTGCGGCCGACTCCGCGGCGATTACCTCAATATGACCGCCGTGCTGTGTGGCAACCGGTTCGGGCGCAATCTCGTCCGGCCCGGCGGTGTCCGAATCGACGTGACCCCGCAGATGATTGACGATCTCTTGGATCGTCTGCGACGGACGTTCAACGACACCCGCAACGCGGTGAATCTGCTCTGGGAGACACCCTCGGTGATGTCGCGGTTCGACGGCACCGGCTGCGTTCCGCGTCAGGATGCGATGCGGCTTGGTCTCGTCGGTCCGGCCGGGCGGGCCAGCGGGGTCAACCTCGACGTGCGAAGCGATCTGCCCTGGGGCAGCTACCAGTCGCACCCGCTGCCCTCGATGACTTGGAATACAGGCGATGTCGCTGCGCGGGCCTACGTGCGGTGGTTCGAGATCGAGAAGTCCGTCGAGTTCATCACAGATGAAGCCCGCGCCTTGCCGACGGGTTCCGTCCTGGAGAAGGTCGCCGCCCCGGCGGGGGAGCATCTGGCGGTCGCCTTGGTCGAAGGCTGGCGAGGGGAGATCTGCCATACCGCGGTGACCGACGCCCAGGGCAGGCTGCGGCACTACAAGATCGTCGACCCGTCCTTCCACAACTGGTTCGGATTGGCGATGGCCCTGCGCAACCAGCAGATCTCCGACTTCCCGCTGTGCAACAAAAGTTTCAATCTGTCCTATTGCGGACATGATCTATGAGGTCTTCGTCATGCTGAGAATCCTGCAGGCTCGATGGAAGCAAGGGTTTCGAACGGTGGGCTTTCCCGACACGCCGCCGACCCTTCCCAAGATGCATAGGGGCCGGCCCGTCTGCGATGCGACCAAGTGCCAGGCTGGCTGCAAGGCATGCGTCGACGCCTGTCCGACCGGCGCGATCACCCGCAAAGGCAAGGCCGTGAGCATCGACCTGGGCAAGTGCCTGTTCTGCACGGATTGTACCGATGCTTGTCCGGCCAAGGCGATCGAGTTCACGAACGAATACCGCATGGCGACCCGTGGGCGAAGCGACCTCGTCGCGGACGACCGCGCGTATGCGGTGGCCAAAGCCCTGGACGGCGAGGCGAGAAGGCTCTTCGGCCGCTCTCTCAAGCTCCGCCAGGTCAGCGCGGGTGGCTGTAACGCCTGCGAAGCCGACACCAACGTGCTGGGCACCATCGTTTTCGATCTCGGTCGATTTGGAATCCAGTTCGTGGCCTCGCCCCGCCACGCCGACGGCTTGCTGATCACCGGTCCGGTCCCTCCGAACATGGAATTGGCCCTCAAGAAGACCTACGAAGCCGTCGCGTCACCCAAGCTGGTCATCGCGGTCGGCGCGTGCGCCATCTCCGGCGGCATCTTCGCCGGCAATCCCGAGGAGGGAAAAGGAGCAAGCGAGGTAGTCCCGGTCGATCTCTACATCCCCGGCTGCCCGCCGCACCCCATCACGATCCTCGATGGCATGTTGCGACTGCTCGGCCGGATCGAGTGACCGGCTTTCACCCACAGTGGACCCTGCCATGGAGCGGTCGCCCTCGACGGAGGGCCTGATCCGCGGCTTCTCTCTCCAGACCCAGCAGATTGATGCCGCGATCGATCGTGTTGCGGAAGATCGTCTCCATGTCGTTGAGCGAGGGCTGCGTCATGTTGATCGCGTAGAGATCGGTCAGAGACGCGACCTTCTCGATGAAATGATCGCCTCGTCCGCAGAAATGAATCGCTCCGCCACCCAGTTCATTGAGCAGTCGCTGGTCATACGGTCGAACAAACTCATCGTACATGGTGGGCGAGAGATTCGTTGCGGCGTCGTCACGCACCATGATCCGGCCCCGATGGAGCATCGACCAGTGGACTGCGTAGGAGCGTGGCTCGTCACTCGTCTCTCGTCGCTCGAAATTGCTGGCAGCCTCGCCGGACGGAGCGATGACCTGTTCCCATCGTTTCATGAAACAGATGTATGTCTCGACGATCAGCGAGAGGAAGTCCTTGATCAGGTCCGGTTTGTCGTAAAAATCCACGTAGAGCGAGCCGCCCCAGAGCATCTCGCAGACATTCATCGGGCCTTGCAGATCCGGATGGTAGATGTGGACGGATTGCGAGAGATTGGGGTACTCCTGGAAGAGCCGCGCGAAGTGTTCGCCCATTCGAAAGACGAGCCCGCCCTGGCCAGCCTCCAGGTCCGGCACGCCGCGATCGAGCAAGCGCTTGACCGCATCGACCCCGCCCTCCAGCGGTCGACAGGCGGGCAATGTGTCGATCTCCCGGTCCATCAGGAAGATCTCGGCGCCGAACAGCGAAGGGAGGATCGCGGTGCCGTAGTTGCATCGCACAGCCAGCAGAGCCCCGCTGCCCTCGGCCAGCGATTTCGAGCACATCTCCAATTGCTGGACGACCATCGCCTGCGGGTCTTCGAGAGCGTCGTTGACGAGAACGTGCGGCCACTCGCACCCCGGCGGCGACGTTTTGGGCCTCTTCGGTGAGAAGACTCCCTTTTCCAGCCGGCCGTCGGCGAACGCTTTCCACTGTCCGAGCAGTTGCTCTTCGACCTGCGGATCGATGCGTCGCTCCAGGTCTTTCAGAAGCGATCCGATCATTCGGTTCCCTTTTTCAGACCGAGCGGGCCGCGATCCACGCACCGGCGACCCAAACTCCGACCATGGCGCCCAAGTTGGCCAGGGCCACGACCAACAAGATCCGTGTCACCGGATTGAACCAGAACCCCTTCATTGTGGCAATCGCCGTGGGCAGTTCCTCCAGGTCACTGACGGTGGGCTTCTTGATCGCGACCTGGACGATGCCTGCGATCCATCCTGCGGCCAGAAGCGGATGCAGCGTGGTAATCGGTGCCGCCAGAAACGCCGACAGGATCGTCAGCGGGTGGGCCAGAGCCATTGCCGCTCCGACCGCGGCCAGAGTGCCGGTGACGAGGACCCAGATGTAGATGTTCTGGAAACCGTGAGTGGTGCCTTGGCCGAAACCCCGGATGATCAGGAGCAGGATCAGCAGCGGGATCCCCCATCCGAAGACCGTGGGCCAGATCGACTTGGGCGGCAACTGCATCAGCTCTTCGAGCGAATGTTCCTGCTGGATCTGGCTCTTGATGCCGTCTACATGTCCGGCCCCGATGACCGCGACGACCGTCTTGCCCGGCGCGGTGCGGATCTTCTCGGCCAGGTATGTGTCCCGCTCGTCGATCAGACGTCTCTTGATCTCCGGATATTGCCCCGCGAACTCGGCCATCACCGCCTCGAGCTGGTCCTGCTTCTTGAGCTGCTCGATCGTGGCTGCGTCGATCTCCTCGTGGACGAAGAGCCCGGTCATCACCTGCGTGGCCAGCTTCAGCTTGCTCCAGAGGCCCAGATAGCCCCAGACGCGTTTGAGCGTGATCTCGATGTCGCGGTCGGCCAGGACGAGCTGCGTCCCGGTCGATTCCGCCATTCGGATACCCTCGATCATCTCGGCGCCGGGCTGCACGCCCAGCTTCTCCCCGAGCCGACGATAGAACGAACTCATGATAAGCTGCGCCAGCAGGAACACCGCCTTTTTCTGGCGGACGATCTTGACCACGTCCATCTTCCGCCAGTTGTCCGACTGGGTCATCGCCTGATGGCGGGCCTTGCACAGCTCGACGCAGATGGCGTCCGGCCGGACCTGCTCGACCGTCGTGCGAACGTCCTCTACGCTGTCTTGGGAAATATGAGCGGTGCCGACCAGGTACACGTCTTTGTCGCCGACCCGCACGTGCGTGACGCGTTCGGGTAGTTGAATCGATTGCTGTGTCGTTTCTTCCATGGTTCCTGCCTGGACCTGTGAGTTTCAGCTTGTCTTATCGACGGATCATTATAGCAGGTCGAGAGAATCCCGCCACAGTCGGGATATCGGGCGATTCGATGGCCTCTCCCGCTGGGCGAGCCGCGATATGGGACGTTCCCCCAACCATGGAAATGGCTCTGCAAAATCCAAGAGCCGACACGCAACCCACCAAGATCACAGGCGGATCAACTCTACCGCACGCCGGCCGGGGCCAGAGCTTCGTAGCCCTCGCCGGGCTGGGAAATCAGACGGAATGCGAGCACAGACTTGCCCGTTTCCCCAAAGTCCCCTCGCAGAATGATCCAAGTATCGGAGGATTTCTCGACCTGCCTTTCCGGCATGAGGAAACGGCAGTCAAGTCGCTGTCGGCCCATGGGTCCCAGCGCGACGTCCCACGTACGTGGCGTCAGTCGCCAGCCGGTCGGTGCGTGCTCGACCACGATCCGTCCGCGAACGGCCGATTCGGAGAAGTTGTACACGTACAGAGGCAGATCGATCTCCGTATCGGGCTGGACCCGGTGCTCGATGTCCGAGGCCCACGGGATCTGCTCGATGTTGACGCTCGTGGATCGCGGCATGTGCAACTGGAGCACGATCGGATTGGGCTTGCCCGATCGCCAAGCGGACCGCTGAGGCGCAACCAGGGGCAGACGTCCCGCGTCGCCCTCGCGGAGCAACACGAACACAGGCGTCGATCGCAGTTGTCCCGGCGTCTGGGCGTTCAACGAACGCCCCAGATAATCGTACACCCCTTCGACACGCAGCTCTGCCGGCAACTTCCAGTCGACGACGGTCTTTCCCCGCTGGTCCCAGTCGCCAGGTCTCTCAGCCCAGGCCACGAGAATGTCGCAAGGTTTGCCGTCAGGCCGGGCTCGGAACGCGTAGATATGCGCATCGGGCTTTCCGTCGAGATCCCACCGGCCTAGGCACTTCGCGCCGTCCAGGAACCGGCCGACCGCCGCCAGAGCCACGTAGCTCGGTCGCGGCGTCTCATCGAGGCGGAGCAGGCCGAACTGGATTTTGCCTCCTTCGCAGTAGTGGCCCAGGATGAAATGGAAGTGTCGATCGGCGCCCGCGAACAGGCTGCTGGCATAAGACTGCGCCATGAACTCGGCCTTGCGAATCTCCCCCTCGCGGGACAGGTCGCACCATGGCTCGGGCGTGGCATACGCGATGCCCCGGTCGCTCTCCGTGACCCAGATGGGCCGACCGCAGGCCGCCTCGTGCACCGGTTTCCAGAGCCGCTCGTAGGAATCGGGCCAATCATACGTGTGAATGTTGTACGTGTCGTAGTACGGCCAAGTCTCGTTCTGCAACACCAGGTTGGTGTGCAGGCGGGTCGGCACCGCCGTCGAGACGTTCCAGCAGACCAGGACGTTCGGATCGCCTGCCTTGAAACCGAGATATGCGGCTTTCTGATACGAGCACATCTCGTCGGTGGTGTGCCCGCCAAAGCTGGCGACATTGCCCTCATTCCAGGGCTCCCAGGCGTGAACCGTCCCGCGGAACCGCACCGCCATCGCCTTGCAGAATCGGTACACATCCCGCAGATCGCCTGCATAGCGTCCTGTCGTGTCCCCCTCGACGACCGCCCATTTGGGCGTGTCGTGGAAGACCTGGAGCACCTTGAGCCCCCGCGCAGTCTGGATTCGCGCGGAGGTGTCGTAGGTCGTTTCGGGACCCGCGAAATCCTGGGGTCCATTCGGCTGCATATCCCGCCATCGCAGGCGGTCGCGCACCCAGTTGGTTCCCGCCAACGAGGCCAAAAGGGCCAGGCGGTCCTGTTTGTCGCGATCGTCCCTCGCAAACCACGCAGCCGCGGAATCGAGACAGATCGGGGAACCCTCGGAAATCGGCGCCGCCGGTTTGGCCAGCACCGCGGCGGTCGTCCAGACGAGGGGTTCACCGTTTGGACCGAGAAACTCGACTCGATACCAGCCAATCCCCAACGCACCCAGTTCGAGTGAGGATGTGAATGCGGTCAGCGTTCCCGACCGCACCAAGTCCGCGCGATCGTCCACGACCCGCCACTGCGTGGCGGCCGACGCCGCTTCCGCAGGGATGGCGACCTTGACATCCTGTCCCTCCCAAAACACCCCGGCCAGTTCCCTCTGGGCCGCCGGGACGCTTCGCTCGACGGCAAATACCCCGCCTGCAATCAGAACCATCGCACCGAGCAGCAGACCACGCACACCATGTTTTCGCACAAATACCTCGCTTTACGGAAGAACGTGACATTGATTTCGCAGCAGAGCCTGAACGTCAATCAGGCCGTCCTCGTCCGCCAGATACGCGCGGATGCACTCGATCATCGCTTTGGCCTGGGGATCGCCGCCCGGATAGGCGAAGAGATACTTCATGCTGCGATCCACCGCTGTGACCGCGTCGCCGACAGCCTGGGCCCGCTGCATCTGCACAAGGAACCGCTGTCCGTGCTTGCTGCACGCCTGATTGAGCGTCTGGCGGAGCTTTCCGATCGCGGAATTCGCGGCCCCTTCGATCAGCGCCGACTCGCTCGGAAGCACCAGCGCATCCTCCGGCACGTTCCGATAGGGGTCCGCCTGGACCATGCGGTCGGAATGCTGGGCCTGGCCTTCGACCCGCTCAGCGATGAGCACCTCGCCGGTAACGGTGTCGAGCATCTTGACCATGCAAAGGACCTTCGCGGTCCACGTGAACGTCTCGATCGGATAGCGATGCACGACCATGTTGGGCACGAGCACCTCCGGCGGAATCGACGCCAGACGCATCTTCGCGCCGCCTACGTCGGCGGCCGCCTGCACCAGCCGCTCGCGGGCCTCATGCACCCGAATTTCAGCCTCACGCCTTCGCTGCATCTCCTCCGGCGTGACCGGTCCCGGATGCTGCATGCGGGCCAGCCTCTCTTCGGCCTCCGCCAGATTCCGCCGGGCGTGTTCGAGACGTCCCACCGCGGCGTCGAGATGCTCGGCCGCGTGGACGTAATCGGGATTGGGTTCCCGCCGGTATCCGTCCTGATAGGTCGATTCGCCGTACCCGGTCTGCTTGTTCTCAGAAACCACCTTGCTGTCGAGCACCTGGCCGACGATCAGGGCGCCGACGCCCTGCAGTTGCCCTGTGGCGACGCGGGACTTCGGGTCGATTCGGTCGGTCTTGCTGAGATCCTGTTCGCTTAGAATGGCCTGCAAGTCGATCCGCTCGACGATCATCACATTGGGCGGATGAGTCTTCGTGAGATGTTCGAGGGCCGCCGCGTCGAGGATCGCACTCAGCGATTGCTGCTGGGGCGTGGCCTTGAAACCTGTGAACGCAATCGTGTAGGCGACATCCCTTCGAACCTGCTCGGAAGATTCGCCCAATTGCCGGCGCGCTTCGGAAAGCTCGGGCAGGTAGTGCAGAGCCGCCGCCGCGTGGAAGGTCGCAATGCCGGCAACCCCGTCCTGCAGGTATTGCTTCGAGGCCTCCAGGTGCAGACCCGCCAGGCGGGACCGCACATCCGCGAGCAAGGCCGCGACGCCGCCGTATCCGTCGAGCAGGGCCTGGCTCTTCTGAAACAACCGCATCGCCAGGGGATAGTCATGCGCCTCTGCAGCGGTGCGTCCCTGCGCCAGCCAGCCATCGCAGACGGTCTGTTTGGCCCGCAGGAGCAGGCCCGAAATCTCCGGATGGGACGCGTGCAGCTTGGCGGCGCGTTCGAGCGCGGCCAGCGACTCCTCGGCTCGTCCCTCCTGTAAGAGTTTGCGTCCGTTCTCGATCAGCACCGCAGCCTCGCGCCGGTCCTTCACCGTCCGCAGGATCGTCTTGGCTTCGGAGCCATCCTGATAGACCAGAGCCGCCTGGGCCTCGGATTCGGCATTGGCGAGATCGCCCTCGTTCAGCCGCTGGCCGGCCCGATCCAGATAATAGCGGTACGCACGGTCCTTGATCCGCTTGAGATCCGCGTCGCCGCCGGGCATCGTCCGGTACATGGCCAGCGCCTCGTTCATCCGCTGTACCGCGGCCTGCCATTGGCGTTCTTCCGCCAGAGAAAGCGCATCGGCGCGGACCTTCTCCGCCTCGGAGATCGCCTGGACGACGCGCTGGCGGAGCGGACCGTACGTCGGGTCCAGGGGACAGAACTGGATGGCTCGCTCGATCGCGTCCTTGGCCCCGCCGAGGTCCGCACGATCGAAGCGGATCTGGGCCTCGCGATGGTAGAATCGTCCCGCTTCGAGTTTCACCTGTTCCAGTCGCTTGCGGTATTTCGCGGCGGCCTTGTTGCTGTTCCTGTCCTCGGCCAGCCGGATCGCGGCCTCCAGTTCCGCGACGGCCTGATCGTACTGTCCCTCTCGCGAGAGCCGGTCCCCCCGCTTGTACGCCTTCTCATGCGCACAGCTTGCCACCACGAAAAGGGCCCCGGCGATAACGCTCAACAGAGCCAGTCTGACCGACCACCTACCGCTGATGCCTATTCCCCGTTGAATTCTCATTTTCTCTGCCTCACCAATCCTGCGATCCGACGCATCCTGCACTCGGGCTCCGCACCCGGCGGGCCGTGCCCGATTGTACCGTGTTACGTGTCCAACACAACGGCTCTTTCCGAGTCCTTCCAGGAAGGCTCTCCCCGTAAAAGGCAGCGAATGCCCATTGCGTCACAAGGAGACGGGAAAACAAGGTCGCTGCAACGGTTGACCGGTGAGCGTTTTGGCGATACCATGGCGGTTTTTGGATAGGAGCCTGCAGATGACGAACGTAACGCTGATTACCGGAGACGGCATTGGGCCGGAGATCGCAGAGGCCGCCCGCAGGTGCATCGACGCCACCGGGGCTGATATCCACTGGGAACTCGCGGAGGCGGGCGTGGACGTGATGGAGAGGCTGGGCACGCCTCTGCCGGAGGCGACGATTGAGTCCGTCAAGAAGAACGGCGTCGCGCTGAAGGCACCGATCACAACCCCCGTCGGGACGGGCTTTCGCAGCATCAACGTGTACCTGCGTCAAAGCTTGGATCTCTATGCCTGCCTGCGACCGTGCAAGAGCTATAAGGGTGTCCGCAGCAAGTATGAGAACATCGATTTGGTACTCGTCCGCGAGAACACCGAGGATCTCTACGCCGGGATCGAGTACCAGAAGGGCCAGAACGACACGCTCGAACTGATCGACTGGCTGAACAAACACAGCAAGAAGAAGATCGGCGTCGACGCCGGGGTCAGCATTAAACCGATCTCCGTGACCGCGACCGAGCGGATCGTACGATTCGCCTTCGAGTACGCGCGTAAGAACGGCCGCAAGAAGGTCACCAGCGTCCACAAAGCCAACATCATGAAGTTCTCCGACGGCCTGTGGCTGGAGGTCAGCCGGGAGGTCGCCAAGAAGTATCCCGACATCGAGTTCGAGGACCGCATCGTCGACAACATGTGCATGCAGCTCGTGCAGAAGCCCGAACTGTACGACGTGCTCGTGCTGCCCAATCTCTACGGCGACATCGTCAGCGACCTGTGCGCCGGATTGGTGGGCGGGCTGGGCGTCGCGCCGGGTGCCAACATCGGCGAAAAGGGCGCCACCTTCGAAGCCACGCACGGCAGCGCACCCAAGTACAAGGGCCTGAACAAGGTCAACCCCACCGCGCTGATCCTCAGCGGCGTGCTCATGCTCCGCCACCTGGGCAAGACCGCCGAGGCGGATCGGCTGGAAAAGGCCGTCGCCGAGACCATCGCCGAGGGCCGCAAGGTCACCTACGACATGAAGGACAACCGTGACGACCCGACGGCCGTCGGAACCCGTGAAATGGCAGATGAAATCATTCGGAAGATTCGCGGTGCGTGACGCGTTTCTCGCAAGGCGTGAAACGGGAATCGGTATGCTGCTTCACGCTTGACGAATGACGTTTCACGCCCCGCAAGGAGGCAACCATGACCCAGAAAGCGCTCGTTCCCATCGCCGACGGAACGGAAGAAATCGAAGCGGTGTGCATTGTCGACACATTGCGGCGAGCCGGGGTGGAGGTGACCGTCGCCTCAGTGGACAGACTGCAGGTGACTGCCAGCCGGGGCGTGAAACTCGTGGCCGATGCGCTGATCTCGGATTGTGCCGGGCGCGCGTACGACTGCATTGCCCTGCCCGGCGGAATGCCTGGAGCGGAGCACTTGCGGGACTCGGCGGTGTTGATCGACATGCTCAAGAAGCAGAAGGCCGCAGGCCGACTGTACGGAGCCATCTGCGCCTCGCCGGTGGTCGCGCTGCTGCCGCACGGACTCCTGGACGGGATCAAAGCGACCTGCTACCCCTCGATGCGCAGCCAGATCAGCCCGACCCTGGCTCGCAACGAACGCGTTGTGGTGGACGGCAACTGTGTGACCAGCCAAGGCCCCGCTACGGCCATCGAATTCGCTCTCAAGCTGATCGAACTGCTCCTGGGGCCCCAGAAAGCCAAAGACGTGGGCGGTCCCATGCTGGTCGGGACTGCTTGATGTCATGCGGGAGCTTCGGCTTGAATCGCACGACCTACCTGGATCTGATTTCCAGACGAAGCGGCCATAGTGGCTGGGTCGCCGCCCTGATTCGTACGGGCCTGATCGGGCTGTCGTTGCCCTACTCCGCAATCACTCGTATCCGAAATCGGCTGTACGCGTGCGGCATGCTGAAAACCCATCACGTTGGGGTTCCCGTCATCTGCATCGGCAACCTGACGACCGGAGGAACCGGCAAAACGCCTCTGGTTGTCTGGCTGTGTCGCCACGTGCGTGAAAAAGGGCTCGGATGCGCGATTCTCACCCGAGGCTACAGGACGCCAAAAGGCCAGTTGTCCGACGAGCCTGCCCTGCTGGCGGCCCAGTGTCCCGATGTTCCGGTCGTGGTCAATCCGGACCGAGTGGCCGGTGCCGCGGAAGCAATCCGAAACCACAGGGCGCAAGTGCTCGTGATGGACGACGGATTCCAGCACCGCCGACTCGCCAGGGACCTGGACATCATCGCCATCGACGCGACAAATCCTTTCGGCTACGGCCGGGTCCTGCCGGCCGGACTCTTGCGGGAGCCCCTCACTGGGTTGAAACGGGCCCACGCGGTGGTCTTGACCCGTTGCGATCAAGTCGCCGATGAAGCGATCGCTCGAATCGAAGAGGAAATCCGCCGGATCAATCGCCATCTGGCGATCGCCAGGTCGGTTCATGCACCCGTCGCGGTCCGAACAGCCACAGGGGCGGAAGTCCCCCTCGACCAGTTGCGAGACAAGCGAGTCTTCGCGTTCTGCGGGATCGGCAATCCACAGGCCTTTTCTCGGACCGTCTCTCAACTGGGAGCCACCCTCGTCGGAACCAGGGCTTTCGACGACCACTATCGGTATACGCCGCAAGACCTGAAGGCCGTCCAGGACCAAGCCCAAAGCCTGGATGCCGCCTTGGTGCTGACCACGCAGAAAGACTGGACCAAGATCGAGCCGTGCAAGCTGCCGCAGCAAGGTCCTCCCCTGGCCTGCCTGGCCATCGACCTGAAAATCACAGCCGGGGAGGAATTGTTCACGGCCTTGATCGACCGCGTCCTGGGCGGTAGAATACCCCGTCCTGAGTGAGTGCGCGAAATCCGCTAACGTTAGGACCAAGTGGCCCATTATGTACGAACGACTGCTCAAGACAATCGGAAATCTCGGCGCCCCGAAGATTCTCGTCGTCGGCGACTTCATGCTCGACGTCTATATCTTCGGCGACGCCGTACGCATCAGCCCGGAGGCGCCGGTGCCGATCCTGAAGGTGACCGAGACCGAATCCCGCTGCGGCGGCGCGGCCTCCGTGGCGGCCGACATCGCAGCGCTGGGGGCTGTTCCTATGTGCGTCGGTGTCCTGGGCCAGGACGCCAACGGAGACCTGCTCAAGAAACAGTTGACCGCCATCGGAGCCGAACTCTCCGGCCTGATCGACGCGCCCGACCGTCCCACGACAACCAAACAGAGGCTTATCGGCCTGGCCCAGCACCGACACCGACAACAACTGATGCGGATCGACCAGGAGTGCACCGATCCGATGCCCGAGGCGGTCTGCCAGGAGGTGCTGAGCAAGTATCGCCAAGCCCTCGGACAGGCGGACATCGTCTGCCTTCAGGATTTCGACAAGGGCCTGTTGTCTCCGGCGATCTGCAAGGAGATGATTCGTCTGGCCAAAGAGGCCGGACTGCGAGTCCTCGTCGATCCGACCCACAGCCAGGATTACAGCAAATACGCCGGGGCAACCCTGTTGATCCCCAACCGGTGCGATGCCTCCTCCGTCGTCGGGTTCGAGATCCGCACGCCGAGTGACGCAGCCAGAGCCGCCCGGCACTTGGCCGAATCGCTTTCGCTCGACGCCGTCGTCGTCACCCTCGACAAGGACGGCGCCTACCTGTGGGCCGGCGAGACCTGCGAAATGATTCCCGCCAGGGCCAGGAACGTCTACGACGTCACCGGGGCCGGCGACGTCGTCCTGGCAACCCTCGCGGTGAGTCTGGCCGCCGAGAGCGACTACCCGACGGCGGCACACCTGGCCAACATCGCGGCCGGGATCGAGGTCGAGCGGTTCGGAGCGGCGCCGGTCACTGCGTCGGAGATGATCCATGAGATCGCGGAACAGTACGGAGCTCGCAATGTCAAGCTCCGTTCCCTCGAATCGCTGATGGAAGAGATCAACTGGCGGAGGAGTCGCGGCCAGACCATCGTCTTCACCAACGGCTGCTTCGACGTGATCCATCGCGGACACATCGAGTATCTGCGGTTCTGCAAGGCCCAAGGCGACGTGGTCGTCGTGGGGCTCAACAGCGACAGCTCCGTACGGGCTTTGAAAGGCCCGGAGCGTCCGATCAACAACCAGTTCGACCGGGCCGCGGTGCTCTCGGGACTGGAGACGGTGGACTTTATCACGATCTTCGACGATCCCAGCGTGCTGGGACTGGTCAAGAAGGTCAAACCCGACGTGCTGATCAAAGGCGCCGACTGGGGTAGTAAAGGCGGCGTCGTCGGTTCCGATTTCGTCGAATCCTACGGCGGCAAAGTATTGTTGGCGCCGTTGGTGCAGGGCAAGAGTTCGACGTCAACCATCGAGAAAATCAAGGCGCTTCAGGCCGATGGGGCCCAGGCATGACCGATCACGCAAGAATCCGAGAAGCCGTTGCGACGCATCGCGCGATGCTGACGGCGTTCGAGTCCCACAGCATCGGCACGGTCGTCGCGATGGCCCAGGCGATCGTGCAATCGCTGCGAAACGGCGGCACGCTGTACCTGTGCGGCAACGGGGGGTCGGCCGCCGACGCCCAGCACATCGCAGGTGAATTCGTGGGGCGATTCCGCATGGACCGAAGGCCCCTGCCGGCGGTAGCGCTGTCCACGGACACCTCCGTCCTGACCTGCATCGGCAACGACTACGATTACCCAAGCGTCTTCTCCCGCCAGGTCGAAGCCCTCGTGCGACCGGGGGATATCCTCTGGGCATTCTCCACGAGCGGCAGCTCGCCCAATGTGTTGAAGGCAGCCGACGCGGCCAAACGCAAAGGCGCGTGCGTGTTGGCCTTTACCGGCCGGATCGACAGTAAGCTCCAGGCGATGTCCGATTTGTGCCTGTGCGCCGAGGCGGCGGTAACCGCCCGAAGCCAGGAGATCCATCAGTTGGCGTACCATATCATCTGCGACCTGGTGGAGCAGAGTCTTGGCGGAGATGGCTGATCTATGTCAAATGCGGCGGTATTCTTCGATCGCGACGGCACCCTGATCAACGATCCCGGGTACCTCAACCACCCCGATCAGGTACAACTGCTGGACGGCGCCGCCGAGGCCCTGAGGGAACTGCGCGGCCTGGGCTACAAAACCGTCGTGGTGTCGAACCAATCCGGCGTCGCCCGGGGCATCGTGACCGAGGAAATGTTGGAGAAGATCCACCATCGCCTCGGCGAGCTCCTGGCCGCCCAAGGGGCGACGCTCGACAAGATCTACTACTGTCCCTATCATCCGGACGGTGTCGTCGAACAGTACCGAAAGGACAGCGATTGGCGCAAGCCCAAGCCCGGCATGCTCCTGGCCGCCGCCCGCGAGATGGACATCGACTTGGCCAGGTCCTGGATGATCGGCGACGCCGAACGGGACATGGAAGCCGGACGCAGCGCGGGATGCAGGACGATTCTGGTCAGCACGGCGCGATCGGAATACGGCTACCCGGAGAAGAGCAGGCCGGACCATGTGGCCGTGAACATGAGAGAAGCCGTCAACATCGTAAAGAAATACCATCGTTCTGTTCAGGAGAACCGCCCCATGCCGGCGTCACCGACAAATCACGAGGAAACGTTGTCCGCCAAGTCCGCGGCGATTCTCTCGATGGTGGAGGAATACGCGGCGCAGGAAGCGGAGAAACAGCAGTCGCAGGGGCAAACCTTTTCCGCGGCCGGCGCCAAGACCGAACAACTCCTGGCGAGCATCCTCGAACAACTGCGAGGCCTGCGAAAAGACGAGATGTTCACCGCCGAATTCTCCCTGTTGCGGCTGATCGCGGGCATTCTCCAGGTGTTCGTTCTCTTCTGTCTGCTGATGGCGGTGTGGTTCCTCATGGGCACGAGCCGCCAGAACGACAATGTTCTGGTCTCTTTGGGTTTCGGCGCGGTGTTGCAGATGATGGCCCTGACCTTTTACGTCATGCACGGGCGCCGCTAGACGATGACTTCGAAGCTTGCGAACGTTCAGACTTTGGCGATTCGCTGCCCCAACTGGGTCGGCGACGTGGTGATGGCGACCCCGGTCTTCGAGTGTTTGCGGAGAAACCTGCCGAAGGCCAGAATCGTCGGCGTAATGAAAAAAAGCGCCAAGGGCATCGTGCGGGACGCGCCCTGGTTTGACGACGTGGTGGACGCCGACGACAAGACGTGGGCCGGTTTTCGACGAATGCGGGCGCAGCTTCGTGCCTTGTCGCCCGACGCCGCCATCGTGCTGACCAACTCGATCCGTTCGGCGCTGACCCTGCGTCTGAGCGGCATTCGGAGGCTGTACGGTTACCGTCGCCAGGGGCGGAACCTCCTTCTGGCCGGCGGTCCGTCTGCTTCTCATAATGGAACGATGGTCCCGATCCCTATGGGCCAGTACTATCTGGAGATTTGCCGGTGGCTGGGCTTGGATATTCCCGAGCGGCCCAGGCCCGCCCTCTTCGTCGGCCCAGACTTGCAGAAGCGCGCGGACTCACTGCTGGCCCGCTACGGCGTCGCAGACAGCGAGTTTCTTATCGGTCTCAATCCCGGCGCCAGCTTCGGCTCTTCCAAATGCTGGCCGCCGGAGTATTTTGCGGAACTGGCCCGGTTGTGCCGAAAGGCATTCAAAGCCAAGATCATTCTCTTCTCAGGACCGGGCGAAGAGGGTATCATAGAGGATATCCTGGGCCGGGCGCAGGTCGAGATGATCGACTCGCGGGTCGATCTGGAAATGCTCAAACCGCTGGTGAAGCGGTGTAATCTGTTCATCACAAACGACACGGGTCCCCGCCATTACGCGGTGGCCTTCGACGTTCCGACCGTGGTGATCATCGGTTCGACCGATCCGCGGTACACGGCGGCGAACCTGGAACATACGGCGGTGGTGCGCAAAGAGCTGGATTGTTCGCCCTGTCATAAGAGAATCTGCCCTGGGCAGCATGAGTGCATGAGACAGATCCGGCCGACGGAGGTCCTGGCGGCCGCCCAACGGCTGGTAACGACACCTGGATAGTATGGACCCTTCGATCTCCCGAAAACGATGGCATAGACTCCGAGACGGAAAGACCGACCCGGGCGAACTGCATCTGCTCGCCCGACAGATCGCCTTTTCGTTCATCGACAAGTATTTTCAGAGCGGACGGTACGTGGCGGAATACATCGACCTGCTCTGTCAGATGGCGACGTTCCACACCAAGGCCGATTTGTCCAACATCGCCTCCGCGGCCTTGTTTGAAATCATCGTCGAGAAACTCTGCGACGACTTCGAGGATCTGCCGGTCGAGGTGTACAGCCGGGTCATGTGCCAGGTGATTTCCTTCTGTCGATCGGTCCCAGCGGGCAAGAACCTCGACGCCAGGCTCACGGATTTCGGCGTCGTGTCGCCGGAGGAGCTTTTGCGACGCGCCGTGGCCACGCACACCCGCCAGTATCATCGCGACCCGGCCAAGCCCCCCCGCCGGATCGTCCTGCTTTCCCGTGTGACCATCGGGGCCGACGTGGCGATCCTGAGCGTCATGATCCAACGTCTTCGACGATTGTTCCCGGAAACCGATATGGTTCTCGTCGGCAACCGCAAACTCGAGGAGCTGTTCGGCGGCAATCCCGATATTCGCATTCGCGAGCTGAGCTACGCGCGCCGCGGCGGTCTCTTCGAACGGTTCGCCAGTTGGCACGCAACCCTGGATATTCTTCAGCAGGAACTGGCCGATGGCGAGCAGGACGTGCTGCTTATCGATCCGGATTCGCGTATCACTCAGCTCGGCGTGCTGCCGGTGATGCATGCCGACAACTACCTGTTCTTCAACACGCGAGACCACGTTTTGACCGCCCAGGGCCATTGCATGGCCGAGTGGACGAACGAATGGATCAACACGGTCTTCGGAACTCCCGATTTTGCCTATCCCACAGTTTGGATTCCCTTGGCGACCATGAGTTCGGGCAAGGCAAAGATCGACGCCCTGCGAGCCGCGGGAGCACGGCGCGTCGTTGCGATGAACCTGGGCGTCGGGCAGAACCCGCGAAAGCGCGTCGGGCTGGAGTTCGAGAAACGTCTCCTGCGGGCCCTCGTTGGCGTCCCCAGCACGGTCGTCGTGCTGGACCGCGGGTTCGGAGCCGATGAAGAAGAACGCTGCGGCCTGCTCATGGCGGACCTCCGCGAGCAAGGCGTGCCCGGGGTGCAGACTTCGATGGCCGCAGCGGCCCCTTCGTTGTCGCACGGGGTCGTCGCGATCGAGTGCGGCATCGGCGAAATGGCCTCCCTGATCGCCCACAGCGACGAATACCTCGGGTATGATTCCGCCTGCCAGCACATCGCGGCGGCGGTCCGCACGCCCACGTTGACGATCTTTGCCGGAAGTAACAACAAGAACTTCATTCGTCGATGGAGTGCCTGCGGCGACACGGACTGCCGGATCGTGCACGTCAATACGCTGACCGATTCGCAGCACATCGACGTCAACGAGCTGGTCGCCAGAATCATGCAGGAGCGTGCGCAGCGGACGCCGGAACCGCCCAAACCGATGGTCCAGGAGATCCGCGCATCCCGACCCGCAACCAACACTTCGAGCCAGGGAATCAGCAAGCCATAGGAGCCGGGCGCCCTTGCCCCGAGGTAGGGATGAGAATTCTCTTCATATACCCTTCGACCGACTCGCAGGTGGGCTTCAACTACGGCGTCGCCCACATCGCTGCGATTCTCAAACGCGCCGGGCACGAGGTCCGATTCTGGCAGCTCTGCGAGGAATTGGAACCCCTGCCGAGCGAGCAGCAGTTCGTCGAGCGGATCGCCGAGGAGAAACCCGACATCCTGGCGTTCTCGGTGGTCACGAACCAATGGCCATACACGGAAATGCTCGCAACGTGGGCCCGGCAGAAGTTCTCCATCCCCTTCGTGATCGGCGGTGTCCACACTCTCTCGAACACCGAACCGATCCTCGCCACCGGCCTGTTCGACTATGTCTTTCGCGGCGAGTGCGAGGAGGCGTTCCTCGAATTCGTCAACCGGCTCGCGCGGGGCGAAAGCGTCGAGGATGTCCCGAATCTCGCCTGCGTTCGAGACGGACGGGTGAGAATCAATCCCGTCGGCCCGTTGCCCGAGCTGACGAAGCTGCCGCTGAAAGACTACGCGTGCATGGACTTCCAGCGTCTGATCGACGCCAAGCAGGGCTGGGTCGGCCTGATGGCGTCCCGCGGATGTCCTTTCTCGTGCACCTACTGCTTCAATCACGTGATGGTCGAGTCGTACCGCAAGGACCTCAAGTGCAGTTTCAAAGACCTGGGCTACATCCGTCGTTTCGACATCGGCCAGATGATCGACGAGATCCGGTATCTGCTCTCCCACTACCGCAACATTCGCACGTTTATCTTCGACGACGACCTGTTCACGTTCGACAAGCCGTATGTCAAAGATTTCTGCAAGGAATACCGCAAGATCACAGACTTGCCGTTTGTGGTCAACGCACACGTGGGCTTCTTCGACGACGAGTTGGCGACCTGCCTGGCGCAGGCCAACTGCAAAATCGTGAAGTTCGGCGTCGAATCGGGCAGCCCCAAGATCCGCAAGACAATCCTGAACCGCCATATGACCAACGAGGCCATCGTCGAAGCGATCGCCGCAGTCGAGCGTCATGGGATGCACAGCTCGGTCTTCATCATCATCGGCTTTCCACACGAGGGTCGCGAGGACGTGCTCGACACGGTCCGCCTGCTGGGCCAGGCCCGGCCGGGCCGGTTCCGCTGGACCTATTTCTTCCCCTTCCCCGGCACGCGGGCCCACGAGATCAGCATCGAGGGCGGGTTCATCAATGAAGAGAAGATGGAGCGGCTCAAGAACTTCACCGACGATTCGTGCCTGGAATTCGCCCCCGAGCACAGCTTCCTGCTCAAAAAGATCGGGCGAATCATGCCTTGGTTCGTCAACGCATACTCGGCCCTCCCGGTGGCGGACTTCTATCGAAGCAAGGTCCAGGAGATCCTGGGAATGGACGAGACCGCCTGGGAACAGGTGACCCCTACGCTTCGCCAGCAGGACGCGGAGTACTCCAAGCGGTTCTGTGAACAGGGCCTGTCGCACTACGCGATCAAGTACAATCGATTCATGGGCGTAATTTCCGATTACTTCCTGAATGAACGATGACGGCGACCTGTGCATATCCCGAAGATTTACCCAATTCCTCGCGTGATGCGACGGTGTTTTTCGTGGCCGAACCGTTCGCAGAGGCGTTCGCCCAACTCGGATTGACTTCGCTCGAGGCGGTCTTCGCGTTTGAGTCGGGGCGCGACCTCGTCAAGCTCAACCTCGGCCGGTTCCGGCGACGCGTGCAGTTCGCCGCGACACCCACGGGTTCGCAGACGCCGGTGAAGATCTTCTTGAAACGCTACGACCGACCACCGATCCTCCGGCAAATCCGTAATTGGCTCTGCCACGGGGGGCGTAAGTCCTTTGCGTCCGCTGAACGAGAGGCCATCGAGGATCTCACGGCCGCCGGGGTGGGCGTGCCTCGCGTCGTCGCCTGGGGCCAGCAATGGGGACACCTCTTCGAGCGCAAGAGCTTCCTGATGACCGAAGAGATCCACCACTCGCAGTCGCTGGAGCTCAGACTGCCGGCCTGCTTCGCCCCGGGGGCAACGCATGCGTCTGTGGAGGCTCGTCGGGATTTCATCCGCCGGCTCGCGGATTTCATTCGGCGGTTTCACGCGACCGGCCGGCGGCATCGGGATCTGTATCTGTCCCACATTTTCTGCTCCGACGAGGGGCAGTTGTATCTGATCGACCTGGCCAGGGCATCGCGCCCGCTCAGGCAAAGACGATTCCAGGTCAAAGACCTCGCTCAACTCCACTATTCCTCGCCTGCGAAGCATTTCTCGCGAACCGATCGCCTACGCTTCTATCGGGCTTACACCGGTCACGCGAGGCTTTCGTCGGCGGACAAGGCCTTGATTCGCTCGATCCTGCGAAAGACCCTGCGTATGTCGCGTCACAACGTCAAACATGGGGCTGTACCGCCCTTTCTCTCACGCACCAGGAGGACGGACGCTGAATGATTCGCAAGGTCGCGATCATCATCGAGCGGACCGACGTCGCTCTCGGCGGGGCCGAGCGGTCCATCTCCGAGGTCGCGGACGCCCTGTCGGTCCTGGGTCTGGAAGTCCATCTCCTGGCCGCCAAAGGCGCCGCCTGCGTCGCGAACACCCACATCCTTTGTCAGAACCTCCCGGGCAAACGAGTATCCCTCGCGACGTTTGGGGCCGCGATCCAGAGACATCTCGCACAGAACCACTACGATATTGTCCACAGCGTTCTGCCCTTTGACTTCGCAGATCTGTATCAGCCGCGAGGCGGAACCTATGCCGAGTCCCTCCGGCGGAACGCCGCCAGCTATGCAAACCCGGCCGTCCGGCTCTTCAAACGGTTGACCGCGTGCGTCAACCTCCGCCGGATGGAACTGCTGCGAGCGGAGCGTCGGCTCTGCCGGGGGGCGGAGGGGCCGAGGGTCGCCGCCCTGTCGCAGTATGTCGTCGAGCAACTCCATCGGCATTACGGAACCCCTCCCGAGCGCATCATTGTGACCCTCAACGGCGTCGCTACAAACCGAAAGGTCGATCCGATCGAAGCCAAGACCCTTCGGTCACAAATCGTCGGCGCTTCGCAGAACGATTGCGTCGTATTGCTGTTTGCCGCTCATAACGTTCGCCTCAAAGGCCTGGACCGGCTCATCCAGGCTCTGACGAAGACCGAAAACTCCGCTCGTCTGGCCGTTGTCGGCGAGGGGAGAATCGAGGGGCCGCGACGACTGGCCCGACGGCTCGGCGTGGCAGACCGCGTCGTTTTTCTCGGCCCGCTGAATCAGGTCCAGAACGCCATCGCGGCAGCGGATGTAGGCATCCTGCCGACCTTCTATGATCCGTCGAGCCGGTTCATTCTCGAAACCCTCGCGGCGGGCAAACCTGTCGTCACCACCCGTTTCAACGGCGCAACCGACCATTTCACCGACGGTCGTCACGGGATCGTCGTCGAATCGCCCGACAATATCGGGGCGCTGGCGAAAGCCATTGGTTATTTCACAGTCCGCGAGAATCTGTGCCGAGCCGTCCACGCCATCGCCCAGGACAGGTTGGTCGAGAAGATTTCCATCGGCAGGGTTGCCAATGAATTGCTCGACGTGTATGAGAGAATCCAGGAAAGGAAAAAACGCCTGTGACCTACGTGGTTTTCATCGCGGTTGCGTATCTGCTGGGCTCGATCCCGTTCGCCTTTCTCATCGCGCGGGCTCACGACAAGGATCTGCGCACCATCGGTTCCGGCAACATCGGCGCGACGAACCTTGCCCGGGCCCTCGGCCGCAAGTGGGGCTACATCTGCTTTGCCCTCGACGTGTTCAAGGGGTTCATCCCGATGGTCGCGCTGCCGGCGGTCACAGGCAGGCCGGACGGTCCCGCTCCGCTGGCCCTGTGGTTGACGGTGGGCATTGCCGCCATCCTCGGGCACGTCTACCCCGTGACGCTGGGCTTCAAAGGCGGCAAAGGTGTCGCCACGAGCTTCGGGGTGGCCCTGGGCCTGTGGCCCTACTTCACGATCCCCGGCCTGGTCGCCCTGCTCGTATGGGTGGCGGTCGTGCTGATCTGGCGGTACGTCTCTTTGGCCTCGATCTGCGGAGCGGTCGCTTTCCCTGTTGCTCTGCTAGCCGGCATCGTGATCGTCCCGGCCTGGACCGCTTCGTCGCTCTGGCCGCTCCTGATCGCAGCGGTTGCCATCCCGACCATGGTCATCGTTCGCCACCGCGAGAACGTCAAGCGACTCATCGCCGGCACCGAAAGCAAGATCCGCGACAAGTCCGTCAAATGACATCGCAAAATGGCGAATGAGATCGCAGGTTTACCCTATCTGAGCAAGAATCCCTTCTGAAATCCTTGTATTCGTTCCGCCGCGAGCTATGATGGATTGGAGTTTGGCGGCATCGGGACAAGCGGGTCGCGCGTCGCCTGAGGGGGGCGACTGTCGCGACGAGTACGAACGTAGCTGCCGTGGAGACAACATCATTCTTGGAGGACATGTCATGCGTCAGGCGAGAAACCACAGAAATGCGACCGGATACCTGCTTGCGATTCTCGGCTTTGTGCTGGTGCTGGGTATACCCCAGGCGTATGCCGCCGAGGACATCACAGGCGATTGGGACATGGCGATGGAGTTCGGCGGGCGGCAGAGCTTCGCCACGCTGAGTGTCGCAAAGAAGGCCGACGGGACCTATTCCGGCAAATGGGGCCGGGAGGATCTGTCCAACGTCAAGTTCGACGGCCAGAAGCTCACCTTCGTACGGACCGTCCGCTGGGGCGACAACGAGTTCACGCTCGACTATGCCGGCACACTCAAAGACGGTAAGCTGATCGGAACGCTGTCCAGCGACAATGGCGAATTCCCGGCCAACGGCATCAAGATCAAACCCAAGGCGCCCCCGATCGGGGTGTGGAACCTGTCCTATGCGATCGGCGATCGCGACGTCACCGCCAAACTGATCGTCTCCGAGAAGCCCGACGGCAAACTGGATGCCCAGTGGGACAGCCAGATGGGCGAGAGCACGATCACCAACGTCAAGATCGACGGCGGCAAGATCACCTTCGACCGGACGGTGAAGTTCAACGATCGCGACTTCAAGATGACCTTCGAAGGCGTTGCCCAGGGCGACAAACTGACCGGCGCGTCCAAGAGCGACATGGGCGACATCCCGGTCGCCGGCACGCGTGTGGGCACCGAGTTCATCGGCAAGTGGGAACTGACCACCGAGACCGAACAGGGCACCCGACAATCGATGCTGACGGTGTACCCCGACCTGACCGCCCGCCAGGAATTTTTCGGCGGCGAGACGCCCGTCAAGAACTTCAAGCTCGAGGGCAACGAGATGACCTACGCCTTGGAGCTGGGCTTCGGCGATCAGACGTTCGTGATCGATTACAAACTCAAGCTCCAGAACGGCGTCCTCACCGGCGAAAGCCGCTCCGAGCGCGGCACCAACAAGATGACCGGCAAGAAGGTGCAAGAAGCCGCCCCTACGGCGGCCGCCTCGGGCGCCGTCGGCAAGTGGGAGTTCACCCGCGAGACCCCGCAGGGGACACGGACGAGCACGCTGACGATCAAGCCGGACATGACCGGAACCTATACGATGCGTGACGAGGAGACTCCCATCTCGGACCTGAAAGTCAACGGCAACGACGTGAGTTTCACGATCACGCGGACCTTCAACGACCGGGAGTTCAAGATGGAGTTCAAAGGCAAGGTCGAGGGGGACACGCTCAAAGGCGCGTTCATCACGGCCCAGGGCGAACGCGAAGCCGTGGGCAAGAGGGTACCGTGATCGACTATCGATGACTGACGATGGAGGCTTTGACGCCGGCCGGCGTCGTGGCTGTCTCGAACAGTCCCGGCGCCGGCCGGTCGCTTTTGGGCGAATGAAGATCAGATCGCGTCTTCTGTCATCCTGAGCGACAGCGAAGGATCTGGCTCACGACACTAACCGGTGCACGCCATGGCGCCCACGCCGGATGCTTCACTGCGTTCAGCATGACAGAGGCCGGCCACAGCCCACGAAATCTGGTCGCACGCCGGAGAAGAAGAAGCCGAATCAAGCGCCGGACAGGGGGACCAGGCAGAGGAAACGCAGGAGCGAGTCGCTGGTGTTCTTGAAGCAGTGCAGGTCGTTGCCGGGGACGAAGACGACGTCCTCTTTCGAGATCGGATGGTTCCGGCCCTCGTGGACGAAGACGCCGGAGCCCTCGACGATGAAGACCTCGTGCTCGTGCGGGTGTCGGTGCAGGGGCGTGTTGCCGCCGGGCTCGAGCTCGAACATCCGCATCGCGAACGTCGGCGCGCCGTCGTCCTTGGAGATCAGCACGCGGATCCCTACTCCCTTGGCTCCTTCGACGTTCACCGGCTTTTTCGCTACGTCGATGCTTCTGGCGACTTTCATGACGCCCCCTTTCGATCCTCTGAGCCCAACTTCCTGCTCAGCAGTTCTGAAACGATCTTCGGATTGGCCTGGCCCTGGGTCTTCTGCATCACTTGGCCCAGGAGGTAGCCCCGGGCCTTTTGGGCCTTCTTGCCGTTGGTGGTGATCTCCTTGACCGACGCCTCATTCTCCGCAAGGACTTGATTCAAGATCCGCTCCAGCTCGCCGACGTCGCTCTTCTGGATCAGGTTCAATTCCTGCGCCAAAGCCTCGGGCTTTTTGCCTGTCTCGACCATCGCCGTCAGGATCGTATTGCCCGCCGAGGCACTGATCGTCCCGGCCTCGATCATCTTGGCCAGATCCGCGACGCCTTCGGGCTCCAAGCCCAGACCCGCCAGGTCGCAGCCGCGATCCTTGGCCAGTTTGAGGCCCAACTGCGTCAGCAGGTTGCAGACGCGTTTGGCCGAGGCGCCCCGCTTCACCGCCTGCTCGAAGAAATCCGCGGTCGAACGGTCCGCGGTCAGGACGCCTGCGTCGTATGCGCTCAGGCCGTATTCCTGGACGTAGCGAACCTCCCGCTGCACCGGCAGCTCGCACAGCCGCGAACGGACCCTCGCCAGCCAAGGTTCCGAAGGCACCACCGGAACGAGGTCTGGATCGGGGAAATAGCGATAGTCATGGGCCTCCTCCTTTTCTCGCTGAAGGACCGTGACTTCGTTGACGTCGTCCCAGCCGCGGGTGGATTTGTTGCCCATCTGCATCGTCCGGCCGGTTTCCAGGAAGTCGTCGAGCTGGCGGCGGGCCTCATAGGCGACGCTCCGCTCCAGAGCCCGGAAACTGTTGAGGTTCTTGACCTCCACGATGGGCGTCTTGAACTGCCGCCCGTCCTTCTCGAGGACCAGGTTCACGTTGGGCTCGAACCGCATATGGCCCTTCTGCATGTCGGCTTCGGAGACCCCCAGATACCGCACGATCCGTTGCAATTCGACCGCCAGCGCCCGCACTTGCTCGGGACTGTTCAAATCCGGCTCGGTGACAATTTCCAGCAGAGGCGTTCCCGCGCGGTTGAGGTCCACCTGGGAATGGTACCCGGCGGTGTGGAGATTCTTGCCCGCGTCCTCTTCCAAGTGGACCCGTCGGATGCGGACACGTTTGGTCTTTCCGTCTTCGAGGGGGATCTCGATATACCCGGGACCGCCCAGAGGCAGATCGTACTGGCTGATCTGGTAGTTTTTGGGCAGGTCGGGGTAGTAGTAGTTCTTGCGGTCCCACTTCGTGAAGGACGCGATCTCGCAATGGAGGGCCATCGCCGCCAACAGCGCGTGCTCGACGGCCTGCTCGTTCATCACCGGCAGCGCCCCCGGCAAGCCCAGGCACACCGGGCACACCCGGCTGTTGGCCTCTTCCCCGAAACCCAGCGCGCAGCCGCAGAACATTTTCGTCCGCGTGTTGAGCTGCACGTGGATCTCCAGGCCGACCACGATTTTGTACGTCCAATCGCTCATGGTCCCTCATCCGGCCAAGGCCGGTTTTCTCGTATGCCAATCCGTTCGCGCCTCGTGCATCCGGGCGATCCGCAGGAGTTTCGCCTCGCTGAAGGCCGGACCGATCACCTGCAGCCCGATCGGCATACCGGCCTCGTCGAATCCGCACGGGACGCTGATCCCAGGGATGCCCGCGAGGTTGACCGCGATCGTGTAGAGGTCCGACAGATACATCTTCAGCGGGTCGTCCACCTTTTCGCCGAACGCAAAAGCCGTCGTCGGCGCCACCGGCATCATCATGCAGTCGCACCGCTCGAAAGCGCGAACAAAATCGCCTCGGATCAGGTTTCGCACCTTGAGGGCCTTGAGGTAGTACGCGTCGTAATAGCCGCTCGAGAGCGCGTACGTGCCGAGCATGATCCGACGCTTGACCTCTTTGCCGAAGGCCTCCTGGCGGGACTTCGAATACACCTCGATGTAATCGGCCGGTTCCTTCGTGCGATAACCATAATGGACGCCGTCGTACCGGGCCAGGTTGCTGGACGCCTCGGCCGTGGCGATGACATAGTACGCGGCGATGGCGTAGTCCATGTGCGGCAGGGCCAGCTCGACGATCTGGGCCCCTGCCTGGCGATACCCCTCGATCGCCTTGTCGATCGCCTGACGGACCGCCGGGTCGGCGCCCGCGTTGAAATCGGATGCCACGCCGATCCGCAGCCGCTCCCAAGGCTCGTCGAGCTTGGCCAGGTAGTCTTCCACCGGCGCGATCTGTTCGCTGACGCTGGTGCTGTCGGACGGATCGTATCCCGCGATCGCCTGCAGGAGCAAGGCCGCGTCCGCGACCGACTGTGTAATCGGTCCGACTTGGTCGAGGCTCGAGCCGTAGGCGACCAGGCCGAAACGAGAGACCCGCCCGTACGTGGGCTTGAGGCCGACGACCCCGCAGAAGCTGGCGGGCTGGCGGATCGAACCACCGGTGTCCGAGCCCAGGGCCGCAGCGCACAACCTTGCGGCCACCGCCGCGGCCGAGCCGCCGCTACTGCCGCCGGGGACGCGGCAGGTATTCCAGGGGTTGGCGGTTTTCTGGAAGCCCGAGTTCTCGGTGCTGGAGCCCATGGCGAACTCGTCCATATTGGTCTTGCCGACAATGACCGCGTCGGCCGCCAGGAGCTTTCGGATCACGGTCGCATCATACGGAGCATGAAAATTCTCCAGCATCCGCGAGCCGCAGGTCGTCGCGCCGAAGCGGGTGCACAACACATCCTTGACCGCCACCGGCACTCCGGCCAAGGCCCCCACTTTCTCGCCGGACGCGATGCGCCGATCCACCGCCTGCGCCGCCTCCAACGCGCGGTCGCGAAAAACTGCAAGATACGCCCCGACCGTGGGGTCGAGCCGGTCGATCCGATCCAGCATCGCCCGGGTCGCCTCCATGCTGCTGATCTGGCCCGCGGCGATCCCGTCCCGCAACTGCAACGCTGTCAGTTCGTGCAAAGACATAGCGGCAGCTACTTTGCCTCCCCGCCCTTGCGCTGGCTCAGGAGCCATTCATAGAGCTTCGGATTGTTGTACGTCTCGGTCCAAGAGTCGTGATTCGCTTCGGGGTAGACCGTCAACTGCACATTGCCTCCGGCGCGTTTCAACGCATCGACCATCTCCTGCGACTGGCGAAGCGGAACGACGCTGTCCTTGGCGCCGTGGAACGCCCAGACCGGCACGTTCTTGAGCCGCTCGGCCAGGAACCACTCTCCCCCGCCGCAGATGGGCACAATCGCCGCAAATCGGTTGGGATATCGGCACCCCAGAGCCCAGGACCCGAACCCGCCCATGCTCAGGCCGGTCAGGTAGACCCGGTTGACATCCACGGCGTACCGGGTCTGCACGTCGTCCAGCAGGGCCGTCAACGCATCGAGTTGCTCGGTCCACCAAGTTCCCGCCGGGCATTGCGGCGAGACGACGATGAAGGGCAGGTCCTTGCCCTGCTCGATCAGCTTGGGGGGGCCATGCACCTTGACCTTGTTGAGGTCGCTTCCCCGCTCGCCTGCGCCGTGGAGGAACAACATCACAGGCCACTTCTGGTCCTGGTTGTCGCCGTAGCCCGTGGGCAGGTGGAGCAGATACTTGAGTTCCACCGTCTTGGTGATCTGCTTCTGAAAGACCTGTTCGCTCTGCCCCCCGGCCGCCATGGAGCGTTCCGTCATACCGTAAATCCCCCCCAGAACCGTCAACCCCAGAACTGTCGACTTGAAGAACCGCATCCTCGTTTCTCCTTCCACAGCGCCGCTGCGGCGCCGAACCGCGGGAGCTGCCTACGCAGATCCCTCTTCCAAAATCTTGGGGACCTTGAAGAACGGCCCGTCGCTGTCGGGCGCGTTGGACAGGGTCAACTCCGTCCCCAGGGAGGGACGAACCTCGTCGGGCCTCAGGACATTGCTGATGGGCAGGCAGTGGGCCAGCGGCTCGACCGACGTGGTGTCCAGCTCGTTCATCTTCTCGACATAGCCGAGGATGGCTCCGAGCTGGCCGGCAAACTCTTCGACCTCCGCCTCCGTCAGCGCAAGACGAGCCAGCTTGGCGACCTTCCGCACCTGCTGTGCATCCATCCGCTCTTGCATGCGTGCGACCTAAAGAAAAAGCGAGGCACCCTCGCGCCCCGCTGGGAAAGGACGACCCTCGGGATCCCCTGGCGGGAACTCCCTTCGAACAAGGGGCTCAACCGGCCTTCTCGGCAACCGGGTGACGGCGTTTGAGCGGCTTCTGGATCAACCCCATGCGAATGGCTTTGGCCGAGACGCGAATCCGACAGACCTTGCCGTCGATCAGGGCGCGAACCTTCTGAATGTTCGGCTTGAACTTGCGCCGGGTGATGCCGGTGATTTTCTTGCCGACGCCGCCGAGCCGCTTGGCCTTGCCGCGCCGGGTGATGCTGTTGCCGAAAATTGTCTTTTTGCCCGTAAAGGGACATTCTCTGGACATAACCAAACTCCTGCACCGTTGCTGCAACGAAACATCGCTTTGCCGTTTCCGTCCGGGATCGGTCGCGCCGGACAGACGCGGAAGGGGTATTTTACCGCATCGCCGGACATTTGCAACACTTACCTCAAAAAAAGAACTTGAAAAATCCGCGTTTACCTCCGCCGCCCGGCAGTCCGCCCCGCCGGCGAATTCGGACGAACCCCAATGAGCCATCTTGCGTTTTGGGCGCCGATTCGCCATTCTATGGGTAGGCCGCAGGCCCTGCGGCAGGACGAATCCGGTCGGACCAGGAGACGACATGAACATCCTCGGCATCTCGGCTTTCTATCACGACAGCGCCGCTGCCCTTGTGCAGGATGGAAGCGTCGTCGCGGCCGCTCAGGAGGAGCGGTTCACGCGGGTCAAGCACGACAGCCGGTTCCCCTCCCACGCGGTGGACTACTGCCTCCAGAGCGCCGGACTGAAGCCCGAGCAGCTTGACTACGTGGTCTTCTATGAGAAGCCCCTGCTCAAGTTCGAACGCCTCCTGGAGACCTACCTGGCCTACGCACCCCGCGGATTTCGCCAGTTTCTGGCGGGCCTGCCGGTCTGGCTCAAGCACAAGCTGCACCTGCCCCGCGAGATGGACAAGGCCCTGGGCCACGCCTACAAAGGCCGCTACGTCTTCACCGAACACCACGAATCCCACGCGGCCAGCGCGTTCTTCCCCTCGCCCTTCGACCAGGCCGCCATCCTCACCATGGACGGGGTAGGCGAATGGGCCACCGCCAGCTTCGGCCTCGGCCAAGGCAACAAGATCCGCCTGAGCCACGAGCTGCACTTCCCCCACTCGCTGGGCCTGCTCTATTCGGCCTTCACCTACTTCACCGGCTTTAAAGTCAACTCCGGCGAGTACAAGCTCATGGGCCTGGCCCCCTACGGCCAACCCAAGTACCGCGAGCTAATCCTGGAGAAGCTCATCGACCTCAAGCCCGACGGGTCTTTCCGCCTGAACCTGGACTACTTCGGCTATTGCCACACGCTCTACATGACCAACCGTCGGTTCGAGCGGCTCTTCGGCGGCCCTGCCCGCAAGCCCGAAAGCCCACTGACCCAGCGGGAGATGGACCTGGCCGCCTCGATCCAGGCGGTCACCGAGGAGGCCATGCTGCGGACCACCCGCCACGTCCACGAACTGACCGGACAGAAGAACCTCGTCCTGGCCGGCGGTGTGGCCCTCAACTGCGTCGCCAACGGACGCATCCTGCGGGAGACGCCCTTTGAAGACCTCTGGATTCAGCCGGCCGCGGGCGACGCAGGCGGAGCCTTGGGCGCGGCATTGTTCTGCTGGCACCAGCTCCTGGATAAGCCGCGAACCACCGACGGTGGCGACAAGCAGGCGGCCTCGCTGCTGGGGCCGTCGTACAACGACGAGCAGATCCGCCGATTCCTCGCGGAACAAGGTGCCAAGTTCCACGCCTACGGTGACGAGAAGGAGCTGATCGCCAAAGTGGCAGAACTGATCGACCAAGGCAAGGTCATCGGCTGGTTCCAGGGCCGGATGGAGTTCGGACCGCGGGCCCTGGGCAGCCGGAGCATCCTGGGGGACGCCCGCAACGAGCGGATGCAGTCGACGATGAACCTCAAGATCAAGTTCCGCGAGTCGTTCCGCCCGTTCGCGCCCTGCGTGCTGCGGGAGGATGTCGCCGAGTGGTTCGAGATGCGTCCCGGCCAGGACAGTCCCTACATGCTGCTGGTGGCCCCCGTGCGAGCCGACAAGCGTCTGGACTCGCTGCCGACCTCGCTGACGGGCCTGGACAAGCTCAAGGCCCGGCGAAGCATCGTGCCCGCGATCACGCACGTGGACTGCTCCGCCCGCGTCCAGACGGTCGATCCCCAGCGGCACCCGCGCCTGCACAGGCTCTTGATCGAGTTCAAACGCAGGACCGGCTGCCCGGTCGTCATCAACACCAGTTTCAACATCCGAGGCGAGCCCATCGTCTGCTCGCCCCAGGACGCCTACCGCTGCTTCCTGGCCACCGACATGGACGTGCTGGTGCTGGAGAACCAGATCCTGTATAAGCAGGAGCAGCCGCAGGCGAAGAGGCATGAAATCGAAAGGTACAAGGCGCAGTTCTCGCTGGATTGACAGAACGTCAAGCGTGAAACGGGCCTCGTGAAGCGTGGGCTGGCGCACTTGGCTTCACGCTCCACGAGGTGCGTCGAGGAGTTCTCGCATGGCATTGATGGAAATCGAATGGCATCCGACACCCCGCCAGCTTCGGATCTTCGGCGCAAGCGGCCTGGCGGCCTCGGTCGTCGCAGCCAGCGTGCTGCACTATGTCTGGGGGATCGCAGGACCCTGGCCCTGGGTCGTCCTGGCCGCCGGAGCAGGGGTCTTTTTGTGCAGTCGGGTCTCGCTCACGGCCACCCGAGGGCTTTACCTGGGCCTGACGCTGGCGGCGATGCCCATCGGCCTGGGGGTCAGCTACCTGCTGCTGGGAGCGTTCTACTTCCTGCTGCTGACCCCGTTGGCCCTGGTGTTTCGCCTGATCGGACGAGACGCGATGCGGCGTAAGTACGACCCCCAGGCCCAGAGCTACTGGATTGCCCACGCGCCTGCGGAGAACATGGAACGATACCTGCGACAATTCTGAAACAAGATCGTCAAGCGAGGTGGCGAACCTGCGTTTGACGCTTCCCGAGGAACGATCTGAAATGGCATCCGCGAAAGACAAGTCCGCAAAGTTCGACGATCTGGCCCGCCGCAAGCGTCCCTCCCTGCCGATGGAGTTCTGGTGCTTCCTCAAGCACAACAAGAAGTGGTGGCTGCTGCCGATCGTGGTCGTGCTGCTGCTGTTGTGCCTGCTGGTCCTGCTGGGCGGCTCGGGCGCCGCGGTCTTCATCTACCCGCTGTTCTGAAGCAGTGACTCGTGAACCGTGGCTCGTGACCCGTGATCGCGAGACCCCATGTCCTTGGCGTAAGGCATCCTTCGGTTTTTGACGCAAAAAACCCAAGAGCGCCCTGCGCCAGGGGGCGGGATCTCCCCTGGGGCCGGCGTCCACAGCACCGGCCCCCGAGGAGACGTCTTGCAGAAGGATGGTTACAGGGCTTTGCGTCGACGCATCCAGCCGACCAGCCCGGCGCCCAGCGTGCCCAGGAGGATCGCGCCGGGAGCAGGGATCGCGGGACCGACCTGCATGTACGTGCGGAACTGCATGTCGGCGCCGCCGCCGAACGTGGTCTCGATCTCCCAACTCCCTGCATAGTATGTCCAGAAAGAGCCGGGCCCGTAGGAGGCCGGATCCCACTTCACACCGACATTGACATAACCGTCCGGGTCCTTTGGAGAGATCACGATCGCGTACATCTGGCCTGCGGTCAGGCTGATGCCCAAGGGCAGGAAATCGACACTGAGCCACCCATTCGACGGGATGAGATTCGGCGAGGCGACCGAGCCGAGCACCGTCGGTCCCGGCTGGCCCGCCGTGGTGCTCCAGATCTCCACGACCGGAGCGACGTTAGGCACCATGCCCCAGGCAGTGGTGTTTCCGAGATCGACGTGGTCCAGCACACCCGAGAGGCCCGCCGTGAAGGTCTGGGCTCCTGGAGTGTAATCTCCGCCGATTCCGGCGCCACCATTTTCGTCCTCCTGGAACTGGTCGAGGACCACGGTGGCCTGGGCCGCTGAGGACAGCAGCAGACAGCCCACGACCATGATGACGATCCCACACGTTTTCATGTCTGTGACCTCCGAAATAGAAATGCACCCCAAATCCGTTCCCCTATCGCAGGCGTCTCTTGTGCCTGCATCGACGATCGGCGCTGTAATCCGGGGGGGCAGTCCCCCTATCCACCTCGTACGCACAAGGTGCCGCCAATCCAAGCTTCACCTAGAACCGTTTCCAAGGAACTTCCGTGCCGACTTTCGTCAGCGATTCGTGGGATTATCGCAGGACATGTAGCATACCAGATCCGTCAGACGCCGGTAAGGAAAATCCCAGGCATTATAGGAAAACACGGGGCAAACCCAGGATTTGGAGATTGTAGAGGTCTACGCCAACAACTGTAACTTGGTGGCTCATTCGGATTTTGCGTACTTTTGTGGTTCCGGCACGCCCCAAGCGGCGTGCGGAGGAGATTTTCGGCTTGGAGCCAATAGCATGGAGGGGTGTTCCGTGACCGTGATCCGAGACACCAGCTACGGCTCGCCAGCCAGGCGTGCGTGGCACCCGACGCACCGACGAGTTCAACATTCACAACCTCAAGACCGGCCAAGCCCTCATCGGCGACTCCCGTCGCTGCGGCCTGACACGCCGGCAATACCGCACCGCGCAGAAACATCTGGCCCTGTGGGGCTTGGCCGCGTTCAAGCCAACAAGCCGCGGCACGGTCGCAACTCTCCTGGACCACAGGATTTACGACATCAACGACACCCCTGCCCAAC